>Ga0228536_1000124_pt1 | contig 194498 bp, 152 predicted proteins | sample SJ1Smetagenome_FD_168611 | JGI IMG/M metagenome (GOLD analysis project Ga0228536, IMG submission 168611) | Enriched culture of PCE-dechlorinating microbial communities from Ithaca, New York, USA - SJ1.S | ecosystem: Engineered > Modeled > Simulated communities (microbial... > Unclassified...
CTCACGGAACGCTCAGCGGCACGGCGCCGAATGTCACCTACACGCCGGCGGCCGGGTATCACGGCTCCGATGCTTTTGATTTCAAGGTAAACGACGGCAAGGCGGATTCCGCCGCGGCAACGGTTTCCATCACGGTGAGCGCGGTGAACCATCCTCCCGCTGCCGCTGACGACTCGGCGAGCACTGAGGCGGGGAAAGCCGTTGACATCGCGGTTCTCGCCAACGACACGGACCCCGACGGAGACACCCTGCAAGTATCGGGCTTCACGCAGGGGGCCAACGGGAGCGTGTCCGGCGGCGCGAACGGCGTCCTCGTCTATTCGCCCAACGCCGGGTTCAGCGGTGAGGACGGTTTCACGTACACTGTCGACGACGGCAACGGCGGGAGCGCATCTGCCGCCGTCAAGGTCACGGTGAACGCTCTTGCCGCGCTGTCTCTCACGATTGTCTCTCCCTCGGAGGGCGCGTTCATCGAGGGCGCGGCGGTGATGGTGCGAGGCACCGTTGCCAACGCGACGGGCGCCGAGACCGGGGTCATCGTCAACGGAGTGACGGCGGAGGTCTACGGCAATGAGTTCGTCGCCAATCACGTGACCTTGGTCGAGGGTGAAAACACCCTGAGCGCCAGGGCCGTCGATACGGGCGGCAATGCGCTGGAGGCGTCGGTCGTCGTGAACGCGGATCCGAGTGCGGATTACATCAGGATCGCGGCCAATGTCGAATCGGGCACTCCGACCCTTGAGGTGACGCTTGGCGTGCGCGGTTCCTTCAGCTTCAGCCAGTCGACGATCGGTTGCGCGGGCCCGGCGGAACCCGAATATCTCGAGACCGGGGCCAAGGAATACAAGGTGCGGCTGAGCGTGGAAGGGATCTATTATTTCACGGTTGAGGCGGTGGACAATCTGAACAACGTGCGCGCGGACACGGCGGCAATCGTGGTATTGAACCGGAACAACCTGGACGCCCTGCTCCAGGCCAAATGGGATGGAATGAAGGCCGCTCTGATCGCTGGGAATTCCCCGGGTGCCCTGGCGTATTTTGCGGCAAGTTCCAGGGAACGCTACGGTGAGGCCTTCGAGCACCTGGCGGCGGGGTTGCCCTCCATCGCCTCGGGGATGCGGGAAATCGAGTTGATCTATGCCAAAGGCGGAACGGCCAAGTACAGGATCAAGCGCGAGGAACAGGTGCAGGGACAGGTCTACGACATCACCTACTACATTTATTTCCTGAGGGATGCCGCCGGTATATGGGGCATAGACCGATTTTGAGTCACGACGGTTGCATGGAGGCACATGAGCGATGTTGAAACGTTACCTGCCCGCGGCGGCCGCGGTGATCCTGGTGTTGACCCTGATCGTCTGGCACCTGAGATGGACGATCACGGGCCAGGTCGTCGACGCCGAAACCGGAGAGCCCATCGAGAACGCGGTGGCCACCATCTTGTGGATGGAACCGGGGCCGGGGCCTCCGGGAATGCAGGCTACGGTGACGACTGAAGAAGCGGAGGACGTCTCGGATACCAAGGGCCGTTTCAAGTTGCCCAAGTACTCCTCTCTTCTCGCTACCCGGAGATTCACGATGGCTGTCTACAAAAAAGGGTATGTCTGTTGGAGTAGCGATCATATTTTCCCCTCCATGCAAAGAAGGACCGGTTTCAGCCTCGGGGACGGCATGATAATCCGGTTGGAACCATTAAAGGAAGAGCACTCGAGAGAATTACACGGCAGATTCACCTCCGGCATTGGGGCTGTGATGAGGACACGCCGTTTCTCTGATGCCATTGTGGAGGAGAGACTGCTTTCCATCGAATGGGCCAGGAAAAACAGGGAGAAGTAGCATGAAGAGACTATCCTACTTGATTCCTATACTCTTTTTACTCGCTTACACAAGCGCCGAAGCATTTGACAACAGGAAAACGCATCCCAAATTGACTGAGTACGCTGTTCAGGAAATTGAGAATAGCCTTGATTCGCACTTCAAAAATAAACTGATCCTACCTCAGGGTTTAGCCACTCCCTTGCACGGTCGGCGGACGCTAGACTGGCTGACGTTCGGGGCTGATCGAGAAGACGTTCCCATGTGCCGGCGTTCGAATCATTTTCACAATCCCCGCAACGACCTGTCCTGGATCGAGGCGGGGATGAGCGACGAACCCTGGTATGTGAGCCTGTATTGTGTCGGCACCCCCGTCACTTCCGCCGTCGTCTATGCGACGGGCTATCGGGAGCCCGCTCCAGGTGGAGCAAAGGCGACGGGGACGGCCAACGAGCGCGATTGGGATCACGCCAGGGAATTCTACTACATGTCGCTCACCGGCAGGGACTTTCAAGGCAGGTCGGAGTTCCACGGCGAGCCCGGGATCCCGGAAGCCCTCGATCTGAACGGCGATGAGAAGAGGCACTACTACATGGCGATGAGCGCGTGGTCCCTTGGGCAGGTCCTCCATCTTCTGCAGGATATGAGCGTGCCCTCCCACGTCAGGAACGACTTCAGGGCTCACCTGGAACGGAACGGCATGCCTGGTTCGGAGGGGTACCAATCGTCGGAATGGACTTGGGAGCGATTCGAGGACTATGTCGAGGTGAACGGTGTGCCTGCCGAAGCGGCTACTGGCGGGGACCTGACCGAAAAGTCCGTGACCCGGTTCTGGGACACCAACAACTACGACGGCACCAACCCGGGCATCTCGCTGAACGCTCAAGCGGTGGGATTGGCAGAATACACCAACATCAATTTCGTGAGCGGAAATACGGTACTTGCGGAGGAATACCTCAGTGACGGAGATTCTTCAAACGACGTCCACTATCAGCCTTACCCGAGAACGTCGAGCACGAACCTTCAGTATTACCTGGACGGCGGGTTGTGGCCGAAGGAGGTCATCGGGGAGGACAACAAGCCGGACCTGTCCTTCTACGTGGCAAAAACAGGGGATGGAGAAACGATAGTCCATTTCCTCAAGCCGTCGTATTTGACCAAGTATATCTCCGAGCTGGATCATCAAGCGTCTTCCCTGCTTGTCAGGACCCTCCTGCTGGATGAGGAATGCCTGAAGGACTACGCATCCAAGCTGCTTCCTCGCGCCGTGGGCTATTCGGCGGCCCTGCTGAACTATTTTTTCCGCGGGCAGTTGGAGATCACGGCCCCGCCCGAGTTCGTCTATTCCATCATCGACGGCCTCAATGCGGCTCAGGGTTTCCGCTTCATCAAGGCGAGGGTGCGCAACGCAACGCCCGGCGAAGAGGCGAGCAACGATGCGGGGCAGCCCGGGCAATTGGTGGCGATCGCCCAGTACAGGCTCAGGACGAACTACCAGGCGGACCTGTCCGCCGATCCGCCGACGATGGATTCAAGGGATGAATACTACTCCTACTCGGTGTCCGCTCCCCTGCAGGTGGAATCCCTCACCTCGGCCTCGCCCGGGCTTGACTGCACGTTCGATTTCACCGCGAACCCCATTCCCGCCGGCATCACGGATCTCTATCTGAAGGTGGTTTACAGGGGAAAACTGGGCGCGGAGCAGGACGCGGTTGCCGTGGGGATGAAGGATTTGTGCGAACCGCAGCACCTCTCCTTCTGGAACAGCACGGACTATTTCCTGCTCAACGGGGAGCTCAGAAAGGCCGAGGAGATCGAAAACGACCCGAACGTGGAGGATTATGATTTCTTCCGGCCGGTTTCGATCAGCGAAGAGCTCGGCTTTTCGGGCAGCGCTCCCGGTGCCGGCACGCCGATGGTGGTGAGCGTCCAGGATATGCCGCCGGCGCGATACTTCCGCGTCGTTTTGCTCACCGACGTCCCCGCCGGGTACTACGTGAGAGACCACCTCGTCTCCAAGCCCTATCCTCCGGGGTGGCCCTACCCGGATGACTTTACCGTGGACAATGCGCTCTGGACCTACGGGATGCCCGCCGCAGTCTACCAGGAACTGGCCGGGCAGCCGTGGAATCCCACCCCGGTTTACCAGTACCGGGGGATCATCCAGCACCAGATGGGCTACTTCATCCGCTACTATCCGTACTTCATCTACAATGCGGACCAGTTCCCCGCGCCGCCGGAAAATGCGGAAGGCCCGTATCCCGTCACCGTCAATTTCCCCTGATGGGGCGCTGAAGGCGTAGTGTTCTCAGGCGATGCATCCTCCGGCCCGGCCCGGCCCGGCCGGGCCGGAGGATGCCGGGGTCAAACCTACACTTTTCACAAACCTGCACTTTTCACAAATCGCCGTGAACCCGGGGCTCACCATAGAGCGTGATAATCGTTTCTTGCCGGTTTGCGAACGTGATCGTGAGCGCGATGAAGCCGCGCTCACCCTGACAGACCTCGCTTGCCGCGCTGTCTCTCACGATTGCTTCTCCCTCGGGCGGCGCGTTCATCGAAGGTCTACGACATCACCTACGACATTTATTTCCTGAGGGATGCCGCCGGCATATGGGGCATAGACCGATTTTGAGTCACGACGGTTGCATGGAGGCACATGAGCGATGCTGAAGCGTTGCCTGACCGGAGTCGCCGCGGTGATCCTGGTGCTGGTCCTGATCTCCTGGCCCATGAGATGGATGGTCACGGGCCAGGTCGTCGATGCCGAAACCGGGAAGCCCATCGAAAACGCGGTGACGACCATAAAATGGTTGGAGTCGGGACCCGGGCCGCCGGGCTTGGCGGGTACGGCGACGACTGAAGAAGCTGAAGACGTCTCGGATTCCCGAGGTCGTTTCAAGTTGCCGATATATGCATCGCTCTTGGGTGTCCAGGAATTCAGAATGACTGTCTACAAGAATGGCTATATATGCTGGAGCAGCGATCATATTTTCCCCAAATACTATATATGGTCCGGCAACGAACAGATATTTAATTCAATGAAAAGGAGGACCGATTTCATCCCTAAAGACGGTATGATAATCCGGATGGAACCGCTGAAAGAATATCATTCAAAGGAAATGCATGCCGTATTCACCACTAGAATTGGTGCTTTGGTAGGTACACGTATTTTCTATAATGCCATCAAGGAGGAAATGGAATTATCTGCCGAATGGGCCATGAAAAACAGGGAGAAGTAACGGGAAAACACCCCCGGCCCCGCTCCTTCTCATCCTTCGTTGTGATTCGCGGAGGGTGGACGGGAGGTTCGGCCGGATCGCGGGCGCGATGAAGCCGCGCCTCTTCCCCCCGGCCAGGCCCCATGCGGGGAAGCGCTACCCTTCCCGCAGCTTGTCCATCTCCTGCTGGTAGGCTTCCATCAAGTCCTGCAATCGAAGGAGCCCCGTGAGCCCGGCCTGCCCGTCCACGATGGGGATCTGGCCGTAGCCGGTCTGGAGAAACAGGAGCATCGCATCGTAGAGATTGTCCTCGGGCTCGATCGAGACGGGCGGAGAGGCCAATTCGCCCACGACCAGCAAGTCCTGCACGTGCTCCTCGAAGATCACCTCCCTGAGATTGCGGACGGCCAATATGCCGCACAGGCGCCACTTGTCGTCGACCACGGGGAAAAAGGATTCCCTGGTCCTGGTGAGCAACCTCCTCAACTGGCCGAAAGTCATGTCCTCGGGAAGCACGGTCACGGGGACGTCCCGTCTGAACACGTCCTTCACCCGCATGGTCTGGAGGATGTTGATGACCGTGTCCGAACGGTGAGCCGGAGAATGGAACTTGTTGAGCACCTGTTTTTCATAGAGGCTCCACCGCTGGGAGAGAAGAATGGCGACGACCGAGGTGAACATGAGGGGAACCACCAGCCCGTAACCGCCCGTCATCTCGCACACCATGAGCAGGGCGCCGATGGGCGCCTTGGCGACGCCGGCGAAAAACGCGCCCATGCCCACCAGGGCGAAACCTCCGGGCTGAGTCACCAGCGTGGGGAACCACTCGTGCGAGAGCTGTCCCACGGCTCCTCCCAGCATTGCCCCGATGAAAAGGGATGGACCGAAGACCCCTCCGCTTCCACCGGAGGAGATCGTAAAAGACGTTGCCACGATCTTCAGTGCCGCGAGGAGCAACAGGAGGTTCGCGGAGACCTCTCCCCTAAGTGCCTGCTGGATCGTTCCGTATCCGCCGCTCAGCACCTGCGGGGCGAAGAGCCCGAGCAGGCCCACCAGCAGCCCTCCCAGGGCGGGCACGAAAACGCGCTTGAGCGGGAGACGGCGGAAGAGGTGATCCCGGAGCCCGTAAAAGAGCTTCACGTAGGCGTACCCGAAAGGAACGCAGATCAGGGCGAGTATCCCGTAGAAAAGCAGCTCCACCGGGTTTGAAAACGGCAAAGCCGTGGTTTCGAAGATCGGCTCGTGCCCGAAGATGGCCGTGAAGATGGCGTAACCGGTCACCGACGAGATGATGCACAAGACGATCCCCTCCGCCTCGAAATCCTCCCGGTACACAACCTCTATGGCCGTCAACGCCCCGCCGAGAGGGGCCCGGAATATGGCGCCAAGGCCGGCCGCGCAGCCCGCAAGGAGCATCAGGCGCCGCTCCCGCGCGGTCAAATGGAACGCTCGTCCCAGCCAGGAACCGATGCCGGCGCCGATCTGGGCGATGGGACCTTCCCGGCCCGCGCTTCCCCCGGTGGACAGGGTGATCACGGAGGCGATGCCTTTGACGAAAGGAACCCGGGTCCTGATGTACCCGCTCTTATTGTGAAATGCGTCGATGAATGCGTCCATCCCGTGCCCTTCGGCTTCGGGAGCCCACGTGTAGACAATGAGGCCGGAGAGGAGCCCGCCGAAGACGGGGAGCAGGAACAGTACCCAGCGGCGGAAAGGGGTATCGGCGACGAGATCGACGAGGTGTTCGCCCGCGGGCTTCGCCACGGCATACCCGGCAAGATATTCCAGGCAGAAGAAGGAAGTCCACTCCAGCAGGGCGAATACCGCGCAGGCCATCAGCCCGGACAGGATTCCGATCGCGACGCTGTAGAATCCCCAGCGGACGGTCCGGTGCCTCTGCATCCCGTCCAGGATGCGCACCCATGCCATGTGATACCGTCCGCTCACCTGCCTTTTACGTGGGGCTCCGGCAGGAGACATATCCGTCGAATCCATTTCGGAAGCGCCCCTCCAATATCGATTTCCGCCGCCCTGAACCAAAAGGGGCTCCGGAGACCGCCTTCCGTCCCCATTTCACAAACCGTCGGCCGAACTGCGGGAGCCGATCGACGGCGGCTTTCCCCGGTACGGTTCAAGCCCTCATCTCAATCGAATCCATGTGTGCGGGTATGATCTTATACCACCATGTGGGAAGCGGAGTGTACGAAAAAGGGCGGCCCGCTCCAACGCGGGAAAGGCGGCGCCGCTTAGGTGCCGTTGATGAGAAGAGCCGCGGGGAAGTGCTCGAAAACCTCCCCCACCGGCAGGAGCCGCTCCCGGGCAAGGGTCTGCCCGGAGATCGCGTCTTCCCACGGCCCGCGGCATAGAGGGGGCAGAACCAGGGTGGTGTCTTTCCAGACGGCCTTCCCGATGGGGAGGTCTCCTTCCTTGACCAGGTCGACCAGGAAACGGGGCGCCACGGCAACGGCCCATGTCTCCCCGTGGCCCCTCGCAAAGGCGATCACGCTCCCCCTGTGCTTTCCCTTTACCTTGAGAGGGACATATGCACCCTCGTCGAAGAGCCCGGCCTTCCGTCGCCTCGCTTCAAGCGCCCTGTGGATCGCAAACAGCTTCACGCGCCCATCCTCCTTTGCGGCGAGCAGATCGACCATGAGGGACAGGATATCTTCATCGGCGCGAGCGATGATGTCGTTCAGGAAAGCTTCTCTTTGCGCGAAATCCACAGGACGCCGGTTGTCGGGATCCACGAGATTCAGGTCCCAGAGCTCGGTTCCCTGGTAGAAATCGGGCACTCCGGGGGAGGCGGTCTTGAGCAGCACCTGGGAGAGGGAATTCCAGACGCCGAAGAAAGCGATCTTTTTCTGAAACGGCAGGAACTCCCTGAGGAAGCGGTTTTCCGCGTCCAACCGCAGAACGGCCTCGATAAAGGAAGTGACGGCACTTTCGTAATCGGGGTCGGGCAGGAGCCAGCTGGTATGGGTCTTGGCCTCCCGGACCGCCTTGACGGCGTAAGCCTTCATTCGGTTCACGAAGTCTTCGTATGCGTCCGCTCGGGGGGAAGCCATCGTCTCCTTCCTCCGGTTCACCAAGTCGCTCGGCAGTGCGTCCGCTCCGAAAGGGCACGCACCCAGCATGGTCTGGTAGAGCGCATACTCGACGTTCGGGTCCGGAACGCGCTTGCCGTCCACAACGGTCTTGAACCCGGCGTTGATCTTGGACCATACCCGCAGCCGTTTTTCCCATTCGCCGGGGATCTCGGAGAGGATGTTGATTCTCGCCCGGACATCCTCGCCTCTCTTGGTGTCGTGAGTCGAGGTGGTCGACATGGAGAGCGGATGGGACGCCCGCCGCCTCTGGTTGAATTCATGGAAAACCCGGGCGTGAATACCGAACCTGTCGGGACTGCCGCCCACCTCGTTGAGGGACAGTAGCCTGTTATAAACGTAGAGCGCGGTGTCTTCGAACCCCTTGGCCATCAGAGGGGCGGTGAGCTGCTGAAAGCGCATGATCGCGTTGAGCCACTCGGCCCGGTCTTCCTCCGGGAGCCCGTCAACGAATTCAGGATCGTGCAGTTGATCGAGAAAATGGAATTCGTGCACGAGATCGGGGTCTTCTTCCCCGGCCCGTTCCAGGGTCGACCGGATGAAGTCGCGATCTTCGGGACGAAACGAATTTCCGTTGAAGTACGTGCGGTAGACGGGGAAACGTGCCAGCACCTGGACAACCGCTCTCCTGATGCCGAGCATCGTCAAATCGCTTCCCCGCATGTAGCGGTCCGAGATTTTCTTGATGATGTGCGCCAGGTTTTCCACGTCTCCGGCCATGCGCCTTTCCGCGATGAGGCTCTTCTGCTCGAAGACGATCCCGTCGAATGAAAGCGGCCCGCCGGCGAACCTGGAGTAAATCCTGTCGAACACCTGCGCATTTCGTGAATCACAGAAAAGGCCGTTGAGTATATTGAGAAAATCGTAGCCCGTCGTCCCCGCCACCGGCCAGAATTCAGGGATGTATTCCCCGAATGCGAGGATCTTCTCCACGACGGTGTAAATGCCCCCCGTGCTTTCATGGAGCTTTGTCAAATACCGCGAAGGATCGAAAAGCCCGTCGATGTGATCGATGCGCAGACCCGAAACGCTTCCTTCTTCGATGAGTTCCAGGAGCAGAGAATGCACGTAGTCGAAGACCTTCGGATTCTCCATTCTCAGCGATATCAACTCGTTGATGTTGAAGAACCTCCGATAGTTGATTTCCTCGGCGGCGACCTTCCAATGGGCGAGCCGGTAGTGCTGGTCGCCGAGAAGCCGCTCCATGAAGCGGACGCTCTCCTCCCGCGCGGGCCGGTCGTTGAGCACCCGGATGGTTTCATCCATGAACGACCGGATTTCAGGATTCCGGTTGTAGAGCTCCCACAGCATGATCTTGATGAATCTGATCTGGTCGTAACGCTCGTCGGAGATCGCTCCCGAAGGGAGTGTCCTGAGAACGTACAGGATTCCGAGAATTCCGTGGAGCTTGATGAAATCGGGCTCATCGGGCGGCAGCTTTCCCCGCAGGGAACCCAGCCGATAGGTGAGGAGGTCCGCGTAGGATTCGATTCGCAAGGGGAATCGCATGTCGTAGTACCTGACGGCAAAACCTCTTTCATCGAAGACGAGCTGTATTTCTCCTTTTTCGAGGCACTCGCCGTAGAACGATCCGAGGAAAGGCGCGAGCACTCTTCCCCGAATCCCTTCATACGGATGATCCCATTCGACATCGAAGAAATCGAAGTACTTCGAGTTGGGACCGTTTTCACCGACGTCCACCAGGTAGCGGTTTTGAGCGCTGTAGGCCATGTGGTTGGGGACCATATCCTGGAGCCAGCTCATGCCGTGTCGCCCGACTTCGCCCATCAGGGACTCAAACCCTTCCCGACCTCCCAGTTCCGGGTTGATCTCGCTGAAATCGACCACGTCGTAGCCGTGCGTGCTGCCTCTCCTCGCCTTGAAAATCGGGGAAGCGTAGATGCAGGAAATCCCCATGCGCCGAAGGAAAGGGATGACTTCCTTCAGGTGCTGAAAAGTGAAGGCGGGACCGAACTGGATCCGGTACGTCGCGTTCGGGACGGGTTTCATGGCATCACCACGTTCAGGTGGTGTCCGAGCTGCTCGAAGGAACGGACCCATTCCTCGGCGGACTCGCCTCGACCCCCCGCCTCGTTCTTCATCCTCCCGTAGGTTGACTCACCCAGGGAGTAGTAAAGGTTCTGAGCCCACCAGAGGTCCAACGGCACGGCCGCCGCCTGCAACAGGCCGAGGACGCGGGCGATTTCTTCCATGCGTTGACTTTCTTCGGGATTTTCAAGGAGTTTTTCCATGGCGCCGGTGATCCACGCGCCCGCATTGAAGGCCAGCCTTTCCCGGTCCAGATCGAGCCCCCAGCGTTGGGCGACGGAGAGGAGAGACTCCAGCCTCGCGTGGTCCATGGCTTCCGTTTCAAAGAGCCGCGCGAGGTCGAGGTTGACGATCCTCTCGGCCGCCGCCAGAATGAACTTGGGAAGGGGCACCTGCAGCCCCTGAAGGAAGTTCATCACGGCGTGCGTGTTCTCGAATATCCGGCGATAGGACGCCTCGATGTCGCTATAGGTCAAGGCCAGGATCTGGTCGATGACTTTTCTCTGTTCATCCCTGAACAGGTGCCAAAGGGAGAAGCTGTTCGTGCCGAAGTGCTTGTCCATGAGTCGGATCACTTCGGGAACATCGGCCCTGTCGAAGGCGGACCGAATCTCGCTTTCCATGAGGGCGAAAGCATCGTCGCCCCGGAACACCCTCCCGCCGCCGCTGATGTTGTGGTCTCCGAGGTGCAGGACCGCGTAACTGACGGTCTCTTCACTCCAGATGATGTTCGAACGGACCACCGCCCTCCCTATGGCGAGCCTCAGTCTGCCGGCCTCCATGGTCTCATGGATTTCTCTTCGAATCGTATAGGAATAGATCGGGGTTTCATCGGGGTAGTCTTCAAAAAGCGTGGAGACGGCGTAATGGACTCCGACCCGGAGCAGATCCAGCCGCGCGGGCCTGACGAACATTTCGTAGACCCTGGCTCCGTTCCCGAAGAGATTGCTGGGCGCCGCCTCGAGCCGTCCCGCAAAGTCCTCTTCCACGGGGGTGCCGGTCAGAAGCTCCACGAATTGAGTGACTCTCGCCGCATACTGCAAAACCTGGACGCTCTCGACTCCCGAGATCTCGTCAAAGAACCATCCGCAACTGGTGTACATCAGCATGGCGTTGTGCTGCATCTCGAGGAGCTGCAGCACCTGGACCTTCTCGTATCGGTCGAGCGCGCGCACGGTGTGGTCCGCGAGGAATCGTTCCACATTCTCCGGGCACCGGTCCAGGATCACCTCGATGTACCGGTTTCTGGCTTCCCAGGGAGACCGCAGGAACTGAGAACCGACTTCCTCGAAGGCCAGGGCGGCCTCGTCTCTCAGCCGGTCCATCGAATGTCGCAGGGGACCTCTCCACGACTGGGTCCACCCGGCGTGCATGCCGGTATGACAGCCGCAATTGTCGCGCCAGCGTTCTATTCCGTGTATGCAGCTCCATGACGAGTTGTCGTAGATTTCAACCTCATGGGTCGGAGGATTCTTTTCCAAGAACTCTCCATAGTTGGTCAGCTGCGCGTGCTCCCCGGATTCGACGAAATGAAGACAGTAGGCCAGTGCCATGTCGCCGTGTCGCTGGTGGTGACCGAAGGTCTCTCCGTCCACGGCCACGTGCACCAGCTGGGGCCGGTCCCTGGCGTCATTGAATGCGTCTATGAGTCTTTCGGCAAGCGACTGGCCGTTGCTCAGCAACCCCGAAAAAGCGATTTCCCGGGAAATGGGGCCGTCATAGAAGAACAGACTGATGGACCTTCCCGACGGCAACCGGCACAGGTAGACCGTGGTCGGATCGATTCGGGCATCGTCCACATTTTCCCAATCCGCATCTGGGAGGAGCCTGCGAATGTTTGCCGCCTGCTTGGGCGCGAGGACGGAAAAGCGGATTCCCAGTTCGGCCAGGATTTCCAGGGATCGCGTGTCGACGGCGGTCTCCGGAAGCCACATTCCTTCCGGGTCTCGTCCGAATCGTCTCCTGAAATCCTCGATTCCCCAGGTGACTTGAGTGTACTTGTCCCGCTCGTTGGCCAGGGGCATGATCATGTGGTTGTAGACCTGGGCCAGGGCCGAACCATGCCCCGAAAACCTCGACCTGCTCAGTCGATCCGCTTCGACAATGGCCTCATGAGTTTCCGGCCGGTGTCGTTCCATCCAGGAAAGGAGCGTCGGACCGAAATTGAAGCTGATCTTCGAATAGTTGTTGACGATCCGGATGATCCGCTGCTCATGATCGAGGATCCGTGAGGCGGCGTTCGGGGCATAGCACTGGGCCGCGATCTTCTCGTTCCAGTCGTGGAAGGGGTAAGCCGAGTCCTGGAGCTCCACCTCGCCGAGCCACGGATTCTCACGAGGGGGCTGATAGAAGTGGCCATGAATACACACGTAGCGGGTCACGGCTGAAGTTCTCCCATGTAAATGGTCACGCTCCTTCGCATCAACTCGACGGGTTGGCCGGGAACGAGCTCCTCGGGAAGACGGCTTCCCCCTCCTCCCCACCGTTCTTCCGAGGAGTCCAGGAGCTTTTTCCACGCGCCTTTCGGCGGAATCTCGTCAATGGGGAAGCGTATGTCCCGCGGGTTGAAATTGAAGACGCACAAGGCTCGGCTCCCGGACGTGTTTTCCCGGCGTTCCATCACGATCACCTTTTCCTCTTCCCTGCCCTTCACCCTCGCGTGTTCCTTGCTCAAATGCGAAAGAGCGGGGATGGTGCGCCGCAGGGTGATCAGCGTTTTCGTGAATTCCAGCAGGGTCTTGTGCCGGCCTCGCTCCCGCAGCTCCCACCGCACTTTCGACCGCAGGAACGTGTCCCGATCGACGGGGTCGGGCACCGTCCCCTTCCAATGAAACGATGCGAATTCTTCTTTTCGGCCGTCACGGACCGCTTTCACGAGGTCCGGGTCGGAATGATCCACAAAATACAGGAACGGAGCCGGCTCCCCGTATTCCTCCCCCATGAACAGGAGAGGGATGAAGGGGGACAATAGAACGACCGCGATGCTCAGCTTCAGGCTTTCGAAATCCACGAGCTGCGACAATCGTTCGCCAAGCAGCCGGTTTCCCACCTGGTCGTGGTTCTGGGCAAAGACGACGAACTGGTCTGCCCGGCGCTCTTTGGCGGAGTTGCCGTGGCGTCGCTTTCTGAAGGTGGAGTAGTCCCCGGAGTATACGAACCCGTCCCGGAAAGATCGGACGAGGTGGCGCACCCGGCCGAAGTCGGCATAATAGCCGGTGGTTTCCTCCATGAGCAGGGTATGGAGGCTGTGATGGAAATCGTCACACCACTGGGCGTCGAGACCATGGCCCCCGGCCTCGCGGGGCGCGATCAGCCTCGCGTCGTTCAAGTCGCTCTCCGCGATGAGGACATGCGCCTTCCCGGTTCGGCGGGAATACTCCCCGACCGTTTCGGCCAGTTCCTGAAGAAACGGCCGGGCACTCATGTCCACAAGGGCGTGGACGGCGTCCAGGCGCAGCCCGTCGAGGTGGTACGCCGAAAGCCAGAACAGGGCGTTTTGAATGAAGAAGTTTCTTACTTCATCACTGTGGGCGTCGTCGAGGTTGATCGCCTGCCCCCAGGGGGTATTGTACTTGTCGGTGAAGTAGGGACCGAAATCCCGCAAATAATTGCCCTCCGGACCCAGGTGGTTGTAGACCACATCCAGGATCACGGCCATGCCTCGTTCGTGGCAGGCACTCACCAGGCGTTTCAGCGACCGGGGGCCCCCGTAGGAAGACTGAACGGCAAAAGGGTACACTCCGTCGTAGCCCCAGTTCCTGTCCCCCGGGAACTGGGAGACGGGCATGATCTCCAGCGTGTTGATCCCCGTTTCCCGCAGGGCGTCCAGCCTGGGGATGACGGCGTCCAGGGAACCCTCGGGAGTGAATGTTCCGGGATGGAATTCGTAGAGGATCATTCGCGAAGGTTCAATGCCCCGCCAGTCATCGTCCTGCCAGCAAAAATCGCCGTGATCCACGATTTGCGAGGGGCCGTGGACTCCCTGCGGCTGGGAGTGGGAGGCGGGGTCCGGCCTCTCCACGCGTCCATCCAGCCTGTAGGTGTAGAGAGCGCCCGGAAAGATGTTTTCGAGAGCCACGCGCCAGTAGCCCCTGTCTTCCCCGCGCAGAGGAATGAACGCCTCCTCCGAACCGTGAAGCCTCAGTTCCACTCTCTTCCTTCCCGGGGCCCAGACGGCAAAGAGGCATCTCCCGTCGGCTCCGTAGCTCGCTCCAATCTGCATGCGATTCTTCGTCCGATTCAGCGGGTCAGGAAAGCTCGATCCTCTCCTTGGTTTCATGCGTGACGGCCACCATGAGGGTAAGGTATTCGCGAAGGTGTCTCGTGAGGAGGAAATTCTCCAGGACGAACTGTCTGGCCTTCCGGCCCATTTCGTCCATCTTGCCCCGGTGTTTGAGCAGGTAGCGTATCCGGTTGGCCGCGCCTTCAGGCGTATTGACGAGAAAGCCCGTATGGTGGTTGATCACCTGCAGCCGGATCCCTCCGGTGTCGCCTCCGATCACCGGCTTTCCTTTCCACATGGCCTCGGTGACGGTGAGACCGAAACCCTCCCGGGTGGATTTTTGGAGCACGATGTCCGCTAGGCGCTGCATGGCATTGATGGTTCGATGGGCGTCGGGGGGCAGGAGCAGGACGCGAACGTCCGGGTCGCCGTCGGCGGCATCCATCACCTCCCGGTGCATCCTCTCCCCTTCCGGATCGTCGGATGCTCCGCCGCCTGCCAGGACCAGTTGAAAAGGCGTATAGTTCTTGGCCAGCCGGCACGCTTGAATGGCTCCCACCGGGTCCTTGAACCGGTCGAACCTGGAGACCTGAACGATAACGGGCATGTCCGCGTTCAGGCCGAACTTCTCCCGAACGGCCTCGATTTCATGGGCGGGCAAGTCCACGTTCTTTTCGCTCAACGGATCGATGCTTGGGGGAATCAGGTAGGTGGGATGCGGCAGCGGCTGCGCAAACTGGGACAATGACCAGACGCTGGCGTCGTAGCCCACCACGAAATCGCGCAGATACTTCCAGACGGGCCTGTACGGGCGACTCACGTCAATATGACAGCGCCAAATCCATTTCCCTTTTCGATCGGGGCAGAATCTCAGAAAAGGCGCCGGCTGTGGATCGTGGATGAAGACAAAGTCGGCGGCCTCGAGCCGTTCGCGCAGTTCCTCCGCATTCCGCCGGTTCGTCTCTTCGTAGACTCTCAAAAGGGATTCGGGAATCGGCACTCGAGTGCCCTGCAGGGCGTTGTGAAAACTCTTGGTGCATTCATAGAACGCCTGCTCTCCCTTGATGACCTCCCAGTCGACCTCCAGGCCCAATTGTGCCTGCAAGGGGACCAGCCAATGCAGGATCTCGGCGACTCCTCCCCCTTCCCGCGTCGAGTTCACATGGATCACCTTGGCCCCTTTCAGGACACGCGCAAGCTGGTGAATCTGATCGATCACGTCCTCCCCGACAATGCCGCTGTACTCCTCCAAAGACCTCATTTCACCTTCCTCTATAGACATAGCGGTTCATGCATCCGGCTATTTCGTCGCGCAGCTCGGTCAACGTGCTGAAGTAAGGATCGATGGCCGCCAGGCGTTGGACCATTGGCGCGTGCTCGTCCCCGAACCCCAGGAGCCATTCGCTGAAGTCGTCGCGCCTGCCGGTGGTCCGGCGCCGCGCATCGATGAAGTGATAGAAAATGCTGCTTCTCGAGAAGCGCTGGATGTGCAGGGCCAGGCCTTCGATGTTGTGAATGCGGATATTCGTGTCGAAGACGATGATTTGAGAACGCATGAAATAGAACTGGCGATCGTGCCTGGCCCACGGAATGTGCTCGGTCTCCTCCAGCCTTTCCTCGACGACGTCGATGAGCTCCCGGCGCAGACCCTCCAGGTCCGCGTATTCGCTGGGATCGACAAGGGCGAGCCGCTCGGCCAGGCGGGCGTCATGAAGCCCGCGCCATGCCCATGCGGCAAAATCGTTCTGATACTCGGGATCATCGAAACTTGCACGAAGCAATCCACCCCAGAAATGATAGTAAATGCATCCCTGGTGAGTGGTCGTGAGCCGGTCTCTCAGTTCCTGGAGATTCTGCGTTCTTTCCCCGGTGGCAATGGTTATGAGAGCGCAGTCTTTAACGGCAAAAGGTTCTCCCATGTTTCCTCCGTCATTCGCGAAGCCTGTATCCACGGCAGCGGGCAAACCCGGCAATCGGGAAGGAATCATCCGGCAGGCAGCGAGTCTTCTGTTTGCACCATGAGCTCATCCTGCGAAAACGATCGGACCGGAAAGGGAGGGTGAAGCCCGTCCCGCGCCTCCCCGCATCCGGAAATCCGGATTCGGCCTCAAGAGGGGAGCCGCCGCCGCACGCGGCGCAAACCCCGGGCAGGGGGCACATCGCGGGACGGCTCGCCGCAAATCGGACATGGGCATAAGGTAGAATCTTTTCGGCAAAGAATCAACCCTGATCGGCCCGCTCGGTTCCGGTCCGGGAGCGCTGCGGATGAAGTCTCGGGTCTGCGGGGCACAGTGGGAATATGAAAAAACTCGTCGACGGGATCTTGATTTTTTCCCGCGGATAGATAAATTTGTGGGGTGTTGGCACTCGGCGCGATCGAGTGCTAAACCTTGGCCCCGGCCGGACCGCCGGGACCGGCTCTCGTCCCGAAACCGTCTTGCACCTCCGGTGCCGAGTCAATCCAAGAGGAGAACAATCGTATGAAGGTCAGACCACTGCATGATCGCATCATCATCAGACGTGTGGAAGAAGAGGAAACAACGGCGGGTGGAATCATCATTCCGGATACCGCCAAGGAAAAGCCTCAGCAGGGGAAAGTCGTCGCGGCGGGCAAGGGCCGGCTGCTCGAAAACGGGACCCTCACTCCGCTTGTGGTCAAGGAGGGGGATCTCGTTCTGTTCAACAAGTACTCCGGTACGGACGTGAAGATCGAGGGCGAGGACCTGCTGATCATGCACGAAGACGACGTCCTGGGGATCATCGAATAGCGCGCCCGCAAACGGTTGGAAGGAGGATCAACGGTATGGCTGTCAAGGAAATCAAGTACTACGCCGAGGCCAGGGAAAAGATCATGGCCGGAGTCGACACTCTGGCTGATGCGGTGAAAGTCACCCTGGGACCTCGAGGTCGAAACGTCGTTCTGGAGAAATCGTGGGGCCCCCCCACCGTGACAAAGGACGGAGTGACGGTCGCCAAGGAAATCGACCTCGAAGACAAATTCGAGAACATGGGCGCGCAGATGGTCAAGGAGGTTGCCAGCAAGACGTCCGATGTGGCGGGTGACGGCACGACCACCGCCACCATTCTGGCCCAGGCCATATACAGGGCGGGGTCGAAGCTGGTCAGCGCGGGGCACAATCCCATGGCGCTCAAGAGAGGCATCGAATTGGCGGTTGCGACGGCGGTCCGGGAGCTCAGGAACATGAGCAAGCCCACGAAGGACCAGAAGGAAATCGCCCAGGTGGGGACCATCAGCGCGAACAATGATGTCGCCATCGGCGACATCATCGCCGAAGCCATGAACAAGGTCGGCAAGGAAGGCGTGATCACCGTGGAAGAAGCCAAGAGCATGGAGACCACCCTGGAAGTGGTGGAAGGCATGCAATTCGACCGCGGTTACGTGTCTCCGTACTTCGTCACGGATCCCGAACGCATGGAGGTCGTGCTCGAGGATCCGTATATTCTGATCAATGAAAAGAAGATCAGCAACATGAAAGACCTTTTGCCGGTGCTCGAACAGATCGCGAAGATGGGTGCCCCGCTGCTCATCGTTGCCGAAGACGTCGAGGGCGAAGCGTTGGCCACCCTGGTCGTGAACAAGCTGCGGGGCACGCTCAGGGTCAGCGCCGTGAAGGCTCCGGGATTCGGGGACCGACGCAAGGCCATGCTCGAAGACCTTGCCGTTCTCACCGGCGGCAAGGTCGTCTCCGAGGACATCGGCGTGAAGCTCGAGAACGTGTCGTTGCAGGATCTCGGTCGAGCCAAGACCGTCCGGATCGACAAGGACAACACGACGATCGTGGACGGCGCGGGCGTCCGGAGCGCCATCGAGGCCCGCGTGAAGCAGATTCGGGCACAGATCGAAGAAACCACCTCCGATTACGACCGAGAGAAATTGCAGGAACGGCTGGCCAAGATCGTCGGCGGTGTCGCCGTGGTGCGCGTGGGTGCGGCCACCGAGACCGAAATGAAGGAGAAAAAGGCGCGCGTGGAGGATGCCCTGAACGCTACGCGGGCCGCCGTGGAGGAAGGCATCGTGCCGGGTGGCGGAGTGGCTCTTCTGCGCTGCCTGCCGGCGCTGGAAAAGTTGGACCTGCACGCAGAGGAAGCGTTCGGCGTCAAGATCGTCATGCGCGCTCTCGAAGAACCGGTCCGACAGATTGCGAACAACGCGGGCCATGAAGGTTCAGTGGTGGTCCAGCAGGTGAAGCAGGGCACCGGGTCGCATGGCTTCAACGCGGATACCGAGGTCTACGAAGACCTCAGCGCCGCGGGGGTCATCGATCCGACCAAGGTGGTGCGCTTCGCTTTGCAGAACGCGGCAAGCGTGGCTTCATTGCTGCTCACCACGGAAGCCATGATCGCCGAAAAACCGAAGAAGCAGAAACCTGCTCCGGCCATGCCGGGCGCCGGAATGGAAGATATGTATTAGCGGGCGGCGGGCCGTTCGGCCCGCGGCAGCCTGGCGTTGGAACCCGTGGGGCCGGGTGAAATCTCGAACCTCGGGCGGGACGGTGGTTTGCAGTTTCCAAATCAGGCTGAATTGTACGAGTGGTGTGACGACCTGGGCGGGGAATTCCGTGTAGAGGGGGCAGGCTCCTTCCACAGGAATTCCCCGCCTTACCTCATGGCGACGGAACATCCGTGGTCGCATTTGGCCGGGCGGAGCCCTCATGGCGAGGCTGCGGTTTGCATCGCGGGGTCCGGCGACGTTCCCCTGTTCCTGCTCCAGGCAGGGGCGGATCCCGTGGTGGCGGTCGACGTGTCGACGTCCGCCTGTTTCCTGAACGAATTGAAACGGGCTGCGCTGCGGCATCTTCCGTACGAGGATTATGTCACTTTCTTTCTGAGCGGGTTGCCGCGAGCTTCGGATTTTCTCCATGCGCGCCGTCTTCCGCAAAGCATGCCCGCGGTCGAGCGCGCGGCGCTCTACGACAGGCTGCGACAGGACTTGAGCGCACCGGCCGGCGTGTTTTGGGACGACAAGTGCCGGTCAGCCGCTCCGTCCGAATCATCCCCATTCCAGGGGTTCCTCCATACGCTCGATCTGTTCACCCTCGAAGAAATCCCCTGCCTTTCCGACCCGGCGCACTACACGGCGTGGAGTGCCGGCGCAAAGGATTACCCGATCCTGAATCTGCCCATGGACCTGGCATTGCGGCGCCTCGACATGCTCTTTAACTTGGTCTATGTGTCGAACGTGCCGGAATACATGAAGATGCATTTCCTGGCGGAAGAAAACCCGGAAGGGTATCGGACCTGGCTGGAAAGCTTCCTGCGTGTGGTTCTGAAAAGACTTGTCCCTGGAGGAAGGTTCTGTTCGTATTTCTTTCAGTCCGGCGGTGCTCCTTCCCTGGCGGCGGATCTCGCGGACTTCGCCCTGCTCGAGGATTGCGGCATGCGTCTCGATGTGCACCGAATCGAATACGCATCGGCGGCGTTGGGCTCACGTTTCCGGAATGTCCTGGCCGTGTGGGAAAAAACCCGACGGGACTGAGACCACGTATGGCCGACCGGGAGGGAACGTTTGCCGGACCGCTCTCGGGGGGCGCGGGGAGAGACCGTTGCGCTCCATCGGTGCTGCAAGGGGTGCCGGGGGGCGGACGGGCGATGATTTCCCCGCGGTTGGACGTAATGCATCGCGGGCGTTATTCATGGTGCCTCTGTCAAGGTTGTGTTAACATACAAGCCCCGTGTTTGCCGGAAGAACGGAGGTCCGGCCGGCGAGCCCGGATGGCTCCAAAGAGTGTGGAAGGCAGGCGTGGACCTTGGTTTTGATCGAGGAAGGGAGAGACCCATGAGACAATTCGGCATGAACGCAAAAATTCTGATCGTGGTCGTGTGCGCGGCGTTCCTCAGCGCTTGCGCAAGCGGTCCCACATATTACGGTTCCACTCCTGCGGCAGTGCAGACGCCCCCCGAACCCGAGCTTTTCTTCAACAATATCGGGCCGGACGACAGGCGCTTCACCTTTCATGTCGAGGACCGGACCCCTTTCGGTCTGTTCGACCTTCCCCAGGCGCGTAACACCTTGTACAGCAAGGGCTACGATGAGGTGAGGAGACAAAACCGCGCCGATTTCACGGTCAGTGTCTCCTTTACGCCCGGAGTGCAGGACGATCCTCAACGCAGGGCCGGCAACGTTGTGGGAGGCGCGTTGGCGGGTGCGGCTCTGGGGGCGATCATAGGCGGAGCGACCGGGTCGGCGGGCACGGGAGCGGCCATCGGGGCGGCGAGCGGAGGAACGCTCGGTCTTGTGGCCCCGGCATCCAGCCCGCTGGTGCGGATCGACCTAAATGTCTACGGCTTCAACAGCCGACTGTCGGAAACTACCGGCACAACGGTGGATATCTCCCACATTCCGCCGCACGAGGTCCCCGGCTTCATCGACGCCGAAGTCTCCCGCATGCTGCGGAATCTGCCGCCGAGGTAGTCGGCTGCGCCTCTTTGCCGTGCACGGATGCGGGAGACGCAAATCTGCTGAAGGTGTTCCGGTGGGAATGACGATGACGCCCGACAAGCTGCACGGGCCCGAAAAAGAAGAAAGCCAGGGGCGGGGAGACCTGGCTTTCCAAAGGTATAGGGCGTAACGAAGAACGTAGGTTGGGGTATAGGTTGGTTATCTGGGAAGCAAGAATACCAGTTTCAAACTGTATTGGAATCCGGTGCATCATGTATTTTTATGGAGGAAATACTGTATTCGACGCCCGGTGCCTGTAGGTAATCATGTACGTATACGGAGCTTTCGAGCGGTGGACGACCCCGGGCCTTTTCCCGTGCCTGGGGCGTTGAGCCCTGGAAGACCCTGCACTTATTGGAGGATGCCTTGACGGTACGTGCGCTCGCAGCGTCGCTTCTCATGGTCGCCGTCCTTGCGGGATGCGCCACGGCGCCTGTGAAAAATCCCGAAGCCGAAACCGTGGTCGCCGATGCAAATACGGCTCTCGACACACTCAACGCTCAAATCGCGCAGTTTTACATTGACCTGCAGAAGCTGATCGAGGAGATAAAATACCTGCAGAACCAGCCGGGGTGGGCTGGCCTGGAGCAGATAATCGCGGGGACCCCTTCCATAAAGAACCTGGAAAACGAGTATGAGAAAGAGCCGGAAACAATGGCCATGCTCGAAGCCTGGAGCCGGAAATGGAATGATTCCTGGAAGCCGCTCCTTTACGAATATGCGCGCCTGGCGGACCAATGCACCATTCTCGAGGCCAGGCGGCTGGCTCTGCGCGAGCGCCTCTTCGTCGTCCAGTCGAAATTCATCGCGGCAACCCTGAAGACGTCTTCCAGCAGCTATGATGAGGCGGCATCACTCTATTCGGTCGTGGACATCCTGGCGCGATCCGAAACAGAGCTCAATTCCTTCACCACCAACGAGATCGGTCTGTACGATCCCCGGCTGCACAATTGATTGGGTGCGTGAGCGTCCGTGCGGCACCGTGACTGCGGCGGGTAAGGGCTGCCTCCCGCACGCCCCGGAATTTCTCTCCGCGGTACACGGACAAGCGGGCTGCCCGACCCGTGCCGGAAACCGTTACCGCACAGCGTCCGATGGGAAAACAGGCCTGAATTTTGTCTTCAGAGAGTGTATGATCCTGCCGACCTTTGAATAGGGTGGAAAAGCTCCGTCAGGTGAGGCGGGGAGCAGCCATGGACGTTCCGCCCGGCCTTTCCCGCGCGGGGATGGCCATGCAGGTCCGGGCAAAGCTCGGCTACGCCTTTCATCACAACCCTGAAGCATGTCGGTTCGCATGACGACGTCCTCCGGGCATTTTTCATTTTGGGGATATTGCAAAGCTCCGATCCGTCCTTATTAGTGTATCACTGGAGTTACCTGATGACTGGCCACAGGGATTTCGAAGATCTGAGACGGTTCAAACGATTTCGCATGACGGGCACTGCGCGGGCCGCCTTTTTTGCGACCGCCCGGGAATTCTTGAAGCTTGGCGAGATTCTCGACATCAGCCTGGGAGGGCTCGCCATGCGCTATGTCGGTTTCGGGGAACAACCGGACGGCCCCATTGAAGTCGAGTTGTTCGGTTCCTCGGGCGAGGTCGTGCGGCTCGGCAGATTCCCTTGCAGGATTGTCTACGATTTTGAGCTGGCCGATGAATCGTGGGGAATCCTGAAGGTGCGCAGGTGCGGTATCCAATTCAGAGAGCTTTCGAAACAGCAACTGGCCCAGATTCAGACCTTCATCGATTCCTTCGGGATTCGTGAAGAATCGACTCCCCCGGATGATGCGGATTTTGCCGGGTCCGGCTCCTAGGCAACGGGGATCCGGGCTCACGTTCAACTGCGAGAGCAGAGCTTCACACAGATCAGGGAGGTGATGCAATGACCGAACGACCAGGTGCCGTGACGATGAAAGGCGCCCCCCTCACCTTGGTGGGCAAGGAAATCAAGCCGGGCGACAAAGCGCCCGATTTTGAAGTTCTGGACAATGGCCTGGCCCCTGTGCGGCTTGGAGCCTACCAGGGCAAAGTGATCGTTCTCTCTTCGGTGCCTTCTCTCGATACCCCCGTTTGCGACATGGAAACCCGCAGATTCAACTCCGAAGCGGCCAAGCTCGGCGACGAAGTGGTCGTGCTCACTGTGAGCATGGATCTGCCTTTTGCACAGAAGCGCTGGTGTGGCGCGGCCGGGGTGGAACAGGTCACAACCCTCTCGGACCACAAGGACGCCTCATTCGGCATGGCCTACGGCGTATTGATCAAGGAACTGCGTCTGCTTGCCAGGAGCGTCTTCGTGATCGACCGCCAAGGCGTCGTCCGCTATGTCCAGCTGGTAAAGGAAATTACCCACGAACCCGATTATGACGATGTTCTTCAGGCCATCGCCAAAGCCAGGTGATTCCTGCACACGATTCATCCCGCACAAAGCGAAGAAAAGCTCCGATCCGTTTTGCCAATTCGTTGAAAAAAGTGCAGTTGAGGGGGGGGCGATGGCCCTCCCGTTTTCCGTGGTTATACGGTCGTAGGGCGCAGAGAGGCCTGTGGCCTGCCGAAAAAACGCGGTGATCACGGAAGTCCGTCCCCGACGATGAACTCTGCCTCGGTTTGCGGGGGTGCGCCGGACAGCCTTGATAATTATTATTTATTAAAAAGAGCTATCGCAAATGGCCGGGGTTTCGAACCCGGACGAACGGAGGGGGCTTACAGTTTGAGCCAAGGGAGTATGTGATATGGAACGATCTGCCGGAAACGATTGCAGTTTTGACGGACTCAAATATGTACACGGAGAGAAACACTGCGTGTCCGATCGGTGCATGATCTGCCGTGACGGGCGGTGGGATGAGGAAAGCGGGATTGCCGTCCTCTGACCGTTCGTGCGGACGAACCCGGGAGGGGGTGGAGGACTGCGGGTACAATCCCGCAGAACCTGCCTCCTTCTTCCGGCATGACGCGCGGGGATCGATCAACGGGTGATGAAGCGGCCGACCAGCATCGCCGCCAGGACCAGCAACAGCCAGTACAGGAACAGGAATCGGCTTCTCGATCCGGACCTGATGTTTCCTTCCCATATACAACCGGAGCTCAGACATCTGTACCGGTTGACGGGTACCAGGAAACTGACGAGCTTGTCGATCGTCCTGCGGCGGACGCGCTGGAGCCGCGTGCCGCATTGCGGACAGAAAGGCATTTGTCTTCTCCCGGTGTTTGTCGATTTGTTCGAGTGATTTTATAAGAGGGCATCATCCTACCGCAGTCCGCGCGAAAGATCTAAAAGTTTATGATATGAGCGATCCTGGTTTTGCCCTGCTCGGGACCAATAGTGTTCGAACAGGAACCTTCCGCCTGGTTCATAATATTCCTGTCTAATTGTTTATTGACAATTTCTTCTAGTGATGTATTTTTATTGGCCAAATAAAAAAAGAAGGAATGTTCCTGCTTTCCAGGCAGGAGCAAAGTCATGACAAGACGGGGGATAAGCAAGGATGAACAGGACTTTCAAGGCAACGATCGGGATCCTGGTTTTTCTGTTGCTCGGCGGTTGCGCTCATACCTCGCGCACTGCAAGTTTTCCTGCCAACATGTATCAAAAGATACTCGTGCTGCTCAACATCGACAATCAGGATTCGGAAGATGGCGAGTTGGCGGTGGGAGTATGTCTCCTCGACCCGGCTGCAAATATTCCCCATCAGTCCTCCCCGGCGGCGATCGACCCCGCCAAGGCTCCCGTGGTTCAGATCACCGAAGCCACGCATGATTTTGGCGTGATCAGCGGGGACGGAGATTTGGTCCATCGCTTCAAGATCAGGAATGTCGGCAACGACATGCTCAAAATCAAGAACGTCTCTCCCGGGTGAGGACTCATGGTCGCCCAGTTTGACCGGGCAATCCCTCCCGGCGGTGAGGGTACGATCACTCTGAAGTTGAATCCCAAGAGCTGCGATGGCGAGATGAAAAAGACAACCCTGGTGACGTGCAACGATCCCGGCAAGCCGTATTTCATTCTGGTGGTGCAGGGTCGTTCCAGCGCCTAGGCGCACTGCACGCAGGCTTCATGGCGGATGAGCCGATGCGGTCGTCGGCCGCGGCTGTTCCGTGGTGGGCCGAGCCGCGCGGTTCGAGCGATACAACCTTGCGTTCAAGATGAGTGCATTGGGCGGGAGGGCATGAGACCCTCCCCTTGTACGTCTGACGGGCACAGCGGTCCGTAGGGGGCGGAGGTTGGCCCCGCCCGCTTCGCGTCCCGACGGGCAGGCGTTGTGTCATCTTGAACGCACCTCGGTGTAAGATACTGCTTGCCAGGGTTGCACAAATTCCGAAGGAATTCACGGCCACTTTGTGAAGTTTTTCTTGCAATTCCTCCGGCCATGCCTATAATACCCCCACGGTATTGCCCTTGTGTTCGTTCAGACCCGTGTATATCTATCTGACCTTAGAGTTTCTGGAGTTGATTATGACCGAAGTCAAGGCAACGAATATCACTTGGCATTCCAGCCAGGTGACGCGCAAAGAACGTGAGGCGCTGCTCAATCAGAGAGGCTGTACGATCTGGCTGACGGGGCTTCCATCCTCGGGCAAGAGCACGACGGCGTTTGCCCTTGAGTACGAGCTCATCCAGCGCGGCTACATGACGTATGTGCTGGACGGGGATAACATCCGGCACGGCTTGAACAAGAATTTGGCTTTTTCCGCTCAGGACCGCGAAGAGAACATCAGGCGTATCGGAGAAGTGGCGAAGCTTTTTGCGGACAGCGGAATCATCGTCGTCACCAGCTTCATATCCCCGTACCAAAGGGAGCGCGACCTCGCCCGTAGGATCCACGAGGAGGCGGGGCTGGGATTCTTCGAAATCCACGTGAGCACGCCGGTCGTGGTATGCGAAGAACGAGACCCGAAATCACTGTACAAAAAGGCCCGCCGCGGCGAGCTCAAGGGGTTTACCGGTGTGGACGACCCATATGAGGCGCCCCCGAATCCGGAGCTGATCGTGGACGCTTCGAACAACTCCCCGGAAGATATCGTGGCGCAGATTCTTCCCCTGCTGGAAGAGAAACAATACATCGGGGCCGGTTTCAAGGCCTACCGGCAGCAATTTTCAACGGCTCGAAAGACGGTGATTCAACGCGGCACGGCATGATGGCGGATGCCGGCGGGCTTGGTTGCCGTCGATTCTCGATGACGATCGGATGTGTTTCATGGGCCCGGCGTCCGTTCTTCGAGAACGGCCGCCGGGTTTTCCCCGGTGGCCGCGGTTCGTGGTCCGTTCGTGATGCGCGTTCGGCGCCTCTGTGACGATCTTGCGCATCAACCCCTGAAAGGCGCGTGCTTTTCACGCCGATGATTCCCCTGCGTGGTACGGTCGGTGCCGTGTTTCCCGATACGCAACCCATCACGGGCGTGAGCCTGGGAGGTTTGGGTTTGTTGCCGGGCATTTCTGTATTTTCCGTTTGTCCACGTCCGAGCCGCACCCTGACCCGCGGTGCGATGGTGCAAACGCAACCGGGTGCAGGAGGTTTTTCCTCCGGTGAGGCGGGCAGCCCTAAACAACGTTGCGCTTTCCCCGTTTTTGGATAAGATATCTTCCAGCAATGCCGACCATGTGCTCCGTGCCGTGCTGTTTGTCTGAATCAATGAAATGCAGCGTTGAGACGAAAAATGCGGGGAAGCTTTTCGTGCGCAGTCGGATGTTCGCAAGAGGGATGAAACCATGAAGAATGAAACGGTGAGCATTCCCGTCAGAGGGCACGGCGAGGTATCGGGGGTATTGAGCGTTCCCGATCCGTTCACGTCCGGCAAAGGGATCGTGATCGCCCATGGCGCGAACAACGACATGAACCAGCCGATGATCGTTTTCCTGGCGCATCGATTTGCCGAAGCCGGATTCCTGACGCTGCGGTTCAATTTCTTATACAGTGAGAAGGGCAGCAAAACGGTGGACAGCCGGGAAGTGCTCTGTGCCGCTTTCGAAGGGGCCTGCGACAGTCTCGGCGCGAGGCGGGAGGGCCGTCCGAGGAAAATCTACGCGGCGGGGAAGTCACTGGGCGCGCGAATCGCCGCCATGCTGGCGGCCGAAGGACGGCTTCAGGCGGAAAAGCTCGTCTTCCTGGGGTTCCCGCTTCACGCTCCGGGTAAGAAGGATCGGCTTCGCGACACCACACTCTATGACATTCGCGTTCCCATGCTCTTCTTTGCCGGGAGCAGTGACCCGTTTTGCGATTTGGGGATCCTGAAGGACATTCTGCCGCGCCTGTGCGTGGAATGGGATCTGGAAATCATCCCGGGGGGAGACCATTCCTTCAAGGTCCCGGTGAAGGCCGGGGTGAGCCAATTGGCGATCTACGACCAGATCGCCTGCAGGACCATCGAATGGCTCAACAAATGATGTGCCGAAGCGCATGAAAAAAGCCCCGGTTCAAACCCGGGGCTTTTTTCATGCCAAGCGGAAGACGCACGATCGCAGTTTCTTCAAGGGAGGGGCAGGGGCTGCCCCTCCCTCTTCGCGCCTCCCGCTCGAAAAGGTTCTAGCAGCTCAACTGCTGGAAGAAATCGTTGCCCTTGTCGTCCACAAGGATGAACGCCGGGAAGTCCTCGACCTCGATTTTCCAGATGGCTTCCATCCCCAGCTCGGGATACTCGAGCACTTCGACCTTCTTGATGTTTTCCTGAGCCAGGAGCGCCGCGGGGCCGCCGATGGAGCCAAGGTAGAAACCGCCGTGCTTCTTGCATGCATCGGTCACCGCCTGGCTGCGGTTGCCTTTGGCGATCATGATCATGGAACCTCCGTGGCTCTGGAAAAGATCCACGTACGAATCCATGCGGCCCGCCGTGGTCGGCCCGAAGGACCCGGAAGCCATGCCCTTGGGAGTCTTGGCCGGCCCCGCGTAGTAAATGGCATGGTCTTTCACGTACTGGGGAAGCCCTTCTCCCTTGTCGATCCGTTCTTTCAGTTTGGCGTGAGCGATGTCGCGCCCGACGATGATCGTTCCGGTGAGGGACAGCTGAGTCGTGACCGGGTATTTGCTCAGGTCGGCAAGGATCTCCTTCATCGGCCGGTTCAGATTGATTTTCACAACGCCGTGATCGTGCTTGCCGCGGTACTTCTCGGGGATGAAACGACCCGGATTGGCTTCCATCTGCTCCACCCAGATGCCGTCCTTGTTGATCTTGGCCTTTATGTTGCGGTCCGCCGAACAGGAAACGCCCATGGCCACGGGACATGACGCCCCGTGCCGCGGCAGCCGGACGACGCGCACATCCAGGACAAAGTGCTTGCCGCCGAACTGAGCGCCAAGGCCCGTCTTGTAGGCCGCCTTCAGGAGCTTGTCCTCCATTTCCAGGTCGCGAAATGCCTGGCCGCCCTTGTTACCGGTGGTCGGCAGGGCATCCAGGTACCCGGTGGACGCGAGCTTGACGGTCTTGAGGCAGCCTTCGGCGGAGGTGCCGCCGACCACGAACGCCAGGTGGTAGGGCGGGCACGCCGCGGTGCCGAGGGATTTCATCTTCTCGACGAGAAACTTCTCCAGGCTGGTCGGATTCAACAGGGCCTTGGTCTCCTGGTAAAGGTAATTCTTGTTGGCGGAACCGCCGCCCTTGGCGACGAACAGGAACTTGTACTCCATGCCGTCAGTCGCGTACAGGTCGATCTGTGCGGGCATGTTCGTCCCGGAGTTGACTTCTTCGTACATGGTCAAAGGAAGTGTCTGCGAGTAGCGCAGGTTCTCCTCGGTATAAGTCTTGAAGACTCCCCGGGAGAGGTAATCTTCGTCCTTTGCGCCGGTCCAGACCTGCTGGCCCTTCTTGCCGACGATGGTTGCGGTGCCGGTGTCCTGGCAGAGCGGCAGAACTCCCTTGGCGGCGACTTCGGCATTGCGCAGCAGGGCGACGGCAACACCGCGGTCGTTCGCGGAAGATTCCGGGTCGCTGAGGATCGCGGCAACCTTCTCCAGGTGCGCCGGCCGCAGCATGAAGGAGACATCCCGCATCGCCGTGTTGGCCAGCAGAGCCAATGCTTCCGGATCGATCTTCAGGATTTCCTTGCCGTCAAAATTGCCGACCGAAACATGGTCTTTCGTCACCAAGCGGTATTTGGTCTCATCTTTTCCGAGGGGAAACGGATCCTGGTAAACAAATTCTGCCATCTTTCACTCCTTTGTTACGATTTCGGATTCAGTCCAGCGCGCGGTGTAAACGGGAGCCAAAGCTCTATATTATTATAAAAAAATCTTTTGTCGAGTGCTGTTTGGCCCGGATGGCCGCAAAATGCGATAATGCCCAAATCCGCGCGACATTTCCGTTCTTTCCTTCACACGGCGAACCCTCGAGAAACCAAGTCCGGAGTCGGAAGCCCCGTTTCCTCGGTCCCTCGAACCGCCGCAAATCCGAAGCGCGCAAAGAACCATGGAAATGCGCCGGTCCGGGGTATCTTCCCGCAAAGCATGAAGCGTGTCATCGTCATTCCCGCGGGAGTGGAAATCCGGGAAAACACCCCGGGCCTCCGCCTTTTGGCCGAAGTGGCGAATGCCTGTTCTCACAGGGCCGGGGTCCGGCCTTTCCGCAGCTTCCCGGCCCCCTGCATGACGTCCGGGGTGTCTTGTCCGGCGCATTGCCGAATCGGACCACTGCGACAGTTCCGGCGGTTTTGATCCAGGGGATGGTTCTTTGTCTTGACGAACACTCGTCCAAGGCTGGTAGAATCATCCCGCCCGTGGGGTCGAAAGCCGCGGACGGGACAACACGATTCGGGACCGGTTTCCGAGCGGCACCGGAGTGGGCCGGTGCCCGTATGCCGCTGGATTCCGCTCCTTACCGGGGACTTTTTCGCGGCGCGATCCCGATCCGAACCACCCAGGGAGTCTTTTCAGGAGCAGGCCGATGAAGCTGGTTTACAGGGGAAGTCTGCAACGTACCATGATCGTATACTTTATGCTGATCGGATTTGCCTCGTCCCTGGTCGGCATCGAGTTCATCCTCGACACCCACAGCCGCGAATTGCGGGATGCGCTCCTGCAGAACTTCGAGCGGCTCTCCCGGGATGAAATCCAGGTGGACGAAGCTTTCCAGCCCGTCCGTTCCCTGCGGAACAAGGCGATCCTGATGGTGTGCATCGTCATGATCGTCGTTGCCATCGTCTTGATGATGTTCATCAAGAAGATAACGGAACCTTTGCAGCACATGATCGAGACGGCCAGGAAAATATCGGCGGGCGACCTCAGCCGGACGGTGGCCATATCCACGCAAAACGAACTGTCGGAGCTGGGAAACGTCATAAACGACCTGACCAGCAACTTGCAGGAGCTTCTCCTGCTCTCGCAGGACGTGTGCACGGCGGGACGGCATTTCATCGCCGAGGTGGAGGAGATCCGCCGGCACCCCGGCATGGATGCCGCCGACGTCGAAAGGCTCGAAGCCGAACAGGAGGCCCTGGGAAAGAAAGTGAAGATGCTTGGGAAGATCATGCGGGGCTTCGAGGTCTTCAGAATAGGAAAATAGGCGATTCCCGGCGGGTCGGGGCTTCGCTGACGGCATTGGAAACGGCGGGGATCGTCCCCAACCGGGACTCACGCATCGGAAGATGAAATCGATTTGTGCCAGTATCCCCTGTGAAACGTCCACGTCATCATGACCGCCTGGATGACGATCGAGGTCGACATGGCCACCCATATGCCGAGCGCTCCCAGGTCCAGGGCGAAACTCAGGAAGGCGGCCAGCGGGATGCGAATCAGCCATGTGGCGATCACCACCACCGCCATGACGCCCCGCGTATACCCCGCTCCCTGCATGCCTCCTCCGAGCACGATTCCGAGAACCATCGCCGGCGCCACAACCAGGTTGATCCTCAAGTACCGGATGGTTTCGAACAGGACGTCGGGATTCGACGTCAGCCGATGGGCGATCCACGGGGCGGCGGCATACAGGACCGCGGCGATCGCCGAAAGGGAAAGCACGCCCATGCCGGCGATCCTCCATCCGAATCGTCGTGCCTGTTCTACCGAGTGTGCCCCGAGGCTCTGGCCGACCAGCACCGCCGCGGCCATGTTCAGCGCGAATGCCGGCAGAAAGGTGAGCGATTCAATGCGCAGGCCGTTGGCGTAGGCGGCCATGGCGGGCACGCTTTGATCTCCGAGATACCCCAGGAACTGATAGATGACGAGAGTCGCGGCATTCCATGCAATCTGCACCACCACGGCGGGCCAGCCGATGCGGCCCAGTTCCAGGAGCACCTCTCGCGACAGCCGCCATGTATCGCTCCACATCGGTTTCCATTCATTCCTCAACAGGACCGCCAGGATTCCACAGGCTCCCGCGGACATGGACACCGCCGTGGCGACGGCAATTCCCGCGTAGCCGAGCCTGGGCAGAGGGCCGAGGCCGAAGACCAGCCCGAAATTCGCCAGGATGTTGAGAGCGGCCACGACGAACATGATGCGAAAGGCGATCACGGGCTTTCCCACGGCGCGAAAGACGGCTCCCGCGACGATGATGACATAGTTGGGGAAGAGGGCGGCAGCGTATATCTTCACATAGACCAGCGCAAGGGGTTGCACGGTTTCGGGCAGGCTGAAGAGGCGCAGGACGGCGTATGGTCCCACGGCAAAACCGAGCAGCGTGAGCACCAGCCCGGAAAGCACGCACAGGATGAGCGACTGCCGGGTGAGGTTGAGTACCCCGGCCCAGTCGTTTCTCCCGGCCGCCTTGGACACGATGGCCACAGTACCGATTGCCAGGGCGTTGGCGAGGACGATGAGCACGAAGTACTGCTGGCTGATGAATCCCACGGCGGCCTGCACGTCCGGCCCCAGGAGGCCGGCCACATAGATGTCCGTGTAGCCCACCACGAAATTGAGCAGCATGAGGCCCAGCACCGGCCAGCTGTTGCGCCAGATGATGCCCGTGAGGCCTTTGGACGTGCCGTCGGTTTGCCGCTCGATCAAGAAGCCATCTCCTCCATGGTGCTGTCGTTCCACAGCTCTAAAGACCGCAAATTTCCCCAACCGCTCCTTGTAGCCGATTTTTCCGACCGATGCACCCCTTGAAAGAAATCCGCTGCGCGAATACCCGAAAGGATGGCCCACGGCGGTCCGCCGCGATGATGAAGACGGATTTTTTCAGACCTTGTCCACAGCGTGCGGGGCCGTGACGGGTTGCAGAACTGTAGACTCAATCTTAAATTTTTCCTAATTCCATGAAATTATAGAAAAGGAGTAGTGCAAAGATGTCTTGGGAACCGCATACGGAAATGATCGCGGCGGAGCCGTCCGCCAGAGTCTCCGCGCCGGGCGCTGTGGAAACCGCTACTTTCGCCATGGGCTGATTCTGGGGGCCCGACGCCCGGTTCGGGTGCATCGACGGTGTCCTCAGGACGCGGGTCGGATATGCGGGAGGCCGGAAGAAGAATCCGACCTATCATGACCTGGGCGATCACACGGAGACGCTGGAAATCGTCTACGACCCCGCGATGGTCTCATACGAGCGGTTGCTGGAGGTGTTCTGGGCGGAACACAATCCCTCCGTTCCTTCCTGGTCGAAGCAGTATATGTCGATCCTGTTTCATCATGACGAGAGGCAGAAAAGCGCGGCACTGCGGAGCAGGGACAGGGAATCCGCCAGGCGGATGCGCCGGGTATTCACCGAGATCCTGCCGGCGCAGGAATTTCACCAGGCCGAGTCCTACCACCAGAAATATTACCTGCGGAGATTGCCTGAAATACTGGAGGAACTGGCAGCCCTGTATCCTTCCGACCCCGACCTCACGGCCTCCACGGTAGCGGCCAGGCTGAACGGGTACCTGGGAGGCTGTGGAAACCTCGCCATGCTCGAAGCCGCTCTGAAGAAGCTGGACCTGCCCCCTGAAGCGAGCCGGAAACTGCTCCGACATGTCCCGGGTGGGAGGCATTAGAAAGACGGGCCTGCACACAAGGCGGCGGCGACAGTCGGTCCGTGCCGATGAACGGTCGCCCGGCCGGCTCAGGCAAGTTCCCGGAGGGGGAGCTGGAAGCCGTCGGGTTCGAAGCGCCGCCGGTCGTGAATCCTGCGAAGTCCGAAGGCTCCCGCAAGCGGGTCGAAGCGCGAGCGGGAACCGGAAGTCACGAGCCCGAGGACTCCGGTGCGGCGCGGCCTGAACGGCCTTATCGCCTCTGCCGGATCACTCTGCTCCCAGCCTTTCGAGATCGAACTCGGCCCAGACCGGAGTGTGATCGCTCGGGGTCTCGCGGCCGCGCGGCTCGCCGTCGGCCTGGCATTCGAGGCAGGTATCGGCGAGGGGACGGGTGGCGTAGATGTGGTCCAGGCGCCACCCGAGGTTTCTCTTGAAGCTTTGCGGCAGCCGATAGTCCCAGAAGGTGAATTGCTTCGTGTCGGGGTGGAGTCTCCTGAACACGTCGACCAGTCCCCACGCGGCCACCGATGCAAGGGCTTCGTGTTCCCTCGGGTGGAAACCGACCTTGCCCGCCAGCCTCTTGGGGTCGAACAGATCGATGGCTTCAGGGGCGACGTTGATGTCTCCCGTCCACACCAGCGGCTGCGAAGGCTCGAAACGGTCGTCAAGCCAGGATTTCAGTCGGCCGAAGAAGTCCAGTTTGTACTCAAAGGCGGGATCTTCCGGGCTGCGCCCCTGCGGCACGTAAGTATTCACGATCCATATTCCGTTCAGTTTCACGGCGATCAGCCGGGCTTCCTCGTCGGGCTTTCCGTCTCCGAATTCGAGCAGGACTTCGGAGGGTTCCGACCTGCTCAGCACGGCCACCCCGTTGAAGGCCTTCTGACCCCTGAAGGCGGCGAAATAGCCTGCTTCCCTGAAGGCGCCCAGGGGGAAATCGGCGTTTTGGCATTTCAACTCCTGCAGGCACAGGGCATCCGGCCGGTGGTGGTCGAGCCACTCCAGCACCGGCGCCATGCGGGACCTTATGCCGTTGACGTTGAACGTGGCGACTTTCCAGGCCATGATTCAGTCCTCGTTGCGTATATGGTTTCGGGCTCCCGAATGCGTTCGACCCGGATCGAAATCTCCCTCGATCCCCCCGTCAGTGCGCCGTTCCACCCGGCATCCGGATGGCGCCGAACTGTTCCTCGTACTGGTCGACGTGCTGCGCCAGGACCCCCAGGAGGGCCTTGGCATGCTGCGGCGACATGACGACGGAAGCCTGTCTTTCCACGATCATCCTGCCGTCGGTCCCCGTGAGCATCTGCCTGAAATCGATGCGGAAGTCGAAGTAGCTGATCTGCACGTTGGCGTTGTTGGTGTAAATGGACTGGAATTTCTCCGATTGCACATGCTCAACCTGGATTTTCTTTTTCTCGTCGGACATTTTACTGGGCTCCTTTGCTCGACTCGGTCTTTCGCCGTTGCGGGGGAACGCCTCGCACCATTGCCGCAATTCGTTTCAACACGTGACTACAGCCCGCCGAGCGCCTCATTTCAAGGCAATGGCCTTTCGGGGCACATTTCCCGGCAGAAAAAGCAGGTGATGCAGACTTCGGGACTCACCACCCGAACACTGTTCCCCATGAGCAGAGCCGATACCGGGCATGTTCGATACACGCGCCGCGGCCCGTGCGCGGCAGGGGACAGGCCCGAGGGCGCGGTCCACCGCCGGCCGCACGTTCTCGTGATCGGCGGGATGGATCATGACTTCTTGCATGTCGGGGCCCTCCGTGGCTTTCGGGTTCGAATGAGCACAATAGTATAGCAACGGGGGGAGAAGAGCACAAGCAGCGACGGGTTGAGCGACAGCAGCGACGGGCTGAGCGACAGCAGCGACGGGCTGAGCGACAGCAGCGACGGGCTGAGCAGCGACGGGTTGAGCAGCGACGGGTTGAGCCGGAGGAGCTTCGCCGGCAAGGGCGAAATCATGACAATGCACTTCCCCGGGACGCCGGCTTGTCATAGAATGGCAATGTCGGCGAGAACTCGTCCCGGGAATTCGTCCCGGAGGCGCCCGGGTTCCACGGATGCCCCTTTTCCTGAAATCCAGGAGCGGACATGAGCGAAATTCGGATTCTGCGGGATTTCTATTCCTACCCGGAAGAGACGACCAGGACCCTGCGCATCTACACCCCGGATGCCTATCACGCGCATCCGGACCGCCGGTTCCCGGTTCTCTACATGATGGACGGCCAGAACGTCTTCAACCACCCGGAATCGGCCCTCTACCATACCTGGTGCGCGAACACGACCATGGACCGTCTCATCTTCGAGGGCCGTCTCCAACCCTGGATCATCGTCGGGATCGACCACCTTCCCGACCGTTTCGCGGAGTACGTGCCGTGGCCTGAACCGGCCATCGGCGCGGACGGGCGCGGCGGGCTGTTCGCCGATTTCCTGATCAACCATCTCAAACCGTTCGTCGATCAGACTTACAGAACGCTGGGGACCCCTCAATGGACCGCGGTCATGGGGGCCAGCCTCGGCGGATTGATGAGCCTCGTCTTGGGCAAGACCCGCCCCGACGTTTTCGGCCGGATCGGGGCGGTTTCCCCTTCGGTCATGTGGGCGAGGAGTGAAATCTTCCGGTTGTGGGACCGCCCCACCGGACGGTGGTGCAAGATCTACCTGGATGCTGGGACGCTCGAGCGCTACTGGTACTACGATATCTACCTGGACTACGTGGAATCGGTGACGAGCTTCCACCGCCACCTGAAGGACATCGGCCTGGGCGACCACGAGCTCAAGTTCGTGCTGGCGGAGGGGCATTTCCACAACGAGGAAGCCTGGCAGGCGCGCCTGCCGGAGATCCTGCCGTGGCTCCTGGAGGCGGGGTCAAACCTACACTTTTCACATTTTTCATGACCCGGGGATCGCAACGAAGCATGCAATTCTTTCGGGCAGACCCTCTATTCACACAAAATGTCATTTCCTTCCGGCACCGTTGAAGGATGAAAGGCCGCCCCATTCCATTTTCCATGTACCCGACATGCGAGACCTCCCGCGGATCGAATCGAGAGCCGATCGGGGAACCCCGCCACCCGATCCCGCGTCTTATTCGAGATCGCGCGGCGACTGTGCGTGCGCCCCGGTAGACGTGCGTCCCGGACCCGATCAGGCCGTCGCCTCGACCTTGGCGATGGCCTCCAGTATCTCGCCTTGATCGGGCGATCGCAGCAGGTACGCGTAATTGCCCATGGCGCCGCTGAGCGCGTCCGGAATCTCCAGGTGGTTGACCACCAGCGGACCGATTTCGGCGAGCAGCTGTTCGTGGCCTAACCGGTAGTGGACCCCATGCCGTCGCGAGGCATGTGCCGCGTGGTATTTTCGCTCGAAAGAGAAATCACGCCGGTCGTGTACGACCGACTCCGCCCACCAGCGGAAGAGGTCGATGTCGCAGGCGTAGTTCATCATATCCAGGGAGAAGCCGCCCGGTGGACGGACATTGATTTCCAGGGCGTGGTAGGTCGACGGGTCCCGGCGGAAGAATTCGATGTGGAAAAAGCGTTCCCGGACGTCGAAAGCGGCAACGGTCTTTCGCCCCAGTCTCTCGAGCTCGGGGGGGATGTCGCGCAGGGAATAGTAGTGCAGGTGGCGCCGCTCGTTCACCGTTTCCATGATGCCCGCGGAGAAATGATGGGCCGTCCGGAAGACGATGGACCCGTCACGGGCGGTCAGGCCGTCGAAGCTGATCAGATCGCCGGACAGAGCCTTTTCGATCATGTATCCCGGAGGCAGGTTGCCCAGCACCGCATCCAGTTGTGCATCGCCGGCGACTTTGAAGGTATCCGCCGCACCAACGCCCTGGTCCGGTTTGAAAATGACCGGATAGCCGTGTTCCGCTACAAACCTGCGCACGACCGTCGCGTCCGTGGCAAGGACCCCGTCGGCGCACGGAATTCCCGCCTTGATGAACCTCAGCTTCATCCCCGTCTTGCGGCGGTTGATTTCCAGGTCATGCGGTTTCTGGCCGAAAACGTTGAAATCCTCGCGCAGCCGTGCGTCGATTCCCAGCCAGAACTCGGTATGCGACTCGATGCGGTCTATTTTTCCGTACCTGTGCGTGAAGAATCCGCAGGCCCGGAGCATGGCGTCGTAATCGCCCATGGCCGGGACCCGGTAGTATTCGGTCAGCGCCGCGCGGAGCTCCGGGCGCAGCTCGTCGTAAGGGGAATCCCCGATTCCCAGAACCGTTGCGCCCGCCTGCCGCAGGGCCGTGCAGAAGTTGAACCAGGTGGGAGGAAAATTCGGCGAAATGAATACGACGTTCATCGTGTTTCTCCTTTGGGACGATCATATTATGAACCGCCGGTGTAATATGGATTTACCTAGAAAACAGACTCACACGAGAGTCTATTTTCTAGGTAACTTCGTATAAGGCCACTCGAAACGACCGGTATTTACCCCGGCGCTCGGGGATTCCGCAAGTGGAATGCGCCGAAAGGAGCGGATTTGCCGTCCGGGCGGCGCGGGCAGGGCGGACCGCACTTCCGGATCGTCGATACAACGGGAGGCCGCTGTTTTGTAAGCCGCGCCGACAGGGGCGGTTCACATTCGCCTCGGAATTTCAGGAGTCCTTCACAAAGCAGGGAAAGGGTAAGATGAAACCCGGTCCGACAATCCCGATCACGGGCGCCGGATCCGAAGGAACCGGGGCATGCCGGGCATTGAAGGACATATCGCGACGGCAGGGGGATTGCGCTGAAACGTTCGGTTCAACGCTCCGGGACACGCCTCACGCCCGAACGAGCACGCGGCTTCATGTAATGCTGTTCGCCCGATGATCGTCCATCCGGCGCTGAAACTGTGCCACCGCGCGGAGCAGATCCTTCTGATCGATCTTCTTCCGGTCTTCGAGGAGGGCATTGAGGACCGCCTCCCGGACCACGAGACGCAGATCCGAACCGGAATATCCCGCGGTGAGGCGGGCAAGCGCATCGGCATCGACGGAGGCGTCCATCCTCCGGAGGACCATCGCCAGGATCCGGCTGCGCATGTCTTCATCCGGCAGGGTGAAGCTGAGGACCTTGTCGAATCGCCGCCATGCGGCATGATCCAGCAACTGGGGATAGTTCGTGGCGGCAACGAGCAGAACACCGTCCTCCACCAGGCTCACCTCGTCCACGGCCTTGAGGAGCGTGTTCACGGCGCGCTTCATGGCCCCGTGATCGTCCGAGTCCCGGGTCTTGGCCACGAAGTCGAATTCGTCGATGAACAGGATGCACGGGCCCAGCTTCTTGGCCAGCATGAACACGTTGTCGATGTTCTTGGACGTCTCGCCCAGGTACTTGCTGATGAGCATGGAGAGGTTCACCTCCACCAGGGGCAGATCGAACCACCTTCCCAGGGCTCTGGCCGATGAGGTCTTCCCCGTTCCCGGAGGTCCCACCAGCAGGATCTTCCCGATTTCGAACAGCCCGATGTCCTTGAGATAATCCCGGTATTCGAGGGCCTTCTGGGCTTTGGCGATTTCCTCGTGCTGCTCGTCGGTCAGGACGAGCTCGTCCAGCCGACTCCTCACTTCGCCCGGGACCTTTATGGTCACGAGCTTCATCAGGCTGTCCGCTTCCTCCCCGAACATCTTCTCGATTTTGGCCTCGATTTCCGAAACGGGCGGGCGTTTCCACCGGGCTTCGGCGTAACTGATGGTGGGGTCATCCTTCTGATAGTGGAAGGCCAAAACGGGGTTTGATTGAATCAGATCGTAGGAATCCTGGTGCGCCAGCCACTGGGCGCCCGAGTCGAAGGGATCCAGCCATATGTGCCCGTCGGATTCCTCCTCTTCGATGAAGGGCAGCATCCGGACGATCGCGTGACCGCTCTCGATGCCGTATATCTTTTCCACGTCTGCGAGGGTGACGCGCACGGGGCGCGAGACAATCCCGGTTTCCGGGTCGCGGTAATGGTCCCGTATCTTTTGGGGGAGGTCGTTTGCGCCGAGATCCGCAACGCCGTTGTATATGTCCGCCGTCAGCAGCAGTTCGATGATCTCCATTGCACCCGGCTTGTCAGCATCCATCGTCATAACTCCATAAGACAAAGGAAAATGAACGGTTCAGCACATCGAGAGAACATGAGGTAGTGAGGCTTCTTGCGGAGTCGGTATCAGACCGGGCGCAAAAGGAGGGATATCTTCGTCCGCTCACCCCCCTAGAACGCAAACCGTTCTTCTTCGATCCGTTCTCCGCACGGGCCGGAACCCAAAAACTCTATTCCGAATGGGAAGCGGTGTCAACTTTCATGTCTCGTCGCAGTCTCGCGCCCCATGGCGGTTCACCGGACTGAATCGCCCAACGGGGAGAAGCCGTGCCGCCGCGCAGCCCGCGGTACGCGGCGCTCGTCTTGAGAGCAAGCCGGTTCCGGGTCACTTTCCATTGCTCAGCACGTAATGAATCGCCGACCGGCCGACGACCGTCACGGGACCGGCCTGGTTCAAGAAATCCGCCAGGTCGCCGCGAGTCGTCTCTCCCACGAAGACGACCTTCTTCCCGGAAGCCCACAGCCGCTGGAGTCCCGCGCCGTCGAGAAACCGATCGGACGGCTCCCGCAGGCGACTCGCCACGCCCTCGAATCTCGGATCCTTGAGAATGTGTACGTAGCGTTTGGCGTAATAGGTGATACCGCTGGTCCACATGTATTCGTAGGGCTCCTGGAAGACCACGACGTCCTCGGGGCCGGCCGCCCGCGTCACGATTTCCGCTGTCCGGGCGCTCGAATGGAACGGTTCTACCACCAGGAAGCCCCAGTGGATCATGAGAAAAAGCGGGGCCGTCATGACGGCGGTGATACCCAGGGCGACTTTGGGGCGGGACTTGAGGGCGGCGACCAGGGCCGCAACGGTGAAGACGGCCAATCCGGCCATGCTGGCGATGCTCGGGATGCGGAGCCGGTCGAGCAAAGCGGCCTGTTCAGGGCCTTCGATCCAGCCCGAGGTCGGCCAGGACGTGGCGTAGAACCGGAACACGACCTCCTGCCACGGGCCGAACACGGCGAAAGCGGCGAAGGCGGCCAGCACCATCACCCCCGCCATGACGCCGAGCGCCGCCGCCAGAGTGCGCCGCGAGGCCGGACCGGGTTCCAGGAGGTCGTCCCAGAGCCTGCCAAGCAAGAGCGCAAACGCGGGGATGGCCGGCATGGCATAGTACTCGAGCCTGGACTTCGAAGCCGAGAAAAGGAGCACGACGACTCCAATCCACACAAAGGGGAGCAGGTCCACACCCTTGAGAACCGGACCGGCCTTCAATCTGCGTATCGCCCGCCAGAGCGCCTGCGGAACCAGGGGCAACCACGGGAAGGTCCAGACGAAGGTCAGAACAAGAAAGACCGGCAGGGCGACGCATTCGTCCGGTGGGAAACGCTCGCCGGTAAAGCGCATCAAGTGTTCGCGTATGAAAAAGTAGCCGAGAAAATCGGGGTTGGCCCGGGCCGCGGCAACATACCAGGGGGCGGCAATGGCCGCCGTCACGACGATTCCCGACGCGAACCGCAGGGACAGGAACGAGCGGAGCCGCCCGCTCAGAATGGAGTGAAGCCCGATGACGGCCGAGGACAGGCCGAGCCCGACAAGACCTTTCGAGAGGGTTGCCAGCCCGAAGCCGGCAAACATCAGCAGCGACCAGCGGCCGGAGGCGGGAGACTCGATCAGGAAGCCCCGAACATACCCGAGGATGGCGAGGGTGATGCAAAACACCAGCGGCAGGTCCGGCATGGCGAGCTTGCCGAAGAGGTGAGGTCCCAGGCTGGTGATGAAGACCAGGGCGGACAGCCAGGCCGCGCGCGCGCCGTACAGCGACCTGCCGATGGCCCCCACCACCAGGGCAGCCCCCAGGGTGGCCAGGGCCGCCCACATGCGCGCGGCATATTCCGTTTCCCCGAGAACGTTCTGGCCCAGCCCGATCAGCCAGTAGAGCAACGGGGGCTTGTCGAAGTGGCGTTTCCCGTTGAGGTGCGGCGTGATCCAGTCTCCGGTCAGGCGCATCTCCCGCGCGATTTCCGCGTACATGCATTCGCCGTCGTTGAATGCCGGAGTGCTCAGATCGAAAAGATAGAAGGGAGCGACCGCCAACACGATCCACAGAACCGGGTAACGAAGAGATCGAAAAAAGCCGGTTTTCCGGGCCGGCCGCGGGGAACATCCTTCCACCGGCGCCACCCCGGAAGCATCGGCCTTCAAAGGAGAGGAATCGATGCCTTCGACATTCATCATGTTGTATCCTGCATCCGATTTGAGCAAACGGGGCCTTTTTGCCGCCCCCCGAACCGGCACGGATGATAACACAGCAAGAGACTATTTCAATAGCGCGCGGCAGCGGCGCCTGCCTTCGCACGCCGCGTCGCGGATTTCTCCCCGCCGCCCTCCCGGTCCGGTGGAAGACCGGGTATCGGTACCGATACGCCGCGGGAGCGGGGGGTATTTCCTCGAATCCTCGGATGATCGCGAGGCCCCGCCGCATGCGCCGGCGGAAGGCATGGCCGCCCAACCCGGCTCGCGGGGCGGTCGCTTCGGGGTACGTGCTTTCAAGGAAAGGCTCCATGCCTTAAATGAAGGACGCGGCACCGTGAGTCGTCGATAATATTGACAGGTGTGTCCAGTGTTTTTATGATTCACCCGGTGCTGAAAACGCACGGTTTGAGACGTTTCTCTTCAGGTCCCGGTCCGGATGGGGCCGTGGCCGACCTCTACGAAAAAGAAGCGACGGAGACTATGAAAGTCCTAATCGTTCTACCGGCAACCGTCTTTGCGAACGGTCTCCCCTACAAAACCAAGAGGCGCTGGATCATGGGGCTTGCCCTCCCCTACATGGGCGCGCTGACTGCACCCCATGCCGAGGTCGAGCTCATAGACGACCGGATGGATGAAATCAATTACGGCGGCCCCTACGACCTGGTCGGTCTTTCGGTGACCATCGGGACGGCGGAACGCGCGTATGAAATCGCCGCGAAATTCCGCAAGCGCGGAGTGGCGGTGGTGATGGGCGGATTTCATCCGACGCTGCTGCCGGAGGAGTGCCTCCAACACTGCGACGCCGTGGTGGAGGGGGAGGCCGAGTACGCTTGGCCGGAGTTGCTCGAGGATTTCCGGGCCGGCCGTATGAAAAGCCGATACAAGGCGGACCGGTTCCACGACCTCAAGAACCTTCCGACACCGCGCTGGGACTTGCTCGACCGCAGAAAGTACTTCGTTCCCTACCTGCCGCTGCAGACGACCCGGGGGTGTCCGTTCAAGTGCAGCTTCTGCGAGGTCCCCATATTTTACGGAGGGACCTACCGGCACAGGCCCATCGGGGAGGTGATCGAGGACATCAAGCGAATACCGACGGGCAAGGTCCAGGTGGTGGACGACAACATCACCGGGAGTCACGAGTACGCCCGGGAGCTGTTCAAGGCAATGATCCCGCTCGGGGTGAGGTGGAGCTGTCTTTGGACCATCAACACTTCACGCGATGCGGAGTTGCTCGATCTGGCCGTCAAGGCCGGGGTCTACCACGTGAATATCGGGATAGAATCCGTTTCCCAGAAAAGTCTTTCCAGTATCAACAAGAGGCAGAACCGGGTGAAGGATTATGTGGGAATGCTGCGCGAGCTCGAAAGACGCGGCATTTTCTACTCGCTCAACTTCCTGTTTGGCCTGGATGAAGACACCCGCGAGATTTTCGCGGAGACCATGGACTTCCTGAAACAGGTGAGAGCCCCGATGGCGTTCTTCAACACGGTGACGCCGCGGGAGGGTACGCCCATGCGCTCGAGACTCATCGCGGAAAACCGTGTGCTCAATCGCATGGCGGATCGTTACCTCGGCATGGACTGCCTCTTCGTTCCGAAGAACATGAGCCCTCGGGAAGTGGAAGACGGAGTATGGGATTGCTTCCGGAAATTTTATTCCATTCCCTCCATCTTTCGACGTCTGTCCACCGCGCCCGCGTGGTCCTATGTCACGCAGGGGTTGCCCAGCAATCTCATTTTCTGGTGGGCGGTCCGGCACAGAAAAGACCCGGTGGATTACTATTGATACCGGCTGTTCCATGAGGGACGGGCAGCGATGACCCCGCACACGGGTAGACATTCGCCGGAATGCAGTATCGCTCCTTGACGGCTGCCTTAGCCCCTTGCGCACGAATGACGATGCCGATCGTCATGTTTCGGCGTCAGCCCTCCGGTTTCCGGCCTTCCGCGGAGATCGCGTCCCTTTGTCCCCCCCTCGGCGACTTCCATGGATGATTGCGGCAAGAGCATCGGGAGCGGTCGAGGCCTCGGAAGTCGCCATGAATAGGTTTCTCCACTGAACGCATTACATTTGTCTGCCGGGTCATGGACTTGTTCTTGACGGTATGACGGGGTCGTGCTATCCACAATGCCTTGAGCTTTTTTACAAAAGCGATTTCATCCCGGTTGCAGTTCACTCATATCTATTACCCGAGACGCATGAAACCTGAAGGAGGGGGCGGCATGAAGCGAAGAAATATCCCATGGTGTTCTGTCTTGGTACTGTTTATTCTAGCGGCGTTGCCCGCCGGAGCGTGCGCCCAGGGCGGCGCTCCGCTTGCAACCCCCCAGCAGATCGATCAAATGACGGCTTCCATAGCCCTCTATCCCGATTCCCTCCTGAGCCAGATTCTCATGGCGTCGACCTATCCGCTGGAGGTAGTGGAAGCGGACCGGTGGAGCAAGGCCAACCAGGGTCTCAAGGGCAAGCAGCTGGATGATGCCGTCGAACAGCAGGGCTGGGATCCCAGCGTCAAATCACTGGTCTATTTTCCCCAGGTGCTGGATATGATGAGTCAGAAGCTGGATTGGACCAGCAAGCTCGGTGACACTTTCCTCGGCCAGGAACAGGACGTGATGGATTCGATCCAGCGCCTGAGGAAACAGGCCAAGGCGCAGGGGAACCTCAAGAGCACCAAGGAACAGAAGGTCGTTGTCCAGCAGGACGTCATCAGTGTCGAGCCCGCGGATCCCCAGGTGATCTACGTGCCCGTTTACAACCCGACCGTGGTGTACGGCGCCTGGGCTTATCCGGCATATCCTCCGGCGGTTCTCTATCCGCCCGGATACTTCGCGGCGCCCGGCTTCGTGAGCTTCACCGCCGGTTTTTTCGCGGGGGCTTATCTTTACGGCGGCTTCAACTGGGGCACCCACAACGTCATCATCAACAACAACAATTTCTATAACAGGAACGTCTGGAACAATCGGCGCGGTCCTTATCCGGGGCCTCCCCACGGTCACTACTGGAACCATGATCCTTATCATCGGCAGAATGTCCCTTACAGGAACGCGAATGCCATGCAGCGTTACAACCAGGGCCAGGCGAACGCCCGGCGTGACGCGGTCCGCACCAATCCATCGACCCTGAACAATCGCGGTTACGACGCGGCGCGATCCAATCAGCCCAGGTCCGCCATGAACGTCGACAAGGGGCAGAGTCGGCAGAATCAGGCATTCGGCGGCCTCGACAACGGGCGTAAAGACCAGTTCGCCGGTCAGCGCGGGCAGACCAGCCGCAACAGCCCCACCTATCAGCGCCAGGTTCTGCAGCAGCCTTCAGGAGGTCAGGGGAGCCGCGGCGGATTCGGCGGCCAGAGCTTCCAGGGTGGCGGAGCGGGTGGCCAGGGCGGTCGTGGCGGCGCCGGTGGCGGCCAAAGCTTTCGTGGAGGCGGAGGCATGGGCGGCGGCGGTTTGCACGGGGGTGGCGGCGGAGGCGGTCGGCGACGATAGCCGAAGCGATGCGAACCTGGTCAAGAGCTGAAATCTGAACGCCAACAGTTGGGAATTCTCGATGGAGGAAAAGACGATGTTCCAGTCTGAATCGAATATGCGGGTGAGGTCATTCCGGTACTTCGGCGTTGCTCTGCTTGCGATCGTCATGGCGGTCGTCCTTGCCGGTTCCCCGGCCTGGGCTCAGACGGACAAACAGGCCGCGCCGACTCCGGTTCGGAAGGTGAAACCGAAAAAGCGGACGGTCGTTCAGGAGATAAAGCAGAAGACGTTCGCGAGCCCCGAGGAAGCTTTGAAGAGTCTCATGAACGCGGCTGAGGCGGGGGACAGGGGGCAGATGCTGGCCATTTTCGGGGCCGAGGGCAAGGGAATCATCGCCTCGGGCGATGACGTCGCCGACAAGGCGGATCTCGAAAGAGTCGTGCTGGCCTACAAGGAGATGAACCGGCTGGAAGCTCGGGGCGACGGAAAGGTGATCGCGCATCTGGGCAGGGACGAATGGGCGCTGCCCATTCCGATCGTGCGCAAAGACGGCGGGTGGGCGTTCGACACCAGGGCCGGCAAGGAAGAAATTCATAATCGGCGCATCGGCCGCAATGAGCTCAACGTCATGGAAGTGTGCAAAGCCTACGTCGATGCCCAACGGGAATATATCGGCAAGGACCGCGATTCCGACGGCGTGCTGGAATACGCTCAGAAGCTCGTGAGCGAGGAAAGGCAGGCCGACGGATTGTACTGGCCATCCGCGGAAGGTCGGGAAGAGAGCCCCATGGGGCCGCTCATGGCACTGGCCGCAAAGGAAGGCTACAAGAAACAGCCCGAAGGCGTGAAAGTGCCTTATCACGGCTATTTCTACCGGATCCTCAAGGCCCAGGGAGCTCACGCGCAGGGCGGGGCCAGGAACTACGTGGTCAAGGGCGACATGACGGGTGGGTTCGCCCTCGTCGCCTACCCGGCCGAGTACGGCAATTCCGGGATCATGACCTTTATCGTGAACCAGGACGGCATCATCTACGAGAAGGACTTCGGCAAACGGACCGCGGAGGGGGGCTCCAAGATGAGCAGGTTCGATCCCGACAGGACGTGGAAAAAGGTCGAACCGCCGAAATGACGAAAGGATGAGAAGAGTTCCGGCCGGATTTGCGGGTCCGGCCGGGATTTCCCGCTACGTCGCAGTCCGTGCCGCATCGATCTCCTGTTTTATCGACACCCGCTGCCCCTGAATCGGGAGCCGCGCCGAGCATCATCCGGAACCCGAAACAAGCCACGCCTCGAAGCCTATGCAACGCCCGATCCACATCATTGCGTACAGTCCCAGAACCGCGTAGCAGCCGCTCACCAGGTCATCGAGCACGATCCCCCAGGAACCGGTCAGCTCGCGGTCGATCTGCCTGGCGGGGGGAATCTTTATGATGTCGAGCACGCGAAAGAGGATGAACCCCCACAGGGCCACCTGCCAGAATCTCCCGTGGTGGAATAGAATAGGCACCACCAGGTAGCCGGCGACCTCGTCGAGAACGAAATGCGACGGGTCTTTGCTTTTCCAATGGGCGACGGCCCAGGGGGTCAGGAAATGGTTTGCCGCGCACACCAGGAGCAGGGCCCCAACGAGAGCCCCCGTGCACAGGTCCGGGGGGAGAAGGGCGAAGGCGGCAAAGTGTATCAGCACGCCGAGAAGCGCGCCGCACGTTCCCGGCGCCACCGGAGACAGGCCAAGCCAGAACGCCGAAGCGACCATGAGCCGCAGGCGATCCGCCGATCCGGGGCCAGGTCCGCTCATCGATTTCGTATCCGTTTTCATGATTCCTCGGTGTATCGACGATAAGAGATCGATCGCGTCCGCTGCGGACGGTTTTTCACCGGTCCGGAGCTCTCCCGGACGCATTCCGGGGACGGCGCATGGTTCTCGACGCCGCAGGGGACATGCTCGAGGCCGTGTCGAAGCGGCCGGAGCTCCCGAGTGAGGTCGGCGAGCCCGGACCGTCCCGGCTCAGGCTGTGGGGAAAACCTCGCCGACTATCCCCTTCGCCTCCTCGATCCATTGCCTGCGTTCCTCCGGCGTGCTCGTGACGATGACGCCAAACATCCTGCGGTAGAACCGCTTCACCCCGCAGAGGTCGAAGATACAGTTTTTCCACAGCAGCTGCAATGGGTCGCCGAATACTTGCGATTCCCGTTCCGGCGGCGTATTGGAGGTATTGAACACAACGGCCGCCCGCGCTTTGAGCAGGCCGACGGGGACCCCCTCACCGCTGTCCCCCTCCTCGAATTCGTAGGCCACGCCAGGGCGGAGGACCCGGTCCACCCAGCCCTTCAAAATCGCTGGAGGCTGCCCCCACCAGTTGGGATGCACGATCACGACGCCATCCGCCGCGGACAGCTCCTCGCAGTGATTCGCCACAACCGTATCCAACGCGGCGTCCCGGGCGTCTTCTCCCCGGGCGAGGAGAGGGTCGAAGCCCTCCGCGTAGAGATCGTGAAACACGACCCGGTGTCCGTTGCCGCGAAGAACCCCTGTGACGGCGTCGGCGATGGCCCGGTTGAAGCTGTTATCGCTCGGGTGCGCAAGGACAACCAGAATGTTCATCGGCTTCATCTCCTCGGTGACTTGACTTGCGAACGGCGCGCCGCCGGTGTTTCGCGTCATCCCGGCAGCCTCGGGTGCTTCACCGCCCCCTTCAAACCGTTCAAGTTGCACAGGACGCCGTCCGGAAAGCTCATTTTCGCCTCTCCTGCTCCTTTCCCGGAAACCCTGTCGGCGCCTGTGACGAAATACGCCCGGGAACCGCACCGGACAGGGATATCGATCCTCGTCCGGGTGTCCGGACTGCCTGGGGTGCCGTCAAAGGCAACCGTCGCGGTCCATCATTGATACCACACAATGGGTCTCGGCGCCCAGCCGGATGTATGTGTCCCCTGGCCCTGGAACCGGTGCGGGGTAATTGCCGCTCAGAGCGCGGCCAGGGTCAGGATGGGGCTCTTGGATGGGTGGAGTCCCGGGATGGGTCCGGTTCGAGGATGGGTCGGGGCACGGCCGGCATGCCGGCTCTCATGTGCGGTGGGCCTGGGCGAATCGTCAGCAGCATTCACTCTGGAACGCCGGGTGTTCCGTTCCGTTGGCCCATCTCGTTTTGATCCCGTAAAAGCAATAGGAATCGTTGTGGAACATCCCCGTGTTCGCGTAGGACATGGCGTTGCAGCCGCCGCGGCATTGGTCGGACCGGTCGCAATCCGCGCAAAGCGAGTCGGGGGCGACGGAGGAGAATTTTCGATTGTACGCGAAGGATTCAGGATTGAACCAAAGGTCCCACAGGTCGCGCTCACGCACGCTGCCCTCGATGAGCTCGTCGGGCAGGGAGAGACAGCCCTTGATTCCCCCGTCGCTCGTTATTCCGCATGAAATCAACCCTGCCGGACACCCGCGCCAGGGAGGCTCGCCGTCGTCAAGCTCGGTGAAATAGCCAAAGGCATCGCCGGTCCGCATGACCATTCCCTCCGCTCTGGCCCTGGGTCCCCATTTTCTCACGAATGCGCCGAACTCGAGATATCCCCTTTCCGTCAAGTGGAACCGAATGCTGCCGGAGACTGCTCTCCCCAACGGCAAGATCGGCTGCAGCCGCCAGTTGCGTACGCCCACCGCCAGAAGCTCGTACATCATCTCCGCAAGCTCGTGGAGATTGCACGGGTGAACGCCGGTGATCACCGTCAGGGGCAGGCCCGCGGCAACCGTGCGCTCAACGGACGCCATGACGCCGTCGTAGAGACCTTTGCGGCCGCGAATCGCGTCATGGGTCGCGCCCAGTCCGTCGATGCTCACGCCGACCCCCTCCACCCCGGTCTCTTTCAGCAGCTCGATGGTGCGTTCGTTCAACAGGGTGCCGTTCGTGACCACTCTGACGGTGATGTCGTGGTCGCGAAGCCGTTCGGCCAAAAGCGGCCAATCCGGCCGCAACAGGGGTTCTCCTCCGGTAAAGTCGACCTCCTGCACCAGCAGGTGGGGAAACTGATCGCACAAGGCCAGGGCTTCATCGGTGGAAAGTTCACGCTGCCTCGGGATACCCGCTGCAGCCCCGCAGTGCCCGCACCGCAAATTGCATTCAAGCGTCAGTTCCCAGCCGAGGATAAAAGGGAATCCGTCAAAGGCTTCGTTGGAATCCATGGCAGGCTTTCTCCGTGGCGGGTGTGACCATTGCCCGCCGCCCAGGGCGGACGAATCGGCGTGGTCCTTTCCTTGTGGAATCGATGGGCGGCTTAAAGGCCGCCCGCGCGAACAAACCGCTGGAGGGCGATGTATTCACCGGCCCGAAGCGTCGGCACTCTCCCGTCGCGAACATCCTCCGCGATGTTCAAGATCGCCGGCGCGATTTCCGTCGGGAGCATCCCACGCCCATCGATGTGAGCTCGGGCGTACTTGCTCACCACGGCGAAGAGCCGCCCGGCACTGCCGGGCCGGATGGACTTTTCGTGTTGTGGCAACCCGTCGGGGCCCAGGACCATGTACATCACCTCGGTCCTGCGTCGAAAGACCCACCCGGGAACTTCTATCCGAATCGATCGCAAGGTCATGGATTGTCCCTTTCCTACTGAAGAATTGCCATGCGGGAGCCCGATTTCCAACCCGGAGCAGCCGCGGGAGGCGGTAACCCTGGGCATCTCCGTTCTTCATGGGACTTGACCGGTAACCGCCTGTCGTAAAAACCCGGGGGCCGCCGTTCGATCATTCCCGAAAAGGCCGGGGTCCCGCATCCTCGCTCCGGACCTGGTTCAAGACGGCAACACCGGCCGGGAAGGCTCGAAGCCCCGGCCTGCAATTGAGCGGGCCGCACAGGGCGCGGGTCTTTCCCCGACCCCCTGCCTTCCCCTGATCCCTTGCTCCGCGAGCGTGAGTCGTTATGGGAACGGGCCGATTCCAACCCGGCGGACAACTTTATGGGGTTGTCAAATGAACGTCAGACAGCGTGAAAGAGAACTCGAGTCTTTGCTCCAGGAGGATGCGAACCGGCGGCGACGGTTCCGAGACGAGGTTGTCGGCACCGTCTGCAACATACCGAAGATTGAATCCGGCTCGAAGAATACCCGTCTGTTTCCACGCGAGAACCCTCTTCGATTTCCGACGTGATACGGACTGCGCATAGGCACAAACACAACATGCCCAACAAGCTAAGAATCCTCACCGGGATAATCAAATTAATTTCCTGCAATTTTTTTGTCTGCAGGGAAGCGGACCTGGCGTTGGAGCGAGGCTGCGTTTCAGGGGCGGGGCGTTTTCTCGTAGAGACCCGCCCCGGTGATTCACGAAGCGGAAGGCGTTGCAGGATAGCGGCCCGCGCAGCCGTGCGCGTCCGTTCCAAGCTCGAGTCAAGGCTGCCGGCGGTTCCATCGGTTTTGAGCGTCCGATGCGCGCGTTGAAAAAAGCGATTGACAAAAGGCAAAAATCGCATAATAAATTGGATCATATTTAAGATACCGAAACGGATTACTAGTGAAGCAGATCCGCCATTCTTGTTTTCGGCGGGCCGGAACGGTCCCCCGTTTTCGCAAAAGTTGAGGACGCATCGATCATGCAAGAGACTGAAATATCCAAAAATATTGAAGCATATCAAGCTATTAAACAGTTGATCGTAAACCAGAGACTATTTCCGGGACAGAAGCTCATCTATCGGGATCTGGAAGAGATGTTGGGGATGAGCAAGACGCCCATCATTAACAGCCTCATGAGACTGGAGCAGGAAGGGTTCGTTGTTTCGAAAAAAAATCGGGGATTTTTCATGAAAGAGGTCAGCGCCAGGGAGGCGGAGCAAATATTCGAGCTCCGGGAACGTCTGGAGGTGATCTCCATGGAATATGCGGTAAAGCATCGAAGCGCCGAGGACTTGATGGTGCTGGAAGAAAAGATAACTCTGTATGAAAATCATAAGACTCTTGTCTACGACAGAAAAAGATGGGAAATCGATACTGCCATACACATGCAGATCGCGACGATGAGCAAGAACGATTACTTTTCCTCCATGATCAAGAGCTTTTATGACAGCATCTATTTCATTTTAAATGTGGTTCATTTGACTCCTCATATCAATAAATTCAATGAAGAGCACCGGATTCTTCATGCTGCCATCAGGGATAGAAACGTTACTGTAGCGACAGAGGTGATCAGGTCGCACATACACGCTGCCGGAAAGCTCCTGATAGCCGCACTGTCGGTACAGGAGTGAACTCCTGATCACGAAAGGCGGGCGAATTTTCTAACCATTCGGAAAAAGGGGACTGTCATGAGCGGTGATGAGAGGAAGGATTGGGGACGCAATATTGAGATCATGAGTAGAGGGGTCAGCCGCCGGGATTTCATCATCACAACCGTTGCCGCCGGCGTACTGACCATGATACCCAGGTTTACGGGAGCTCAGGCGGGAGAGCCTTACAGGATAGGCGTTTTGCTGCCTACCACCGGCAGCGGCGCGAACTATTCGGAACGCCCGATCAAGATACTGCCGCTGGTTGCCGCTCAGATCAACGCCAGAGGGGGCTTCCTGGGCAAGCACCCCATAGAGCTTTATTTTCGCGACACCCAGACAAAGCCCGACGTTGGGGCTCGAGAAGCCAGGTCCCTCATTCTCAACGATAAAGTGAAAACGATTATCGGTACCTGGAGCAGCGCGGTTGCGATGGCGGTTCAGGAGATCATACACGAGCACAAGGTTCTGCACCTGACCGCAACGAGCAACAGTTCGAAAATAGTGAACGAGAACTTCACGCCCTACACTTTCATGTTCGGTCCGGACACCAGGATGCAATCGGGAGCGACGGTGGTCGCGGTGGCCAAATTGATAAAAGAGAGAGGCTGGAAGAAGTACGCAACCATAGGACTGGATTACGAATGGGGGCGTGACGCGCAGAAAGTCTTCGTCGAGAACCTCAAGGCGGCTTCTCCCGGCACCGAATTGATGAAGGAGCTCTGGGCAAAGCTCGGCGAAACCGATTTCACCTCCTACATCACCGCCGTCATGTCGTTGAAGCCCGATTTCCTGTTCGGGGCCATCGCGGGCAAAGACAATGAAACTTTCCTCCAGCAGGCCAAGGCCGCCGGACTTTTCAAGTCCGTGTCCTACCCGGGGGTATTCCTGCCTGTGACGGAATTGATGCAGCAGCGCCAGACCTTGCCTCGCGGCATCATCGGCTTGAACCGGTGCCCGTTCTTCGCGCACATGGACAACCCGATCATGCAGAACTACGTCAAGATGTATCAGGAGAAGTTCGGCAAGGACGATTACCCGGACGATTTTGCCTGTATGTACGCCGATTCCTTGAACGCTTTGGACCAGGCCGTCACAAAGGCGTCGACGGTGGAAACGGAGGCGATAAGAAAAGCGCTGACGGGGGCGACCGTCGAAACCTGCCGCGGCAAGCTGCCGTTGCGCGACTGCAACAATCAGCTCGACGCTCCGTCATATGTCGGCGAGGTCGTGGATACTCCGGACTATCCATTCCCCATCTTCAATCCCAAGACCATGATCATGGTGAAAGGGCATGAGGTTTGGGTACCGACTTGTGACGAGGTTCGCCGGCTTCAGAAGAAGAGAACCTGATCCGCTCGCGCCGGCCCGGTTTTTCCCGGGGCGGATGCGATGGATCGACTGAATGCGGCCGGACCGATTCGGGTCCATAATTCAGGATTCAGGTATGCCGACGGATATTGGTTCTTTCCTGATTCAGCTCTTCAGCGGTCTTTCCCGGTCCATGATGCTCTTTCTGGTTGCGTCCGGGCTGTCGCTGATATTCGGGGTCATGAACATTCTCAATTTTGCCCATGCCAGCCTGTGGCTGCTGGGCGGCTATCTGACGTTCAGCCTCTACCAGGCGTTCTGCAGCGCCTGTGGACAGCACGGCCTCCTGCTGCTGCCGGCGATCATCGTCGCAACCCTGTTCATGTTTGCCGTCGGCTGGCTGATTGAGAGAGTCCTGATCCGCAGGATGTACGCGCGGGAGCTCCCCGAGCAGTTGCTGCTCACCTTTGCCCTGATCCTCATCATCAGCGATCTGATCAAACTGATCTGGGGGGTTCAGAACCGCCGTATCTTCCTGCCCATCGAGCCGGTCGAAGCCTTGGGAGCCTACATCAATCCCTACCTGTTCGTGGTGATAGGGTGCGGTTTCGGAGTGGCCGCCGGTTTGTGGTTCTTCCTGCACCGCACGCGGTACGGAAAGATCGTGCGTGCGGCCGTGCACAGCCGCGAGATGGTCGGCGCGCTTGGAATTCGAATACCGACGATATACGCCGGCGTCTTTGCCCTGGGGGTGGCGATTGCCGCTTTTTCCGCCGGCGTATTCCTGCCCATTGTGCCCATTGGCCTCGGGCTCGATATGGACCTCATCGTTCAGTGTTTCGCGGTGGTCGTCATAGGTGGGTTCGGCAGCATTCTCGGCACATTCGTGGCCTCGCTTATCGTGGGAATAGTCTATTCCTTTTCGGTGTTGATCTGGCCGGGCGGCGCGCTGGCGATCATTTTCCTGATCCTGGTCGCCGTTCTCATCCTTCGGCCCTGGGGTCTTTTCGGAACTGAGATGAGGTTCTAAATGCCGACCACAACAGAGAAGCGTGCATCGACTGAAGGTACTGAAAGAAAGGGTTGGCTCCGTGCTCTTTACGCCCGCGCCGGCTTGTCCGCGTCGGTATTGACGGTGCTTGTTCCCGTGGCGCTCCTGGCGCCGCTGGTTGCCGGTGAGTTCTCCACCGTTGTCGGCGTCGAGATTCTCATTCTCGGCCTTTTCGCTCTGAGCTTCAACCTGATCTACGGCTACATGGGGCAGATATCCTTCGGGCAGGCGGCGTTTTTCGGGCTCGGAGCATACGCCACCGCCCTCGTCTGCCGGGCTTTTCAGGCATCGACCGGGGAGATTGGCTACTTCCAGTTCTTTCTCGCGTTGTTTCTCGCCATTCCCGTGTCTGCGGTCGGAGCGCTCGTCGTCGGGTTTTTCCTCGTTCGGCTCACCGGTATTTATTTCGCCATCCTCAGCCTGGCTTTCGGGGAGTTGCTGTTCTACCTGGTCTTTTCCTGGTACGGCTTTACGGGCGGCGATGACGGCATTCAGGGCATTCTCTCGCCTCCTTTCTTTCGAAATTCGATCAATTACTACTACTTTACGCTCGGAGTGGTGGCCGCGGCCATGGTCATCATCTGGAGGATCACCCAATCGCCTTTCGGATACACTCTGCGCATGCTTCGCGACAATCAGCGGCGCGCCGCGTTCGTGGGGATCAACGTGCGAAGGGCCATGCTCCTCAATTTCGTTATCGCGGGAGTGTTCGCGGGCATTGCCGGGTCCCTCTGGGCCCCCTTCCAGCGCAGTGTCTCGCCTGCCCTGCTCGGATGGATGCAATCGGGGAGCCCCGTTTTCATGACCCTCATAGGAGGAGCCGACTTCTTTGCGGGGCCGCTGGTCGGCTCCATGATCTACACTGCCCTGAACGCCTACGTGACCCGCTACACGGTGTTTTGGCCTCTCACCATAGGCTCGATCATTCTTGTGATCGTTTTGTTTTTTCCCGGAGGAATCCTCTCGATCATCGACAGCCGGTTGTCCGGATCTTCTCGAAAAGCGGAGGATGCCGGGATGTCCGGATCGCCGGAGTTGGCAAACGACAGGCTTGTGAAATGAAAACAAAGATCCTGGAGGTAAGCGGCCTGAACAAGAGCTTTGGAGGTCTCCACGCGACCAGGAACCTGGATTTTACGCTGTCGGAGGGAGACCTGGACGCGATCATCGGTCCAAACGGCGCCGGTAAAAGCACATTCTTCAATTTACTGACGGGTTATCATCACCCCGATTCCGGAAGCATTCTGTTCAATGGAGAGAACATCGCCGGTCGGCTTCCGCACGAGATCACCCGGATGGGCATTTCGCGCGCCTTTCAGATCAGCAACATATTCCCGAAAATGACCGCCTTCCACAACGTGCGGTCCGCCGTGCAGGCTCAAATGGGTCTGGCTTTCAGTCTGTTCAGGTCCGCGGACAAAAGTGGTAACGAGCAGACGGAAGAAGTGCTTTCCCTGTGCGGCTTGATTGAAAAAAGAGAAGCAATGGCCGGGGCGCTGTCCCAGGGAGACAAGAAGAAGCTGGAACTGGCCATCGCGCTTGCCGGGAAACCGAAGCTTTTGCTCCTGGATGAACCGACCGCGGGCATGTCGCTGGAAGAGACCCAGGAGACGATGGCGCTGGTCGACCATCTCAACCGGGATCGGAACATCACCGTCCTGTTTACGGAACACGATCTTTCGGTTGTATTCAATCATGCGCGCAACATCACTCTTTTGCATTACGGCAGGATCATCATACAAGGCACGCCGGACCAGGTGAGAATGAACGAAACCGCACAGAAAGTCTACTTTGGCGAGCAATACTGATGGGAAATCTCAATCTGAAGAACGTCCATACTTTTTTTGGAACAAGCCACATCCTGTTCGGAATCAGCCTCGAAGTGAAGCGGGGCGAGTGCGTTTGTCTGCTGGGCCGAAACGGAGTCGGCAAGACCACGACCTTGAAAACCATCATGGGACTTGCTCGGCCCAGCGACGGGGAAATCACCTTCAACGGGAAAAGCCTCGTTGGACTGCCCCCGTATGAAATTGCCGGGATGGGGGTCGGATATGTCCCGGAAGACAGGATCGTTTTTCCGGACTTGACGGTGCTGGAAAATCTCGAGGTGGCCGCCAAGCCGCCCCTGACCGCCGACATACCTCCGTGGGATGTTCCGGCGATTTTCGGGCTTTTTCCTTCTTTGAAGCCGCTGGAAAACCGCTCCGCCGGCTACCTGAGCGGAGGGGAGCAACAAATGCTCACCATCGGCCGCACCCTGATGGGAAATCCCCAGATGATGCTGCTCGATGAGCCCGTGGAAGGTCTCGCGCCCGTCGTGGTTCACGAAATAGTTCGTCAGATCAAGCACCTGAAAGAACTGGGCCTCACCATTCTCTTTACCGAGCAGAACATACGGTTTGCGACCGAGATTTCCGACCGAGCGTACATCATAGAAAGTGGTCTGGGAAGATACGAAGGGACCATGGCCGACCTCGAGCGGCAACCGGACATAAAGAAGAAATATCTGATGATATAAGTATGTTACGAACGGTCAACCTTAGAGGACAAACACATGAAGACGGATTTGCGCGTTGCGGTCGTTCAGGCGGGGGCAATCCCTTTCGACGTGGAAGGCAGTGTTGAAAAGGCGTGCAGCCTCCTGGCCGATGCCGCGGCCAAGGGAGCCGAATTGGCCGTTTTCCCCGAAGCCTTCGTTTCAGTGTACCCCAAAGGCCTGGATTTTGGCTGCCGCCTTGGAATGAGACTTCCCGAAGGCCGGGAAGAGTTTCGCCGATACTGGGCGAGCGCCATAGAGGTTCCGGGTCCCTACACGGACAGGCTTGCCGCGGCCGCGCGCGAGAACCACGTGCATTTCGTCATCGGTGTTATCGAGCGAGACGGTGGAACCCTCTATTGCACGGCCCTTTTCTTTTCTCCCGAGGGAAAGCTGCTCGGCAAGCACCGGAAGCTGATGCCCACGGCGATGGAAAGGCTCGTATGGGGTTTTGGAGACGGGTCCACCATCCCCGTGATCGACACTCCTATCGGCAAAATGGGAGCCGTGATCTGTTGGGAAAATTACATGCCGCTCTTGAGGATGGCCATGTACTCCAAGGGCATTCAACTCTATTGCGCTCCCACGGCCGACGACCGCGAGACGTGGGTGCCGACCATGCGGCACATCGCCCTGGAAGGCCGCTGTTTCGTGCTCACAAGCTGCCAGTATATCAAGCGGGGAAGCTTCCCGCCCGACTATGCCGCCATTCAGGGAGATGACCCGGAAATTGTCATGATGAGAGGCGGCAGCTGTATCGTGGACCCCCTCGGCAGGATTCTGGCGGGACCGGATTACGAGGGTGAGTGCATTCTCACCGCCGACATCGATCTCAACGATATTGCAAGGGCCAAGTTCGACTTCGATGTCGTCGGGCACTATGCGCGCCCTGAAGTCTTCAAGCTCTATGTGAATGAAACCGCGACCCCGCCCGTGGTGTCATGCGGCGATCAATCCGGGGAGTCCTTTGTCGCCGCCCAGGAAGCCAGGGCCAAAGATCAGTAAAAGTTTTTCGCGTTCAAATCGAGAAAACCCAATCGGCCCTGCATGGACCGATGTGCCGGTCATGCATGGAAGGGGAGGGGCTTACGCCCTCCCGCCCAATGCCGGCATTTTCAACGCAACCCGGTCTCACGCCACGGCGCAATGCTGCAACGAATGCGTTGGTGGAAAAGAGGGGGGTCGTGCCGCCGCACGCGACGGGGTGAGATCGTCAGGTCGAGCGGCCTGGCGGCTGCCGGCGGAAGTCGCCCGACGCAAGAAAAAGGCTTTCGTCGCGCCGTGGCGTCGTTGCGTGAGGTAATACGGATTTGCGTTCAAAATGATACTCTAGAAGCGTGGGGGACGTATCCTCCACACCCCCTCGCCGCTTCGCGGCTCCGTGTGGCGCTGCGGTGGCGGCCTTCGGCCAGTCGCCGACAGCGCCGAGTGCTCGGCCACACGCGCTTGCGCGTGTGGCCGAAACTTGGGGGGTGCGGTGGAATCATTCCCCCGCTCTTTTGTGCTTGAAAGATCCATCTTGAAGGCAATTGCGCATGGCGCCGGCGTCACCCGCGAAGCATGAGAACAGGCTCACACGGGAGTCTATTTTCTCCGTAACCCGGCATCACATATCCCGGTCGTTGTCGGCATTCCCCTTCGACCTCTGTCGCTTGACACTGCTCCGCCGTTTCTTCTCCTCCAATCGTCGCTCCTTGGCCGCTTTGCTCACCCGCGTCTCTTTCCTCACGGGCGCTCGCTTCAGCGCCGATTTCAGAAGCTCCGCGAACCGTTCCACGGCCAGCTCCCGGTTGGCGTGTTGACTGCGCGTCGACTGGGACACCACGCGGAGTATGCCGTCCTTGGCGATGCGGGTACCGAGACGAATGGCGATGAGAGCCTTGTCCTCCGGGGAAAGGCTCGGCGAGTTGGCCAAATCGAACCGGAGCGTCACCCGGGTGTTCAGCTTGTTCACGTTCTGGCCCCCCGGCCCGCTGCTGAGCGACGCGGTGAAGCTGAGCTCTTCCTCCGGGATGGATATGCGGTTCGTTATCCGTATCATGTGCTCACCCGATTCGGGCTTTTCGTTCGGCGCGCGGCGGAAGCCCTTCGGTTCCCGCCGGGTTGCGGCGCGGCCGGGGGCTCTGCGGACAACGAGGGACTTCGGGGCATTGCATGGACGGTGTCCGGAAAGGAGCGGAGCCCTTGAATCCGCTCCGGGGGAAGGCTCATTCCGCGTTGCGGGGACCGATGAGGGAGCGCTCGCCGGGACCGGCCCGGTCCTCCGACGATGTCCCGGGGATCCGTGAGACTTCTGGACATGGACCATGCGAGTCGGCCCGACGTATACAAATGATCGGCGTTCATGACAGCCGGACTTTCCATAACTTACGGATCGATAGTTGTTATCATTGCATAATATATGGCTTGAACGGTGCAATATTATCGCTGCGGTTGCCCTTATCGTATTGGAAGGGCGAGGAAAGCCTCGCCCGTGAGGAAATTGGAACTGTGCTGTAGTAGTATACGGATCCTAGTTTCAGACTATAAGTGATCCATGGAACAAATGCAATACATAAAAGCTAAATGAAAATTTATTCATCATAGATTAATAAATAATTATTAAGGATAACAAATTGCCTTCAAGAATATATCTCCATTAATATTCATATTGTGATAAATGGAGATCCTTAATTCCTGACAAGATTATTCCCGGCCTCAAGGGACCCGGGTTCTCCTCCTCTAAGGGTTGAGGCCAGGCGAATCGAAAGGGAGCCTCGAATCCGCCGGTTCAACGAAATATCCCCCGGTGAGCGGCGCGACGACTCCGGGGACCCGCGGCGGGTCGGGCCGGCGCGGCGTTTCCGTTCCGCCCGGCTCCACGCCGCAAACCAACGGGCAACGAGAGGACTCCCGTCGGCGGCACGGGAACGAGGGGGTCACTCGATGTTCGAAATGATGAGGTCGGAATCGTCACCGGCCTGCCGGGGCGATTCCTTCGCGGGCTTCTCGGGGAAGTTCTGCATCGGCCGCATCGTTTCCAGCATATCCTTTATCCCGCCGATGGAACCGAGAACCGCCGTCGCTTCGTACGGCAGGTAGACCACCTTGTTGTTCTGCCCGGACACCATTTCCTTGAGCGTTTCGATATACTTGACGGCGATCAGGTAGTTGGTGGGGTCGCCTTTGCTCAAGGCAACGGCCTCCGTGATCATCTTGATCGCCATACCTTCCGCTTCGGCGGTTCTGACTCTTGCGAGCGCCTCCCCTTCGGCGACCAGGATGCGGGCCTGCTTCTCCCCTTCGGCCTTGTTGATCTCGGCGGTCCGCGCTCCCTCGGCTTCAAGAATCCGGGCCTGCTTCAACCCTTCCGCTTCGAGGATCGCCGCCCTTCGATCGCGTTCGGCCCGCATCTGCTTTTCCATGGCGACCCGGATCTCGGGCGGAGGACTGATATCCTGCAGTTCGACCCGGTTGACCTTGACCCCCCACTTGTCCGACGCATCGTCGAGTATCGCTCTCAATTTGCTGTTGATCGTGTCCCGGGACGACAGCGTCTCGTCCAGGTCCAGCTCGCCGATGAGGTTTCGGAGGGTGGTCTGGGTGAGCTTCTCGATGGCGTCGGGAAGATTGGCGATCTCGTACACCGCCTTCACGGGGTCGATGACCTGGAAATAGAGCAGAGCGTTCAGCTCGGTGACCACGTTGTCCTTCGTGATGACGCTCTGTTTGGGGAAATCGTAGACTGTCTCGCGAAGGTCGATTCGCTTGACGGTTTCCCTGCGCACGAACGTCCGTCCGGAAGAGTCGGTCTGAACGTAGCGCCACTCGATCTGTCGCGGTTTGTCGAAGAGGGGCCAGAGGATGTTGATTCCGGAGGAGAGCGTCCGGTGGTATCTTCCGAGTCGTTCGATGACCATCGTCTCGCTTTGTTGAATGATCATGAACCCTCTCACGGCGAAAAAGATAACGAACACGGCCAGTACCGTCAGGACGATCAACAATCCCATGGTCGATTCCTCCTCAATTCGATGTCGGAGCGCGTCTTACGATGACCTTGACCCCTTCGATCCCGATCACTTCCACCCGCGCGTTCATTTCGATCGTTTCTCCATTGGCGGCGACGGCCTTCCAGTCATCGCCTCCAACCGTGACACGACCGGAACCGCCCGCCTCGTCGATGGTTTGCGTCACGCGACCGATCGTTCCGATCAGTGCGTCGAGGTTCGTTCGCGTGTGCGGGGACGCTTTGTAGCAATACCGGGCAAACAGTGGTCGGACGGTGAAGAAGGCCACGAGGGTTCCCGCGATGAACCCGAGAATCTGCATCTTGAGGCCGAGGCCCAGTCCCGCTGCAAGCGAGGAGGCCATGCAGCCGATTCCGAAGGACGCGAGCACGAATGCCGGCGTAAAAATCTCCGCTATGAAAAGGATGATGGCCAGAATCATCCAGAGATGCCATGCGGAAAGCATAATGCGTCCTCCCGGTGAATTGGGGCGAATCGAGAACCGAACCCGAACGGCGGCTGTCGAAACCGGAGACTATCAGGCAATTCGGGAGCAGTCAAAGGTTGTTTGAGCGGGCGTTTGCCAAGGATGCCGGGTGAGCCGCGGTCTCAATCGACGCAATGTCCCCCGGTTCGCCGGGGAGGACGGGCTCCCGCCGGACCGCCGCATCCCGGGTGGTGTCGAGGGCCAGGGCGACCGCACTGGAGATGACCAGGACCCCGCCCAGGATCTGACGCAGGCCGACGGCTTCACTGAACAGCACGTAGCTCGCAAGGCCTCCGAAGACAATTTCCGACATCCCGACGATTCCGACTTCCGCGGAGGAGATGCAGGTTGCCGATTTGATCATGCAGAGCTGCGCAAGGCACGCGGTGACGGCGATGCCGCCCAGAGCCACCCAACCCTGGAGGCTCAAGGGCGTCGATGCCGGGCTGAGACCCACGACGACCGCCGAAACCACCCCGCCGACCGCGCAGAAGTAGAAAAAAGGCGTCACGGCGCCGTTGTGCCTGCTGAATCGGCGCACCAGAGTCAGGGCAAGCCCGTGGCAGAAACCCGATCCAACCCCCAGGAGATGTCCCCCGTTGACATCCGAGACGGCGCCCTGCGGCCACAGGACAAATGCGGTTCCACAAAAGGCCACGGCGATCAGGGTCCACAGCTTCAGGCCGATCCGTTCATCGACCAGGAACGGCGAGAACAGGGCGGCGAAGACGGGATAGAGATACAGGAGCAAAACCGCCTCGAACACCGGCAGGCGAAACAGGGCGAAAATAAAGCAAAGCACTCCCACGACGAGAATGAGCCCCGTGAGCAGCATGCCCGGACGATTTCTGCCCAGCGGATTCAGATGGAAAGCCCGGGCCAGGACGGCTGTGAGAGCCAGTCCGAAGGCGGCCCTGGCCAGAAGGATCTGCCAGGGCGTGATTCCCGAGGAACCGAAACGGGTGATGATGTCGTATATCGTGGCAAATCCGGCTGCCGCCAGCGCAAGGGTCAAACCCTGGATTCTTTGTGTCTTCAATGCGATGATCCACGTTCACGAGAGGTCACGAGCATCAATGGGAAATCCGTTGCCGGCTTCTGAGTCCGGTTCCGTCCATGAGCGGCATCCGTCCGGCTCAGCTCCGGGACCGTCCTGGAATGCCGGCCTCCGGCCGGGTTCATCATAGGACGAGACGGGCCGCATCGGCAATCGGGAAATCCCGGCGAGTTCCGGCCGGCATCCGAAAACGGTTCGGACGAAGGAGACCTTGCGCCCTCCCCGTCAGGAGGACGAACGGTACGGGTTTGCGGTCCAACGCATCCTGCCTGCGTCGGCACAGGGAAGCGTCATTGTCCCTCCATCCGAAAGGGGCGCCACCGGACGGGCAGGGAGATCCGGATGGCGATAAGGCCGGGCGACTCCTGCGAGACATCGATCTCTCCTCCGTGTTTGTGCACGATGATTTTCGACATGGGGAGATCGGCCGCCGGGTAGTCCATCTTCGATGTCGTGAAGGGATAGAAGAAGTGGTCCACGTCCTCGGGTGACAGATTCCGCACCGGATAACGCACCAACAGCTCGATCACGTCCTCCTCCAGGGCGGAGGAGATGGTGAGGGTGTCGCCGGGAACCATTTGACTCAGCGCCTTTTTCAACAGGCTCTTCAAGACCTGCTTCATCTGGAGCTCGTCGACCGCGATACGGGGCAGGCCCTGGGGCAATGTGGCGCGGATGGCAACGGCCTTTTCCCTCAGGTCCGTTTCGATTCCGCGCAGTGCCGTTTCCACCAGTGATTTCGGGTCCACCGGCGACAGCTCGAGCTCGATCGGCTGGATATAATTGAGGATCATGCGCAGGATGCCTTCGAGACGGCTGACTTCCTTGACGATGATCTCCACCTTGTCCCGATTCGGGTCGCTGGGGGGCATGGACGAAAGCAGGCGCCGAGCGAACCCGCCCGCCGAAACCAGGGGGTTGCGGATTTCGTGCGCCAGTCTTGCGGAAACCTCGCTGATCGTTTTTATTCCTTCGCTCCGAATGAGTTGCTCCTGGAGCTTCACGCGCCCCGTCACATCCATGATGATGCCGTCCAGCGTGTTCACCCGGCCCTCGGGCGTCCGGGTCGGGATGGCGTGGTCCATCACGTGGACGATGGAGCCGTTCTTGTGCACGACACGGTATTCGGCGATGAACTCCCTGCCGTCGAGAAGCGCTTTCTTCCGGAGGTCCGAGACCCTTGAGCGGTCTTCATCGTAGATCGCTCTACTCCACAGAGCCGGCTCCCGGAGTATCTCGGCCGGGCCATACCCGATGATCTCCTCGACGAACTGATTGATGAACAGCAATTCCCCCATGGGCTTTATGCGGTAGACGACCAGCGGAACGTTCTCGACGATCGTCCGATATTTCTCTTCGGACTCCTCCAGGTCGGCCGTGCGCAGCCTCACCAGCGCCTCGGCCTCCCTGTATTCGCTCACGTCGCTCAGTATTCCGACAGAACCCACGAGTCTGCCGGACTCATCGTACCAGGGAAAGGAATGGTCTCTCAGCCACTTGCGTTCTCCCGTCCTGGTCACGATGAGATAGTCCCCCCTGTACTCCCCGGTTTTCCCTTCGCGCCGATCTCTGACCAGCACTTCCGGATCGACGTTTTCCTTTCCTGGCAGATCGATTCGGGTCACCAGACGGGAAAAGCCGGAGTCCATGATTTCTTCCGGCGGATATCCGGTGAGCCTCTGGATTCCGGGACTCAGGTAGTCGTAGCGCATGGTGTCGTAATGCAGGCGGTAGATGACATCCCCGGTTGTTTCCACCATGAATCGGAACCGTTCCTCACTCTCGCGAAGCAGGTCGTCCGACTGCGAGACCGCCGCTTGGTAGAGGGCCCGGAGCTTCTCCAATTCCTCCCGGAGGTCCGCCTCCACCCTCGCGTTCTCTCGAACAGCCCGATCGAGAAGGTCCACTTTCCGTTTCAGCTCTTCATAGGATGGTTTTTTCGGCATGACTACCCCTGGAGGCGATCGCCGGAACGAACGGCATCCCCCGCCTCCCTTTCTCGAGAAGGCGCGCGGCGGCCACATTCCCGCTCAAGCGGTTCACCGGGCAACTTACTGCGTGCTTCAACAGGAAAAATCCAATTATTTTACAGTATACCACATCCCGTTCCCTGTTGAACGCATTTGTTGGCCTGCGGCCGTCGGAAGAGTGCAGACAAAAGACGTGTTCCTCGCCACACCACGGGTCGTCCCCACGGTATTTGTGCGGATGCCGGTGCAGGTCCGGCGCCCGGGATCGGCTCCGGAGTCCGGGACGAACCCGAGATGCGGGAAATGGCTCCGGTGAAAAGAAAATGCTTTGTTATTTCATTCCTTTGCCGTAACATATATGTACACTGTAATGGCCGTCGCCGGCCCAATTTGCCCTCGCGCAAAGAAAGAAACCGCTCCGGCGCTGGTGCGGGCGGAGCACCGAAGAAGCCGTGGACGGGACGTCTATCCCCCGGACGGTCAGCCGGTTCCGGCGGCTGAACCGACTGGGATTGCGTTCAAGGTCATGACGGCTGCCGCCCTTCGGGTGTGCCCTCTCCGGCTGAGTTCCATCCCGTGAGTGAATGCGGGCAAGCGGACGGCGACCCTTGTTCCGGATGGGTGATCGATGATGCGACGGTTCGGCAGCCTTTGCGTGATGATCCTGCTGGCCATAGTCCTGTCTGCATGTCCGGGTTTGGCCGCTGAATCCATCACCGTGGGAGCGATCTTCTCCCTTTCCGGGATCGCGGCGACGCATAACGGGCCGCTGATTCCCATGCTGGAGCTCGCTGTCGAAGAGGTCAACGAAGGGGGCGGATTGCATGGGCGTCCGGTGAAACTCGTGTTCCTGGACAATCAAAGCACCCCCATCGGTTCCGTGAAAGCGGCCGAAGAAGCGGTCCGGCTGGGGATGACCGCCGTGATCGGCGCCCACTGGAGTTCCCATTCGCTGGCCATGGCTCCCGTTCTGCAGAAAGCGGGGATTCCCATGATCAGTCCCGGTTCCACTCATCCGATGGTGACCCGGGTCGGGGACTACATCTTTCGCATTTGCTTCGTGGATTCCTTTCAGGGAAGAGCCATGGCCCGGTTCGCCTTCAAGGAACTGGGGGCCAGAAGGGTGGCTGTGGCCAAGAACATCGATGAGGACTACAGCGCGATGTTGGCCGATTGCTTCTCGGAATCCTTTCAGCTTTACGGTGGAAAAGTCGCATGTGAAGTCCAGTATCGCGGCAAGGCGGTCGATTTTTCCGATATCATGGAGCAGATCAGGCGGGCCAGGCCGGATGTCGTGTATGTTCCCGGTTATACGCGCGATAGCGGGCTGCTGATCCGCCAGGGGGTGTCCATGGGAATACGTGCTACGTTCCTGGGCGGTGATGCGTGGGATGAGATTTCCGTATACGCCGGGGATGCCGTTGAGGGCAGCTACCAGTCTGCGCCATGGCATCCGTCCGTTCCGCGTGCCGAAAGCCTTCGCCTGAAGGAACTCTATTTCCGGAAGTACGGCGCGGAAATCAAGAGCTTCAGCGCGCCCCTGGCCTACGACGCGGTGATGCTTCTCGTGGATGCGATCAGGAGGGCGGGGACGCCGGATCGAGCCAGGATCCGGGATTGCCTGGCGGGCACCCAGGACTTTCGGGGAGCGACCGGACTGATAAGCTATCACGGCGGGGGAGATCCGATCGACAAGGAAATCGTGATGTTGAAGTGGGAGAAAGGGAGCCCCAGGTATTACCAAACCATCAAACCGGAATGATGGGAGAAGCCGCCTCGATGAAAATGCCGGCCGGCAGGCGGCGCAGCGGACCGGAGGGCCGATGGACCATGGCGAACTGCAGGGGAACGCGATGAGGGGCGCCTTTTGGGTGTTCATCGCGCTGGCCGCCGCCGTTGCGGCGTTTCCCGCGCAGGCCTCGGACGTCATCGAGATAGCGGCCATCTATGCCTTGACCGGGGAAGCCACGGACACGAACGCAACCTCCGTTCGGGGCGCGCGGATCGCAGTGGAGGAAATCAACGCGCGCGGCGGAGTTTTGGGCCGACGGCTCCGACTGGAGATCCACGATAATCGGAGCACTCCCATCGGCTCCCACTTGGCGGCGGAACGGGCGGCGGATTCCGATGCCGTCGCCATATTGGGTGCGTCCCGGAGCCCGCATTCACTGCCGATTGCGAAAGTGGCCCAAGCCCGCGGCGTGCCGATGATCACGAACCATTCGACCGATCCGAATATCACGCGGGTGGGCAACTGTATCTTTAGGGTCTGCTTCACCGACGAGGTCCAGGGCGCCGCTCTGGCGCGATTCGCGCGAGAAGACCTCAAGGCATCCACCGCAACCCTGTTCGTCAACCTGGCAAGCGAGTACAGCACCGGGATTTGCCAGGTTTTCCAGAAACACTTTGAACAACTGGGCGGCAGGGTGATCCTGGTGAGGGAATACAAGTCCAGGCAGAGGGATTTCGAGGACTTGGTCAGGGACGCGGGCCGCGTGCAGGCGGACGTTCTTTTCCTGTCGGGATATGACGAAAGCGGTCTCATTGCCGTACTCGCACAGGACAAAGGGGTGACATCCAGATTTGTAGGCGGAGACGGTTTGGCCAATCCGAGCTTTCTGGCCAAGGGTGGAGACCGTCTCAAACGGGCGTACTACTCATCGCACTGGTCACCGGCCATGGATTCACGGCGGTCGAGGGAATTCACGGCACGATACGGCGACGTGCCCGATTTCGGCACCGGGACGGCCCTGGCCTACGACGCGGTGATGGTATTGGCCGATGCCATCAAGCGGGCGGGTTCCGCGGAGCGGGGCAGGATCCGCGCCGCATTGGCCGAGACACGCTCCTTCGAAGGCGTGACGGGGGTCATTTCCTTCAACGGCCATGGAGATCCGGTCAAGAGCGTGGTGATCATGGAGGTCAGGGACGGACAACCTCACTGTTTGAAGACGATGCTTCCCTGATGCCGCCGTCCCGGTAGCCGGGGAGGACGCTCGGCTGCAATCGGCGCGGAGGGAGTCTCCGGTTTCGCAAAGGGCCTCTGTGCCCTGAAGCTTGCCGGCGCGAAGGCGGGGGTTGCCCGGTTCTCCTTTCCGAGGGTGTGGATGAAGATCCGAAGTCTGCGTTTCAAAATCAGTGCGGCTATCCTGGGGACTTCCGCCCTGATCGCCGTCCTTTCCTTTGCGATTCTCTATCCTTTCGAGATGAGCCGCCACGCCGCCTATGAAAAAAAGATTTTTCTGCTGCTGGACACCGTGTTCCATCAAAAGCGCGAAGACCTCGCCAATGAGTTGTTTGCCGGGCAGAAGAAGGCGCTCGCGGCGTCGCTGCAGGACATGCTGAAGGTCGAAGGAATTGTCGGAATAACGGTATGCCTTCCGGACGGCCAGGTTTTCCTGGCCACGGAGGACGTTTTCGCCGTTCCCATGAAAGGCTCGGAACGTCGGGCCCTCTCCGAATCGTCCACTCTGCTCCCCAGGTACCGCACCCCCCGGTTCCCCTCACTGGGAGTCTACACACGACAGATCGGAGTCATCGGAATGCCGGTGGGGTACATACGGCTCTACTATGACGTTTCAGGGCTGGAAAGAGAAACCCAGTCCTTCGTCATGATCTTCGTGGTACTGCTGGTGACGATCCTGGTCCTCATGTCGGGCCTTCTCAACTTCCTGCTCACGCGCTTCGTCACAAGGCCCATGTCGCTGCTTCGCGAAGCGATCCTCAAGCTCCAGAAGGGACACCTGGGCGAGACGGTGCACCTGCCTTCGGGCGATGAAATCGGCGACGTGGGGCGTGTCTTCAACGAAATGTCGGTGGACCTCGAGAGAAGCCAGGTGGCGCTCCAGCAGGCGGAGGAGAAGTACCGCGGCATTTTCGAAAATGCAACGGAAGCCATCTTTCAACGTACCCCCGGCAAGGGCCATTTCCTGACGGTGAATCCTTCCATGGTTCGAATGCTGGGATATGCCTCCGAGAAGGAACTGCTGGCCAGCGTGACAGATATCGGCCGGCAGCTCTACGTCAGACCGAAGGACCACGAGGAATTCGAGCGCGTGTTGGCCGAGCAGGGGCGTATCGTGGGGTTCGAAACCGAGCTGTATCGCAAGGACCGCAGCACCGTGTGGGTGTCCGCTTCGGCCCGAAGAGTGCCCGGGACGAGCGGTGGAGGTTATTATTACGAAGGGCTGTTGGTCGACGTCACGGAACGCCGGGAAAAGGAGAAGGCCGAACGGGCAAAGGACACGGCCGAGGCCGCCAGCAAGGCAAAGAGCGAATTCCTGGCGAACATGAGCCATGAAATCAGGACGCCGATGAATGCCATTCTCGGCTTCACGTCGCTCCTGAGCCCTCTGATCACCGATCCGCGCCAGAAGAACTATCTTCAATCGATCCAGTCGAGCGGGAAAAACCTGATGTCGCTCATCAACGATATCCTCGACCTGTCGAAAATCGAGGCGGGGAAGATGGAAATCCAATATGAACCCGTGGTGCTCCGCTCCGTCTTTGTCGACCTGGAGAAGGTCTTTTCCTGGATCATACAGGACAAGGGTCTGCAGTTCATCACATCCATCGCCTCCGATGTTCCGGAATGCGTGCTCCTGGACGAGGTGCGGTTGCGGCAGATCCTCTTCAACCTGGTGGGAAACGCTCTGCGGTTCACCGAAAGCGGCTGGATCAGGCTTTCGGCCTGGAGGGAAGCGGGTGCCGGCGGTGGGAGCTTCTGCCTGGTGATGGTTGTCGAGGACACGGGAATGGGGATCCAGCCGGAGGCTCACAACCGGATATTCGAGTCGTTTCGGCAGCAATCCGGGCAGAGAGCGCGCGTCTATGGCGGCACGGGGCTGGGCCTCACCATCTCCAAGAGCCTGGTCGAAATGCTCGGGGGAACGATCTCCGTGCAAAGTCGCCCCGGTGCCGGAAGCGTATTCGAAATCCGTCTTCCGGATGTGTCCGAGGCGGCCGAGACCGACCGGGCCGAACAGTCCGAAACGTCCGATGTCGATTCGATCCTGCTGGACAAGGCAAAGGTGCTCGTGGTGGACGACCTCGACCTCAACCGCAAACTCGTGAAGGAATTCCTGCAGAACACCCGGGTCGAAGTCATCGAGGCGGACAATGGGCAAACGGCTCTGCAGGCCGCCGAGACCGCGAACCCCGACCTCATCCTCATGGACATCCGGATGCCCGGGATGGACGGCTACCAGGCGCTGCGGCGACTCCGCAGAAATGCCGGAACGAGGCGCATCCCCGTTGTCGCTCTGACGGCCTCGGGCATGAAGGAAGAGATCGAGCGGCTCGAGAGGAGCGGGTTCGACGGGTGGCTGGTCAGACCTTTCAGCAAGCCCGAACTCCTCAAGGAACTGCACCAGTTCATCCATGATCGGAAAGCGCGGACGATTCCGGCGAAACGTCCGCAGGCTTCCAGCCTTGTATCGGCGGATTCCGTCTCGTCGCTGCCGGAACATGTCAGGGATGAAATCGTCGCTTTTCTGGAGAATGAGCTGATGGATCGCTGGGAGGTCGTCAGCCGCAAGCAGCACATCTCGGAAATCGAAGACTTCGGCTGTCGCATCAAGGCGCTGGGCGACCGCTACGGAGTGAGTTATCTATCGACATACGCCGACAAGCTGTTGTTTCATACGGCCAGTTTCGACGTTGAAAACATCCGCCGGGCGCTCGACGCGTATCCCGAGTTCGTGGCCGGCGTCAGGAAGTGAGCTCTGTCTGCAAAGGAGCGGGGGTGAGCAGGATCCACAACGGGCAGTGCAACATTCTGATCGTGGATGATATTTCCAAGAATATCCAAGTACTCGGGAATATTCTGCGCCGGGACGGCTATTCCCTTTCCTTTGCCACCAGCGGCACGCAGGCGCTCGATATGGTCTTTGCCGACGACTACGATCTCATTCTTCTTGACGTGATGATGCCGGAGATGGACGGCTTCGAGGTCTGCCGCAAAATTCGTGAGCTCCCGGACGGTCAGGCCATTCCGATCATCTTCCTGACCGCCAAGACCGATGAGGAGGACATCGTCAAGGGGTTTCAGGCCGGGGGGACGGACTATGTGACAAAGCCTTTCAATTCCGAGGAACTCCTGGCTCGAGTGCATGCGCACCTGGAACTGAAAAGGGCGAGGGACGAAATCCAACTGGCTTATCAGGAGCTTGCGGAAAGGACCAACGACTTGATCGTCCTCAATGAGGAGCTGCAGAAGGCGCTGAGAGAAATCAAGACGTTGCGGGGGTTTCTTCCCATCTGCGCCAATTGCAAGAAGATTCGCAAGAAAGATGCGCCCTACGACAGGCAGGATTCCTGGGTGGACATCGAGAGTTACGTGAAAGACCACACCGAGGCGGAGTTCACGCATTCCATCTGTCCGGAGTGCATGCGGCTGCTCTACCCCGATTTTGTCCGCAAGCCCTGAGCGGATATCGCCCGGAGTGCGGCGCCCCCGCCGCCGGGAAGGCGCCGAGGACCGTCGGCCTCCGGCGCTGTTTCCCACAGCCGTGTCTTAAAGACAGGCCGACAGGTTCCTGATCAGCGCGTTCCTGCGGACATAAGGGATGCACAGCCTGTGGCGCGCTCTCGTCATCCCCACGAAGGCGTATCGTCGGGCGCGATCCGTCAGCCCGATGTCCGGTGCCAGATCGTCCAGACCGAGCAGAAAAACGCAGGCCCAGTCGAGGCCCCGGGCACCGTGGATGGCCGATACGCATACCCTGTCGGTCGAAATGTCGTAGGAACGCCTGGCGCTGTAGTTTTCCGTGGTCCAGTCGGCGATGATGCCCCTGGATTCCATCGCCCCGATGAGCAACTCGGGCAATGATACCCGCTCTCCTTTCGCATCCCGGGTGAACCGCACGGAATAGAGAACGGCCATTTCCGACAGGGGATATTCCCCACAGGCGTGCAATGCCTTGATCATGTCCGCCACGTGAAAAACCAACTCTCCGATATCCCCCATCCGGGTCATGACGGGTTTTGGCCCATGCACCGCGCATTCGGTCTGGAGCGCCGATTCGCCGGTATTCTCATACTCCATGAAGCCGAACGCAAATTGCCTTATTTCGCTGGTGAAACGATAAGATGAACCGACCCGATCGATGCGGACCTTTGTGCCGTTCCCCGGAACATCCCAGAACGTGCCCTCGCCGTACAGGCTTTGTCCCTCATCGAGGGCCACGGTCAGATCATTCGAGTCGGGATCGAGCAGATTGACGATCACCTTGCCCATAGCCGGGGTGAAATCCTGGCCTTCGTCGACCAGAACGGCGTCGTACTTCACTCCTTCGGTGCGCTGTCGGGCCAGGGTTTCCTCGACCACAAGCTCGTAATAGCTCTTGTCCGCACTGTCTAAGCGAATTTCTTCCCCGAGGATCTTCGAACAGAGCTCGAAGAAATGGCAGACCTCGACCCCGCCCGGTCCGAAACTCGCCTTCTTCTCCGAAAGCAGCCGCTTGACGTAATTGACGAGAGAAGCGTTGTGGCAGATGAAGAGCATGTTCTTGACGTTCTGCCTGTAGAGCCTCAGGAACACCGCCTTGTGAACCAGGATGAGGGTCTTCCCGCTTCCCGGGGGTCCCGTGATGATGTGCCGGCCCGGAGCGAACCTCCGTGCGAGGGCTTCCTGACGGTCGTCGAGCACATTCAGCCGCCTGGAAGGATCCACATAGGCGCAGGCATCCCGTTCCGGTCGAGTGATACGGACCACGGGGAAGAGCAGATGCTTCAGGTGATTGTATTCCGCCCGGGTGATGCTGAAGCGGAACCTGGGCGGAAACATGTCCCGGAGCTTCCTGCGGAAACACCTGCCGCTGCCGTCCAGGCAGATTTCCGAGCTCGCGTGCAGGTCGTCCCAAAGAAAGACGCGGTTGAGGTTGATCACCCTGTCCAGTCCACGCCGGCAGTATTCGTCCTTGCGGATGTTCGGGAAAACCACCCCGTAGTCGATTGGGACCTTGGGGTTGCCGTAATGTGTCGCATCCGTCGACAGCAGCCTGCCGTCGGCTTTCAGCCTGTCCTTGAGGGAGTTGAGATACTCGCGAGCCTGGTGAAGAGGACTCTTCAGGCTCTTGGTGGCCTTGCCCATGCGCAGTTTGAAGCTGGACGGGTTCGCTTCCAGAATCTGGCTCAGCTCCCAGTCCTTGACCTCGAAGACGATCAGGCCGATCTCCTCGCAGTAGAGGATGAAATCCGGTTCTTTCCCGGCTATGTCGGGGAGATACCACGTGGTGAACTCACGGTCCGGCTTCGCGAACGTTTCCAGGAAACTGTAAAACTTGCGTTCGCCTTCCGTGGTGAATTCGTCGATGTCCTGCGGAATCATTGTGGCCATGATTGCACCCTGGTCGAGCATCCCGTTGCAGATGTGCCGCCGTCCCGCGAGCGGATTCCACACGGCGGGCAGCGACTCCCGCAATGCGCATCCGCTCTCCCGAAGACGCCGCAGCGGCGTGGTCGCGTGCGGCTAACGGCCCGTGCGCCGCCTGACCGTTACCGTCTCGCCTCCTATGCCCCAGTTGTCGGTGTCCACTTCTTCGATCACGACAACCGTCGTCTGAGGGTTCTTCCCCAGAATGTCCGAAAGGAGACTCGTCACTCCCTTGATGAGGCGGGCCTTCTGTTCCGTCGTAGCACCCTCTCTGGTGATCTTGATGTTCACGTAGGGCATCGCAATCTCCTCTTTCCATAGGGTTTTTCCGCCGCCGCGAGGCGTGCCCGGTTCGAGCGGGTCCGAAAGACCCCGCCGGGCTTCGAAGATCTCCCCGGCACGGAACAACCGAAGCGGGCGGACCCGGCAGGACCGGCCTCAACAGGGCAGACACGAAGCAGACGGCCGGCTGCAACCGGACACCGCAGGACAGAAAACCTCCCCGCTCACGCTCCGTTCCTTGCCCGAATGACCCGTTTCCGCGCTTTTCCATGCGCGACGCACCGTTCCATTCCTGACACTCAATCGGCTCCCGGAACGTGAAACTGAAGAAGCATCGGGCCGGCACGTTGGAAGCCCATTGTTCGCCAGGGGCGGATCTTCCCGCCCGGGGATTGCCGAAAGCCGGAGCGGAGACGGTCGACTCATCCCTGCCCAAAAGCAGTCTCAACCGCCGGAACGGCCGTCCGTTACGTATCCTCATTGCAAATCGTACGGATGTCAAGCGGGTTCCCGGCTGAATCCCCGGTGGGATCCGATACCGCGGGAGTTCGCCCACCGCACTTCGCCGCAGTGAAGCGTAGAGGGATGGGCTCTTCCCGCCGAGAAGCCGAACCGTCCGCTTGTTCGGTCTGCCGAACGGCATTGACGCTCGGCGTGCGTTCCATTGCTTCGCGGGCGCCTTTAATTTTTTACCGGAAGAGAAGGAACGAGATCCCTGTCCTGTTATGATGGAATCAACCTGAAGATCCAAGGTGGAAAGTAAAAAGATAGCTATTCTATAGTTAGAGTAGGAATATTTAGTGCCTACTTTCTAAGGAATGGGAATTGTGAAAATATAAGATATGTTCATGTTCATTGATGATTTTTGTTGACGGAGTATTTTATATATATTGATATTGGATTCGACCAATAAAGCGTACTTAATGATGCACAATAAATTATATCCATCAATAATGGTCCTGATTCTCGAAGGAGTGTCCGTTCGCGTGGAGCGAATCCTGATATGAGCTTGTGAAGAAATTGAATTCCCGGGTGAGTCTGTTTCCATGCTCCGCGGGTGACCCCGGCGCCATGGCCGATTGTGTTCAAGACGGTAATGTTGACGGGAGGGTATAAAGCTTCCCCCTTGTATGCGTCCGACCGGCGCACTCGCGCGGACGATCTTTCCGGCGTGGAGACGGGGCATGGCCCGCCGCGCAGCCCGGCGACCTGGTGATGTGGCGTCTCGAACGCGAATTGCTCCGAGGACGTGAATTTGTGAGGAGGGAGCCGAGCGCTGGCGAAGTCCGGTGGACAAAGTGTGTTGGTCCGACTGGTGAGGTTGAGGAGGGTCTTGGTTTTGATCAGGTGAATCGTTGAAACATCAAACCGACGAGGAGATTCGAATGAAAGCTGTTGTTTCACTCTCTCTTGCCGTTCTTTTCGCACTGTTGCCCCAATGGAGTCATGCGGCCGTCATCGATCCGTTTTTCAACATCGGGAGTCTGTACGGCTTTGTGATGTTCCTGCTCGTGATCGCCGTGATTTTTCTCATCTGCAGGGAAATCGTATGCTGGTACTGGAAGATCAACAAAGCGATGGTTCTGCTGACGGAGATTCGCGACTCGCTCCGGGGGAATGCGCTTTCCGGGGGGAGACCGGGCGGGGGGAATGGGTTGCAGTGCCCTTCGTGCGGCAGGACGGACGCCTACTACGACGTGCACAACAAGCTGTTCTGCCCGAACTGCAAACGGTATGTGAACAATCCCTGACCGGTGCCCGATGCAGATCGAGCCATAGCGTGGATCAGGCGCGGTTCATGGCTGCGGAGCGCCCCGAAGGGGTGGGGATCATCTCGAAGGGGCGCTCAATTTCGGGGAACACGGGGAACCATCGATGGAGTCCTCGTTCTCCTTCGATCGCAACGAAGACGTCCACTGCCGGGGGGGCCGGTCGGTCGAATTCTCGGGGGATTGACGTCGATCTCCGGTGCGTCACGGCGCTGCGGGCCTAATGAGCCGAGAGCCGCGAGCGTCCGGCCCGGCATGACCGAATCCACCGCGACTTCTCATCGGAACCGCCCGACGATTCTTTGCCCTCGGATTTCCGTCGCAAGGTTCAGGGTGTCCCCGGGTAGCGGGGGAGCGACTCGAAAGAGATTGCTTTCCGAGCCTGTTGATGGCGGAGTGGGCTGTGCGGGGCAGGTCGCGGACCGGAGGGGATGAAAAAGGGACCGTGGCTTTCCGCGGGACGAATTCCCGCCCCGCGGTACGGCCGGTCATGCGCCGGGATGGAACGTCTTCGCCGAACATCCGCCTTCGCAGCGGTTTTCTCGTCTACTTTCTCGTGCTCCTGACTTTCAGGACCCCCGGGATGTGTTCCCCGGTCATGAACGGCGAGCGACACGACGACGCTCGAACCGGCCCACGCCGCCTCATCGCTTTCTTTGCCGCCATTCTTTTTGTCTCGCATCCGATTGAGACGCATGCCGTGCCCTACGTCATGCAAAGATTGGCTTCCCCGGACAGATTGTTCTACCTGGCAGCGGCCGTGTCATATGCCGGCAGTCGCCTCGCTGCAATGCATCGCCGCCCCGTCGCGGCCTGTTGCCTCTATGGGCCGGCGCTGTCTTCGACCGTCCTCGCCATGAAAACCAAAGGGATATCCTTTGCCCTTTCAATCATCGTGGCGTTGTATGAACACTTGTTCTTCGACGGAACTTCAGGCAGCCGAGCCGCAAGATTGGCGCGGCTCGTCCCCCTTGTCTGCGTACGCAAGAGCATCGAAATATGCGAAGTCAAGATCGAGACGAGTTACATTGACGGCAACTGCTCCTCGCATTTCGATCCAGTGCTTGATTCCGTGCGCATCTGCCGGGTTTTGCTTCGATTCGGCACATCGTAGCGCTGCCTGCGTCCGTCCTCGACGGCGCGGTGTTCATGCTGACGTTCACGATCTGTTCCGGCATCGCCGAGTCCATGGCGACGGAAACGCGCGTGGCCGGCTCTTTCAACGCCGTCCCGAACGAAGAGTCCTGTTCCGATCACAGGAAGGAATCGTTCCGCCGCTCCCCGGGCACCGACTGCCTGTGGTTTTCTCGGCGATAAAAGGATATAATTGAAAAGATTTATCGTATACCTTAAGACCGGCGCGGGAGTGTTTCTTGCCGGGGTGATCTCCGAGACCGGCATCCTCATTCCGGAGTTTCTTTCATCGCTCGGTGGGACTTGGTGTTTTTCCGGGAAAGGGAAAAGCCCCGGCGGCGAGTTCGCGAAGGGTGGGGGAGGGCCTGGAGATGACGGGGCGAGAATGATGCCGGGCCGCGAGGGAGGCGTCCGGACCGGGGGCATCGGGCGAAATGCCGGGAAGGGCTTGTCGCCCATGCGATGTGGGCTGGCCTTGGTGTTCCCGGGATGTCTGCCTGATTTTGATACGTTCCTGAAAACGGGCTGAAGAGCCAATGGCGCTCCGGGTCCGAAGCGAGTGCACCTCATGAGGCTAAGAATTTTCTGGCGCGTGATTTTCGCCCAGGGCGTACTGATCCTTCTCGTCCTCGTGGTGAGCCTGTACGCCCTCGACAAGCTCAACTGGCTCATCCGGCTCAACGGACGCATTGTCGAGGTCGATACCGTGTGCCTGAAGGAACAGAGGCGGCTCTTGAAGACCTTCCTGGTAGAGATGCGCAATGCGGAAAAATACATGTTGATTCAGGACCCGGTTCTCCACGGAGCCTATATCGAGGCGAGGCAGGACTTCGCTGAAGCCCTGGCCAGGATCAACGCCTTGGTCGATTCCGAGCCGGAACGGAGCCTGATCGCGGAAATCAAGGACCTCCACACCCGCTACGACGAGGAGTTCAAGCGGGCCGTACCCGGGAAGGGCACCGAGGACCAGACCAGGAAAGGAATCGCAGAAGGGTTGCTCGAACGCGGCAATGAGCTCGTTCGTCACCGTGAAGAAATCATCGGCGCCAAGACCGTGGAAGCCCGCGACATGGCGGAATCCGCCGCCCGGGACATGGGCTGGCTGACGGTTGCCGGCATAGGAGGCGCCCTCATGCTCGCCTTTTTCCACGCGCGCGGGATGAGCAGGCCTCTGAAAAATCTGGCCCAGGAAATGCGCAGGGTGGGCCGGGGGGAGTTCACCCGCTCCCTCGACCTGAGGGCGCCTCTGGAAGTCGTGGAGCTTGCCGAGACCTTCAACTGGATGACGGAACAACTGGCCCGCCTCGAAGAGCTCAAGGCGGACTTCACCGCCCATGTCTCCCATGAGCTGCGCACTCCCCTCACGGCCATCCGCGAAGGAATCGCCCTCCTGCTGGAGGAAATCCCCGGACCGCTCTCGCCTTCACAGAAGGAGATCCTGGAGGTCGTGCGCGGCAACGGCGAACGGCTTTTTGTGAGCATCTCTTCCATCCTGGATCTTTCCCGGATGGAAGGAGAAATGATGGAATACCAGTACGCGCCGTGTGACCTGCAGACCTTGATAGAGAAAAGCGTTCAAGGGCTGGATCCCATTGCGAGGAAGAAAAACATCGGGGTCGAGACCGTCCGAACCGGGAATCTGCCGCTCCTCATGCTCGATGAATCCAGGATGCGGCAGGTCATTGACAATCTCATGAGCAATGCGCTGAAATTCACCCCCGAGGGGGGCCGTATTTCCATAACCACCGTCCTGAAAAGAGATGACCGGGAGAAAGGGAGGGTGGTCGAGGTGAGGGTTTCGGACACTGGGCATGGAATTCCGGAAGAAGATGTCGAAAAGGTGTTCGGGCGCTTCTACCGGAGCCCGCGCCATCAGGGCAAACGGCAACAGGGAACCGGATTGGGCCTGGCAATCGCCCGCCATATCATCACTGCCCATGGAGGGCGAATCTGGGCGGAGAACGAGCCTGCAAGCGGTGCAACCATAGTGTTTACTCTTCCCGCAAATTTTGCTTACAATAAACCGTCGGTTTGAGATCGTCCGGGGACCGATATTGCTGCGGGCTGATCCGAAGGTTTGAGCATGATAGCCACACATACCCTTGTATTCAGAAGCCTTGCGGGGCTGGTGCTTCTCCTCGTTGTACTGGGCGGGTGTTCGACGAAAACGCCCGAGCCGGCTCCTCCCGTTCCCGCCGCCCCCATTCCGCTTTTTCCGCCACAGGAAGCCTTGACGGGCGGGGATTTCAGCGGTTTTGCGCAGGCGAACAAAAAGACGCTCGAAACGTGTGACTCGGACGACGGGTGCGCCACTGCGCTGTTCAACCTGGGCGTCGTCCATGCCTATCCACCCGCACCGATCTATAACCAGTCGGAAGCCTTGAAGTATTTTCGAGAGCTCATCGCGAGATACCCGGACAGCCCCTGGGCATCCCAGGCCAAATTCTGGGTGGAGCTGCTCAAAAAGACCGTTGCGTTCGATAAGGACCGCAGGCAGCTGCGCAGAGAGATCAAAGCCAGAAAGTCGGATATCGAAGAACTGAACGAACAGATCCGACGTTCCCGGGATATCGATTCCGAAATCGATCAGAAGGAACAGGAACAGTTGCGACAGGAGATTAAAGAGAGAGAATCGGCCATCGAAGAGCTGAGCGAACAGATTCGTCGTTCCCGGGACATCGATTCCGAAATCGATCGCAAGGAACGCGAGTTGCTGAAATAAGGGATTCAATGCCGGGAGAAAAGATCCTTGTCGTGGATGATGATCGGGGGCTGCGTACCCTGATGAAGGCCCGCCTGGAAGGGGCCGGGTACCGGGTGACCCTTGCGGAGCGGGGAGAGGAAGCTCTGGCCGCCGCGCAGGAGGAGGTCTACAGCGCGGCCGTGCTGGATCTTAAAATGGAGGAGATGGACGGCATGGTGCTGCTGGAGAAGCTGCTCCTGGTTCAGCCCTACCTCCCCGTGATCATCCTGACTGCCTACGGGACCATCGCCGGAGCCGTCGAAGCCACCAAAAAGGGGGCCTACGACTTCATGACCAAACCGTTTGAAGCCAAGGATCTCCTGTATCGTCTGGAGAAAGCCCTGGAGGTGGGCAGCCTCAGAATGGAAGTGGAACGGCTGCGGACCCTCGTGCGCGAACGCTATCATTTCGACAACATCATTGCGTCGAGCGAGAAGATGCAGCAGGTTCTGCTCCAGGTGTCGCAAATCGCCGCCACCGACTCGACGGTCTGCCTCTACGGGGAAAGCGGCACGGGCAAGGAGTTGATCGCAAAAGTGCTTCACCTGACCAGCACGCGCTCCCGGGGGCCTTTCGTGGCGATCAATTGCGGAGCCATTCCCGAAGGCCTGCTGGAGAGCGAGTTGTTCGGGCATACCAAGGGTGCTTTTACGGGTGCCGATCAGCCGAAAAAAGGGCTTCTGCAACAGGCCGAAAGGGGCACGCTCTTCATGGACGAGATTGCGGAGCTCACTCCGGCACTGCAGGTCAAGCTATTGCGGGTGTTCCAGGACCATGAGTTCTATCCCGTCGGAGGCGTCCAACCGGTCAAGGTGGATACCCGCCTTGTCGCCGCCACCAACCAGGACCTCTGGAAAGCGATCCAGGAAGGCAAATTCCGGGAGGATCTGTACTACCGCATCCATGTCATTCCGGTTTATCTGCCGCCTCTTCGCGAACGCCCCGAAGACATCCCGCTGCTGGCCCATCACTTCCTGCAACACTTCAACGACACCATGAACAAGAACATCCCCGGCTTTTCTCCGGATGCCATGCACCGCCTGATGCTGCATCGATGGCCCGGGAACGTCCGCGAACTGGCCAACGTGGTGGAAAGGGCCGTCGTGCTCGCCCGGGAGGGCAACATCTGCGCCGAGCACCTGCTCCTGGAGCGGGAGGCGGTTTCCGACTCGGGGACCGAACTCCCCCCCCTGACTGCGGCACGGGACGAATTCGAACGGGCGTACCTGATCCAGGTCCTCCACAGCACGAAGGGCAACGTCTCGCGCGCGGCGGCCAAGGCAGGCCGATACCGCGCCGAGTTCTACAAGCTGTTGCGCAAATACGAGCTGGACCCCGCCACCTTCAAGGAAGAGGAACGTTCGTCCGGCGGGTAGCGCCCTCATCCGTTGCCTCCCCTCTTTTCCCGGCCTGTAGGGTTATGCCGCCAGTGTTGCAGGGATTTTACTACACCTCGCCGAGTCGCGTTGTGACGCTATGGCTGCCTCGCCGCGCCATTGACCTCTGCGCGGGCGCCCGGCGACGACGCTCCGAAATCTATGCTCAAAGAATGGGGAGACGCCCGCAAACCCTTTCCTGGAAACGGATCACATTACTTCCGAAGTTGATCGCCACGGCGTGCCGATGAGCCTGAATGAAGGCGAGAAGGCGTTCTTTGCCCCCTTCCGCCTGGGTTGGCATGTCGATTGCTCTACGGTAGGGGCAGGCTGCTGCACGGTCTTACAGGGATGGATAAGAACTTGCGTTCACGGCAAGATGAGAGAGCATTAAATCGTTCTCTTGCTGCGTCCGACCGGCGCACCCCTGTGGACGATCTCCACGACGCGGGGAGATGGCGTGACACGCCCGCCGCACAGCCTGGCGAATTGGTGCTGTGTACTCTCGAACGTGAATTGACACGAATGATTTCAGGCGAGAACACGAGCCTGTCGTATTCCCGCTGGGGGCGCCCGGCGACCGAAGCAGTTCCGTGGCTCCGCTGCAGGGGACGGAGCCTGCTGCCCGAGTCGATCGGGGCTGGGGAATGGACGGTAAGAGGGGGCCGGGAGGCCCCCTCTTTGCTTTCGTGCGCCCGGCAGGGGAGGCCCGGCGCCGGAGGCGCGGGATGTCAATGCTTTGTCTCCGCGCCGGCAGGATGCACGCGCCCGGGAGCGCCTAGGCGGCCATGGTTTTCAGGCCGGGGGCAATAATGAAAGCGGCTTCCGTGAGCGCGGTCAGTGCCTCAACCGTCACTTCGGGTGCGATCTCCCTCAGGATCAGCTTCCCGTCTTCGAAGGCGAACAGCCCCAGTTCCGTGACCACCAGGTCGGCCTCGGCGAATCCGGTGACGGGCAGCGTGCAGCGCTTCACGAGTTTCGGTTTCCCATCCCTGGTCGTGTGCTGCATGCCGATGATCACCTGCCTGGCCCCGGTGATGAGGTCCATGGCGCCCCCGACCCCGAGTTGCTTGCCGTTGGGGATGATCCAGTTGGCGATGTTGCCTTCCTGGTCCACCTGGAATGCGCCGATCACCGTGGCGTCAACATGTCCCCCCCGAATCATGCCGAAGGACGCGGCACTGTCGAAGTAGCTGCAGCCGGGAGTCTCGGTCACGGGCTGCCGACCGGCGTTGATCAGCTGCCGATCGATCCGTTCCCCGACGGCCAGCGGGCCAACCCCCAGGATTCCGTTTTCCGCCTGGATGAAAACGTCCGCCTTCTGAATGTAGTCGGCCACCAGGGTGGGGATGCCGACTCCCAGGTTGATCACCAGCCCGTGGTCCGCCCCGGCGAACTCCTCGGCGATTCGACGCGCGATGCGGACCTTGGCTTGCTCCTCTGAAACTAACGGCACCATGCTAGACTCTCCGTACCATGATATCGACGAAAATATGGGGAGTGACCACGGACTCCGGATCCAGGCTGCCCACCGGTACGCTCTCGTCCACTTCGGCTATGGTCAGTGCCGCCGCCATGGCCATGAGAGGATTGAAATTACGGGCCGTCTTGTAATAGACGAGATTGCCAAGATCATCGGCGCGACTTGCCTTTATCAGGGCAACGTCGGCGTGGATGGCGCGCTCGAGGACGTAGGTCCGGCCGTCGAAGATTTTGGTTTCCTTGCCCTTGCCCAGTTCCGTTCCGGCGGATGCCGCCGTGTAGAACGCCGGGATTCCGACACCGGCCGCGCGGATGGCTTCGGCAAACGTTCCCTGCGGCACCAGCGTCACCCCGATTTCTCCCCTGCTGTAAGCAAGACCGACCTCGGGGTTCCAGTTGTAATAGTTGCCCACCAGCGCCCGGATCTGCCCGTTGGTGAGGAGCTTTCCGAGACCGACCCCCGGGGAGCCGAGATCGTTGCTGATGATGGTCAGATCACCGACGCCGGAAGCCGCCAGCGCCTCGACCAGTCTTTCCGGGTATCCGGCGAGGCCGAAACCGCCCACCATGATCCTGGAGCCAGGCTGGATGAGGGCTATCGCTTCCGCAACCGTTCGAAACTTGCCTCTATCACCCATGGAACAACCCCAAAAAGTCGTTTCAAGATGAGCGCCCGACTCGAAGGCCCGAGAAGCCCGTCCATCCCGTTGGGCGGAATGTGGCCGGCTGTCCCGGGAGGGGCTCCGGCGAGTCGGGCGCCCGCTGCAAAGAAGATCTGAAAAGGTGAAAAGAACCAACGTCACCGGATGTTCTGAGCAAGACCCATGCCATGAGCGGAGGGCGGAGCTGCGGAGGCTTGAAGGAGGCAGTTCACCGAAATCACAGAGTAAAATTCCGCTCTCGGGTGTTGGCGAGCGCGGAGTTTCCAGGTACCGGGAAAATATGTGGCCCGGGTTCCGAACGCCCGTCCCCCGTCTGTCTGCCTGCCTGCCCCTAAGGGAGTCAATGAACCCGCGAGGCTGGAGGCGCGGCCGAAGGGGAACCGCGCGGGCGCGCAAGGGACGCCGAAGGGGTAAGGTCCGAAAGCGGGGGTGCAAACGGACACATGCCGGACTCTTGAAGTGCCTAATTATCCCAATCGGAAAAGGGCGATCCGGAAGAACCGCCTCGCTCGGCAATGAGGAATTCGAGCAGTTTTTCGCCTTTCGGAGTGAGCGTCGTTCCCTGCTTGGTGGTTCCCACTCGAATCAGTCCGTCGTTCTTCAAAAGCCGCAGGTATCGCTTCATTCTGCCTTCGCTGACGAAATGGCCCCGGCTGCCGAGTTCCCGCATGAGTGTTCTTCTGCCGTTCAGCAGCCGTTTGCGTTCGCGCAGAACGTGGAGCAGCCCCGACAATTCCTCGGCCGACGCGCACGCCGCCTCCAACAGGCGCCGGACGGTGTCGCGCTGGTCGCCGTCGATCCCCCCCTGGCCCGGCCGCCGGTCGAGGGCGAAGGTTTCCGAAAGGCTCCGCGGCACATGTTCCAGCTCGACCACCGCGGCGTTTCTGGATGAAATCTGAAGATAATCGGCAAGATTGAGCAGCTCCCGCACGTTTCCCGGCCAGCCGTAGCGCCGCAGACACTCGACGACGTTCGGGGAAAATGTTTTGCGGCTGCCGTATTGTTCTTCGAGGTACCGGTTGAGGACGTAGGGAATGTCTTCGCAGTGCTCGCGCAACGGCGGAATATCAAGCGGCAAAGTGTTCAAACGGTGATACAGGTCGCGTCGGAACTTCTTTTCGGCGATCGCTTCACGCAGGTTGCGGTTGGTTCCCGCAATGATGCGAACGTCGATGGGGATGATCCGGTCGGCTCCAACCTTCATGATTTCCTTTTCCTGGAGGACTCGAAGCAGCCTGGACTGGACGTTGAGCGGCGCGTCGCCGATTTCGTCCAGAAAAATCGTGCCTCCGTGAGCCTGCTCGAAAAAACCGGTCTTGCCCCCCTTCTTGGCCCCCGTGAAGGCGCCCGATTCGTATCCGAACAGCTCGCTCTCGATCAATCCCTCCGGAATCCCGGCGAAATTGACGGCAACGAACGGCCCGTCCCGCCGTGGCGAGCTCCGATGGATGGCGTGCGCGAACAGCTCCTTTCCGGTTCCGCTCTCGCCCGTGATGAGGATGTTCTTTTCCGTGGCGGCGAACTGCAGCGCTCTTTCCTTCAAATCGTCGACGGCCCCGTTCAGGGTCCAGATATCGTCGAAACCGTACTTGGTGACATGCCCTTTGCGCGCCAGGTGCAGCCGGACATCCTTTTCCAGGCGCTGGAGACGGGCGATTTCCCGGAATGTGTAGATCTCCCGGACCTCGTTCTCGCTCACCACCGGGATCTTCTGAATCAGGATCTGTTTGCCGTCATGGTCGTAAATCGAGGACGAACCGGAATTCTTTGACGACTTGCCCGTGAGATTGACGGTGTGCTTGAAGCCGTCCAGGAGATCGTTGATGTTCGTGGCGAGTATGGCGTCGATGTCCCTTCTGAAAAGCCGGGCCGCCGCCTGGTTGGCAATATCGATTCGGCCGGTTTCCTTCACCGAAAGCAGACCGTCCTCGAATTGGTTGAGGATGACTTCCTGGTATCTGCGGAGCAGCTCGGACTGTTCGAGGACCGCGGCCAGCTTGCGGCTCGATTCCATCAGGAAGTTGTGATAGTAGGTGGCGAAGTTCTCCACGTAGCCGGGGTCGAGGTCCAGGGCGAGGAGCAACTGCTGAAAAGAATGGATGCTGATGATGCGCGGCCCTATATCGATCACGCGCTTGATTTCACCGGGGCACAGGTGGGTCATCCCGGGGGAGATGGCGGCCGCGATGTCGCCCAGGTTCCGCTTGGAGCCCCTCCAGTAGGGCACGTAGTCGAGATGGGTGATCCCGAGGCTCTTGAGCGAATCGACGGTTTCCTCGGTGGCGGCCCTGGGATCGTTCACGACGAGCACCCTGGACGCGCGGGGAAGCATGAGCACCTTCTCGAGGTTGTAGCCGGTGATCAACCGCTTGGGCGCCACGATCGGCAGATCGGGGTAAATCGATCGCAGGCGGGGCAGCAGAAAGGCGCCCGACGTCATCACCACGTCGGTCCGCGGCGGCGCGGCGGCGCACTCCTGGAACGTCTTGCTGCGCACCTTCACTTCCCCCCCGATGATGTTGTTGATGATGGTACGCAGGAAGTTGTTCACGTTCCTGTCGATGGAAACGATGAGTAGGGTCTTTTCCTGATGCTTCATGGTTCGAGCCTCCCCCTGCGGTCGAAACGTCCGAGACGCTGTGCCGCATCCCTTCGGGTCGTGCCGCCCCGGTTCGATTCCCGGCCTTGATTGGGATGATCGGGGCAGTGATCTGGATTCTAAAAATCCTAATAATCATGTCCCAGTTGGCTTCACCCTTCAAGCAAAATCTCCCCGCAGCTCCAATGAGCATTGCCGCCGCACATCGAATTGGGGCCGGTCCGCACGCGGTCCACGCCGTCCCGCCGCTTCGCCCGCAAGGCCGGCACCGATCCTTCCCGACGCTGCATCCGCCGGTCTTTCCGGCCGCGGCGCCGCATCTGCGCGGGCGTCCGCCAAAAGGGCACCGGCGATATTTTGGATCGCTTGGCACAGCTATTGCGTAAAGCTCTCAAGGAGCGGGCGGAGGTTCCCGCCCGCAACGAACGTCACAGTGAGTTTCACACACAACCCGAATTTCATAACCGAAAGAGGTGCATGGTCCCATGAACGCGATTCCGGGGAACGTGTTTCCGAGGCGGCTCGACATGGCTCTGCCGGTGGCGGCCGGAGCCCGCGGGCTGTGGATTGAAGACCGGGACGGCAACCGCTATCTCGATGCGAGCGGGGGGCCCCTGGTGGTCAACGTCGGCCACGGGCGGGAGGAAATCGCCCGAGCCATGTATGATCAGGTTTTGCGGTGCGATTACGTGCATCCCACCATGTTCACCACCCGGGCGGTGGAGGATCTGGCGAAAGCGCTGGCCGCTCACGCGCCACCGGGCATCGGACGATTCTACTTTCTTTCGGGAGGGGGGGAAGCCGTCGAGACCGCGATCAAGCTGGCGCGGCAGATCCACCTCGAGAACGGCCGGTCCGGACGCATCCGGCTCATTTCCCGGTGGAAGTCGTATCACGGTCTTACCCTGGGCGCGCTGGCGGCAACGGGGAGGACCACGTTCCGGGCCCCCTTCGCTCCCCTGCTCACCGAGGTGGAACACATCCCGGCCCCATACTGCCTGCGCTGCTCTTTCGGATTGACCTATCCGGAATGCGGGCTGCGCTGTGCCCTGGCCCTGGAAGAGACCATCCAGAACCTTGGTCCCGATACGGTTTCGGCTTTCCTGGCCGAAACGGTGAGCGGCGCGACCATCGCCGCCGTGCCCCCGCCTCCGGGCTATTTCCCCCTCGTGCGGCGGATCTGTGACCGCTACGGCGTGCTGCTGATCCTGGACGAGGTTCTGTGCGGATTCGGCCGGACCGGCCGATGGTTCGCGAGCGAGCACTATGACATCGTCCCGGACATCGTTACGATGGGCAAGGGGTTGGCTGGAGGCACCATCGCCCTGTCCGCCGCGGCGGTTCGCGACAGCCATTTCGAGGCCGTTCGCAACGGCAGCGGAGGGTTCGTCCACGGCGGGACGTTCTCGCACCACAGCGTGGCCGCTGCCGCCGGGCTCGCGGTGATCGGCATCATGGAGCGGGAAGGACTGGTGGAACGGGTCGCCCGCCTGGGCGAGGTCCTCGGAAAGAAGCTGCGCGCGGCCCTGGCGGATCATCCCAACGTGGGCGAAGTGCGCGGCATCGGTTTTCTGTGGGGGGTCGAATTCGTGAAGGACAAGAAGTCCCTGCAGCCCTTCGCGCGCGGAGAAAAATTCGTGGAACGGCTGTGGCGCAACGTTATGGCGCGGGGAGTCCAGTTGTATCGTTCGACCGGGCTGGCCGGAATCGACGGCGATGCGCTGGTGATCGGTCCTCCTTACATCATCGAGGAAGACCAGTTGGACCTGGTCGTCACGGCGTTGGCTGAGGGACTCGAGCAGACCCTGGCATAGGAAGGGCTGTTCTTCCCTGGTTCGAGCCTTGGATGCCGACCGGGGATTCCACCCGGCGCGTTCCATGTGAAAGGACGGAACCCAAGGTGCCGGCGGCGCGGTGGCGTTGCATGCGGTTGCATAAACCATCAATTCGGAAAGGTGCGCAATGAACGGATGGATGGGGAAGATCCTGCGCGTGGATTTGACCCGGGGCGAAGTACGGGATGAGGCACTGGAAGCCCGGATCGCCAAGGAATATATCGGTGGGAGAGGCCTCGGCATCGAGACGTTGCTCCGGGAAGTGGACCCGAAATGCGATCCGCTGTCCCCCGAAAACAAACTGGTGATGGCCAACGGGCCGCTCACGGGCACCAAGGCTCCGACCGGGGCGCGGTACATGGTCATGACCAAGTCCCCTCTGACCGGTTCGGTCACCTGTTCGAATTCGGGCGGGTATTTTCCGGCGGAGTTGAAGAAGGCCGGCGTGGACATGATCGTCTTCGAGGGGCGGGCGTCCGAACCGGTTTATCTTTACATCGAAGGGGATGGCGCGGAGTTGCGTTCCGCGGCGCATCTTTGGGGAAGGACAACCCACGAGACGGACGCCGCAATCCGTCGGGAGACCGTTCGAGGGACACGTGTGGCCTGCATCGGACCGGCGGGAGAGCGGGGCGTGCTGTTTGCCTCGATCATGAATGACCGGGACCGGGCGGCCGGCCGTTCCGGGGTCGGGGCGGTCATGGGGGCCAAGAATCTGAAGGCCGTGGCGGTGCGAGGGGACAAGGACGTCGCGCTGCACGATGCCAGGGGATTCGCTGAAATCGTCAGGAAAATCATCAAGCGGTTCCGGGATTCCCTCAAGGGCGGCAAGCATCCGCTCAACCTGCACGGGACCGCGGTCACGGTCATGGCCACTCAGAATTTCGGCGTTTTTCCCACCCGGAATTTCCAGCAGGGGACGTTCGACGCGTGGGAGGAGATCCACGGCGAAAGCCTCACGCGAAAGTTCCTGGTCCGACCGAAGGCCTGTTTCAATTGCCCCATCGGGTGCGGCCGCGTCACCAAGGTGGACGAACCCGGTTTCCAGGGGGCGGGGGAAGGCCCGGAATACGAGACGGTGTACGCCATGGGAAGCAACTGCGGGGTGAGCAACCTGGCGGCGGTGACCAAGGCCAACTATATTTGCAATGAGATGGGAATGGATACCATCTCCATGGGAGCCACCATCGCCTGCGCTATGGAACTTGCGGAACGCGGGTTCCTGCCGGAGGCCGATGTGGGAGGACCGCTCCGTTTCGGAGACGCTCGCGCTCTCGTGGAGCTTACCCTCAAGACGGCATCGCGCGAAGGTTTCGGGGATCTGCTGGCCCGGGGCAGCTATCGCCTCGCCGAGCACTACGGGCACCCCGAGCTGGCCATGGTCAGCAAGAAACAGGAATTTGCGGGCTACGATCCCAGGGGTGCGCAGGGCATGGGACTGGCCTACGCCACGTCGCCCGTGGGTGCTTCGCACATGCGCGGAGATTCGGCCTATATCGAGCTTCTCGGGGTTCCCATGGTGCTCGATCCGCTCAGTTGGGAGGACAAGTCGGAGCTTGTGAAGGATTGGCAGGACGTGTTCACCGTCATCGATGCCGCGGGGCTCTGTGTCTTTTTTTCGGTGAGGAACCTGGTGACGCCCACACGCGATATCCGGCCCCAGGGCATCATGGAGCTCCTGAACGCGGCAACCGGGGCGGACTACGGTCTGGATGAGCTGGTTCGGGCCGGAGAGCGGATTTTCAACGCCGAACGACTGTTCATGATCCGCGCCGGGCTGTCGTGCAAGGATGATTCACTGCCGCCGCGGATGACCGGCGAGCCGCTTCCCGACGGTCCGGCTCGAGGCAGTGTCTGCCGCCTGCCGGAAATGCTCCGCTCCTATTATCGGCTGCGCGGGTGGGATGAGAACGGCATACCGACCTGGACGAAACTCAGGGAACTGGGACTCGTCTGAGTCCGGCTGAGGGGGCGGTCATGCGGGTGGAGGTTCAACTTTACGCCACATTGCGAAAGTACGGGCCACCGGACGGAGGCCCGCGGCCCGTGGTCGTGGCGGAGGGCGAGCGCCTCGGACGGGTCCTGGAAGCGATCGGCATCCCGGCGGATGTGGAGCGGGTGATTCTCGTCAATGGCCGGCCCGCAACCGCCGACTCGGTGCTCGAAGAGGGCGATCGCGTGGTGTTGTTCCCCCCCGTGGCGGGCGGGTGACGGCCAATCGGCGGCTCAATTCACGAAATGCGGCGATTCGAGGGCCCGCGATCTTGCATGGGCCTTGGGGGACGAGGTTTTCCGCCCGGCGGGAAGGGCGGGAGCAACCATCAGTCATCGACAAGGGAGGTAGGGAAATGAGAGGAAACGGGAAAAGTCTGTGGGTACTGGCTCTCATCGTCGGCCTGGTCCTGGCGGGCGGGCCGGTCTGGGCTCAGGACACCGTCAAGGTCGGTGTGGTCGGACCGCGGACCGGGACGGCGGCGGCGACCGGGAAAGCCTTCGAGGAAGGAATCAAGCTGGCCACGGATTACGTGAACGCCAAGGGCGGAGTGCTCGGTAAGAAACTGGAAATCGTGTTCGAGGATACGGCGGGCGCTCCGGACAAGGCTGCTTCCGGCTTCGAACGCCTTGTGACCAGGGACAAGGTGGCCATGGTGCTGGGTGAGAGCCATTCTTCTTCCGCGTTGGCGGAAATCGAGGTCGCCGAGCGTTTCAAGGTGCCTTTCATCGTGGTCGAGGCCTGGGCGGATCCCGTCACTGCGAAGAACTACCGGTACGTGTTCCGTGCGGGACCGTCCAACACCGGCGTGGTCAATGAAACCATCGCCAAGTGGGTGGTGAACGAAAAGTTCAAGAAAGCCTACATCGTGGCGGAGAACACGGACTGGGGCCTGGGCATCGCCGAATTGTCCAAGGCTGCCCTGACCAAGGCCGGCATTCCGTTCGAGATGCTGATGACGGAGCGGCAGAGCCAGGATCACTACACCGAGCTGAACAAAATCAAGACATTCGATCCGGATGTCGTGCTGGCCTACATCTATGGGACCGGCCTGCACTACTTCGTGGCCCAGGCGGGCGAAGTGAAACTGACCCCCAAGGCGATCGTGCTCGACGGAGCCGGTCCTCCGAGCCTCTGGCCGGATTACTGGAAAAACGTGGGGGATTACGGGGACCTGGAATGCTTCGTTTCCTCGATGCATGAAAAGGTGGAGCTGACCAAGCTTGCAACCGAGTTCCGCCATGCCTATGTCAAGGCGTTCGGCGGCCCGCCCACCGATTATAAGTCGCGTTCCATCTACGACAGCATTCTCATCGCGGCGGACGCCATCAACCGCGCCAAGTCCACGGATCCCGAGAAACTGGTGGAAGCTCTGGAGAAGACCAGCCTCGAGGTGACCCGCGGCACCGTTAAATTCGGGCTGGAGAAGGGCGGCACCACTTACCATCAGTGGGAGCCCCCGATGCTCATCGTCCAGTGGCAGGCCAAGCAGCAGGTGGTCCTCTACCCGGCGGCGGCGGCGACCGGCAAATTGAAGAAGTAATATGATTTACCTGGAAAATAGATTCCCGGGTGAGCCTGTTTTCATGCTTCGCGGGTGAAGCGCGGCAAGATGGAAAGTTGCGTTTGAGATGAGTGCATTCGGCGGGAGGGCATAAAGCCCTTCCCTACGTCTGACGGGCACATCGGTCCGTGGCAAGGGGCGGGTTTATTCCCGCCCGCGTTAAGCTCCCGATGGGCAAATGTTGTGTCATCTTGAACGCACCTCGGTATAGGGACGATCGCGGGGAGTCGATCCGCAAATCCTTGTCGGCGGTTCCCGGGAAAGGGGGCCCTGTCATCCTTTTGCGGGAGGAGCGGGCCGCCCCTTTCGGCACGGAGACGAAGCCCCGGGCGGGTTGCTTCGAGCGGGATTCGCCCCGTGCCGGGGAGCCAACGGGCTGAGTTCCTCCTGTTCCAAATCAAGGGGAGCGGGGGGGGATTCGAGCGCAACAGCAGCCGGGCGCGGCGATTGGATGCGACCACCGGCCGCATCGAGTCGCCGCGAGACGGGAAAGGTAATGTCATGTTTGCTCTAGCCGTCATGAACGGCCTGGTGATCGGGGTCATCTATGCCCTGGCCGCGCTGGGGGTGTCCCTGGTGGTCGGTATCATGAACGTGGTCAACTTCGCCCACGGGGAGCTCTACATCCTGGCCGGCTATTTCAGTTACCTGTTTGCCGGGGCGCTCGGGGTGAATTTCGTGGCGGCGATGATCGTTGCCGTGCTGCTGGTGTTTCTCTTCGGCCTCTTTGTGGAATGGGTGCTCATCCGTCCGACCTATGGCAACGACATGTATTCGCTCATCCTCACGTTCATTCTCTCTATCGTGTTGCAGAACGCCTATCTGCTCATTTTCGGACCCTACCCGAACAAACCGCCTGGCTGGGTCGGCGGCGCGACCAACGTTTTCGGGCTGTTCTACTACGGCAATCAGCGGCTGGCCGCGCTGGCGGCCGCAAGCGTGGTGATCGCGCTGCTCTTCGTGGTGATCAAGAAGACCTGGTTCGGGCGGATCATCAGGGCTACGAGCCAGGACCGTGAGATGGCGGAGCTCAACGGGGTGAACACCACGCGCCTGAATATGCTGAGCTTCGGGCTCGGCTGTGCTCTGGCGGCGGCGGCGGGGGTGATCCTGGCCCCCGTGTTTCCGGTCACGCCAACCGCCGGATTGCCCGTGGCGCTCACCGCCTTTGTCGTCGTGGTTCTCGGCGGCATGGGATCGCTCTGGGGGTGCGTCCTGGGAGGCCTGATCCTGGGCCTGGTGGAGAACCTCGGGGCGGCCTTCATTTCCACCGGGTACAAGCACCTCTTTAATTTTATCATCCTAATCCTTGTGCTCCTCATCAGGCCGGCGGGTCTTTTCGGCCGAAGGGAAGCCTAGCCCATACGATTTACGAGGGGTTCGGTGATTGACAAACGCTTCTACCAGGTCCTTGTCCCGGCTGTCGTGCTGTTCAGCTTCCTGCCGTTCGGCCTCGGCTCCTATCACCTGCACGTGGTGATCGTCAGCCTGTTCTACCTGATGATGGCATCGAGCTGGAACCTGCTGGCCGGGTACACGGGCCAGGTTTCCTTCGCCCATGCGGCTTTTGCGGGGATCGGCGCCTACACGTCGGGGATTCTGGCCGCCAGGTTCGGACTGAACCCCTGGATCGGAGTGGTCGTCGGCACGATGCTGGCCGCGCTGCTCGGCCTGGCGGTCGGCGTTCTTTGCCTGAGGATGGGGGGCATCTACCTGTCCCTCACGACGCTGGGCTTTTCCGAAATCCTGCGGATCATCATCACCAACGAATACGAGGTGACCCGCGGCACTATGGGGCTCCAGGTACCCGGCCTGTTCGCGGAGTATTCCAAGGTCGGCTATTTCTACGTCATGCTGGGGGCGGCGGTGCTGACCCTGGTCATCATATACCGACTGATCCATTCCAACATCGGACTGAATTTCCGCGCCGTGCAGAATGATGAGCGGGCGGCCGCCTCGCTCGGAGTCGACGTGGTCCGGGTGCGCGTGCTCGCCTTTACGGTCTCCAGCGCCCTTGCGGGCATGGCGGGCAGCCTCTACGGGCACTACCTGCTCCTGATCACGCCGGAAATCCCCTCGCTCGATCAGCAGTTCCTGGTGCTGTCCATGACGGTGATCGGCGGCATGGGATCTTTTCCGGGGCCGATCATCGGGGCTTTTTCCCTGGAGATCCTGTCCGAATACATTCGTGCGTACGGGGAATACCACGTCCTGGTGTTTGGCCTGATCGCCCTGGTGGCGGCCCGGTTCGCCCCCAACGGCCTGATGGGAGTGGCGACCGGTCGGCTGATGCGCCGGCGTGCCCCCGAAAAGACGGTCGCCGCGGCGGCGAAATCATAGGGAGGGAAGAACCTTGGCATTGTTGGAGGGGCATGGGCTGACCCGGCGATTCGGCGGCGTCACGGCGCTCGACGCCGTGAGCTTCACCGTGGAAGAGGGAACCATCGTGGGGTTGATCGGGCCCAACGGGGCCGGCAAGACCACGCTTTTCAACCTCGTTGCGGGAGCGCTGAAACCCGGTGCGGGGAGGATCATCTTCGAGGGGCAGGACATTACCGGGAGGTCGGCCAACGAGCTGTGCCGCAGGGGCATTGCCAGGACTTTCCAGGTGACGCGCCCGTTCGCCGCCATGACCTGCCTGGAAAACGTCGGAGTGGCCCTGGTCAATGGGCCCGCCCCTCAAGGTCGCGCCCTGTGGCGCCAGAACGCCCCACGTTACCTGGAAATGGTGGGGATGGGGAGCCTCGCCGATACCCCGGCCGGGAGCTTGAACGTGATCCAGAAGAAACGGCTGGAGATCGCCCGGTCCCTGGCCACCCGGCCGAAGCTGCTCATGCTGGACGAAGTGCTGGGGGGACTCAACTCACAGGAAATCGTACAGGCCGTCGATTTCATTCGCAAGCTGCGCGACGAGCACCATTTGACCGTGTTCTGGATCGAGCACGTCATGGGGGCGATCATGAGCGCGGCGGAGAAGGTGATCGTCCTGGACCAGGGCAGGCACTTGATGGAAGGAACCCCCGAGGAGGTCGTCAAGGATTCGAGGGTCATTCAGGCCTATCTGGGAGAATAAGGACCATGCTCGAAGTATCGGCAATCGACGTGTTTCGGGGGGAGACCCAGGTGCTCTGGGAGGTTTCGTTCGACGTGCACCTGGGGGAACGCGTGGCCATTCTGGGCAGCAACGGCGCGGGGAAGTCTTCATTGTTGGCCGCCATTACGGGGGTCCTGCCCCCGCGACGCGGAGAAATCAGGTTCAGGGGAGAGCCCTTGAGGGGCATGAAACCCCACCGCATCATCCAGTCGGGCGTGGCCCTCGTGCCGGAAGGCCGCCGCGTGTACCGCGAGATGACCGTGGCGGAGAACCTCGAAATGGGTGCTTACCCCAAGCGGGGCCGGGCGGACATGCAGCGCACCATGGAACACGTCATGCACATCTTCCCGGCGCTCGAAAAACGCAGGGGCCAGGCGGCGGGGACCCTGTCCGGCGGCGAACAGCAAATGCTTGCCGTGGGACGGGCGCTCATGAGCCGGCCCGAACTGCTGTTGATCGATGAATTGTCTCTCGGCCTGGCGCCCCTCGTCACCAGGGAAATCTACCGCGCGCTCGACCGGCTCGTGGAAGAGACCACCATCCTCCTGGTGGAACAGAACGTGGAACAGGCCCTGCGACACTCGCAGCGGGCCTACGTCATGGAGAGCGGCCGAATGGTCCGCGAAGGGGTGTCGGCTGACCTCATGGAAGATGACGGCATTCGACGCGCCTACCTGGGCATGTAGCGCCATGTTGTGCGGGGGGACGGCCTCCCGCGCCTTTGAAAAGCATTGTGACCACCCTTCTTGAAAGGGGCCTGGACCAGCGAGGGAGATGAAGAAAATGGAACAGGTTGTGATCGTTTCGGCGGCGAGGACTCCCATCGGCAGTTATCTCGGGGCGTTGCGCGAAGTGCCGGCGTACGCGCTCGGGGCGCTGGTCCTCAACGAAGCGGTGAAACGCGCGAAGGTGGACCCCGCCCGGGTGGAGGACGTCATCATGGGACAGTCCTACCAGAGCGGCGAATATGTGAATATCGCCCGGATGGCGCTCCTCACCGCCGGCTGGCCGGTGGAAGTCCCCGGCATCACCCTCGACCGCCGCTGTTGCTCCGGCTTGGATGCAATCTGTTTCGGGGCCATGAAGATCCAATGCGGTCACGCTTCGATTGTCGTCGCGGGCGGCGTGGAAAGCATGAGCACCGCCGAATTCTACATCCCGGGGGAATTCATCAAGTGGGGGATGGAGGGCCGGCGCGATCCGCGCTGGGGCTTCATGCCGCGCGGGCATGGATCGCTTTCCATGTGGGGCCTTCCCTTTTTCGACCGAATCCAGAGGGCAAGGGTGATGTCGCAGCCCATCGAACGTTTTGGAGAGCTCAACTCCATGATGACCTGGGCGGAAGCGGCTGCCCGCGGGGAGAACATATCCCGCGAGGAGGCGGACCGGTGGGCGTTGCGCAGTCACCGCAGGGCGTGTGAAGCCATCGATTCGGGCAAGTTCCGGGAGGAGATCGTTCCCGTGGCGGTTTCGCGCAAAAAGGGAGAGTCGCTTGTCATCGACACCGACGAGCCGCCGCGCCGCGACACGGCCATCGAGAAACTGTCGCGGCTGCCCGTGGTCTACGAAGACGGAATCTGCACGGCGGGAAATTCCTCGAGCGAAAACGACGGAGCCGCCGCGGTCGTGCTCATGGGCGAGAGCTGCGCACGGGGGCTGGGCATCCAGCCGCTTGCCTCGCTCAAATCCTTTGCCGTCGCGGCCGCGGACCCGACGCTCACCTACCCCGCCGTGCCGGCCGCCGTCGACAAGGCGATGAATCGCGCCGGGCTCACCGTGGAGGACATGGACCTCATCGAAATCCAGGAGGCTTTTGCGGCCCAGATGCTGGCGGATGCGAAGCTCATGAAGATCGATTCCGCGGACCTCGACCGCAAGGTGAACGTGAACGGATCGGGAATCTCGCTTGGGCACCCCATCGCAGCCACCGGAACCATGCGCATGGTCACCCTGCTCCACGAGCTTCGCAGGCGAAACGCCCGCTTCGGCCTGGAAACCATCTGCGGAGGAGGCGGCCACGGCATCGCTGCCATCGTTGAACGCACACCGGACGGCGATTCCTGATCGCAAACCGTAGATGCATGGCGACCGATGACATCCCGCCACGGACGCCGACCGAATTTTTCGGCCGCACTCGGTGATGACGCGCGTTCGAGTCTTCGAGGCGCCATCCACAGGTAAGTCGTTCCCCAACCTCGGGAAGCCATTTCCAAATACCGGATAACGTTGTCCGTCGAAGTGCCCGAGTCGCCTGAAGTCAATGCTCGGGCGGCTTGGAAACTCGACTTGTGTGCGTCAAGCCTGCGGTCCGGTCGCAACATATCAGGTGCACCTGGCCGCCGGGGGCTGCCGGGATCGGTTCCGGCCGCACCCCATATGCTGTGGCCCGATGCGGCCGAGCGTGGTGCCGCGGTCTTGTAAACCTATGGTTTGTGGGCTATATTGCCCGTGTTTTCCGTACGGTACGGACAACGTCCACCGGGCGCGATTTTACGCGGGGGTAGCAGGGGGGCGGGTGCCGCGCGGGAATTTGCCGGAAAGGCATCTGGACATCTGGTCGGGAGCATCGGATCATGTCGCGGGCATTGAAGCGATTGGCCCTGATTTCCGCCGTGACGGTGTTTGCAGTGTTTTGGGCGGGGGGTGGGAATCCGGGGGCGACGGTTTTCATCGAGCGGCCGGAGAAGGTCGACCGCCAGGTGATACGGAAGGCTTCGGAGGGGAAGACGGAGTTTCTCGTGTTTCTCACGGAACAGGCCGATCTGAGCGGCGCGGGACACCTCGCGGGCAAAGCCGAAAAAGGCCTGTACGTGGTTCGCGCACTGACGGCTGCAGCCGAGCGCACCCAAGGGCCGGTGATCGAGGCTCTGCAAGCGCTCGGAGCCGACTTCCGGCCCTTCTGGGTCGCGAACATGATATGGGTTCGCGGCGGTGCCGAGGTGGTCAACGCCATGGCCGCTCGTCCCGATGTTGCGCGCGTCCACGCCAATCCGTCGGTCCGCCTCCAGCAGCCTTTCCCTTCCGCCGCGGGCGCGGCGCAGAAATCTCCGGCGGCCATCCAGTGGAACATCGCCAAGGTGAACGCCCCTGCCGTGTGGGATGCGGGGTTTACAGGGCAGGGCGCGGTGGTGGCCGGACAGGATACCGGTTATCAATGGGATCATCCCGCGCTGAAGCGTCAGTACCGCGGATGGAATGGAACCTCCGCGGACCACGACTACAACTGGCATGACGCCGTTCACAGCGGGGGAGACGAATCCTGCCCGGCCGATTCTCCCGTCCCTTGCGACGACTATGGTCACGGCACCCACACCATGGGCACCATGGTCGGCGACGACGGTGATGCCGACCGGATCGGGATGGCACCGGGCGCCCGCTGGATCGGCTGCCGCAACATGGACGACGGGGTGGGCACGCCCGCGACCTACGCGGAGTGTTTCCAGTGGTTTATCGCCCCGACGCGGGTGGATGGCAGCGGAGCCGATCCCGCCATGGCTCCGGACGTGATCGACAACTCCTGGAGCTGTACGCCGAGTGAAGGCTGTGAGGATCCGAACGTTTTGCTCAAGGTGGTAAAAAACGTGAGGGCGGCAGGCATCCTGACCGTGCAGTCGGCGGGCAACGCCGGGGCCCCATGTGAGACGGTCATGGACCCGGCCGCCATCTACGGAGCCTCTTTCACGGTCGGAGCCACGGACAGGAGCGACGTCATCGCCACGTTCAGCAGCCGGGGGCCAGTCACCTCCGATGGAAGCAACCGTCGCAAGCCGGATATCTCCGCGCCTGGAGTCTCCATCCGGTCCAGTTTCAAGGGCGGCGGCTATTCCATCATGAGCGGCACCAGCATGGCCGCGCCTCATGTCGCGGGACTGACGGCGCTGCTCGTCTCGGCCAATTCGCGTCTCTCCGGGCAGGTGGATCTCCTTGAGCGCATCGCCGAACGAACCGCGCTCCACTTGGTCACAAGCCAGGGCTGTGGCGACGACGGCCCCACGGACGTTCCCAACAACGTCTACGGCTGGGGACGGATCGATGCCTACGCGGCCTACCGGCGGGCCACATCGACCGGTACGCTCCAGGTGACCCTGGGGCCTCAACGGGCGGTCGCCGCAGGGGGGCGGTGGAGAGTGGACGGAGGTCCCTGGAAAGTCGACGGGCAACAGGTTTCGGGCCTCGCGGCCGGAGGGCACACGGTGGAATTGAAAATCGTCGCAGGCTGGAAAACGCCCGTTGTCCTGACGGCGGTCGTCGAACCCGGTCGGACCACTCGTCTGAGCGCGGACTACAGCAGGCCGAATCCGGCGTCCTGGCTGCCTCTGCTGCTCAGGGACGGCTCGCTGTGGCCGTGGCCGAAACCCTGCCGGGCTCGTCGCTCCATACACATTCCGGCGGGGCCGGTCGCCGGGTGCGGGAGTCCTGTGGTTCCTGCCGGCCAAATACGTTGGAAGGAGTCTTTTCATGAACACGGCGAGAAAGATGCTGATATTGCCGGCGGTGTTCTGCTTGCTTGTCCTGACCGCGGGAAACGCCTTGGCCGATTATGCCTGGTACAACTGCACGGTGGTCAGAGTCGGGCAGAATCGGATGGGCGTCTTTCAGATCACCCTGGCGCGCCCGGGGGTGACCGAAAGCAGGACATTCACGTTGCCCGCCGATCAGACGGACAGGCTCCTGGCCATCGCCTTGAGCGCGGTGAGCGCCAACCTGAGGGTGCGCGCCTATGTGGACTGGCGCTTAGAGGAAGGCAAAGTGCTGAAAGGGCTCCAGGCTGTTGGCGCGGTGCAATAATGGAGCGACTTTCATGGTGGATTCCATCGCCGGGGTGGCGCCGGTACGGGTGAAGACCGGCGGGGCTTGTTTCATGACGGATTTCCCGCCCGGTTGGATTCAAAAGCCGTCGCGCAGCCAAGAGAGGGCAATGAGATGAAACGGCGGATCCTGGCGGTTCTCGTGTTGTGGGGCTCGCTTGCCGGTGTCGCGCTCAGCGGAGGTAAGACCGCCCTGATCGAACTGAACGACGGCAGCACCGTGCGCGGGGAAATCGTGTCCCTGGTCGACGGGGTGTACACCGTGCAGTCTTCGGACCTCGGGGCGCTCACCATTGATCAATCCAAGGTGCGGGGCGTCAGGATCGGAAGCGCGGTCGAGGCGGGGACCACCGCGGCGGTGCCGCCGAAGCCGACGAAAGCGGGACGGATTTCCATCGGGGAACAGGTGGACGTGTTGAGGCAGACCATGGCAGGCAACGAAGAGCTCATGAGCATGGTCGGCAGTCTGGCCGAAGACCCGGATTTCCAGGCGGTTCTGCGAGACCCCGAAATTATGACGGCCGTGAATTCGGGCGATCTGAACACTCTTCTCGCCAATCCCCGATTCATGGAGCTCCTGAACAAGGCCACGGTTCGAGACATCACCGGCAGAGCGACAAAGTGAAGCCGCCCTCAGCAGGCGGTTTCCGACGGGGTGATCTCATATTCCTTGCCGTCCGCATCGAAAACCAGCCTTTTTTCCGCGTTTACCTTGAGCTTTCCTTCCACCATCCGTTTGCATCCGAACGTATAGTACGTGATCTGGTACGCGGGCGCCGGCCCGTCGCCGGAGTCGCTTTCGCTTGCGCCTTTCGGCTTTCCGGAGAGAGCGATCAGGCTCAATTTCTGACAGATTTCCTTGCGTTCGAAGCCCCCGTGGCGGACCACCACCCGGTAGCTTCCATGGAATTTCACCGGCATCTTGATGCTCATGGGGATCGCCTTTTCTTCGAGTTGTTCATATCCGGCCGGGAATGCCGGGCATGAAGGCCACATCGCGGCGCTCCCCGGGGATGCCCGGCGCCCTGTGGGAACCGCCGGCTGTCATGGATCGTATCACTGGAGTAGGACTATATCCGAGGCGATGTCCGTGTGCAACGGGTTTCCCCGGATTGGCGAAGCCACCCGTGCAGGTGCATGCCTAGTAGCTGACAAAGCCGAGCAGGTGGAAGCAATGGAGGAACAACCCGGCAACGAGAGCGGCGGCCGGGAGGGTGAGAATCCAGGCGATCACCATGTGCCCGGCAATGCCCCACCGGACTGCGGAAAGCCGCTTGGAGGCGCCCACTCCCAGCACGGAGGACGAAATGGTGTGAGTGGTGCTGATAGGGGCGCCCACTGTGGAAGCCGCGGTGATGACCAGGGCGGCGGCGGTTTCCGCCGCAAAACCGTGAACCGCTTCCAGTTTGAAAATTTTGTGGCCCATCGTCTTCACGATCCTCCATCCGCCTGTGGCGGTCCCCAGGGCCATGGCCACGGCGCAGGACAGTTTGACCCAGAGAGGAATCTCAAGGACGGGTACCTGGTGGAAAAGGAACAATGCCAGGGTCATGATTCCCATGGTCTTCTGAGCATCGTTCAGACCGTGGCTCGTGGCCATAAAAGCCGAAGAAAGCACCTGGAGCCTTCGAAAGGTGCTGTTGCACTTGCGCGGATGGGACCTGAAACACAGCCACGCCAGCGACACCATGAGAATGTAACCGCCGATCATGCCGGCCAGGGGGGACAGGAATAGTGGGAGAATAACTTTATAGAATATATTCGAGTAATTGAGAGAGCTCCAGCCGCCGTATGTGATCGCTGCCCCCACGAGCCCGCCGATAAGCGCATGGGAGGATGACGAGGGCAGCCCGAGGTACCAGGTCAACAGGTTCCAGGCGATCGCTCCGGACAGCGCGGCCAGAACGATGCCCTGCGACCCGGTGATCATCTCCGGGCGCACGATTCCGCTGCCGATGGTGTGAGCGACCTTGGTGCCGGCCAGCGCTCCGACGAAGTTCAGTATGGCGGCCATGAGCACGGCGGTTCTGGGGGACAGGACCTTGGTCGACACCACGGTGGCGATGGCGTTGGCGCTGTCGTGCGCGCCGTTGGTGTAATCGAAGATCAACGAGACCACGATGACCAGGATCAATATGATCAGTTGATCATGCATTCTTGAGGATTATCCCCTGTATGATGTCGGCGAGCCCTTCCGTGCGGTTGATGGCCTGTTCGATCCGGTCGTAAATCTGCGACCACTTGATGATGTCGAGAATGTCGAGAATCACTTCCGGTCGGTTGACATTGTACCCGTAGATCTCTTCCAGTGCCAGGAGCAGCAGCGTCTCGGAATCCTCCTTGAGCTGTTTGACGGTCTTGTAGTTTCCCTCGATTTCCTTCCGGGAGCCGAGCTTCTCCAGCATCCGCCCGGTCTCCACGATCATCGCGTTGAGGTTGTTGACCACTTCTTTGGCCGTTTCGTTGATTCGCGTGAAACCGCAGATGGCTATTCGGGTGGAGACGGCATTGATGAGGTTGTGGACGTCCTTTTGGGCCAGGTTGATCTGGTGGATGTCTTCGCGGTCGATGGGAGTGATGAATGTCTGGGATAACTGCCGGAACACCTCGTAGTAGATCAGGCCGGCGTCATCTTCGATGACGTGAATGCGGTTGCACCGCTCCTCGACGTCGGTGAAGTTGTGAAACAGCTCGGTCAGAATGGAGACCGATTCAATCAACTTGGCGCTCTGTTTCATGAAGAGGTCGAAAAACTTGGGCGTTTTCGGGAAGAAACTGAAACCCATCCTTGAGCTCCGTAGGTATTCCGTCATCCGGGAGTCGCCATGATGCTTCGCGTGCCCGTGTGCACTCTCCTCCACGCCTCGAGTTCGGAACCCCGTGACCGGCCCCCGGGGCTCGTGAAAAGCGCACAAGGGAAGAACGGGCAGAGCCCAACGGTAAGTGTTCTTCCGAAGCCTGCCCCTTAGGCTCCTGGTGGGATTCCTGCTCTCCGGATGGATATCGGGTTCGGGCGCGAAGTGTCTCCAGGCGTTTTCCGGCCAGATTATAGATCCCCGGAGCCTCCCGATCAAACAGCTTTTGACTTTTCGAATTCCAAAAGGGGGACCGTGATTCGACGGGGGACATGCCACGCTTTTCCGTTTCCCTGCGAAGAGCCGGTCGGAGGAGTCTGTCGGAGAATTGGCATTGGAGGCTATTTCGTGGTATCATGGCCCCAATATGGGAAAGCCGTTCAAGTCACGGCGACCGCAAACAAACGCCGCCGCTCCTGCCTTGTCTTCCGTGGTGGCATCGTCGGCTCGCACTGCGCGGGCGGTGATCCGTTCGTGGATGGCCAAGGGCGGGTGTTCGATGCGGCCCAATGTTGTTTCGTGGAAGTCAGGTCTTTGTGCCGCAGCATGATCCGCAGGAACATCGAAAGACTCAAGCCTCGCCCGTGGGTGATCGCCCGAACAGGGAAAACATCAATAGGCGCTTTGATGCACAGGGAATACCGACCAGCGTTCCTTGCAGGAGATACCGATGGATGAACTCAGCGTATTGATAACTTTTGCCACGGGCTTAACGGGAGCCTTGGTTTTCGGCTATCTTGCACTCCGTCTCAGGTTTTCGCCCATCATTGGCTACCTGCTCGCAGGCATTGTCGTGGGCCCCTTCACCCCCGGGATCGTCGCCAACCGCGCGATTGCTGAACAATTTGCTGAAATTGGCGTTATTTTGCTTCTTTTTGGCATTGGTTTGCGTTTTCATTTGCGTGAACTGCTCGCGGTCTGGCGCGTGGCCATACCGGGCGCCCTCATTCAGAGCACGATATCCACGACCGCTCTGGCGGTGCTGCTGCATCTGATGGGTTGGAACTGGACCTCCGGTCTTATCCTGGGAATGGCTATTTCGGTGGCCAGTACGGTTGTGATGGCTCTGGTACTGGCCGAGTGGCACGATCTGCATGCCAAGATCGGTCATATCGCGGTAGGCTGGACCGTTGTGGAAGACCTCCTCACGGTGGCACTTCTGCTCATCCTCCCCATCGTCTTCGCCCCGGACAGGAGCGCCGGGCAGAGTATCGGGCCTGTTCTCGGACTGGCCGGACTCAAGATCGTCGTTCTGGTTACGATCGTGGTGCTGTTAGGCAAATGGGGGATCCCCCGGGCACTGGAGCTGATAGCCAAGACCCGTTCGCGAGAACTTTTCACTCTTGCGGTGCTGGTCCTCGCGGTGGGAATCGCCGTCGGCTCCGCTAAGATCTTTGGAGTCTCGATGGCCCTCGGTGCTTTTCTTGCCGGACTGGCCGTTGGTCGTTCCGAGTTCGCCGCACGGGCGGCCAATGACGCGTTGCCGATGCGCGACGCATTTGCCGTGCTTTTCTTCGTTTCGGTCGGCATGCTGTTCGATCCGCGGAGCCTGATCCAGGTCCCTCTGATAATCGCCGCGGTGCTTCTTGTGGTTGTGGTTGTCAAGCCACTGGCCGCCATGCTGACCGTACGAGCCCTCGGCCAGCCGCTGGCGTCGGCGCTGCCGATTGGTGCCGCTTTCTCTCAGGTGGGTGAATTCAGCTTCATCCTCGGTACCGTCGCCATCAGCCTCGGACTCATTGACGCCAGCGGATGGAATGCACTGGTGGGCGCTTCCATCATTTCAATCGCCTTGAATCCATACATCTATCGCTGGGCGCGCCGCCTGGGGTCGAGGAAGAAGGGTGTCGGGCCGGTTCGGATTGAGGCAGGCAGGCGTGCCGCAGTCAATCCCAATCGCTGCATTCTGGTCGGCTACGGCCCGGTCGGAAGAATCGTGCACCGGCTCCTTCTGGAACGTGGCGCCGAAGTCACGATCATCGATCTCAACCTCGACACGGTGCATCAGCTGAACACAGAAGGATACGCCGCATCATACGGCGATGTCTTGCGTACGGGAACCCTCGAGGACGCAGGCATCGCGACGGCGGGCAGTCTGATTCTGAGCGCGGATATCGAAGACGCGGCCGAAATCATCAAGCATGCGCTCATCCTCAACTCCGACCTAAAGATCCTCGTTCGCTGTGCTCATCTCCGCGACGCCCCCGCGCTGCATCGAGCAGGTGCCACGATCGTCGCCGCCGGTGAAGCGGAAGTCGGTGTAGCCCTGGCCGAAGTGGTGGCGGCAGGCCGTCAGCCGACCTGCGAAACGGCAGCCGAACATCGGGAAGCCATTCGCCGCAGTCTCTACGACGCGCCGGAGGCCGCCGTGGGGCGCCTTCAACCGGGAAGACACGAAACGGGCTAGCTTTTCCCGCGATCTCCCAGGGCCGCCTCGCTCAACCCAAAGGGTGAATAGTCTTTTCTCGGCGCGCGGACTTCGTCCTCAGGCCGGACTTGCCGGTTCGCAGGTGTGGTCCCGGCAAATGCGGGTCATCAGGTCCCCGCACCGGACATAGTCGGTGGCCGGCCCATCCTGCCGGATTTCACCTAATACGAAGTTGCGTTCAAGATGGATGTTTCAAGCACAAAAGAGCGGGGGAATGATTCCCCCGCACCCCCCAAGTTTCGGCCACACGCGCAAGCGCGTGAGGCCGAGCGCTCGGCGCTGTCGGCGACTGGCCGAAGGCCGCCGCCGCAGCGCCACACGGAGCCGCGAAGCGGCGAGGGGGTGTGGGGGATACGTCCCCCACGCTTTTAGAGTATCATTTTAAACGCAATTGCGCATGGCGCCTGCGCCACCACAAGGCATGAAAACAGACTCACACGGGCGTCTATTTTCTAGGTAAATCCGTATAAGTCGAAGCGTGTCGCGATCGGGCACTCATGAGCGCACCGGACATCGGCATCGAAAGAGACCGGAGGTTCAACGAGGTCCATTGCCGGAAAGCCCTCGAGGGACAGGCGACGCAACCGGTAACTGTGTGCGCTTCCCCCAACGGAATGTCGACTCCGTTGCGGTTCGGGATGAACGAGACCGTCCGGGAACCGTGAGGGACGGGATTTCCGCGCTAAACCATGCAAAACGGCATTACTGCTCCCCGCGGCGAAACCGCCGCAGCCGGTTCAATCCGCCTTCACAGGTGAAACAAAGCTGCTGGGTTTCAGGGCCAGCAGCGAACAACTGAGTTCTGTAATGATGCTTTCGGCGGTATTGCCTACGAGAAAGCCCAGAATGCCGGATCTTGCGACCGTTCCCATTACGAGAATGTCAACGGCACGCGTCTCGACGAAGTTGGGGATGACTTTGCCGACTTGTCCCCGAAGGTAATTGACATGATAAGTGCCGGCGATGCCGGAGTCCTCTATGAGGCGGCCGAGGAAAGAATGATGTTGGTTTTGCACTCGTTGCATGGCTCCGAAGATGGTTTCCTCTGGGACAGCCACCCGTGTATTCCGACGCAGGTATTCCTCGAACTGGTCATCCGAGCAACAAACGATGTCCAGTGCTCCGCTGCAGCTGTCGGCCAGGGAGCGGGAAAGCCGGAGCAGCCTCAACGACAACTCGTATTCCGCCTGGTCCCGGCTCTCCGGGCTGATCGCAACGGCAACATGCACCTCCTGACGGGAACGCCCAATCGGCCGCGCCAGCCAGACCGGACACGGACATTTGCGGAGCAGCGTCATATCCGTCGGTCCGAATCCTGTGCGTCCTTCTTTTGGCTCGGCCTCCTTGATAACAAGATCGTGCCCGTCACGGAGAACACGCCGGATAATAGTGATCGCCGTCGGAAGGCCTCCGCTTTCGACATCCATTTTGACCGGCACCTCGGACTCTTTCATATCGAGGGCGGCCCGGGTTTCCTGTAGAGCCGTTTCAGCCTGGCTCAAGAGCGACGCTTCGAAGGTTTCCCTGTAGGCCTCCATACTCTTCGGCAATTCGGGATAGACCAGGACGACCGTCATTTTCGCCCGACTCTCACGAGCCAGGCCGAGCGCCTGTTTGAGCCCTTCGATTTCTTCTCCGATGCCGGTGCTGGCGTAGAGCAGGTTGAAAAAGTCACACATTGCATTTTCTCCTTACCGGAAACACACTAGCGGGTTGAAAATCGATGCGGAGCGCAATCCAGAACCCGTAGTCGCAGGGATGAGCCATGCAAGCCAACAGACTGATCGACATGTTCACATGATCCAGGCCTTGTTGTCAAGAAAAGGGCCGGGCAAAGTTCAAGGAGCTTTGTCACCTGGTCCGGCCGGGTGGGCTGACGCGATGCGCCGGCCTGCATCGGCGCAACATGACCTGGAAGTCGGCCCTATTCTCTTGCCTGCAGCAACATGCCGCCCGCAGTCAGGGCCAGGGCAGGGACGCTGTTCCCGCACAACGGCGCGCCCCAGCGCGGCCGCTCTGCATCAGGAATGTCGCGACCGGCGTGCCGGTTTTCTCCTCCCCGCTTCCCTCAAAACGGCCCCGCAGAGGCATGCCGTCCCCCGGGGAACCTCTTTGCCGGCCTCCTTGCGGGAATCCCTTTCCCCCGAAGAATCCAAAAGGTTGAGGATGGTCCTCATAAGGACTTCCATATTCGGATTTTGAGATTTATATAATTGCTGGATTCCGAAACCTGATGAAACATGTGGCGGCACCGCGGACGGTCCGCATGTCGAACGCCGTCGGAAAGCCGACGGCGGTTCGAGGGCTGGACCACCCAGCATGCTGTGACCGAATTTGCGGAACCTGATGCACACGACCGGAATGGGCGTTATGTCTGCAGGTCGCCCATGGCTTCTGATGTCAAGAGGCGGGCGGGGATGAATTCATTCCTGTACCGGGCCGATGACCCGGTGGTCGCGACCGGATCACGCATCCGGCTCACACGACTGTTTCGAGGCTTGCCGAGGGTGGGAACGGGGGTCCGTTCGAGCGGCTGAAGACGGAATCCGATGCGTCCTCGGGGGGAAAACCCCTCGAGCGCCGAATCGATGCCGCAAAGTGTGCCCGACGGGGTTTGTCTTGTGTGGAAGGAGTCCGATACTCCCTGCGATTGGGAGCCGGACGGGGCCGGGAGGTATGAGAAAATCGACGCGGAAAAGAAAAACTATGCATGGGCCAAGCTCCTGATCCTCATCATCATTCTCGGTGGTCTGTCGCTGTGGCTGTACACCTCCGGTCTCATGGCCGTGTTTATCAGCAAGAAAAAACTGTTGCACTTTCTGGACACGCTCGGTCCCTGGTCATTTGCCGGTTTCGTCGTGCTTCAGGCGCTCCAGGTGGTCATGGCACCGATTCCGGGGGAGGTGACCGGTCTCCTCGGGGGGTTCCTGTATGGACCGATGATGGGGGTCATCCTTTCCACGATCGGGTTGACCGTCGGGTCATACCTGGCCTTCGCGTTGTCGCGGTACTTCGGCAGGCCCTTCGTGGAGCGGTTTGTCGACAAGGCGACCCTGGAGCGGTTCGACTACATTCTGCATCACAAGGGGGCTTTTCTCGTTTTCGTTCTGTTCCTGATCCCGGGGGTTCCCAAGGACTACCTGTGCTACATCCTCGGGCTGGGCCACCTGACGACGTTGGAATTTCTCATCATAGGCGGGACGGGCCGTTTCCTGGGGACCCTCCTGCTGACCCTGGCCGGCAACTATGTGCGGCGCGACCAATGGGGCAGCTTCTTCATCCTGGTCGGCATTGCCGTGATCTTCGGGTTGCTGGTGATGCTCTTCAAAGACAAGCTGGAAAGGCGCTTTCGTTACTGGCATGCAAAAGGCCGTCGGCGGAAGAAGAAAGAGGATGTTTCAGACACCCCCACATGATGTCCTGCGAACCCGGTCGGCGGGACCGGGTGCAACGGCCTCGACGGCGAACGGTCACTCCTGAGCGTGCTGCCGGTGCGAATCGCGGGCGGGGGAATGCGGCCGGGCGGAGGCCCGCGTTTCGCCGGACCCGGGCGTCGGATTCTCTCCTGCCGCCTCCTTGCGAGGCCTGACCTTCGGGAATTCCTCCTTGAACGCCTCAAGCTGATTCTGGGTTTCGGCAAGCTTCTCCTGCACGACAAGAGTGGCGGTATGGTAACTCTCGATCAATTCCTCGAGCTGGGCCAGGCGAAATCTTGCACTGTCCAGCTGAGTCCGCAATTCGAGCACCTCCTGGCTCAGCGACCTGGCCTCGTCCTGACTTTCGGTTTCGGAAGCGTGGAGCAGGGGTTCCAGCTCGACGAGTCTGCCGTGCAGCTTGCCCAATTCCCTTTCGTGATCCAGCGAGAGTGCATCGATCCGGCTGGACAGGGCCGCGATCTTTTGATTGGCCTCTTCGATTTGCCTGGTGATTTGCGGTGAAGCGTAGAACCTGTCGAGGGGATTGTCGTGGGTGAACAGCCAATAGCCGACTGCGCCGGCAAGGGCCAAGACTATAACGGTCAATGCGTATTTCATGAATCACTCCGATCATCCTGGAAGCTTCTGTGTCCGGTGGTCGTCATCCCCGCTACCCTGCCCCCGTAAAGACGAGACGACGAGGCGAGCCCTCCTCAGGAATGTCCGCGTTGTCTCGTGTCTCTCGAAAAAGTTTTCAGGCCAAGCGGCAAGAGCTGAAGAGCCGTGATCCCTCCGTCCCGGGCATCTGCGCTGTCGGCAACCGGCGCGGGGGCGCTCGTCGATGCCGCTTGAGCCGGATGCAGGGTGGGAGGAAGCGGCAGCGAACGAATGCAATGAATGAGAAATTTAATAAAAATTATTATGAATGGCGAGAAAAAGTTCAGTTTATTCTTTTCTCAGGGTTATGGAAAAATGCATCCGTCAGCCCGGCGCAAGCCGCAGCCCGGCGACTTTTTCCGGATTCCCGCCCTGAGCGGGAACGTCGTTGATGAAGTTGTTCCTCGTTTTGGTCCGGCAGTGTGGTTGGGGGCTTGGCATGCAACACGGCGATGCTTGCGGGTAAGTTCCCCGTTCCCGGCGGCTCCCGCGCGACGGCGGATTCCGGGCATGGGAAGGCTGCTTCTGCGGGAGCCGAAGAAATGGACCGGCCGGTCCCGAGGCCTATTCGGCGCTGCCCTGTGCAACAGGAGGAAGACTGCTGCCGTGAATAGCCATACGGAGCTTGACAGCAATTCCGGCGGGGTGCGATATTTCAAGTTCGAAAAGACATCTTCCGATGGAATGGAGAGTGGATTTCGACCGACGGATGTGAATGATGCGTATCATACATGGCGACCTGCCCGGACTGCTTGTTCTGGAGCCCAGAGTATTCGGGGATTCGAGGGGATTCTTCTTCGAGAGTTACAATCAGAATACGCTCAGGCAATGGGGCATTGCCCTGCCGTTCGTCCAGGACAACCACTCCGGTTCCCGGAAGGGCGTTTTGCGGGGGCTGCATTACCAGGTGGGACACGCCCAGGGGAAGCTCATCCGGGTCGTTGCCGGCGAAGTGTTCGATGTCGCCGTGGACCTCAGGACGAAGTCGCCGGCATTCGGTCGCTGGTTCGGCATGATGCTCAATGCGGCCGAACGCAAGCAGATATACATTCCGCCGGGTTTCGCCCACGGATTTCTGACGGTTTCCGATTGGGCCGAAGTGCTTTACAAGACGACGGACTTCTATGCACCGGAGTGCGAGCGCTGCATCATCTGGAATGACCCCGACATTGGCATCGATTGGCCCCTTGAGTGCCCTCCTACGCTCTCTTACAAGGATTCCGAAGGGTTGCCTCTGTCCAAGGCCGATCGGTATGAAGATCTCTTCTGAAGTTGTCCCCGAGAAAACGTCGGGGGGATGCCGACGAATCTCCGGCAATTCCGAAGGGGGCGCACGAACCGAGAGCGGAGGAATGATCTGCGCATGGAGACCATACTGGTGACAGGAGGCGCCGGGTTCATCGGAAGCGGCTATGTCCTCCGGCAACTCGATTTGAACGACGTGCGTGTCGTCAACCTGGATCTGCTGACCTACGCCGGGAATCCCGCGAATCTTTCCGCCGTCGAAAAGCATTCCCGTTATGTGTTCATTCGCGGGGATATCGGCGACGCCGACCTGGTGCGCGTCGTCTTGAATGAATACCGGCCGGCCGCGGTGCTCAATTTTGCCGCCGAATCCCACGTTGACCGTTCCATTGCCGGTCCGGCGGCTTTCATGCAGACCAACGTGATCGGGGTCTTCCGGCTCCTGGAGGAGGTCCGGCGCTACTGGGAGCAACTGCACGGCGAAGTGAGCGAGACCTTCCGCTTTCTCCACGTTTCAACGGATGAAGTGTACGGGTCGCTGGGTCCTGATGAGCCGCCGTTCCACGAGGCCACCCCTTACGCCCCGAACAGTCCGTATTCGGCGTCCAAGGCGGCAGGCGATCACTTGGTGAGGGCATACCATCATACCTACGGTTTGCCGGTCCTCACCACCAACTGTTCCAACAATTACGGACCGAGACAGTTCCCGGAGAAATTGATCCCCTTGATGATTCTCAACGGTCTCGAAGGCAAGCCGCTGCCCGTATACGGAGACGGCTTGAACGTGAGGGACTGGATATTCGTGGACGATCACTGTGCCGCCGTGGAAATGGTTCTGAACAACGGTCGCGTGGGTGAAACCTACAACATCGGAGGGGGGTGTCAGAAGACGAATCTGGAAGTCGTACGGGCGGTGTGCGATATCCTCGATGAAGTCCGGGGGGATTCGCCGTTTGTTCCTCACGCGTCGCAGATCAGGTTCGTCGGGGATCGGCCGGGGCATGACCGAAGATATGCCGTCGATTCTTCGAAGATCGAGCGGGAACTGGGCTGGGGCCCGATGGAATCGTTCGAGTCGGGTCTGAGGAAGACCGTGCGCTGGTACCTCGACAATCCGCCGTGGATCGATTCCGTCAGGTCGGGGGAATACCGGGACTGGATCCGGTCGCACTACGGTCCGGAATGATCGTTGTGTTCACCGGCCGAACAATTCCGTTGGTCCTGACGATTCGGAATCGATATAGTGGTGCCTGAACGGAAATCCGGCGGCCCGGGACATCGTGGGTGCCCGGACGGGCGATTCCGGGCGGTGCCGGACGCAGCGGGTCTTCGAGCAGGCTGCGGCCGGGCACATTCGCTCCGGCGGATGCGCGACGGCACACGGAACGGCGGAAAGCAACGGAGTAATTTCAACGGGCGGGAGCGCGGACATGGATCGGATTTCGACGGCCCGCGACGGCGGTACGCCGCCGTCCAGATGGAAAGGCATCATCCTGGCGGGAGGCTCGGGGACCCGCCTCTACCCGCTGACCAAAGCGGTCAGCAAGCAACTCCTGCCGGTCTATGACAAACCCATGGTCTATTACCCGCTTTCGGTTCTCATGCTCGCCGGAATCCGAAATATTCTCGTTATTTCCACTCCCGAGGATCTGCCGAGGTTCGAACTGCTGCTCGGCGACGGCAGTCAGTGGGGAATCCGGCTGCACTACGCCGAACAACCCCGGCCGGAAGGACTCGCTCAGGCCTTCATTATCGGGCGGGACTTCATCGGGCCCGATCCCGTCTGCCTGATTCTCGGGGACAACATCTTTTACGGGCACGGGTTTCGCGGCATCCTGAGACGTTCCCTGGGGCTGGAAAAGGGAGCGATCATCTTCGGGTATTCGGTTCGCGACCCCGAGCGCTACGGGGTGGTGGAATTCGACGACTGCGGGATGGCGCTCAGCATCGAGGAGAAACCGGCCCGGCCGAAGTCGAAGTACGCCGTTCCGGGCCTCTACTTCTATGACAATGGCGTGATCGAAATCGCATCCCGGCTCAAACCCTCCGCCCGCGGGGAGCTCGAAATCACCGACGTGAACCGGGAATACCTGCGGCGGGGAGAGCTCAAGGTCGAAGTGCTGGGAAGAGGTTTCGCCTGGCTGGATACGGGAACGCACGAATCGCTGATCGAAGCGAGCAACTTCATCGAGACCATCGAGAAACGCCAGGGACTCAAAGTGTCCTGCGTCGAAGAGGTGGCCTTCCGAATGGGGTACATCGATGCGGAGCAGGTCAGGAGAATCGCCGAGCCTTTGCGGAAGAACGGTTACGGGGAGTACCTCCTGAGGCTCCTGGAGGAACGCTGACGTTCTCTCCGATTCCTTCAACGATCAACGACCCTCAGATCATCCAAACCATGACGAAAATCCTGATCATCGGCCATAGGGGCATGCTCGGCACCGACCTCACGGAGAGACTCCGGTCGCAGGGCTTTGAGGTGGAAGGGGTGGACCGGGACGAATTGGACATTGCCGTGCCGGCGGAGGTTTTCCGCTGCGTGGAGACAATTCGGCCCCGCCTGGTCATCAACTGCGCCGCCTACACGGCGGTGGACCGGGCCGAGAGCGAACCCGGAGCCGCGTTCGCCGTCAACCGCGACGGACCGGCCCATATCGCCGCCGTCTGCGGGCGGCTCAATAGCCCGCTCATTCACATTTCCACCGATTACGTCTTCGACGGCCGTGCGTCGGCGCCATACAAGGAGGATGATCCGGTCAATCCCGTGAGCGTGTACGGGCGGAGCAAATGGGAGGGGGAGGCGGCGGTCCGGTCCCGGCTGCAAAACCATCTCATCGTTCGCACGGCCTGGTTGTTCGGGGCAAACGGCAACAGCTTCGTGAAGACGATCCTCAGGCTTGCCGTGGAACGGGCGGAGCTGCGCATCGTTTCCGACCAGTATGGATGTCCCACCTGGACGGGAGACCTGGCGTCGGCTTTGACCGCTTTGAGCGGACGAGTCCTGGACGGTGCCCGGACCGTCCCCTGGGGAACGTATCATTACTGCGGCAGGGGCGCCGTGTCGTGGTACGAGTTCGCGCGGGCCATCGTCGAGGCCTCGGGCTCCGCCAGGGGCGGAAAGATGCCGGCGGTCGTTCCCATCGCCACTGCGGACTACCCGCTTCCGGCCCGCCGCCCGGCCTGGTCGGTGCTCGACTGCGGCAAGATGGCGTCGGAATTCGGCATAGAACCCGTGTCCTGGCGGGAGGGCCTGGCCGTGGTGATCGGGGCTTTGAGCGCGTGACCCGAAAGGGGTCCCTTCGGAGAGGCCGGTTGCCGCCGTCGGGAGCGCTGTATGGCGTCGGCCTTCCTGGGGTAGGTGGAGCGATCTTGGATTATCCGCGCATCGCGTTCGTTGGATTGTGGTTTCCCCTGGCTTCGGAGACGTTCGTCTTTCACGATGTCGCCCATTTGCGGGAGTTGGGGGTTCCGGTCAGGGTGTTCACCCTCTACGGGGAGCGTCCGGCAAACCTGTCTCCCGAGATGCGGGCGGCCTCCGTTGGGGTGGAACGGCTGGGGATTCCGTATCTCAAGGAAATCCACCGGTATCTGGTGTGCTGGTGGAAACGGGAGCCCGCATCGGTGAGGCGCCTTTTTCGAACGGTGCCGTTCAGGCGCTGGTGCGACCTGGAGATGGCGGGCGAGAACCTGTGGGCCTTTCTGTGCGGATTCCGACTGGCCCGGCGCTTCGAGGAAGAGGGGATCCGGCACATCCATGCGTCCTGGGGCGGAGGGCCGGCCACCGCGGCCTGGGTCGCGTCGCGGCTCACCGGCATTCCGTTCAGCTTCTCCGTTCATGCCACCGACATTTATCCTCCCGACGGCGCCCTGGGGGAGAAGGTTCGGGATGCGGCCTTCGTTCGGACGGCAAACCGGGTCAACGTCGAACATGTCCTCCGGTACGCCCCGGGTCATGAAGCGAAAATCCACGTGGTGCACATGGGGTTCGGCCTGGAACCGGGCGCTCGGGTGCCCAAGGGTTCGGGCCGGCCCTTCAGGATACTGGGCCTGGGCCGTTTCGTGCCGAAAAAGGGCTTTGACATCCTGATCCGTTCCTGTAAGCTCCTGGAGGAAAGCGGGGTGGATTTCGAACTGGTCCTGGGGGGCTCCGGGGCATGCGGGCCAAAACTGGAGCGGCTCGTTCGAGAGCTCAAACTGGAAGCCAGGGTGCGCTTCCCGGGTTTTTTGACCCATGACGGGGTACCGGGCTTCCTTTCTTCCGGGGATGTGTTCGTCATGCCGAGCGTGATCGAAGCGAGCGGGGATCGGGACGGTTTGCCCACGGTCATCATGGAAGCGCTGCTGCATGAGCTTCCCGTGGTGGCGACGGATGTTTGCGGGATCGGCGAGGTCATTCGCGACGGGGAAACCGGGTTTCTGGTTCCGCAAAAAGATCCCGTCGCCCTGGCTCGCGCCGTGGCCCGGGTGATCGGCGACCCGGAGGGCGGTTTGCGCATGGCCCGCAAGGGTCGTTTGCTCGTGCGGGAGGAGTTCGATCCGGAGAGAAGCTCCCGCGCCCTCCTGCGCTGTTTTCTGGAAACGACGCCGGCAGGAATCGAATGAGAAAACATCCTCCGATACATTTGCCCGTCGGTGCCGTCGGTTTGGTAAATGTCGAATAGGCGCCGTCCATGACGGATTCCCTTCCCACCGTACAGAAGCGCTCATCCCATCGCATCATCAGCAAGCTCGCCTACCTGCTCAGCGCCAAGTGGGTCCGCGAGGCGCTGCAGGGCGTCTTTCTGATCGTTCTGGCGCGAATGAGCTCCACGACGTACGGCGAGTTCATGCTCGCCCTGAACGTCGGCCAGGTGCTCCTGTTCGTCGTGGAATTCGGGCTGGACCAGCACCTGGTTCCGCAGCTGGCGCAAAAGCAGAACCGCCAGGGCGAAGTCCTGATGCAGTTCACCATGCTGAAGGTGATTCTCCTGTTCGCGGGAATGATTGGGATGCTCCTGTTTGTCCACTGGCAGGGGTATTCGCCGTCGCTGAGGATACTGGTCCTGGTGATCGGCACGGGAGTTGGACTCGAAGCCGTTGCCAGTTCCTTTTTCGTGGCCTGCCAGATGCAGGGCAGGCAGGATCTCGAAGGCAAATTGAAGTCGCTGGGCGCCACGGCGGGCTTCGGATACGGGATTGGGGCTCTTTATCTCGGGGCCGTGCCGTTGATCGTGGCCTTCTTCAAACTGATCGAAACCCTGGTCAACATGGCCGGATCGCTGCTGATCGTGCTCAGGCAATCCCGCCTCCGATTTGCCGTGCCGGATTTGCGCAGCATTTACGCCACCGGCAGGGGCAGCCTGGTCTTCACCCTGATGGCCGTCGCCACGATCCTCTACGGCAAGGCCAACCTTTTTTTCCTCCAGAGCCATGCGGGGGCGGATGCCGTCGCTCAGTACGGCGTGACCTGGCAACTCGTCGACGGCATGTCGTCCATCACCTCCAACGTGCTCCTGCGCAACATCCTCTACCCTCTCTTCGTCAACCTCTGGCAGTCGGACCGGACGGAGCTCTCCGCCGTGGCCGAAAACGCCGCCCGCTGGTTGATTGCCGTCGCCATGCCGCTCATGTTCGTGCTCTACGTGGAGAGCGACCGGATCATCCCATTGTTGTACGGATCGGGCTACTCGGATGCCGTCTGGATGCAGAAGATCCTCGTGCCGACCATCGGGATATCGTTCATTCACAATCTTGCCGCCTACCTCATGCTGACCTCCGGGCGGGAACGGCTTTTGCTGGGATTCTACGTCGTCGGGCTCGTTTTCAACCTGCTGTTGTGCCTCACGCTCATCCCGGGATCGCCCCTGATGGGGACCGTGCTGGCCATCGTTCTGACCAAGGGCGTCGTGGCCGTAATGACCGTGTGCACATGCCAGATCAGCCTGCGAATCCTGCAGCGGCGGTCCATGCTGCACCTGGGCGCGGCGCTGGTCCTGGGGGCCGCCGCGTACTGGCTCGCCGGGAAATTCGTGTTCCGGGAACTGGCCGAAGCCCTGGCCGTCGTTCCGACGCTGGTGCTCGGCTACCGCTGGTGGAAGGAGTTTTCGGGGCGGCCCCGGCCGGCGCCCGAAGCGGCGTAGTTTCACGGCGCGCGATCGGCCGATAAATGGCTGGCCGGCTGGCGATTGCCCGTATGCGCCGCGCACCCGGCGTGTACCGGGTTCTCATGGGGCACGTTGACTCGGGAATCACGGTGGAATCATCCTTGCGGAGGGTATTCAGAATGGAACGACCGGAGAGAGGCACCGTGTCCGGAATGACTGCCGTTGCCGCCGTGTTTTTGGTTTTCCTGTTCTCTGTCCCCGCCTTGGCACAGCCCGCTCTCACCATGAACGAGGGATACCCGGTTTGTGTGTCGGAAAGCGCCTTGGACAGGTTCCTCACGTTCCAGGGGCGAAAAGACAGCGAGTCTATGGCGAAGCTCTTGACATCGGAGGAGTGCACCATCTCGCGGAGCGGGCAGAAGGGCCATCTCGAGGACTACACGATCTTCACCGGGAAAGTGAAGGTACGGTTCGAGGGGCAGACCGTGGGATTCTGGACGGTGGATGAGGCGATCAACTAGGTTTGAAAGTGGTGTGGCCGAGTCGTGCGATCCGGTCTCGGCGTACGGGTGACCCATGGAGCAAAGAGCCGCCGGGAACGAATCCGCCCGTGAACGGCCTCGCGGGCGGGAATGCCCATCGTTTTGGGACTAGGCGCGAATTGGATTATTTGAGTCCTCTGCCCTGATCCGCTGGGCCTTCCGCGTGTTTTTGTGAAAAGTGTAGGTTTGACCCCGGACCGGGAGAATCTTCAGGATTGGCGAAAGAGATTTCGGAACTTTTCGGGGGCCTGATGGTCAAAAAGGATAAAGGGTCGAGTCGGTCCGAGCCGCAAAAAGGAGATGTAATCGAATACAGGCCGCCATACCGTCCATAATGGAGGTCAGGTCATGAGAACACTTCGCCAATTCATCCAACACAACATCAATTCGCTCCATGTCTACTGTCGACTTTGTGACCACATGCCCTGCCACTTCGCCAAGAAAATCGCCAAGTTATATGACAAGAGCATCCAGAGGCTGGTGTACCTTATTTGATGAAACAGCGCAGTGGAATGGGAAACCATCAGGAAGATTTTTCTTTGCATCGATATCAAATGATATAAAACAAAATATAAATATAGGAGAGGAAAGTGGACTCTTTCAATAGTAATAGACATTACTTTGTCAAGGTTATTGGGAGAATTGGATTGATTGCAGTATTTATAATAGTGGTGATTTTGATACCACCAGTTAGTATTGCAAATATGGATTGTAATACCAAGTATGACAATTGTATTAAGAAAATAATATCCATGAATAGCTGTATTAACAGCGAGAGGCGAATCTGTATAGATTCTTGCTATATAGCGGGAGGAGACACTGTAAGATGCTATTTTGATGAGTGTCAGTTCGAGGATAGTTGGGAACGACGCTGCCGAGATAAAATTAAAATGGAGGAGGAGGATTGTCGAAACAAACAGAAGTCGTGCTCGAACAATGGCTGATGCGAGTCATTACATTGTGTGCCGGTTCCGTTCCATGCGGTGCCGCGGAACAATTGGTTCGGCTCGCCGATCTCGAAGCGCCGATGTCGCGTCGATTCCATGACCCGATGATTCGGGAAAAGAAAAAGAATCTCGTTTCAATGGGCAGGTGAGCCCGAGTGTCTTTCCGGATGAGTGCCTTCCCGCAGGAACGCAATCGTTGCCACGGCGAAAGCAGGAAGTCGGTCCGTTTCCGAGGGACGGCCATCGGAAATTTGTGAAAAGTGTAGGTTTGACCCTCAGTGTACGGAGATGACTCTGCCTTTCCCGCTCACGGCGTAGCGGACGCCTTTCCAGCGGATTTCATGCGCGCGCCAGGTTCGGAGGTGGCTCCATATCGCCACGAACACGGCCGCTGCCACGGCGGCCGGCCAATACGGGACGGGACCGGGTCGGGGATGAAACCTCCTCAGGGACAGCCCGATTCCGGCCAAGCCCCCGAGAAAGGCGAGCGAAGCGAGGTTGAGGAGCGAGGCGTTGGCACCGGTCAGCAGCAGGAGGGCCTGAAGGCCGGCCAGGACGATGAACCCCGCCAGGACCGCGAGGAGCACGCCGGCGGCCGCCCAAGAGCCGGGGAAGCAGAACTTCAGGTACAGCCATTGGCGGGTCAGCCACCGGGTCCATGCCGAACAGTCCTGATCGGTCAAGGGAGTGGTCAGGCACGCCTCCCGCACCGGCGTGGCCCGCAGGCCCGCCTGCCGGAGCAGCATCGCGAGCGACACATCGTCCACCACGTTGTCCGCCCAGGTGTCCGCCACCTTCAGGCGTTCGAACAACGCTCTGGCGATGGCCGTGTTTCCGCCCCACGGCTGCGTGATGAACCGGCATTCCTGCAGTCGATATAAGGCCAGGACGGTGACGGCGCGCCCGAGCAAGGGAAGGGTGGCTCTTGCGGGCAGGATGTGGTGATAGCCCGTGGTGACGGCGGTCCGGCCGAGGGAGATGGGAGCCACGAGGGAGCGCAGCCAGTCGGGCCGCGCTTCATGAGTGCTGTCCGCAAAGACGAACACCTCCGTGTCGGCCGCCGCGGCCGCGACGCCGGCAAGCAGGTTGTGGTTCTTTTGCCCGCATCGCGACGCGGGACCGCTCGTAACGAGACGAACCGGGGGCGCGGCGCTCTCTTCCCGTTCCCGCATCAACCGGCGCAGCAGGGAAACCGCGTCGTCTTCGGCGTCGCGGGTGACCCAGAGGATTTCGAACGTCGGGTAATCCTGATCGAGCAGCGATCGAAGGGACGTCTCCGTGCAGTCCGCAATTCCGGCTACGGGGACGATCAGGGACACCCGGGGCCAGGTTGCCGGCCGGAGCGCCGGTCCGTCCTCCGCCGCGCGGGAGCGGCCGGAGCGGTCCGGCACGAAGAGCAGGCCCAGAGTTGCCAGCACGGCCGCCATCGATGCAGCGATCCAATAGACCATGGTCCGTTCCTTCGGTCCCGAAAGTGGAGCCCGGAAGCTCCGGTGATTCCAATTGACACGGGATGCGGCCTTTCGCAAGCAAATAATTCGAGCGACCGGAAGCCGGGGAGATTTTTCCAATTGCGTGCTCGGGCTTCATCCTTTATAAACGAAGCGCTTGCATCCGTATCGATCGTTTGCGAGGGGGGTGCCGCACCCGAATGACAGCGCCAAGGCGGTGATGCCCCGAGGACTCCGTTGCCTCCCCTCCGGAATGGAAATGGAAGAATGGCCAGAATTCTGTATGGAGTGCACGGCACCGGCCATGGGCATGCAATCAGGGCTTTGACCGTCGCCAGGCGCTTTCCGGAGCACGAATTCCTGTTTGTCAGTCACAGTGATGGAGCGGCAATCCTCTCCCGCGAATACACGGTGTTCGACTGCCCGAACCCGGTGACTCCCATTCGGAACCACAAAGTCGCCACCGGGCCGGTTATCTTCCAGAATGCGGGGTTCTTCCTGCATGAGAAGGAGCTGTTCCGGTCGGTTCTGGGCCAGGTGGAACGCTTCAAGCCGGACGTGGCCCTCACCGACTACGAATACCTGGTGCCGCGGGCCTGCCGCAAGACGGGGATTCCCTGTCTTTCCGTCGACCACCAGCATATCACCAACTTCACCGATCACAGCATCCCGCGGTGGCAATACCGCAACTACCTGCTGAACTACTGGGCTTCGCGGCTTTTCTTCACCGAGGCTTCGGAGTACCTGGTGATTTCATTCTTTCATCCTCCGATGAAGAGAAACGTCCCGAAGGCCGTCCTGGCGCCGCCTCTGCTCAGGGAGAGCGTCCTGGCCAATACGCCGTCCGACGGCGGCTACGTGCTGGTCTACCAGGGCTTTTCCACCACGTTCAAAAACTTCTTCCCGTTCCTGCGAAGCATCGACCGAAACGTGATCGTTTACGGTTTCAACTCCGACCACCTCAGCGGCAACCTGCAGTTCAAGAAGAACTCCGAGGCGGAATTCCTTGCGGACCTGGCCGGATGCACTTACGTGATTTGCGGCGGCGGGCACACCATGATTTCGGAATCGCTCTACTACGGCAAACCCGTCCTCTCGATTCCGTTCAAGAACGCCTTCGAACAGCAGCTCAACGCGCATTACGTGGAGAAGCTGGGGTACGGTCTGTGCTGCTCCCACCTCAAACCCGGGCCCGGCATCATCCCCGAGTTCGAAGCGAACCTGGATCAGTGCAGGCGGAGAATCGCCGAGGGCAATTTCATCGGAAATCAGGAGATTTTCGAGCTGGTGGGGCGTTTCATACAGAGGTGCGTTCAAGATGACACAACACCAGCCCGGCGGGAAGTGACGCGGGCTGGGATAAACCCCGCCTCCACGGACTGATGGCCTCCGTCGGCGCTCCCGCGCTGTGATTCTCAGGATAAACCCCGTCCCTTGTTCGGACCGATGTGCCGGTCAGACGCAGCGCTTATGGGGATAAATCCCGCCCCTTGTACGCGACTCATACGGATTTGCGTTCAAAATGATACTCTAGAAGCGTGGGGGACGTATCCCCCACACCCCCTCGCCGCTTCGCGGCTCCGTGTGACGCTGCGGCGGCGGCCTTCGGCCAGTCGCCGACAGCGCCGAGCACTCGGCCTCACGCGCTTGCGCGTGTGACCGAAACTTGGGGGGTGCGGGGGAATCATTCCCCCGCTCTTTTGTGCTTGAAAGATCCATCTTGAACGCAACCCTGTTTCATGCGCGAACGGGCGAGGTCCGTTCCATCGGGAGCCCGCTGATCGAGCAGGCGTTCGAAAATGTCTTCGTGCTGCCTGGCCGCCGTTCGGCAGTGGTGTTTTTCCTCCACTTTCATTCTTCCCGCCTTGCCGTAAGAATCCCGAAGGTTCTCATCGGAAAGCAGCCGGTCCAGCGCGGATGCCATCGCCGGGACGTCTCCCGCGGGGACTAGGAGGCCGGTGCGGCCTTCCTCCACCACTTCCGGAATGCCGCCCACGCGGGTCGCCACCACGGGGAGCCCGGCGGCCATGGCTTCGAGAATGACGTTGGGGAGACCCTCCCTAAGCGAGCTGAGAACGAACAGGCTGCCCTGGTGGAAGAGCGGGAGCAAATCCAGGCGTCCGGGCAGGAAGGTCACGCGGCTTTCGGGCAGGAGCGCGAAGGCGTGGCGCCTGACCGGTTCCAGGCGAGGACCGTCCCCCACCAGCCGGAGCTCGGCCTCCGGATGACGATCGGCGATGGCGGCGAAGGCCTCCACGAGGGTTTTCTGGTCTTTGTCGGGGACGAACCGGGCAATGGACAGAATGACCTGGCCGTCCGGGGACCGAAAGTCCGGCGGGCGGAACGATTCGAGGTCCACTCCGTTCGGAACGACGCTCACCATGGCGTCGGGCATCGGGCAGCTGCGCAACAGGACTTCTTTCAGATCACGGCTGTTGCAGATGAGATGGTCGGCCCGGTTCCACAACCACCGTTCATGCTGGCGGCGAGGAGAGCCGCCTCCCCGGCAGGTGCCCACGATCACCGGCACTTTCGCCGGCCTTCCGAGCAGCCTTCCCCAGATATTCGGCACGACGGTGAACAGCACGAGCAACTCCACCCGCTCCCGGCGAAGCAGGCGCCACAGGCGGAAAAGGCAGAGCGGGCCGGCAAACCTCGCGCGGGAAAGCCATCGCAGGGGTATGCCGCGGTCGCGGGCCAGGGGGACCAGATCGTCTCCCGCCTGCATCATCCACAGCTCCACCGCGAAACGGGTCCTGTCCAGGTGGAGCGCCAGGTCCAGGACCTGTCGCTGCGTGCCTCCAAACAGCAGATCCTGGAGCAGGAACACCGTCCTGACGGGCACATCGCCCGCGGGCTGCCGCGAGACGTTCGGGGGCATCGGGCGGAAACGCACTCTAATAACCCATCAGGCCGCAGCACCGGGAGCAGGCAGGCATGAGCCCGTCCTTCGTCAGGCTGCGCCTGAACTGCCGATAACGGGCAGAATTCCACAACTCGGTGATGGATCGTTCCTTGATGTTTCCCACCACGTAATCGTGATAGTCCCGGCACGGGGACATGTCCCCGTTGCTGTTCACCTCGACGGCTTGGTAGATGGATATACACCGGTCGAAGCCGAATCGGGCGCGATGGTCGGTGAAATAGGTCCGCAGCTCGTCGCCGCCTCGAATATTGGGAATGAAAATCACCGGAGGGGCGTTCAAACCGCGCGACACGTCTTCGAGCGTTTTCATCTGCCGCTCCAGCGCGTCGCAGTCGTCGGGCTTCCAGTCTCCCGTCCAGCCCCAGTGCAGGGTGGGGGTGAAGCCGAACCGGCGCGAAAAATCCTCGTCATGCAATCGGGCCCGCTCCTCGTCGATCCACCATGACAGGTAGAACACGAAGAGATCCGCGCGGTCCCGGAAGGTCTCGTAAATGTCGACCAGGTGCCGGCTGTTGGTACGTGAGATCACGGTGAGCGAGGCGATGAGAGGCAAATTCCCGCCTTGAATTTTCCGCTCCCGCCGGACCGCCTGGAAGGCCGCTTCGATGGCGGCGAAGCTGTTCATTCCGCCCACCGCCGGCCGTGCGCGGTTGTGCACCTCGGCGCAGTGGCCGTCGATGGACATCTGCAGCAGGAACATCGGTGCGGCCGCAAGTCGCCAGGCGTTGGCGGCGACGTGCGTGCCGTTGGTGGCGATGGAAACCGGCAGTCCCATCATGGAGGCCCTTTCGATCAGTTCCACGGAGCCTTCATAGAGCATCGGCTCACCGCCCCACAGGTAGACGAACGGCCGGTGGCCTTCCCGAACGAGGTCCGACAGCACCTCCACGTAACGGTCCAGGGGCACCTCCTGCTTCTTCAGCTCCCTCTGATCCCGGCCATGCAGGAAACCGTCCTTTCCCCACTGGCCGCAAGTGGTGCAGCGAAGGTTGCAGATGTCGGTGATGCGAAAGCTCACCTGCCTGATTTTCTTCGCGAAACCCTCGTCGACTCGCGGATTCAAAAGATCGAAAAACCATTTTTCGGTCTGCAGTGACGCCAGCCGCAAGGCGATCTGCGGGTGCCGGGCCATTTTCCGGATATTCTTGACGATTGCGTTCAACGAAATCGCACTGGTTCTGCCCATAAACGCTCTCCGAGTCAACAGTCCCGTACCGGCATCGCGGATGTGGCGCGAGACGTCAAAATTACGTGGGAAACAGACTCCCGGGTGAGCCTGTTTTCATGCCTTGTGGTGACGCCGGCGCCATGGACAATTGCGCTCAAGGCGGGGACATCGGGCGGGAGGGCATAAAGCCCTTCCCTGCAATTGCGCGGGTCGCAGGGGGTATTCTTCGGCCGCGCCTTCCCCCGATCCCTTGTTGCCCGCCCCTGAACGCGAATCGGTATTAAACGCCGGGCATGCGAAAAGGCTCATCGGCTCGGCCTGGAGTGCCCGCGAGCCGGCGAAGCCCGATCGACCCCGCGAGATGAGGCTGCGCGAGTGCGTTTTTGCCCGGTCTTTTCCGAACGGAATCTTCGCCCTTCCGGTCGAAATTTTCAACCGGAAGGTGCACTCCATTGACAGGGCAAGGCCATTCGTGACAGACTCGCGGCTGCGCGTCCGGGCCGAAGGAGGGCGGCCGCGGTCTGATACGATCCGACGCATTATAATCGTATCGGACCCGATCACAAGGTCCTTGAGCGATGGTGTGGATGAAGATGAAAGCGCTGGTGTATCGACGTTCCGTAGTCCGTTATCTGCTGGGGCGCGCGTTGAGCCGTTTCCGGCCCCGCCGGTTCTTCCCGCGAGTGACCCCGCTGCGCCTGGAGGAGGTGCCGTTCGCTTCTCCTTCGGCGGATTGGGTCACGCTTCGCCCGAGGTATTGCGGCATTTGCGGCTCGGATCTCAGGCTCCTGCAGGGGGTGGAGTCGACCCTGCTCGAACCCTACGCGTCCCTTCCCGCCGTTCTCGGCCACGAGGTGGTTGCCGAGGTGGTCGATGCGCCTGCCGGATCGGCCTGGAAGCCGGGCGATCGAGTCGTGGTCGAACCGGTTCTTCACTGCGAGGTGCGGGGTGTGCCCCCGTGCCGCTCCTGCGCGGCCGGTCGTTACAACCTTTGCGAAAACTTCACGACCGGGGCTCTCTCTCCCGGGACCGTGCTGGGCTACACCCGGGGCGTCGGCGGCGGGATGGCCGAGCTGATGGCCGCTCACCCGCGCCAGCTGATCCGGGTGCCGGAGGAGATGCCCGACGAAACGGCGGTCCTGACGGATTCCCTGGCTTCGGCCCTGCAGCCGGCGCTCGATCATTATCCGGCCGACGGCGGCACGGTGGTCGTCTACGGGACCGGCATTCTCGGGCAGCATCTCATTCGGATCCTCCGGGCGCTCGGCTCGGCGGCCAGGCTCGTGGCCGTCGCCCGCCATCCGTTCCAGGGCGATCTGGCGCTCAGCGGAGGCGCGGATGCCGTGCTTTTGTCCCCGGGGAGAGCCCGGTTGGGAGAAGCGGTCGGGGCCCGCATGATGCCCACGACCCTGGGAGGCGGAAACCTGGAGGGCGGCGCCGATCTTTTTTTCGATTGCGTCGGCAGCAGCCACTCGCTCCAGGAAGGGTTGCTGGTGCTGCGCGGCAGGGGAACCTACGTGATGGTCGGAACGGCAGGACGGCTGGGTCCCGTGGATTTCTCCAGCCTCTGGTTCCGGGAATTGCGCATGACCGGATCGGCTTGTTACGCGTACGCTACCTTTCGGGAGCAGACCGTGCGCACCTACCGGATGGCCGTGGAGCTGCTGGCGGATGCCCGTTTCCCCATCGAGGGGCTGCTCACCCATGTGTTCGGCCTCGATGCTTATCGCGACGCGTTTCAGACCGCGTTCGACAAGGCGAGGAACCGGAGCGTGAAGGTGGCGTTCGACCTTTCGCGAATGGAAGGCCGGAGCCCGGCGCCCACGCCGAAGGGGAAGTGACTTGAAGCTGGTCTTCAGTATCGACGTCGAAGAGGAAGGGCTGTTCACCGGCGAATATTCGCGGGAGCCCCCGGGCGTCGAAAACGTGCGGGGGCTCGATCGCCTCGAGTTCGTCTCGAAGGAATTCGGTTTTCCCCTGACCTTGCTGGTTTCTTACCGGGTGGCACGGGATGCGCGTGCCCGGAAAGTCCTCCTGGACTGGAAAGACCTGAGGGGGGCTGAAATCGGCGCGCATCTGCACCATTGGAGCACGCCTCCGTTCGACGAACTGCCCTGTCCCGAACCGGTCCCCGCGGACCTGCTGCCGCCGGCTCTGCTGCGGGCCAAGCTCGACAGCCTGCTCGACGTGTTGAAGACGAACCTCGGCGTGACCGCGCGTTCGTTCCGGATGGGACGGTTCGATCTCGGGACACAGGTTCCAAAGCTGTTGCCTGAACTGGGCCTGCTCACTGACAGCAGCATCGTTCCCTTGCGCCGAATCGCCGGAGGACCGGATCATTTCATGGCCCCCTGCGAACCCTACCGCCTGGAAGGTTCCGACGCTCGGATCCCCTCGGTTCTGGAAGTCCCCCTCACCATGATTCCCCTGTTTCCCCGGACGCCAAACGCCGTCTATCGGCAGTCATCGTTTCTGTCTCCCCGTGTCCGGGATTTCCTGCTGACCGCCTATCGCCACGCCGCGGTCGTCGGGGTCCACCCCGCCTGGTTTTCTCTGGGCGCAATGAAGCTGGCCGCAAATCTGCACCGAGCCCGCGGAGGACATGTCCTGTGCATGTTCCTCCATTCCTCCGAAGTTTATCCGGGAGCGACCCCCAAATTCCGAACGGAGTCCGACGTCAGGCGCCTGGTGGACAAGATCCGCGCCTTCCTGGCCTGGCTGCCGCGGACGGGTCCGGTCCGGGGGATGACGCTGGAGGCTCTTCGCGCTTCCTTTGACGCCCGCCTCCGTCGCCCGCAGGGATAGAATCCCTGGAGGTACGCTGATGTGGGCATCGCGCGATCACAGTCGCAAAATCCGTTGTTCGGCCGCTCGATATACGGCCTTTGCGCTGCAGATTTTACTTTAATTATATTAATGTCTTATACAATTCTGCGTTCAAGATGAATACATTGGGCGGGAGGGCATAAAGCCCTCCCCCTTGCTGTGTCTGACGGGCACATCGGTCCGCAGCAAGGGGCGAAGTTTATTCCGCCCGCGTCACCTCCCGACGGGCAGGTGTTGTGTCATCTTGACCGCACCTCGGTATTGGCCCGCATGCGGGCCGGCCATTTCCATTCCAGGTCTGTTCATGCAAAGGGGCTCAGGGTCAACCCCACTCGGGCCGACCGGCTCCGTGGTGCGGGAATGATCCTCCTCCTGCCTTCGCGGATGTGAAAATAATTCGACGGTTCGATGCAATACCGCTCCCTTCCGAAAGCCATAACTAATTGAAATGCAGCTACTTTCTGGTAATTCTACACCTTCTCGCTCTGTTATCGTAGATTAAAATACTGTGAGGGAATTTAGTGGCACTTATAAAACAAATGGTTTATGGTGCTAATTGTGTCACAGTGGTCTTCATGATCCGGACGATTCATCGTGTGGAGGGGACGGCAATGTCCGTGTACAGGCGAGGAGAGGTCTACTGGGTGGATGTCAAGGTGAAGGGACATCCGCGAATCAGGAAGAGTGCCGCGACGTCCGACCGGTTGAAGGCATTGGATTTCGAGGCCGCTTTGAGACGGACGCTGGCGGGTGTGGTCTCGCATGAGCCGATTCGGGGGGAAATGACCCTGAGTGAGGCCATGGCGCGGGCCTTCAAGGTCCACTGGAATCACAAGAAGAGTGCGAAGACCGTCGGGTTTCACGCAAGATCGCTGCTGGAAAAACTGGGAAACGACATCCGACTGAAGGATATCGGCGAGAACGAGGTCCGGGGTTTGGTCAGGCAGCTTCAATCCGACGGGAACAGCGCGGCCACCATCAACAGTAAGCTCTCCGTGCTTCAAACCCTGCTGAGGATGTCGTGCAACGAATGGCGTGTCATCGACCGGGTGCCGCGATTCGACAGGCTCAAGGAAAAGGAGGGCAGGTTGAGGACCCTCAGCCCGGAGGAGGAGAGCAGACTCCTCGCGCTTTTGAGGAGAACGGGCAGGCACGATGCCGCGGACCTCTACATGGTGCTCCTGGACACCGGGGCCAGCCTGAGCGAGGTGTTGTCACTGAAATGGAAAGGTGTGGACCTGGTGGGCGGGAAAATCGGAATTGACGTGGAATCCGGAAGAAACAGAATCCTGCCGATGACCCGCAGGGTCAGATCGATGTTGATGCAGCGCATGGGAATGGGGATAAAGTCTCCCTTTTCGAACGTGACGTATCAGCAGGCCGAATACAACTGGAAGTGGGTTCGCAAGCAGATGGGGCTGGGAGGGGATCCCGGTTTCGTGATCCACTCGCTCCGGCACACCTTTGCAGCCCGGACGGTGCAAAAGGGTATCGGTCTGCCGGCGCTCAAGGCTCTTCTGGGTCATTCGACCATTCGATTGACCGAGCGCTATGCGCGGTTCGGCGCCGGGAACATTCACCGGGCCGTGGACGCCTGTTCGGGCGGCGGGGTTGCGGGAATGGAAAAACGCCTGCCTTTCGACGGACGGCCCGGGTAGAGCGATGATCCCCGTTGAAATGGGCGGGGATTCCAGGCACTTCGGGGATCGTTGTCCGCGGCGGGGGATCAGGGTGAGGAAGTCTTTTCCTGGTAATAGGAAATCGGCTTGATGGTGCGGCCGGAAGGTGAAAAGATCCTGAACTTTGCAGCGCCCAGCTTCTGTAAAACGAACTTCACCGAGGTCGCCAGCACGCCAAGGCCGTATTTCACGCTTCGCCTGAAGTTTATCGACGACGCTTCCGGAAAGTAGCGGGTCGGGCAGGAAACCTCCCCCACCGCGAAGGAGAAGTATATCGCCTGGGCGAGCATCTCGTTGTCGAACACGAAATCGTCGGAATTCTCCCAGATGGGGAGGGTTTCGAGCACGCGCCGCGAGAAGGCGCGAAAGCCGGTGTGGTATTCGGACAGCTTCGCGCCCAGCAGCAGGTTCTCAAAGGCGGTGAGAAAACGATTGGAGATGTATTTGTAGAGCGGCATGCCGCCTTGCCGGGTTTTGCCGCCCAGTATCCTTGACCCGAGCGCGACGTCATATTCCCCGCTCGCAACCAGACCCGCCAATGCCGGAATGATCCTGGGCGAATACTGGTAATCGGGATGAAGCATGACCACGATGTCGGCATCCAGCTTCATGGCCTCGGTGTAGCAGGTCTTCTGGTTGCGGCCGTACCCCATGTTCCGCTCGTGCAGGAAGCACTTTATCCCCAGACGCTGAGCCACCTTGATGGTTTCGTCGCGAGACGCGTCGTCTACGAGAAGCACCTCATCGATAATATCCATGGGAATGTCTTGAAACGTCTGCTCCAGCGTCTGCGCCGCGTTGTAAGCGGGCATGACGACGACGATCTTCTTCCCGGTCAACATTTTCTTTTATTCTCTCCATGCGTCTGCTATATCGGTCGTGATTGATTCGGGAGGGGCTCGACCCCCCGAATGGGAACCTTGCGCGACCGTGAGCTTTCCATACAGCAGTTTCGAGTAAAAAGCAATCAGGCGAGTGATTCATGCCGGTCGGACGCCGGTTTTCAGTCGGCCGTGCCGATGCCGGCTGTGCGCGGACAAAGGGGCTGCGGCACGACAGCCGTTCATGGATTTCTTTTCGAGATGCTCAGGTCTTCATGAAGCTAATGCTATCCCGCGCTTGCGGCTTCCTTTTCCTGGCGATACTCCTGTGTGCTTCCTTCCTGTTCCTGTACCGGCTCGACCATCGTCCCCTGTGGCAGGATGAGGCGGAAACGGCCTGCCTGGCCGGAAGCGTGCTCGAACACGGCGTGCCCCTCGCCTTCGACGGCAAGAACTTCATCTCCCAGGAAGAAGGGCGGGAGTTCGGATCCGACACGCTGTGGCGGTGGTCGCCCTGGCTTCAGATATACATCTCGGCGGGCGCCTTCCGGATGGGGGGCTTCACCACGGAAGCGGGGCGCTTCCCGTGCGCTCTGGCCGGCCTGGCTTGTGTGGCGATGGTTTTTCTGCTGATCCGCAGGCGCTTCGAGGATCCCGCCTGGGCCCTCATTGCCGCCCTGATCCTGGCCTCTTCCGTCGTGTTCATCCTCTTTTCCAGGCAATGTCGGTATTACAGCATGGGCGCATTGTTGGCCACGGTTTCGGTGTACGCTTTCCTCGGAGACTGGCAGTCCCGCTGGAAGCCGGCCGCGGCGCTGGTGCTGGCCTTATGTCTCCTGTTCTATGCCAACTATCTGCTGTTCTTTTGTTACGCCGGCTCCGCGGGGCTTGCGGCCATCCTGGTTTATCGAAACCGGCTGCCGCTCGTCCGGGTGTCCATGCTTGCTTGTGCAACGGCGCTCCTGCTGCTGCCGGGAGTGTTCCTGTTCAGGCTCGGGCAGCAGTCGGGAATGCTGGATTTCACCCTGATCTTCGGCTCCCTCGGACGGTATTTTTCCGACTGCTTCCAGTTCATCGTTCCCCTGCCGGTCGTCCTGGTTCTGCTCTGGAAATGGAGGGACGCGGTTCTCAAAAGGAGGCTCCCCGAGGACCCGGGCGAGCGCTTCGCCCTTTTCCTTGCCTTGATCATCCTGTTCAATGTTACGGTCATGCTCGCCGTTCCCCAACAGGAACACCGCTATCTGCTGCACTTGTACCCCCTGGCCGCGATGCTGCTCGCGTGGGTGATCCGCAGACTGTGGAACCGTCAAAAATTTGCCGCCGTGCTGCTGGGGCTGATGCTTGCGTTCACCAACTGGCTTCACATTCTCCCGATGGACTGGCTGGGCATCGTCAATCGTCCCTGGCAAAACGGCCCGACCATGCTCACGTCCCCCAACATTCCTCTCAGGCTTTTCCTGACGGAGCTCTTCTCGGATTATCCCGACGTGAACGGAACCCTGATCGCATTTTTCAACGCCCACGCTCGCCCTGGAGACACCATTCTGACCACTTATGGGGATTTGCCCCTGCAGTTCTACACCGGCTGCCGGGTCATCGGCGGCCTCCAGGGCCCCGCGCTGCTCCGGGGGAAGACGCCCGACTGGGTCGTCAAGAGGCACTACACCCGGAGGAACCGGGAACTGATGCTCAACGCATCGGAGAGCGCCGCCCTGGAGTACATCGGCCGAAGCCGGGAATACGAAGCGATAACGCTACCTTGCCCGGACGAGATGTACGGAAACAGGGCGGATCCCTATTACCACAGATTCATTCCCGAGGGAGAACCCTATCAGCATCTGGTCATCTACAGGAGGAAGGTTACAGGTGACGAAGGGAGTCCGCCTTGATTTCGCGCGAACCGGAAATGTTCTGCTGGTCTCGTCGCTGCTGCTGATGTTCGTCGTGGGGTTTCTGGAAACGCCGGATATCGCTTTGCGGTTGTTTCCGGAACGTTTCTGGAATGAGGAAGGCCAACGGATCGAATCGAGAGCGGTCTCGGCGAGGATGATGCTTGCAAGGGCCGAAGCGACACTGGAAGCGTTGCGGCTGATGGAAAAGCGAGGTTTGCCTCGACTCGAGAACGCGCCGGAGCCGGACCGGGCCGCCTTGGAGAGCGCCCTGAAGCGTGCGGAAGCAGAAGTGCTTTACAGGAAAGCGGTGATGGAGGAAATGACGGACAGCTTGCAGCGGAATCGACGCAACGCGGATGCCGCCGGACGGAGGAGTGGGTCGTGACGATTGCGGGAGGTTGCCATTGACAAGCATCGCTGCCGCCGACCGGCTCAAGAACGTGTGCGCCGCCGTTGTGCTGCCGGCTGTGACGGTTTTGCTGTTCTGGCGAACCGGCTTCTTCTTCATCCAGGACGACTGGACCGCCTTGGCGCAAATGGCGGAAAACCCGCTCCCTCGATTCCTCGTTCTCCCGGACGGAGAACAATGGTTCCCGCTGTGTCACCTGGCGTTTTACGGTTTGATTCGAGCCTTCGGGGATCGGTATTCTCTTCTCGTTCTGGCAAACTGCATCGGTACCGGGCTGAATGCTTTTCTCTTCCATGTGCTGGCGAGGCGGCACCTCGGGTTCGCGAAAGCCCTGGCGCTGAGTGTGGTGTATTCTGCGGCGGCGGCTCATCACGCCATTGCCTGGAACAGTTTTTACATCTGCTACGTTCTCAGCCTGGGCTTTCTGCTGGGGGCCCTGCTGCTGACGAATGCATATGCACGTTTCCCGTCCGCGGGCAGGCTTGCGGGCATCGGCTGCTGCGCCCTCTGTTCCGTGCTTTCGCACAATTACACGCTGCTGGCGCTCCCCGTCATCCCGCTCTACGCGATCCTGGCGATGCCTCCGCAAATCGGCCGCGCCGGGTGGCGGGCACCGGCGACGATGATGGGTGCGGTCTACATCGTGTTTGCAGTGGGGTATCTGAGTTTTGCGGGTTCCATGGCGCCCACCAGTCACAACCAGGCGGTTTTTTCTTCCATCCCCGGTCCGGCGTACCTGGTTCATTGGTTTTCGGGCTCGTTCCTGTCTCCCTTCCTCTATTTGTTCTGGGGACATTTTCATTTTCCGGTCTGGGACTATGTGGTAAGCATTACGCTGTTTGCGCTGGGGGTGTGGGTCATCCTGCGGTGGGGAAATTCCGCCGAGAAGAGGCTGGCTGCCTGGGCCTGCCTGTTCAACAGCCTGCCGATGCTGCTGGTTTCACTCACCCGGTACACGCGCCCCTCCGGACAGGCCTTTGTGGCCCGTTACGCGGTCTTTACCCTGCTGGGGGCACTCCTGCTGCTTGGGATCGCATGGACCATCGTGGAGCGCAAGACGCCGTCGCGCCGCTGGTCCACCCTGCCGGCGGTGACGCTGGCGATCCTGATGATCGCGGGCCAGGCATTCAGCCTGCCGCGTTGGTTGGATGCGTATACGAAAATGAGCCGCGCTTCGTTCCGGTTCTACCAGTCGCTCGATGCCGGAAAACGATCCGACCCCGGTTTCCTGGACAGGCCCTTCAACGAATTCTGGATGGATGTTCGGATTCCTTTGACGGGCCGTCAGTTCCTCGAGATTCGACGGATGCTGGAAGCAGCGGCGGTGCCGCCGGAAAGGAGCGCGGGCCCTGGCGGAACCGGGCCGGAGATCAAAGGGGCTCGCCTCCTCTCTGGGCCGCTGGAGGTTGATCGATGAATGCCAGGCAGAAGATACGGATTGACCGGCTGTTCGGCGCTCCCGTCGCGTATATGCTCAACGTCGCCGCGCGCGTGCTTGGCTGCGTACTGCGCCGGGACCACTCCTTCCCGGGCAGACCGGGAGTGATCTGCGTTGCGAAGTTCGTCGGCATGGGGAGCATACTGTCCGCCGTTCCCATGCTCCAATCCATCCGGCGACGTTACCCGGGCGCCCGGCTGGTCTTCATCAGCAGCAGGAACAACGCTCCGCTGCTGCAAAGGATGACGCTGGTTGACGAATGCCTCTACATCTCCGAAGCCTCGCTTCCGGCCATCGCCGGTACGACGCTGAAAGTCGTGTGGAAATTGTGGCGGTTGCGTCCCGAGCTGTACTTGGATCTTGAATTGTATTCCTTCTACTCGAGCATCCTCGCCACGCTCAGTTGTGCCCGGAACAGGGCGGGATTCTATCGGAAGTCCACGGAATTCAAGGACGGTCTGTTCACCCATCTCATTTTTTTCAACACCAGCATGCCGGTGGAGGCGCTGTACCTGCAGATGGCCATCGCGGCCGGGGCCGGCGCCGACCACGAGGCTCCGGAAGACGTGTCCATTGCGATCCTCGAAAAGGATCGGGATGAATTCTCGATCTTCGCGAAAGGCTGGCTGGAAACCGGCGACCGATTGCTGGCGGTCAATCCCAATGCATCGGACCTTTGCCTGGAAAGGCGGTGGCCGACGGCCTGCTTTGCCGAGACGATCAAGGCGCTGCTCGATCGTATACCGTCTCTCAAGGTGGTCCTGACGGGAAGTCCTGGTGAAAGGGAGCACGTCGAAGGGATTTCTTCGGTGTTTGACGGGTATCAGGGACGCGTACGAAACGCGGCGGGGAGATTGTCCCTGGGGGGGTTCCTGGCGTTGCTGAACCGGGCGGATTGCTTTCTGACGAACGATTCCGGGCCGATGCACATGGCGTTCGCCCTGAAACGGCCGGCGGTGGCCTTGTTCGGACCGGGGCATCCGACGCACTACGTTCCCCGGCATGCCGGTGCCGACAGCCTGATCTTTTACGAGCACATCCTGTGCAGTCCGTGCCTGTATCACAGCGATCTTCCCCCATGCCGGGGTGACAACCAGTGCATGAAAATGATCGCTTCGGAGAAGGTGACCGCGGCGTGTCTCGCCCTGCTGTGGCCGGAGAGCGTGTCCATCGAGGATCGTGCACCGCCGACCTGGAAACCCGCGCCTCACCGTCCGATAAATCGAACCCCCGACGGCAGACCGTTGGGGACGATTGCCTTCCGGCACTAGAAGCGGGGGCGGAACCGAGTTGACAACACGATCATTCAGGGTGAATGCCTTATGAGAACGCATGTCCGGCCTGTCATGTTGCTGCTGCTCATCTTCGTCTGCGTGAACGGTCTGGTTTTCTTTCTCGGACGCAGCCTGATCCCGATGGCTCCGGGATACGGCCTGATCAGCCCGGTACCTTATGGCTACAAGGGGCCGATTTCGAAGAACATGACCTGCCTCGATCCCGCCGGCGCCTTGAACGTGGACTATGCTTCCGATGCATTTGCCGCTGGGGCCATGAAACAAGGGATACTGCCTCTCTGGAATCCTTACCAGGGGATCGGGCAGCCGTTCCTCGCCAACTCCCTGTTCGCGGTGCTCTATCCACCCAGTTGGCTGCGCCTCATTCTGCCTCCACAATGGTGGGACGTCGTGTTCCTCCTGAACTGGCTCCTGGCCGCCTTCTTCCTGTACCTCTACCTCGATGTGCTCGGGGTTCCGAAAGCGGCTTCGGTGCTCGGGGGGGCCGTGGTTCTCGCCAGCGGTTACTTTCAAAGCTACCTCGCGCTCCGGGAACTGCCCGCTGTTGCGGCCTGGTGGCCTTTGCTCGCGTTCGCCGTGGAACGCATCGTCCATGATCCTTCCTGGAAGCACCGCCACTGGGTGCTTGCCCTGGGCATATACTGCAGCATTACGGGGGGGCAACCGGAATCGTCCTTCATAAGCCTCTTCGTCATCCTGGTGTATGCGATCGTTCGACTGCTCCAGGCCGGCAGGAAGGGATGGCGGGCGTTGCTGGGCTTCATTCCCGGTTCGCTCGCAGGGCTTCTGATCGCAGCTCCGCTGTGGGTCAATTTTTCCCAGTACGCGTTCACCTCCTTTTCGTTTCATGCGCCGGATTCCGTACACGGGCTGAAGGGCCGCTCGCTGAGCGCGCTCTACGCGTATATTTTCCCCTATCTATACGGCCCGCCGCAGGGGTATCCGCTGGGCGTTCTCAATGATGCCGATTGGGATTCATCGCCGGGGTGGATCCCGGCCCTTGTGGTCTTTCTTGCCCTGTGTTCGTTCGCCGCGTGGAAGAAGAAGCGCGATGCCGGGCTCGTTTTTCTTTCCATTCTGGCAGCGGCGGTCGGCGCAAAGATATGGTGTGCCCCGGGGATCAACGAAATAGGGGCGCTGCCCTTTTTCAAGCTCATCGTCTTTCCCCGCTATGCGGGTTTCCTCTTCGTCTTCGCCCTTGCAGGCATGGCAGCCTACGGGGTCCATTTCCTGGCCGGGCTCGAGGCGAAAAAATGGCGTCCGATCCTGGCGCCGTGGGCGCTGCTGATGATAGCGCTGCTGGTGTTGGGTATCCATGCGGTGAGAGGCAACCTGGAAACGCTGGGCTACACGGGCGGGCCTGCGGTCCACCTGTTCAGTTTCGGTGTGCTGGGCCTTTTTTGGGCGATTTTGGGGCCGGTCATGCTGTGGATGGTGAAAAGGAACGCTCCGGGGCAAAACGGCGCGTTCTACCTGGTGGCCGCGGCGGGGATCGTCTTGCAGGGGACGGCCTACGCCCCCGTAGGGTTCGACGCAGCGAGCACCGGGCTGCTTTCGGGCATCTGCCTCGTTCTTTATTGCGCCTTCGCCTGGTGGCTCTCCCGTTTCCGGGTGCCCGTTGGCCTGAAGCCGATGGTCGTGGCTTCCGCGGCGGCAGTCCTTCCGACGCTGACCATCGCCCTGCTCGGCCCGCATGGTTTGCCTGACCGGTACAATCCGCTGACACCGGCGCCCTACCTCGACAAGCTCGCGGCATTGCAGCAGGGGGGCATATTCCGGTCGTACTCTTTCGATGGGGTCCCCCAGCCAAATTTCGCGTCTGCCTTCAGGTTGTCGAGTCTGAGTGTCCTCGAAGCCATATCTCCGCAAGGTACGGCTCGGTTCATCGAGCATTTTCTCGATCGCGGAGCTTCCGCACTCTGGCTGGCGGGAAACAAGACGGGTTTTCGCAGCAAGGGAAATCCTTCCACCGAGGTCGTGACAAACCTGAGGTACTATTCCCTCGCGTCGGTCCGGTTCTTTGTCGCGCGCGATTCCGAACCGCTCCTTGCCCCGGTCTACGACACGGATGATTCGCGTGGGGCGATTTCCCCCCTGCCGCTTCGCCGGTCTGCCGAGGCTCGGGTAGTCTGCCCGTCCGACAGCCTGGCAAGAGTCGATGTCAAGCTCGATACCAGCGGTCGGGTCCATACGGGCCGACTCCTCCTTCGCGTTTTCGGCCCCGACGGCGCCGTCATTGCAACGCGTGAAGCCAGGAGCGAAGGGCTTCGCAACCATGCTTACCTGGGCTTCACTTTCCCGCCCGTCGACGGGCTTGAAGGGAAGGAGCTCAGGCTTGAGATTTCCTATGTCCCCGAAAAGCGGGACTCCATGATCGCGGTTTACAGGTATCCGTCCAAACCCGAACTGGGTTTTGCCTTCCGAATGTATGACACGGCGGTTCTGCCGCGCGGATGTTCTCTTCTGTATGACGATCCTGAGACGGGGGTTCGGATTTGGGACAATCCCGGGGCGGTTCCGAGGATATTCCTGGCCCCGTCCGCCGGCGTCGCCGGAACGCCGCAGGAGGCGATGGAACGCATGAGGGAAACGCCGGATCTTGCACGCCGCGTCTGGCTCAGCCGGGGCCCTGAAATCGTTTCCAACTATCCGCTGAACCTGCCAACCGGCAGGCTGCTGTCTTTTGATCTCCAGCCGAATGAAGTCCGCTCGAAATACGAAGCACACACGGCAGGCATTCTGACCTTTACGGAAAGCTTCTGCCCCGGCTGGAGCGTGACCGCAAACGGCAAGGAAACACCGGTATTGCTCGTGGACGGGGTATTCCTCGGGATTCGGATCGACAAGCCGGGGACCTACGACCTTGTGTATCGATATCGTCCTCCCTTGTGGAGCCTGACCCTGGCGATGGCCGTGCTGGGATTCGTGCTCGTGCTCTTCGGCAATCGCATGACGGGGAGACGTCCAGGCAGCGAGGAACCCGCGGGCGTCCCCGAATCGATGGACGGGAACGGTGCCTCGTCGGGCGATGATCCCCGACGTTCCCTTCTTTGAAGGCGTGATGGGGACATGAGCCGGCCCCGGGTACCCGAACCGGCACCCCCGGACGAATTTGCGGCGAATGCGGGGTTGAGTGAAAAACCCCGCCCGGCTCCTTCTCCTCCTGACGTTGTGAGCCCTCCGGCTCCTGGAATATGTGTTATGTGAAAAGTGTAGGTTTGACCCCCTTGCCAAGACGGCGTGCAAAAGTTTAATTAAGGCAAATCCGTACGGTTCTCGATTCCCCATGAACAGGTGGAAGAAGCGGGTGCTTGTATGGAAGTCGTCGCGTCATTTCGATCTGCATTGAATGTTGTACCGGTGACAAAGGTGCGGCTCGCCCGGGTTCTCTGGAAGAAACGATCGTCATGCATCACTGTATCGGACCCGGATATCAGGAACATTCTATGAAAAACCATACCTGGAAGCTATCCAATGTGGATTTTCAGAAATACGGCTCACGGATTCTGCTGGCCTGCCTGCTTTTCGGGGCCGTAGCGGTCTCGCTGTTTTTCCTGCCGGTCAAGAAATACGTGCTGGAAGTCCTGGAATGGACGAGGCACCTGGGGCCGCTCGGCCCGCTTGTGGTCGTCTTGTCTTTCCTGGTGGCATGCGTGCTGCCGATTCCGGGGTCGATTCTGGCCATGGGATCGGGATTTCTCTTCGGTCCTTTCGGCGGGACCGCCACAGCGGCAACCGGCTGCACCCTGGGAGCCTGTCTTGCATTCATCCTGGGACGAACCATCGCCCGAAGCTGGGTGGAGCGGAGAATTGCCGCCAGCGTCCGACTCTCGGCTTTTGACGAGACCCTGGGAGATCACGGGTTCAAGATCATCGTGCTCATGCGGTTGAGCTCGGTGTTTCCTTTCGTGCCGTTGAGTTACGCGCTCGGCGCGACGCGGGTGTCCTTCCGGGATCATGCGATTGCCTCGGCCATAGGCATGTTTCCCATCGTGGCCGCCTATGCCTATATCGGTTCGGCTGCCGGAAACCTGGCGGACGTTATATCCGGGCGCACGTTGATGGGTAACCCGCAGCAGTTCCTGTACTGGGGTGGTCTGGGCGTCATCCTGGTGGTTGTCTTCCTGTTGATCCGTTATGCGGGCAGGGCCTTCAGAGTGGCCGCGGGACAGGCCCGGCCCATGGAGGACGGGGTGGATGGGATGGGGCGCTGCGAGGCACGGCGGGAAGACGGGGACTGGTTGTAACGGTTGGGACCGGGTCGGTCGCGGAGGTTATGGCGGGATATGCTTCGTGTCCGGGAAAGAAGATGGCCGGTGGTTTGCGTGTTGCTGAGCGGCGTCGGCGTGCTTGGGCTTCTGTGGTTCAATCTGCTCTATTATCCCGGCATCGGCCTGGACGGAATCGGTGGCGACAATTCCGGCGCGGCGCTGACCGGAGCGGCGAAAGCCTTTGCCGAGTCGGAGTCCTTGTTTTTCGATCGACTGCTCGACTCCGATCAGCTGACGAAGCCGGACGGCGGCATTGTGGCGTGGTCAACGGTCGCGCTCCGGACCCGGGATGGACAGGAAGTGCATGCATGGGTTTCGCTCCAATGGACTCGGACCTGGGGCTGGAATCGATATGCGTGCCATCTGCTTGCGGACCCCCGCGACAGGATTCTTTTTTCCGAGAGTCAACTGGGTATCGGGAGCATGAACAAGGTGCGATATGTGTTGCGGCGTTTGTGGGCTGAGGAACTGCGCCGGTTCAGAGAGGTCCACAGGGTTTTGCTTTGAAGAACGGTGGCATGATGATATCTTGGTGAGCGCCCGGGCAGATGTCGACGAAGCCAAGTGCCCGATCTTGAGGGGATATTCGTTACTAATGGGACTGTCTGCGGGGTACGGGTACATACTGATAAAGTGAAACTCCTATAGCTACGGGATCACCCGGTTCTCGATGCCTTTCCCATGGCGATGGGTTTTGATGGGGCGCCCCGGAGCCCGGATGGGCGCAGGGGGTGCTCCGATGGCCGCGGGCACGGCATCCGTCAGGGTGCGCGGAGCGGCCGAGGTGGAAGGGGATGCCCGGGTCGCTTCGCGGCGTTCGGTCCCGGCGTGAGGACTTGGGAACCATCCGCGGGGAAGCGGCTTCCCGTTGCGGCGATTGCGGACTTTCTGTTGCAAGAACTTATGGATTTTGCTAGCATCTATAAATTTCGCGGGACAGGATTGACCATAAGAAAAGGAGCGAGATATCCCTTATGACGCTGAAGGAGCGTTGTTATCCGTTCGCTCACATGATTCGGACCGGTAAGGAAGAAGGGATTTATCCCTACTTCAGACCGGTGACCAGAACATGGGGGCCCGAGGTGGATGTGGGAGATCGTCATCTGATCATGGTCGGCTCGAACGATTACTTGGGCCTGACCCATGATCCGCGGGTGAGAGAGGCGGCAATTCGCTCCCTGAGCAGTTATGGAACCGGACCGGGAGGTTCGCGTTTTCTGTGCGGGAATATGGCCCTGCATGAAGTGCTCGAGGACCGCCTGGCGGCTTTTGTCGGCAAGAAACGGGCGATCGTGCACACCACCGGTTTTTCGGTCAATCTGGGCGCAATCGGCTGTCTGCTGAACTCGGATGACGTGATTCTGTGCGACAGAGAGGACCATTACAGCATTTTCGAGGGCTGCCGGTCATCGCGGGCCAAGATCGTTCCGTTCCCCCACAATGACGTGGAAGCTGCGTCCCGCAAGCTTGCGCATGCGGTTCAGAAGCATCCCGACGGAGTCGTTATTCTGATCACCGAGGGCGTGTTCAGCATGTCGGGCGACGTTGCGCCGCTTGCCGATTTTGCACGGATGAAGAAGAAGTATCCGAATCTGTGGATGTACCTCGACGACGCTCACGGACTGGGAGTCATGGGGCCGGGGGGCAAGGGAACTGCGGCCCACTGCGGGGTGACCTCCCAGATCGATTTCATCATGGGCACTTTCAGCAAGGCACTGGCGTCCATCGGAGGTTTCATCGCTTCCGACGATGACGACATCATCGAGTACATGAAACACAACTCGAAGACGCTGATCTTTTCGGCCGCCTTGCCGGCCAGCAACGTCGCCACGGTACTTGCCTGCCTGGATGTGCTGGAGGAAGAGCCGGAGAGGATCCAGCGCCTGCGGGACATCACTCGCCAGGTCCGCGAAGGCTATCGCCGAATCGGATTGGCCGTCAGGGAGTCGGAGACTCCGATCATCCCCATCCGGATCGGTCCCGAGGAAAAAGCCTACGTGTTCGCTCAGGAGCTTTTTGAAAACGGCGTTTTTGCGCTGCCCGCGGTATTTCCCGCCGTTCCCAAGGGGCATGCGGTGATTCGCACTGCGTACATGAGCACTCATGAACAGCGGCACATCGACTACGTGCTCGAAACCGTGGACCGGCTGGCCAAAAAGCACCGGATCCGCAGTGTGGACCTGCCGGAAAGCGAGGCGTTCCTCGAACCGTGCGATTTTGCTGCCGCCAAGTCCTGCGGGGCGCAGTAGGGGGCCGCTGCGTTGTCTTCGCGAAAGAAGCGCCTGGAGAAATGAAAGACGCGGGCTTTCGTTCCAACGGTCCGTGAACGGCGGCCCCACTCGGGAACGCAGCGGGGAAGAATCTCAATCCATGTTAAGGCTATTCGATCTCCTACGCGTCGCTGTTCGCCAGGTTATGCGCCAGATGCGACGATACCTCGGGGTGGTACTGGCCATCACCGTGGGGACCGCCGGCTTCATCGTGGTCATAACGATGGGGCAGGAGGTCAAGAAGACGCTCAATACGGACCTGGACCTGCTGGGGGGAGCGACCCTCGTCAAAGTGCGTTTCGAGGAATACCTGCCCAACCGCGACCGGTTCTCCAAGCCTCCCACATTCCAATCCGAGACGATAAACGCCCTGAAGACCATGCCGGGGGTGCAGGCGGTGAGTGCGGCCGCCGCAAAAATGACCTGGGGCACTTCCACGTGGTATAATGCGCGTCGTAGTTTCGCCGTGCTGGCCGCCGACGGCCTTTTCTTCAGAGTGAACGGCCTCGCGCCGGTCTCGGGGGAGCTGTTCAGCGCGGACGCCGTGAATGAACGGGCCCGGATCGTGGTGATCGGGGAAGAGCTGGCTCGGAGCCTGTTTGAGACCGCCGACGCCACGGGCCGGATTCTGCCCATCGACAAGGATCTTTTCCTGGTCACCGGAGTGCTTGGGGGGACCCTGGCCGGCGACCGGGTCAATTCCGCCTTCATTCCGCTCACGACCGGCCGGGATCGCCTTGAAAATCTCGGTCCCGTGGACCGCCTCTACATCCGTTGTTCTTCCTGGGACGATGTCGCCAAGGTGGCCGAAGCGGTTCCCGCAATGGTGGGGATGCATCAGTCGGCCGAAAGACTGCGGGTCGATGTCGCCTGGGACCCGTTGAAACGTGTGCAACGGATTGCCTGGTGGATCGAAGTCTTTGTTTACCTCGCCATTGTCGCGACCCTGGTGCTCGGGGGGTTCGGAATCTGGAACGGGATGATGGCCGCCGTGCAGGCCAGGACCCGGGAGATCGGCCTGAAAAAAGCGATGGGCGCGGAAGACAGGGATATCCTGATTCAGTTCCTGATCGAGTCGCTGTTCCTCAGTTCCGGTTCCGCCGCGATGGGCGTCCTTCTGGGACGGGTGTGCGTCGAGACGATGAGCTCCTTTCTGAAATGCCGCCCTCCCGAGGAATTGTTTGCAGCCTGCGTGATGATGGGGATCGGTTTTTCGGTTTTGCTGGGGATAGGAGCCGGATTCTATCCGTCTTTGCGAGCCAGCCGCATGGAAGTGGTATCTGCGATCCGGTATGAATAAGGTGACGCTCTTGCATCGACATCGATCCGAGGAACCTGTCATAGAGATCTGCGATCTGACCAGGAGTTTCGAGAACGGCGTGGGGATGATCCCTGTGCTGCACAGGGTGGACCTTGCGATATACCCGGGCGAGATGGTCGCCATCATGGGGCCTTCGGGCTCCGGGAAGTCCACTCTCCTTGCCATCCTCGGGCTCTTTCTCGCGCCTTCCTCCGGGACCTACAAGGTGCTCGACCGAAATGTCCTGGAACTGTCCCGCGCCGCCCAGGCGGAATTCCGAAGGAATGTCGTGGGCTTCGTATTCCAGAGCTGCAACCTCATCGAACATTCCACGGTTTACGAGAACCTGGAGTATCCCCTGATTTACGCCGGCATCAGGCGGCGCGAGAGAACGGGGCGTATCCTCGACGCCCTGGCGCGCGTCAACATGAGCCATCGCCTGCACCATCCGTCGAATCTTCTCTCAGGCGGTGAACAACAGCGGGTGGCGGTGGCCCGGGCGGTTGTCAACCGCCCCAGGATCATTCTGGCGGATGAGCCCACGGGACAACTGGATCGCAGCAACGGTCAGATGGTCATGGACTACTTCAATCATTTCGTGGAGGATGAAGAGACCGCGGTCGTGCTGGTGACCCATGACCCCGAAGTCGCGGCCCGCTGCCACAGGATATGCTATCTCGAGGATGGAGTCCTGGTCTCACGGGGGCGCCCCGGCGCAGTCCGGAGCCGGTCGTCCTCGGTTTATACGCCGGGCGAAGCTTGAGGACGAACGGAGCGACCCGCTCCGGACCATGCGCCGGTGAATGCCGGGGGGGGGCCGTCCCGTTAGCCTGGATTCCCGCCTGCGCGGGAATGACGTTGATGATTTTTCATACTTCGTTGCGCGCCACCGGCTCGCGGCGTTCGTGGGAACGACGGCCGGGGTTTCTCCGGACGCTCCCGGGCGGGCGGTCGAACGGTTCATGGCCGTTGCGTCTCGATGTGGGAAGGGAGTGCGCCCAAACGGGGAGGGGATGCTTTGTACTTGCGCGATAAGGGGCGGAAGGCCCGTCTCGATCGGGGACGGAGAACGGCGATAAGAAATCGCCTGGTTTCGATTTGCGTGATGATCTGGTTGAGCTGCCTGCTGCTTGGCGTCGGGCGTGCAGATGAGGATGTCCTGCCCGGCAAGGACGTGTTTCCGCAGGGCAGGAAGACTTTTTCGGAATGCGTGAGGCTGGCGATCACCCAGTCGCCCTTTCTCACCGTGAGTTCCCTGGAGGTCCAGCTCAAGCGGCTGGACGAGTCAGACAGCAAATATGCCCTGTTCCCGTCTCTTTCGTTGCACAGCCGCTACTATTTCGACCAGCCCAAATTTCAGAACGAAGAGCCCAAGCCCTACACGCTGGCTTTCGTGACCGACGGATACAATCCCATCGAGGCCTATGTCACCCTCCAGGCCCAAAAGCTGATCACTCAAATCGCCATCTACGGTCATCTGCGCATTATTTCGGAGAGCATCCACAGGATAGCTTCCGGCTTTCTCGAACTGGACGCCCTGGAAGAAATGGCCGCTCTTCAACGGGAGGTGGTCGAGCTGGCTGAACGGAATGTCGATTATGTCTCGAAGCGCGTCGGCACGGGAGGGGCAACTCGGCTGGACTCCCGGGTCGCCGCGCAGGAAGTGGAATTGGCGAAATTGGAAAGCCGGAAGATCGCCTCGTCCAAAGAAACGATTCAGGACGGGTTGAAGGCCCTGCTCGGGCTTCCGGCCGACCAGGTCCTGGAGCTGGACCTGCGTGACGCGCGAACCCAGGTCCTGGATCACGCCGGCCCGAATTCCCATACGCTCGATCAGGCCCGGGCCAACTCCTATGACCTCAAGATCGAAGCCCTCAAGAAAGAGCTCCAGACGCGGAACATCAAACTGGCCTATACGAGGTTCTTTCCCACGTTTTCACTCGGGCTCCAGTCAACGGATCCGTTGAGCGGCGTCGACAGCAACGGGTACTTTTTCTCCATCGGCTTCGATCTTCCCCTTTGGGACGGGCTGAAGCGCTACCGCAACGTCGGCCGCCAGGAGACCGTGCTGAAGCAGTTCCAGCACCAGGGGACCCAGAAGGATCTCGATATCGTCTCGAAGTGGAAGACCGGCGTGGAAAAAGCGTCCGAAGCCGCCGCGGAGCTGAAGCTGGCACGCACCCAGGTGGAGCTGATGGAGCTCAAGCAGCAGCAGGGGGAAATCGGCTACCAGTCCGGGCGCATTCCTTTTTCCGGCGTGCTGGCGGACAAGAGAGCCTGCCTCGAAGCCCGCAAGAATGCCCGCATCAAGACTCTGGAGTACGATAAGGCGCTGTTGAACCTTCGTTTTCTGTCCGGAGAACTGTCAAAGGCCTATGTCGATGCAAAAGTCATGTAGAATGAGCACCCTGTTGAAACGGACGGCTTGGCTTGCCTGTTGTGCGATGTTGTTCCTTGCCCCCGCCGCCGGCATTTGCGCCGGGGCTCAGCCGGGCCGGGCGGGGACCGAAGTGAAATCCGGCGATATCCTGCTGCAGGGGAAATTGATGTGCCCCTTGAAGCGGCAGGTGGCGGTGCCTTTTCGCGGGATCGTGACGACCGTGAAGGTTCACGCCGGGCAGGCGGTGAAAAAAGGGGAGGTCCTTGCGCGGTATCGACTGGGGGCCGAAGTGATCATGCAGTTGCGACGCAGGCTCTCTCCTTCTCAGATCAGTGAGATGGGAACTCAGTTGGCCGAGATCGACAAGAACCTGTCTTCGCTCGAGGTCAGGCGCAAGGAGCTCCGGGAGCTGTCCTCCCGGAATATGGCTCCGGCCCAAAGTCTGAACCAGGTGGAGAAAGAGATTCAACTGGCCTCGCGGCACCGCGTCTCCATCGAGTCCCGCCTGCGCCTGGAGCAGCAGCTGGCCCGGGACGATCTCCTCGTGTTGAAGGAGCAGTTGGGCCAGGCCGTCAACGCGAACAGCATTCCGGAAGAGGTGTCTCTCGTCGCCCCCATCGACGGATACGTCATCGCGGTGAGCCCCGACCTTCGGGAGGGGGCTGAGGTCGGTCCGGGGACGCCGGCGTTCATTGTCGGTGCAATGGACCCAATGGTGATGCGTTCCCAGGTGCATGAAATGGATGCCATTCATGTTTCCGTCGGGGACAAGGCGTCCGTGTCCTTCGACTCGATCCCCGGAAAGACCTTCGAGGGCAAAGTGAGCCGCCTGTCCTGGTCTCCGGCGGGGGCGGCGCTCGAACAACCTTCGTACTATGAAATGGAAGTCTTGCTGCCCAATCCCGATCTTGCCCTGAAAGACGGTTTCAAGGGGCAGATCGTTCTTCCCGGGACGAAAGCGACCGGGCGTTGATGCGGTTTCGCCGTTTCGGCATTCCCGGCGCGCGCCGCCCGGCGGATTCGGCGCCCTTTGCGGATTCCGGAATGCACATCCGAGAACATGGCCGGCTTACAGCCGGGTTGCCGTGACGGTGCGCGGCCTTGGAGTTGCGGAGTATGAAGAATAACGGGATCACGGTCGTCCCCGTCCTCGATGAGGCCGGGATGCGGGAGTTCCTGAAGCTGCCCTGGAAAATCCAGGGAGACGATCCCTGCTGGGTTGCGCCCATCCTATCGGAACAAAGGCATTTTCTCGATCGCAAGAAAGGCCCCTTTTTCGAAATCGGCGAAGCCGAGTACTTCCTGGCTTACGTGGACGGAGAACCCGCGGGGCGGATATCCGCCCACGTCAATCATGCCTACGAAGCCCGCCATGACCGGGAGACCGGTTTTTTCGGCTTTTTTGAATGCGTGCGCAATCCGGACGTGGCTTCGGCGCTTTTCGAAGCCGCGGCCGAGTGGATCAGGAAGAAGGGCAAGAACCGCCTCCAGGGTCCCATGAATTTTTCCATCTATGATGAAATCGGTCTGCTCGTCGAAGGCTACGACTCCATTCCGGCATTTCTGCAGACGCACAACCCGCCGTACTACGCGGAGCTGGTGGAAGGGTGGGGATTTCGCAAGGCCATTGACTGGTTCGCAATGCGCGTCACGGAACGCCATCCGGATGAAGAAGGCCTGGCAAGGCACCTCGAAGACATTCTGCGCAGACAGAAGTTGACGCTGACCGCGCCGGACCCTGAAACGATGTTGGAAAGAACCGAGGAAGTCTTCCAACTGTTCAATGAAGCGTGGGAAGCCAATTGGGGGCACGTTCCCCTGACGCGCAAGCAGTTCACCGACGTCTTCAAGCTCCTGAAACCTCTCTTGCGCTCCGATTTGATCACCATGATCCTCGACGGGGATTCCGTGGCGGCATTCATCATCAACATCCCGGACCTCAACCCCGCCATCCGCAAGCTCAACGGGAAACTCACCCTCTGGGGCAAGCTCAAACTCTACTACGAAGCACGGTACAGACCGGTGCGCAGGATCCGCACCCTGCTATTGGGGGTCAAGCGCATTTATCAGCGCAGGCAACTGCACCTGGCCCTCATCATGAGCAGCTTTCTGAGCATCTCGCGACAACATGAGCAGCTTGAATTCGTCGACTGTTCTCTGATACCCGAAACACTCCATCACTACATCAAGGCCATCGAGTCGTTCGGAGCGCGACGGTACAAGACCTGGCGAATTTATGAGCGGGAAGTCTGAGCCATGAACGTCCCGCACTCCATGCCGGAACCGGGGGCACGGGTATGGCGGGACACGATCGTTGCGGCCCTCTGTTCCACCGCATTGTTCCTGTTCGCTCATTTCCACGCGCTTTCGAATCCCTATGTCGTCAACGACGATGTACGCCAGCAGGTCTACTGGATGCAGCAGTGGCGGGATCCCGGCCTCTACCCTGCCGACCTGCTGACCGACTACGCCCGCCGCTACGTCCCGTGGGGCGTCCAGGGAATCTACCGGGCGGCGTCCGAAGTGATGAGCCCTCTTTTCTTCTCCAAGATCCTCACCGGCCTGCTGTTCGTTTTCTTTGCCCTGTGCCTCTTCCGGATCGGCCTGCTCATTGCGGGGCGTGAAACGGCATGGTGTTGCGTCATCGTATTCTGGTTGATGCCATTCTTCCTCGACAACCTCTCGGGAGGACTCTCCCGTGCCTTCGCCGGGCCGCTTCTGGCACTGTTCCTCCTGTGCCGGCTGAAACGCGCTCCGTGGGCGATGGGAGTTACCCTGGTGCTCCAGGCCCTCTTCATTCCCTATATCGCCGTTCTTTGCGGAACGGCCTGCGTCATGGCCTGGGGGGCGTGGGTGCTTGGCCGGGCCCCGTCGCCTCCTTTTCTTTCGAGACCGTCTCACTTCATGTTCCTGCTCGCGGCCGCCGTGCCGGTCTATTGCATGAGCTCCGGCATGGACCATGCCGGGTTCGGACCATTGGTCACGGCGGCCGACATGGCGGGCCATCCTGAATTCGGCATCCACGGGCGCTACTGGATCTTTCCCGGCCCGTCGGTTTTCCGGGACCTGGTGGTGGACCCCTGGGAGTACATCGCCCTGTTTCGCGAAGGGGGGACCGCGGCGGGCATCGCGAGCGTTGCGATCATCGTGATCGCCCTGCTTTCGGGCGCGGCGCGCGCGCCGTGGCGTTCTTTGGAAAAAGTCGCGGCCCCGGTGCTGTTCCTTGCCCTTGCTTCCCTCGTCCTGTACGTTCTTGCCCGGGTGTTCCTGTTGCGGCTTTTCATCCCGTCGCGCTACCTGATGTACACCGTCAATCTTTTCTATTGCCTGGGATTTGCCGTTTGTCTGCAGGGACTGTGGAGAAGGTTGCCGCGGAGGGGCGGGCCGCTGCCTGTCGTGCTTGCCCTGGTCCTGGTCCTGGCGTCGTCCGGGCTGAGGTTGAGAGGAGTGGCCGTTTTTGACTATTCGGCGGAGGCCGAGCTGTACCGCGCCGTCGAGCGGACTCCCAAACAGGCGCTCATCGCCGGGCATCCGTCGACCATGGACAACGTGATGACGTTCGGACGCCGGAAGGTCCTGGCCTCTTTCGAGCTCGCTCATCCCTGGTGCAAGGGGTACTGGACCAGGGTGAAGCCGCGCCTGGAAGATACGTTCAAGGCCTACTATGCCGCGGATGCGCAGACCGTGATCGCCTTTTGTGCCCGGTACGGCATTGATTTTCTCGTCGTGGACGAACGCCATTACGAGCCGTCGTTCATCGCAGGCCGGCCCTTTTTTGCCCCCTTCGACGATCTCATCCGCAACGTTACGGGGCAACGGCGCAATTTCGCACTGCTGTCCCCGGAGTGTTTCGATGCGATGAAGGCGGGGCGACACCACCGGCTGATCGATATGCGGCAATTGCGAAAAGCAGCAGCCACGGAACCGGGCAGTACGGCTTTCCCAAATGAACGCTAGTTCGTGAGCCCCCTCTCCTCCAAGGTCTTCATCATCCGCTCCGCCACCATTTGCCGCCCGTCGTCGTCGATGCGAATCCCGTCCGCCTCGTAGACGGGCTTCGTTCTTGCACACAAGACATTGCGCAAGTCGACGAAGTAGGGTTTCCCCCGAAGGTTTTCGGATAGCGCCTCGTACGTTGTGGAGAAATTGTGACGGAGCGTCTTGAAGCGATCCGTGTTGATCTTGAGGGATGCTTCGACCTGCGCTGCGAACGCGGCGACCGGTTCGGTTTCCACCCAGAAAGCGGGCTGCCACAACAGCAGGAACTTCGCTCCACAGCAGCCCGCCAACCGTTCGATGTAATCGTAGCGCTTCGCGGTCAGGGCCACCATCGTTCTGAGCTCATCCGAGTCCGGGGTCAGGGGGACGGCCGCCTGCATGATCCTTTCATAGAGTTCCCTGGAGTACGAAGCCTGCAGCGCGCCATTGAGAGGGTTGATCAGGCCGTGCAATCCCTTCCGGTACCCTTCGATAACTCCTCTCACCCTTGAGTAGTCGCGGTGGGAGACGGGTGCTCGATGAAGCGGAAAATACAGGGAATCGTTGGCTCCGTCATAGAAGATGATGAGGTTCGGGCATTGCGAGGATTCAACGAGGACCTTCTGAAGGTACTTCGTTTCGAGCAGGGAATTGAAGGAATCTTCCCCGAAGTTGACCACGGTAAAGCAAATTTCCCGCTCGCCCCCGTTCAGCAGGCCGGCAAGAAGGCTGGGGAGGGTTTTGTCGTCCCGGGGAGTCTCGCCCCGGACGGTTTCGCCTCCGAACATCCAGACGGTCCGGTTGTTTTCCGCCGGACCACAGACCTTGTTGTTCGCCGTCGGGCGGACGCCTTCCTGGTTCAGAAACAGGGCATAGGAGTCGTACACCGTTCGTCCCGTCCCATGTGTCGTCACGCCGTAGAAAAAACGATCGCCGGCGTTGATGGCCAGGAAACTCAACAGCTCCACACAGACCGAGAGCAGAACGATCCACGTGCAGACAGCGAAGAGCAACCGCGCCAGACGTCTCATCACAGGCACCTCCATCTTCCTGGGCCGGACCTGCACGGTCTTCAGCCGCCGGCCCGCGGGGCGCGCGGAATCAGAGACCTTTCTCGACCCCCGTGGCGGCGATGTGCTGCGGTTTGGAGAAACGTTCGACTTCCACTTCTATGGCTGTTCCGGTCCTCGTGGTCAGGAAGCCGCACACCCTGCCCCGAGCACGGACGCGGCCCCGAAAGGAATGTCCCGTATGGTGCGAACCCGTAACCTGGCCGTCTTTGAAGGAACCGGTGAAGTGGTAGACATCCTTCCTGTTGAACGGCCCGATCACGGTGAGCACTCCGTCGAGCCGTTCGCCGTGCTGATCCACCCGTGCGTCGATACGGCTGAGAAAATGAGAACCTTTCCACTCGCCGGCCAGGTCGTCTTCCCCGCCGAACACCATCGATGCGGCGAAAAGCATCATGAGAAGGCCCACCACAATGAGCACTATGGATCGCATTTTGGAGCTGTCCATCGCATTGTCCGATTTGAGGTTTACGCAAGCGCCGCGGGGGACGGGGCGCGGACGGTCCGCCCGGCGAGGCGGGGGACACGGTGCCGCCCGTTGGCGTTCCGATCACGGCCACCGGCATTCCATGCCGGCGTTCACCTGATTGCCATGCCATACTCATCGCGTGAAGTCCAGTCACTTTTCCGGCAAACGGTGTTTTCATACGAAGTTACCTAGAAAATAGACTCCCGTGTGAGTCTGTTTTCATGCCTTGTGGTGACGCCGGCGCCATGGGCAATTGCGTTCAAGATGGATCTTTCAAGCACAAAAGAGCGGGGGAATGATTCCCCCGCACCCCCCAAGTTTCGGCCACACGCGCAAGCGCGTGAGGCCGAGCGCTCGGCGCTGTCGGCGACTGGCCGAAGGCCGCCGCCGCAGCGCCACACGGAGCCGCGAAGCGGCGAGGGGGTGTGGGGGATACGTCCCCCACGCTTTTAGAGTATTATTTTGAACGCAAATCCGTATCACTCGTCGTCGGCGATTCCGAAGCGGCGATGCCCGGCGGTCGTCCGGGGAACATCCCAACGCGCGGCAGACGGTTTCATCCCGTTCGCGAAACGCCCAAAGCGGCTTCCCGGGCAGCGGAATCAAAAACCTCTGGCGGGACGTGTGCGCAGAGTTTAAACTGACGCGGTGCCGAAAGTAATACCATGAAAGCGCTCATTGGATTGTATTTCCCGAAGGAGGATACTCCCATGTCGACCCGCCCGGAATCAGTCCTTTCTTCCGTTCACGGTCAACGTTTCCGCATGACGTTGTTCTCCGCATGCGCGCTGATGCTGTTGCTGCTTTCGACGGTGTTGTCCCCGCCTTTTTCGGTCCCCGGTATGGCGGCGGAAACCGCCGGGGGCAAAGGCGGAGGGGAGTTGCGCGTCGTGCGGATCACTCCATCGGGCGAAGACGTGCCCCCCGGCCGCCAGGTCGTATTCGAGTTCGATCGAGCCGTGGTCCCCCTGGGACGCATGGAACGCGACCCTTCGGAGGTCCCCATCGGGTTTGAGCCTGCGCTGGCGTGCAAATGGAGATGGCTCAATCCGAAGACGCTGGCCTGCCAGCTGGATGAAAAGGCCGCGACGCTGCCTGCCACGCGCTACCTTTGCACCGTTCGGCCGGGGATCAGGGCGGAGGACGGCGCCACGTTGTCCGGGGAACTGACGCACACCTTCCTGACCGAACGCCCGCGCGTGGCGGACGCCACGGTGAGGACCTGGCTCGCTCCGGGGACGCCTCAATTCGGCGTGCGTTTCAACCAGCCCGTTCGACTAGCCTCCGTAAAGGCGCATCTCTATTTTCGTTCCGAAAGCGGGGAACGCATACCGGCTGTGGTTTCCGAAGAAACCGAAACCTATCGCTACACCAACTACAGGCGGGGCAGCGCCTGGATTCTCCGGCCCGGCAAAGACCTTGCTTCGGGAAAGAACTTCGATCTCATGGTCGAGCCGGGTCTGGCCGGCACGGACGGCCCGGAACCGGGTGTGGAGAAAAGAAAAATAGTGTCCTTTCAGACCTTTCCGCCGTTTCGCCTGATCGGCGTGAAGTGCAAGACTCTGACCGGCAAGTCAGCGGTCGTTCGCCCCGAGGATCCTCCGGCGGGCAGGCCGCGGTGCAACCCGAACGAGGAAATTTCCCTGCTGTTTACGGCTCCGGTCATGGCGGACAAGGCGCGCGACGGGCTGCGGTTCACACCGGCTCTTCCCCGGGGCGACGAAGATACGGACCCCTGGGACGCCACTTCTTCCTATTCGCGCCTGTCCGACCCGCACAAGAAGAACCAGGCCTACGACCTCCAACTCCCGTGGCTGAAGCCTTTTACCGACTACAGTCTCAAGGGGCGGCCGGGAGGCATTGCCGACGAATTCGGCCGGACGCTTGCGAAACCCGTCGACCTGCAGTTCTCCACCGACCACCGTCCGCCGGACTACGTGCTGTACAAGTCCATGCCCGTTCTCGAGAAATATCTCGACACCGATGCGCCCGCTCTCACCACGAACATCAACCAGATCGACCTCTCCTATGAAACCCTGACGACCGAAGGGAAGACCGCGCGGCAAACGGCGGCCGTTCCCGTGAAAAAACCTCTCGATTCCACGGCGGCAGTCCCGCTGGGCATCCGCCGGATGCTGTCCGGGAAGCCGGGCGTGGCGACGGGCCGGTTGAGCACCCAGCCGCCCGTCCGGGGCAAGGAGACGGGGGACAAGTGGTTCTTTGCGCAGGTTACTCCCTATTCGGTTCACGTCAAACTCGGACACCACAACACCCTGGTGTGGGTGACGGATCTCAAGACCGGCAAACCGGTCATGGGCGTGGACGTGCAAATCTACAAGGACGCCTACAAGGTCCTGACTTCATCCCCCCGGAGCCTCTCTCGAGGAAAGACGAAACCCGACGGCACGGTGGAGCTTGCCGGAACCGCCACGCTCGACCCGGACCTCAAATTGAGCCACGCCTACAAATTCGATTCCCCTCACTTGTTCGTCCGGTGCGAGAAAGGTGAGGACCTGGCCGTGATGCCGCTGGTTCACGACTTTCGCGTCGACGCCGAGGGAGCCAATCACGACTACATTCCCAGCTATCAGCGGGTCCGCCACGGACACCTGCGGGCGTGGGGAGCGACGGCCCAGGGGATCTACAAGGCGGGCGACACGGTTCAGTACAAAATCTACGTCAGGGATCAGGACAGCCACCGCTTTGCCCCACCCCCGAAGGACCAGTACAGCCTGAAAGTGGTCGACCCCGTGGACAAGGTCGTCCATGAGCGTGAAGGGATCGTTCTGTCCGAGTTCGGGGCGTTCCACGGTGAGTTCGCGGTTCCGAAGACCGGGGCCGTCGGCTACTACCGGTTCGTGCTCAAACCCGGGTTCATCGAGGAGGATCTGGAGCCTCTGAAGGTTCTCGTAAGCGATTTCACGCCCGCGCCGTTTAAAGTCGAAACCGAGCTCAGCGGCAACCTCTTCGGGTCGGGTGACACCGTCAAGGTTTCCACCCGGGCCCGGATGCACGCGGGAGGTCCCTACGCCAACGCGGATACCCGAATCATGGCTTATGTGCAGAGCCGGCCGTTCGAGCCGCAGAACCAGGCGGCACGCGGCTATCAATTCGATGTCCAGGAGGGAGCCGAGCATCATGCCCCCTCCACGGAGACGGTTCACCAGGCTCAGAAGAAGCTCGACAACGACGGGAACCTGGAGACGGAATTCAAGCTCGCCGAGCTGGCCATCCTCTATGGCCGGCTGAACGTGGAGAGCGCGGTTCGTGACGACCGTGGGAAATTCGTTGCGAACAAGGCGGCGGCAACCTACTACGGCAGGGACAGGTACGTGGGGATGCTTCTGGACGGCTGGGTCTTGCAGGAAGGAAAACCGGCGAAGGCCGGGTTCCTGGTGGTGGACCAGAACGGAAGCCCGGTGGCCGGAGTGCCCTTGCACATCAAGGTGGAATGGGAGCAGACGAAGGGTTCCCGAGTCAAGGGCGCCGGCAACGCCTACCGCACCGAGTACGTCACCGAGTGGGTAGAAACCGAAAGTCGGGACGCCGTATCCGCGTCCGCGCCCGGTCAGTTCGAGTTCACCCCGAAACGTTCCGGGGCGTATCGCATCACGGCTTCCATCAACGACACCCGGGGACGTCCCCACGAGACCAGCCTGCGCCGATGGGCGACGGGAAAGGGCTATGTTCTTTGGGAATCGGTTCCGGGCAATCTGCTCAACGTGTCTCCCGAAAAGACGGAAGTCCGCGTCGGCGAGACCGCCCGCTTCCTTGTGCAGAATCCCTTTCCGGGAGCACAGGCGCTGATCACCGTCGAGCGCTTCGGCGTGCTGCAGAGCTGGGTGAAGACCCTGGCGAGAAGCACGGAAATCGTCGAGATCCCCGTGCTTCCCGACTACCTGCCGGGTTTCTATCTTTCGGTCCTGGTGACGTCTCCCCGGGTGGACAAGCCGCTCAGCCCGGAAGGCGACGACCTGGGCAAACCGACTTTTCGCATGGGCTACGCGAAAATCGACGTCAAGGATCAGTACAAGGAAATCACCGTGAAGGCCAAACCGGAAAAGGAAGAGTACAAACCGGGTGACACCGTCACGGTGGAGCTCGAAGCGCGTCCGCGCAATCTCAGGCAGGGAGAGAAGGCGCCGCCCGTCGAACTGGCGGTGACGGTGCTCGACGAGGCGGTATTCGATCTCCTGATACAGGGCAGGAAAGCCTACGATCCTTACCTGGGGTTCTTCCAGGAAGTCGACGACCTGGACCTTGCCAACTACAGCCTGCTCATGCACCTGGTGGGCAGAGAGAAACTGGAGAAGAAAGGAGCCAGCCCCGGCGGCGGAGGGGGATTCGATCTCGGGTTGAGATCGGTGTTCAAATTCGTGAGCTACTGGAATCCCTCCGTGCCGGTGGACGCTGAGGGCAAGGCCAGGATTCGGTTCAAGGTGCCGGACAACCTCACCGGCTGGAGGGTCCTTGCCATGGCGGTAACCCCGGACGACCGGATGGGACTGGGCGACACCACGTTCCGCGTGAACCAATCCACGGAGATAAGGCCCGCCCTTCCCAACCAGGTGATTGCGGGGGACGGCTTCGAAGCGGGCTTCACCGTCATGAACCGCACGGATGCGCCGCGCGTCATTGAAGTCTCCATAGAGGCGTCGGGGCCGGTCGAGCTCAAGGATGGCGCTTCGCCTAAGATCGTCCTGCAGATCACGGCCGAGCCATTCCGGCGGCAGTCGGTCCGGTTGCCGCTCAAGACGACGGGACCGGGTGAGATCGTGTTCTCCGCCCGTGCCGGCGATGAGCGCGACCGGGACGGGTTGAAACAGACCTTGAAGGTGCTTCCGCGCCAGTCCCGGGAGACGGTAGCCCTGTACGGATCGACCGCGGAAGGAGAGGTGAGCCGAAACGTCGCCTTCCCCGAAAACCTGCGCCCTGAAATGAGCCGGCTGGCCGTAACGCTTTCCCCCACCGCCCTCGCGGGGCTGGACGGGGCCTTCGCCTACATGAAGCAATACCCGTTCAGCTGCTGGGAACAGAAGTTGTCCGTCGGCGTGGCGGCAGCCCTCTACCCGCAGCTCAAGCCTCACCTGGACGAGTCCTTCTCGTGGGATGAGAGCGGAGCGCTCGTCGGGAAAACCATCGCTTTGGCGGTCGAATACCAGGCACCCAACGGGGGCATGACGTTCTACACGCCCAAGAACGAATACGTGAGCCCCTACCTGAGCGCCTTCACCGCGCTTGCCTTCAACTGGTTGAGGGAATCCGGCCATGAGATCCCCGGCGCGGTGGAAAAGAAGCTGCATGAGTACCTGCAGGGGTTGCTGCGCCGCAACGAAACCCCGGAGTTCTATTCGCAGGCCATGGCGTCGACGGTTCGCGCGGCGGCGCTGGCGGCCCTGGCGGAAAGCGGGAAGCTCAAGGCGGAAGATCTCGACCGGTATCGTGACCGCGTCAAGGAAATGAGCCTGTTCGGAAAAGCCATGTATTTGCGCGCCCTGTTGCGGGTGCCGACGGCCCGGACGCCGCAGCGGGAAGTGCTCGAAGCCATCCTGGCCCATGCCGACGAGACCGGTGGGAAGCTCCTCTTCACCGAGACGCTCGATTCCGGATTTCACTGCCTTTTGGGATCGTCGATGCGCGACAACAGTGCCGTCTTGAGCACCTTCATCGCCTATCAGGCCGCCAATCCGGCGGCATCCGGCCTGGGCGAAATGTCCGCGCGGCTCATGCGCACCATTGTCGAGCAACGCAAAGGCCGCAGCCACTGGCAGTCCACACAGGACAACCTGTTTGCGATGAAGGCGCTGGCCGATTTCGCCCGTGTCTATGAAAAAGCGGATCCGGACATGAGCGTTTCGGCATTCCTGGATGCGACCCCGCTTGGAACCGCCGAATTCAGGAAGAGCACCGATCCGCCCGCCCTGCTGGTACGGCCGCTGGAAACCGGCGATCCCGGGCGCAAGGCGGTGGTGAAACTGGAACGCAAAGGAACGGGGCGCCTCTATTACACCACCGCCCTGTCGTACACGCCTCGGGAGCCGAGCCGGGAGTCCGTGAACGCGGGCATCGAGGTCGGGCGGGAATACAGCGTCGAGCGCAACGGTTCGTGGGTGCTGCTGAAGAGCCCGATGGAGATCAAGACCGGAGAACTGGTCCGCATCGACATCTTCGTCTCCGTTCCCGCCGAGCGATTCTACGTGGTCGTCGAGGACCCGTTGCCGGGCGGGTTGGAACCGGTGGACCGCCAACTGGCCACGGCTTCGACGGTGGATGCCGCCAAGGGGGAGGCCGTCGTCCCGGAGGGATCCTTCCTGCGCCGGTACAGTGACTGGCTCGAGTACGGGGGCTCCCGGTGGAGCTTCTACCACAGGGAGCTTCGGCACGAAGCGGCGCGGTTCTATTCCGAACGGCTCCCCGCGGGCAGGTATCACCTGTCTTACACGGCCCAGGCGATCGCTCCGGGAGAATTCTTCGTCCTGCCTGTCCGTGCCGAGGAAATGTACGATCCGGACGTCTTCGGCAAGGGACTCCAGGAAACCCTCATCGTTCGACCGGGGGAGAAAACGGATTGATCCCGAGTCGTTCCGATTCGCGTTCGAGATCGCTCGGTCGGGGAGCCGCGGGAGGTGGGGTGTGCAGGAATGAACCTCGCCCCTTGTACCACTCGCGATCGTTGGGGCCGGCTTTATGCCCTTTCACCCGATGCCGCCGCCTTGAACGCAGGACGACATCGGACCGTCGGGCCGTGGAAGATCGATGGGTAACCCGGTGGGTTCGAAAGCCATGACTTCAAAAGGGAGCGAAGTTTCCTCGAGGCGTTCCCGCCTCCTGGCGGGGTTGTTGGCCTGCCTTGCGCTCGGGGCGGCGGGGACGCTTCTGCTCGCCTGGAAAACCGTTCGCGATTTGCGTCCGCCGCCCGAAAGCCTCTCCCTCGGGGACGCCCCCGTGCGGAAAATGAAGATTCTCGACCGCAGCGGCATCCCGCTCTCGGTCACTTACATCAACCACTGGAATCTTCACGATGTCCTGCCTCTGCGGGATGTCCCGGAGCTTTTGCGGCAGGCGTTCATTGTCTCAGAGGACAAGCGCTTCTTCGAGCATCACGGGGTGGACTGGCAGGCACGGGGCCATGCCTTGTGGCAGAACGTGAAGGCGCTGAAAGCGGTGCGCGGCGCGAGCACGATCACCGAGCAAACGGTCCGGATGCTTCATCCGCGCCCTCGAACCCTCTGGTCCAGGTGGCTCGAAGGAATCGAGGCGCACATGCTGGAACGACGTTTTTCCAAAGCCGAAATTCTCGAATTCTACCTCAACCAGGTTCCATACGCGCACCGAAGGCGAGGGGTGGTCCAGGCCGCAAGGCTCTACTTCGACCGCGATCCGGATACCCTGAGCGTGCGGGAAACGCTGGCCCTCGCCGTCCTGGTGCGCGCTCCTTCGAGCTTTGACCTGCGCCGGGGGGGGCGGGGCGTGGATGGGGCCGTCAGGAGGCTGGCGGCGAACATGAAACGGCGCGGGACGCTCACCGAAGACCAGTACCGGAGCGCCGTGGAAGACCGCATCGAGCTGCGCGAAGCGCGGCCTCCGGTGGACGCCACGCATTTCGTGCAGCATCTCCATCGCGCCGGGCCGGAAGGCGCCGCGCTCGGCAGCACCCTCGTCACCACCCTGGATGCGGCCCTCCAGGAGCGAGTTCGGCACATACTCGACAGTCGCCTGAGGGATCTGCGCTCGAGCGCTATCGGCAACGGTGCCGTGCTGGTGGTGGATCATCGGTCCGATGAAGTGCTGGCATGGGTGAATGGGGGCGCAATGGCCGAGGGTACCCCCGGTGCGTGGATCGACGGCGTCACCACGCCAAGGCAGCCGGGTTCCACCCTGAAACCCTTCCTCTATGCCCTGGCGCTCGAAATGGGCTGGACCCCCGCCACCCTCATCGACGACTCGCCCGTGGCGCTGGCCGTCGGTTCGGGGCTCCACAACTTCCACAATTACAGCCGAACCTACTACGGGCCACTGCGGTTGCGGGAGGCGCTCGCCAATTCGTTGAACGTTCCCGCCATTCGCGCCATCCAGTTCACCGGGACGGAGCGGTTCCTCGGCCGGCTGCGCCTGCTCGGGTTTCAATCCCTGGCGCAACCGGCCGACTTTTACGGGCAGGGGCTGGCCCTGGGCGACGGGGAGGTGAGCCTGTTCGAGCTGGTTCGCGCCTACGCGGTTCTGGCTCGGCAGGGCGAGTACCGGCCGCTGCGGACGACCCGGGCTCCCGTGGCTGCGTCCGAGCCGCCGCGCCGCGTCTTCGCCGCGACCACGGCCGCACTGATCGGAGACATCCTGTCCGATCCCCAGGCCCGGCGGCTGGAATTCGGCGACGGGAACCTGCTGCGGTTGCCCGTTCAGACGGCCGTGAAGACGGGGACGTCCACCGACCACAGGGACAGTTGGATCGTGGGGTTTTCAAGCCGATACACCGTCGGAGTCTGGATGGGAAACCTGGACCGGGGCCCGACCAAAGGCGTCACCGGCCTGGCAGGTCCCGGGCTGGTTTTGAGAGCGGTCTTCGCGGAGTTGAATCGATACGGCGACGCGGCGCCCCTTCCTCCGTGTCCGGGCTTGGCGATGGCGACCATTTGCGCCGAGAGCGGGCTTCCGGCCGGACCGCACTGCCCCGGGCTGCAGGAGTGGTTCGAACCCGGGACGGTCCCCACCGGGGTGTGTTCCATCCACGAACGGCCGGGCCGACGCGATTCCGGCGGGGTCGTCGTCGAGGCGAACCGCTCCCGGGATCTGCGCCTGCAGCAGCCGACGCCCGGACTGCGGCTCGCCATGGATCCTCGTATTCCCGACGAGCTCGAAGCTTTTCCGTTCAAGGTTCCCGAGCGGCCGCCGCCCAGCCGCATCGAATGGCTGGTCGACGGAGAGGTGATCGGCTCAACGGGGCCCGGCGTATGCCAATTCGCGTGGCCGCTCTCCAGGGGCGCTCATCTGGCCCGCGCCCGGGTGTGGCGCGCCGATGCGCCCGGCGCCGAGGAAACGCCGGAGGTGCGGTTCACCGTGGAGTGACCACGCCTCATTCCAGGTTGCGTTTAAAACCGTAATACGGTTGCACGGGAGGGCTGTAACGCCGGGTCGAATGCTTGCCATTCACTTCGAACATCGTAAAGGGCGGGCGCCGATAACTTTGTGTTCATGATTCGATACGTTTTCTTATCACCTGCGATTCATATTTGGATCGGCCATAGATTCAGGCCCCGTAGGGTTTTGAGCTCAAGTGATACGTTTCTGTATCGCCGATACGAAAATCTCTCCGAAAACCTCGTTCGATAATACCCCATTATAATTGCGTTTTTTTACATTTCAAGGGCTGGCACGCGTCTTGCTCCCAGTGCTGCCAGAGGCTTCCGCCGATTCCGTGTTTTTGAAACGGAACCCCGGTCACCCGGGCATGCCGGATGGTCGTGGCGGTTGACGGTACGGAAGCGTTCGAAAACCTCACTTCCACGTGTGCCAGGAAGGGGAATCTGCCAGGCGATGAGTTGTCGGCGGATTCCCCTTCCCCTGCGCGCGGATGGAGGAGGGGTGGATCAAAAGACAGACAGGGGACCCGGGATTGCCGGTTCGGACGGCTGCAGGTGGTTGAAGGATCGTCGGTTTCCGGTGGAAACGGTTTCCACGTTTTTGAAGCCTCCGAGCCGTCGGGGGCATTTGAATGCAGGGGAGGTGATGAAGAATCGGGGTAGTTCCTGTGAATGTGGTGCTGACTTAAACAAACAATTGAGAATGAGGATGAATCATGGGTGTTAAACAAATCGACGCTGATGTTGTGATCGTAGGCGGTGGAAGCGCTGGAACGTTTGCGGCCATCAAGGCCAAGACCGCCAACCCCAAGGCCCGGGTCGTCGTCATGGACAAAGGCCCGATCGAGACCGCCGGGGCAATCGGCCGCGGCATGGACGCCTTGAACGTCGTCGCCGTTCCCGGTTATGGGACCCCCGAGGATGTTGTGGAGGCCTTGACGAAGGTATCGGAAGGCATCCTGGATCAGGAATGCGCTTATACCCTGGGCGCGGAAATCTACGACAGAATCAAGGACCTGGAAGAGTACACCGGCCGGGAACCGGGCGATCTCTTTCCGGTAGACGATAACGGCAATTACAAGTGCAACTATCTGCACCCCACGGAGAAGGCCCTCTACCTTGCGATGGACGGCGAGGAAATCAAGCGGGCACTTGCGCGCGAAGTCAGGCGGCAGGGCTGCATCGTACTCGACCGCACTCCGGCTGTCCGGCTGTTCACCACCGACGGCAAGGTTTCCGGAATCTTCGGCTTCAACATCAGGACGGGAGAGCAATACCTGATCAACACCCCGACGGTGGTGCTCACCTCCGGATGTGTCGGCAAGTTCGGGATGCCCCGCGACGGTTACCTGAGCGGCATTTACGAATTCCCGGGCAATACCGGTGAGGGTTATGCCATGGCCTATCACGCAGGGGCGGAACTGATCAACCTGGAGTGTTTCCAGACGAACCTGCTGATGAAGGACTTCAACGGCCCCTCCTGCGGTTACGTCGTGATTCCGCGTGGCGGCTGCGGCGTCAACGCCCTGGGAGAAAGGTACTGGACTCACGGTTACTGGTCCGGGGACATGTTCCTGGCCGTCTGGCGCGAATTCGCCGAAGGGCGCGGCCCCATCTACCTGAAACTCGACCATCTGCCCGAAGAGACCATCCAGGGTCTGGAGAAGATCCTGTGGGGTACGGAGCGCACGGTCCGCGGTCAGTTCCACAAGCAGCGCGATGAGAACTATCGCCGCTGGGATTCCGTTGAGCAGGGTCTGGAAGAGATCACCCTTTGCAGCGGTCACAGCATGTCCGGCATCCTGATCAACAAGAACACCGAGACGAGCGTACCGGGCCTTTACGCCGCGGGCGACTGCGCGGCGGTGCCTCATCAGTACCTGCCCGGAGCCTTCGTGTTCGGCGCCATTGCCGGCAAAATGGCCGCGGAATACGCGGCGAAGAACAAGGCGCCGAAGCTCGAAGTGGACGGCATGGGCGTCTGGAAGGAGATCAGAAAGCCTCTTGAGACCGCCGAGCCGGGAGTGCCCGTCGAGATGGTGGAAATCAAGATCCGCACCAAGGTCAGCCAGTATCTCACTCCGCCCAAGAGCGATCCCCTCATGCAGAAGATGCTGTGGTGGGTGGATCGTATGCGCAAAGAAGACGTTCCGCAGATCAAAGTCTGCGATTATCACGACCTCATCAAGGCCACCGAGGTGCAGAGCATCATCGACTGTGCTGAAATGGCCGCCAGGGCCTCCCTGTTCCGCACTGAGAGCCGTTGGGGACTTTCCCACTACCGCATGGCGTACCCCAAGGTCGATCCCAAGTGGGACGGCAAGTACGTCGTGGTGAAGAAGAACATGAGCACCGGGGAGATGGAAGTTTCGGCCAAACCGGTTCCCGCTTACAAGTGGAATTATCCCACCAGGCTCGAATACGAATATCCCAAGTTCAACCTGGATATTGGACCTGGCTTCACTCATCCGCCCAATGACATGCACGATCCGTGGATCTCGCAGAAACTCGGCGATGAAGGTTTGGCCGTACCCAAGAGAATGAGGTAGGAGGGCTGATAATGGAACGATACGACTGCAAGAAATACGAATGGGTGAAGGTTGACAAGAACAAGTGCGACGGCTGCGGCGACTGCGTGGCGTACTGTCCCCGCGACGTCCTGCGCATCGACAACCAGGGATACCCTTACATGGCCTACCGTGACGACTGCTGGTACTGCGATGTTTGCACGTTCATGTGCCAGTTGGACGCCATCCGGCTGGAGAGTGTTCCTTACCTGATCAAGTAGCTCATAAAACCGTTCCGTCCGGCGCCCCCTGCGCAAACTCGGGGTGCCGGGCGGAGAGTGCCCTATGGCAGGAGGTAGGAGCCATGTCTGCGACCGTAGTCATTGAAGCCCTTTCCGCTCACTGCGCCGGCTGTGAAGTGGCCATTCTGGACCAGGGCGAGTTGCTGCTCGATATCCTGGAGAGGATTTCGATCGTCCACGCCCCCATTCTGATGGACAGTAAGTATCGCGATCCTGCGGGGGATTCTGATGTCGTCAGCATTCCCCGGGCCGACGTAGGGATTGTCTCCGGCGGTATCCGCACGGAGCACGGCCTGGCCGTGGCCAAGGCCGTTCGGGAAAGTTGCGGCATTCTTATCGCCAACGGTTCCTGCGCCTGCATGGGGGGAATACCGTCCCTCGCCAACCTGGTTCCTCCCGACGTGTTGAAGCAGGGCGTTCCGAACCTGGAACACGGGGTGGAGGACGGCGATTTCGAACTGCCTCCCTTGACCGCCAGGGTGGCAGCCATCAATGAGGTGGTGCCGGTGGATATTTTCCTGCCCGGCTGCCCACCGCCCACGCACCTGTTTGCCGCCGCCCTGCAGGCCGTCCTTGAAGGCAAAAGTTTCGATCTTCCGGGGGACACCGTCTGCAACGAATGTTCCAAGACAAAGGAGAAGCGAACGGTTTTCGCCGACAACGGCCTTCAATTTCCCGAAATGCTCAGGCCGTTGGAGACGCCGCCGCTGGATAAACGCTGCCTGATCGAACAGGGGTTCTTCTGCATGGGAGCGGCCACTCGGAGCGGCTGCGGAGCTCGCTGTACGCAGGTCAACATGCCCTGCCGGGGCTGCATGGGGCCGAAACGGATCGGAGAGAACCCGCGGGCTGAAATGCTGGGTGCGCTTTCCGCTTACAACTATGCCTTGAGAGATGTTCACGACCGGCGAGCGGCCTTCAACTGGTTCACGGGTGGGCACAGCAACCTGCGACCGGTCCGCTAAGGAGATTGGCAGTATGGGAAAGAAGCTTGTCATCGAGCCAGTAACGAGGGTAGAGGGTCATGCAAGGGTCACCATCGTGCTCGAGGATTCCGGAAAGGTCAAGGATGCGCGGGTGCAGGTGATCGAGATGCGGGGGTTCGAGAAGTTCTGTGTGGGCCGCCCCGTCGAAGAAATGCCGCGCATTGTCACGGCAATCTGCGGCATTTGCCCGTGGGCGCACCATATGGCTTCATCGAAAGCCGCGGATGCCCTTTTCGATGTCCAAATACCGGAAACGGCGCGCAAGATCAGGGAGGCCGCTTATTCCGCCCACATCGTGCACAGCCACCTGTTGCACTTTTTCTTCCTGGCCGCGCCGGATTTTCTCAGCGACCCCGGTGCGGATTTCGGGGTTCGAAACATCATCGGACTGGCCGCCAAGAATCCGGACCTGGTCAGGAGAGCGGTGCGGGCCCGGCACATGGCCCAGGAGATGACGGGGATCATTGCCGCCAACGCCACGCGTCCCGACGCAGTGGTGCCGGGCGGTTTCAGCAGGGCCATGAGCGAGGAGCAGAGGCAGGAACTCTTGCCCATGGCTCGGGAGGTTCTCGAATTTTCGCGGTTCGCGGTTGACTTTGCCAAGGAAAAGGTTTTTATCCCCCTATGGCCTCAGGTCAAGGAGGAGCCTTTTCTGGCGACGGGTTTTCTCGGCACGGTCGACGCGAATGGAGGTCTGAATTTCTACGATGGCAGGCTGAGGCTGAAGCAACCCGGCGACAACGGACATTACACGGAGTTCGAGCCTAAAGACTACAGGGACTTCATCGAAGAACAGGCAATGGATTGGAGTTACGTGAAATTCCCCTTCGTCAGATCGGCGGGGCGCCTTTCGCTCGACCCCGAGGATCCGGTTGGGGTATACCGCTCCAACTCGCTGGCGCGCGTCAATGTGTGCGACCACATCACCACGCCCCTTGCGCAACAGGAACTGCTCGAATTCCGCGAAACGGTGGGAAGGATGCCTCAGCATGCATTCCTGCAGCACTGGGCGAGGTTGATAGAAGCTTTGTACAATTCGGAACGCGCCGTGGAGCTGTTGAGCGATCCGGAAATCACGAATCCCAATGTGCGCGAGACCGTCACACCCGTGGCCGGAAGAGGCGTCGGCGTGGTGGAAGCCCCCCGGGGTACGCTCATCCATGACTACGAGGCGGACGACAAGGGGTTCATCACCAAGGTCAACCTGATCGTCGCCACGACGCACAACAGCGCGGCAATGAACATGGACGTGCTCATCGCTGCGCGGCGAATCCTGGATGGCGGTCGATCCGATGAGGAAGCGCTCAACAAGGTTGAAATGGTCATTCGGTCATACGATCCCTGTTTCAGCTGCTCCACCCATATGCTGGGCGGCGCGCTGCCCGTGAAGCTCCAGTTCCTCGACACGCGCGGGCAGGTCATACGAACGATTCAAAACTGAGGGAAGAGATGTATCGTCAGATCCGGGGTGCGGAAGTCATGGTCATCGGTTGCGGTAACGTCCTGTTTGGCGACGACGGCTTTGGCCCCGCGGTGATTGAACGACTGCAGACCGGGTACCGGTTGCCCGACGGGATGGTTGCCGTCGACGCGGGAACCGCGGCGGGTGAGCTGCTGCTGGACGCGCTTCTTGGTGACGAAGCGCCCCGGACCCTGATCATTGTCGATGCGATGGATCTCGGCCTCAGTCCTGGAACGGTTGAAGAGATTCCCCTGGAAGCCATCCCTGAGAACAAACGGGCGGACTTCAGCGTGCACCAGTTTCCCGCTGTCGACTTCCTGAGAGAGCTCAAGGAACGCAAGGGCATTTCCTTGCGGCTTCTGGGGTGTCAGGTGGAATCTGTGCCCGGGGAGATTTGCCCGGGCCTGTCCGTCTCCGTTGCCCGATCCGTTGGGGAAACGGCGGAAGATATCTACCAAATGGTCTGCAAGGAGGTCGGAATCCAACACTCGACGATCTGACGCATCTCCGGACGCTGCTTGTGAGCGGCGTTTTTCGTGCGGGTAATCGAACTGCTTTTGTTGCATTTCCATTGGATGTGCCTGTGGAAACAGTCAAAGGAGATTGTTGATGAGCGAAGAAAAAAAGATCCAAAAAACGATCAATGACAGCCGGAGAGCATTTCTCAAGTATTCTGGAATGGGATTTGCCTTTTCCACGGTGATGGGCATGATTCCCGGGAATCCCATAACGGGTTCGCTGGGCTGGAAGGCGTTTGCCCAGTCCGAAAAGAAAGTATCGGACGAGCTGATGGAAATTGCGGCCAAGTATGGAAAGCCCACCGGAAAGTACGGGAAGATTGGAGAGCCGGTTACGATTACCGTCGGCTATCAGCCTTACTGCACCCCCTACTGGACTTCCTCCATCAACAAACAGGCCCAGCTCTGGAAGAAATATCTTCCCCAGGGTAGCAACGTCGTTTGGTTCAGATCCCTTTCGGGGCCTCTTATCAACAACAACATGTATGCGGGCAAGAACCAGTTCGGGTACATGGCTGAAACGCCCGCCATGAGGAGCGGCGATACGGTGGCGTGCGACCTCATATCCGTCACGGGCTACGACGTCGGCGAAGCCGGGGCCATCTGCATCGATCAGAAATTGCTCCAGGAGGGGAAATTCAAAGAGGCCAAGGACCTGGCGGGGAAAAACGTGGGGACCCCAGTGGGGTCGTTCTCGCACAGGCAGATACTCGCATGGTCCGATCAGACGGGAGTCAAGACGAACATCCTGGACCAGTCGACGGAGCTGCAGATCACGAACCTCAGGGCGCAGAACATCACCGCCGCCGTCACCTGGGAGCCTTATCCCAGCTGGCTCGAGCAGCGCGGGATCGCCACGCGGTGGTTGACGGGTCAGGACATGGCCTGCACCTGCAAGAAGTACAACCCCGAATCTGTGGATCACACGTACAGGGTTGTGGGAAGCCTTCTGGCAATTCACGAATGGCTCAGGGACCGCCCCGACATCATGGTGGCGTTTCTCAAGGCCGAGGAAGAATCCCGGGATATGCTCATGAATGACCGGGACCTTGCCGCGTACTACATTTCCACCGACATTTCCGAGATTCATCCCGCGGTGACCCGGGTGGTTCTGGACATGATGGTCTGGGACGGAAGGGTCACTCCGGAATGCCGCAAGCACCTCAAGGCCGTGGCCCGGATGTGGAAGGAAATCGACATTATCCGCAGCGCCCGGACGAAAGATCCGGATAAATTCGTCGACGAGTGGGCCGATGACAGGTATTTGCGCCTGGCCATCAAGGAACTCAAGGCCCAGGGGCAATGGACCTCCGAGCAGTTGCCGGGGTTTCCGAAAGAGGCTCGACCGGATCAAGTCAAGCCGCATACTTGGAAGACCTATGAAAAGATTGAATTGAAACAGAAACCGTGGAACGCAAGTAAAGCCTGATTCGTCGCGGCAAGTACAGAGTGCCACGCGCGTGCGGGAAAGGTGCGGGCGTGCCGCTCCCTGAGGGGACCGGCACGCCCGGCACTCATGCCGCAGAAATGGTTTTTCCAGGCAGGGCGTATTCCAACGCCGAGGAGTAACAGGGCATGTCCAACTCGCCACAGGATCAGCAAAGCAAGGAAAATATCGTTACGAGCCATATGCGGGCGTCCGTCAAGGCTCGTTACGAAGAGGTCTATTTGAAGCGGAGCCAGGAGCAGAAGCGACTGAAGAGAAGCCAGGTGATCACCGGTATCTTGGGCGGCGTAGCCTTTGTGATCTTCTGGTATATCTGCTCCCAGACGATCATGTCGAAACTTCCCAGCCCGTGGGACACTTTGGTCCAGTCCATCAAGACGGTCATGGACCCGTGGTATTACAAGAGCGTCTACCACAGCTTGTTTCGTGTCCTCCTGGGTTTCTGCACCGCGTCCGCGATAGCCATCCCGCTTGGGCTCATCATGGGGTGGAACCGCATTGTGCGGGACCTGACAATGCCCGGATTCGAACTTTTCCGGTCCGTTCCGCCCGTGGCCTGGGTTCCGCTCTCGATCATCATCTTTGCCCAGATGGAATACAGCATCGTGTTCATTACGTTTACGGGCGCCTTCTTCGTGGTGGCCCTGAACGCAAAGCTCGGAGCCGAGTCCATCGATCAGTCCCTGTTCAGGGCGGCGTGGTGTCTTGGCGCCAATCCTCGCCAGGTTTTTCGCCACATCCTCCTGCCCGGTTCCCTTCCCTCGATCTTCATGGGGCTTGCCCTCGGCATGGGGATCGCGTGGCAGACAGTGGTTGCGGCCGAAATGATCGCCGGGCAGTACGGGCTCGGGTACCTCGCGTGGGAGAGCTACAGTCTCATACGGTTCCCGGAAGTGATCCTGGCCATGGCCAGCATCGGGGTGCTGGGATACGTCTGCAGCGCCATCCTTCGTGGAATCGCGAACAAGTACCTGGCGTGGCGGAAAGTCTATACGGCTTAAATTCCGCAAACTCCCGAACATGACTCTCACTCAGGGGTGACAAATAATGGCAAAGGCAACAGAAGGCAACGTCGTAGCCAAGCATGTGAGCCTGGTGTACGACCCGCTGGGAGTGAACGTGCTCGCCGTGGCCGATTGCAGCTTCGAGATCGAAGCGGGATCCTTTCTGGCCATCGTCGGACCCTCGGGCTGTGGGAAGACCACGTTGCTCAACATGATCGCGGGCTTCGACACTCCCACCGAGGGCGAAATATGGGTGGATGGGGCCTGTGTCGCCTCTCCCTCGATCCGTCTCACTCCCGGGCCCGACAGGGTCGTGGTCTTTCAGCACGGGGCGCTGTTCCCGTGGAGGACCGTTCTTGAAAACGTGTGCTGGGGACCGGTGATGCAGGGGACCATGTCTCGGGATGAGGCTGTCGAAAAGGGAAAGGAAATATTGAAAATCGCGGGTCTCGAAGGCTGCGAAAACGAATATCCCATGAACATCTCCTCCGGGATGCAGAGACGGGTCGAGATTGTCCGGGCACTGGTCAACGAACCCAAAATACTGCTCCTGGACGAACCCTTCCGGGCACTCGACGCCATGACCAAGTCGGTCATGCATCAGTACCTTCTCGATCTGTTCGATGCCACCGGCAAGACCATCATGTTCATCACTCACGACCTCGATGAGGCCATCTTCCTCGCGGACAGGGTCTTTGTGATGACAACGAGGCCCGGGCGCCTGAAGCAGATGATCGAGGTGGATCTTCCCCGGCCGCGGAATTTAAAGACCAAGGTGACCGACAGGTTCATCCAACTCCGGAACGAGGCCCTCGATGCCGTCCACGAGGAAGCTCAAAAGGCTTTCGAGCGGGGCGAGCGTGAAATGGCCAAATAGAACCGATCGTCGGAGCATCCAATGGAACCAACGAAAAGTGAGGGGGCCGAAGTGGCACAGGAAACCACAATAAGAATCGAATCCGAACAAGAAGCCTTGGAGGCCGGTAAAGCGGCTGACGACGGCGGGCAGGTGGACTGGAGCAACAAAATCGGGGCGTACCGGGAGTATTCCGCCCTTGAGAAGTTCCTGCGGCGCAGCGTCCGTGGCATGTTCAATTACTCGAATCTTCGAAAGATACTGTCTCTTGTCATCATTGTCATCCTCTGGCAGTTGGTCACCACGTACAAAATCCCTCCCTTCACGCGGGTTCCTTCCCCGAACGAGGTCTGGAAGGAAGCGGTCGCCTTTATCCCCAGCACGCACTGTTTGATGTGCGTGATCTTCAGCATGGGGCGAATCTACCTCGGTTTCATGATCGCGTGCCTGATCGGCATTCCCCTGGGTTTGATGATGGGGTGGAATCGCAACGTAAAGAATTTCACCTTTCCCACCTTTGAAAGCTTGAGACCGATTCCGGTCATTTCCTGGATACCCCTGTCCGTGATCATGTTTCCGCTCACCGAGCACAGCATCGTTTTTCTGGTGTTCCTCGGGGCGTTCTACCCCATCGTTCTGAACACGCTTTTGGGGGTGGAAAGCGTTCGCGCCGACTACATCCAGGGCGCCCTGTCCCTAGGGTCCAAACCCCGTCACGTCTTTTTCGACATCATTCTGCCCGGCGCGCTGCCCTCGATCTTCACGGGAATGACCGTGGGGATGGGCCTGGCGTGGGTCATGGTGGTCGCCGCGGAAATGGTGGCCGGCGGCTACGGGCTGGGGTACATGACGTGGGAGTCGTACATTCTGATCGCCTATCCCCGAATCATCCTCGGGATGTTCATCATCGGGGCCTGTGGGTATCTTTCCAGCACTGTTCTGAGGTATCTCGCCACCAAAGCCATGCCGTGGCGAAGCCTTTTCTAAGGAGGATCAATGAGTTTACCCGCACTTAACACGGTGACAGGGGTTGAACCCGGTGAGATGGAGATGAGGGGGGTCTATTACTCCTTCGGTGAAGGGAAGGAAGTCCTGGACAATGTGTCCTTCAAGGTTGAAAAGGGGTCTTTTGCCTGCTTCTGCGGTCCTTCCGGGTGCGGCAAAACGTCCATCATCAATCTGCTGGCCGGTTACACCGTGCCTGACATGGGGGAGTGCCTCCTCGACGGCGTGCCTGTCAGCGGCCCGGGGGCGGACAGACTCGTCGTGTTTCAGGAAACCGCGTTGCTGCCGTGGATGACGCTCTGGGAGAATACCCTCTATGGTCCGAAGGTCCAGGGGAAGGACTTGATGGGCGAGGTTGCCGACAGGGCCGAGGAACTCATCAACATGGTGGGCCTTACCGGGTTCGAGGAAAAATACCCAAGCCAGCTCTCCGGCGGCATGCAGCGGCGCGCCGAATTGATCCGCGCGCTGATCAATCAACCCAAAGTCCTGCTGATGGATGAGCCCTTTCGCGGCCTGGACGCCATGACGCGCTCCATCATGCAGGAATACATCATCAAGCTCTTCGAGCACTCGGGGACCACGATTCTGTTCGTCACCGCGGAACTGGAAGAGGCGATCTTCCTGGGGGACGTGGCCTATTTTCTTACCGTCGCGCCCGCGACCGTGAAAAAAAGGATGGTCATCGACCTGCCTCGCCCGCGCAAGTTCGAACATCTCACGACGTCGAATTTCGTCGAGTTGCAGCGCGAAGCCATCGAAACGGTGGATGAAGAAGCTCAGAAGGCGTTCTCCGCTTTTGTCAAAGCCAAGGAGAAGCGGACAAAATAGAACCGTGCAAGGGAGGCAACGGGATGGGATACGCTGAAGTTTACAGAAGAAGCCGCAAACCCTGGAAAAGAATTCTTCGGGGCAGCGTTTACGCCGCGATTTTCGGTGTGCTGCTTTATTTCTCACTGCAGCTGCTCGGCGCACAGTCGGGGTTGATGGTGGGAGGCGCCATGCCGGGCAGAGACACCACCACCGCGGGTCCCGCGAAATAGTCGCCATGAGGTTACGCAGGACCAGAATATGGCGCTTGCTGGCCGCGTGGGTGATCCTGCTGTTTCTGACGGTCATATTCGTGGCCAGACCGACGGAATTCAGCTGGGGATACTGGGTCTACGGCCTTGTCTGGGGGGTTGCCACAACTGTGGTTCACACTCTGTTCCGGGGGTTCTTTGAGGAAGATGTTGAAGTCTGACGGGAAAGGCGCGGAACAGGGAGCCAACCTCCTGGACACTGTCCTTGAATTGGTCCAGGCCGGGATCGTGCTGATCGACAGCCGGGCCAGGATTGTCCGGATCAATGCGGTCGCCGAAATCCTCTTCGGCCTCAGTGGAGAGGAGATCGTCGGGGAGTCGTTGTCTGCTGCCCTGGTCGATTCCGCTCTTGCCGACGTGCTGAAAACCGGCCAACCCTTGGGCCCCGTGTCCGAACATCGCAACGGGAGGCACTTGCTCGCCAGGCATCACCCGGTGATGGACGAGAGCGGGAAAGTGAGCGGGGCCCTGGGGGTTTATGTCGACATCACCAGGGACGGCCGGGTAAAGCAGCAGCTGATGGAGGCGCGGCAAAAGGAGAAGGAGCTCGAAGCGCTGCTCGACCACTCCCACGATGGGGTTTGGATTATGGACGGCAAGGGCGTCACCCTTCGAGTGAGCAAATCGTGGGAGGATTTTTCCGGGATAAAGCGGGAGGAGGTCATCGGCCGCACGGTGTACGATCTTGTGGCCGACGGCATCTATACCGACTCCGCCGCCATCCACGTCATCGAAAAAAGAGAACCGGTCACCATCATGTACACGACCAGAACGATGAAAGTCGCACTGGTCACGGCCAACCCCGTTTTTGGCGCCGATGGAAGAATCTGGCGGATAATATCCAATGTCCGCGACATCACCGAGCTGAACCGGTACAGGACGGAGCTGGAAAAAAGCGAGGCCAGCAGCCGCCGTTTCAGGGACGAACTCAAACTCCTGCGTCAGCAACAATCCGGCGACAATGGCATTATCGCCCGCAGCCGGGCGATGAAACAGGTACTGGAGGCGGCGGCGCAAACCGCCGCTTCGGAAGCGACGATCCTGATCTCGGGTGAAACCGGGGTCGGCAAAGACGTGCTGGTCCGTTACATCCACGGCTTGAGCGGCGGTAACGGCACGTTGATCAGGGTGAACTGCGGGGCGATCCCCGAGGCACTGATGGAATCGGAGCTTTTCGGGTACGAGGAGGGGTCGTTCACCGGGGCGCGCGCAAAAGGCAAACCCGGGCTGTTTGAGCTTGCCCAGGGGGGCACCCTGTTCCTGGATGAGGTGGGGGAACTGCCGGTCGCGATGCAGGCCAAGCTCCTGCACGTTCTTCAGGATCGCACCATCATGCGGGTTGGAGGGGTGCTGCCCATCACCCTGAATGTGAGAGTCATCGCCGCCACCAACCGGGACTTGAAGGCCATGGCCGAAGAAGGGCAATTTCGGCAGGACCTCTACTATCGGCTGAATGTCATTCCTTTGCACATTCCGCCTTTGCGCGACCGACCCGATGATATCATCCCGCTTGTCATGCATTTCCTGGAAAAGCACAACAAGAGACACAAGACCTGCAAGACCGTCGGCTCTCGTGCCCTGGAACTGTTCAAGGAATATGTCTGGCCCGGTAACATACGCGAGCTTGAGAATACCATCGAGCGGCTGGTCCTGACATGCCCGAAGGATACAATCGATGTTCAGAACCTGCACGCACTCATCGACAAAGAAGATGTTGCGCCTCTGAAGGAGCTGTGTTTTTCCCTGAACGCTTCCCTCAAGGACGCCAGGGAAGAAGTTGAGAAATCCATGATCGACTGGGCGCTGAAACGCTTCGGCAGCACTCGCAAAGCCGCCGCGGCCCTGGGGGTGACTCAGCCGACGGTAGTAAGGCTCGCCCGCAAGTTTGCGCTCAACAAGTCGGGCATTCAATTGCCGGAGGAATAGACGCGGCATTGGCGGTTGCACAATGGGAAAAGACGTTCGCGTATTTCTTGAGCTTTCATAAAGGAGAAACAGCCATGGTTACAGCGCAGTTGGTGGAGGAGCCCACACGTACCAACGATGAGGCCGCGGCGGAGAACAGGAGCCTCCTGGAAAAACACGGCGTGGTGCTGCTGAACCTCATCGGCGAGCCCGGGTCAGGGAAGACGGCCATTCTGGAAAAGATTCTGCCCTTCCTGAAAAGCAGGCTGAGTGTCGCGGTGATCGGCGCGGATACCCATGCCGGCCAGATCGAGAAAATCGCGGCATTGGGAGTGGACGCGGTTCCGATTGACAGCAGCGGAAGTCCCGGCCTGGACGCTTCCATGGTCAACAAGGCCTTGCGGCAATTGCCCCTCGGCAACCTCGATCTCGTGGTCGTGGAGAATGTCGGCAGCCTGGTTTTCCCCGCCGAAATCGATCTCGGCGGCGATTTGAAGATTGTGGTGACCAGTGTCATCGAGAGCATGGATACGCCGGCCAGATACCCCAATGTCTTCAAGCATGCCGCGGTGGTTTTGATCAGCAAAATAGACCTCTTGCCGTACGAAGAATACAGCCTGGGTCTCTACATCGAACAACTGGTCGCCGCCAACGAGAGCCTCAAGATCTTTCCCGTCTCGGCCCTGAAGGGCGAAGGAATTGAGGAGTTCAGCGTTGCCCTCGGCAGGATGGTCTGGAAAAGAAGAAGACATCTGCCGACCTGAGATGGTCAAGACCCATCGTGATGATTGTACGGAGGCCGGGCAATGCCGGCCTCCCGATGCAGCCGAAAGCGTTCGCGCTCAAGGAGGAGCCTGTGTACCGAATGATTGTCGCAATTTCGCTGGTCCTTGTCTTGACCGGTTTTGCCGGCTCTGCCGGCTCGGTCTCCATTATCCGCTATCAGGGCTCTCCGGCTATAGCCAAGTTCATTGAAGTCGCCAATGTTGCCTACGGGAAGGCCTACTTTACCTCCAACGTCCTGACGAAAAGCAAAGGGGGCGAGGAGTGCGTCTTTAACGGCGGTTGCGACATCGGTGGGGTTGCCAATGAGCTCAAGCCCGGCATTTCGGAAAAGGGGGGGAAGGCCGTCCTGATCGGAAAAGACGGCGTGGTGGTCATCATCCACAAGGATAACCCGTTGGAGACGCTTTCCCTGGAGCAACTCAGAGCGGTTTATTCAGGGAAGGTGAAGAACTGGAAGGAACTGGGAGGGTTTGATGAACCGATTCAGCCTCTCGCCACAGCTCCCTTTTCGGCAACGCATGAGCTTTTCAAGAGAATCGTGATGGGAAATGCCGATCTCAACGCGAAGGTCATGGAACCGGACCCCACCATACTGCTCTACGTCGCAAGGAACAGGGGGGCCATCGGGCTTACGAGTTTCTTTCTGGTCGACAAGCCCCAGGGAGTCAAAGCGGTGAAGCCCGATGGGAAGGAGGCGAGTGTGTCGAATGCCGCATACCCGCTCTTGAGGCCTTTGTACCTCATCACGAAAGAACCTCCTCGAGAGGATGTAAAGAAATTCATCGACTGGGCGGTCTCGGAGGAAGGGCAATCTTACCTGAAATGCTGTTTCCACGGGATAAAGTAGTCCGTCCCTCTCAAGTCCATGGGGGGCCGGCGAGCAGTGATTCATGGCAACCTGGAGAGTGAATTCCTCTCCAGCCCATGTTGGGGGCGCGGCGGATGTCCCCCGGGGGAAAAAGGATGCGTGCGGCCTGCCTCAGGAGGCGGCCGAGGATTGATACGAAGTTCCGTTCAAGATGGATCTTTCAAGCACAAAAGAGCGGGGGAATGATTCCCCCGCACCCCCCAAGTTTCGGCCACACGCGCAAGCGCGTGTGGCCGAGCGCTCAGCGCTGTCGGCGACTGGCCGAAGGCCGCCGCCGCAGCGCCACACGGAGCCGCGAAGCGGCGAGGGGGTGTGGGGGATACGTCCCCCACCCTTCTAGAGTATCATTTCGAACGCAAATCCGTATGAAAGCATGGAGGAAAACGGGCCATGGCAAGGCACAGTCGCCGCCATGGCCCGTTTTGTATCGTTTCGGACCGGAACGGATTCAGGCCGGCAAAAAACTCATCGCTCCCGGGGTGCCCCGCATGAGGAGCCGGACCGGATGCGACACCAGCCGGTCCATCCCCCCTTCCGGCTCATTGTTCCACGCTATTTCACGGCGGAGCAATCGACCTCGACGTTCTTCGTGCCGATGCCGAACAGGGTGGTCGGCCCGTATTTGTTGCCGCCCAGGTGTTTCTGATCGAACGACAGGTCGGTCAACCGGCATGAGCCGTCATTGCGCTTGAGAACGGTATTGGTGTTGATCTCTCTTTTCACGATGTTGCCGAACGCATCGCGGATGATCCTCCAGTCGGCTTCCACGATGATCACCTTGACCGGGGTCTCGTTTTTCCACCCTCTCGCCTTGATCGCATCGATCATCTGGGCTTCGAGGGCAGGGTCCTTTTTCAGCGCCTGGGGGATCGATCCGCCCCCCGCTTTCTCGCCGGCCTGCTTCTTGAGCGTGAAAGACCCCTCGGCATACTTCGCTTCACATCCCGCCTTGCCGGCCCAGAATTCGAATCGTACGTCATGCTGCCCTGCGGGCAGTTCGTTTGCAATCTTCGTCCAGACGGCGGGGAACTTCTGATTGATCCTGTCGCCCTCATCGCCGGGAGCGAGGTTCGGCGTGACCTGGCAGGTCGTCCAGTTGCTTTCGAACCTCTGCTCGTGGACGAATCCCTTGTCCTGCTTGTCGATGAACAACTTCAAAAGATACCGCCCTTCTGCGTTGTCGCAGTTGGGTTTCTTCGATTCCCGCGACAACAGGAGCAGCGTATTGTTGAGGAACACCCTGCCGTAGATCGGGTCGGACGTGTTGAAGACGGTTTCGTACTTTATGCTGTCCTGCACATCCATCTTGATGCGCTGCTTGGCCCAGAGGATTTTCCCGACGTTCTGTTTGTGTGTCTGGCTTGTGAATCCCTGTCCGCCTTGAGCAAAAGCACTGGAAGCCACGAAAAGCATCATCAACGTCAGCGCGATCGTTTTCCTCATGATGTGATTCCTTTCCGGATGGATCTCCTGTTTGAGTGAATCGAAACCGTCTTCCTGCCACATTCTCCCGTACTCTCTTCTTCTCGCCCGAATTTGAGCAAGCCTCCGAAGATTCCCCCGTCAAACCGACAGGATTTGACGGGGAAGGCGACCTGCCCACCCGCACTCCCGCAAAAGCGCACGCGTCCAGAAATACACCCGATGCCCCCGTGCGCCGCGCGGGCCCGGAAGCCGCATAGCGTCACTTCCGTGCATGCGCGCGGGATTCCCCGCAAAGCAGCCGGTGCCCAATCTTTACTTCGAAATAACTATGACTATGAATTTTACCCTTGGAGATTCCTGGTTACCATATCCCCAACTCGGGGTCAAACCTACACTTTTCACTTTTAACAATTACCCATGGGGCCGCGCGTGTTCACGCGGCGAATCGTGCAGCACCGCGTGCACGAGCATGTGGTCGCGGTACCGGGGGAAGAACGGAGAGCGCCCGAACCGGTTCAGGTACGGCATCCGTTCTTCGTAGAACCGGCTGGCTTCCGCCTGGGTCGGGCCGTCGGAGACCTCGTAGTCGAATGCCACGGAGACGGGATCGCGGTCGGTTCTATCCAGCACCCGGGTGATGTGAAAACGCTCGGGGGTTTCGAGCATGTCCGCGCCTTCGAGCAGGATGAAGCAGGACTTGGACAACGCATCGATGCAGTCCCGGTGCGCTTCCAGGAAACGCATCGTGTCTTCCTGTTCCTGCCGGGTTTCCGAAGGGAATCCGAACATGACGAAGACCAGGTTCCGGAGCCCGGCCCGGCGGGCATCTTCCAGGACCCGGCCCATGCGGTCCGCGCGGGTCCCCTTACGCATGAGGTCGAGCACCCTCTGGTTTCCGGATTCCACTCCCCACATCATGACCCTGGCCCCGGAAGCATGCAGCCGCCCGAGCAGCGCCGCGTCAAAGCGCGCCGTCGGTTTCGCGTAGGCCGCGTAACGGATGTCGAGCCCCGCTTCGAGGATCTTTCGGGCAAGACGGCTGAAGCGATGCGGATGGATCATTTCGTCAACCAGGCTGAACAGGACCGCTCCGTGCCGCCGGCTCAGTTCTGCAAGCCGCGAGACGGTGTGTTCGGGGGGCTCTTCGCGGTAGGCCAGGTAGGTCTTCCGGTGTGTGCAAAACGCGCATCTTCTCCAGAAGCATCCCCGCGACGAAAGATAAGGCAGGATGGGCATCGGGGACAGGTACGCCGCCGGGTTGCAGTCATCGAAATCGGGCAGGGGCAGCTCTTCGAGCTTTTCGATCCTGAGCGGTCCGTTTCGCCGGACCCGTCCAGCATCGGAGTAGACCAGGCCGGGGACATGCGCCGGGTCGCAGCCGCCCGCTCCGGCCAGTGCGTCGATGCCCGTTTCTCCTTCGCCGAGGATAAGCCCGTCGATGAAGCGTCCGAAAGGGATGATGGCGCGGGTTTCGCCCACGGGGACCACGGTTCGGTCGGCGAGCAGGACCTCGGGGCGGGGCATGACCGAGAGCGTGGCCCCTCCCAGAACGACGGTCGCGCCGTCCTCTTTAAGGTACCGGGCGAGGATCGCGGCGAAGTACACCTGCTGGCTGAAGAGGATGGAAAATCCCGCCAGCCGCGGGCGAAACCGTTTCACCGGGCGGATCAGCTCGCGGAAATATTCGTCGGCCAGGGGAGGGACCCGCAGCCCGGCGAGGAGCTTCCGGGCAAAGCTGTCGAAGAGGCCGTTGAGCACGGTTTCAAAGCTGCTGAAAAATCCGGCGTGCTCATCGTAGTCCGGCAGGGACGCAAACGCATCCAGCCCCTTTTCCCCCCGCAGAAAGCGGAAGGTGTCGGCCACGCGCTCGGTGGAGGATGCGTGGTCCATCTTCCGGAGGCTCATCTTCAGCCGCCCTTCCCGCATCCAGCGCAAGGCCTGTTCGTAGTGGGCGAGGTTGAGGTCGAACACGCGGACGGAACGCGACGGATCGCGCGAGAGCAGGAATGCCTTGAGGGCTGCCGCGCCGAGCGGAGGGCCGGTGGGGTGTATCGCGGGCGGAAACACGAGGGCGATCCGCCGGTCTTCGGTTTCTTCCTTTGTATTCATGGTCCTCGGACGGTGCCGGCCGGGCCGGGATGCTTTCGACCGCCGGGCGGCTCATCAATCGTTCGCTCATGAAGGAAAGCAGTGCCCCGGGCCGGGTGGAAACGCCTTCGACCGGCGTCCGGTCATTGCTCGAAAAGATCGGCCAGGTTCAACCCGGACGGGTTCACGAGGAATTCGGTCATGCGTTCGGCGTCCACCGGCTGACTGAACAGGTAGCCCTGGGCTTCGTCGCACTGGTAATTCCGAAGGACCGTCAGTTGCTCCGGGGTCTCGACCCCTTCCGCCACCACCTTCAGGCTCAGGGTCTTTCCCAGGGAGATGATCGACATGGCGATGGCCGTATCGTCGATATTGGAAGGAATGTGCCGGACAAACGACTGGTCGATCTTGAGAGCCCCTATGGGGAATCGTTTGAGATAGCCGAGGGATGAATACCCGGTGCCGAAGTCGTCGATCGCCACGTTGACGCCGATGTCCGCGAGGCTCTGGAGTGTCGCGACGGCCTTTTCGAGGTTTTCCATCATCGCGCTTTCCGTGATCTCGAGCTCGAGCAGCCCGGGGTTCAGTCCCGTTTCCTTGAGAATTCGGTCCACCGTCGAGGTGAGGTTGTCTTTCTTGAACTGGTGAGTAGAGAGATTCACGGAGACCCGGGGGTTCGGAACCCCGATGTCCTGCCATTTCCTGCACTGCAGGCACGCTGTTTTCAGGACCCATTCCCCGATGGGGATGATGAAGCCGCTTTCTTCCGCCAAGGGGATGAAATCCAGGGGCCACAGCAGGCCTCGATCGGGCAGATCCCAGCGGATCAACGCTTCGGCGCCCACGATCAGGCCGGTGTTGATGTTGACCCTGGGCTGGTAATGGAGCACGAATTCGTTGCGTTTCAAGGCGTAGCGCAAGTCGCCTTCGAGTTTCAACCGTTCGAGCCCGCCCGTGCTCATGGTGGATTCGTAAAACTGGTAGTCGTTCTTGCCGCTGTCCTTGGCCCTGTACATCGCGATGTCGGCGCATCGGAGCAGGGCCTGGACGTCCTCGCCGTCCCTGGGGTAGACGCTGATCCCGATGCTGCCGCTGACGAACACTTCGTGGCCCTGGACGCTGAAGGGTTCGGCCAGGACGTCGAGAATTCTTCGCGCGGCCACGGCCGCATCCTCGGCTCCGCGGATGCTCTCCAGGAGGATGATGAACTCGTCGCCGCCCCACCGGGCCAGGGTGTCCGATTCCCGGGTGCCGCCGAGCAGCCGCTTGGTGACCCCCTGCAGGAGAAAGTCGCCCACGGTGTGCCCCAGTGTGTCGTTGATGACCTTGAAGCGGTCCAGGTCGAGGAACAGGATGGCGAATTCGTGCCGGTCGCGGCCGGCCCGCGCCAGGGCGTGAGTGAGGCGGTCGTGAAACCGCGCCCGGTTGGGCAGCCCGGTGAGGGCGTCATGGCTTGCCTGGTAGCTGAGGCGCTCCTCGGCTTCCTTGCGCAACGTGATGTCCCTGGAAATTCCCACGTAATTGGTGATCTTGTCCTCGCTGTTGCGCACGGCGCACAGGGTCAGCCAGGCAGGGAAAATGTCGCCGTTTTTCCGGCGGTTCCAGATCTCGCCCTGCCACTGCCCGGTGCTGCTCAGCGTGGCCCACATGGCGCGGTAGAATTCCTCGTGGTGATTTCCGGATTTCAGGAGGCGAGGGTTCTTCCCCACCACTTCGTGATCGGCATACCCGGTCATGGCCGTGAAGGCGCTGTTGACCCGGAGTATGTTGGCCCGGGCGTCGGTTATGATGATGGCTTCCGTGCTCCCCTCGAATACGGTGGCGGACAGGCGGAGATTGTCCTCGAAATTCTTGCGTTCGGTGATGTCTTCCACGATGTGTATGAAGTACTTGGGGACACCCGCCGCGTCTTTCATGGGAGAAAGGGTGAGCTTGGTCCAGATGATCCTGCCGTCCTTATGGACCAGGGGAATTTCGAAGCCGTGATATTCGAGTCCTTGTTCGACGGACTTTTTCAGCTCGCGGTCGTGAATGTCCCTGTTTTCGGGCATGCAGAGGTCCGGGAAGGAGGACTCGATCAGCTCCCGTTCCTGGAATCCGAGCATTTCGCACAGGCGCCGGTTGATGAGCAGAAGACGGCCGTCCGCATTGACATGGGCGATGCCGACCGGTGCCTGGTCGAAAGTGACCCGGAATTTTTCTTCGCTCTCCCGCAGCTCGCGGGTCTTGTGGTGGCGGATCACGCGTTCCCTGTAAAGGGCCAGCGCGGAATGGATGCGCATGAACAATTCGACTTCGTTGATGGGCTTGGTGACGAAATCGACGGCTCCCGCGGCGAAGCTTTTCTGCACGGCTTCGTTGTGCCGCAACGCACCTCCCGTCACGATGATGACCGGTATGTGGCGGGTCGATTCGTTGGTGGTGATTCGCCGGCACATTTCATGACCGTCGATCCCGGGCATCATCATGTCCATGAGAATGACGCCGACGTCGTGGTGGGCTTCCAGGAACTCCAGAGCTTCCTGGCCCGAGGGGATCAAGTGAACGACTTCGAATCCTTCGCTGACCAGCAGGGCCTCCATGAGATCGAGGTTGTCCCGAAGGTCGTCCACCACGAGGATGGGGATCTGCTTATTGGAGATATCGTCGGGCAAATATGGGAGGACCCTATCCGACATAGTGAAGTACCTCTTGCAATTGTGTTTCCAGAGAATCGCCTTTCTGGATGAATCCGACGACTCTCCGTTCGAGTTCGCGGCGTTCCGCGGCGGTCATCTGCTTGGCCGTCACCACCACGACCGGCAGCCGCCACAGGTGCTTATCGGCCCTCAACACGCGCAGAAACGTGAAACCGTCCATCTGGGGCATGTTGAGGTCGAGGAAAATCAGGTCCGGAGTGAACTCTTCGAGCACCTGCAGGGCTTCCCGGCCGTTCACGGCCGTGCGAAGCTCTCCCACCTTGTTTTCCAAGTGAGAACAGAGCAGTTGCCTGGCATCCTCGTCGTCGTCCACCACCAGGACCTTGCTCACCGACTGCCGGCGGACGTAATGCTGCAGGAGCGCCTGGAGCTGGTTGCTCGAGATCGGTTTGGTGAGGGCGTCGACCGCGCCGAGCACCATCGCCTGGCGCCGGTTGGCGACGATGCTGATGATCACCACCGGAATGTGCCGGGTTTCGGGGTTGTCGCGCAGGCGGCTCAACACTTCCCATCCGTCCATTCCGGGCATCATGAGATCCAGGGTGATGAGGTCCGGCTTGCATTCCAGGGCCATCTGGAGTGCCTTCTCGCCGTCCTCGCAGGGAATCACTCTGGCTCCCATGCCTTCGATGTTGTTCATGAGCAGCTCCCGGGAATCCGGATCGTCGTCGACGACCAGGACTCGCGCTCCCTTGATGGGCGCCTGGCTTTCGGGCCATTGCAGAGTGGGGGGAACGGGCCCCAGCTCCTGCGGCTCAACGGGGGCGGCCGGTTCTTCAACCGCCGGAGCGGGTTGCCTGACGGCTTCGCCGCCCAGGGGAAGACTCACGGTGAACGTGCTGCCCTCTCCGGGTTTGCTGCTCACCGATATTTCCCCACGGAGCATTTCCACGATGGACCGCGTGATCGTCAGGCCCAGCCCCGTTCCGCCGTATTCGCGGCTGGTACTGCTGTCGACCTGCCGGAAGGGCTGAAAGATGGTTTCCAGCTTGTCCTGGGGAATGCCGATGCCGGAATCGCTCACTTCGATGTTCAGCCGTTGCCCGCCCTGCGGTCTCAACCGCACCTTGACCCCGCCTTTGTGCGTGAACTTGATGGCATTTCCCAACAGGTTGATCAGGACGCGTTTGAGCTTCTCGCCATCCGTCTCGAACATCGGGATCTCGCCCGCCGCTTCGAGGGTCAGGGAGAGATTTCGTTCGTCGGCCTGGGGCCGCAGCATGTCCACCACTTCCTTGGTGAGGACGTCGATTCGCGTGGGCCCGATCTGGAGCTCCATCCGGCCGGCCTCGATCTTCGAGAGGTCCAGGATATCGTTGATCAGGTTCAGGAGATGCTTTCCGTTACGATTGATTTTCTCGGCATAGCTCAGATCCGTGGCGACGAGATTGCCCCCCCGGTTTTTCATCAGGAGTCCCGAAAAGCCGATGATGGAGTTGAGCGGCGTTCTCAGCTCGTGGCTCATGTTCGCCACGAATTCGCTCCGCAGGTGATCGGCTTCGAGCAGCTCCATGTTTGCCTGCTCCAGTTGCAGTGCCTGCTGCTGCACGGTCTTGTAGGTGATGGCATTGTTGAGGGCACTGCCGAGCGTGCCGACCGCGCTTTCCACGATTCTCCTCACCGTATCGTCAAGCTTGTGCATTGCCGACAGGATCAGGACCCCCAGGACCTTCTGTTGAAAGAGGACAGGCACCCCCAGCACGCTCCGCAGTCGGGCCCTGGTGAATCCGAGGTTCACTTCGGGCAGGGCCTGTTCATCAATGTCCTTGATGGTCAGCCACTTGCGCTCGGACACCACCTGGGCCGGGAATCCGTCCTCGGTCCTCGTGAGGGCGGCCAGGGCCTGAGAATCGATTCCGCGCTCCGCCACCCGCTGCAGCTTTCCGGAGCCCCTTTCGCGCAGGTAGAAAATCCCGAAATGCATTTCCGTTTCGCGCAGCAGGTATTCCAGGGTCTTCCCGGCGATGGCGTTGATGTCCACGGCGTTCAGGGCGACCAGGTATTCACCGAAAGCCGCCTGCCTCTCGAACTCCTGTTCGAGTTTCGCGTTCTGTTCCGACAGGAGCTTGCGGCTCTCCACGAGATCGTGCTGTCGATGTTCGAGCTCCCGGAAGGCCGACTGGATCCTCTCCGCCATGGAATTGATCGTCCTGGCGAGCATCCCGATGGCGTCCTCCCCGGTGACCTCGGTGCGCGCCGAATAGTCCCCTTCTTCGATGGATCTGGCTGCATCGGCCATGAGCACCAGCCGATGATTCATCCGCCGGATGAAAAAGAGGCCGCCGACCAGCCCGGCCAGCGCAACGCCCACGTTGATTCCCATGAGGATTTCCCCCCTCACGGTAACGATCTGGGGTATGATCGCCAGGGCCGACAGCAGCAGGACGATGGTCAGAAACATCAGGGCAACGCGGTACATCTTGAACTTGTGAGATTTCATTCCCGCCCCCTGCCTCTCGACTCGATTACGGTGTTGATGGTTTCGATGAGCAGCATCTCGTCCACAATGGGCTTGCTGAAATAGCCGTCGAAACCCGATCCGATGAACCGCTCCCTGTCGTCTTTCATGGCATGAGCCGTCAGAGCGATCGCCGGAATACCCGCCAACCGGGGATCCGAGCGAATCCGGAAGAGGAACTGGATGCCGTCCATCCCCGGCAGCGAAATGTCAACGAGCATCAAATCCGGCAGATGCGTTTGCGGATTGTCGAGCAGAGCCAGAGCTTCAACCGCGTCCGTACAGCTCTCGACATCGAAGGCATCTCCAATCAGAGCACACACCAGTTCCCGGTTGTCTTCGTTGTCCTCGACCAATAGGATTTTCTTCATTCCATCAACCTCGCGAAACCGAGCGGGCCTCCTTTTCAGTGCCTCGGGACGCTTCCTCGACTCGGCAGAAACCATGGAAGAGATATCACGCCCCGCCCCGAACCCGGCATGCCTGTGGCGGATTCCCTGGTCCCGGTTTCCATTTTCTTTCGCAAGCCCACAGCGATTTTCCCCAATGAGTTCAAGATGTTGTGAAAAATCTGCCTCATCCTCCCGCTCCCCCGGTTTCTTCCATCGGGAAGTCGGCAGATGCGGGGTGGGGGCGAGAGATTGAGACTGGGATCATGCATACAATGAAACGCGTCAGGCTGCAATTGTTTACTGCCCTGAGCCCGAATGTGGAAAACGTTTGCTGCGCAGCGGCCGTTCACTCTCGACGCACAAAATCCGCTCAACTCTAGATCGGATGATTGTCATGTAAAGTTTAATGTTGTAGTGTGCCGGGAATATGGGATAAAGCAGGCTGCGACGCTGTATCGCGGGTCTGCACGGGTATGGCGGCGGGGTGGGGACGCCGCGCGTTCAGGCAACCGGGCGGGCAGCGGCGCCCGGGTGTTCGTTGCCGGGGTGGGACAGGGACGGCTTATGAGGAAACTCTGGAGTATTTTCACCGCACTCTTGCTCCTTTGGGCCACCGACTCGCTTGCCCAGGAGTCGTCCCGCAGAGTGTCCTACCTCCCGCACTGGCTGCCCCAGTCGCAGTTTGCCGGGTACTATGTGGCCTGCGAAAAGGGATTCTACAGGAAGCACGGCATCGACATCGAGATCCTCCGCGGCGGTCCGGACCGGTCCGCAATGGAATACCTGCGCCGGGGGCGCGCGGATTTTGCCAGCAGCTTTCTGTCCTGCGCCATTCGAGAACGAGTGCGCGGGTTGCGGTTGATCAACATCGCGCAGATCATCCAGCGTTCCACTCAAATGCTTATCGCGAAAAAATCCGGCGGAATCAAGTTGCCCAAGGACATGAACGGCCGCAGAGTGGGTTTGTGGGGGGCGGATTTCCAGGTTCTGCCGAAGGCTTTCTTTATGAAGTACGATCTGAATGTCAAGGAAATCGAGCAGGGCCCGACCATGAACCTCTTCCTCCGTGGGGCGGTGGATGTGGCGTCGGCGATGTGGTACAACGAGTACCATACCGTGCTCAACTCCGGAGTCAACGAAGACGAGCTCACGACGTTTTTCTTTTCCGATCATTGCGTGAATCTGCCCGAAGACGGCCTGTATGCCCTGGAAGATACCTGCAGAAAAGATCCGGAGAAATGCCGCCGGTTCGTGACGGCTTCGATGGAAGGGTGGGCCTATGCCTTCAAGCGACCTGAAGAAGCGTTGGACATCGTGATGAAGTACGTCGATGAGGCGAACGTGGCGACCAACCGGTGCCACCAGAAGTGGATGCTCGAGCGCATGAAAGACGTCATCCTTCCCCCCGGCCTCGATGTTCCCGTGGGAGTCCTCCGGGAAGAAGACTATGCGAACGTCGTGAAAGTGCTCGAGACCGGCGGGTTGAAGGGCGAGGTGCCGGCATATTCCTCTTTTTTCCTGAACTGTGTTGAGCAATGAAGAACCGCGGTCTCGCTTTCAAGTTGATGGTTTTCATCCTCGCCAGCAGTGCCTGTATCTTCAGCGCGGCTTTTTCCTACAATTACTATTCATCGAAGAAGACCGTCATCAGGGATGTGGAGGAAAATGCCAGGAATCTTGCACGATCCACGGTGTACCGGATCGAGAGCGTGCTGCAGGGGGTGGAAAAGGTCCCCGTGAACATGGCTTCCGTCATTGGACGGTATCCCTACGGCGTGGTCGATATCTTCCACCTGGTCCAGTCGGCCGTTGCCAACAACCCGGAAGTGTACGGCTCCATAATCGCCTACGAACCCTACAATTACGAACCGGATACCGAATACTTCGCGCCCTACTGCTACCGGGGGAGCAACGGCAGTATCAAGTCCGAAGTCCTCGGTGGCGAGGACTATCGGTACTTCGTCATGGACTGGTACCAGATTCCGAAGCTGCTCAAAGAGGTGGTCTGGAGCGAGCCGTACTACGACGAGGGGGGCGGCAACATCATCATGGCCACGGTTTCCGTTCCATTTTACAAGGAAGCCGACGGGGAGAAAGACTTCCAGGGCATCGTGACGGCCGATATCTCATTGTCGTGGCTCACGGAGATCGTGTCCTCGGTGACGATACACCGAACCGGGTATGCCTTCGTCATTACGCGCAACGGGGTCTTCGTCACGTATCCGGACAGCGGTTTCATCATGCGCAAGAGCATCTTCAGCATTGCCGAGGAGAATGCGGATCGGAACCTGCGCGACATCGGCAGAGACATGATCGCGGGCCGCGAAGACTTCATTCCCCTGGTGGACTTCGCTTCCGGGAAAAAATCCTGGATGTACTACGCTCCTCTGCCTTCCAACGGCTGGTCCATCGGAGTCATTTTCCCCGAGGACGAGCTGTACGCGGATGTCTGGGACCTGGGAAAGGAAGTGGTCATCATCGGCCTGGTCGGTTTCCTGTTCCTCTTCTTCACGGTGGCGATGATCTCCCAGACCATCACCAGGCCGCTCCGTTTTCTGGACGCGACCACGCACGAGATTGCCAGGGGCAACCTGGACATCGAGCTTCCGGAACCGAGGAGCAACGACGAAATCGGCCGCCTGACCCGTTCTTTCAAAGAGATGAAGTCGGCGCTCAAGGAGTATATCGCCAACCTCGCCGAGACCACCGCATCCAAGGAGCGGATGGAGAGCGAGCTGAAGATCGCCCGGACCATCCAGATGAGCTTTCTGCCCAAGCGGTTCCCGTCGCTTCCCGAAACGGAGGTGGTCGAAGTTTTCGCCACTCTCGAGCCGGCCAGGGAAATCGGCGGGGATTTGTACGACTTCTTTTTTCTGGACCGTGACCATCTCTTCTTCGTTGTGGGCGACGTTTCGGGAAAAGGCATTCCCGCCGCTCTTTTCATGGCGGTGAGCAAGACCCTGTTGAAAGGGGTGACCGAGCTCGGCATGGAACCGTCGGAGGTCCTGGAGCGGGTGAATGCCGAGCTTTGCATCGACAACGAATCCATGATGTTCGTGACGGTGTTTTGCGCCGTTCTCGACCTGAGAACGGGAGAACTGCGCTATTCCAACGGAGGCCACGTGCCGCCGGTCCTGCTGCGCGAGGGACGGGAGCCGGTCTGGGTTGAAATCCCCCCCGGGGTTTTTCTCGGGACTTTCGATGACGCCCGGTACAAGACCGGGGCATTGACCCTGATCCCAGGGGACACGATCCTGGTGTATACGGACGGGGTCTCGGAAGCGATGGATGCCCGACGTGAGCTGTACACGGGCGCCAGGCTCATGACGACGCTCCGGTCCGTCTCCGACGGGTCGCCGGAAACGGTCGTGAGGGAGGTCCTCGAGTCCGTCTTGGAATATTCCTCCGGAGAGCCCCAGGCCGACGACATCACGATCCTGGCCGTTCGATTCAAGGCATTCAAGACGTAAACGCTTCGGGTTGAAGCTCCGCATTGCCGAACGACTTCGGGCTCTCGCATTTGAAAACCATCGGCAAATAACAGGATTCAGGGGATGCCGGGCAGAGGAGGCATGGGCGTGGTGTGCAAAGCGCTCCTGCCCGCCGCGACAAAGGTCGTCGCGCTCAGGCTGCCGGCTTCCCCGATGCGACGACTCTCCCCCCCTTCACCTCCACCGTGACCCGCAGCGCGACCATTCGCTCACGGACCTCCGGAACACAGCCTTCGTCATCGTCTTTCCTTTTCGTGCCGAGCGGCGTTCATGACTACACCGCACCTGCTCGGCGGGAAATGGCGCGGCCGGGGACAAACCCGCCCCTGCGGACCGATGTGCCGCTCAGACGCAGCAAGGGGAGGACTTTTTACGAAGTTACCTAGAAAATAGACGCCCGTGTGAGTCTGTTTTCATGCCTTGTGGTGGCGCAGGCGTCATGGGGAATTACCTAGAAAATAGACGCCCGTGTGAGTCTGTTTTCATGCCTTGTGGTGACGCGGGCGCCATGGGCAATTACCTAGAAAATAGACGCCCGTGTGAGTCTGTTTTCATGCCTTGTGGTGACGCGGGCGCCATGGGCAATTGCGTTCGAGATGGATCTTTCAAGCACAAATGAGCGGGGGAATGATTCCCCCGCACCCCCCACGGAGCCGCGAAGCGGCGAGGGGGTGTGGAGGATACGTCCCCCACGCTTTTAAAGTATCATTTTGAACGCAAATCCGTATTACGCCCTCCCGCGCCCAATGCCGTCATCTTAAACGCAACGTGCCATCAAGCAAGCGCAGCCCGCGTGGTCCGCAAGGCGGCCATTCCAGGGCGCTCGCGGCCGTTGCCGGGTGCGGTCGGTTTTCCTGGACAGCCAGGTCCGGTTCCGTTATTCATTATGTCGATTTTGATATAATGATAACGGCAGGGGTGTGCCACCCCCACATTCCCGATGCGGCAAGGAAGGAGGTTCGTTTGCGATGGCGGCTGAAACCGGATTCAGACTCACCTATTCCACCATGTTCGATCCCCCCGAAGTCCTTCACGCCCGGTTCGAGGAGGCCCTGGCCCGGACCCGGGCACGACTGGGCCGGGAATACGGGATGCTCGTCGACGGAAAAGATCTTTTCGCCGGGGACAAGTTCGAGGACCGTTCGCCTGCCGATACGGAGGTGGTCCTGGGCGTGTTTCAAAAAGGAGGCCCGCGGGAGGCCCATGCGGCGGTTGCGGCCGCCAGGGAGGCCTTCCCGAAATGGAGTCGCACTCCCTGGCGGGAGCGAGCGGCGTTGTTGCGAAAAGCGGCCGACATGATAGACGACCGCATTTTCGACATAGGCGTAGCGATGGCCCTGGAGGTGGGCAAGAATCGCATGGAGGCTCTCGGAGACGCGGCGGAAACCGCCGACCTGATTCGATATTCCTGTGAACGCATGGAGGCCGGCAACGGTTTTGTCGCCGAGATGGGACGCGATCCGTTGCAGGGGTTCGATTCGCGCAACGTTTCGGTCTTGCGGCCCTATGGGGTCTGGCTGGTCATCAGTCCGTTCAATTATCCGTGCGCGTTGACGGGAGGCCCGGCGGGAGCCGCCCTGGTCGCCGGCAACACCGTGGTGGTCAAGCCCGCTTCCCTCACGCCCTGGTCGGCCCGGCTGATTGCGGAGTGCATGCGTGATGCGGGGCTTCCCCCGGGGGTGATCAACTTCGTCACCGGCCCGGGCGACACCCTGGGCCAGGCCCTGCTCGACCATCCCGATGTGGCGGGAGTCACCTTCACCGGTTCGAAAGAGGTCGGCATGGGCATTTGGCGCGCTTTCGCCAAGGGGCCGTGGGTGCGCCCCGTCATCCTGGAACTGGGCGGCAAGAATCCGACGATCGTCTCGCGCAACGCCGATCTCGATGACGCGGCGAGCGGGATAACCCGCTCCTGCTTCGGGCTGCAGGGGCAGAAATGCTCGGCATGCTCGAGAGTGCTGGTCGAGGCGCCCGTCTACGATGCCTTGGCGGACCGCTTGAGAGCGATGACGGAGAAGTTGGTCGTCGGGGATCCGACCGAGCGCGGCGTCGCCATGGGACCCGTAATCAGCGATGTCGCGCAGCGCGATTTCAGGACTTTCGTCCGGGAACTGGGGCAGGCCGGGAGCTTCCTGGCCGGCGGCGAAGTGCTGACGGAAGGCCGGTACGCAAGGGGCTATTTCTGTGCTCCGACGCTGGTGGCCGACGTGCCCCTGACCCATCGCCTGTGGAAGACCGAGATGTTCGTCCCCATCGCCATGGTGGCCAAGGTCGACAGCCTGGATGAGGCGATGCAAATCGCAAACGACGCGGACTATGGCCTCACGGCCGGCTTCTACGGCACGCCGGAAGAGGCCGACCGGTTTTTCGACGGCATCCGGGCGGGCGTGGTTTACGCCAATCGTCCCCAGGGGTCCACCACCGGTGCCTGGCCCGGGTTCCAGCCTTTCGGGGGATGGAAGGGGTCGGGGTCGAGCGGGAAGAATTCGGGTGGACTCTACTACCTGCCGCTCTACATGCACGAGCAGGTTCGCACGATGGTGCGGCGTCTTTGAGCGCGTCTGGGTCGTGAGCGCCCGGGCTGCCCGTCCGCCCGGAGGCGGCGGGGATGGCGCGGCCTTTTGGTGCCCGCAATGAGGCCGGGCCTTGCGCCGGCATCCGTTGTCGACCCGACCTGCGTCGGACGAATCCCGGCGAGCCGCGAAAATGGGCCGGGACGGGGAATTTTCATGCAAAGAGCGGTTCCCGTTTCTTTCCTGTTGGCGATCACGGGCCGGTTTGGGTATGCTTGTCGGGAAGGAGGCTCGGGGTTGCCCGGCTTCCATGAGGTCTCGTTCGATCGGTGCCGAACGAAGGCAAGGCTTTGGCGAGAAGTGTCGGTGCGGCGGCATGGCCCGGGAGCGGCCCGCCGCGGGCGCATCCGACGGACCGGAAGGTCGGGGGAGGAAGGCGTACATGCTCAGAGTCGCGGATATCATGACCCGGGACGTCATATCGGTTTCTCCGCAAACGGAGATCGTTCAGGCGGCGAAACTCCTGCTGGACAAACACATCAACGGTCTCCCCGTGGTCGACGATCGCGGGAACCTGGTGGGCATTCTCTGCCAGAGCGATCTGATCGCGCAGCAGAAACGATTTCCCCTGCCGTCCGTTTTCAACCTCCTGGACAGTTTCATTCCGCTCACTTCGCCGAGCCGGTTCGAAAAAGAGGTACAGAAGATTTCGGCCGTCACGGTGGGTGAGGCCATGACGCGCGAGCCGGTGACGGTCAGCCCGGACACCACCATCGAGGAAGTGGCGAGGCTGATGGTGAACAAGAATCTTCACACTCTGCCGGTGGTGGATGGGAACAAGCTGATCGGGATCATCGGCAAGGAAGATGTGTTGCGAACGCTCCTTCCCTCCGATAAGTAGCAGGGGGGAAGGATTCGGCCATTGACGACACGACCGGGAGGTCCGCGTGGAACGACGGGAGCGCGCCGCGCGAGATCCGGGCAGTCCGGCGCGGATGCGGAACGGGTCGTGCGGGCCGTTGGCCGGGATTCGGATCGAGAAGACGAGGACGGTTCCAGGGCACTGCGGCGAAAACCCGGAGCGAGGAATAATACCGGGGTGCGTTCAAGATCACACGACACCTGCCCGGCGGGAAGTGTGGATGCGGGCGGCGATAAACCCCCTGCGGACCGACGAGCCGGTCAGACGCGGCAATGTGCCGGTTCGGCCGTAGGGGAGGGCTTTATGCCCTCCCGCCCGATGCTGCGGACTTGAACGCAACCTTGCATACGGACCTCTTTGCGGGGTGAAAAGACGAGGACGGTTCACGGGGCTCCGGAAGCTCCGACAGACAGTCGATTGAGCGGCGTTGTCGCTTCGGCTGGGGAACCGCGCCTCCATGGGGTGACACCGGTCCTCGACATGCGGGGGGTGAATGCCGTGCGGCCGGATGAGCGGAAGCAGGTTGAATGAGGAAGCACTTGGGGACTAACGAAGGACAGTTGGAGGAAGCCCTCTATGAAGAAGAAATCCTTTGTGGTGCTGTTCATCATTGCGGCGGTGTTCGTGCTGTTGACGGGAGCCGCCTGCGCGGAATCCATTCCGGACAAGGTTGCGAAACAGCAGAGCCGGATCGACCATGGAATACGGTCCGGCCAGCTCAGCGCGGCTGAGTCCGAGATCTTGCAGAACAATCTCAACCACATCAAGAATCGTTACTACAGGCTGGTTTCCGAGGGGAGGCTGACCCGTTACGAGCGCGCGAGCCTCAACCGGCAGCTCCAGCAGAACAGCCGCATGATCTACAACAGGAAACACAACGCCGTCAGGGCGCTGTATTGATTCCGTTCCGGGCGGACGCTCTCGATCTCGCCCCCGGATTTTTAAGAGAAGACGTCCCAAAACGGAAGAGGCCGAGGAAATTCTCCTCGGCCTCTCGATTTCTATGCGCCCGGGTCAGTCCGGAAGCTTCGACTAAAGCTTCTTAACCCGCACCGCCTGAGGGCCTTTTGCGCCCTTTTCAATTTCGAAGCTCACTTCCTGGCCCTCGCTGAGGGTTTTGAAGCCTACTCCTTCAATCGAGCTGTGATGGACGAACACGTCCGGCCCGCTGCCGGTTTCGATGAATCCATAGCCCTTTTGATCATTGAACCACTTGACTCGACCTTCCGCCATTTGCAATTCCTTTCGTAAGTTTTCGTTCTAACTGGTGGTGCGCTACTCAGAGCTACTACGGAAACGTTCTGTGAGGCGAAAGACCGATTTCCTGCATACCCCGAAATATCGAACCCCTTTACAAGAATGGCGCACTATAGCATTCCCGGCAGGAATATCAAGTACGATAATCAAAAAAGTGCGATCCATGGAAAAATACTTTCGGCGAGAGGAGGGACGTGTTCGGCCCGGCCCCCGCCGCCTTGTCCGACTGGGCATTCGGGCGGTTTGACCGCGGCGCCCGCGCATGTAATAATAACGACATGCTCAGACCGGTTGCTCGATCCGCTTCGCTCCCGTCCACGGCGTCGGGCGTTCGGGCATGACATCGGGCTGTGCCGCGGGCGCCCATCCAGGGCCGATGCCCGCCTCCGCGCCATGTCTTGACCGGCAGCCGTTTCGCGGCGATTGCGGGCCGCTTGAACCGTTCGATGAGGTGAATGAGAATGCATCTGGGCAAGCCGATTGCCAACCCACTGATCGTCCTGCGCGAGGAGTTCGACGACTGGGCTATTCTGTTCGATCCGGAATCGGGCAACGCCTTCGGTCTCAATCCCGTATCCGTGTTTATCTGGAAGTTGCTCGACGGACACCACACCGTCGTGCAAATCGTCGAGTCGATTCGCGCCGAGTGCGATGATGTCCCCGATGACGCGCAAGATCGGGTGATCGCCTTCGTGCAGGACCTGCTCGATCGCGGCCTCGCGCGGCTCCGGGATGGGGAATGATACAATTTTACCTAGAAAATAGACGCCCGTGTGAGTCTGTTTTCATGCCTTGTGGTGACGCCGGCGCCATGCGCAATTGCGTTCAAGGTGAGTGCATCGGGCGGGCGTTGCGTCATCTTGAACGCGCCTCGAAATGAGAACCGCCGTGCGGCTGATGCAAACCCCGAAAAGCATGGACATTTCCATCACCGGTGAGTGCAACCTGCGCTGCGCGTATTGTTCGCACTTTTCCAGCGCGGGAGAGGTCGCTCGCGATCTCGGAACCGGGGAATGGCTCCGGTTTTTCGAGGAGCTGAACCGGTGCGCAGTGCTCGGCGTGTGCCTGTCGGGCGGCGAGCCTTTCCGCCGCTCCGACTTCGATGAAATCCTGCGGGGGATCGTTCGAAACCGCATGCGGTTTTCGATCTTGAGCAACGGGACCTTGATCGATGAGGACACGGCAAGGTCGATCGCCGCCACCGGGCGATGCGATTCCATCCAGGTTTCCATCGACGGCTCCCGCCCCGAGATCCACGATATCTGCCGGGGCCCGGGGACTTTCCAAAAGGCCGTCGAGGGTGTCCGCGCCCTGCGAAGGCACAACATTCCGGTCACCGCCAGGGTGACCATCCACAAGCACAACGTGCGCGACCTGGAAAGTATCGCCCGGTTGCTCCTGGACACGCTCTCCCTTCCCGGCTTTTCCACGAATGCCGCTTCGTACATGGGGCTGTGCCGGCACAACGCGGAGCACCTGCAGTTGAGCGTGGAGGAGCGCTCGCTGGCGATGGAAACCCTTCTGAGGCTCGCCGCCGGGCACCCGGGGCGGGTCTCGGCCTCGGCCGGGCCCCTGGCCGAAGCGCGGCAATGGCTGGAAATGGAACGGGCGAGGCAAAACCGAGCGCCGGGGTTTCCCGGCGCGGGAACCCTGCGAAGCTGCGGCGGGGTGTTCGAGCGGCTTGCCGTGCGCGCGGACGGGGTGATCGTTCCCTGTGGGCAGATGAGCCACATCGAGCTCGGACGCATCAACCGGGACGATCTGCGCGAAGTATGGCGCGGCCATCCCGAGCTCGAACGGCTGCGGCGACGGCGCGAGATCCCGTTGGGCGAATTTTCCTTTTGCCGTGGCTGCGAGTACATCCCTTACTGCCGAGGCAACTGTCCGGCCCTGGCGTACACGATTCTCGGAGAGGAAAACCATCCGAGCCCGGATGCCTGCCTGCGCGGATTCCTGGAAAGCGGCGGACGGCTGCCGCGCACGGGACCGGGTTTTCCGGCGGGAGGTGAAACGGGGTGACCGAAGCATCGCGAGCGGACGAAAGACATCCCCTGCGGCAGCTCTACTTCTACCTTACCGAGGGCTGCAACCTGTGCTGCCGCCACTGCTGGATCGGCCCGAAGCACCTGTCGGCGGCCGACCGCCGCACCGGGCTCGATGTCGGCCTGGTCCGCTCCATCATCGACCAGGCGAAACCCCTGGGGCTGAGCGGGGTCAAGCTCACCGGGGGCGAACCGCTGCTCCACCCGGGCATCCTCGACATCCTGGAGATCCTGCGCGCCGGGAACCTGCCCGTCAACGTCGAGACCAACGGAACCCTCTGCACCCGGGAATTTGCCCGCGCGCTCGCGGGATGCTCGAGCCCTTCCGTCGCGGTGAGCCTCGATGCCCCCGACGCGGAAACCCACGACTGGATGCGGGGTGTCCGGGGCGCGTTCGCCTCCGCTTTGAACGGCCTGCGCAACCTGGTCGACGCGGGGTTGAAGCCGCAGATCATCATGTCGGTGGTGAGGCGCAACCGCGATGGAATGAGAGCTCTCGTTCGCCTGGCCGAATCCCTCGGCGCGGCCTCGGTGAAATTCAACCTCGTTCAGCCCTCCGTTCGAGGCGAGCAGATGCACCGGGCGGGAGAGACGCTTCCCGTGCCGGAACTGGTCGAGCTGGGGAAATGGGCGGAGTCCGCGCTGGCTGCCGAAGCCCGCGTCAGGATTCATTTTTCTCATCCCCCCGCCTTCATGCCCCTCGGCCGGATGTTCGCGGAAGATGGGGCCGGCTGCGGAACGTGCGGCATTCTGAGTATCCTGGGGGTTCTTTCCGACGGCTCCTACGCCCTGTGCGGCATTGGCGAAAGCGTTGCGGACCTGGTGTTCGGACACGCGGGGGAAGATCGCCTCGAAGCGGTCTGGCGCGAATCGCCGGTATTGCGGGAACTGCGCGCCGGGCTTCCCGGGAGGCTGGAAGGGGTCTGCGCCCGGTGCCTCATGAAGCACGTCTGCCTCGGTTCCTGCATCGCGCAGAACTACTACATCAGCGGGAATCTTTGGAACTCGTACTGGTTCTGCGAGGAGGCGAAGGCGCGAGGGGTCTTTCCGGAGTCCCGGCTGATCCCCGAATCCGCCTGATACGGATTTGCGTTCAAAATGATACTCTAAAAGCGTGGGGGACGTATCCCCCACACTCCCTCGCCGCTTCGCGGCTCCGTGTGGCGCTGCGGCGGCGGCCTTCGACCAGTCGCCGACAGCGCCGAGCGCTCTGCCACACGCGCTTGCGCGTGTGGCAGAAACTTGGGGGGTGCGGGGGAATCATTCCCCCGCTCTTTTGTGCTTGAAAGATCCATCTTGCACGCAACTTCGTATGAATCGTCCGCCTCATCGACCGGCCCCCGTGGCTCTCGCCGGTCGCGATCGTTTCCGCGTGGGATTCCGTATCGAAAATGAAAGAATATTAACTCTCTGATTGTTTCACATTATGTGATTTGTCTTGCTATATTAAAATTCTCACCTAGAATGGAACCATTCATATCACACGGTTCCACAGCGAAACGACACACTTTGGCCGCCCCCGGTTTTTCCCGAAAGGACCGGAGGAGTGGTCGGGGCTTGAACGGCAGACCGGAGGATAATGCCGCTCCCGGCGGAGTACGTCCACATATCCGCCCGGAAGAATCGCGGTCCGGCGTTCCGCGCAGTGGGGCCGCGGACTGACGGAAACCATCTCATGGCGGCACGGCCGCCGGTGTTCGGATGGTGCGCCATGAACGGCAAGAAAGAAGAATTATCTTCGGAATCGAAAAAGAAGCCTCTGAAATGGCAGGTTCCCCTGCTCATCAGTTTTATCGCCACGGAGGCGTGGGCGCAGTCGTGCAGGACGGGGTCCACCGTGAGCGGGAACTGCTCCGTGGGCGGCACCGCGAGCAATTGCAACGCGGGCAGCCTTGCGGGCGGCTGTAGGCCGGGTTCCAGCGCGGCTTAGGAAGCGTTTCGCGGTCTTCGGCCGGCTTTGCGTTCAGCGATCGATCGGGTGGGGCCAGGAGACGGCGTGACCGCGCGAATCGATGAGAGCCCCCCATTAGCCGGGGGCTGGGTGTGGGTTGTGGGGGCGAAATGAAACGGGGCCGTCGTTTCCATTCCGTGGAACCCGGTTACGGGCTGCGGCTCGGCGACGGGGACGCGTGGTTTTTGAGCGCTTCGGCGGACGCTCGGGACTGGCTGGACCGTTTTGCCCTCATCCTCGGGCTCGAAGGGGGCACGGGTTCCGAGCCGTTGCGGATCGTATTCTCCAGGGGGACGGATCCCCATGGGGAAGCTCACCCGCCCGTGGACCGACGGGACCCCCGCCACCGACGGACCGTTCGCGTCCGTTGCGCCGACAAGGTCTGTTCCGAAGTCCTCTGTGAAATCCTCAAAGATACCCCCGACGACGTTCGATCGGTGAGCATGTGTTCGGCGCTCATGCCGATCTACCGGCGCGCCCGGGAACGGGGCGGGCTCCCTTTGCACGCGGCGCTGGCGGAAAGGGACGGGAAGGGGGTGCTCCTGGCCGCCCCCGGCGGCACCGGGAAGTCGACCGCCTGCAGGCGCCTGCCTGCGCCGTGGATCGCAAGGGCCGACGACGAGACGCTGGTGGTCAGGCCCCGCAAAGGCGGTTATCGCGCGCACCCTTTTCCGACCTGGAGCGACTTCCTGTGCGGCAGGGAAAGCCCCGTTCGGAAGGTCGAACGGGCGGTGCCGGTTCAAGCGGTCTTCTTCCTGGAACAATCCGAAAAGGACGATGTGGCTCCTCTCGGCCAGGCGGAGGCGGCGGTCATGCTGAACGGGTCCGCGGTCGAGGTGTGTTCCAAGTATTGGCTGGGGATCGAGAAAGAGGACGAAATCGCCCAAAGGCGAGCCGTGTTCGCCAATGCCTGCGACTTTGCCCGGCGCATTCCCGCGTACGCGCTTCGGTTGAGCCTTCACGGGAGGTTCTGGGAAGAAATCGAAAAGGCCATGGACGGCAGGCTGTTGCTCTCCGGCGTAAGTCCGCCGCCGAACGCCGGAAAGCTGCGGATGCTGCGCTGCGTGGAAGCGGGGGGCCCCTCCGGCGAGGCGGAGTCTCCGGCCGGGAACCCCTTGCGGAAGCGATTCGACTTGCCGGACTTCCCGCTTTGGGATTCGGAATAGGGCTTGAATGCGATCCGGCCCCCGACGGGACAGGTGCCGCTCGGGCTCGCCGCGCCGGCCTAGCGAACTGGTGTTGTGTAATCCTGCCGCGAACTCGAATTCGCATTATACCGGCTTGCGTTCAAGATGACACAACACCTGCCCGTTGGGAGAGGTGACGCGGGCGGGGACAAACTCCGCCCCTACGGACCGTTGTGCCCGTCAGACGTGGCGGTACATGACGCGGGCGGGGATAAACCCCGGGGACCGTGCGGATCCATACCAGGGTGGGCACGGTTCCTCCGTGCCCACGATCGGGCCGGGCCTCGTGCACCCGCACTCGTCATGATCGCTGCAAAACCGTGCGGCCGCCAGCCTCTTCAATGGGGGCGTTCCACACATCGGCTCCGGATCGTTCATGGCGCCAAGCGCTGGGGCAAGGGTATCGGCGTGGGCTGCGCTGTCGCGCATCCCACGCCGATATGCGACTCATATGGAGGTGCGCTCAAGATGACACAACACTTGCCCGTCGGGAGGTGACGCGGGCGGGGATAAACCCCGCCCCTACGGACCGTTGTGCCCGTCAGACGTGGCGGTACATGACGCGGGCGGGGATAAACCCCGGGGACCGTGCGGATCCATACCAGGGTGGGCACGGTTCCTCCGTGCCCACGATCGGGCCGGGCCTCGTGCACCCGCACTCGTCATGATCGCTGCAAAACCGTGCGGCCGCCAGCCTCTTCAATGGGGGCGTTCCACACATCGGCTCCGGATCGTTCATGGCGCCAAGCGCTGGGGCAAGGGTATCGGGACCGTGGGCTGCGCTGTCGCGCATCCCACGCCGATATGCGACTCATATGGAGGTGCGCTCAAGATGACACAACACTTGCCCGTCGGGAGGTGACGCGGGCGGGGATAAACCCCGCCCCTACGTACCGATGTGCCCGTCAGACGTGGCGGTACATGACGCGGGCGGGGATAAACCCCGGGGACCGTGCGGATCCATACCAGGGTGGGCACGGTTCCTCCTTGCCCACGATCGGGCCGGGCCTCGTGCACCCGCACTCGTCATGATCGCTGCAAAACCGTGCGGCCGCCAGCCTCTTCAATGGGGGCGTTCCACACATCGGCTCCGGATCGTTCATGGCGCCAAGCGCTGGGGCAAGGGTATCGGGACCGTGGGCTGCGCTGTCGCGCATCCCACGCCGATATGCGACTCATATGGAGGTGCGCTCAAGATGACACAACACTTGCCCGTCGGGAGGTGACGCGGGCGGGGATAAACCCCGCCCCTACGTACCGATGTGCCCGTCAGACGTAGGGGAGGGCTTTATGCCCTCCCGCCCAATGCACTCATCTTGAACGCAATTGTGCATGGCGCCTGCGCCACCACAAGGCATGAAAACAGACTCACACGGGCGTCTATTTTCTAGGTAATTGCCCATGGCGCCGGCGTCACCACAAGGCATGAAAACAGACTCACACGGGAGTCTATTTTCTAGGTAATTGCGCATGGCGCCTGCGCCACCACAAGGCATGAAAACAGACTCACACGGGCGTCTATTTTCTAGGTAATTGCCCATGGCGCCGGCGTCACCACAAGGCATGAAAACAGACTCACACGGGAGTCTATTTTCTAGGTAATTGCGCATG
>Ga0228536_1000125_pt1 | contig 194129 bp, 191 predicted proteins | sample SJ1Smetagenome_FD_168611 | JGI IMG/M metagenome (GOLD analysis project Ga0228536, IMG submission 168611) | Enriched culture of PCE-dechlorinating microbial communities from Ithaca, New York, USA - SJ1.S | ecosystem: Engineered > Modeled > Simulated communities (microbial... > Unclassified...
TTGTTCATTTGGCTACCTCCCTTTCTTTTAGTTGTGGTGTTGGTGCACCACTATTAATATCCAAGAAAGATGGTAGCCTTTTAACTGTCTGTCGTGCAAGGCGCTTTTATAACATAGTCACTCAAGCCATTCAAGCGACTCAAGCCGTCTTTCCTGTGCTTGCAAACATTCCCTTGACCGCCCGGAGGGTCCGAAGTATACATAAAAAGGTATCATACCGGCGGCCTGTCGTGAAGCGCAAGTCTCCGGTTAAAGTATTCCGAACAGGAGGTTTTAATTGGTCTCATTTCGTCTGGGTATTCTTGCCATTGCTATTGTGTTGTTGTCCTCCCTCGCTTATGCGGGCGATATCGGGCCGTTTCACTATAAGTGCGACGACGGGAGCTCCTTTACCATCACTTTTGTGAAGGCCGAAGGTGAGAGTTCGCCTATGACGGCGCGTCTGACTTTGCCCAAGAGCAAGGATGCCATAATCCTTACCAACAAGGGGGGCGCCAGCGGTATCCATTACGCCAACGACAGATATGCCTATGACGAGTGGCACGGCAATGTGTCCTTCAGAGATATTTCAAAGAAGGGCAAGGGAAAGAGCGCCCCAGGGGTCTCCTGCCATGAGGTCAAAAAGTAACCTGCATTCCAGCATACGGTCCCAACGACCCCACCAGGGACTGCAGAGTGTGAGAGGGATATCAGGCGGCAAGGAATGCAATAGCAGAGATCTTGAACGCTTTCTTGTCCGGGTGAGGCAGTCATCTCAGACCTGGCACCGTGCCTCTCGCCTCTAACGCTCAAGCGGTTCAAGCCGTCTCTTCCTTCGCTCAAGCGGTTCAAGCCGCCTCTTCCTTTGCTCAAGCGACTCAAGCCGCCTCTTCCTGTCGGTAATCGTACTTGACGTTTATTCCGTAGATATGCTAAGTATACCTACATGATAGAACGACCTTTCTGGATAAGTCGCATAGAGGAGGCATGGAAGGAGGCATCCATTGTCTGGCTGGCCGGTGTGAGGCGAGCGGGGAAGACGACGCTTGTCCAGAGCCTTGGGGAGGACCGGATACTCTATGTAAACTGTGATCTGCCTGTAGCGTCGAGCATGACGGCCGACCCGGAGCTGTTTTTCCGGGACTGTGGCCGACCCGTGGTCGTCTTTGACGAGATCCACCGGCTTCCCGATCCGAGCATGGTGCTCAAGATAGGTGCCGATCTCTTTCCCGAACTGAAGATCATTGCCACGGGCTCATCGACATTGGCCGCGAGCAGGAAATTCAAGGATACCCTGACGGGCAGGAAGCGTGTTGTTCGTCTTACGCCTGTTTTGTGGGACGAGCTTCCGGCATTCAACGCGCCTCTCTCCCGGCGGCTTTATCACGGAGGTTTGCCCCAAACGCTTCTGGCGGAATCGAAACCGATGTCGTTCTACCGTGAGTGGATGGATTCGTTTTTTGCCCGTGACATCCAGCAGCTCTTTGCCTTCCGCGATCCGGGGAAATTCAACATGCTTTTCGAATATCTCCTGAAGCAAAGCGGCGGGCAATTTGAGATCACAAGGACCGCGGGTGCGCTGGGTGTAAGCCGTCCTACCGTGGCCGAGCATCTGAGGGCCCTGGAAACGACCCGGGCTGTGACCATCGTGCGTCCTTTCCACGGAAGAGGGCAGAAAGAGATAATCAAGATGCCCAAAATCTATGGCTTTGACACGGGTTTTGTGTCTTTTGCAAGGGGTTGGGACCCGTTGCGCCAGGACGAACACGGTCCTCTGTGGGAGCATGTTGTGCTTGAGTATCTTCAGGCCCATGTCCACGATGGGGAGATATTATACTGGCGGATGGCGGATGACCGGGAAGTGGATTTCGTGATCCCTCGCACGAGAGATGAAGTGGATGCCATTGAATGCAAGTGGTCCCCGGACCAGTTCAATGCCGCCGGCCTCTCGTTGTTCCGGAACTGGTATCCAAAAGGAAAGAACTACATAATCTCCCCCATCTCCACCCCCGGCTACGCAAAGCGCGTCTCCGGCATGGAGGTCTATATCTGCAGTCCTGCGGGTTGGTGGGAGAAGTATCTTCATTCCGGCGGTTCCTCCAGATAGAGGTGCCGGCGAAGGTTGTCTATCTGACCGATGGTCCTTCGCGAACGGTGAAGATAGGCAACCAGGAGATACATCTCCGGCATACAACCCCACGCAGTATGGGGCCTGCGGGCCGCATCATCGGTGCGGTGGCACGGCACCTGGCCGAGGCCGCCTATCATGTATGGACAAAGGAGGAACCCTACAGGGATCCGGTATTGAATAAGGGCTTGTCCACAGGAGGTGTAAGCGCGATGTCGTCATGAATCGTTTCCAAGCTCGCGGAATGATTGCGACACACCTCCGGGACATTTTCATGCCTCATGGAAGGCGAAGAGATGACTGGGATAAAGACCCGATCGGAAACAATACCCGGAAAAAAGCCGCGCTTTCATATTGTCTTGACAAGGCGTTTTCAGAGATGACGAAAGAGCGTGAACAGCCTTCAGAAATGACTTGTCAACAGCCTGTCAAGCGGTTCAAGCAGCTCAAGCGGTTCAAGCCGTCTCTTCCTTCGTTCAAGCGGTTCAAGCAGCTGTTGCCGCCGCTCATGTCTTTCCCTTTGACACAAAAATGGGATTCACCTATACTTTTCATAATCTAAGTGGTTTTCAACGGCAGATTGGTGACGGACGAGTTATGGGAAAGAGAGAAATAATCGATATCATCAGGCGCAGCAAATCCGAGATGGAGTCCCGTTATGGTGTGGAGAGGGTGGGGCTGTTCGGGTCCTACGTGAGGGGACGGCAGAGAAAAGGAAGCGATATCGATATACTTGTCGCCTTCAGCCGCGACATTGACCTTTTCGATTTTCTTGACCTTCGCGAGTACCTCGAAGAGAGGCTGCAGTCGAAGGTGGACCTTGTGATGGAGTCGGCCTTGAAGCCAACCATCGGCAAGCGCATCCTGGCCGAGGTCGAATATGTATAAAGGACAGAGGGACCTGTCCGACTACCTTGGCGACATCATAACGGCCATAGCAGACGCGATAGAGTTCACGAGCGGCATGGATTACGAGGCGTTTGCGGCAGACCGCAAGACCGTGAACGCGGTGATCAGGAGCCTGGAGGTCGTCGGCGAAGCCACAAAGCGTATACCCATGTCCTTCCGTCACAAGCATCCCGATATCCCATGGAGTAAAATGGCCGGTATGCGTGATGTTCTCATTCATGACTACATGGGTGTCGACGTGAAAACGGTCTGGAGGGTGGTGCGGGACCGTCTACCGGAATTGAAGTCTCTTCTGGAAGAATTACAGTCATCGTCGATGTCTTGATCACCAGACAACAAGGTTGACGGAGCAGAAGAGCGGAGGCATTCTGAGAATAAGGTTTTTAGACCAGTTGATCTCTCCAACCATCGGTTGGAGTTTTGCTTTGGCGCTATTACGGAATCAACACGAGACGGTCCTCAAAGGCTTTTGTCGTTAACGTTCAAGCTGCTCAAGCGGCTGCTTTTCCTGTCGGTGATCCTCTTGGAATATCTGGCAGATTGTGGGATAATGCTTGCTGTAGGGAGGCGTTGTATATGAGACAGGTCGTTGTTTACCCGGGGGAAGATGGTTGGTGGGTGGCGGAATGTCCGAGTCTGCCGGGGTGCATCAGCCAGGGAAGGACCAGAGAGGAAGCCATAGAGAATGCAAAAGAGGCGATTCGAGGTTACGTGGCCGCTCTGCAGGAAGACAACCTGACGGTTCCCGAAGACAAGTTTGAAGCCCTGCTTGTTGCAGTATGAGCGATATCCCGCGGATCTCCGGCCGTGAATGTATCAAGGCCCTGAGCAAGACCGGGTTTTATTTCAAGAGACAGGAAGGAAGCCATGTCATCCTGCGAAGGGATGATCCCTTCGGGCAAGTGGTCGTGCCTGACCATAAGGAACTTGACCGGGGAACACTCCGGGCCATCATAAGGGCGGCCGGTCTAGGGGTGGAAGAGTTCAAGAAACTGTTGTAGCCATCACGCGCGGTTGGGTTCACCTCATTATCCCGGCGTTCTTTTGGCGTATGGCAGGGACTCTTCGGGGTTTTCACTCATTCACGGCGTTTGAGCTTTTGAACTGGACAACATCCTTTGGCTCTTTCTGCATCGCAAGCCAGAGATCGAGCTTCGTTTGCATCGCGAGCCAGTTCTGAGGTGATGTGCTTGTGGCTTTTCCGATCCGTACCGCCATTTCCGGAATCAATGCCGCTCTGCCGTTGACTATTTCAGACAGGGTCTTGCGGGAAACACCAAGACCCTTCGCGGCCTCGGTTATGGTGATTCCGAGCGGCTTCATTACGTCCTCCAGGAGGACCCTTCCGGGATGTGTTGGTTTTCTCGTAACCATGGTATCCCTCTAACGTTCAAGCGGTTCAAGCAGCTTAAGCGGTGTTTAGATGTCGTCAGCGGAGGTGGCGATGGGCTTATGGTCCGTGGTCGGTCGCGCAGGACGGGAGTCGCTCGTTCGTGACCTTTTGGCGGGTTTTCGACCGTTTCAGGAGTTCTATCGTTTCCCTGTAGTGGGCACCGATAGATTCGCTTGTCATTGACCTCACCACCTCGAGGTTTTTGGTTGTGAACTCACTGTCAAGGTTGAGGTAAGCCCTGTGGCCCGGACTGATCCAGAAATAGAGGTACTCGTAGGTGTCCTGCTCCGGCGTCGGCGATATCCTGCGGAGCATGCTGTTTTCCGGGACGCCGGTGTAGTGGGGGCTATTGAAGCTCATCACGTAGCCCTCCTGCGTGAGCCATTCCGGGTACTGATAAAGCAGCTTGGCGGCAAGCTGGTTTTCGATCAGCAACCTTGCCCCCTTTTTTGTGCTTTCCAGTCCCATGGCCCTCGCAAGGGTGTCATCCTGCGGCAGTTTCTTTTCATAGTTGTCGTAGGTGAGACGGGGTTCAAACTCCAGGCGGCCTTCCACTATGGCACCCCGCAGAAGCAGACCTTTGTAGAGCAGCCTGGCATACACGGAATGCAGCTGTTCGAGGGCGCTATTCACATCGTCGCCATAGAACAGCAAGCTGTCGCTGAACATTTCCACGGTGGCCATGTTGTTTTGCCGGCAGTATTGCGACAGGCTTTCGAAGGTAATATCGTAGAACTGGTTCAGCTTTTCCTTGGCAACGCTGGGGTTAAGCCTGTAGTAGCCGGAGATGCCCAGCAGATCACCATAGTACGTGAAGTTCATGCGTTTCCTTCTCCTGTTCCGAAGCGATGTTCCGGCCCTTTCATGGGCCACCTCTCCGGAGAGCATGCACGGCAACATGCCGCGCACCCGCTCCGCTGTCAGGGTCGATCCCCAAAAGGCCTGACGGAGCCACTGCCGGCATCTCTGAAGCGACGTATTGCGTTAGCCACAGTCTAGCACAGGCGATGCCGGGAAGACAGGGATTTAGGGGTCAGCCCCTCGCGACGGTGAAACGCGCTTCCGGTTTCTGTTGTCTTGATCGTCCGGGTCTGGTATTCTTATCAGTCCCGGGACAAGCCGGTAACCGCCCCGGGAGCATCGGCTTAATGAAGATGTTCGCGTGCCGGCAGGCGTGACGACATCGGCCGCCGCTCCGGCCGGCGCTTACGTTGGCCGATCATACTGAAAGGAGGCCATCATGTTCAAGAGGATAGCATTGTTCCTCATTACCAACCTTGCGATCATCCTTGTGCTCTCCATCGTTCTCAGCCTGCTTGGTGTGGACAGGATACTCGACGAGCAGGGGGTTGCTCTCGATCTGACGAATCTTGTCATCTTCGCGGCCGTTTTCGGGTTTGGCGGCTCGCTCATATCACTGGCCATGTCCAAGTGGACGGCCAAGCGGCTGACGGGCGCCCGGGTCATCGTCTCTCCGGGGAACGAAACAGAGGCATGGCTGGTACGGACTGTCGCAAGGCAGGCGGAGCTTGCCGGTATTGGCATGCCGGAGGTCGCCGTCTACGACGCACCGGATGTCAACGCCTTCGCAACGGGCATGCGGCGTGACAAGGCGCTCGTGGCCGTCAGCACCGGCCTATTGCGCGCCATGGACCGCAGCGAGGCTGAGGCCGTCCTCGGCCACGAAGTGAGTCACGTGGCGAATGGCGATATGATAACGCTCGCCCTGATACAGGGGGTGGTCAACACGTTCGTGATCGTCCTCTCCCGCGTTGTGGGGCATATAATCGACCGTGCTGTTTTCAGGACCGAGAGGGGTCATGGTCCGGCCTTCTACATTACGACCATCGTTGCACAGCTCGTTTTCGGCATCCTGGCCAGCGTTGTGGTGTTCTGGTTCAGTCGCCAGAGGGAGTTCCGGGCTGACAGCGGCGGCGCTCGCCTTGCAGGCCGGGAAAAGATGATAGCCGCCCTGGAGCGCCTGCAGAAGTCCGTGAAGCAGCCGCACCTGCCGGACCAGATGAAGGCCTTCGGCATCTCAGGCGGCGCCGGTCATGGCCTTCGGCGCCTTTTCATGACCCATCCTCCCCTGGAGGAGCGTATCGAAGCACTCAGAAGAGGCATTCAGTGAGTAAAGGCTCGATATCCCGGGGAAGACGCACGGTGACGGCGGGGAGGCATCAGGAGTGAAACGAAACCTTGTCAGGCGGCTGTACGATTGGGTATTACACTGGGCGCATACTCCTTATGGCACGCCGGCCCTTTTCTTTCTCGCCCTGGCGGAGAGTTCCTTTTTCCCTATTCCTCCCGACGTGCTCCTCATTGCACTGGCGGTTTCCGTGCCGGCGAGGGCATTCAAGTATGCCTTTGTCTGTTCCCTGGGTTCAGTGATCGGAGGCATCATCGGCTACGGCATCGGGTATGTTCTCTGGTACACCTCTGACGGGGGTTTCAGCTCCTTCGCGCGGTTCTTCTTCGATTACATTCCCGGCTTTACACAGGATGTCTTCAACCTCGTCAAGGGCAAATATGACGAGAACGCCTTTCTGGCAGTGTTCACTGCCGGGTTCACACCCATACCATACAAGGTCTTCACCATTGCCGGCGGAGTCTGCAAAGTCAACTTCCTGGAGTTTATCCTCGCGTCAGCCGTAGGCCGTTCTCTTCGCTTCTTCCTTGTTGCCGGGATCATATGGAAGTTCGGCGAACCCATGACACGGTGGATCGACAGGTATTTCAATAAACTCGCCATCCTTTTCACGATCCTGCTCATCGGCGGCTTCATCGTGATCAAGCTGTTGCTGAAGTAGCGGTTCAAGCGATTCAAGACTTCGTTCCTGCCTCTTGCCATCGCTTTCGCAGGATGTAATAATGGTCCAACAGACCAAAAAACCGCCCCGCTGGCGATCCGACGCGCGCGGGGGGCCATTCAAGGAGGGTGGTATGGCGAGACGGAGCGTGCCGGTTCTCATCGGGATCATCTTGATGGTGTGCGTCCTGCAATCTTTCGGCCCTGTCGCACGGGCTCAGGAGACGGCGGTCACGCCGCCGCCGAATTCCGTCGAAAGAAAGGCGGTCCTTGACGCCCTGCGCGGGGAAATGCAGAAACTGCACGGCATCAACGTCGTCTTCACAGTCAGATATCTGAAGGTGCTGAAAGGCTGGGCCTTCATCGAAACGTCTCCGAGGTCCGCAGACGGCTCGAACCAGTACGAGGATATCTCCGCTCTGCTCCGCAAGACGGGCACGAAATGGAAAGTCGCCGAGCTGGCCTGCTCGGAGGAAGACAACGAAGAATGCCTCGGAAGCCCCGACTACTTCAAGAACCTGAAAAAGCGTTTCCCCAAAATGCCCACCCGGATCCTCCCCGAGTAAGGCAGAATATCATTATTATTGTTATTGTTCCAACCCGAAACCCGGAACTTGAAACCCGAAACGGTTCTTAAACGGTTCTTACTCCCCTTCCCGCTGAACATACACGGTTCGCGTGGGGTAGGCGAACTCGATGCCCTGCTCCTTGAAACGCCGGTACATCTCCTGGTTGATCGTCTCCTGAATGTCCATGTACACGTTGAATTCCGGCCTTGTCACATAATAGACAACCTCGAAGTTGAGGGACGAGTCTCCATACTCCTTGAAATGGGCCCTGTCGAAGCGGGCGTTCTCCTGGCTGCTGACGATGTCGGTGACGATTTCCTTGGTCAACTTCAGTTTTTCCAGGGAGGTCTGGTATATGACGCCGAAGCTGAAGACAACCCGCCTTTCGGACATGCGGCCGAAGTTACGGATTCGGCTTTTCAGAAGGTCGTTATTGGAGAAGACCAGTTGCTCTCCGCTGAGACTGCGGATTCGCGTGGTCTTAAGGCCGACATGCTCAACGGTGCCCATAAGAGAATCAACTATGATAAAATCCCCTATGACGAAGGGCTTATCCAGAACGATCGACAGGGAGGCCAGAAGGTCGCCGAGGATGTTCTGGACCGCCAGGGCGACCGCAATGCCTCCTATGCCAAGCCCGGTGATAAGCCCGGTGATGTTGACTCCCAGGTTGGCCAGCATGGAGAGAAGGACGATGGTCCAGAGGATGACGCGAGCTACGAATCCCAGGAAGGTTATTGTGGTTGTGCTGGAGACGTCCTCGTCCACGCGCTTCTCGATGTTTCTGGCGAGACCGAAGGAAACGGCGGAGTTCGCCCAGAATCCGCCCTGCAGGATAAGGGCGAAGACGATCATTCTTTCCCACAGGGTTACGACAGAAGGCTTGAATGTGATCGTCAGCGATGCGACATAGGCGGCGGCGATGAGGAGGAAGAAGAACTTCGTGTTTTCGAGAATGCCGACAAGGAGGTCATCGATCTTGTTGTGGGTCAGAAGGCTCAACTTCGACAACCGGCTGATCCCGATGCGCTGGACGATTTTCAGTATGGCAAACACGATCGCCAGAATCCCCAATGCGATGAGCCAATCCTGCACCGTATTTGCATAATAGACCCTGCTCAGTAATTCCATTTTCCCCCTTTCCTGTGCGGCATGAGGCAGACATGACGGGCGGCCTCTGTACCGCGGTACCAGTCTGTGTCACCTGGAACCAAAATCATAGAACAAGGCGGTTTTGCATGTCAAGGCTGAGCGAGGTGTTCCGCGTGGTGCTCGAGGGAATGACGTGCTGGTGGACTATTTAGATAGACTACAAGACACTATGAAAGGTATTGTCAGACATTTCATAGTGCGTAATGGGATGGCCTGGTGAGGCGCCGGGTGTTTATAGTGCTGTCGTATGTGATAGTTGAGCCGGGAACTGACACATACATCAGGGAATAGCTATCATATATAACGGTAATCTTTGACATTGACTGCATCTTCCCGATATTACAGGATGTAATCTTTGGCACACAATATGCGTAAGTCATGATCGGACAAATGTCGTTGAATGTATCTCAATTATATATAGGTGAAAGGAGCGACTAACATGGAAAAGGATGGCAAGAACAAGACGTCCGGCACGACAGGGGCAGCGAAGGAAGGGGTTGTGATGAACAGACGCGACCTCCTGAAGACCTCGCTTGGCATAGGTGCCGTTGCGGCAGCCGGCGCTTTCGGCCTTCATCTGACGGGCAGCAAGGCTGAAGCGGCCCCGCTTCGCCAGTTGCCGAAGAAATGGGATGAAGAGATCGATGTCGTGATCGTGGGTTCCGGTTTCGCCGGACTCGCGGCGGCGGCGGAGGCCTCGGCAGCCGGCGCAAAGGCCCTAATACTGGAGAAAATGCCCACATACGGCGGCAACTCGATCATAAACGGCGGCGTGTATGCGTCCTGGGATGATGAATACCATCTGCGCCAAAAACTGAACCTCGGCAATGACAGCGTCGACCAGCACAAGGCGGACACACTGAAGGGCGGCGATTTTTATGGTTCTCCGGAACTCGTGGAGATCCTCGCGAAAGGCGCGACGCCGGCGCTCAACTGGATGATCAAGGATGGCGGCTTGAAGATCAGGCAGACTGTCACGAGGGCCGGAGGACACAGCGCCTACAGGACCCACACCTGCATAGAAGGCGTGGGGCGCGGCTACACGGAAGCGATCAAGAAGATAGCCGAGGGAAAGGGAGCGAAGGTGAGGCTTGGCACCGAGGTCACCTGGATCTGGAGGAAAGACGTCAACAGCCCTGTCGCGGGTGTTGAAATAAAGACCCCGAAGGGAAAGAAGAATATCAAGATAAAGAAAGCCCTTATTCTGGCCTCAGGCGGGTTCAGCAGGGACATCAAGATGCGCGCGGCATTCAACCCCGGCATCGTCCCCGAGTTCAACTGCACCAACCACCCCGGTGCAACGGGCGAGATGATCCGGTTTGCCCAGTCGATCGGGGCTGATTCCCTGCAGCTCGCCTTCATTCAACTCTATCCCTTCGCGGAGCCGGAAACGGGTATCCTCGATACGCCTGCCGTCTACCCCTTCAACGGTGTCGGCTACGGCCTTGTCTATGTCAGCAAGAAGGGCAAAAGGTTCGTCAACGAACTGGAGAGGCGCGATGTGTGCTCCTATGCCCAGATCAAGCTGGGAGACAAGCCGACGTACTCCATATTCAACGATGAGATGGTAACGAAGATGGGTGGTACGAAGGAAGAGGTCGAGAAGGGCATCAAGAAAGGGCGTTTCATCAAGGCCGCGACGATCGCCGAGCTCGCCGGCAAGCTGAAGATACCGGCGGACGCCCTCGAGGACACGATAAAGAAACATAACCAGTACATCAAGGACGGCAAGGACCCCGAGTGCAACAAGCCGATGACGAAGAGCATGATCCCTCTGGAGCAGGGTCCTTTCTATGGTATAGCCCAGTGGCCTGCCGTGCACCACACGATGGGCGGCCTGAGAATAGACAAGGATGCCCGTGTCATCGATATATGGGGCGAACCCATTCCGCGTCTTTATGCTGCCGGTGAGGTGACGGGCGGAGTCCACGGCTCCAACCGCCTCGGAAGCAACGCCATTCCCGACTGCGTCGTCTTCGGCCGGATAGCCGGGGCCAACGCGGCGAAAGAGAAGTAATTTCCGTGCGGGGAAGGTGATGCCGGATAATCGTCCGCGCACCCGCCTTCCCCGCTGTCCCAAGCCATCAGGATGTGACGCATGACCAGAACGTTTGTGAACACTATCGTTGTAACCTTGTTTTTCTTGCTGGTGCTTTCAGGGGGAGATACCCGGGCGGCCGCGAAGGGTTCCGCTTCGAAGCAATCCTGCGCGGCCTGTCACAGCGAATTCTCCTCGCTGCTGCCCAAGGCGCATCCACCGGTCACGGGTAAGGATGTGACCGCGTGCACGAAATGCCACGCCCCCGATGCAAAGGTCACGGCGAAACCGAAGCCCTACTCGGCCAGGCTGCACCTTTCCCACACACAGCCGGGTGCCGAGGTCGACTGCCTTGCCTGTCACACGTGGAAACCGGGTAAGTCCCTCGGCGTGAAGGGGACGAAGGCAAATCTCGGTGTTCTCTCGAAAGAGGGCATGGAAGAGACGAAGAAGATCTTTGCATCCTGGTCGTCCTCCAGGTACCTCGACGCCCATCATGGAAAGAAGAATGTCACATGCTCCGGGTGTCATGAGGGAAAGGTCCCCGAACAGGGCGATTCCGTCGAAAACGCTCGCTGCCTGGCCTGCCACGGAGACGAGGAGAAGCTGGCGAAGAAGACGGAGCCGAAGGATTTTCCCGACCGGAACCCCCACAAGTCCCATCTGGGGACCGTCAATTGCACCGTATGTCACAGTGCGCACAAGGCATCGAAGACCTATTGTCTTGACTGCCACACGAAATTCAACATGAAGATCCCCTTCGGCGAAGGGCCCCAGGCAAAACCCGCCGCAGGCGCTAAGGCAAAGTAAGGAGGTAGCGGTATGTTTGGACTTGGTATGCCGGAACTCATAATCATCATGGTCATAGTCCTCATGATCTTCGGCGCCGGCAGGCTCTCGGAGATAGGCGGCGCCATCGGCAAAGGAATCAGGAGCTTCAAGAAGTCTGTCAACGAATCCGATGCGGCCGGTATAGCGGAAAAAAGCGGCACGCAGGGAGAGAAAGTTTCCTAGGAGCTTTGCCTCTCGCCCGTCCTGTTTTTGACGGGATTTGAGACCACAGAGATCGCAGAGAAAGGATTGCGGCCGGATCCCGGAGTTTCCCGGGATCCGGCCGTCTTTGCATCCCGTCTGCGATGGGGGGCAAGAAATGAGTTCACGCGAGAGTCCATGAGGAAGAATGTCCTTGACAGTCTGCATGCAATGAAAGTTTAATGAGTTCAAAAACGACAAACTTCCTATGCCTGCTCGTCCTCTCATTCGGTGGATCCTGAGAATACTGATTGTTTGCATGGTCCTGGCGCTGGCCCTGTGGACGATCTGGCCCTGGCTGCCTTCACAGAAGGAAAGGCGTCCCAGGACGATCGTACTCTATGGTTTTTCCATCCTTGAGCCTGTGATCACGAAGGGGGTATTTCCCGCTTTCCAGAAAAGATGGTTCGAGCAGACGGGTCAGAGAGTGGAGCTCATCAGTTCGTTTGGCGGTTCGGGAACCGTAACGAACCAGTTGATCATGGGGGTTCCCGCGGAGGTTGCCATCCTTTCCACGGAGCTTGATGCCCAGCGCCTCCATAAGGCAGGCGTTGTTCGCACCGAGAGCTGGAAAGACCTGCCGCATAAGGGCGTGATGAACCGTACACCCTTCATAATACAGGTGAGGCCGGGCAATCCGAAGAGAATACATGATTTCTCCGGACTCACCCAGCCCGGGGTCCGCGTGATCCACATGGACCCGCTCACCTCGGGGGCGGCCAACTGGGCGATCGTTGCCGAATATGGCGCTGCCGTGAGACAGCCCGGTTCGGGCCCCGACGCGGGCAGGGCGATGCTGCTTGGCATCTGGAGGAATGTGGCGGTCCAGGCAGGCAGCGGAAGGGCGGCCAGGACCCAGTTCGACAGCGGTTTCGGCGACGCCCTCATCACCTATGAACAGGACGCGATATGGAGCCGCTCCCGCGGTACGTCACGGTTTGACATCGTTTACCCCCGAAGCACGATCCTGAGCGAGCACACGGTGGTCGTTATCGATGCCCGTGTCTCCGAGGAGCAAAGAGGGCTCGTCAGGGCCTTCGTCGATTTCCTGTGGAGCGAGGAAGCACAACGCATCTTCGTGGAGAGCGGGTTTCGCAGCGTCGATGAGAGGCTGAATTCGTTGAATCCGCAGTTCGGACATATCCGCGACCCCTTCTTTATCGACGATTTCGGCGGCTGGCGGAAGGCGAAGCTCACCGTCATCGATGAAACGTGGAAGAACACGGTCCTCAAGGAGTTGAAGCCATGAATCAGGGCAAGGCGTTCTATAAAAAGATTTCTCCAATGCTGCCGGCCGGCTTTCTGGTGCTGGTCCTGCTTCCCCTGTTGCTCTTGCCGCTGGCATCGGTCTTCATCTATGCCCTGCGGGGAGGTCCCGGCAACCTTGTAGCTTCCCTCACCACGACGGACGTGCTTTTCGCGCTCCGCTTCAGTCTGATCATCGCCTTCGCCACCGCGGTCGTCAACACCGTGCTCGGTACGTATGCGGCCTGGGTCCTCAGCAAGACCCGTTTCCCCGGGCGAGAACAACTCGGGATCATACTGAATCTGCCCGTCGCCATACCCAACGTTGTCGTGGGCACGTCCCTGCTTTTGCTCTGGGGACCCATCGGCCTCTTCGGACAGGTGCTGGGCCCCCTGGGGATACAGCCCATGTTCACCTCCGTGGGGGTTCTGCTGGCTCACGTGTTCGTCACCTTTCCCTACATGCTGGGAACCATCAAGCCCGTGCTGGACGATCTGGAGACAACGTATGAAGAGGCCGCGTACACCATGGGTGCCAGCCGGTGGCAGGCTTTTCTGCACGTTGTGTTCCCTGCGCTGAAAGGCGGTCTGCTTACGGGCGCGCTGCTGACCTTTGCCCATTCCCTTGGCGAGTTCGGGGCAACGGTCATGGTATCAGGGAACCTGAGACTGCGGACGCAAACGGCCCCATTGTACATCTTCTCCCAATTCGAGAGCGGCAACATTCAGGCTGCTAATTCCGTCGCGGCCGTCCTTGCCATCCTTTCCTTCGTACTCTTTTCCCTTATCCTCTTTCTCGCCGCACGAACGGGCAGGAAGGGGGCGCAGCGAGGTAGATGATGTCGATTGTTATCGATCAGATCAGCAAGAGTTATGGCGGTCATACGGTTGTCGACCGGGTTTCGCTCAACGTCAACGATGGTGAACTGGTTGTTCTTCTCGGGTCGAGCGGCAGCGGAAAGAGCACTATTCTGCGCCTGGTGGCAGGTCTCATACTGCCCGATGAGGGACGGATCATGCTGAATGGTGTCGATATTACCCATCTGCCACCCCAGAGGCGCGGTCTCGGGTTTGTCTTCCAGAACTATTCGATCTTTCCCAACATGACCATCGCCGAGAACATCGAATTCGGGATGAGGATCAGGAAAGTTCCCTTACGAGAGCGGAAGGCACACAGCGAGCGCCTGCTCGAACTGGTGGGCCTGCCAGGGTTGGGATCCCGTTACTCGTCGCAGTTGTCGGGGGGGCAGCAGCAAAGGGTGGCACTCGCTCGTGCCCTTGCCTACGAACCACCGGTGCTGCTGCTCGACGAACCCCTGGGGGCCGTGGACACCAAAACCCGCATTCAGCTTCGCCAGTCATTGAAAAGCATCCTGAAGGAGATCGGTGTTACGACGATCATGGTAACCCATGACCAGCAGGAGGCCTTCGAACTGGCCGACCGGGTTGCCATTATGAACAACGGACACATCGAACAGTACGGTTTTCCCGGCGATGTGTATTATAACCCCGCGACGCAGTTCACCGCCGACTTCGTCGGGGACATCAACTTCTTCGAGGGGCGCGTGACCGCTTCCACGGCGGAAGAATGTGAGATCGAGCTCTTCGGGCACTGGCCGGTCCGCCGCCGGGGCAGCCATCCATTTCAACCGGGCCGGAACGTCCTTTACGGGGTCCGCCCGGAGCAGATCCGCGTCAGCCTTCTTGAGCCCGAGAGTTACGAGAACGGTATAAAGGGGGTCATCGAGAATAGCATGTTCTTCGGCGACGTGACACGCTATTCGATCCGTCTGAATAGGGGAGGTGTAGTGGATGTTCGGGTCCTCAACTATCTCTTCATCGAAGGAATGGTAATGCCCTACGAGCTGAACGAGGAGGTCTGGCTCATCTGGAGCCAGGGGTCCGGCATCATTCTCGCCGATGAGACACTCCCTGAGACGAGAAGCCTTTCTCCGGCAGGTTGACAAATGCAGGGTCGTGGGCTATACGTAAATCAAGGGCGGCAGTTGAGACGGGACGGGCCCGGAGGCATATGAGCAACAACGAGCACTTAAGCCAAGGAGGGTCTCATATGTGGGAGAACATAACCTCTGATAAGTGTGAGTCTTACATCGAGCGCCATTTTGGTCAAAAGGGGAAGAGACTTTCCGGCGAACCCTCAAAACCTGCGATAACGATCTCGCGAGCCGAAGGGGCGGGCGGTCTCACCGTTTCCTCGGAGCTGGCGAGCTACCTGAGAGCGAGGATTCCGGACCATGAGGAATGGACGATCTTCGATCAGAAGCTGGTTACCAAGGTTCTCGAGGTCTTCAACCTCAAGGCCCGCGTCGGGGAGTTTATGAAGGAAGACCACAAGGGCACGATATCCGACGCGGTCGAGGAATTCATCGGGCTCCATCCCAACACGTGGACCCTCGTCGAGCGGACCAACGCCACGATACTGCGCCTTGCCCAGATAGGGAACTGCATTCTCGTGGGAAGGGGCGGCAACATGGTCACACGTGACCTCCCGAACGTCTTCCACGTGCGCCTTGTCGGTTCCTTCGAGAGGAGGGTCGAGCGGGCACAGGAGGTTTTCGGCTACGATCTCAAGACGGCGACCAACTACATAAAGAAGAAAGACCAGGGCCGAAAGCGGTACATGAAGGATAATTTCGACGCCGACATCGACGATGCGCTCCTCTACGACGTCGTCATCAACACGGATCGCGTGAGGTACGAGGAGGCGGCCCGGATGATAGGCGACGAGGTGATACGGCGCTTCGACCTCGTCACCCCGGCCAGGGTGGCCATGGGCACCATAAGCCAGGCGGTGTTTTAAAGGCGGGGAAAGACCGTAGAAACCGCTTGAGCCGCTTGACAGGCCGTTGATAAACTCCTCTTTGCGTCATCCCGGACTTGATCCGGGATCCAGAGGTTTTTCTAACCCATTATATTTCCTGGATGTCGCTTCCGCGAGTGAAGACACCGGCCTAAAGCCGGAATGACGACAGAACGTAAACTCAGTTCGAAAACCCACTTAACAGCCAGTCAAGCAACTCAAGCGATTCAAGCGATTCAAGCGATTCAAGCGGTTTGTTTTTGCGGTCCTTACCGTGCTTCGATGAGTCGGGAGAAGTTGGTCAGCACCCGGGCCGCGTGAGGGGTTTCGACAACTGCCGCCAACAGGTCAACAACATTTGCGCCTGCCGAGGCGAGGTCCCGGGCAGCTTCGGTTATGTATGATCTCATGATGTCGGCCGTATACTCCGGATGGAACTGGACACCCCAGGCGTTGCCGAGCCTGAAGGCGTGATTGGGTTCGTGGGTGTTGGCCACGAGGCGCACCGCCCCCGGGGGCAGGCGAAGGACGGACTGGGAATGAGCGGCGTGGACGTGAAAGGTCGGCGGGAGGGAGCCGAAGAGAGGATCGTTGGCCGCGGGCGGAAGCAGCTTCACGGGGACCGTTCCGAATTCCTTCCCCGCGGGATGGTAACCGGCCTCGCCACCTGTCGCCCTGGCGAGTAGTTGGTGACCGTAGCAGATGCCCAGAAAGGGGACACCGGCTTGAAGGACCGACGGTATCCACTGCTCCACTCTCAGGCTCCACGGGGGGTCGTCCGTTATCATTGAATGGGAGCCCGTGACGACGATCCCGGCGCACTCTACGGCAGGGGGAGGTTCGTCGCCTGACTGCGCGTCGATAACGTGGGTTTGCACTGCCGCCAGCACCAGCCTGTCAGCGATCCAGCTTTCAAAATCACCGAACCTCGCCGCTACCGCCGGATGGGTACTGCCGACCTTGATGACATAAAGAGCCGCGGACATCGCGCAAATATTATTCCTGGTGCCAGCTCGCGTCAATAGAAAGATGGCATGGACTTTGCCGTGCGGGCATTGCCCTTGAAAAACGTCCCCGTTCCTGATAGCCTACCATAAACTGGCCTGAAGGTCCCCGATCCGATGTATCTTCTGATGCTACCGCCTTGCCTTCCCGGCGGTTGCGTTTGCCTTTAAGAGTGTCGGTGAGGTTCAGGAAGTCTGAGGCCGCCCGCGGGCGTGCAGGGGATATATAGAAAGACTGAAGGAGTATGTTGCTGACAACTGGAAGACATCACGCGAAACTGGCATGCCGCGTCGCGGCACTGTCAGTTTTTTTCATCCTTCTTTCCAAGCCCGTCCTGGCCTCCGGTGATGGCGGTAGCGGCCTTGTTTCGGCTGTCGGAATAGCTATCATAGCCGCCACGGTCATGTCCTTTCTGGGCCACATGATGCGTCAGCCTCTTCTGCTGGCTTACATAGCCGCCGGTGTTCTCATCGGTCCCAACATAGGTCTCGGGCTGGTGGCTGACCCGAAGAACATCGAGACCATATCCCACATCGGCCTTATCCTCCTTCTATTCCTCATAGGGCTCGAGATCGACATCAAGAAGTTGAAGGAAGCAGGCAGGTCTCTCGTTGCTACAGGCCTCTTTCAGTTTCTCCTGTGCGTCCTTCTTGGACTCGGTTTCTTCTATCTTCTCGGTTTCACCGTCGGTGGCGGGAGGTATGATCTCGTCTATCTTGCCGCGTGCTGCGCCCTGAGCAGCACGGCCATCGTCGTGAAGCTGCTGTACGGAAAGTTCGAGATAGATACCCTGGCGGGGAGGATCACGCTGGGCGTTCTCGTGTTCCAGGATATCTGGGCTATTATTCTCCTCGGCATTCAGCCAAACCTTGCCAATCCAAAGATCCTCATGATCCTCTTCTCCTTTTTCAAAGGGGGCGTACTGGTTGTTTTTGCATTTCTGCTCAGCAAGTATCTTCTTCCGCGCCTGTTCAGAAAGGTATCCAGGATCCCCGAGCTTGTCCTCGTGGCGTCCCTGGGCTGGTGTTTCTTCATATGCGGCCTTGCCGGATATCTGGGCCTGTCCCTGGAAATGGGTGCCCTGATAGCGGGCATATCAATCTCGACATTTCCCTACAACCTCGATGTGATGGCGAGAGTTGTCAATATCAGGGACTTCTTCGTGACCCTCTTCTTTGTCGCCCTGGGTATGCAGATACCGAACCCCATGGGGAACCCCGGTGTTATGGCAATGGCAGGCATTGTGTCGGCATTCCTCATCGTCTCGAGGTTTCTGGCGGTCTACCCCGTCCTGTATTTCCTCGGGAACGGGAACAGGGTCAGCCTTCTCACATCCATCAACCTTTCACAGATCAGCGAGTTCTCCCTGGTCATAACCGCGCTGGGAATGAGGGCGGGGCACATCGGGCAGGATGTGATGTCCCTGGTCATATTCGTTTTTGTCATAACGTCCGTTGTTTCTACATACATGATCAATTACAGCGATGCCCTTCAAAGAGCCCTTGCTTTTGTTCTCACCAGGGTGGGATTAAAGGACATCGGCTCCCATGAGGAGGAAGCCCGGGAAGGAGCTGGCCGGGAGATAGTGTTGCTGGGATTTCACCGGAACGCCAGTTCGCTGATAAGCGAGATCATGGACACCGATGGCGGTGTGCTCCCCGGGGATGTGAGGGACAGGATCATGGTCGTCGATTTCAATCCCGAGGTGCATTCTTCCCTCCAATCGCTTGGCATCAAGGTTGTCTACGGTGACGTGGGTCACCTGGACACCCTCCACCACGCGGGTCTGGAGAAGGCGAAACTTGTCATCTCCACGGTGCCGGACAGCATCCTCGTGGGTGCGGATAACCTCAAGTTCATCCGTCATATCAGGCGAATGAATCCCGGTGCAAGGATCATCGTTACCGCGGAAAGCGTGCAGAGGGCGCTCAAGATGTATGCCGAAGGTGCTGATTATGTCTTCCTGCCCAGGATAATTACGGCGCGGCACCTTGTGACGATGATGGGAGAGATCCTGTCGGGCGATCCGGCACGTCTCAAGGCGATAGTCAGGGACGAGACCGAGGCGCTTGTCCGCCGCCACGAAATAGTCCGTTAGAAGGCATGACGCCGGATAACGGGCAAATGGACGACAAAGGAGGAACCATGGATGGGGAAAAGTTGACTGTAGGACTTTTCGAACCCGGGGATGCCGAAGGCGTGGCAAGGCTCTTTACCGAAGTCTACGGTGATGCCTATCCCGCCAGGATCGTCTACGACCCCGGAGGACTTGTGGGGGCCTTCAAAACGCGCGACCAGATACCGATCGTTGTCCGGACCGGGGAAGGGAAGGTCATCGGGTACAGTTCCCTGTTCCGCGCTGCGCCGGACAAAGGGGTCTACGAGAAGGGCAACGGCGCCGTATCGCCCGCCTTCAGGAACGCGGGTGTCATGGGGATGATCTTCCAATATGTCGGCAGGACCGTTTCCAGCATCGAGGGCATCAGGGTGTTCTTCGGCGAACCGGTCTGCAACCACGTGTATATCCAGAAGGCCGCGCTCGCGAACCTGCCCTTCGTCGAGACCGCCCTCGAGGTGGACCTCATGCCGGCGGAGGCCTACGTGAAGGAGAAGAGCGCATCGGGCAGGGTGGCGACCATCCTGATGTTCATAACCGTCGTCCCGGATCCTCATCCCGTCCACGTTCCTGATGTCTACGCTCCCTGGTTCGAGTACGCCTATGCCGGTCTCGACGACAGGCGCACCTTCGCGCCGGCGGTGGGCGGTCTCCCCGTTTCGGAGAAGACCCGGATCGACACTCAGGTATACACATCCGCCCGCGTGGCGCGCCTGACGGTCCATGAGGCTGGACCGGACCTTCCGGGGGTGTTTGAGAGCGAAGAGGAGCGAGTCCTTCGCGAGGGCGTGGAAGTGGTCCAGGTCTTTCTCAAGCTGTCATGGCCATGGGTCGGCAGGGTCACCGGCCTAATGAGAGACAGGGGATATTTCTTCGGTGGTATCCTGCCCCAGTGGTTCGGAGAAGACGGATTTCTGATGCAGAAGACCGTCTCGCGGCCCAACTGGGAGGATATCCACGTCCATTCGGAAAGGGCGCACCGGATACTGGAGTTTGTGAGGTCCGATTGGGAGGCGACGCGGCGATAGAGATTGCGCCGACATCGCCACCGTCTGTTCTCAGATCTTCTGCCTTCTTATTCTATCGATAGATTCTCTTGTCCCGATCACGATCAGTCTGTCGGAGGCCGCCAGGCGTTCCTCGGGTCGGGGCATGGGTATGCGCTCATGGTTCCGCACGATCCCTATCACCGTAACCCCGTAGGCCTTGCGAAACTTCATTTCCGCCAGGCTGCGGCCGACATGACCCGAGGTCTCGTTCACCTCGATCTCGGCGGTGGCGAACCCCCCGGAGCCGTGCCCGAATTCATCTTCCTTTGTCTCGTCGAGTATCTCCATCGCGTCCTTCAACGCGCCTGGCTCACCCATCAGCACCAGGCGGTCGCCGGGAAAGAGCTGAAAGTTCGGGTCCGGATCGAGATAGACCTTTCCGGCCCTGCTCACGGCGATTATGGATATGCCTGTGACGGCGCGGAGGTCGAGATTCCTGATAAGCTGTCCGGCTGCGACAGAGTCCTTTCTCAGGCGTATCTCCTCGACAGCCAGAGGCCAGTCGATATCGCTGGGGAGAAGATGCATTGCCTCGGTCAGCGAGTCGGCCGCCTCTTCGGAGGCGTCGTCGAAGGGCCGGAGCACCGCGTGGGCGCCTCTCGTGGTATAGACCCTGGCCTCCTCCTCGTCCATGGCCGTCAGAGCTATCTTGCCTTCGTACCTCCGTTCCTGAAGGAGGTGAAGCAGTGTTAGACTGAGGGTCCTGTCCCGTACCGTGCTCACCACCCAGGCACTGCAATTGAGAGGAAGATTGTCGAGAAACTCGGGGTCCCCCACATCCCCGAACATGACGGGTATATCCTGCGACCGCCATGCTGCGAGTGCCTGGGGGTTGAAGTCCACCCCGGCGATGCGTTTTCCTCGCCTGATAAGGTGCCGGGCAAGTCCGCTTCCGTAGTTGCCAAGACCGATGAGAAGAAAATCGACAGTAGGTATGGCACAGGTCTGGGCGTCCAGTTGTTCACGGTAGGGGTGCTTTCTTTCGAAGATCTTCATTGGTCTGGACAGCCACCGGTAGAGCGGCCCCGAGTATATAATCATGTAGGTGGACAGACAGATGGTGATGACCCCGACAAGGGTGACGAGGCTCATGGCTTCCTTGCTGAGATGCCCCAGGCTGAGCCCGAGAGCGGCGAGTATCAGGGAGAACTCGCTTATCTGTGCCACGGTGAGCCCGGCGAGGAACCCGGTGCGTCTCCGGTACCCCATGACGCCCATGATGGCCATCACGACCAGAGGATTCCCGATGAGGACAAAGAGCGACAGATAGATCGAATTGGGTATCTGGGGCCCCACAGTATTGAAGTCAAGACGGGCGCCGAGATCGATAAAGAAGAAAAGGAGCAGAAAATCACGCAGGCCTACCAGACGGGCCGCAATGGCCTCCCGGTACCGGGTCGAGGCGAGGGAAACGCCTCCGAGGAAGGCGCCGACCTCCTTGCTGAAGCCGAGATAGTCTCCGGCGGCCCCCAGGAACACCGCCCAGGTGACGGAAAAGAGTAGAAGCAATTCCTGGTTCCAGGCGAGCCGCTTTGTCAGGCCGGGAAGGACATATTTCATGAGGAGCCCGATGCAGATGAGGAAACCGATCCCCTTGAGCGCCGTCACGGCGATGTTTGAAAACGCCGCACCTTCGGAGGTGCTGCCGCTCCCGACCGCCGTCAGAATGATCATGGCCAGGATGGCCACGATGTCCTGCACGATGAGGAACCCGACGGCTATCCTCCCGTGAAGCGCATCGATCTCTTTCTTGTCGGAGAGGAGCTTGACGATGATGATGGTGCTGGAGAAGGTCAGGGCAACAGCTATGTAGAGCGAGGCCACAACGGAAAAACCAAGCCAGAGCGTTATGAGGAAACCGAAGAGGCTGGTAAAGATCACCTGGCCGAGACCGGTCGCGAGCGCAACCGGGCCCGTTGTCCGGATAAGGCTGAGGTCAAGCCTGAGTCCGACAACGAAGAGAAGCAAAGATATCCCTATCTGCGCCAGGAGCTCTATCTGTCCATGGCTCTGGATAAGCGAAAGACCGGCGGGCCCGGCCAGGATCCCTGTCGCCAGGAAGGCCACGATGAGAGGCTGCCTCAGCAGCATTCCCACGGCGCCGATGACCGCAGCGAGGCCCAGGATCAAAGCTATCTCATAAAAGGCCTGTTCTGTCACGTTCCTCTCCCGCCGGTATTATGGCAGCATGAGGGAATTGAGGTCAAGCCCTCACCGTTTGCCCTGTTAAGACCGCGATCCTCCTTTCACCCTTTCGATTGCCGGCATCTCTGCAGGAACTTGTCGATCTCAACCGCCAGTATCACGGAGATCGCCACCGCGATGATGTGGAGCCATTCCCCTCCCGAGAGTGTATCTGTCCTGAAGACCCACTGAAGCGCGGGCACATAGATGACGGCGATCTGTGCGAGAGATGCCGCTATCATACTGTAAAACAGAAAGGGGTTACCGAGGGGGTTGAGACGGAAGACGGACTGTGTTTCAGACCGCGAATTCCAGGCATGGAAGAACTGGAAGATGACCATGGTGGTCATGGCAATGGTCCTGGCGTGCTCCACGGATGAACCATCGGACAGGGCGGAGGAGAAGTTGTAGACGACCCCGACGGAGATAAGGATGCCGACGATGATGCTTCTGCGGACCATGATGCCTGACATGATCCCTTCTTTCGTACCGCGTGGTTTTCTCTTGATGATGTCCTTTTCCCCGGGCTCGAAAGCCAGGGCCACGTCCTGCAGCCCGTTTGTCACGAGGTTGATCCACAGGAGCTGGGCCGCCACGAAGGGAATGGGTATATCGAGGAACATGGAGGCAAGGATCGAAAGGATGGCGGCGAACCCCGTGGGGATGAGGAACATCGTGACCTTCCGTATGTTGTCAAAGACAATCCTGCCTTCCTCCACGGCGTGGAAAATGGAGGCGAAGTTGTCGTCGGTGACGACCATATCGGCGGCCTCGCGGGCCACATCGGTTCCCGTTCTTCCCATGGCGGCGCCTATATGTGCGGCCTTCAGCGCGGGGGCGTCGTTAACGCCGTCGCCTGTAACGGCCACGACCTCCCCGTGCCGCATGTATTGCTGGACGATCCGGAGCTTATGCTGCGGCGAGACCCGGGCATAGACGGTGGTATCCTGGACCCTGCTGAAGAGGTCGTCATCGCTCATCGTCTCCAGTTCCTTGCCGGTGATCGCTGGGGCCTTCCTTTCGCCCAATCCGATCATCCTGCCTATGGCCGAGGCGGTCACTGCATGGTCACCGGTGATCATGGCCACCCGGATGCCCGCCTCTTTGCATCCGCTGATAGCCTCCATGGCCTCCGGTCGCGGGGGATCGATCATACCCTGGAGACCCGCAAAGATCAGATCGGTACCGAGGTGGTCGTGGGTGAATGCATCTCCCGGGGCGCCCTGGTCGACCTCCTTGTACGCCATGGCCAGAACCCTCAGTCCATCCTCGGCAAAACCCTCCGCGATCTTCTCGATCTCCGTCCTGTTTATGGTCTCTCCCGAGGAAAGGTTTGTGCACATGTCGAGCACCCTTTCCGGCGCTCCCTTGAGGAAGATCAACCTCTTGCCGTTATGTTGATGAAGGGTTGCCATAAAGCCGCGATCGGATTCAAAGGGTATGATCCCCAGCTGGGGGTGTTTCTCTTTCTCCGCGTCGAGGTCAAGCCCCGCTTTCATGGCGGACACGATGAGGGCCCCTTCCGTCGGGTCGCCGTCCACCCTCAGCAGGCCGTCCTCCTCTATCATGCGGGATTCGTTGCACAGAAGGCCGATCCTCAGCAGGGTGCGCAATCCCTTCAGGGACGCTTCGTCGGTGGGTTCCCATTCATGAAGTATCCTGCCTTCCGGGTCATAGCCGCTGCCCGTCACCTCAAAGGCGTGATGTCCGTCATAGACGGCCTTGACGGTCATCTCGTTCTTTGTCAGCGTTCCCGTCTTATCGGAGCAGATCACCGTGGTGCTTCCCAGGGTTTCCACCGCGGAGAGTTTGCGCATGATGGCGTTGCGGCGTGCCATCCGGGTGATGCCTATGGCCATGGTAACCGTCACCACGATGGGAAGCCCCTCGGGCACAGTGGCAACAGCGGCGGCGACGGCGGTGATGAACAGTTCCTTCAAAGTCATGCCGAGGAAGAGGCCGAGGACGATTATGGCGGCGGCGCTTCCCAGTACGAGGATACCGATGAACTGGGCAAACTTGACGATCTTGCGCTGAAGGGGGGTTTCCGTGACAGAGAGCTCCTTCACGTCCCGGGCTATCTGTCCCAGCACCGTCCTTCGTCCCGTTTCCACAACGATGCCCCGGGCGCGGCCGTTTACGATGCTTGTTCCCATGAAGGCTATGTTTGTCTGGTCCCCGGCCGTCAGGTGGTCCTCGGCTATAGCGTTGACGGTTTTCTGTACGGGCAGGGATTCTCCTGTCAGTGCGGCCTCTTCGGCCCGCAGTTCATTGACCTCGAAGAGCCTCAGGTCTGCCGGCACCTTTGCGCCCGATGCGAGGAGCACGATATCGCCCGGCACGAGGTCCTGACTGGCGACCTCCTCTTCCTTACCCTCCCTGAGAACGCGTGCCTTCGCAACAACCATATTCTTGAGGGCCCGCACGCTGGTTTCCGCCTTGAACTCCTGAAGGTAACCGACAATGGCATTGAGGATGACCACGGCGACGATCACGCCGGTGTCGATGTATTCCTTCAGAATGGCGGTTACGATGGCGGCCACTATGAGGATATATATGAGGGGGCTCTTGAACTGGTGGAGGAGGATCTTCAGGCGGCTCAGCCCTTCTTCCTCGGGCAGACTGTTGGGGCCGAACCGTTGCAGCCGCTCTTCCACCTCTGAAGCTGTGAGTCCCTGGGGACGAGCACCACTTTCGGTGAAAACGGTCTTTGTGTCCAGCTGATACCATTTCATCTTAGTCTCCTCCTGTGCGTTTTTCTGTCATGGAGTGTCTTCGAGCAGGATGCGGGCCGCTTCTTCGGCTGTTTCCACGTAATGGAAAAGCTCGATGTCTTCCGGCGAGATGGCGCCCTCATCCACAAGGGCCTCGAAGTTCACGACACTTCTCCAGAATTCCTTTCCGAAGACAAGGATCGGTATAGGCTTGATCTTGGATGTTTGTACGAGGGTAAGCGTCTCGAAGAGTTCGTCAAGGGTTCCATAGCCCCCGGGGAATATGACGAGGGCTTTCGCGCGCATGAGAAAATGCATCTTCCGGATGGCAAAATAGTGAAACTGAAAGCAGAGCTCCGGCGTGATGTATTCATTGGGCTTCTGTTCGAAGGGAAGAACGATGTTGAGGCCGATGCTCTCCGCGTCTGCGTCACGGGAACCCCGGTTTGCGGCTTCCATTATCCCCGGGCCGCCGCCTGTCACCACAGTGTAATTGAGTCTGTCCGATGTCTTCGCCGCCCGGGAGATCAAAAAGGACAACCTCCTCGCTTCCTCGTAGTACCGTGAGTTAGCGACAAGCCTGCGCATGATCCGGACCCTTCGGGCGAGGGCCTTGTCGGAAGGATTGGCGGCGGCATCGCGTTCAGTGTCCGCCAGTTGTTGTCGGGCCCGCTCGGGCTCCGGTATGCGGGCTCCTCCAAAGATGACAATGGTCTGTCGGATATCATGCTCCGAAAGAATCAGCTCCGGTTTGAGCAGTTCAAGTTGAAGCCGCACGGGACGTAACTCGTCTCTCAGCAGAAAATCGGTGTCGCTGTATGCCAGCCTGTAGGAGGGCGAGAGGGTCTGGGATGACGGTGGGCAGAGTTCCGCCGCCCGGGCATCCTCTTTTGCCGTCGGAAAGGTGATCTTTGGTTTTCCCGCCATAGTCCTGCCTCCTTGAGCCTCTCTTTCTTGACGGTCCACGTCCATCAAGGGTCAGACTTTATAGAAGATACGCTTTGAGAACGTACTCCTGTATCATACGATGGGTATTAAAAAAGGAACCGTTAAGGGCGATAGCATTCTTCATGACCTCGATATACCCTTCGCGGTCTCGGTAGAACAGGGGGATCACGGTATTCTCCAGGGTGTGATAGAGAGCGAGGGCGTCTCTTGAGCCGTCGACCTCTATCCCGGGACCGTTGTTCCCTATGGACCATCCTGTTATGCCCTCCACGCATCCTTCGATCCACCATCCGTCGAGAATACTGAGACTCGGAACACCGTTGGTTGCCGCCTTCATTCCACTCGTTCCGGATGCCTCCATCGGGGGCTCGGGGGTGTTAAGCCAGAGATCGACGCCGGATGTGATGGTCTTGCCCAGTTCCATGTCGTAATCCTCGAGATAAACGAGGGGAATGTCGGGGTTCAATTCATTGCCCGACTCAAAGACCTTTCTTATCAGGTCCTTTCCTCCTTCGTCCCTCGGGTGGGCCTTGCCCGCGAATATCAGTTGAAAAGGGCCGATTTTGGAGGCGATGGCCTTCAGTCTCTCCCTGTCGTGAAACAGGAGGTCGGCCCGCTTGTAGGCCGTGGCACGCCGCGCGAAGCCAATGGTAAAGACATCACCGTCAAGGACAAGCCCCGTCTTTTCCCGAACGACGTCGAGCAATTCCTTCTTTGCTCCGCCATGGGCGTTCCATATCTCGTCCCCGGGAATGTTCAGTGCATATCGAAGACTGGGAGAGCTTTCCCTCCAGCCGGGAATGTAGGCGTCGTAAAGCCTCCGAAAAGGGGGTGACGTCCATGTGACCGAATGGACCCCATTGGTGATGGAGTCTATCGTATATCCCGCGTACATAAGCTTTGATACCTCGCGATGTCTTTTCGCCACCCCGTTGACGTAGCCGCTGAGGTTCAGGGCAAGATAGGTCATGTTGAGGCGTCCCTCGTAGCAGATGGTGTCTTTCAGATTGGCAATATCGAGACAGTATTCGCACACCCGCGACACGAGATCGAGAGGGAACTGGTCGTGTCCCGCGGGAACAGGCGTGTGTGTGGTGAAGACGCAACGCTCGCGGGCAGCCGCTATATCATCCTTGCTGATGGTCGTTCGTCCTTGTTTTGCTGCTTCGTCGCGCATCACTTCCAGGGTGAGGAGGCTCGAGTGTCCCTCGTTCAGATGAAATCTCGCGATACCGGAGAAACCGAGCTCTCTGAGTATTCTGAAGCCTCCGAGTCCGAGTATGATCTCCTGGCAAAGGCGGTAACGTTCATCGCCGCCGTAAAGGTAGTCCGTCAGGGGCCTGTCCAGTTCGCTGTTCTCAGGAAGGTTCGCGTCAAGAAAGAAGACGGGCACCCGGAAACCACCTTCGCCGATCACGTCGAACCGCCAGGGGCGGATGTGCACTGTGCGTCCTTCGATCGTCACAGTTGCCCGAGCGGGTGATTCCTGCAGGTGTTCCTCCACAGACCATTCCACCGGTTCCTCGTGCTGCGTCCCTTCGTGGTCCAGTCTCTGACGGAAATAACCCTTGCGATGGAGAAGCGTCACGGCGACCATGGGAATCCGCAGATCGGCGGCCGCTCGGATCGTATCTCCGGCGAGCACCCCCAGACCTCCGCTGTATGTCGGCATGGTCTTCTGAAGAGCTATTTCCATTGAAAAATAGGCGACTCTGGCGGAATTCATATCGTAAGCCCTCTCCTTTCAAAGACTCTCCTGATACACCGTTCCGTCATACATCCTGGTTGTGCTCTCTCGCAGGAGGGGGGCCTCCGGAAATGGGTCGCGAGGGTACAACCCTGAATTGAGGGATGAGTATACCATATCCCGGACCGTATGGATAGTACGATCGGGCGTGACGTGATACCGGAGGAATCCCGGCTGTGTGATGAATGCCGCACAGGCTGCCTGTTTTCTGTTCCCTAAAACTCCGCCATGGGTCATGGTTGACCTGTGGGGCGATATTCCAATCTTCAGGGCAGGGCGCTTCTTTTCCTTCTCTTTCTCTGGCTTTTATGGTTCCTAAACTTTTCGGTGAGGATAGTGCTTTCCCCGATCCTGCCCGTCGTTGAGGATGAGTTTCTTGTCAGTCACGCCAGGGCGAGCGGTATCTTCGTGTTCCTCTCCGTCGGGTACGGCGTTTCCGTGATCATTTCCCTGTTAGCCGCGCCCGGGGGGACCATGGGGAAGACGTTTTCCTCGTAGTGTATCGGCACGTCGATGATGCAGGGTCCCCTTTCTTTCAGGGCGGACCCGAGGAACCCCGACGGATCCATGGCGTCCCGGAGATTGGTGCCCCGAATGCCGAACTGCCGGCCTATCGCGGCGAAATCCAGTCTTGAATCGAAACGGGACGCGATATAGTTCCTGTTGAAGAACAGTTCCTGCTGCTGCCTGACGAGTCCCAGATGCTGGTTGTTCATAATGATGACGGTGACGTTGAGATCGAGGTCGGCGAGGGTTGCCATCTCCTGGAGGTTCATCTGTATGGAGCCGTCCCCGCTGATGCAGATGACCTGCCTGCCCGGATTCGCAAGGGATGCTCCGATCGCCGCGGGCAGGCCGAAGCCCATCGTACCGAGTCCTCCCGATGTGAGGAGCGTCCTGGGGAAGCGAAAAGGATAGCCCTGAGCAACCCACATCTGGTGCTGCCCCACGTCGGTGGTAATGATGGCGTCTGCCGCCGCCGCGGCGCTGATCCATCTTATGACGTTAAGGGGATTCAGCGGGTCCCCGGAGACGGCCGGGAAGAGGGGGTGCTCGCTCCTTATGGCCTCGATCCTCTCCGTCCACGCCCTCCGGTCATTCTCCTCCACCAGGGGGAGTATCCTGTCGAGAGCGTCCTTTACGTCGGCCACGGCGGAGATGCTGGAGCGCTTGATCTTGTCTATCTCCGACGCGTCGATGTCTATATGAATGATGGATGCCCGGGGACAGAACTCATTGACCTTGCCGACGGCTCTGTCGTCAAATCGGGCCCCGAGGGCGATGAGCAGATCGATCTCGTCGAGGATATGGTTCGTGCAGGGCGTGCCGTGCATGCCGACCATGCCGGTGTAGAGCGGGTCGTCGGGGTTCATGGCCCCGAGCCCCATGAGTGTCAGCGTCACGGGGATGGAATTCCTGCGCGCAAGACGGCGAAGGTGATCGGCGGCCCCGGAGGCGGTTATCCCGCCGCCGCCGTATATGAGCGGCCTCTTCGCGTCGTTTATCATGCGGGCGATCTCTTCCGCCGTGCCGGCGTCCATCCCGGGGTTCCCGGGTCGGCGCGAGACTCGAGGCCACTCTCCCGCCTCGACCTCCTGTAACTGGATGTCTTTCGGCACATCGACGAGCACGGGTCCGGGCCTGCCGGTGCGGGCGAGGTGAAAGGCCTCGCCGATGATCTCCGGTAACCGGGCGGCGTCCTTGACGAGGTAATTATGCTTCGTAATATTGATGGTCATCCCGTAGGTGTCGACCTCCTGGAAGGCATCGGTGCCGATCATGGAGGAGGGGACCTGACCGGTAATGGCGATGAGGGGAACCGAGTCCAGTTTGGCGTCGGCGATAGCCGTGATAAGGTTTGTCACGCCTGGGCCCGAGGTGGCAAGGCACACGGCCGGCGCCCCCGTCGAGCGGGCCATGCCCTGGGCTATAAAGCCGGCCCCCTGCTCGTGGCGCGCCAGGACATGGCGGATGCCGCTCCCGCTGAGGGCGTCGTAAATGGGGAGGTTCGCTCCCCCGGGGATGCCGGCGACAATGCTGACACCCTCTCTCTTCAGTGCTTCAACGATCAAACCGGCTCCGTTTTGTCTCATCCCGCACTCCTCATTCAGTGGAATAAAAAAGCCCCCGGCGGTTCGCACCGCCGGGGGCTCGAGTTTCTCCTTTGCAGGGATCTACCCTGGACCCGTCGGTGCAAAGACCTGCACCATAACTACGACGACCAAGACTACAACGAGCGCAAGGGTATCGTGCGTGAATGTGTTGGGTTTCGTTCCCAGGGTTTCCTGAATCGATCCGCTGCTCATAAGAATCCCAGTTTACAGTCGAGGGGCAGGGAAGTCAACAAAGAAAAAAGGTTCAAGGGTTCAAGGGTTCAAGGGTAAAGACAAGGAAAGAGGGCGGGCAGTACGGGATTTTCTTTGTGCTTTGCCTTTCACTGTTGAACTCTTGAACCTTTGAACCTTCTTTAGGTTGGTATCCCTGATTCGCACGGTACGCCGGCCTGGCAGAGACCGCAGGGGGTTGTGTCTATGTTGTAGTGTTCCAGGCTGTGCTTGTGGCCGGTGATCGAGGTGTACGGCTGGCATCTGGTCTTGTCGTGCCCGTCTTTCGATATGGCTCCGACGGGGCATCGCTTTATGCAGGCGCCGCAGGTCCCCCGCGAATAGAAGAGACAGTATTCATGGTGGTGTTTGTAGGGCCTGGGGGTGGGCGGGATGTCGATGCGGGCGACGACGGATCCCAGGCGGACGGCCTTCCCGAGGGGGGTGATAAGGCCGTCGCAGAGCCCGAACGTGCCGAGGCCGGAGGCGTAGGCTGTGTGCCGCTCCGACCAGGTGGACGCTATCCCGTGGCGTTGGGACATCGTTTTTTCCCACCTCGTTGAAGCTCCGGGACAGAGGGCCTCGTATTCATTGTCCGCGAAAAGGGCCACAAGATGAGCGCCGAGTTTCAGGATGAACTCTTCACCGTACAGCCGCGACCTCGCCCATCGCTCGCAGGCGAATCTCTTCTCCCGGGCCTGGTCGCGCCGGGTCTTCTCCGTCTGGGGCAGGACATAGCTGATGACGGTCAGGTCCGAGGGAGAGACCGCTGCGTGGGGAAAGGTCGCGCGGAATATCTCGAAGGGAGTGAAGTAGAAGTCGCCGATGTCGGCCTTGATCTCGCCATACAGGGGATCGTCGCCCCGGGAAAATCCTACCAGTGGGGCGCCGAACGCGGGCTCGCCACCGGCAGTGCGCAGGCTGTTCCCCGGCGACTTCACGTATTCCCCGATGGCGGTGACGATAAATGCCGATCGATCGGCAGGGTGCTGAGGCATCATGCGTTCTCTCCTTGTCCACGGGCTACAGGGGCTGCATCCGATTTCCAAGGTTTTCATTATAGCACGATCCATCCCTGTTGCCGAGTGTCCGGCCGAAGAAAATCCCTGAAAACCGATGTCATAACAGGTACAATAGGGGCGGAAGCTCAGCCTGAGGCGTGGGATGACGGTGTGAGTGAGGAGGGCTCAAGAGCGTGGCAATGGATACCGGGCGGATCAGGGGAATAATCTATGATTGTGACGGAGTGCTTGTCGATTCCGTGGAATCAAACGTAGCGTACTACAATCACATTCTCACACGCTTCGATCTCCCCGTTCTCGACGAATCCTGGATGGACCTGGTGCTCACCGGGACCGGCAGGGGAGTGCTGGAGGCTCTTTTTGAAGGGTCGCCATTCATTGGCGATGCACTGGAGCTTCAGCGGCAGCTTCCGCCCGAGGCCTTCCTTGATCTCGTGAAACCGGAGCCGCGGATACATGAGGTGCTGCGGCTGGTAAGGATGAGATACCACACGGCCGTAGCCACGAACCGCGGCAAAAGCCTCGTTCCTCTTCTCGAGATGCTGCGAATGAAGGACCTGTTCGATGTTCTCGTGACGTCCGGTGACGTGACGCGGCACAAGCCCGATCCTCAATGTGTTTCCATTATACTGGAGCGCCTGGGCCTCGAACCCGGGGAGGTTCTCTACGTGGGCGACTCCCACGTTGACCGTGAAACGGCGGCCCGGGCAGGCACGCCGTTTGCCGCTTACCGAAACAGGGCCTTGAAAGCCGACCTCCATCTCCCTGACCACGCCCACCTCTTCAGAGTTCTGGATCTTTCCCCTGGAACCTTTGAACGCTGAAACCCTTGAACCGTTTCTTGGTGGGGTCTTGACCTTTCTTTTCCGTTGCGCATAGAATTGATGTAATGCATGTTGCCGATATTCTTCAGAGGTGCAGGGACGAGGTTGTCGCCGAGTGGGTCGACCGGCTTCATGCCGAAATGGGCCCGCATTACGGCCGCAGGCCTTCGGAGGAACTGAAGATCACCTGCGCCTCGGCTTATGACGCGAGCTACGCGGTACTCGTCGACCAGGACTACCGGATGATCGATTGTCATATCCGGTGGATCACGAGGTTGAGGCTTCTCGGCGGGTTTACCCTGTCAGAGGTTCAGGGCGCGTATGAGATGTTCAGGAAGCTCGTGACCCCGATCTTGACGCGCCGGCTTGAAGGTCGTGAGCTGCTAAATGCCCTGGAGCGCGTCAACGAGTGTCTCTACTACACGATCACAAGGTTCAGCGACTATTTTCAGCAGCTCCATGAAAAGCAGATCAGGGACCATGCCCGGGACCTGAAGAAGCAGGTGGAGGAAAGGACCAGCGAGCTTGCCGAGTCGGAGGCGCAATACCGGGTCCTCGTGGAAGATATAAACGACGGGTACTTCGTCAACCAGAACGGAATCATCGTTTTTGCGAACAAGGCCTTTTGCGATCTCCACGACTATACGGTGGCCGAGGTCATCGGAAGACCCTACATCGATTTCGTAGCCCAGGAATCGCGCAGCGAGGTGAGGAGGATCTATGAGACCCGGGTGGAAAGGGGGGCGGCCCAGGACCTCTACATGTATTTCCGCCGGACCCGGGATGGACGTTCTCTGCCGACGGAGAACAAGGTGAAGCTCATCATCTACCGGGGTGAAAAGGCTGCCGTCGGCATATGCAGGGACATAACGGAACGGGTCGAGATGGAGAAGAAGGTCCGCGAATCGGAGAGTCTTGCGCACATCGGGCAGCTCACCACTTCTCTCGCCCACGAGATCCGCAACCCCCTGTCTTCTGTCAAGATGAACATCCAGATTCTCCTCAAAAAGATCGAGTTCAAGGGGAACGATAAGCGGCGGATGGAGATCATGACGGAGGAGATATCCCGTCTCGAGAGGATCCTCACGGAGATGCTGGATTTCGCCAAACCCTTGAGGCTGGACCTCAGGCCCGCGTCTATCAGGTCAATCATCCTCTCCTGCCTCGAGATGATGACGGTGAGGTTCCAGGAAAAAGGTATTGAGGTTCGCAAGTCGTTCTCGAGGGAGACCCCGAGGATATTCATGGACCGCGACAAGATCGAGCAGGCCATCATCAATGTCCTGCAAAACTCCATCGACGTGCTTCCCGAGGGGGGAAGGATCGGGATAAGGACGAAGTATGCCGCCGGGAACGGCAGGTTCGTCAGCATAGACGTCGATGACAACGGGCCGGGCATAGCGGACGGAGACCTTCCCTATGTCTTCGACCCCTTCTTCAGCAACAAGAAGAAGGGCACCGGTCTGGGATTGTGGAATGTGAAGAAGGTCATCGAGGCACACGGGGGGACGGTGGGTATCACGACGAAACGAACGGGGGGTGTTCATCTCTCCATGACGGTACCCGTCAGGAGGCCTAATAATGAAAAAGAAGATACTCATCGTTGACGATGAGAAGTCGCTGCTGGAATCCCTTGAGATGTTTTTCAGCGAGAAGAGCTACAAGGTTGCCTGTGCCATGACGGCCGCCGAGGCGGTCGAGAAGAACAACTCCTTCGAGCCCGACGTGATCGTTCTCGATATCCGCCTCCCCGACAAGGACGGCCTCGAGGTACTCAGGGAATTCAGGGAAACGACGAAGAAGAGCAATGTCATCATTATAACCGCTTTTCACGACATGGATACCACGATCAAGGCGATGAAGTTCGGTGCATGCGAATACATCCCGAAGCCCATCGATATCGAGGAGCTTGAAAGCGCCGTCGAGCGCGCGGCACGAGCCGGAGCTCCGGGGCCGGCCACGAACGCCATCTCTCTCGACCCCTCCCTCATATATGAAAAGGGGAGGATCATCGGCAAGAGCCGGGAGATGAAGGAGATATTCAAGGCGATCGGGATCCTGTCGGAGAACAAGGTGACGGTCCTGATAGAGGGGGAGACGGGGACGGGCAAGGAGATGATAGCCCGGGCCATCCACTATCACAGCCCGGTGAAGGACGCTCCGTTCATCGGAATCAACTGCTCCTCCATCGTTGGAACCCTCCTCGAAAGCGAGCTTTTCGGGCACGAGAAGGGTTCCTTCACAGGTGCAATAGCAACGAAGAAGGGAAAGTTCGAGCTTGCCGGCGAGGGCACCATATTCCTCGACGAGGTGAGCGAGATACCCTTCGAACTGCAGGCCAAGCTGCTCCGCTTTCTCCAGGAGAAGGAATTCGAGCACGTCGGGGGCGAGAGAAGCCTGAAGTCCAATGCCAGGGTCATAGCCGCGACGAACAGGGACCTGTGGCAGATGGTCCGCGAGGGGCATTTCAGGGAGGACCTGTTCTACAGGCTGAGCGTTGCCATGATCAGGGTGCCCCCTCTTCGCGCCCGGCGCTCCGACATACCGCTGCTTATCCAGTACCTGCTCAAGAAGATCAACGCCGATCTGCGCCACAGTGTCAAGAGGGTCGAGGAAAGGGCCATGGAAAGGCTCCTCGCGTATCACTGGCCGGGCAACGTCCGTGAACTGGAGAACGTTCTGACGAGGGGTGTGATCTCCACTCCCGGCGAGGTGATCCTTGACGAGTTCATCGTCACCCTCCTCGAGAAGACCGCCTCCGAAGAAGAGGCGAAGGATGGGCCGGGCACCATGACGACCCTGCAGGATGTCGAGAAGGTCCACATCCTCAAGGTCCTGCAACACACGGGATGGCATTTCGGCAAGACCTGCGGCATCCTCGGCATATCAAGACCCACGCTGCGGCAGAAGCTGAAGGAGTACGACATTGCCCTGCCATCCTGACAGCTTCCCGTTGCTGGCACCTTAATTGCATTTAGCATTTTCGTGACCCCTTCAATGAAGACGCTTCAGGAGATACGGAAAGAGCACATCTGCAAAGTGCTCGAAAAGACACATTGGAACCTGAAAGAGGCCAGTGCCATCCTCGAAATCCAGGAGGATGTTCTTGTGAAAGAGATCAACAGTACGGGCATCACCAGAGCGAAAGTTCCCCACCGGAAGTAAAAGTTCTTTTCAATTTCCCCCGGGAGAGAATTGAAAGTTTTCTGCAATTCTGCCTCGTGTCCAATCCCGGACATTGTTCGGCATGCCCAGGGTTGATTGACGTGCAACCCGCCGCAAACGGCATTCTGAAGCGGCCGGGGGGAACGGGAACCGGCGGACATGGCATAAATATTGCTCACTCCGTGGGAAAGGGTAAAAAAGGGGTATCAAAAATATCCAAAGGGGGAGGTTAGCATGAGAAAGCTGGTGTGTATCATCATCGCTTTGTTCGCGATGGGGTTTTTCGTGCCCGGTTCTGTGAGCGCGGCGGATCCCATCGTCATCGGCGCACCGCTCTCAACAGCATTCCTGTACGGATGGGATGCCGAGAGGGGTATCAAGCTTGCGGCTGAAGAGATCAACGCCGCGGGTGGAGTGACTGTGGGAACCGTGAAGAGGCCGTTCAAGGTCGAGGTCATCGACACAAGAGACCTTGAACCCGGCGTGCCTGTCAGCGAGGCGCTGCTGGGGTTGGAAAAGCTGATACTCGAGAAGAAAGCGGATTTCATCGTGGGCGGTCCGGTGCGGTCGGAAGCAGCCCTTGCGGCAATGGACCTCCTGAGCAAATACAAGAAGGTGAGTATCCTCACTACCGGGGTTCTGACTCCCGCATACCACAAGAAGGTCGCCGACAACTATGCCAAGTACAAATACTGTTTCAGGAATACGAGCCATGTCGGCGTCATGATGCCGGAGTTCGTCACCCTTCTTGAAGACATGAGGAAGAGCTATGGGTTCAAAACCGCCGCCATCATGGTTCAGGATGTCGCGCATGCCCGCGCGGGTGGAGAGGCGATGGAGAAGGCCCTGAAAGCCAAGGGCTGGACCGTGATGGCACCGAAGATCTACCCCACGGGAACCACGGACTACTCCGTTGGACTTTCGGACGCCGGCAAGAACGGCGCCCAGATCCTCTTCCTGTGGATGGATATGCCTGAAAGCACCATTCTTCTCAAGCAGTGGGCGGACATGAAGCTCAAATGCATCCCCATCGGGTTTGTGAATGCCGCCGAGCAGCCGGGGTTCATGAAGGCTTCTGGAGGCAAGGGGGAGTATCTCATAGTCAACCTGGTCAACGGAGGCAACGCACCTGCCAGGATCACTCCCTGGACGATGAAGTTCGTAGACGCCTACAAGAAGAGGTGGGGTCTCGAACCTGAGGGTTACGGTACATCATCGAGCTACATGGCTGTCTACCAGTTGAAAGACGCCATCGAGAAGGCCGGAAGCATTGATTCCGAAAAGGTCATTACCGCTCTTGAAAACCAGGATCTCATGGGCGTGTACGGCAGGATGAGGTTCGATAAGACGTCACACCAGATAATTCCGTCCCTCGACCCGAAGGAAGGTGCCGTGACAGGTATCATACAGTGGCAGCACGGCAAGAGGGTGCAGATCTTCCCGCCGAAAGTGGCTGAGGGAAAGATCATACTTCCGCCCTGGATGAAGTGAACCAAGAAAGAGGGGACATATGGAGCTTCTCGTATACGGGATAATCAACAGCATCACCCTCTCCCTGGTGTCTCTGGGCTTCACCCTTGTCTACAGCATAAGCAGGGTCCCGAACTTCGCTCACGGGGCCCTGTATGTTGCCGCGGGATACCTTACATGGCTGTTTCTCAATGAGTTCCTCGGGATCCCCTATCTTCTGGCTATCCTGTTGGGGGTCATTATTACAAGCCTGGTGGGGGCGGCGATCTACCAGTTCATACTTGTGCGTATCAGGGGTATGGAGATATCGGAGATAATCGCGACATATGCGATCGGGCTCGCGATCCTTGAGGGGCTAAGATGGGGCGGTCTGCGGGGAGGAACATTTGTGCTTCCCGCTTTCTTTCCCGGCTCCGTCAATATACTCGGCGCGAGCGTCGATTACCAGCGCCTGATCATCGTCGGGGCAGGTGTACTGACCTTCATCATTCTCTATCTCTTCACGCGTTTTACAAAGGTTGGCCTTGCCTTCCGCGGAATAGCCCAGGACGAGAGGGCGGCGATGATGCTCGGCATCAATTCCGATATGACAGCCGTTCTCTCCCTGGCCATAGGCTCGGCTCTGGCCGGTCTTGCCGCCGTACTCCTTCTGCCGCTGGGGAACATAGTTGTGGAAGGAGGATACAACGTTCTCGTCTTCGCCGTCGCCGTCTGCGTTATCGGGGGGTTGGGCAGCTGGGCAGGAGTGATCGTAGCCTCCTTCATTATCGGCTTTGCCCAGATCCTGACGGAGCATTTCATATCCGCCCACTACCAGATGGTCGTTGCCCTTCTCGCCATTATTCTCACTCTTCTCATCAAGCCATCGGGAATCTTCGGTAAACAGAAAGAACTGGAAGAGCGGGTGTGATCATGGATACGATGATGCGAAAAGAGAGGATCGACCGGGGACTCAAGGTGAGGACGGAAGGTATCTACGCGATAACCTCCGCGCGGGAGATCCTCTATCTGATGGGGCCGAGAGTTCTGCTCATCGCGGGGCTTCTAGCCCTTCCTTTTGTATTCGAGCTTGCGCCATATTGGAAGAAGGTTATCAACATCATGTGCGCCTATGCCCTGCTAGCGTTGTCCTTCGACTTCCTGGCGAACTACGTGGGCCTTGTTTGTCTTGGAGGCGCATTCTTTACCGGAGTCGGAGGGTACTTCGCGGCTATCTTCAACGTGGAACTGGGGTTGCCGGTATGGATCTCGATGCCGTTGGCCACCGTCTCGGGGGCAATATTCTGCACCTTCTTCCTGTTGCCGTGTCTGCCGCTGAGAGGTGTCTACTTCGCCATCGTGACCCTCATGTATCCCTTGCTGTTCACGAGGATCATAGAGGCGTTGAACATATTCGGCGGCACGAACGGCATGACCGGGGTCGCGGCCCTTCCCAATGCCTATGTGGAGAACTACCTGATCATCATCGTGGTCCTTGCGTTTCTCTTCGCGATGCGCAGGTTTGTCAACGAAGACATCGGTCTCGTCCTGCGGGGGGTAAAAGACAACGACCAGTCGGTCAGGGCATCGGGCATAAGCGTTACGCGAATGAGGATCATCGGTGTCTTCATCGCCTCCCTCCTCGGGTGCTTCGCCGGTGCCTACATAGCCCATCTGTACATGTGGGCAGGCATCTCGCTCTTTGCCCTTGACTTTTCGATCATCCCCATTGCCGCCGTTGTCATAGGAGGCGGGGGGACCCTGATAGGGGCGTTGATCGGCGCCTTCATCCTGGTGCCCCTGTCGGAGATACTAAGGGCATTCGGGACCTTCAGGATCGTTATCTATTGCATCATCCTCACGGGGTTCATCGTGTTCAAAAGCGAGGGGATCATGATCTTCCTGCAGAGGAAGTATCACCAGTTCGAAAGGTGGGTGAAGGTATGAGCGCACAGCCGGTACTCTCCGCACAGGGAATCACGAAATCCTTCGGGGGCCTGAAGGCGCTCATGGATGTGAGCTTCGATATTTACCAAGGGGATGTCTTCGGCATAATCGGACCGAATGGGTCAGGAAAGACAACACTGATAAACTGCATCACCGGTTTTATCAAAACGGAAGCTGGCAAGGTGACGTTCAAAGGCAAGGACATCACGGGCTGGCAGCCTCACAAAATAGCGGATATAGGGATTGCCCGGACCTTCCAGATAATGCGGCCGTATCATTCGCTGCCGGCGTACAAGAACCTGATAATACCGCTGTGGTCGCCGCGGGCCCGCAAGACCGGCGGGTGGCGCGGTGGCGGAAAGCATGGAGACAGGGACACGGTGGCCGTCGACATCCTCGAGGAGATCGGTTTTGAGCGCGATTCCCGGGTGCCTTACAAGCTTGCATCAACCCTGCCCACGGGGTATCAGAAACGGCTTGAGCTGGCGAGGTGCATGGCACTGCGCCCGGAGATCATATTTTGCGACGAGGTCTTTTCCGGATTGAGTATGAGCGAGATCGCAGGCATGGTTCCTCTTATCGAAAAGATGAAGATGGAGGGAATAACGCTCATCATGGTGGAACACCGCCTGCGCGAGCTTTTCAAGGTGGCGACAAGGGTCATGGCCCTCAATTTCGGAGAGAAGATTACAGAAGGTGAAGCGCTCGATGTTATCGAGGACAAGAGGGTACGAGAGGCATACCTCGGAAGCGAAGGAGTGTAGCCCATGTTCGAAGCCTTTGAATTGATGGTGTTTTTTGAGAATATGATCGCCCTCAACAACATGAGCATGACCTGCAGCGAGGGTAAGATCATCGGGATATTCGGTTCCAACAGCGCGGGGAAGAGCACCTTCATGCATGCCATCTCCGGGATCATCCTGGATATCAAGAAGAAAGAGGAGATGCGTGGCGGTGAACGGATATCGGTATTCGGCCGTGTGTTCTTCAACGGGAAGGACATATCGGCGGTGAGTCCCCACAACCGGGCGAAGGCAGGCATTGTCCTGTGTCCCGAACGAAGAAGGATATTTCCCGAGAGCTCGACGCTGGAGAATCTGAAGATCGGTTCCTATTTGGTGGGAAGCCGTGAGACCAAAGAGAACCTGGAATATGTTCTCGACCTGTTCCCCAGACTCAAGGACCATCTGCATCGACAGGGAGGGTTTTTGAGCGGCGGCGAGCAACAGATGCTCGCCATCGGCAGGGCTCTTATGGCATCACCGAAGATGCTCCTCCTCGATGAGCCTCTTCTGGGTTTGAGCCCGGCCTACCAGGAGATCGTGGTCAACGGCACCAAAGCCATCCGCGACTCGAAAGGCATCTCGATCATCATCACCGAGCAGTATGCACGACCCGTCATGCCCATTATCGATTACGGGTATATACTCGAGAACGGCTCCAGTGTGCTGATGGGGACAAGGGAAGAACTGATGGACAATCCCGATGTGAAGTCGGCATATTTCGGAGTGTAAGGGGTGAGGCAATGGCATCCTTAGAAAAGCAGTACACATTCACACGCTTCGAGGAGGTTTGCAGGGAGCACCCCTCCAAGACAGCGTTGGTGTACCTTGGCGAACGGTTCACGTACGGGCACCTGGAGACCCTTGTTCACAAGTTCGCGAGGGGTCTTTCCGATATGGGAGTGAAGCAGCAGGACAGGGTAATGCTCTACATATCGAACTGCCCGCAGTGGATTATAGCGAATTTTGCCATCAACCGCATCGGTGCGGTCACGGTTCCCGTGTCGCCAATCTACACGGCATTCGAGATCGAGTACATGATCCAGGACGCCGGCATAGAGACGGTGATCTGCCTGGACACGAACTTCGTGTACGTGAAAGAGGTTATGGACAGAACCAACCTGAAAAGGGTCATCGTCACGAACCTTGTCGATTTCATCTCGCCCTTCAAACGGGTGGTTGGCCATCTTTTCGACAAGATTCCCACGGGCAAGGTGGAAAAGGGAGACAGGATACACTTCTTCAAGGATATCACGGACCGGTCAGTAAACATCCCGCCGGATATCACGATAGACCCGATGAGCGATCTTTCCTATATCATGTACACGGGAGGCACGACGGGGTTTCCAAAGGGGGTCCCGGGCAATCATGTCGGTGAGGTTACGTACATAAACGACATCATGGAGGATGTGATCAAGGACTATGTCGATCCCGGCAACGATACCGTCCTTATGATCAACCCCCTCTTTCACATCATGGCGAAGGGTTTTTCCATCGCCTTCGGATTCAACTACGCCAATACCGTGGTGCTCATGCCCATCCCGGAGGTGGACCCCACGCTTTCCGCGATAGAGAGGTACAGGATCAAGTGGATGCTGGGCGTCCCGGCACTTTACAGGATGATCCTGGAGAGCGACCGCGTCGACCAGTATGACCTGAGCTCACTGAGGTATTGCTACTGTGGAGGAGACGTCCTTCCCGTCGAGGTCTTCAAAACGTGGCAGGAAAAGTACTCCATACCGCTGTACCAGGTCTACGGTTCGACGGAGATAGGCCACGTGACCTACAGTCTGCTCAGCCAGGAGCCGTCACCCACCGTCATCGGGACCCCTCTCAAGACGAGGAAATCGATAGTCGTCGACAGGGAAACACTGGAAAAACTGCCACCCGGCGAACTGGGGGAACTGCTCGTGACGTCCCCGTACACGCTGAAGGAATACCTGAACAAACCGGAGGAAACGGAATACTCCTACGTGCAGTTGAACGGCGACATCTATTACCGCATGGGCGACTACGTCAAGATGAACGAGAGAGGAGAACTGGAGTTCGTCGAGAGGACCGCCGACATCATCAAGTACAAGGCGTACCGTGTCTCGGCGTCCGAGGTGGAGGCCGCCCTTCAGGACCATCCGACGGTCATCGGTGCCTGCGTCATCGGAATTCCTGACCCGAAGGTCGGCGAAAGGATCAAAGCGATCGTTGTCTTGAAGGAGGACGCAAAAGGGATCGGCAGCACCGAGCTTCTCAAGTGGTGCAGGGACCGGTTGGCTCCCTACAAGGTCCCGGGCTACATAGAGTTCCGTGACATGCTGCCGAAGTCGAAGGTTGGCAAGCTTCTCAGGCGCGAGATACGGGACGAAGAGAAACGCAAGCTCGAAAAGGAGAAGAGGAGGTAAGGTAGAGAGAACCGTTTCAAACAAAACCCTTAGTTTCAGAGTTTCAGGTTTCAGGACAGAAGTGGTTTCAAGGCTGCAAGGATTCAAGAAAGGGACAACTTCTCTTGTTTTGCCACACAAGGGGGATTTACCTCCCCTCCTTGATGGCAAGAGGGGGCAAGGGAGATTGTCCCTTCCTCCTTCCCGGGATTCTTTCCCTGTAATTTCATCGTGCTTGGTTTAATCCTTTGTTTGGGATAACACGAAGGTGTAAAATGGTTTACAGAATTACAGATGTATTTTGAATAGAGTCTAATGCAAAAACGTAAGGAGGCCGGTATTCTGGACCAATACGACAAGGACGCCGATCCCGTGTGGAGCGGGTCATGAATAGAAGCCACGCGGCGTATGGAATAGTGGTGCTGGCGGTTGTTGTCTGCTTCGTGTTCCTTGCTTCATCGGGCAGCGATACGCGCAAGCCCGTCTTCAGGGATGACTCGCGGGTGAAGTTCAGAAAGGTGTCGGGTACGGTTCGAAAGGGAGACGTCCTTTCGCGGCTTTTCAAGCGCAACAATCTTCAGTCTGCCGATCTCAGGCACGCGAAAGAGGCTGCGGACGGTGTCTATGATCTTGGCAGGCTTTGCTCGGGCCGTCCCTACAGCATGACGATCGACACCGACGACAGGCTGCACTCGCTCACGTACTGGATAGACGATGACACCTATCTGAATCTTTCGCGTGACGGGGACTCGTTGACCGCGACGATCGAGAAGGTGGAGTATGAGAATCGGCAGCTTTCCTTCGGTGGTGTCATCAGAGGTAACCTGGTGGCTTCCCTGGGCCCCGGCAGGAACGCCTTGCTCCTTGCCCTCGACCTGTCGGATATCTTTGCCTGGGACATGGATTTCAACACGGACCTGCGGGAAGGGGACACGTTCAGAATAGTGGTTGAAGGTCTCTTCACGGGGAATACCTTCAGGCGGTTCGGCAGTATCCTGTCGGCCGAGTTCATCAACAACGGGCAGAGATACCTGGCCTACCGGTACGAGGTAAAGGGAAACGCAGGCTACTATGACGCCGATGGAAGGCCTTTGAGACGGGCGTTTCTCAAGGCGCCGCTCAATTTCCGGAGGATCAGCTCCCATTATACCGGCAGACGCTTCCATCCCATACTCAAGGTTCACAGGCCGCACAGGGGCATTGACTATGTCGCCGCCACGGGAACCCCCGTTTCTGCCCTGGGTGATGGTGTTGTCAGTTTTTCCGGCCGCCGCGGAGGCTACGGAAAACTCGTTATCATACGGCACCGGAACGGCTATAGCACCTGGTACGGTCACCTGTCGAGCGTCGCGAAGGGTATCAGGAACGGATCGAGGGTGGAGCAGGGTGATATCATAGGCCGCGTCGGCTCCACCGGCCTCGCCACGGGCCCCCATCTCCACTTTGAGATGAGAGTGGCAGGAAGGGCAGTGAACCCCCTCAGGGTCCGCGGTGTTCGCGCGGAACCCCTTGGCGCGGGGCACAGACCTCGGTTCAGGGAATACGTTGCTTCTATGAACCGTCGACTCACAGAGGCGGTCGCCGTGGACGACATGTCGATACCGTCGATGCTGGCGGCAATGGAGAAGGAATGATGGAAGAAGATAGACTCCCACCCAAAGCGGAACGATACATTTGCGTCCATTGTCATTTTTACCAGCCGCCGCGGGAGAATCCCTGGCTGGAGTCCGTCGAGATACAGGACTCGGCTTACCCCTTCCATGATTGGAACGAGCGCATCACCTCCGAGTGTTACGCGCCGAATCTCGCATCCCGAATGGTGAATGGCTATGACTGTATCACCGATATCGTCAGCAATTATTCCCGGATAAGCTTCAATTTCGGCCCGACGCTTCTGGCATGGATGAAAACCTTCGCGCCCGCCGTGTACGAAGGGATCCTGGAGGCGGACAGGTTGAGCGTTTCCCGGCGGTCGGGCCACGGGAATGCCCTTGCCCAGGTTTACAACCATATCATCATGCCGCTGGCGAATGCCCGTGACAAGCGGACACAGGTAACCTGGGGGATCAGGGATTTCCGAAAGAGGTTCGGACGCGAACCGGAGGGGATGTGGCTCGCGGAAACAGCCGTGGACCTGGAGACGCTCGAACACCTGGCTACCGGTGGCATCCTCTTTACCATCCTTGCACCCCACCAGGCCATGAAGGTCAGGAAGATCGGATCGGGGAAGTGGAAAGACGTGACCGGGGGACGCATCGACCCGACCCGCCCTTACGTCGTGCGGCTTCCCTCCGGCCGCAGGATCACCGTCTTCTTCTATGACGGACCCATATCGAACGCGATCGCCTTCGGGGGTCTCCTGAAAAGCGGCGAGGACCTGGCGATGAGACTCGTCTCGGGTTTCCGCAGTGACAGGAAGTGGACCCAGCTTGTACATGTGGCAACCGACGGCGAGACCTACGGGCACCATCACCGGTTCGGGGACATGGCCCTCGCTTTCGCCCTGCATCACGTCGAGAAAGAGGGGCTGGCTCGACTCACCAACTATGGCGAATTCCTCGAAAAGTCTCCCCCGACGCACGAGGTGAAGATCCACGAGAACACCTCATGGAGCTGCGCTCACGGCATCGAGCGCTGGCGCAGCGATTGCGGGTGTAACTCGGGAGGGCACGGTGGCTGGAATCAGGCGTGGAGACGTCCCTTGCGTGACGCATTGGACTGGCTGCGTGATGAACTGGCCGGGGAATACGAGAGAAAAGCCGGACAGTATCTCCACGATCCCTGGTCGGCTCGGAACGACTACATCGATGTGATCCTTGACCGCGGCAAAGAGAGCATTGACGGTTTTTTCGCGAAGCACGGCCGGAGGGCGCTGACCGGCGACGAGAGGACCGTTGTTCTGAAGCTCCTCGAATCCCAGCGCCACGCGCTGCTCATGTACACGAGCTGTGGATGGTTCTTCGATGAGATATCAGGGATAGAAGCGGTCCAGATCATTCAGTACGCGGGAAGGGCCATTCAGCTGGTGACGGAGATCAGCGGCGATGGCAGGGAGAAGACCTTCCGGTCCCTCCTCGAGAAGGCGAAGAGCAACATCGCGGAACAGGGAGACGGTGCCCGTATATTCGACAGGTTCGTCGCACCCATGGTGATAGACCTGAAGAAGGTGGCGATGCATTACGCCGTTTCCTCGGTGATGGAAGATTTCGGCGACCGCGCGGAGATATACAGCTTCACCGTGGACAGAGAGGACCATTTCAGGATAGCGGCCGGCAGGACGACGCTCGCCATCGGCAGGGTTCTGGTTGCCTCGCGCATCACGGGCGATTCCGAGCGGATCAGTTTCGCCCTCCTTCACCTGGGAGGGCACGCCTTCAACGGAGGGGCGCGGGAATACCTCGGGGAAGAAGGCTTTCAGTCGATGAGGACCGAGATCACCACGGCCTTCGAGAGAGCGGATTTTGCCGAGGTCTTCCGCCTGATGGACAACCATTTCGGAATGCACAACTATTCCTTCACCAGTCTTTTCAGGGACCGGCAGCGGGCGGTCATGGATCTCCTTCTGAAGGATACTTACGACAAGTACGAGGTTGTCTACAGGGACCTTTTTGAAGGCGAACGGATCCTCATGAACTTCTTTCGCGAGGCCGGCATGACTGTTCCCAATGTTTTCAGGGCTGCTGCCGAGTTCATCCTCAACCTTGATCTCAGAAAGGCCTTTTCCCAGGATACTCTCGACGCGAACCACATTTACGGACTTGTGAAGGAGATCGAGAAATGGGGTCTCGGTTATGATACTGTTCAGATAGAGACGATCATCAGGAAGAGATTGGAGGACCAAATGTCCCTCCTTAAGGCGAACCCATCGGATGTCTCGCTCATTGACGCCGTGAAGACGAGCACTGAACTTTCCGGTTTGCTGCCCCTCAAAGTCAATCTCTGGGAGGTCCAGAACATGTACTACTCCATGGCGAGGACTGTCCATCAGAATATCGCACGGGAGGCGTCAGGGATCACACCGGAGGTGGTTCAATGGGTAAGGGCCTTCGTTGACCTTGGGGAGAAGCTTGGTTTCGACACCGGGTCCATCCCGGGACGCTAGAGTGGATTTCGGTAAGGGCAGGTCCGTCCGGTCCTGGAACTGGCACATCTTCAGCAGGCGTCACCCTTTTGCCGACAATGCTCTCACTGTTATTGTTTCGCTGGCTGGTTGTTCTTTGCGCGGGGCGTCAATGAAGCCCGCCCCTGTTGCTGGCACCGCTGCAACGTGAGTTCCCGGCTCTAGACCGTCTCTTCCTTTTCGTCGGCCGACCGGTCTTCGCCTTCAGTTTCCACTTCTTCGGCGTTTAGCGTTTCGTCAAGCTCGTCTTCGGGTTCCTGTTTCTTGTGACCCTGCCTTCTCATCATCTTTTCCTGTGCTTTCTGCTGACGCTTGATCTCCTTCTGTCTTTTCAGAAAACTGTTTGGATTGCGTTTTGCCATTCAGGCTCCTTTCTTCTTCCTGGTCTGCCTACCCGGGTCTCAACACAGTATCGCCGGTAACCTGCCCGGGAAGAAACGGGTCTTGTGAAGATGCAGATAGTGATTATGACGTGATTTGAAGGGTTTGTCAAGAGAACCGGTGACAGGTTACCGGTAATGGGTCATGGGGGCGGCGGAAATCGGCGTCTCGGGCGAGGTTGCAGCGTCGATGATACCAGGTGGCGCGATGACGGAATTGCCCTCAGAATATTCCTGCATTCACACCTTCGGCGATGGTTTCGCCGAGTTCTTTGCACAGGACCAGTATGTCCGGTGTGACGGGGCCCTTGCATACAAGGGGGTTTTGCACCTTTTTGAAACGGTAGCCCTTGCAGATACGTTCCATGTGCCTGACGGCTCCGCTGCCGTCATTGCCCGCGCTGATGACAATACAGCAGGGTTTCTTTACCGTCTGCGGGTCGTCTTTCAGCTCTTCGTACGTCCTGTCGAAGAGGTCTTTCATGGCCCCCGACATGTAGCCGAAATACTCCGGGGAGCAGAAGACGACGGCGTCGCAGTCCCGGATATCCCCGGCGGTGGTCTCGAGAGCCCTCTTGAGGTTCACCCGAGCGTCCCGGGCGAGTGCGACGCCATCCGCGACCGCCCGTGCCATCTTCTCCGTGTTTCCCGTCTGCGAGTGAAACGTGACAAGTATATGGGCCATTACAGGAACTTCCGGGATGAGTCCCGCCCGTGCCGGGCTCTCCCTCAAGGCTTGATCGTCTGCGGCGGGTTGCAGCCCTCGATACTGGGGCAATCCTCGGGGACCTTCGCGGGCTCCGGGCAACCCTCGATGCTTTCGCAATCAGCCAGAATGCACATGCACGACCCGTTCGGCTGCAGGTATGCCCTGTAGCCCGGACCGCACACGGCATCGGTGCAGGGCACTTTTGACTGTGCAAGCGAGACACCCTCCGCCACCGGAAACAAGAGGGCCATCGCAATCACAAAAAGAACAAGAACCCGACAACACATACCCACACCTCCTCAACACGGCCTTGACACGATTGGTATTATCCTAATTCGCGTACAACAAAGAGTAAAGCACAAAAACCGTTCACGCCGTTCAAACGGTCCACAGCCCCAACCCTCAAGTCACTCAAGCCGCCTTTCTTCTGTCTTTTGCCTTTACTTTCAAGCGGTTCAAGCCGCCTCTACAAATACTCCCTCCTCATCTCTTCTATCATCTCCTGAGTGAGCTTCTCCTGTTTTCTCAGGTCCGCGAAGCGGTCGAGGAGGTCGGCGGTGGTAAGATGCTGCTTGTCCTTCCCGGAGATCTCTTCAATAACCTCGCCCTTGTGCATGAGAACGGTGCGCGAACCGAGGGTGAGAGCCTGCTGCATACTGTGGGTGATCATGATGGTTGTAAGGTGGTGGCGGGCGACGAACCGTTCCGTGAGGGCCACGATCTGGGCGGCGGACTTCGGATCGAGGGCGGCGGTGTGTTCGTCGAGGAGCAGGACCCGGGGTTCGTTCATCACGGCCATCAGAAGGGTAAGGGCTTGCCTCTGGCCGCCGGAAAGGGTGCCTATCGTGTTATCGAGCCTGTCCTCGAGCTGCATCTCCAGCATCCGCACCTCTTCGCGGTAGATGGCCAGGCGCTCGCTGGTGAGGCCCGGTGCGGGATAGCGGGGCTTACCCCTCATGGAGGCGAGGTGGATGTTCTCCGCTATGGTCATGTCCGGGGCCGTTCCCATGAAGGGGTTCTGAAAGACGCGGGAGATGAAACGGGCGCGCTGAAAATCCTGTTTTCTCCCCATATCCTCACCGCCTATGGTTATCGTGCCGCGGTCGGGGAGGAAAGTGCCGGCGATGGCGTTGAGAAGGGTGGACTTTCCGGAACCGTTCGTCCCGATGATGGTGAGGAATTCCCCCTCATCAATGGTGAGATCTATCCCCCGGAGTGCGTAGACCTCGTTGAGGGTACCGGCATTGAAGGTCTTGTGATAATCGACGATCTTGATCATAGGCTATTTCACCACCCGCGCGGCCCTCTTCACCAGGTCATCGGGTATCCTGATGCCGTATTCCTTTGCCAGAGAGAGGTTGAGTGTCAGCTGTTCCGGCACGTAGGGGACGATGGGCATGTCGGCGGGTTTCTCTCCCCCGATAACCCTGACGGCGAGCTCGGCGGCCTTGAGCCCCACGTCATAGTAATCCGCGCCAAGGCACATGAAGACCCCCGAATCAATGTCCGCCGGCGTGTTCGTCACGTAAGGGATCTTCTTCTGACGGAGCCTTTGGGCAACGGAAGGGATGACCGCGGAAACCGTCGTGTCCCCCGAGGTGAAGAAGATGTCCGGCTCGCTCGCGAGGATCGAGCGCAGCGCCTGATCGATCTCCTGGGTGCCGGTGATCTGGACCTCCACCACCCTGAATCCATATTTCTTTGCCGCCTCACGTGTCATTACCGTGCATATTTCGGAATTCACCTCGGCGGGGTTCCAGATCATACCGATGACCTTCGCATTCGGGAAGATCCTGCGCATGAGCCGTACCGTCGGCTCCACAGGCTGAGGGGTGGCAAGCCCCGTCAGGTTCGGCAGGTGGTCGGTGAAGCTCCTTGCAACCCCGGCCTTTATGGGGTCCGTGACGGCCGCGAAGATATGGGGTATCTTCTTGTTGTGGTTTGCCGTTACCTGGAGTGCTACGGTCGACACGGTGACGACGTAATCATATTCCTTGCTCACGATCTCCTGAGCTATGGACTGGGCTGTGGGAAACTCCCCGTGGGCCATCTTATGGTCGACGGTGATCTTCTCCTTGTCAAGGACCCCGCTCCTCCTGAATCCGTCGAGGACGCCTTTGGCGCAGGTGTCGAGGATAACGTTGTCGGTGAACTGGAAAAGGGCGAGCCGCTTGCCTTGCCCGGGTGTCCCTTCGGAAGAAAGACCTCCGCCCCGTCTCTGTTTGTTGCCTCCCTCGTCGATGATCACCGTGGCCGCATCGATGAGTTCCCGGGGTATCGTGATCCCCAGCTGTTTCGCGACCTTGAGACTGATGCCCAGCACCGTTTCCCTGTATCGCTCAAAGGGGATCGAGGCGGGGTTTTCTCCTTTGATGATACGGTCGACGAGATTTGCGGCCTGCCTGCCGCTTGCTTCGTACGCGTATCCGAAAACCACCAGGGCGCCGCCCTCGGGATGGTCGACGTCGTTGCAGATAATGGGTACCTTTCTGCTCTGCGCCGCCCTGGCGACGGAGTCGAAGGCGGAATAGACGGTATTGTCCGTGCACAGGACAAAGGCGTTGATACCTCTTTGGACGAGGGACGCGGCGACCTGGTATACTTCCGAGGAATTGGCGATGTTGCCGCCGACGAAGGTGACATCAGGATAGTGTTTCAGCGCTTTTTTCAGGTTGTTGACGTTGTACTCGGAATTTGCCTGAGAGGGGTCCCAGATGACCCCGATCTTGATCTTTCCGGGAAGGATCTTGCTGACGATCTCCATCGTCCTGTCCATGGGCACTGCGCCGTAGACCCCTGTCACGTTCGGGAGGTGGTCCGTGTCCGATTTGCCGGCCCCAATGACGAAAGGGTTTGCGACGGTCGCGAAGACGACGGGGCGGTCCTTTATCCTGTTGGCTGCCACCTGCGTGCAGGCCGTGGAGATGGGAACGACGATATCCACCTTTTCGCGGAGAAACTTGTCGGCTATGGCGTTCAGGGTGGCAAGCTCTCCGCTGGCGCTTTCGACGAGAAAGGTGGCATTCTTTCCTTCCACGTAGCCGAGGCGTTTCATCTCTTCGAGAAAGCTGTTCCGGGTGATGTCGAGAATGGGGTTTTCGCTGACCTGGAAGACACCGATCTTGACCTTCTTTTGCGGTACGATGGTACCCAGATCCCCGTATTTCACGGCGGTGAAGACGCCCAGGATAACAGCGGCGGCCACCGCAGCTGTCACGAGGTGCTTCTTTCCAAGTCTTACCCTTCCCCTGCCGATCCTTGCCGTGATAACGAGCGTGATGAGAACGAATATCGCCGTCATAAGCTTGAGATCGATGGGGTCCATCCCGGCATAGAGGGCGGTGGCGATCATGAACCGGAAGATCACCGAACCGATTATCGCGCTTGCGATCCAGGCGTAGACGGAATGTCTCCTGAGGATTGATTCCCCGATGATGACCGAGGCGAGGCCCGTGACCACGGTCCCGATTCCCATGCCGATATCGGCAAAACCCTGGTACTGCGCCACGAGGCTGCCGGAGACGCCCACAAGCCCGTTGGCGATGGCGACGCCGAGGATCTTGACGCGGTCCACGTTGATGCCGGCCGCGCGTGCCATGGTGGGGTTGTTGCCGGTTGCCCGCATGGAAAGGCCGAAATCGGTCTTGAAGAAAAAGGAGACGGCGAACCAGGATGCGGCCATGATGAGAGTGAGACACAACGCTGTCCACGGTTCGTGGGGAAACCCGGGGTTTGCCTTGTTGAGGAGCGTGAAGAACTCGGGTGTGTGAAGAAGAGGTATGTTGGAGCGCCCCATAATATGGAGGTTGATGGAATAAAGCCCCGTCATGACGAGGATGCCGGCAAGCAGGCTGTTGACATTGAGACGTGTGTGAATGAGTCCCGTGACGCTGCCCGCCGCGGCGCAGGCAAGAAAAGATGCGAGAAGGGCTGCAAGGGGATGGGTGCCTGCCACGACGAGAACGGAGGTAACCGCCGCTCCTGTCGTGAACGTCCCGTCGACGGTGATGTCGGGAAAGTCATGGATACGGAAGGTTATGTAGATGCCGATAGCAACGAAAGCGTAGAGAAAGCCGAGGTTGAGGGCGCCTACCCAGAGTTCCATTGCCTAGCTTCCCAGTTCCACGATCCCCATGAGGCCGGGGCCGATGTTCGATCTGCCCATAAGGTGGATCACCCTCTGCGGTTCCATGCCGGTGACGACCCTCCTGAGCTCGTTGGGAAAGTTGTCCATTATTCTGTTGAAGGGTTTCTTATCGAAAACGACGGCGTGCACGTGTGCGCGGCCCTCCCGGGGGATGGCCCTGTCTGCGTCTGTGGTCACGCGGTCCCTCTGACGGGCCGAGATGCCCGCGACGACAACGAGGTTATAGATGTCCTCGGCCTCGATGGAGTAATCGACCCACTCGGGGAAGTTCTTTCCCGAAAAAATATCTCTTTCGCCGGGGCCACGGTTCTCCTCGAGGGGGATCTTCCTGAGGCGCATGCCGAAAAGGCCCTTGCTCTCGAAGATGGCCGTGATGCCTATCACGGATGAGGACGATACGGCGTGGGTGCTTTCGAGGAGAGCGTCGAGCGTGAAGGAGTTGTCCCGGGGTTCGAAGGAGACGATGTGAGCGAAGTCTCCCGCGAAGGAGAAGCCGTAGAGAAAATGATAGACCGTATCCATCTCGCCCTCGGCGTGCACGATGAAATCAACGGCGGACCTTCTCAGGGCGGGGTAGACAAAGATATTTCCCCCGATCACCACGGATTCCCCAAAATAGCCCTTGTAATCCTCGAAGGTGTGGCCCAGGGCGGCGAACCCGGCGGCGAACCGGGTGTCCGTGGCCCTGACGGGCACGACATCCTCTTCGCCGTAGGAAGCCGACGGCAGTTTCTCTTCGCTGCCTATGAGGGTGAGGGACCCCGCGGGGACATCCCGTGACAGGACGCGCAGTGTCGCGCGGTCGGATGGGACCTCCCTTATCCCGGCCTCTGCCGGCGGAGAAGCGAGGAGCCCGGTTATGTCATTTTCGGAGGAAAGGAACCGGAAGATCTTTGTGAATCCGCTTATCTCGAATATGGAATAGACGGCGGATGCACATCCGAAGAAGCAGACTTCCCCTCCCGCCTTCTTCAGTTCCTTCTGAACGGACAGGAACACGCGCAGTCCGGCGCTGCTCACGTAGTTGACGCCCGTCATATCGGCTACAATGAGCCTCTTGCCCGCCATGACGGCATTCCTGAAGAGAACATCGATCTCCCGACTGGTTATGCTGTCGATCCTGCCTGTAAGCAGGAGCCTCTCGACAGTCTGTACTGGCGACAAAGAATCGTTCATTCGGAAGATCTCATCAGTAAGCTATCACTGGAAGTCCCGCTTTGCAAATCTTTTGTTCTTGACAGGACGCTGCGGGGGAGGACTGTCGGTGTCTAGGGTCTCTTACGGTTGCAAGGCATGAGGACCGGGGCTTTGAGGGGTGTAACGTGTTACAGGGTTTTACGTGAGCGGGTCAGGCTTTGATCTTTTTGGCTTTTTCCCTGCCGAAGAGGAAGATGAAGAGCCCGATGAAGATGAGCACGGCGCCGGCGGCCAGAACCGTCGTGCTCCGTGTCAGGAAGATCATGGCGAACCCTCCGACCATGACGGCGAAAGCAATGATATACAGGATCAAAGAATTCTTATCGCCCATGCCAACCCCCATCGCTTAAGATACTCTACTATAGCATACATTCCATTTTTATCAAAAATAATACTGCATTATTCCGGGCCATTCAAACCTCTTCAACAAAGAAAAGTATTAAGAAGTCATCACAGGTGCCGATAATATCGGTGCATTGGCACGCCGGGACGGAAGGGCCTGTCTGCGGTATCAGCCGGGAGTATCGCCTAAGGTTTGTCCGGATGGTGCTGGCCCGGGGCACGGATAGCGGATGATGAGAGCAACAGGCGAAAGACAGGAAACGGACAATGGATCTTAAGAGTGCCAGAGACCATCTGACAAAGGTAACCGGTTTTCCGCCGCGGCGCACCGCGGCGTCGAGGAAAAGCGTCCCGGTAGCCGGGTGCCTTTTCCGCGACATGATGAAGGACCGCGGGCTGGATGGCTGTCGGAACAGGACCTGCGATTGCCCCTTTGCCGGGAAGAAGAGCCGGGAGGGGCACTGACGTACGGCAAGAGCCTGGAAAGACGACCGCAATCTCATCCTCCGTACGGTGGTTCCAGATAGAAGTCGACAGTATCACCATCGGTCAGGATGGTATCGACACCTTTTTCACAGAGATCCAGAATGCGTCCGTTTACATGAACCTCGAAGACGGGCTGCAGTTTCGTTTCGTCACTGTTCAGATACTCAAGGGATGCTGACGTCGTTGAGCGGCTCGATATTATCCGGACAAGTTCCTTGAGGGTTATCTCGGTAACATCGAGATCGATGCTGTCGATGTTCACAGAACCGAGAAGCAGGTAATTGGACTTAAGATTGATCTTCACAGGCACTCCTTTTCTGCCATCGGCGACGCTGTGACCGGACGGCCTTGATGTTCATGGGGACACGACGCATTCATCTCGCTCCGGCCTTCCGGTTGGTCCCGGTCCGGCCAGCGCTGTTGATTCAAACGTCCCCTTTCTGTAAGTATTGAGAAGGTACTGATCGTCATAACGGCCATGTCTCCTGCGGTATTTCTCGATCAACAGGCCAACATCCGCGGTTTTCTCCAGCGGGTTTTTCGGAATCAACGGGCCTCCCAGGCATCCGCCGGCACAGGCGTGAAGCTCGATCAGATCGGCGTCGACAGTCCTTCCCCGTTCCATTTCTTCCAGAAGGCCCATCACGGTTCGTATACCACTGACCTTCAATCTCCTGATGCCGCCCCCCTTAACCTTTTGAGCGAGGCGATCGGTGCCGGTCTCCGGTTCCTTTCCGTCAGGTAATTCAGGCTGTTTCTTCCGGGATCCTTTTTCCGCGAGTTGCCCGACGAGGGTTCCGTAAATATGGTCTATGCCGATAACCCTGTCCACTGCGGAGCGTTCTGTGAGGATCGGCCGGTCCGCCTCCGTGACCTTCGCGGGGCAGGGTGAGATGAAGAATGCACCCATCTGCCCGATTGAAAGACCGGTCTTTCCAGCCGCCGTTTTTTTCGCCAGTCTTGCGGCCACCTCCATTGGGCTCAAGACCCTTGCCGTGTGCGTCATCAGACCGGGAAATCTTGTTTGAACCAGTCTCAGGGCGGCAGGGCACGAGGTGGTCAAAAGAGGTGTTTGCCTCTTTCTCTCTTCGATATGTTTTTCAACGATGAAAGTAACCACCCGGGCGGCGTGGGCGACCTCAAAGACCTCGTCAAAACCCAGGTTCAGAAAGGCCCTCCTGAGGTCATTGGAAGAGATACTGCCGGAAGGACTCTTGCAGTCAAGGAGCACCTCCAGAGAGGGAGCCAGAAGAGCTATCTTGTACGCGTGTTCGGACAGGCTCTCCAGCGTGTCGGTGACAGCGCCTATCGCCCGCTGTGGACAGGCCCCCATGCACTGCCCGCAATCAATACATCTTTCGTCCATCACCACGGCTTTGCCATCGGGCAAGTGGATAGCGCTCATGGGGCATTCATTGACGCAGGTTGCACAACCCTCACATTTCTGAAGGTCGACCATTATGGAATGAAGATACCGAGACATGATCCTTGTTTCCGTCAGTCGTATATCGCGGGGGTCGGAACCGCGACCCGCCGGGCTGGAAGCCCGCGTGTATCCGCCTCATCAGCCTGACAGCCGGGCTCTTATGTCCTCGATGAATACCAGGTCATCGCTCTCGACGGCCTTGTAAATGTAGGGGATGGTGGAACGCCATGCCTCAAGCGCCGTTCTGTACGCCTCGAATCCCAGGGGGGTGAGGGTGTAGACACGCCTCTTCTGAGCGCCCTTGAGCTGCTTGTCTTGCCTTACTTCCGCGTAACCGTCTCGCGTCAGTTCTTTGAGGATGGGGTAGACGGTCCCGAATGTGGGGACGCAGCATCCGCTGGTGATCAACTCCAGTTCCTTCAGTATTCCGTATCCATGGTTTGGTCCCTTGGACAGCACCTTGAGGACGAGGAGCTTGGTCAGGCCCGTGTTGATGAGTGACTTCCAGTACCCGTGGTCGGTAAGACTCCCGCAACACATGCGTTTCATAGATCTCCCTCGTTATACGCAATGTCGTTATATCGACTGTCAATATAAAACACCCATTTTTCGTCGTTGTCAAATGATTTGTAGAGGTTGGTGACGCGTTCCGCCTTTACGCCAACGAATTCACTCCGAACCGACCGCCCCGGCCGGGATCACGGGTCTTCCTGCTCCGCGCGACGCCGCTTTGGGCTGGTCTCATCAGGAATGTATTTGACATGTGGTGCCGGATATTGTACTATTCATTATAACGAGAACCGATATAATGGTGAATACAAATAGCAGGGGCATTGACCCGCGAAGTTCACAGGTCCTGATCGGCAAGAGTCGGTCGTCAAAGCATGCCCTGCAAACGGTGCCGGTCTTAATGGGTGCGCGTTCCTGTCCCCGTCGCGGAAAGAGGCTGGTGAAGCAGGGTGGAGATGTGATCAGATCATGGAGGTACCGTATATGCCTGTCATCAACAACCTTGTCACCGCCGGAAAGTTCTTCGCGATCATAACGGTGGAACTCATCCTGATCTTTGTAGCCGTTTCCTTCATTATCGGGTTCCTGATGGAGTATCTTCCGCCTTCGCGGGTTCGCGACTTCCTGGCGAACAGGCTTACATGGGTACAGTACGTCCTCGGCTCCGGCCTCGGGGCATTGACCCCCTTCTGTTCCTGCTCCTCGGTCCCCATCACGGCTGGTCTCCTCAAGGGCGGTGTCCCCTTTGGTCCGACGATGGCGTTCCTCTTCTCATCGCCCGTCCTTAACCCTGTGATAGTCACCCTGCTCCTATCGCTCTTCGGGTTGAAGATCACGGTGATCTACGCTATCGTTACCTTTCTCGGATCCATGGTGCTGGCAGCCATCCTGTCCAGAATGGGGATGGAGAGACAGGTCAAACCTTTTATTGCCTTTCAGGCCCCCTCTTGCTGCCCAGAGGACGCCCGGCCTGAGCAAGCGCCGGTTAACACACAGCCGGCCACGGCAGGTTGCTGCGCATCCGGGGCAGGCCAGTCTCTTGTCACATTCACCACTATCCATCCGGCAGCAGGGTGTTGTGCGCCCCAACCGGAGAATCCCCCGCAGCAGGTCGGGCCCTCCTCGTGCTGTTCTGTTGGTTTTGACACCGTTGCTGGTTCCCCCCATGTTCCTTTCAAAGAGAAAATGAAGCGGGCCTCGCTGTCGGCGGTGGAGACTTTCAAGGGGGTGTTCTGGTACCTGCTTCTCGGCGCGGGCATAGGTGCCTTCATATACGGGTTCTTCCCCCAGGACCTGGTGGTCAGGGTGGCGGGACCGGGGAACCCCTGGTCCATACCGGTCGCTGCGTTCATTGGCGTACCTATGTACGTCCGTGCTGAAACAGTGATTCCGATAAGCGCCGCTCTCGTGGGCAAGGGCATGGGAGTGGGCACGGTGCTCGCTCTTATCGTGGCAGGTGCGGGGGCGAGCATTCCGGAGATGATAATTCTCGGCTCCATGTTCAGGAAAAAGCTGGTGATAGCGTTCCTGGTGAACGTTTTTCTGGTTGCTATCGTGGCTGGATATCTTGTGAATTGGCTGGTATACTGATATGGGTGGTTGGTTGAGTTGAAGACAAATTCCCGAGACGGTCTGGAGAGAATCAGGAGGGTGCGTTATGTCCATTTTTAAAGTCATGGGATGAGTTACCTGAGTGGATCCCGACGCGCCGACAGTTAGCCGGCGCACACTCAGATTCATCGACGGAACGCAGGTTGCACTCAGCAATCTCCATGAGATAATGGGAGAGCTTTACTCTGTCGGCAAGAAGGCAAACAGGGAAACGGTCGAGGAGATCATCGCCGGGCTGGAGGCGATGGGTAATTATATATCTGACTCGGAGCTGGTCCGGAGAGAGTACAGGAATGTTCTTCTCAAAGAATATGAAGAGTTCGTTGCAACGCACGACAGGGAAGGAAAGGACAAGATGGCCTCTGGCACCCCTGAGGGAGCAGGCCGGTGACGAACAGGATCAACATCGGTGAGGGAACACCGTCAGTGTCCGTGCGTATCGTCGTGATCGCAGGGCTCCGACAGGCAATAGAGGCTGCCTCCGCACTCCACTGAGCTGCATTCCATCTGAAGGGTGCTGTGGCGAACGCCCGCCTCCTGCAGGATGTTCTCGATGTTCTTCCTTGTTGTTTCGACTTCTCCAAGGGTTCTGTCATCGACAAGGATGTGGGCCGAAAAGGCGACGTTGTTGTGGGCCACGGGCCAGAGATGGACGTCGTGGATGTCCAACACGTCGTGCATCCCGGCTATCCGGGCGACCAGCGACTCCACATCGAACCCTTTTGGCGTGAGGTTGAGGAAGATTGCCATCGTGTCCCGCACCAGCCTCACGCCACCCCAGATGATGACGCAGCCGATAAGGGCGCTGGCAACAGGGTCTGCGTAGGTCCAGCCGGTAAAATGGATCGCAATGCCGGAGACGATGACGCCCGCGGAAGAAAGGGTGTCGCCGAGGACGTGGAGCCAGACGCTTCTGAGGGTGATATCCTTGTGCCGATGTCCCAGTATGAATACCATGACAAGGTTTCCGGCAAGACCCAGGGCCGCTATGGACAACATCACGGGGACATCCACGGTGGGTGGCGCGAGAAAGCGGCGGTAGGATTCGTGGAAGATGAGGACAGCTATAACGAGAAGGCTCAGGCCGTTTATGAGCGCGGCAACAAGACCCACACGCTGATAGCCGAAGGTCGCTTTTCTGTCGGCCGGTTTCCTGCTTATGCGGACCGCCGCGAGTCCCAGGGCTATCGCGAGGGCGTCGGTGACCATGTGGCCGGCATCGCTCAGGAGTGCAAGGCTGTTGCTCAGAAAGCCGCCCACCGTCTCGGCGGCCATGATGAGGAGGGTTACGGCAAGGGTTATCGCAAGCCGTTTTTCGCCCGTCAGATCCATGGCATAATATAGGACATTTCGCAGTGTTCGGGGAGGCTTTCTGCTACATCTGCGGTTGTTTTTTCCTTAACCCTTTCAAGGCGTCGATTATATTGCCAGGTCCGCCGTACTTCTTTGTCTTCCCGTCCGCTTCGATCACGCATGACGGAGTGGCATCAATGGCATCTTCCTTCAGATGGCGCGAGAACACCTTGAAGGTGGGCCCGGGATCGAAAGGCTTGAGGGCTACCCCTTCCTTTTTGAGGAAGGTTTCCAGTTTGTCGGGGGTGTCGAGGCCGTTCTTTGCCGCCTCGATCAGGGCGCGTCTCACGCTTAGAGCGTGCTCGAGGTCCTTTTTCTCGTTGATGGCGTAAAGGAAACAGCGCGCGTAGAGCGAAGAGTACCTGTGAAAGGGCGTATCCACGAAGGTCAGGGTTATGGTGTTGTCTCTTACCAGATCGGTTATCACGGGTTCGATACCCGGTTCCATGTCCCTGCAGGGAGGGCAGAAGTAGTCGGAGTACAGTCTCACCTTCACCTTGCCTTCGCCGAAGGAGGGGAGAAGCGGGTCCGCCGCGCCGGCCGCGAGAGGAAGGATGATGGTCATGGTCATAACGGCAAGAAACATCAGTATTCTTGTCATCGGCTGTCCGGGTGAGTGAAGGAAACGGTCTGCTGTCATCTATGACCTCTCAGTATATTGCCGGGCGGCGTTGCCCGGCGTCGCGGTTCCGGCTTTCTCCATAGAGGGTACCTGGAATGTGTACGAGTAGGAGGGAGCAAGAGAGCCCTTGAAGAACAGGGAGAAAAGAATGAGCGCGGCCGCCATGGTTATCGCACAAAGCGCCTTTCGGTCGCGCCGGAAGTTGAGGATGAAAAGTATGAAGACGATCGCCGCGAAGGCCAGGCAGTAGGAACAATAGGTGTCGTGCCAGATCTGGAAGCCGATGAGGTAGAACTCGATCCCCACACCTGCTGATATGAGGAGGATAAGGGGCACATTCTTTCTGAGGAGGCTCAGGAGGGCAATGCAGACCATGTAGGCCATGCCGATATACTGGAGGTCGATTCCCAGAAGTGTACCCTGGAGGTAGGAGCACGAGCCCGCGCAGATGCTGTAGTATACCTCGAGGCCAATGGCGGCGCACGCGAGGACGATATTGATGAAATAACGTCGATGCAGTATTCTGTCCCGGATCGACAACCGTACCTTCCGGGGATCATGGAACTCCGCAGTGTTTCCCATAACGGCCTGACCTTATTTCTGCATCCCCTGATCTTGTGGGGCGTTCAATGAGTACGTCCTCGGCGCTGAAGGAGGCACGGGACAGGTGGTACATGCGTACAGGGCGAGTGCGGTGAACAGTGCGACAATAATAAGGAGCGATCGTTTCATTCTACCTCCCAACATTCCGGATAGCTTACCTTGAAGTCGACATTTTTTCCAGTATGGCTTTCAGGGCAATATCGGTCTCTTCCGGCAGTTTATCGAAGTTGTGAGCCTTCGTTACGCCGAGGTCGGTGACGACAAAATACAGCGACGGCTCGATGCCATACTTCTCGAAAACTTTTTTCGCACACCCGGTGGGGCAACCGTCGATGACGACCGTTCGAGCCGCCTTCGCGCTTTCGATGAAACCCGAAAGGGCCGCTCCGATGCCGGCAAGGCAGTAGGCATTGCCGACACCCTTCCTGTCAAGCTCTATCATCATACTGTTCGAAACCTGACCCGCGTTCGATCCACCCGAACAGGCGACGACAAGAGTGGGAGCTCCCGACCCGCAGCAGGTGTCGCCGGGGCCGGCACCTGTGGTGGAGCATCCGTTCTTTTGTTCCGACATAACGTTACCTCCTTTTTCTACAAGAACTTCTTGATCTCTTCCACGGAGAGGACCTTTCCGACGCTCTTCACCACGCCATCGACAGCCAGAGCCGGCGTCATCATAACCCCGTAGTTCATGATATCGTTAATGTTCTGGACTTTTTCGATCTCGAACTCCACACCGGCATCTTTGGCCGCTTTCTCGGCGTTCTCCGTAAGCTTCGTGCACTTGGCACAGCCTGTGCCGAGAATCTGAATCTTCTTCATCTCCTCCACCTCCTTGTTGATCGGATTTTCATCCCTCATCGAACATCATGTATAATGCACCCCGCTATCCAACCATCCATCCGTACAGCATTCCTGCAAGGGTGGAGAGCAACACCACGTACACTATGAAAACAGCGGTCTTCTTCGTTCCAAGGACACTCCGGATGACGATCATGCTCGGGAGGGAAAGAGCGGGCCCTGCGAGAAGCAAGGAAAGAGCGGGGCCCTGTCCCATGCCGGAGCCGAGAAGTCCCTGGACAATGGGCACCTCCGTCAGTGTAGCGAAGTACATGAAGGAGCCAACGATGGAGGCGAAGAAGTTGGCAAAAAAGCCGTTGCCCCCGACCATTGCGGAGATCCACCGTGACGGTATGATCCCGTTGTCTGTCCCGGGCATGCCGAGGAGAAATCCCGCAACCACAACACCGCCCAGCAGCAGGGGTGCTATCATGAGAGCGTACATCCAGGTTGAATCGATCCAGCTCCTGGTCTCATCCGATGATATCTTCGTTACCCACACGACCCCCGCGATGCCGGCCGAGAAAGGAAGAAGAGGCCACTTCGGGAAGAGGAGGGCAAGGATGAGAACGACGGTCCCCGTTATCATGGTCGGGATGAGTTTCGCCTCGAACCACCTCACGATGACAAAGCCGAAGAGGATCCCGAAGAGACCGGTGACGTACCACTTTGCGGTATATATGGCGTACCACAGACCGCCGTCTTCCATGGGTCTTCCCCAGTTGGCGAAGACGAGGATGCCGATCATGGACGCCATGTAGACGACGTCCTGCCAGAGTTTCCTCTTTGGCTCTTCCTGCGGCATGCAGACCGCCTCTTTGGCGGCCTCTTCCTTGCGAAAGGTGACCGCCATGAGAAGTCCTATCACGTAGGCGAACAGGACCGCGCCGATGGCCCGTGCCAGACCGATCTTCCACCCCAGGACTTTGGCGGACAGAACGATGGCGAGGACATTGATGGCGGGTCCCGAGTACAGGAACGAGGTGGCGGGTCCCACGCCTGCCCCCATCCGGTATATGCCGGCGAAAAGGGGCAGAACGGTGCAGGAGCAGACAGCGAGCACGGTACCGGAAACGGACGCCACGGAATAGGAAAGACACTTGTTCGCCGCCGGGCCAAGGTACTTCATAACCGATGCCTGGGAGACGAAGACGGAGATGGCACCGGCAATGAAGAAGGCCGGCACGAGGCACAGCAGGACGTGTTTCTGAGCGTAGTCCTGAAGCATGTAGAAAGACTCGAGGATGGCCTTTTGCACCGATGCACTTTCAAAGGGGATGAAATAGGCGGCGATAAAGGCTCCGAAGAGTATGAGAAATTTGTATATGTCTTTCATGTGTTTACCCTCTGTCCCGATCTCTACCTCTTACAGAGGCACACCTGCTGTCTGCGAACATTATTTTCAATAACGGCGGTGACGCAGCCAAAGAAATCAGTCACACAGGGAACCTCCAGCCGGTATATCGTGTCCGCACCGGCCTTTTGAGACGTGACGATGCCGGCTTCTTTAAGGACCAGCAGATGCTTCGAAACAGTCGACTTGTCGAGGGTGAAAAGACCGAACATCTCTGAAAAGGACCGTGTACCGTCTTTCAGGAAATCTATCATCATGAGTCTTACGGGGTGCCCCATTGCCTTGATGATGTTGCTTCGTATTTCCGCTTCTTCCATGGTTATCATGGCGTCTCCTCTTGCATTGTTGGTAAACATACCAATCAACCAACAAACAGTCAAGGACTTTCTTCGCTGGATTTTTGCATTGACAGGAGGAATATTTTGGTCTTTATTCTTATATGCGTTTAGGCAGATGAATGTGGACGGTGAAACATGGAAGACACAGCACAGATATACAAAGCACTCTCCGAGAAGATGCGGTTGCGCATACTCATGCTTCTCACACACGGGGAACTCTGCGTGTGCGACCTGATGGCGGTCCTCGGGGAACCGCAGTCGAAGGTGTCCCGTCACGTGGCGTATCTGAAGAACTCGGGGCTCATAAAGGGCAGGAGGGTCGGCACGTGGATGCACTACTTTCTGAAGGAGTCCCTTGAAGGGCTGGCCGCGGCCCATGTCGAGTTCCTCAAAAGGGAATTGTCCGGTCTCGACTGGGCACGGGATGATGTGGAGAAGATGAAGGAGGTGCAGGCGAGGAAGCTCTGCGAAGCGAAGCCGCCTGTAACCAACAAACGTGCTTCAGGGATAACAGGGACAACTGCCGCAGGTAAGACGGGTGTCAGGAGAAAGGGAAGAAAGAATTCGTAAAGGAGAGGTGAAACGATGACCGCCGAGCACTTGAGCAAGAGACTTTCGTTCCTTGACAGATTTCTGACGTTGTGGATCTTTCTTGCCATGTTCATCGGGGTCGGTTGGGGGTACTTTTTTCCGGGAGTTGTCGACTTCTGGAACCAGTTCCAGAGCGGGACCACCAACATCCCCATAGCCATCGGCCTTATCCTCATGATGTACCCGCCGCTGGCGAAGGTGAAATACGAAGAATTGGGGGAGGTCTTTAAGAACTGGCGGGTCCTTGTCCTCTCCCTCGTCCAGAACTGGGTGGTCGGTCCCATCCTGATGTTCATTCTGGCCATCGCATTCCTGAGAGGTTACCCCGAATACATGGTCGGCCTTATCATGATCGGCCTTGCCCGATGCATCGCCATGGTCATCGTCTGGAACGACCTCGCGAAGGGCGACACCGAGTACTGTGCCGGTCTTGTCGCTTTCAATTCGATCTTTCAGGTCCTGTTCTTCTCTGTCTATGCGTATATTTTTATAACCGTCCTGCCTCCGCTTATGGGACTCAAAGGCGTGGTCGTGGATATCACCATCGGCCAGATAGCGGAAAGCGTTTTCATCTACCTGGGTATACCCTTCATCGCGGGGATTGTCACACGCTTCGTCCTTATAAGGGTCAAAGACAAGACATGGTACCATGAGAGGTTCATACCGAAGATAAGTCCCATAACCCTCATCGCCTTGCTTTTTACCATACTTGTCATGTTTTCCCTGAAAGGCGAATACATAGTGAAGATCCCCCTGGATGTGGTACGCATCGCCGTGCCGCTTCTCATTTATTTCGTGTTCATGTTCATTATCTCCTTCTACATGAGCGCGAAGGCCAAGGCACATTACGGCCAGGCGGCCACCCTGTCCTTCACCGCCGCGTCGAACAACTTTGAGCTTGCGATAGCGGTTGCCGTCGCCGTCTTCGGCATCAACTCGGGGCAAGCCTTCGCCGCCGTCATCGGCCCTCTTGTGGAGGTGCCCGTGTTGATCAATCTTGTCCACCTGTCGTTGTGGATCAAGAAGAAGTATTTTCCCTATGCGGTGGAAACACCGAAGGGTGTTTGTTATATGTCGTGCAAGGAATGAATGGAAGCCATGTGCATTGTCCCGCAGGACGTTTGATCCGCCGGGCATGCCGGTTCGATATTCCATGTATCCGTTGAGAGAACGAGGAGAGGAGGAGTCTCATGCCTATGGGAGGAATCTATGGAGCGCGCACCCTGCTGTGTGTCAACCTTGACCATGTTGCCGAATTGCGCGAGGTGCGCCCGTCAGATGGGTTTCATCCGGGTGTTTATGCGGCGATATGCGACAAGAAGGGTTGTAAGGGGGTCTCCGCCCACTTCAGGGAGTATAGGAGCTACATTCGGGAGGAGGACGTCCGTGCGATAAAGGCTGCGATCCGTGGAGAATTCAACCTTGAGATCGGTTTGGCGGTTGAAATGATCGATCTTGCAAGGGAAGTGAGGCCCGATATCGTCACGATCGTACCGGAACTGGCGGAAGAAATGACCCCCGGAGGGGGCTTTGACGTAAAGACACATCGGTCCGCGGTCCGGGATACCGTGAGGCTCCTCCACGACGATGGAATACAGGTATCGTTCCTCATTGATCCGGACCTCCAAATGGTAGAGTATTCGAAGGAATGCGCCGCGGACCGCGTCGAGATATGTACGGCGGGATACTGTGATGCCCGGGAGAGGGATGAGATCGATAAGGAGATAAAGAGGACATGTGCCGCCGTTGATCATGCCGCAAGGATGGGGTTGCAGCTCACGGCCGGCGGGAAGCTCGACTACGCAAATATCGAGCCCCTTCTCGATGCCGCGGGGCTGACGGAGGTGCATATCGGCCGTTCCATCATATCACGGTCCGTTGAAGTCGGTCTTCCCCGGGCGCTCGATGAAATGTTGGAAATTCTGGAGTAATATATTGCAGTATCCTGCCGGGATTGGCGGGCAGGTGAATGGGCCGGTTGTGATGGACCGATCGTGGTGAGCAAAGCTGCCGGCTCCTGACATGAACAAAAGGAGAGGTGTGTGTGAGAATGTTTTTTGTAATTGCCATCGTTATACTCGCCTGGGTGACCCTGTATTCGTGCTCCCCGGGCTGCAAATGTGGCGTACCTGCGCCTGATAAACAGCAAGGAGTCCAGGATGAAAAGTAGATCCATGATATTCTGCCTAATTATGTTCACCATGTTGTCGTCGGCCATCATGACATCGACCGCCGTCGCCGCGGGGAAGGCCATGGCGGGTCCAAAGGCCTCCGCCACGTCGAAGAGTCCCGCGGTATCTCCCGCCGCCGTGCGGTACCCCGCCCTGGTCGACGTGGGCGCAAAACAGTGCATCCCCTGCAAGATGATGGAACCGATCCTGGAGGAACTGAAAGCTGAATACGCGGGCGTTCTCCGCGTGGAATTCATCGACGTCCAGGTGGACCCCCAAACCGCCACGAAACTGGGGGTGAGGGGAATACCAACGCAGATCTTCTACGATGCGTCCGGGAAGGAGCGTTACCGCCACATGGGTTACATGTCGAAGGAGCGCATACTGGCGACATTCAAAAAACTCGGGATCGAACTGGCGAGAAAGGACACGGGGAAAGAGACCCGATGATAGAGACCATCTTCATAGGGTTGACGGCGGCCGTCGAGGGGACACCTGCCATCGCGCTCGGGGCATCCTTCCTCTGGGGAGTCTTGAGCCTTGTCCTGAGTCCCTGCCATCTATCGAGCATCCCTCTTATCGTGGGCTTCATCGACGAGCAGGGCCGGACGTCGCCGAAGAGGGCGTTCTACACGGCCTGTCTGTTCTCGTCGGGTATCATGCTAAGCATCGGACTTATCGGGTTTATCACCGCAACGGCGGGGCGGATGATGGGCGACGTTGGCCACTACGGCAATTATTTTGTTGCCCTCATCTTCTTTGCCGTGGGGCTCCATCTTGTCGGCTTAATCCCCATGCCCTTGTCCGGACCGGGCAACATAAACATGAAGAGAAGGGGCCTTCTTGCCGCCTTTATCCTGGGCGCCCTCTTCGGTGTGGCGCTGGGCCCCTGCACCTTTGCCTACATGGCGCCCATGCTCAGCATAACCTTCCAGCTCTCGGCAACAAAGATGTGGTACGGGGTCCTTCTCCTCCTTGCCTACGCGGTGGGTCATTGTTCAATCATCGTCTTCGCCGGCACCTTCACCGAGGCCGTCCAGAACTACCTGAACTGGAACGAGCGGTCCGTGGGAGCGCGGATCGTTAAGATAGTCTGCGGGGTCCTCGTCATATGCGGCGGTATCTACCTGGTCTACACGGCATGATGCAGATGGTGAAAGTTTTCCGGGAAGACCCGGGGTTGAAAAAAGGGGGAGGAAGGCTTATTGTGAACGCAGAACATGCTTTCACTGCGCGTTTCTCGAAATCGACCACAATGGAGGTGGCGTGATGGATAAGACAAGGGTTCTTTTCGTGTGTGTCCATAACAGTGCAAGAAGTCAGATGGCGGAGGCCTTCCTCAATACCCTGGCCGGGGACCGGTTCGAGGCCCAAAGCGCCGGGATGGAGCCGGGCGTGCTGAACCCTCTCGCCGTCGAGGTGATGAAGGAAGAGGGGATCGACATATCGGGCAACGAGACGAAGAGCGTTTTCGACAAGTACAGGAAAGGGGAACTCTATTCCTACGTGGTCACCGTCTGCGACGAGGCAAGCGCCGAGACCTGCCCGCTGTTCCCCGGTCTGAGGACCCATACGCTCCACTGGAGCTTTGAGGATCCCACCTCTTTTGCCGGTTCTGCCGAGGAGAGGCTTGAAAGGACGCGTCGCGTTCGGGACGCCATAAAGGAAAGGGTCCTGCAGTTCATGGAAGAGGCGGGGTCTGAGAAAGGCGAGGGAGGCCCGCGATGAAGAAGATAGCCCTCTTTGCCTTCAACGGGGAGCCCATGTGCTTCATCCACGTGCTGCTCAATGCCCTCAACATGAAGACGGCGGGGTACGATGTCAAGGTGGTTATCGAAGGGGCGGCCACGAAGCTGATTCCGGACCTGGTCGAAGAGGGCAATCCCCTCGCGGTACTCTATCGCAACGTCAGGGAAAAGGGCCTCATTGAGGGGGCTTGCCGGGCCTGCGCCAACAGGATGGGGTCGCTCAAGGCAGCGGAAGAGCAGGGGCTGCGCCTCCTCGACGACATGTCGGGTCATCCCGGCATGGCCCGTTATATCAACAACGGGTACGAGGTCATAACGTTTTGACCTCATCCCGGCGGGAGCGGGTCCGGCTGTTCTTAGCCGGAACAGCAGCCGCCCGGGGTGCCGCAGGAGCCGGGCGAACTGCAGCAGCCTCCGAAATTGGGCATCGAAGCCGAACCTGATGACGTGGAGGTGTTGTGGGCGGACATGAGCTTTGTCAGCTTCGTGCCGGTGCATGACCGGCAGGCCATCTCCTCCTCGTCGGAAAAAACGATGAATTCGCTTATGGTCCCGCAATCTTCACATTCATATTCGTAGATCGGCATATCATGTTCTCCTTAATGATGGGCACATCCGCCGGCATGTCCCGCGCAGGTACGGTCGATGGTCAGTTCGGGAAGCTTGTTCTCGTTAAAGAGGGCAAGGTTGTCTCTTATCGTGGCCCCCGTGGCCTTGAAGACCTTGATGCCCTTTGCGTTGAGTCCCATAAGGGCCCCGGCGCCGATGCCTCCCACGACCACGGCGTCCACCTCTGTCCCGCCGATGGCCTTCATGGGATTGCAGGCGCCATGGATGTGGTCGGCATCGCGGTTGACCACCGTGGAAACGTCGTTCCCTTCCGTATTGACAACGACAAAGGCCGGTGCAGAGCCGAAATGATTAAAAACGGCGCTTTCAACACCTTCGTCTTTCTGAACCGCAAAACATATCTTCATGTAGTTCCTCCTCTGGTTGTTTCTTCCGATTCTATCCTCAGGGCCTTGCCGTGAAGAATGGCGTCCGCGACCTTCCGGTGCGCCGCCTCCACGATCCTGGCGAAGGTTGCCCGCGAGATATTCATCTGCCTCGCCGCCTCTTCCTGGTAGAGTCCTTCGACATCGGCAAGGCGCAGAGCCTCCAGCTCGTCCATCTTGAGACTTACCTCGTCAAGGTCCGAAAGCGGTGTGCCCCGGGGTTTGAAGTAATCCGATTCGAGCTTGCAGCACACGCATCTGCACTTCTTCGGGCGAGACATGGAATTATTATAAGCATATGCTCAAAACAAGTCAAGGGGGCGGAAACTTGAAACGGTCTTCACACCATCTCACGTATCCTCTCTTATTGAACACTGCGGGGGCTCATTTTCATTGGAATCGAGATAATCGACGGCGCAATCGATGTCCTCGCGGCTGCCGATGAAAAGCAGGACATCGTCTTTCATGAGGCGCAGCGAGGGAGAGGGCATCCTGTGGACCTCACCGGAACGCTCGATGCCGATCACGGTCACGCCTGTTTTCGACCGGAGATTGAGATCCCTGAGGGTCTTTTCATCGGCCACCGAGCCCTGTCGTATCCGGTAGGTCTCGATCACGATGTTGTTGAGTATGTCCTCGCGCTCCACGAGGTATTTCCTTGGGAGCTTCACCACCCTCAGCGCGAGATAGTTGTCCTGCCGTATCTTGTCGATGTGTTCCCGAATGTCATTGACGGGGACCTGCAGCCGGTTCAGCACCTTGGAGAATATCTCCACGGAGGTCTCGAATTCCTCGGGTATGACATCGTTCGCTCCAAGATGCTTCAGCCCTTCCACCTCAGCCACGTACTTCGTGCGGGCAATGATGTACAGATGAGGGTTCGAGGCCCGTGCCAGCTGCACTATTCTCCTGGTGGAAGGGGCGTCGCTGATGGCGACTACAAGGACACTTGCATGTCGCACTCCTATCTTGTGGAGGACCTCCGTGCTGGTGCCGTCGCCAAAATATATGGGCTCACCTTTCTTCTTCCCTGCCCGGACGGTCTTGCTGTTGAGCTCGAGAGTCACATACCTGATATCCATGGAGCGCAGGACACGCGCAAGATTTCCCCCGTTGAGACCGAACCCGACTATGATCACGTGGTTCTTTATGCTCTCGGGATAGCGCTCGGAGCCCCTTTTGCCTCTCCCCTTTTCCAGGAGGCGAAGGGGGCTTTTCCTTGCGATCCATTCCGCGATGGACGACGAACTTCTTATAAAGAAGGGTGTCATGATCATGGTGATGATCGAAGCCGACAGGAAGGCCTGGTAAAGATCGTCGGTGATGAGGCCGTGCTTTCTTCCTTCCAGGGCGAGGATGAATGAAAATTCGCCGATCTGAAAGAGATGGAGGCCTGTTATGAGAGAGTTCTTGAGGGAGTTGCCAAGGACCATGCCGGTGATGGTTATGGCCGTTACCTTCAGGATCACTATCACGAAGACCATCGCCGAAACGCCGACGACGTTGCCTGCAAGCACCCTGAGATCGAGGAGCATGCCGACGGAGATGAAGAACAGCCCCGTGAAGCTCTCCTTGAAGGGAAGAACATCAGAGACGGCCTGAGCCGCATACTCCGATTCCGAGATGACCATGCCCGCCAGGAAGGCGCCGAGGGCAAGGGACAGGCCCATGGACGAGGTGAGCAGCGCCGTGCCGAGGCACATCGTGATGATGGATATCACGAAGAGTTCCCGGCTCTTCATTCCCACCACCTGCTTGAAGATGAACGGCACGAACCAGCGGGAGGCAAAGAGGATGAGAGCTATGACGAGTGCGGCCTTCACAACGGTGAGGAGTATATTCCCGCCGGCCGAGTTGCCGGAAAGGACGGGGATGAGGAGCATGAATGGCACGACACAGAGGTCCTGGAAGATGAGGATGCCCACCGAAAAACGTCCATGGGGGCTGTTCATCTGAGCCCGGTCGAGGAGGATCTTAAAGACGATCGCCGTACTGCTCAGCGCCACGAGAAAACCGTCGAACACTGCCCCTTTCAGCGGCTGGTTGTAAAAGAAATAACCTATGCACACGACAAAGACGATCGTGAGCGTGACCTGCATGGCCCCGCCCCCCAGCACGATCGACTTCAACTGGAAAAGGTTCTTGAGGGAAAACTCGAGGCCGATGGTGAACATAAGCAGGACGACCCCGATCTCGGCGAGGAGTTCTATCTGGTGCGGGTCACCGACGAGGTTGAAAGCAGACGGCCCGATGAGAATGCCGGCCAGGAGGAACCCCACGACAGACGATATCCGGAACTTCCCGAGGACGAACACTATGAGGGCGCTTATCCCGAGAACGATCACCATCGCCTGAAGGTATTCAACTACCATATTCCTCCTCTCGCCCGCGCCTGTATTTGTGCATACCGGGCCACACCGAGCGGGTATGTGGCGGCTCCTATATGATACGCGGAATCGCTCAGAAAACCAAGGGTTCTCTCGGAAACGGACGGCAGAAGATTGCCGACGGGAACCGCTTCTTGATTTTCCTTTCCATGGGTGGTAGAAACCGGTAGGAGGAAGACGATGGTAGAAAAATGGATGGAAGAGATAAAGAGATCGGTGGACCCCGGGGAACTCGGGATGATGCTCGTGCACAATGGGGTCGTCAGAGCGACCTCGAAGGAAGGGAAGCCGGTGAAGGCCATGCGGCTCTCCTATGACAGGGCGCTTCTCGCCGCCGCGGTGGACGAGGCCAGGAAACATGATGGGATAGCTGACGTGAGGGTTTGGATCAATGAAGGCGACCTGAAGGTCGGAGACGACATCATGTACGTTCTCGTGGCCGGGCGCTTCAGGACCGATGTGCTCCCCGTTCTTCAGGGACTTCTCACGAAGGTCAAGGGAGAGGTCGTTCACGAGGAGGAGCTGCCTTGAGGAAGAAAGTCGAAAGCACATGCGCTGACTGCGACATCCCCCTTCGGGAGCGGACCTGCGCCAGTCCCGGAGGAAAAGGCTCGAAGGGATGTCCCACTGTCCTCAAGAAAGAACTTGTCGAGAAGGCACGGAAAGAATACGGAAAGAGATCCGTGCACGAATTCGCCCGCCAGGCGTCCATCCAGGAAGGGGAATGCTACGTTGACCGCGACAGGAAGCCCTACCGGATACACGCCGCAAAGCCGAGGATCCTCGAGATCTGCGAGTTCGCGAAGAAGATGAAGTACAGAAGACTGGGGCTCGTTTTCTGTGGAGGACTCGCGAAAGAGGCGGCCCTCGTTTCAGGATTACTCGCGCGAAAGGGCTTCGATGTGGTCTCCGTCATGTGCAAGGTCGGCAGGGTTCCGAAAGAAGAACTCGGCCTCGAAGACGAGCACAAGATGTTCCGGGGTGAATTCGAGGCCATGTGCAACCCCATCCTGCAGGCCTTCGTGGTCAACGACGCAAAATGTGACTTCAACGTCCTCCTCGGACTGTGTGTGGGGCACGATTCACTTTTTCTAAAATACGCCAAGGCGCCTTCGACGGTGCTTGCCGTGAAGGATCGTGTCATGGGGCACAACCCCCTTGCGGCGGTGTACCTGTCAGAAGGGTATTATGCCTGGATGGAAGAATGAACGAAGCCTCAGGTTTCACGTTCGAAGTCTGGAGGAACTATCCTCTCAGGCTCGACATGTAACATGCAAGATGGTTCATGATCGCCTTCTTCAGTCCCGTCGCGCCGAGATTTGAGCAATGGAGCTTGTATTCCGGGAGGCCGCCCAGGGCCTTGACGATGTCCATATCATCGATCATCATGGCCTCATCGAGGTCCTTGCCGACGGCAAGCTCCGTCATGACGCTCGCGCAGGCTATGGACGCGGGGCATCCCCTGATCTGATACCGTATGGCGATGATGATGTTATCTTCAACCTTTATGAAGACTCTGAGAAAATCCCCGCAATTCGGGTCGCCGATCTCTCCCACCCCGTCATGGTTGTTGATGACGCCGACGTTGCGGGGGTTGTTGAAATGGTCTATAACGATCGGAGTGTATTCGTTCATTGATGCCCGTGTCCCTCTCTCATCATTACGATGACCTCTTTCTGTTCGGGGGCGGAAGATGCGGTTTGTCCACCGCCCCCGGAGATCCTGCCGGTATTCTTAATGGTCGCACGTGTTCGCGCCGGTTTCGAGCGTTCCTTTCAGGTAATTCTCCACCGCCTTCTTCGGGTCTGTTTCCTGCGCGCCCGTTACAACCCTGACACCCTGCTGGGCGAAGAGTTGTTGTGCCCGGCTTCCCATACCTCCGGCAATGATGCAGTTTACACCCTGCTGCGCAAGCCACGGCGGGAGAAGTCCCGGTTCGTGGGGCGGCGGGGTTACGTATGTTTCGTTCAGGATCTTACCCTGCGCGTCAGTATCGATAAGGGCAAAGGCTTCGCAATGGCCGAAATGCATGCAGAGTTTGCCCTCGTTCGTAGGTACGGCGAACTTCATGGTACTTCCCTGACCGGCAATATCCCCCTGGCCCGCGCCACTCAAGGGTGGTATGACAGAGCTTTCCGAGTTGCCTTCTTTTGCCGCAGGCCGGGGGATATCGGTATCATCTGAATGAGTCGCGGTGATCCTGTCTACGATCTCGTCAAAGCGTTTGGCTGTCTCCGAAGTACTGAAGGAGAGTATATAAGGCGTGCCGCTGTCACCACTCCTGACGATGTCCGGATCGAGGGGCACCGCTCCCAGGAAGGGAACGTTCATGCGCTCTGCCAGCTCTTTTCCGCCGCCTTTCATGAAGATGTCGACTTCCTTGCCGCAGTGGGGGCAGATGAATCCGCTCATGTTCTCCACGATGCCCGCCACGGGAAGGTTGAGCTGGTTGCAGAAGGTGATGCACTTCGCCACGTCGATGGTTGCCACCTGCTGTGGTGTCGTCACGATGATGGCGCTGGCGCGCTCCTTGATGAGCTGCCCCACGGAAAGCGGTTCGTCGCCCGTGCCCGGAGGGGCGTCGATGACGAGATAATCGAGCTTTCCCCACGTAACGTGCTGGAGGAACTCCTTGATAACGTTATACTTCAGAGGACCCCTCCAGACGACAGGCTGGTCGTCGTGTTCGATGAGAAGCCCCATGGAGACAACGTGAAGTTTTCCAAAGTATTCTATGGGGACTATCTCGTTGTCATTGCTGACGCCCACCTTCTGGCCGTTGAGCCCGAGCATCTTCGGTATGCTGGGCCCGTGAATATCCACGTCGAGGAGGCCGACTCTCTGTCCCCTGGCGGCGAGGCTCAAGGCCAGGTTCACCGCCACCGTGCTCTTGCCGACTCCGCCCTTGCCGGAAAGGACCATCAGGGTCCGGTTTATCCGGCTTAAGCGTTCCTGGAGGAAAAGGTCATCCATTTCCTTGTCCTGTGTTGTCTGTCCACACTCTGCCATACGTTACTCCTTGTATATTGATATTATTTGCTCCGATATCTCCCGCAAGGCCTTGCTGACGGGAAGATCCGGTGCATATTCAACAATTGCCTTTCCCTGCCGCTGGGCCTCCGATATGGTCCTTTCGTAGGGAAGGCGGCCGAGAACAGGTATATCATTCCTGCTGCAGTACTGATCTATCGAGTTGGTGCATGCCGGATTGATGTCGCTCTTGTTGATGATCACGGCGGCGGGAAGTGAGAAATGCCGGGCGAGCTGCGCGATCCGTTCAAGATCGTGAATCCCTGAAGCGGTCGGCTCGGTAACGATGAGAGCGAGCGATGTCCCCGTGATCGATGAGATGACGGGGCATCCGATGCCGGGAGGTCCGTCGATGAGTATCCGTGACAGGCCGGCGCGCTCCGCCTGTGCCTTGGCTTCCGTCCTTACCATGGTCACAAGTTTACCAGAATTTTCCTCCCCGGGCGAGAGTTCGGCGTAGACAAAAGGGTCCCCTGCCGGTGTGTCACATATGTAGCAGTGTCCGGCGACAGGCGTTTCGAATTCCACAGCGGATGCCGGACAGAAGAAGAAACAGGCCCCGCAGCCTTCGCATGCCACGGGATCTATGATGAAGTCCTCCGAAATGGCGTCGAAGCGACACATGTCTTTACAGGCCCCGCAGGAGGTGCATTTTTCGCTGATTATCCGAGCCTTTTTCCCGGCGGCGAACTCCTTTTCCTCGATGACGCGGGGACTGAGGACGAGGGCAAGGTTGGCGGCGTCCACGTCGCAATCCACCATGGCTTTCCTGTCTATGAGGCATGCCAGAGACGCCACGACAGAGGTCTTGCCTGTCCCTCCCTTTCCGCTCACGACAACTATCTCCATCATGATCTCATCCTCCCTGCGTGCGCACCGTGGGCGTCGAGGAGCTTTTCAAGGTTTTCCGCCAGGGACCGGTAGACCTCGGCGAAGCGGGGGAGGGCTTCGAGGATGATGTTTCCCTGCGAATAGTGACGGGCAATGTCGGCATCCTCGGGGATCACCGCTAGCACAGGTACACCGGCCGAGTCCAGATAGTTGATCAGGGGTGGGTAGCCTCCCTGGTCCCTGTTTATGACCACTCCGGTGGGTATATTGAGGAGCCTTGCCACATCGATGGCTATCTTCAGGTCATGGAGGCCGAAAGGCGTCGGTTCGGTGACCATGATGACCGCGTCCGACCCGTTCAAGGTCGCCACGACGGGACATGATGTCCCCGGCGGAGCGTCGATGATATGCACGTAAGGATCCCTTCTTCCGTCCTTCACCCTCTTGATGAGGGGCACCGCCATGGCCTCACCGACGTTCAGCACGCCGTGGACGAAATCGATCTCCTTTGCTCCCGTGCCCTTCTCTATGGTCCCGATCTCTCTTACTCCCTCGCCGATGGCAGCGACGGGACACACGGCACCGCAAAGACCGCAGCTGTGGCACAGGCCGGGAAAGATGAGCGTGTCGCCGGGGAGATTGACAATGGCGTGGAACTGACATTTTAGCCCGCACTCACCGCAGGATGTGCACTTTTCCTGATCGACGACGGGGACCATGACCTTCGACGGGAATGACTCGGTGACCGAAGGTTGGATGAAGATGTGGCCGTTGGGTTCTTCCACGTCGCAATCGAGGTACTGCACGCGCTGGCCCGCCGAGGCGAGGAACCAGGCGAAGTTGACCGCCACGGTTGTCTTGCCCGTTCCTCCCTTTCCGCTGGCCATAGTAATGTTCATACCCGTGTAATCAATCATGACGCCCTCACCATCTTCGATCCACATTGAGGGCAGACCTGTTCGTAGCACGGGACCCCGCGCGCATGGGGGGACTTCATCCCGCATTTCGGACACTGGCATTCTCCACCGGCCCCGAGACCGCGGCCTCCCATTCGGCCTCTTCCCATGACTGACCGACCACCACCGCTGCTTGCGCCCTGACCCAAACCGTCTTTTCCGGTCATTGGTCCTTTTCCGGTCGGACCTGTTCCATCTTTTCCTGGCATAACATGTACCTCCCTGCCTTTTACCAGTGTCCCTCTACGTCCGCTCCGGTAAGCTTTGACAGTTTCCCGTCCTTGTACGCTTGGAGTGCATCACGGACCGTCATCCCTGACGCTGTGTATACGTCAACGCCCGCCGTAGACAGCACGCGAAAGGCATTCGGCCCGAGATGGCCGCTTATCACCGTCTTCGCGCCGGTTTGAATGACGTTCTGGGCCGTCTGGATGCCGGCGCCCTGGGCAGCGTTCATGTTCGTCACGTTATCGACGGTCTCCTGGTTGTTTGTGTCATTGTCCACGACAACGATCTTCTTTGCCCTGCCGAAACGTTCATCCACCATTCCGTCGAGCGTTCCGTCTATGCTCGTTATAGCGATCTTCATGGGAGTTCCTCCTTCTTCCTGCTCAGCCGCGGGGATCCGGGATGCAACGGCTTCGGCGGAAGAACATCCCCGGCCCCAGTTCTTTCTCCAATGGCATGGGACGGCGGTTTCTTCGTGGACCGTCACGTTGCCCCCCTCTATCCTGAGGGCCTTGCCGTTTATTATGGCGTCCGTTATCTTCTGATGGGCGGCGTTGATCAAACGATGGAAGGTTGGCTGGGAGACGCCCATCTGGCTTGCGGCCTCTTCCTGGGGAAACCCGAGGAGGTTTTTGAGCCGCATGGCTTCCACCTCGTCGTGACCGATCAGGATCTCCTGGACAGCGCCCAGTGGTATTCCGGCGGGTTTGAAAAACACGGTTTTCGGTTGAAAACCTATTCGTCTCTTACAGGTTGGTCTCGGCATCCGTACCTCTCACAGCCTTGATCTCGCGTCTCACGTAATGAATATATATTCAGAATGATGTGTTTGTCAAGGGGGACACTGAAGAGAGTTTAAGAGTTCAAGGGAAAAGAAGGCAACGGGGTTCCGGGGTTCGAGGTTCAAAGGACGAAACCTCATCACTAAAGGTCGCTGGTGAAGATCTCGGTGATGTCCCGGTCGCGGCAGATACCTTTCTTCCACCTGTCGAGATGGGGGATGATGTGGGGAAGGATGCGCATGGCGTAGAAAGGGGGCAGTACAGGGACTCCGACGAGGTCGCCGAAGACGATGAGCATGAAGAGGTTGTTGAGATGACCTTTGTCCTTGCGTATCTCCAGGTCGAGTTCGTGGACGGTCATGCCGTAAAGGAATTCGCCGACCGTCCTACGAAGCGATGCGAGAAGCGATGGCAGGTCTTTGTCCGTCATGAGAGGCGTCTGTCCGCTGGACGCGAATAGCTAATCTCCCCCTGTTCTTTTCATGGTCCCGGGCATTCTGACGGCCACAACCTCGCCACGGGCGCAGACCCTTTCTTCCGCCAGCACCTCGACGGCCACGACGACCTTGCGTTTCCCTACACTCTTGACCGTGCCGCGGGCTGTCAGTTCGGGACCGAGCGGTGTAGGCAGGAGGTAATCCACCCTCAGGGAAGCCGTGACGAAGCGGATGCCGGGCTCGGTGTCCATGGCCCTTTGTTCGGAGCGATAGGCCGCCGCCGCGGCTGTTCCCGTGCCGTGGCAATCGATAAGAGACGCGATCACACCGCCGTAAACGAAACCGGGTGCCGCTATGTGACAGGCCTTCGGGGTGAAACGGGCTACCGATGTCTCCCCGTCCCAGTAGCTCCTGATATGAAGGCCTTCCTCGTTGAGGCGGCCGCATCCGTAACAATGGCTGACATTATCCGCGTAGTAATCCTGAAACGCCTTTTCTTCCATCAAACCGTCCTTCCTGAACTAATTCGACTAAAACGGAGCACAGGATTATATGTATCATTTTGGCGGAAGAAAAACATCCACGTATTCGGAAAAAAAAGTGAGACCCGTGCCGGGAGCCAGGCGACCAGGTCTCACCAATCCTGGTTCATCAGTCTTTCGCGATGGTTATGCGGAAGGTTTCCCCCTGCTCCTCAACGCCCTTGAGAGTCCATCCCTGGGCTACTGCGGCGCGGGAGACGTTTTCTTTGGAGGTGACCGTGTCCACGACGACGGTGATCTCGCCCTTGCCGAGCTTTTTGATCTCGTTCATGGTCAGGATAACCGGCTGGGGGCACGAAAGCCCTGTTGCATCAACGATAGCACTCATTATTCATCCTCCTTGTTCAGGCAGTCTTTTGTCTCATGGTGAACCCGATGAAGAGGCAGACGAGAAGACCTGTGATCACCGCGGCGATACCGTAAGGTCCCACGCCCTGAGGGGAGCTGGCCAGACCGAAGTTGTGCGAGAAGGCCGCACCGACGATCATTCCCAGGACAAAGACCGCCGCGTCGCCGTCACCCTCGCCGGCCAGGAAGAGCTGCCGCCCGGGACAGCCACCGGCAAGGGCGAACGCCAGCCCCGCCAGGACCATGCCGCCGAAGTTCCACAGGCTCATCGTATGCGCCACGGGTTGGTTCGCAAAGCCGGGGTTAAATTGTCCCAGCGCCAGGTTCGTCAGAAAGGCAAACACCACAAGAGAGGCAAACCCGGACAGAAGGTGGGTCTGCTTGAACAGGACAAGGTCCCTGATGGCGCCCATGGTGCAGAACCTGCTTCTCTGGGCCAAAAACCCGATGATGAGGCCTATCACCAGGGACAGGAAGAGAGGAGCGTGCATCGAACCGGGGCCCTTCACGCTGTAAAGCAGGACGCCGCTCTTGTCCTGTCCGGGTACCTGGGGAAAGACGAACATGAGGACAAGAAAACCCAGCATCGTCAGAGGCAGCAGCCATCCAACGGAGGTGTGGGTTGTCTGAGAGCGTCCGAGGTTGTAGCCACCCTTGAAAAAGAGAGTGCCCACCCATATGCCGCCGATGAGACCGAGGAGGCCGAATATCGCGTTCCAGTCACCTCCTGCAAGGCGAAGAGCGGCTCGCCACGGGCAACCTAGAAAAACGAGCGCCCCGATCATGGCAAAGGCCCCGAGAATGAACCGGACAATGGGGGCTGACCCCGCACGAGCCCGGAACTCCTTGAAGGAATACGCCGCGATCAGCGAGCCCAGGACAAACCCGATGATCTCGGGCCGCATGTACTGGACAATGGCCGCGCGGTGAAGTCCGAGGGCTCCCGCGATGTCCCTCTCAAAGCAGGCCACGCAGACGCCCATATTCGCCGGGTTTCCCCACTTCTGCAGAAGCACGGCCAGTATCCCGATCAAAGCCCCTACTACGATGATTCCCCACCGAGTCGCAAAGATCTGCACGAATTTGGACATAGACCCTTCCTTTATCAGATTATTTTCACCGCTCTGCTTGAATTCACTATGAATTGTGTGTATATGTCAAATCAATAATTTGCATGAGAATTTGCTCAGTTATTAAACGATGCTATGGAGTTTGGTATATACTATCGGCAATGATCCCGTTCGATCGCCTCGGTCTCGTCTTCAAAGTCTTTTCGTCCTTGATCTATCCCCGTGCTTTCAGGAGGGTCTTCGCGTCATCCCTCGAGAGGGTTCGCGGGAAAGGGACAGTACTCGATGCGGGTTCAGGCACGGGGATACTTTCCCGGTTCGCCCGCAAGGTACGGGGCGACCTTGAGTTCATCATGATCGATCCCTCAGCGGGCATGTTGAGTTTTGCGCCGGGCTTCGCCCGCAGGGTGCTGGGGAAGGCGGAGGACCTGCCCTTTCGGGAAGGGTCCTTTGACGCGGTATTTGCCGGCGACTGCATACATCATTTCAGCGACCCCCGCCGGGCTATTATGGAGCTAAGGCGCGTCATGCGGGCGGGCGGCGTGCTTGTTGTTTTCGAGATCGATTCAGGGAGCGCGCTGGGAGCCGTGATAGCCCGGGGCGAGAAGATCCTCGGGGAACCGGCGCATTTCTACAGGCCGGATGAACTCGCGGAGAGTCTAACTGAGGCGGGTCTTGGATGCACGATATCCAGGTATGGCTGGAGATATGCGATAACAGCACGCGCAGGCCATGGGTGACGGGCCATCGGCTGATAATGCAGAAGGCCGCCCATGGTGATACCGGCGATTGGCCGTTGTTTTGTGGAGCCGTTACCGTTATAGTTATTTTGGTTGACGCGGCAGGGACAAAAAAGTAGAGTGTTATCAAAAAATAATTCGTAGCACTCTAGGATAAAAGGAGGGGTTATGGCGAAGGTGAACCTGAAGCGCTACGGGCTCTATCTCATAAGATGGCAGCTCTCGACGCCCATTCTGGCCGTGGTTCTCTACATGCTTTCCGGCACGGGCAAGATAATGGCGACTACCATCGCCAATCTCATAGGAGGCCTCATCTTCTTCTGGGTCGACAAGTTCATCTTCACGTCGGAGTTGCTCTCGGTCCAGTGGGAGGTTAAGGACGCGGTGACGTGCGTCGATTGCGGCAGAGAGGCGCGGGGCTACCGGATTGTCAGGGCGGCAGGCTACGACAAGAGCCGGGATGCGAAGCCGGAATTCCGGTGCGAGGAATGTTCCAAGAAGAAGACGGAAGAATTGCGGAAGCAAGGGATAGAAGTGTAGTTCTGTTGAAATAAAGGAGACACATTTTGGAGTCAGAATTGAAGGTTGTTCTCATCGCCCACACACCTCACCCCGAGGAGACGGTGGCCGCGGCGGCGAAGCTGTGCTACAGCGCGTCGGATGTGGACGCCATTACCGAAGCGGTCCGCGACAAGGACCAGCACCTGTTTATCGAGAAGCTGGTCGACATGGGGCACTTAAGCCCCATCGAACATGCCTCCTTTACGTTTGCCGTGGAAGGTATTTCACGGGCCTGTTCGCACCAGCTCGTCAGGCACCGGCTTGCGTCGTATAGCCAGCAGTCGCAGCGTTACGTCAGCGTGGAGGATGGATTCGGATATATCATTCCGCCGTCGATCGGGGCCGACCCCGTTCTCAGGGAACGCTTTGGTTTTTTCATGGAAGGGATACAGGAATTCTACAACGAACTTCTCCTTGCGATGAAGGCGCGGGGCATCGAGGGTGAGCCGGCATACGAGGACGCACGGTTTGTTCTTCCCAATGCCGCCGAGACAAAGATCATCATGACCATGAACGCCAGGGAACTCCTCCATTTCTTCGCTCAGAGATGCTGCAGGCGCGCCCAGTGGGAGATACGCGCCATGGCCATGGAGATGCTGAAGCTTGCAAGATCGGCGGCCCCGGCGATCTTCCGCGAGGCCGGTCCGGCATGCCTTTCCGGTCCCTGCCCGGAGGGGGCATATTCGTGCGGCGGGGCGGAAGAGGTGCGCGAAGTGTTCCGTGCCATTTAGAAGAACTCAACATTGCGAGGTGAAACATGGGAGACGTCAAGACATACAAGGACATAGATAGATCGATCCTCAAATCCATACCCAACCCCACGAAGGAGGCATACGAGATCAAGATAAAGATCCCCGAGTTCACCTTCCTCGGTGTGGGCGAACAGCCGGATTTCGCGGTCGTGTATCTGACGTTTTATCCGAAGAAGAAGGTCATAGAGCTGAAATCCCTGAAACAGTACGTCTTCCAGCTCAGGGACATCATTGTTTCCTATGAGCGGCTCATCAACATAATGTACGACCACATCATGGAGACCTACGAGCCCGACCGCGTCCGCATCGTCATGATATGTCACCCCCGGGGCGGAATCAGTTCCAAGCTGACCATCGATTCGGATTGGGGCGCCAGGGGCGGCGAGGAGAAGTACCGGGACTGGGTCGGCATAGAGGACGGCTGGGGAGTATCCATGTGAAGAGAGAATGACCAATGAAAAAGATAATGACCAATTCACCAATAACCAATTGAACAAGGGTCAGGACAGAACGGACCGCCCCTATCGGTTTGGTTATTGGTTGCTGTTCGTTTCTTTGGTCATTGGAATTTGGTCATTGGATATTGTCTTCATGCCTCCGTGATTCACGAGCAGGGCGAAGAAAAAGGCTACGATACAAACGATCCCTCCGAAGAGATAGGCGTCCTTGTATCCCGTGAAGGAACGTGTTCCCAGGGGGGAGGACCGGGACATGATCATCTCGAAGAAACATACACCCAGCGCCAGCCCGAGGCTGTTGATGGTGTTGAAAACACCGGAAGCGCTGCCCTGTCTTTCGGCGGGTGCGAGGCTCATAACCTGGTTGTTGTTCGGTGATATGAAGAAGCCGAAGGAAAACGCTATCCATATGAGAAACACGACCACCGCGAGAAGACCCGGAGTGCTCAGGGTGAAAGCGAAGACAAAGGAACACAGCGCGGCGGAAAGCATGGCGAATCCGCAGAGGATGCTCGGGGGGATCCTGTCGGATATCCGGCCCGCCCAGGGACCGACGGCCATGTAGATCACCGAGTAGATCATGAGGACAAGTCCGACGGTCACTGTTGGAAGTCCTTTGCCCAGCTCGAGATAGAAGGGGAGAAGGAACGAGTTGCCCGCCAGGAGCATGTAGGCGAAGAGGGTGGAGGCAACGGCGGCGCTGAAGCGAAACTTTTTGAAGAGCCTGAGGTCCAGGAGTGGTTCATCGCATTTGATCTCCCGAATGAGAAAAGCGGCGAGTAGAACGAGGGCGAAGGCGAAGCATCCCATGATCCTGAGAGATGTCCAGCCGAACTCCCGGCCCGTGTTGAGCCCGTAAACGAGAAGGGCGAGACCGGCAAAGCTCAGGGCCGCGCCAAGTATGTCGAACCCCGCCTTTTTGAGGCCTTGCCTGTGAGACCCGTCCTCGTCGGGAATGTATCTGTTGACTGCATACATGGCGAATATGCCAAAGGGCACGTTGACGAGAAAGACCCATCGCCAGGAGAGGAAGCCGGTGATGATGCCGCCCGCTGGCGCCCCGACAGCTATGCCGAGGGCGGCCCCTGTTGCCGCTATGCCGAACGCCCATCCGGTGACCTCATGGGGCAGGAATCTGGGGATGACGGCGAAGGCAATGGCGACAAGCATGGCACAGCCCAGACCCTGGACGAAGCGGGAGGCGATGAGCATCTCAAGCGACAGGGCCACGCCGCAAAGGAGCGATCCGATGGTGAAGAGGAGATAGCCGAGGAAAAAGACCCTTCTGAGGCCGAACCGGTCACCCAGCTTGCCGAAGAGGAGCAGCGTACTCGTTGAGACGAGAAGGTAGACAAGGACCACCCAGGAGACCTCCGCGGTGGTCACGTTGAAGCGTGCCGCTATCGTGGGCAGGGAAATGTTGACGATGTAGCTGTCCAGTTTTGACATGAAGGCGCCGAAGGCCACGGTGACAACGATCCAGCGGAATGCGGTGTGCCGTTCGGATGGGGAGGGCATACGAGAACCATTCTGAACGAATTGCCTCCATTTTTCAATACATTTGTTCCGGGGGCGGTGATATGTGGAAGTGCGGCCCCGGGGCATGGTAACATGTGTGGGGAGGATCCGACCCGTGCCGTATAGTGAAGACGCCGATGCCCTGAAAGAAAAATACTACCACTCCATGGGGGCCGCCCTGACGGAAGAGGGTGACCTCGAAGAGGCCGTCGTGTTCTTTCAGAAGGCCATCGATATCCGCGAGACCCCCTACGCGTGGTGCGGACTGGCCCGGGCGCTTCACGCAGCCGGCGACGTTGCGGGGGCCGTCGGGGCGATGTCGAGGGCCATCAAACTCGCTCCGGGCTTCGCCGATTACCATCATGAAAGGGCGGCATTCCTCGATGCGCTCGGCAGACCGGACCTTGCGCGCGATGACAGGGAAAAGGCCATTGCGCTCGACGGGAACTATGAGCGCGTCGATGAGATCAGGCGGGCCGCGCGCGTGGTGGAGGAAGCGTTTTCCCCTCCGGCCGGCCCCGGCGAAGACTCCTCCCGGATCAGGTCCAAAGAGCTGCGGCGCATCGTCAACGGGGAAGGGGCCGTGGACCCCTTTCACAAGCCTTCCTGCCCCGTCGTGTCCTGCCCGGCATATTGCTGTCATTTCACCGGCAGGCTTCTCTTACACGGGGTGACGATAGGCCCCTGGAAACTCCAGGGTCTGCGCAGGTATTTTCACGAAAAGGGTTTGCGGGAAGAAGACCTCCTGGACGTTTTCCCTGTCGCCGAAGCGGAGCACGCGGAGAGCCTGTTCCCGCCTGAGGACGTCATGAAGCTCTGCGGGGCCGCATCCGTCGCATTTCCGCGTCAGGGGACATCCCCGCTGGGTCGGGACCTTGCCAGGGACATGCCGAAGAGTAAGGACTACAGGACCCTCATGTGGACGGGGCAGGACGCGAGGCCCTGTGTCTTCCTTGCCGGCGGCCGGTGTTCACTCTACGGCGTCGGGGACGAGGCGAGCCTCGATCCCTGCGCATCCTTTCTCTGTATGACCGGTTTTGTCTTCGTGGTCTTGAGATCGCTGGGGCTTATCGACAGGGAGACTATGGGTGCGAAGCCCATGGCGGAGCTCAACAGGATCGCCGTCGAATCCCTCATCATTCTTGCCCGGGATGTCTATGGCAACGAAGAGGCCCTGGCATCGTCGAAGGCCATGGCCGAGGAGCTTCAGACTGCCATCGAAGGAGATCTTGCGGGCGATGATATTCTGCGGGATGCGGCCCTGGAGCAATACCGCCGGCTGAAGACCAGGCACGGGGACTTGATGGGCGAACTCGTTGTCTCAGCGGGAAAGAGGATAACGCGGCTTCTCGAGGGCGGGGGTGGATGAGCCGTCAACGAAACCTGTTTGAAAACGTAACGGTAACGCGAAGTCTGCGACAGGTTTTAAGCGCTCGAGCAGCTCAAGCGGTTCGAGCTGTTCAAGCGCCTCTTCTCCTGTAAACGTGGTCGATGATGGCTTCCTGAAGGGCCCTTGCCGCACGATTTGAACAGTAGAGCTCGTCTTCAGGTAACCCGCCCAGCGCATCGGCGATGTCTTCACCTTCGATCATGACGGCCCCGTCGAGGTCCCTGCCGATGGCAAGCTCCGTCATGGCGGAGGCACAGGCGAGAGATGTCGGGCAGTCTTTGATCTCGTACCTGACATCCGTTATCGTGTTTCCCTCCACCCTGATGAAGACTTGCAGGTGGACATCGCTTGACGCACTGCCGATCTCACCCATGCCGTCAGGGTCCGTCATGCCCCCCCGGTTGCGTGGATGTTCGGAATGTTCGATGATCCTTTCCCTGCGATCGTCCATGGCTGGCGCCTGACCTCCTTCCGTGAGACTGGTCCCTACTATACCATAAACGGGCAAAAATCACTTTCAATTGCTCTTTGTTTTGTGATACCTAAATGGTTGACAAAGGCAGCAATCACACGGGAGCGTTGATGGAAAAGATACGGACTTTGCGGGGATTTCGCGACATCTCGGGGGAAGAGCTCGACAAGTTCAGACGTATCGAAAGCGTATTTCGGAAATACAGTGCCCTTCTCGGCTTTCGGGAGATCGAACTGCCCGTTCTCGAGAAGACGGAGCTCTTTGTCCGGAGCATCGGAGATACCACGGATATCGTTGAAAAGGAGATGTTTACCTTTACGGATGTGGGTGGAGATTCTCTGACCATGCGGCCGGAGGCGACCGCGGGCATGGTGCGTTCCTATCTGCAGGAAGGCCTTTACGCGACGGAAAGGATGACGAAGGTCAGCTCCATCGGCCCCATGTTCCGCCACGAGAGGCCCCAGAAGGGGCGCTACCGGGAATTTCATCAGATCGACGTGGAGGTCTTCGGAGTGAAAGAGGCCCTCGTTGATGCCGAACTGATATTCATGATCCGGATGATCCTCGATGAACTTGGTGTCGGACGCTACCGGATAGAGGTCAACAGCGTCGGATGCAAGACCTGCCGGGAATCTTTCCGTCGCGTGCTCATCGATTATTTTGAGACGAGAAAGGACCAGCTCTGCGAGGACTGCCTGAGGAGGCTCGAAAGGAACCCGCTGAGGATCTTTGACTGCAAGAACGAACAGTGTATCAGGGTCACCGGTGATTCCCCCCTCCTTTTCGATTCGCTGTGTGGTGAATGCAGGGACCACTTCGCGTTTTTCGAGGGATACCTGAAAGACTTTGGGATCGATGTCGAGATCAACAAGCGCCTGGTGAGAGGTCTTGATTATTATACCAAGACGGTCTTCGAGGTTACGTCGGAGGACCTCGGTGCCCAGAAGGCCTTCGTAGCCGGCGGGAGATACGACAACCTCGTCGAAGAGATGGGCGGGCCGGCCACGCCCGGCATCGGGTTCGCGATCGGTGTCGAACGGTTGGCGATGCTCGTTCCCGTCTCCGCCGTGAAAGATGAGAAACGGTGTTTCTTTGCCTGTGTCGGCGATCGGGCCAGGGGTCACCTGGTCTTATTCCTGAAGGCCTGTGTCGCTGCGGGAATACCCCTGAAATACGCCTATGACGCAAAATCCCTCAAGGCCCAGATGCGGTACGCCGACAATCTGAAGTGTGACTTTGTCCTTATCCTCGGCGATGACGAGATCGACAAGGGTATTATCACCCTGAGGAACATGGCGGACAAGAGTCAACGAGAGCTTCCTCTCGACCCGAAGAAGGTGGTGGAGGAGTTGGGGTCGCCGACCTAGTGCGCCACGTCCCGGGTGGCACGCCACAAGCTGCAAGCGCAGAGCCTTAAGACAGAGAAAAAAACTTCTGGTCATTTCTTTCTTTATTTAATACAATCACAATAATCAATGGTATACACCGTAACATTGGATCCTCTTCTGGAAAGGGTTGTCGGAGTGGAAGAACTTGTCTACGACGACGTCAACCGCGTTACCGATGAGAACAGGAGACCTGGCGGCAGGGGGATCGATGTATCACGGGTCATCAGGGAACTCGGGGGCCGGAGCGTGGCACTGGGTTTTGCCGGCGGATATGCGGGCCTCGAACTCACGGATATGCTCGGCAGGGAAGGCATTGTCACGGATTTTGTCCGCATCGGCCAGGAAACACGTTCCAGCATAACGATCTACCAGCGGAAGAAGAAGACCAGGACGTTGTTGTGCACATCGAGCCCGGTGATAGGCGAAGATGAAGTTGCTTCTTTCTTCGACAAGGTCAGGGGCATTCCCGATGGCAGTTACATTGTCCTGAGCGGTACGACGGCCGGTCTCCGCGATGGGATCTTCGCGGAGCTTATCGCCATTCTCAAGGAAAAGGGGACTAGAACCTTCCTCGATTCCGATCACCAGGCCTTTAAAATGGGGGTCGATGCCGGCCCCTTGCTGATCAAACCGAATGTCTTCGAGTTGAACAGGCTGGCGGCGGCGAAGGCCAAAGAGGTGAAAGAGATCGCCGAAGCTGTTAAGCACCTCCGCGATAGTGTCGAATATATAGTTGTATCTATGGGCGCGCGGGGTGCCCTCGGATTCTCAAGGAGAGGCGATTATCGCGCTACACCACCGAAGGTGAAAGTGCGAAATTCACTGGGGGCCGGCGATTCACTGATGGGAGGAATTGTGTCTGTGATGAGCGATTCGGGTAGTTTCGAAGAGGCCTTGAGGGTTGGCGTGGCGTGCGGTACGGCGACGGTTCTTGCCGTTTCCGGAGACCTGTGCAAAAAAGCGGATGTGGATTCTATCAAAAAAGAAGTAATTATTGAAAAATTTTAATTTACATATTAGGATGGTTGGTATATATGTATTCTTAATAGACGAATATCAACAAGAAAGGAGGTGAAAATAGATGAAGAAGCTCGTCGCGTTGATGATAGCTATCGCTTTTTTTGCAGGTTTTTCATTGATAGGATGTGGTCCGTCCGCAGAGCCTCCGAAACCGGCACCACCGAAGGAAGAGGCAAAACCGACGCCGCCGCCTCCCGCAGAGGAGAAACCGGCACCCGCACCGGAGAAGCCCGCGGAAGCGAAGCCGGCAGCAGAAAAGCCAGCACCGGAGAAAAAGTAATGTTGTATGCGAGGGTATATCCGGTGTTAAGGGTATACCCTCTAATTTTTGAAGGAAGGGGTGGAACATGAAAATAAGATCATTGTCTGTTATCCTACTGGTTGCCCTCATTAGCGTTTCGCTCGGTGGATGTGGATGTTTCTGGCAGCAGATGAAAGGTGAGACCCCGCCTCCGGCAGCCGAACCGGCAAAGGTTGCACCACCGGAACAGAAGGTTGAAGTGCCCGTGGCTGTTTCTCCGCTGCAGGACATCAACTTCGATTTCGACAAGTATGCCATCAGGGACGCCGATGCCGCCATACTGAAAGAGAACATGAAATGGTTCCAGGCTAAGGCGAATGCCGGCAAGAAGGTCAGGATCGAAGGCCATTGTGATGAAAGAGGCACCGTGGAGTATAACCTTGTCCTTGGTCAGAAGAGAGCCGATTCCGCAAAGAATTTTCTCGTGAACCTTGGCGCAGACGCAAGGCTTCTTGAAACAGTCAGCTATGGCAAAGAGAAACCGGTTGATCCGGGCCACAACGAGGCAGCCTGGGCAAAGAATAGAAGAGCCCATTTTCTGGCGCTGCAGTAAAACGAACAGGAAAAGTGAGGAGGAGGGTACTATAACCAATACCCTCCCTTTTCTTTTCTCCCTTAGAGACTTAGACCTCTATTCTGCGCTTGATCCGGGGACCGCAAGGTCCCTTGAGAGGGTCGCGGCTCTTCATACCTTCAGGATTCCCCGGTATTATTTTGACCTTATCGATTTTGCGAATCCCCTCTGTCCCATCAGGGGGCAGGCCATTCCCTCCGTGCTGGAAGACGGGGAGGGAGGCAGCGAGGACCCTCTCGGCGAAGAAGGGATATCGCTGACCCCGATACTGCTGAGAAGGCATCCCGACCGATGCGTCTTCCTCGTAAGCTCCGAATGCGCGATGTATTGCCGGTTCTGCAACCGCAGGCGGTTTGCCGGAAAGCCGGTGGACCCCGAACCCTATCTTGAGGAGTCCTATGCGATCATAGAGAGGGATGCCTCGATCCGTGAGGTCATCCTTTCGGGGGGCGATCCCTTCATGCTTGAGGCGGCAAAGCTGCGCTCCATCCTCGAACGGTTGAGGTCGATGGAGAAAAGCCTCGTTATCAGGCTCAGCACGCGTGTTCCCGTTGTTTGCCCCGACGCCCTGTCCGTGGAACACCTGAAGACTATCGAGGCCGCTGCCCCGGTATGGATTGTTCTCCACACCAATCATCCCCGGGAGATAACGGATGGATCTCTCGCCGCTATCGACAGCATCCGCAAGGCAGGGGGCATCCCCGTAAGCCAGACCGTGCTTCTCAGGAACATCAACGATTGCCCCCATGTGCTCTTGAGGCTCTTCGAATCCCTCGTCATGGCAGGCGTGAAGCCCTATTACCTTTTCCAGCTCGACGACGTCCGCGGGGCATCGCATTTCAAAGTGAGACTGGAGCGTGGCCGGGAGATCATGGCATTTCTGAGACAGAACGCCTCGGGTCTTGCCATTCCGCGCTACGCCCTCGACATCCCGGGTGGTCTCGGCAAGATCCCGGTCAACTCCGAACACGTGCGGTATCAGGAAGGCACAACGATGGTCGAGCTCACAAGCCCCTCGGGTGAGATCGGTTACTACGACAACAACGCCCAGGAAAGCACGTGCATGAGGTGCGGGATATGCAAAAAGACAAGCAATAGATGATCGGTCATAGGTTATGGGTGATAGGCTATGGGGGGGTCCCTTCCCATGACCCATAACCTATGACCGATCATCTATCTTCTTCGGTCTGAATATCGCCATTATGTACTTCACTGCTGAATACATGCTGAAGAGAAGTGCGGCGTAGATGATGTACAGGCCTATCTGCTGCGCAAGGGGATGCCTGAAGAGAAGGCAGGATATGGCTACGATCTGGAGCGTGGTCTTGAGCTTACCTGCGAAGGAGGGGTAGATGGTGATGCCCTCCAGGGCGTAGAAGGATCGCAGCCCGTTGATCACAAATTCTCTGCACACGAGAAGGATGGTTACCCATAACGGCACCAGGTTGTGATAGGTGAGCGTAATGAGGACCGAGGAGACGAGCAGCTTGTCGGCAATGGGATCGAGGTAGAGGCCGAGCTTTGACGTGAGCTTGAACCTGCGCGCCACAAAACCATCCAGCCCGTCCGTTATGCCGGCCAGGATAAAAAGGACGAATGCGACATAGAATAGCCCCTTCTCTATGAAGATTATGATCAGGGGGATAAAGAGTATCCTGAGGATACACAACCGGTTAGGTAGCGTCCAGAGAGGGAGCTGTTCGTCTTTAGCCTTCATTAATTCTTCTTGAACGAGTTATAGTAAGATTTGACCCGCTGAACGTAAGTACGTGTCTCATCGTAAGGCGGGATGTTCATATTGTATTCCCTGACCCGAGCCGGACCGGCGTTGTAAGCTGCCAGCATGAGGTCAAGATTGCCCCCGAAAGTCTCACCAAGATACCTCAGGTATTTCGTCCCGCCCCGGATGTTTTCTTCGGGATCGAAAGGGTTGTCTACCTTCATCAAGCGTGCCGTGTCCGGCATGAGCTGCATGAGGCCCTGAGCGCCTTTGTGCGACATGGCGTTGGGGTTGAAATTCGACTCTGCCTTCATGACCGCCTTGACGAGCGATGGATCTATCCCATGCGTCTGCGCATGGCGTTCGATGATCCCGTCGTAGGTGGTGTTGTTGAAGACCCGTGCGACGACGTGCTTTATCCGTTCGGAGATCACGACCCTGAATTTCTTGCCTATAGGAAGAATGTTCGTAAAATGAGATGTGCCGCTTTCATCCACGTAAGTGTAAATTGCAGGGTATCCCGCAATCGGCAAGAGGCACAATCCCACTATGAGTGCAACCTTGATACTCATATTTAATTTTCTTAAACTTTTTTGTCCTTGTCAAGACTTTTGGGTTGTAATATGCTTGATAGTCATGGATTCGCAAGGGATTCTCTATGTCGTGGCAACTCCCGTCGGCAACCTCGGGGATATCACCCTCAGGGCCATAGATGTCCTGAAGGAAGTCGACCTTGTTGTGGCGGAGAGCACGTCCAGGGCCTTGAAACTCTTCAATCATTACGGTATCAAGAACACCATCCTTGCTATCAGCAGCTACAACGAAGAGAGAAGGTCGGCCGGAATAATCCGCAGCCTCAAGGCGGGCAGGAAGGTCGCGCTTATAACGGCTGCCGGGACTCCCTGTATCTCCGATCCCGGAAGTATTCTCGTGAGCAAATGCGTCGAAGAGAGTATCGATGTCTGTGCCGTACCGGGAGCATCGGCGGCGGCGGCGCTTGTCTCAGTGTCGGGCCTGTTCGCTGACCGCTTTGTCTTCTATGGTTTCCTTCCCTTGAAAAAGGGAAAGCGGAAGAAGGCTCTGGAAGAGCTTTCTTCCTTAGTGTATCCCGTTGTTTTCTATGAGTCGCCGCGACGTATCGAGGAGACCCTCGGGTACGTTCTCGATATCATGGGAGACCGGAAGATGGTCATGGTGAAAGAGATGACGAAGCTCTTTGAGAGGACCTACCGAGGCACCGTGAGCGAAGTCATCGAAGAGATCTCGGGAGAGGAGAAGAGGGGGGAGTACGCCTTTATGGTCGCAGGGACCGGAACACAGCGCGGCCGCACCCCGTCGGAGTCTTGTTGAAAACTGGCCCGTGGCCCATCATAATGGTGACAGGTTCATGAGATCGAGGATCATGCATAATGCGGTCGCCTTTGTTCTGGCCGGCGGTGCGGGCGAGAGACTGCATCCGCTCACGCGGGACAGGGCGAAGCCTGCTGTCGTCTTCGGAGGCAAATACCGTATCATCGACTTCACGCTGAGTAACTGCGTCAACTCGGGCATCAGAAAGATATTCGTTCTTCCCCAGTACAAGTCTCATTCTCTCATTGAGCATACGCGTGACGCCTGGAGCATCCTGAACCCCGAACTGGGAGAGTTTGTCTCCAATCTTTCTCCGCAAATGAGGGTGGGAGAAGACTGGTACAGGGGTACCGCCGACGCGGTGTATCAGAACCTTTACCACCTGAGGCAGGTGGATGCCGACAATGTGGTCGTCCTGTCCGCCGATCACGTGTACAAGATGGACTACAGTCATTTCGTAAGATACCACCAGAGCAAGAGATCGGACATGACCATCTCCGGTATCGAGGTCGATATCTCGGAAGCTTCCCGGTTCGGTGTTATCCGCACAGGTTCCGATTCGCGGGTCACAGGGTTCGAGGAGAAGCCGGCGGACCCGCACCCCATGCCCGGATTTCCCGACAAGGCCTTTGTTTCCATGGGTGTCTATGTCTTCAGGCGCGACGTCCTCATCGATATGCTCACGAGGGACGCCCGGTGCGAGGGATCTTTCCACGACTTCGCACGGGACCTCATACCCTTCATGTATCCCCGTAACCGAGTCTTTGTCTACCGGTTTGGTGCCGGGAAGGGCCGGGACAGTGCATACTGGAGGGACATAGGCACGATCGAGGCGTACTGGCAGGCGAACATGGACCTTGCTTCGGTGACCCCGGAGTTCAATTTTTATGACCGGAATTGGCCCATCAGGACGTACGAAGGACAGTACCCGCCGGCGAAGACCGTCTTTGCCGACGAAGCGGGAGGCAGGGCAGGCAAGGCGCTTGATTCCATCATTTGCAGCGGGGTCATCATAAGTGGAGGCACGGTGCGCAGCTCCGTTCTTTCTCCTGGTGTCCGTGTCAACAGCTATGCCGAGGTCGATCAATCCATTCTCTTCCACAATGTGGTCGTCGGCATGAGGGCGAAGGTACGAAGGGCCATAATAGACAAAGGCGTCCGCATACCCGACGGCATGAGAATAGGCTACGACCTGGAAAAAGACCGCGAGAGGTTCTTCGTCTCCGACGAAGGAATAGTGGTGATCCCCAAGGGAGAGGTCCTCTAGCCTGCATGACCCTCCAATTTGATCAGGAGTGTCCTCGGCTTCTCACGTTCAAACGGCTCAAGCGATTCAAGCGGCAGCAACCGCCTTTCCTACATCTCTCTCTTCAGCATGTAGTCGGCCAGTTCGAGCAGGGCTGTCTTGTAGCGTGACGCGGGGAAGATGTCAAGATATCCCTTTGCCTGTGTGAGGTGTCTTTCCGTTGCGTCGAGGGTATAGGCGATCCCGCCGTTCTTCTCTGTGATGGCGAGCACGCGGTCGAAGTCTCGCTGTGTTATCCTCTGTTTGGTGAAGATCTTCTCTACATAGGCCTTGTCTTTTTCGTCGGCCTTCCTGAGAACGTGGATGAGCGGAAGAGTCACCTTGCCTTCTTTCAGGTCCGTTCCGACGTGCTTGCCCAGGACGTCGTTGTACGATGTGTAGTCCAGGACGTCATCCATGAGCTGGAAGGCTATGCCGAGGTCGTATCCGAAATTCCTCAAGGCCCGCCGTTCACTGTCGGGTCTCCCACCGAGGATGGCGCCTATCTCGCAGGCGGCTCCGAAGAGGACGGCCGTCTTGTTGCCGATTATCTCGTAGTAATCCTTCTCGGTCGTTTCCACGTCGGCGGTCCTGACTATCTCGAGAATCTCTCCCTCGGACAGCGCCGTCGTCACCTTTGAGATCGTCTTGAGAATCTCGTTATTGCCGTCCCGGGACATGAGCTCAAAGGATCTCGAATAGAGGAAATCCCCGACGAGGACACTGGGTTCGTTGCCCCAGACTGTATTGACTGTGGACAGGCCCCGCCTGGTCTTGGCGTTGTCCACAACGTCGTCGTGAAGCAGCGTGGCGGTGTGGATGAACTCAATGATCGCGGCGTAGGGAATGTGCTTCCTTCCCCGGTAACCGCACAGTTTGGAGCAGAGCATGACAAGGACGGGACGAACCCTTTTACCGCCGGATTTTATGATGTAGGTGACGATCTCTTTGATGTAGCTGACCCGCGTGCTGATGAGCTCATCGATCGACAACTCGAGCTTATCGAGGTCCTTCTGGATGATTTTCGTGAATCCCGACATAACTAATCTCCGAGTGAATAGTATTCTCTTACTTCCGCTGAGATCCCATCTCCGTCGTACACGTAGAGCGGTCTCTCGATCGCGGCCCCGACGCCGCCATCCTTCATGAATTCCGCCAGGACAAGGTTGGCGCCCTCGTTTCTTCGGGGATGGACCGCGCGCAGTCTCTTGAGTGCCAGTTTCCGCGCCGCCGCCGCGTGGATGAGCTCCCCGACCCGACGGGCCGGATAGATCACGTAGAAACGCCCTTTCTTCATCAGGAGAGATGAAACGGTGTCCACAAGGGCTTCGAGATCGAGAGCCTCTTCGTTGCGAGCCAGGAAACGCGACCTTTCCGGACACGCCCTGCCGCTTTTGCGCTTTGTGTACGGGGGGTTGGATACGACCACGTGAAAGGGTGTTCGCTTCATGTCCCCACGAAGGGTGGTGATATCGGCGTTGATAAAATGCACGCGGTCTTCGCAATGATTCATGAGACTGTTCTTTTGTGCCGTCTCATAGAGGTCTGTCTGAAGTTCCACGCCTATCATCTCGTTAGTATAACCCTTTTTCGCAATATAGATAGGTATGATACCACAACCGGAACCGATATCCAACAGCCTTTCATGCCTTTTGAGGACCACGAAGGCGGCGAGGAGGATCGCGTCAATAGAGAACCGGTATCCCTTACTCTTCTGTATGATCCGCAGTTTTTCATCGCACAGGATCTCGAGGGTTTCGTCCTTTCCGACGATGTCACGCATACCTGTAGAACACAAGGCCCGTCAGGATCTTGGGGTAGAAGAACGTCGATTTCGGGGGCATGTCGAGGCCGTTCTCGGCAATATCCCTCACCTCGTCGACCGTTGTGGGGGGCAGAAAGAATGCCAGATCGCTGGAGCCGTTTCTCACGGAATCGACAGACCACTCATGGTCCTCCGTGAAGGATATCTCATCATCCTTGATTTCCATGACCCCGCGGATGACCCCGCTATGAATGGCGTTTACCTTCAGCCTTTTCAGGCCGTCGTGGAGGTCCGGGATGCCGTACATGGGGAGCGGGGACTTCTCAGCGGCCACATACAGGTGCTGAAGGTCGTCGGCCGAGAAGAAGGCGAACGCAGGACGTGGCGACGCGGCGACGGCCGTGAGGACGCTTTCCAGCGCATCATTGCCCGTGAAGGGCCTTTTTTCGATCGTCATGCATGCGTCGAGTGCCGCGAGGAGCTCCGCGAGCGGCCGCTTGCGCGCGAAAGTGACCAGCCTGTGGTAGGGAAGGATCACGATGCCCTCATCATACATATCCGTGAGATAAAAGGGGGCGTAAGGGACTCCCAGGCGGTAGGAGACATCGAGCCTGTGATGCCCGTCCGCGATGTAGATCTGTTTTGTGTCGAGAATGGCGGCGATGGCTGCAATTGAGCCAGGGTCCACGATCCGGTGGAACCTGGTCACTATGGACTGCTCGTCGGTGAATTCGAAGACCGGCTGCGTTGGCGCGGTGTCGATCAGACCACGGATCCTCTTCTCCCTGTCGTCATAGAGGCCGAAGATGAAACTGGTATAGGTCTTCAGGGTGCCGATGAGCTGTTCTCTGTCGGCCTTGGCCTTCTTTCGCGTCTGTTCGTGCGTCAGGATGCGGTCCCTGTCGAGCCGATGAAGCCCGATGAAGCCCTTCCTGAGGAATGTCGACGAATGAACGGTGAACTCCTGCTCGCAGACATAGATGGACTCGCCGGGATCGGGCACGAGAATGCCCCTCGAGATCCAGTCATCGAAGGTGTTCTTCGCGTTCCGGTACCTGTCGAGGCCGGGCAGATCCCTGGGAAGCTCCAGCCGTATGGCATTGAAGGGGCTCCTCGCGTAATAGGGCTCCGTATCCTCGATCACGTCATAGGGAGGGCAGACGAGATCGGCGATGCCGTCGGTCTTTCTGGTATTATAGAGTATTCCCTTGAATGGCTTCATCGGTTTAACCTGCTCGGGAGTGTGCTGAATCTGTGTAACATACGTTGGCGGGTCCTGTCAAAGGTTTCAGGCTGCGCATTTTCCAACGAAACTGTTGACAGGGCGCGGCGGGTTATGTTTTAAATTTACACATTGCCGAGGTAGCTCAGTCGGTAGAGCAGGGGACTGAAAATCCCCGTGTCAGCGGTTCAATTCCGTTCCTCGGCATTTTCTTTTTGCTTCATCCCCCTGTTTTTTCGAGCCCGTCCCCATGTCTTTCGATTGTTACAGAACAATGGTTGTGCTACAATAGCACTTGCGGCGGTTTAAAAGACGTTTCTGACGGATAAGATGACGCGAGCTCGTTTCATGAACCACAGGACAATGTGTTCGACAGGACATGTCCCGCTATGGCGGGTGGTCTGCTTCTTTCTCATCTTCCTTGTTCCCGGGGCGGGTCTTTGCATCACCCTCGACGACGCGATAAGAAACGGTCTCGGCGAATCCTATGTCGTCAAGGAACAGGAAGAGTTTGTTAAGAGATCACGGTTTTCCTACATATCGTCCATAGATCCTTTTCTGCCGCAGGCCCAGATCGGGTCCTCGTATATACGGACGATTTCCCCCATGACGCCGATAAGCACGTACACAGGCAATCTGAGAGACACCAGCGATTCCCGTGATGCCTTCACGTTTACCGGCTCCATCTCCTGGCGGGTCTTTGACGGCGGCGAGCGGTGGGCGAAAAGAAAGGGTGCTTTCTCGGTCTGGGAGCGGGAGAAGGAGCGTTTCAAGAGCGTTCGGGAGGACGTGATATTCAATATCCAGAGCGCCTTCTATGTGGCGCTTGGCGCAAAGTCCATCGTGGGGAAGAGGCAGGAAGCGCTCAAAGCGACGGAGAAGATATACAACCTTACCAGGGGAAGATATGAAGAGGGGGTTGCGAAGAAGAGCGAATTGTTGCAGGCGGAGGTTCGCCTCCTGAACACCAGGATCGATCTCCAGAGAGCCAGGAAGGAGTACGAAAAGTCCCTGGAATCGGTAAGATCGCTCATCATCGTCCCGGTGCCGGACCCCTTCGATGTCGAGGGTTCGCTCTCGGCCCCGTCGTTCACGGCCGATTACAGCAGCCTGAACGAGAGGGCCCTCACGACAAAGCCCGAGATCATAACGCAGCAAAAGGAGATTGACAGGCTGATGACGGTGTACGATGAAAAGAAGAGTGCCTGGTACCCCAGAATAGACACCACACTTCAGCAGACAAGGCAGGACAGCCGGTTTTTTCCTGACGGCAGGACGGATGCCTTCATGGTCAGCTTTTCCTTCCCCCTTTTTGACGGGGTCGGCAGGTACTACAATATGCAAGGCGCCATGAGCGACGTCAATGCGGCTCGCCAGAGACTCGCGGAGACCAGGAGGGCCACCAGCCTCGACATTGCAAGAGCGGTCAAGGATTATGAACTGAGTGTCGCGGATGTGAAGATGTACGGGGAACTCGTCCGGGAGGCGACATCGAACTTCAACCAGCTCTACGGGGAGTACATGGAGGGCAAGGGTGACATACTGAACCTGCTGCAGAGCGAGAAGGACCTCGCTTCGGCCAACGAGAATCTCGTCAGTTCCCTGGCAAAGGCCCAGGTTTCCCTGGCCTACCTCGAAAAGGCGGCCTACCTCCGGGGTGAGCGCCAATGAAGAGAAAGATCCTGTACGCGATCGCGGCTGTTTGTATCATTGCCCTCATTGTCTTTCTCGTTACCCGGAAGGGTGACAGGCAAAAAGAGGGGGCAGCCTTCACGGTAAAACGGGCCAACGTTGTCTACTCCACGGAACAGACGGGTATCGTCAAGGCACAGGTAGGGGCCATTGTCAAGGTCGGCACCCGCGCGACGGGGACCCTGAACAGGCTCAAGTTCCAGGTGGGGGATTACGTGAAGAAGGGCGACCTCATCGTCGAGATCGACGACCGGGAGATCCTCGCAAATATCCGCAACGCCGAGGCCGCCGTGGAACAGCAGCGCAGGGACCTCGATGCGAAACGTGCTCAGGATCTTTATAACCAGACGAACTACGAGAGGGAACAGCGTCTTCTCACCAGGGAGTACACCACAAAGGACAGCGTGGAAAGGGCCAAGCGCGAGCTTGACGTCTCCCGCGCCCAGGTCGAGCTTGGCAAGGCGAAGGTGAGGGAAGCCGAGGAGAAGCTGAAGGCTCTCAAGGTGAGCCACAGCTACACGAAGATCTACGCACCCATATCGGGGTACATCTCATCCGTGGCGACCCAGGAAGGGGAGACGGTGGTCTCGGGTCTGTCGGCTCCCAATCTGATAACCGTAATCGATCCCACGAAGCTGGAGATGTGGATATACGTGGATGAGACCGACATTGGCAGGGTGAAACCGGGCCTTAATGTGGAGTACTGGGTCGACGCCTACCGGGACAGGATATACAAAGGTGTCATAGACCGCATCTATCCCCAGCCGGAGATCAAGGAGAATATTGTCTACTACCTTGCCATCGTCAGGATCGATCCCGACGATGCCCTTACGCTGAAGCCGGAGATGACAAGCCACGTCCGGATCATCATCGAACAAAAGGCCAATGTGATCGTCGTGCCCAACGGGGCGATACGCTTTGAGGACAGGAAGAACGTCGTCTACGTGAAATCGAAGGATAAGACCGTCCGTCAGGAGGTCGTACCCGGCGTGCGTGACCAGAGTTACACCGAGATAACATCGGGGCTCACCGAGGGGCAGCAGATCATCGTCCCATCGATGGCACCGGCTGCAAACAAGCCGCAGGGCAACGCGGGCCCAAGAAAGTGATCGTTCTGACGGATATCAGGAAGAGCTACTTCGTGGGGGACCGTGAATTGCCGATCCTCAAGGGCATCAACCTCACGGTGGCAAGAGGGGAGTTCGTCGTTCTCATGGGTGTTTCCGGGTCGGGCAAGACGACGCTCATGAATATCATCGGGCTCCTCGACAAGCAGACGGAAGGCAGGTATGTCTTCGCCGATACAAATGTGGACGGTCTTGACGATGAAAGTCTTGCCGACATGCGGAACAGCCACATCGGGTTTGTTTTTCAGCAGTTCTTTCTTCTTCCTTACCTGGACGCCATCGAGAACGTTCTGATACCCATAGTCTATTCGAGGAAGGATATCAAGCACCCCCGGGACAAGGCGAAGGGGCTCCTCGGGAGGTTCGGTCTGGAACACAGGATACACAACAAACCGTCGCAGCTCTCCGGGGGGGAGCAGCAGCGCGTTGCCATAGTTCGGGCGCTCGTCAACGACCCGGATCTCATCCTTGCCGATGAGCCAACGGGGGCCCTTGATTCGAAGACGGGCGGCGAGATCATGGACCTCTTTCGGATGCTCAATGACGAGGGGAAGACGATCATCGTTGTAACCCACGATCCCAAGCTTGCGACCTTTGGTAGACGCCTTGTCAGGATAGAAGATGGCGCTATTTCGGAAGATAGGGCAACTTAGAGAGTTTGTCGAAGAGGTCCTGAAGATCCTTTACTATTACCGGGGCAGGGTTATCTTCTCCTTCTCGGGTGTTGCCCTCGGTATCCTCTCCATCTGTATCATCATTACCACGATCGATGGAGCCAACAAGAAGGCCCAGGTCATCTTCGAGACCCTGGGGCCCAACGCGATCATGGTCTTCGGGGGCAGCGAGAGACAGCGCGCCGCGAGGGTACGGGTGAGTACGATCAGGGTGAACGACGCTGATCTCATTGCCAGGGTGGAGGGCGTCTATGACATCATGAAGGTGTTCTCGGCCCGAAATGTCATGATGCGATACAGGGACAGGAACTGGCAGACGCAGGCCATAGGGTCCACGACGAACTATTTCGAGTCCTTTTCCTGGGGGTTCCAGGCGGGTTCCCCTTTTACCACCGACGACTATGATCGTGCGGAGGCCGTCTGCGTCATCGGGGCCAAGGTGTATGAAGAGCTTTTCAGGGGTGAACCAGCCCTGGGAAAGACGATCCTCGTGGGCAAGCTCCCCACCAGGGTCATCGGCGTGCTGGAGGAACGGGGGGGAAGCGTCGGAGGACCGCACGTGGACGACAGGGTGATCATGCCGCTGACAACGGTAACAGCTCGCATCGTCAACGAGAGACGGTATCTGAGCCTGGTGCGCCTGAAGACGAACAGAGACCTCGACAGCACCATAGAGGACATACGGGCCACGCTCAGGGCCAGTCATGGGCTGAAAGGCAACCTCGATGACGACTTTACCATCAGGAGTTCAAAGGACATCCTCGCTTTTGTGACGGTGATCTCGGGATCGCTCCTTCTCTTCCTGGGGACCGCGTCGATCGTGGCCCTTGTAGTAAGCGGTTTTGTCCTTGCCAACCTCTTCTACCTTACGATACAGGAGCGCAAGAAGGACATCGGTATCAGGAGGGCCTATGGCGCGACGCGCAAAGGCATTCTTCTTTCCTTCCTTTTCGAATCGATCCTTATCACCTTCATCGGGGGGATCGCGGGGATATCGCTCAGCGTCATCCTCGGCGGCACTTTCGAGAAGCTCTTCGACATTCCCATGATGTTCTCATTCAAAGTAGTCTTCTTTGCCCTTCTCTTCAGTTTTCTCACGGGCCTCCTGTCGGGGCTGAGGCCGGCTTTGAGGGCGAGCAGGATAGAACCGATAGAGGCGATCCGGGGATGAGATACACTGCCTCCTTCTACCTGAGGATAGCTTTTCAGAACCTGGTCGTCCACAAGGCCAGGATGACCCTGGCGCTTCTGGGCATCCTCTTTGCGGTCATGAGCCTCGTTGCCTTTGGGAATATCAGCAGCGGCATGAAGAAGAAAATAGAATCGGAGATAGGGAAGTTCGGCAAGAACCTGGTGATCGTCCGGGCGGGTCTCGTCCACGCGGCGGGAAGGAGCACGCGGCAGTTCTCGGAATCGAAGACGCTGAAGCTGAAGGATGCTCAGCTTGTGAAGGAAGCCCTTGCCGGTGTCATTGAGGTGGTTCCCTACTACGACGTCAACTATCCCGCGCGATACAGGGACGGCATGCTCAATGTCAGCGTGGCCGGGGTATCGAACAAAGTGTTCGATATACGCAACATCGATCTGGCGGCGGGAAGGTATTTTACGGCAGAAGAGGACAGGAAGGCCGAGAAGAAGGCCGTCATCGGGTACAAGGTCTTTGAGAGCCTGTTTCCCGGTGAAGACCCCATAGGAAAGAATATTCTGATCTTTCGCGTCCCCACGGAGATCGTTGGGGTCATGACGGAAAAGGGTACGGACTTTGCGGGCCAGGATCAGGACTTGCAGGTCTACATCCCTCTCAACACATTCATGCGCCGCTACAGCAACGTCGATTACATAAAGGGGATGTACGTGCAGGTGCGGGACGGTTATCCCCTTACCGGCATGAAGTCGGAACTGAGAGGGTTTATTCGAAGGATCCACAACATGAAGCCGGAACAGAAGGACGATTTTACCATATTCACCATGGAAGATATACTGAGGACGCAGGAAGAAGGCATACGGCTCGTTTCGGTCCTCACTGTCATTGCCTCTACGGTGTCCTTTCTCATCGGCGGTCTGGGAATCTTTGCCATCATGCTCCTTTCCATATCGGAGAGAAAGATGGAGATCGGCATCAGGCGGGTCGTGGGATCGAAGAAAAGGGACATCATAATCCAGTTCCTGTCGGAATCGGTCATTGTTGCCCTGGTGGGCGGCATCGGCGGCATTCTTGCGGGGCTTCTCATAACCGTGATCGTCAATATCATCGGGGGTTTTCCCATGGTTTTCTCCATGAACATTCCCCTTGCCCTCGGTATCAGCATGGTCATCGGCATTCTCGCGGGCTTCTACCCGGCCATGGAAGGAACGAAGTACGAGCCGGTCAAGGCGCTCTACTCCTAGAAACGGTCTCAGGTCTCAGGTCTCAGGTCTCAGGTCTCAGGTCTCAGGTCTCAGGTCTCAGGTCTCAGGTCTCAAGGGAAAAGACCCAATTCGGACACTGCATAGTCCGCAGTTCGGGCAAGACCGGAGCCTTTGACTCGAAACGCGCAACCCGGAACCCGCAACTGTCTTTCTCCTGCGACCTGCGACCTGGAACGGTTTTCTACTTTTTTTCGAGGCTCTTGATCCCGTTGTTGGCGAGATAGGTGAGTGTCTTGTTCGATGAATTCCTGGAGACGTCCTGGTAGAGTTTCAACGCTTCATCCTGTTTGCCCCGGGCCATGTTGATGTTTGCCAGATATAGCTTTGAGATGTAGCGGGGTTTGCCGCTCGCGCCTGAGGCGATGTTCTGAAAGATGCCTTCGGCCTTGTCGATGTCTCCGGAGGTCCTCGTCTGCTCGTAGGTCTCCCAGGCTGTTATGCCCCGGGCCAACTGGTACTGGACCTTGTCTGCCTGGTGGTTCGCGTAGGCGATGTATGTAGCGACCGCGGCAACAATGACGAGAAGGGCAACGAGCCCATAGATGCACTGTTTCCTGTTCTCCCTGATGTACAGGGAAACCGACTCGAAGGCCGTGATAAGCAAATCAGGCTTGTGAATGAGCTCTTTCTCTTTTTTTCTTACCATTTCTGGCTGCTATTTCACCATAGATGCGTCGGGTATGTCAACACTCAATGTGCCCGCACCGTTGACTGGCAGATGTGTAATCCTCAGGGACCGTGCAGAACCATCAGGAGGTGACACGAAAATAGCTCGTGAGGGCGTCAGGACTTCATATGAGTAGGTGACCCTCTATTCTCGGATGGGATATCAGGAGTTGTTGCTGGGTCTTTCTGCGGGCTGTGTCGTCTCGGGTCGCCGGCTGCTCGTTGCATCGGCATTTTCCTTGACGCGTGTCGCGCCGATGTAGGCCCCGGAGTAGTAACCGGAGGTCAGTGTGTCTATTTTCACGCCAAGCCGGTTCTTTCCGGAAGAGGCGTGAATAAAATTGCCATCGCCTATGAAGATACCCACATGGGTTGGATACTTCGCGTAGCGCCGTGTCTTGAAGAACACAAGGTCGCCGACGGCCAGTTCCTCTTTGGAGATCCTGTTTCCGACCATGTATTGCTCGCGGGCGCTTCTCGGCAGTTCCACATCAAATATCTCGTATATCTTCTTCACGTACGCGGAGCAATCGAGGCCGCGCAGGGTGTTCCCGCCGTACTTGTAGGGGGCGCCCATGAAGCTCTTCGCCACCTTTACGAGCATGTACTTCTCATCGCTGTTCTTCCAGGTTTTTACCGGGACGCTGCGGAATGACATGATGGTATCGCCGTTGTCGCCGTCATCTTCCATTACCTTCGGAATGAGGATGGTCTTACCGGGGGAGAGGAGCTTCCTGTTCTTTTTCGACGTAAGGTCATTCGTGGCGATGAGTTCATCTTTTTCAACGTTGAACTTGCTGGCTATCTTGTCGAGCGTGTCGCCCCGCTTCACCCTGTATTCCACGAATTCGTCTTCATTCTCGGAGATGACGGGTTCGGCCGGCTCTTCCTGCCGTACCTGAGCCCGTATCGCTTTGGGGGACGATGTCTTGCGGGTCTCTCTGACGGCAGGGGTCTCGTCGGTGTTCTTGATGATGATCGTTTGTCCGATGGATAGTTTGTTTGAGCGGAGCCCGTTGACGTTCTTGAGATGGCTTACGGAAACACTATACTTCTTTGCCAGGTTGTGAAGGCTGTCACCGCGCTTCACCTTATGTGTGACCTGAGCCGCAGCAGCGATCAGGGGGATTGTCAGGAACAGGATGCCGATGCAGAGTACGCAGAATATCAGCCGTCTTCTCATAGAGCCCCTTTGTTCGGTATTATAGGGTGTACAATACCAAAGAGGGTGAAAAAATGTCAAGCAAAATTTCTTTCTCGATGTCGCTAAATGGTCGATTGGCGGGGTTTTCACCCGCTCCGGCGAGAGGTGCATCAGTCGACAATGAAGGGGGTTCGTGAAATCAATCACATTTTTGTTGATTTTACTGGTCTTTTGAAATGATAATATACAAAAAAATCCTTCAGGAGGCAGAGTTTATGGTCGATGTCGGACGAGAGATCATGTGGAATGTGGGACATGCTGGTCAATATGTCAGTTATGCCTTCATGGTCATTGTTGCTATCATTCTGATCTTGGGATTGAAGAAGCGCTATGCCATGTGGAAGATAGGAAAGCCGTCCCCCATTCAGTTCACGAGGAGGCTTGGCGAGAGGATAGGGTATTTCATCGCGAACGGGATCTTCCACAAATCCATTCTGCGTGAAGCCTTCCCGGGATGGATGCATTTCTTCATTTTCTGGGGATTCCTTGTACTTACAGTCGGGACGGCTCTTGTCGCGATCCAGGCGGACTTCACGGACCTCTTCTTCAAGGTGCAGTTCCTGAAGGGCGGGTTCTACCTCATCTTCTCATTCCTTCTCGACCTGGCAGGCCTTATGGCGATCATCGGCATACTGATGGCTATGTACCGGCGCTATGTGACGAAACCGACACGTCTTGACAACAAGCCCGATGACGCCATAGTGCTGGTCTGGATACTCGTAGTCCTCGTGACGGGCTTCCTGGTGGAGGGCGCGAGGATCGCCCATTCGATGCCGGATTATGAGAAATGGAGTTTCGTCGGCTACATCACCGCTTACATGTTTGCCGGCATGCCCAAGGAATCCATCGAAGTGACGCACAAGGTGTTCTGGTATTTCCACATGGTCATTTCCTTCGGCCTTCTCGCCTATATCGTTCATTCCAGACTGCTTCACATCATCACCTCTTCGCTCAACATGATGTTCCGCGGTGTCGAGGACGTTCCCGAGGGAGCACGGGGCGCGATAGCACCCATCGAGGACTTCGAGAATGCCGAGGAGTTCGGCATCAACAGCGTTGACGGTTTCACCTGGAGACAGATCTTCGATCTCGATGCCTGCACCCGCTGCGGACGCTGTCAGGACCTCTGTCCCGCATACAACACCGACAAGCCGCTCTCTCCCAAGCAGTTCATACAGGACCTCAAAGCCGAGTGGGAGCGCCACTGTGCCGGCGTCAAGAATGAGGATGGCATGATCGATACCACCATTCAGGAAGAGACCCTGTGGTCGTGCACTGCCTGTATGGCCTGTCAGGTGAACTGTCCGGTTTCCATCCCGACCTTCGACAAGAATATCGAGATGAGGCGCTACCTGACCCTTACGCTCAGCAAGACGACGTCGGAGACGAAACTTCTCTTCAAGAACCTCCAGAAGAACAACAACCCCTATGGAATGGGCAAGAAAGAAAGACTGGGATGGACCGAAGGCCTCGAAGTCAGGAACGCCATGGAGCAGGAAGTGGAATACCTCTACTGGGTGGGCTGCGTTGCATCCCTCGACGACAGGAACAGGAAAGTGGCGAGGTCCTTTGCAACGATACTCAATCAGGCTGGCATCAACTTCGGCATCCTTGGCACCGACGAGATGTGCTGTGGCGATCCTTCACGGCGCTGCGGCAATGAGGAACAGTATCTCGGCACGGCTCAGGGCAACGTGGAACTCCTCAACGAGATAGGCATCAAGAAGATAATAACCACCTGTCCCCACTGCTACACCACGATCAAGAAGGAATACGCACAGATCGGCGGCAACTTCGAGGTCTACCATCAGGCGGAATTCATCAACAAACTGATCGGGGAAGGGAAGCTCAAACTGAACCCCGCCCTCGAAGGCAAGGTTACGCTCCACGATCCCTGTTATCTCGGCCGGGTCAATGGCATCTTTGACCAGCCCCGCAGTGTTCTCGACAAGGTTAGCAAAGGCGTCTACGAGGAAATGGGCAGGAACCACAACCAGAGCTTCTGTTGCGGCGGCGGCGGCGGTCGGATATGGATGGAAGAGCACCACAAGAGGATCAACCATGCCAGGATCGACGAGGCCATAGCAATAGAGGCGAATACCGTCGTGACGGCATGCCCGTACTGCCTGATCATGATGGAAGATGCCATCAAGGACAAAGAGAAGATCGAGACCATGAAGGCCATGGACCTTTCGGAGGTAGTGGTAAAGGGTCTGTAAGCGAAAAGAACGAGGGAAGGAAACACGATAAAAGGATGGGGTGGTGACACCCCATCCTTTTATAATTTGCGTGTCAGTTGAGCGGGGTTACTCTTCCAAAGTGATTGCTTCTACGGGGCATTCTTCTGTACAGGCACCACATTCGGTGCACAGTTCAGCGTCAACTTTTGCCGTGTCATCGACAGTGATAGCATCGGCGGGGCAGATCTCAGCACAGGCGCCGCATCCCGTGCAGGAATCTTGATCAACTTTTGCAGGCATGTATACTCCCTCCTTTCAATTTTTACAATTTCCTAAACGAATCAATGAGGAATGTCAACAAAAAAATCGAGCCCCAATTTCCATTGACATGGCGGGAGACTTTGCATAATATGTTCGCATGCAGGAAATCATGAAGTTTTTTCAGGATATGTTCCTGGATCTTTTTGATAATTTTCAGGAAGTTTTCCTCAGTATCATTGTCATGGTCATCGTGATGATCCTGGGGTTCATTATAAGCTGGTTCATCAAGAAACTGCTCGGCAAGGCGCTCGTCCTTTTCAGGTTTGACAGATGGGCGCAGGACGCGGGAATGATAGCCTTTCTCGAAAAAGGCGGCATCAGGAGCCCACCTTCCCTTATCCTGAGCAAGATCGTTTACTGGATATTCATTGTCCTCTTCCTGTCGTTCGGACTCAATTACATGGGGATTACGCAGTTCTCCGAGTATGCTTCCAGGATCTCCTCGGCTCTTCCCAACATCATAGTCTCGGTGGTCATCCTCATTATCGGCATCATATTTGGCAATTTTCTCGGAAGGATCATCTATCTCACCTGTGAGAATGCCAGGATCAAGTATGCCGACTTCATCGCCAAGGGAGTGAGGATACTCATCATCGTCATCACCTTCGGAATAGTCTTTGAATACATAGGGCTCGGAAATACGATCGTGACGGTCAGTTTTCTCATAGTCTTCGGCGGTATCGTGCTGACCATGTCCCTTGCTCTTGGCATCGGCCTCTCCAATGTCCTCGGCGACCTGATCCGCGACAGGGTCAAACTGAAGAACGACAAACATAAAGAGTGAAAAGGGTTGCAGCCGCTTGAGCCGCTTGAACAGCTTGAGCGTTAAAAGGCAAAAAGCCGCTCTGCCCGCATTCCGTGCCAGTTGAGAGATTTAGGCCTTGTTCTGATTCCGCGTACTTGCGGGACTCCCGCCTTCGTCAAAGAAAATGACTTTCTCGGCAGGCCAAGAGTCGTTTCATCGGTTCAAGCGGTTCAAGCGGTTCAAGCGGTCTTTTCGTTGTCGGAGATGAGGTATCTTCTGAACCAGTTGAGGGCGAGGGTAATGGCTTTGGTTCTGTGGGCGTCTGCTGAAAAGATGTGGTCGCCGCCCTTGATCACCTCGATGGCCTTGGGTTTGCTCAGGCGTTTGTAGATGGCCTTTCCTTCCGCGCAGGGGACGACCTCGTCGGCCTCTCCGTGAATGACAAGGGCCCGGAACACCCTTTTGGCCTCACCCAGTATGTCATATGACTGAAAGTCCGTGAATATCGTTTCCTTGAAGGCAATGTCGGAGATGGTGCTGTCGTCTTTGTTTTCCAGCAGGTGAGGGGTGGCCCAGAGGGAGAGACACCGGATCCGTTCGTCGCGGGCAGCTTTAAGTAACGCTGTGGAGCCCCCGAAGCTGCTTCCTATGATGCCTATACGCGCGGGGTCCACGGAAGGGTGGGCAAGCACGTGGTCAACAATCGCGTTCAGGTTGTCGAGCCTTATGGTCAGGGTTGTTTCCTCTATGTTCCCGCCGCTCTCACCGCAACCGTGGTAGTCGAATCTGCAGGAGGCTATCCCCGCCTCGGCGAACCGTTCGGAAAGTGCCATGTGTTTCGAGCTTTCCTTAGAACTTACCAGTCCGTGGGAAATGACGGCGCAGGGGAACCTCTTCCTTGACCTGGGTATGGTCATAATACCGCTTATCCGGTTGTACCGCGAGTCTATCTCAAAAGACTGTTCCATCATAGCGCGCCGCCTCCGAGCTGATCGATGATCTCCTCAAGCCGGGTCAGGTTGACGACATCCTCCTTGTTGTACTCAAGGAGCAGTTGCAGAGCCTCCCGGTTTCCGTGCCTCTTGTACTTTTCCCAGAGCCACATGGCCTGATACCCGTTTACGCCTTCCGTCTTGCGTTCGATGCCGAACATCTTTTCGAGCTGTTTGAGTCCACCCTTGATGCCGAGCTTCTTCTTGTCCTTGAAGAGATCCCGGGAGATGAAGTTGGATTGCAGGTCAATGTTCAGGCATTTCTTCATCTGTGGCAGATCAAAGAGGTCGCCATTGAAGGTTACAATCGTCTTTACCTTTGAAAGCTCACGTTCGATGGTCTGAGGCGAGATGTTGTCGCCGTACCACTGGAGGAAACCGTTGTTTTCGACGAGGAGGCCGATGACGCAGATGTTCCCCCTTCTGTCTGTCTCAATATCCAGATATGCTCGCAAAACAAAACTCCTTTCCTGTAGCCAAACATGCGCAAAACGGGCCTATGTCCTCAATGTGACAATACCTATGACACCGGAGGCAATAAAAAGCAGATTCGAGAACCATGCCGAAAAAAGAGGAGGAAATATCTCCGAGTAGCCGAGCGACAGCGAGACGGAGTGAAAGAACCAGTAGAGGGCACCCACAAGAATACCGGAGAATATCCCCTTGGAGACGTGCCGGGTCTTTGCGTACCTCAAGCCCACCGAGAAGGCGGCAAAGACCATGATGAGGTTGATGAACGGAAATGCAACCTTGTTGTAGAGATCCACCAGGTAACGCCTCACGTCGTGCCCGTCTTCCCTCAACCGGGAAATATAGCGCGACAGCTCCCTGTAGCTCATCTCCTCGGGGTTCCTTTCCACGATCTTGAAAACGGAAGGCTGTTCGGTGATGATATTGCTTATCCTGGGGTATTCCTCCTTCGCTATATGGCCGTCCTGGTCGAATGTTCTGACGGCGACCCCCGTAAAATGCCAGGTGCCGTCCTTCCAGATGCCTTGCCGGGCGTCTGTCCTCTTGACGACGGCGAAGTCTTCCCCCAGTTCCAGAACGGTGAGTCCCTTGATGATGTCCTTCTTCGTATCAAAGTAATCTATGTTGCAGATCTTGTTGTCTCTCTTGAACCATATTCTGTCGTTCTTGATAAAGATATGGGATTCCTCACCCCTGATCTTGACCTGGTATATGTAGTTTGAGGCGTTTGCCGAAAGGGGAACTATCCATTCCGCCAGGAGAAAAGACAGCAGTATCAGCACCAGGGAGAAGCCCAGGAATGGCTTCATGAGCGACAGCGTGCTGATCCCCGACGTTCGCGCCACGATCATCTCGTTGCCCCGTATCATGAGTATGAGCACTATCAGCATGGACACCAGGAAGGCGAGGGGAAGGATGAGATTGAAGTAGTAGGGGAGCAGGAGCAGTATGTAGAGCGTGACCATCGTGAAGGCTTGCATCGATTCGGTGAAGCGGTCCGTGTGCTGAAAGAACTCGATGACGAGGAACATGCTGATCCCCGCCATCTGGGCGATGAGCAGATACTTTATAGCGCTGGAAAGCAGATATCTATTTAGCTTTTTCAAGGCAGTAGGTCCACATGTACTTCAGTCTTTGCAGCAGGGTAATGTGCTCCTCCTTGTTCAGACTCCTCAGGAGGTAAAGGCCCATCGCCGCGATGACCGCGTTGGGAAGGAACGTCACGATGTAGGGCGGCGCGTTGAGGTTCTTCCCCAGACTGTCCGTCATGGCGATGAGGACATAGTAGAAGATAAACAGCAAAAGACTGTAGAGGGTTCCGGAGAACTTCCCTTCCACCTTTCGCCTCACCCCGAGGGGGATAGTCAGTATTATAAATGCAAGCGAGGACAGGGGCAAGGATATCTTCTTGTAGATTTCCAGGAGCAGGTCGTATCGATGATCCTCGTTGGTTGTCGTCTTTAGAGCCTTTTTCAACTCGTCCCGGTCCATTTCGTATGCAAGCTTTCTGCTGACCCCTCCCGTCTGCACCATCTCGGAAAGGTCCATGGTGAAGGTATAGTCCTGGAAACTGACGCTCCGGTAGGTGTCCGTGTCCTTTTCCCACCGATGGAGGGTGCCGTCCTGCAGCATGAAATAGAGCTGAAAGGTGTCCGGATCGATATTGACGTATCCCTTGCTCGCGGAGATCGTCTGTTTTACGCTCTTGTCGCGGTCGTCGGACACCACGATGCCCGTGAGGGTTCTCTTGGCATTGTCGACCTTGTTGATGTAGACGACCACCCCCGGCACGCTGTCATTGAACACACCCTCCTTGTCGTCGACGGAGATGCCTTTCTTTACCACGTTGATGAGGGTTTCCCTGAACAGGCCGCTGCAGCGGGGCAGAAGGTAATTGGTGTTTAGAAGCCCGCACGTAGTCACTATAAGGCCCACGAAGGTTATCGGGACGAAAAGCCACATGAGGTTGACCCCGCTGGCCTTCAGTGCCAGTATCTCGTTCTCTGTCGAGAGCCGTCCGAGGACAACGATAACGGAAAGGAGAAAGGCCATGGGGAGAGTAAAGGTGAGATACGGGGGCACCGAGAAGGCCACGAGAGCGAAGATATCCTTGAGCCCCACACCCTTGTTGATCACAAGGTCGGCGATCTTTCCAAGCCTCGACAGGACGAGGATAAAAGTGAGGATGCCGAGGGAGAGAAGCAGGATGCCGGCAAGCTCTTTCAGGAGATATATATTGAACTTCAAGGGAATTTTCTTCAATAATTTCATCACTTAGTCTACCACCCCGCGCGGTGTTCTGTCAATGCAGACGGGCATCGGCCCGGGGTGCGGATGCGGAGCGTGTCAGAAGAAGAGGAAGCGCTCCACATCCCCGGTGCCGGGCAAATTTGTTTTTGACAGTCCTCCTGTTTTCTTATACAGTTATTCATCGAATGAAGATCGCCGTCATTTCAGACACGCATCTCGCTCACCCGACAGAGGGTTTCAGACGTACCATGGAGGCCCTGTTCAGTGACGCCGATATCATACTCCACGCCGGCGACATGACGTCGACGAGCGTCTTCGACTACCTCTCGAACTGGGACCTCCGGGCGGTCAGGGGCAACATGGACGATTTCGACCTGGGAGCCCGCCTGCCCGAGAGTCGTGTGGAGGAGGTCGCGGGAAGACGGATAGGGATCATTCACGGATGGGGTTCCCCTCAGGGACTCGAGGACAAGGTCTTCCGCGCGTTCCGGGAAGTCGATATTATTGTCTTCGGCCATTCACACCTCCCCCTCAATACGAGGAAAGGGGGAGTCACCCTCTTCAATCCCGGAAGCTACAGGGGAGGGTACTCGACGCCGGGGACCGTCGGCATCATTGAGATCGCCGGGGAGGTAGCCCTGCGGCACCTTCAGGTCGAAGGGCATTAACCATTCGGAATTGTGAGCGATAATACTATATGGACGGGATCTGCATTTCATTCCTCTGGCACATGCACCAACCATTCTACAAGAACACTTATACCGGGGAATACCTCCTCCCCTGGACCCTTTTGCACGGTACCAAGGACTACTACGACATGGGAGCGATGCTAAAGGGTTTTCCCGGCATGAAGCAGAACTTCAATTTCGTTCCCTCTCTTCTCGAACAGCTTGTGGACTATGAAGACCTTGACGTGAAGGATACCTATCTCGATGTGTTCAGGAAAGACCCGTCGGACCTCACTCCAGAGGACAAGGTCTTTCTGCTCGGTAATTTTTTCAACGCCAACTGGGAGAATATGATCCGACCCTTCCCGCGTTACTATGAGCTCCTCGCCAAGCGGGGATTCTACTGTCCCCGGGACGGCCTGTCGAACGTGACCGGGTATTTCAGCGCTGATGAACTGCGGGACCTGCAGATGCTGTTTTTTCTCGCCTGGACCGACCCGAGCTTCTTCGCGGCCTTTGAAGGTCTCCGATACCTCAGGGAAAAGGGGAGGAAGTTCAGCGACGAGGACAAGAAGATTCTCATGGACGTTCAGAAGGACATCCTTAAGGGTACGATCCCCCTCTACAGGGAGCTCGCCGCGGAGGGGACCGTGGAACTGTCGACCTCTGCCTTCTATCACCCCATCATTCCCCTTCTTATCGACAGCGCGTCGGCGAGGGAAGCGATGCCGGGCGTCAACCTGCCGGAGGCGCCTTTTGCCTGGCCTGAGGACGCGTCGCACCAGATATCGTCAGGCCTCGATTTTTTCGAAAGGGTCATGGGGATCCGGCCCACAGGCATGTGGCCCCCCGAGGGCTCCGTGAGCGATGCCGCCCTGGAGCTCTACATGCGGCACGGTGTCCGATGGCTTGCCACGGACGAGGACATTCTTTTTGAAAGCTTGAGATGGGGGACGCGCAGGGACGGGCACGGCTTTGTCATCAACCCCGAGGTCCTCTACAAGCCATACCGTTACGAGAGGAACGGCCGCGAGATCACCATCATCTTCCGGGACCAGTCCCTCTCCGACCTCATATCCTTCCACTACTCGCGGTCAGACGCGAAAGAGGCTGCACAGGACTGCCTGAACAGGTTAAGGACGATCCGGGGCTCCATCGGGAACAGGATTGCGAGGCCCCTTGTGACGATCGCCATGGACGGCGAGAACGCCTGGGAAGGCTACAGGAATGACGGAAGAGATTTCCTGGGCTATCTCTATGAGGGAATCCTGCGTGATGGCGGCATGACACCCGTCACCTTATCCGAATACCTGGAGACAGCCAGTGACTACGGAAGCCTCTCCCGCTGCCATGCCGGCTCCTGGATCGGACACAATTTTTCCATATGGCTCGGCCACAACGAGGACAACTCCGCGTGGTCGCGGCTTGCAGAGACGCGCAGGTTCCTCGAGGAAGAAGACCCCGACCACAAGAACAGGATGGCCTGGGAATCCATCTATATAGCGGAAGGGAGCGACTGGTTCTGGTGGTATGGAGACGAGCATTCCTCGGACAGCGACGAGATATTCGATCTCCTGTTCCGTGAGAACCTGGCGAATGTATACCGCTATCTCGGTAAAGAAGTGCCGGAGACACTGTCGATTCCGATCATCGTGGAGGACCGCGTGGCGCGGCCCGCGAGGGAGCCCGTCAATTTCCTCCGTCCTGTCATAGACGGCAGGGTGACAAACTACTTCGAATGGATAGGCTCCGGTTTCATCGAAGGAAAGGGGCACGGAACGGCCATGCATGAAGCGGTCTCTGCCTTGAAGGACTGCTGCTTCGGGTTTAACGAGACCAACCTTTTCCTGCGCGTCGATCTGGATAAGAGGTTTATGGACGAGATGGACGGTGCCGTCTTTGAGCTCTCCATCATGGGTAAGGATGATCACAAGATAGAGTACCATGTCCGCGATGGGTCCATAAACGCTGACGTTTCCGTGCAGGCCGCCTTTGACGAGATACTGGAACTGTGCATTCCTTTCGGCGACCTCGGCCTCGGTCCGAGGGACCAGGCGGAGGTCTGGTTTTCCCTGAAGATCAATGAAATGACAGTCGACAGGATACCCCAGAGAGGCTATCTCGTCATCGCAGTACCCTCGGAGACCTTCGAGGCGGAAATGTGGTATGTCTGAAAGACGGCTTGAATGGCTTGAGCCGCTTGAACCGCTTGAAGGTTATTTCTTTTCGGTGACTACGGTTTCTGAGATCCAGCCTTCGCGGCCTTCGTAGAGCTTTATCTTGTACCACTTCGTTTTGTCGGCGCCGGTTTTCTCGGCGATGACCTTGAGAGATTCATCCTTGACGATGACGCCGATGCGGGCGGAACTGACGTCCGGTTCGGACCTGACATTCGCGGCTTCCTTGTTGACGTAGACCTTCTTGAGGATGATGTCGGTCTGTGGCGATGGCCTGGCGGAAGCAGCCTGGTGGGCAGGGTTGGACGGTGTTGCGGCTGCGGTGGGCTGGGCCTCCGGAGCTGCCTGCGCGGGAGGCGTTGTGTGGGCCGCCGCCGCTACCGGTGCCGGCTGTGCAATGGATGCCTGTCGGGTTTGAGGCCGTGTCGGTGAGAAGAACTTGAAGGCCCCGGTGACCATGAAGTAATAGCCGGCCGCGCCTATCACGACCACGGCTATGGTCCCTCCTATGAGGAGAGGGCGCCTTAAGGCCAGCCTCCTGGAGTCTTCGGAATGTTTGGTCGTGGAAAGGGGAATGCTTTCCTCGATGATGACCTTGGAGACCACGTGACCGTCCACGGAGAAACTGGACTTCGCGTACAGGACGAGGAGACAGCGGTCGCAGATGTAGTTGATCAAACGGGGATAGCCACGTGAGGCCGTGTGGATGAGTTTCATCGCCCTGTCCTGAAACTCGAGCGGTCCTTTGGCCCCTGCCTTGAAAAGGCGGTAGTTTATATAGGCCTTTGCCTCGGCGAAGGTCAGGGGTTCGATGCGGTATGTGACGGTTATACGCTGGGAGAGGTGGCGCATCGCGGGGTCTTTCAGCTTGTCGAGGAACTCGGGCTGGGCGAAGAAGATGGTGTGGAGTATCTTCTGTTTGTCTGTTTCTATGTTGGACAAGAGGCGGATGAACTCCAGAAGATCATAGGAGAGAAGCTGCGCCTCGTCGATGATGAGGACATTCGTCCTCCCTTTCTGAAACTCTTCAAGGAGATAGCGTCTGAGCCTGTCGTAGAGCTCTTTCTTCGTTCCCGGTATGTCGGCGACGGAATACTCGCCGAGGACCTCCTTCATGAACTCCGCCTCATCGGCGACGGGGTTCAGGATGAGGGCCGTGTTGTAGGTATCGCGGTCGAGGCTGTTGAGGAATATCCGTGAGATCGTCGTCTTTCCGGAACCCACATCACCATAGATCAGGGCAAACCCTTCCTTCTGGGCGAGGAAGAATGTAAGATGGTCGATGGCCTGCCTGTGTTCCGCGGATTCATAATAGAAAGACGGATCCGGAGACATCCCGAAGGGCTTTTCCGAGAAACCGAAATATTCAAGATAGGGTATTTCCATCTTTCAGAGAATATGACACAAAGAAGGAAAAAAAGAAACAGGTAATGGAAAGTTGCCCATCACCCTTCTTCTCTTTTCATCCTTGAATTTTCGCAGGTGTCCATATAACATTACGCTATGCTCTTATCCGTCATCATCCCCGCCTATAACGAGATCGAGTTCATTGATGAGATCCTCCGGAAGGTGAAAGAGACGCCCTACGAGAAGGAGATCATCGTTGTCGATGACTGTTCGACAGACGGTACGCGGGAATTCCTCAAGAATCAGGAAGGCATCATCACCATCTTCCAGGAGAAGAACCAGGGGAAGGGCGCGGCATTAAGGCGCGGGATGGCGGAGGCCACCGGGGACATTGTCCTCATTCAGGACGCTGACCTGGAATACGACCCCAGGGAGTACCCGGTGCTGCTCGGCCCCATCCTTGAGGGAAAGGCCGACGTTGTCTACGGTTCGCGCTTCCTCGGCGGGCCGCACAGGGTGCTGTATTTCTGGCATTTCGTGGGCAATTCCGCGGTCACGCTCCTGTCCAATATGTTCACCAACCTCAATCTCACGGATATGGAGACGTGCTACAAGGTCTTCAGGAAAGAGGTCATAAAGACGATAACCATCGAATCCGACCGCTTCGGCGTGGAGCCCGAGATCACCGCGAAGGTCGCGAAGGGGAAGTGGCGCATCTACGAGGTTCCCATCTCCTACTACGGGAGGACCTATGAGGAAGGCAAGAAGATCACCTGGCGCGACGGCATCAAGGCATTCTTCACGATAGTGAAGTATAACGTGTTCAGGTGAAAGACGGCTTGAACCGCTTGAACCGCTTGAACCGCTTGAACCGCTTGAGCGGCTTGACAGACTGTTGATCAGGTGGGTTTTCGAACTGGATTTATGTTCTGTCGTCATTCCGGCTTTAGGCCGGTGTCTTCACTCGCGGAAGCGACATCCAGGAAAAACGATGTGTTAGAGGGACGCCTGGATCCCGGATCACGTCCGGGATGACGAAAAGAGGAGTTTGTCAAGAGTCTGTTGAGGGTTAGAGGACAAAGATAAAGACGAACGAAAAAGGGCCACCCTGTTGGGGTGGCCCTGGTTTTTGCAGTGGCTGTTATGCTTTTTCCTTGGCTCCGTTCTTGCCAGCGATGCGGCCGAAGACGACGCATTCTGTTGTGGCGTTGCAGCCCAGACGGTTTGAGCCGTGGACTCCTCCGGCCACCTCACCCGCCGCGTAGAGGCGAGGTATCGGCGCGCCGAAGATATCGATGACCTGGGAGCTCGTGTCTATCCTCAGGCCGCCCATGGTGTGGTGCACGGCGGGCCACATCGGCAGGGCATAGTAGGGACCCTTGTCCATGGGGACCATCGTCTTTTTCATGGGTTTGTTGAACTCCGCGTCCTTTCCCTCTGCTATGTACTTGTTGTGGTCATTTATCGTTTTTTCAAGGACATCCGCGGGGGCCCCGATCTTCTTCGCGAGCTCGGCTATGGTGTCGCCCTTGATGAAGCGGCCCTTCTTCAGACCCGCTTCGATCTCGGCGGGTTTGCCGCCGAACTTGGGTGGTATCGCGTCGGTGAAGATGGCGTAGGCGGGTTTCATGTTCGGTCCGAGGGCGATCTGGGCGAAGGCGCATACGTCCCTGCGGTCCAGTTCGTTGACGAACCGTTTTCCGGCCTTGCTCACGTAGATGATCCCGACGCCGGGGCCGCTGAAGGCGTAGACGGCGGGTCTGTCGAGGGTGCCCGCTTCAGGTTCGGCGAAGGGGAAGAGCTGGATGAAGTTCATGTGCAGGGCGTCAGCTCCCACGGCCTTGGCGTAGCGTATCATTTCGCCCGTGGCGCCTTTCTGGTTGGTGCAGTTGAACTCCTTGACGAGCTTGGGCCAGTGTTCGAGGCGCATCTGCACATCATTGCTGAAACCTCCCGAGGCGAGGATCAGAGCTTTCCTGGCCTTTATGTTCACGACCTTGTTGCCTCTCTTCACCTCAACTCCGAGGACGGGGCTCTTCGGATCGGCGTCTTTGCGCCAGATCCACGTGACCTGGGAGTTCAGGACCATCTTTGCCCCGCGCTTCTCAGCGATCTTCTTGAGCGCTTCGGTATAGTCCTTACCGGAGTTGTGCGCCGAGAAATGCGCGCGATAGGCGGTGTGTCCGCCGCCGATGACGAGGACGTCGCCGAGCTGGGCTCCTCCCTCATCGATCATCCAGTTCAGGGCATCGGGGGCATCCTTTGCCATGATCTCGACGAGATCAGGCATGTTGAAGTAATCGCCGCCTTTCAGAGTGTCCTGAACGTGCTGCTTGACACTGTCCTCGCCGAGGTTCTTCTTCTGGCGAAGATGCAGCTTCTCATCCCATGCGGCGTAGCCGCCGCCGTTGATGATCGAGTTTCCGCCGTAAATGGGCATCTTCTCCAGGATGACGGTCTTCGCGCCGTTGCCGGCCGCTTCCGCCGCAGCCGCAAGGCCCGCGAACCCTGAACCGATAACGACAACATCCCATGTCTCATCCCATTTCTGAGGCAGTTTCTTTGTAACAGCCTCTGCCGTGCCGGGAGCCGCAAGATTCAACGCCATGCTGCTCAGACCCGCCACGGCGCCGACCGCCGCCGCGCCTTTCAGCAGCGACCGCCTGCTCATGCCTTTCTGCTGTGCATCTCCGTCTCTCATGTCTCCTCCTTGTGATGTTCCCCGCTCCCACCGTAAAACATCGCCCCGAAGACACTGTTAATAATGTAATAGAATTTCTAAATGTACTTGACATCTGTCGTTGTTGTCAAGAATTCTTTTTGATTTTGCGGTTGTTCGCGGGGTAGGGAGGGGAGACAAGCAGTCTCAAATCCATAAAGTCAGGAAAAACGGGTTATAGAGAAGAGGTGATGGGTGATGGGTGATGGGGTGAGCGTTTATGGTTTAAAGGTGAGCCTGAATTTCCACACATCCGCTTTCTGGGTGGCTCCACCCGATGCGGTCGTCCAGCCGAAAAGAAACCTGTCGAATAGGGCGTTGTAGGTTGAATCAAGCGTGATGGTCCTGTCCAATGTCGGGCTTTCGCCCGTATAATCGGATTGCACATTGCCGAGAGTCCCGTTCGTATATTGGTTGCATATGCCCACTTGATAGGGTAGCCATGTGACCGTCCCGTCGGTGACCCTCCCTTTGTCAGGCCAGGTCGGCTCGGTAGCGCTGCTTGTTCCGGCGCTTCGAGCGGTATAAAAATAGCCATTGCTTGCCGTCGGCCTGATCAGGTCATCAATGCCGTACTCGTGAGATGCCTTCCATGTGCAGACCGGTTTCCACTTAACCGTTCCATCGGTGACTGTCCCGGTTTCAGACCAGGCCGGTTGGGTAGTACCGCTTGTTCCAGCGTTTGAAGCAAGATAATAGCATTTGTTATAATATTGGTTGCTTGCCGTGGGCCTGATGAGGTCATTGATCGCGTATGCGGTAGATGCGGTCCATGTGGGATCGCAGGTCTTAATCCATGATTTGATTTGATAGGTTCCCGTCGTGCCGTTTCGGACTACCTCCATTCTGTAGGCATATGTACGATTCACCGTTGAGGAGTTTGCCGTATCTGCCAGCCAGGTCGTCGGGTTGGCGGAGCTTTTGTAATAACTGTCGCTTGATGTTGTATTTGTCGGGCCGGTTGTACCGGCCGTATGTCGGTTGTCATCGTAGGTACGGGAGTTTGTGGCGTAATTGAGGGTAATCTGGGGAGAACCATAATACTTTGCATTCTGCCACGCTGCCCAGGAGTCGGAACACTCCTTTCCATCCGAAACACAGTTTGCCCAATTCGGCTCTGATGAACCCGTCAGCGGGAACCAGGATCGTGATTCCCGGAAAAGAAATCCATTAGCTGTAGAGATATAGGAAGAGTTTGGAGCAACAACGTCACCCAGCGTAAAGAGTGTAGATGCCCTCCACGAACACTCCTGCCATTGTCCAATTGGCTGTTTCTCGTCGTCATATTGCGTAGCAGGGCTACCTTTTTCTGCGAGCCAGGTTGGTTCGGTTGTCCATGGTTTAGTCCCTGGTTTAAGATCGTCCAATAATCTATACAGATAGGTATTCCCTCCCGTCGTCGTTCCGTAGACTACCGTATTGGCCAGGAACGAAAATGAGCTCATCCATCTGGTGTAAGCATCCTTGCAGCCAATTCTGTTATCATCGCCCCAGAAGACATATGCCATATGCTGCTCGTTGAAAGGGCGCACCTGCCACTACAGGAATCGGCGCAACCCGTTGTGTTCGAATAGATGTCAAACTCGACGGCAAATTTTGGCGGTCTCAAACCTTTTCCGGAGCCATCCAGGAATGAGGTGATGTAACCGCCACTGTATGACCGCGAATCGCCGCCATATGCCATGAGCTCTCCCATCTGGCTATCGCCGCCGATAGAAGTCGCGGTGTTGTTATTATCTTTACCGGAGGTTATTGCAAAGGTGAATCCATCACCCGTGGAGCCGGGGGCATATTGAAACACGAAATAGGCCCTGAAACCGCCTCCGAAATCACAAACCCCGTTCACGCAATTCGCGGCGGTGCTGTTCCCGCCATACCAAACAGCGCCGGCAGCGTTTTGCGTTTTGAGGCCAAGGTGGATTATGCCGGTCTTGTCTACGGCTATCGATTGACCGGTTTTCGATTCCACCGGCTTGAAACTGTCCATGGACAGAGCGAAGCTGACATCACCGATCTTCAAGTATCGGCGAAAATTTGAGAGGGTTATTCGTTGCGTAGTTCCTTGATAGGTGCCATCAACGGTCAGAACATCCTTCTTTTCATCATAATCCGTGCTGAACGAGCCTTCATCAGGTTTATCCGGATCAAAAGGCATGTTACTACCCTTCACGTTATTTCCTTCTGATGCGAACCGTATCGCCCACTCAACTCCCGCCCTGGCTATCATGGTCGCGCGGTGGCCGTTACGCAAAAGCGTGAAGCCCTGCTGTTTTGAGCCCACGATAGATACGAAAGCGGCGCCAAGAACCGCTATCACCGTCATGGCGATAACGAGGATGACGAGCATGCTGCCTTTGTCGTTATTGAATCGTTTCATAGTAGTTGCCGTAACCACTGGCGCCAAATGATCTGCCAGTTTCACCGAAGTTGCTCTCGTAGTTGTTCGGAATAACCGTTGTCTTCAGCGCAAAAGAAGGGATCGAAGTGTCGTTGGGATTATCCAATTCAAGTTCAATCGTAATGGTTCCGTCAAGTTGGCTCGCATTGAACTTTATTACGTTTCTGCCGATAATAGTATTGTTCCTCAGCAAATCCCTCGGGTTACTATCACTGCGTCGATAATTCACCGTTGTGGCTTCACGTACCTCGTCCAGCGGAGGAGGGAGATGTCGTGGTGTGGTAAACGTCAATTCACCCGGCGTAGCTTTGGTGACGGTGATTGCATCGCTCAACTCCCGGGTGATCCGCTCCATAATGTAGGCTCCGTCCGCATAAAGGGGGCTTTGCTCTTTGACGAGCCTGTAAGTTCTTATGGCATTATCGAGAAAAGAGAACGTGAATGCTCCGAGAATAGAGAGCACGACAATGACCGTAACGAGTTCGATAATAGTAAAGCCTGTATCTTTATTCCGGATAATCATGGCATGTTCGGTCTTCTCGTGATAATGGTCGAAATTGTGTCGATTAGTACGTCAGAATGCTTGACTGTCACCGTGACCTTTTTGTAATAAGCGCTCGTTGGGGATTTCGTGCTTAAGTCAAAGGGATTGATTGTCTCAATACGGCACGCGGTTTTATACTTGTCGTCAGAGGCCGATTCGGTTCGAAAATCAGAATCAGCGGGAGAAGAAGTGGTATAGCATGATAATTCTCCTGCTGTGATGTTATCATACGGCTTACTCGTGATCTCTGTCATTCTCTTATCGGCATAGAATCTCGCCTTCACGTAATGATCCGGCCTTGAATAATTGTTCATGACACTCGTGAATGCAATCATGGAGGCAGGCAAGAAGATCGCTCCGATTACTATGAACATGATAAGTTCGATCAGCGTAAAGCCTTTATCGTTCGTTCTACTCAATGCTTGCTTTCCCCGTGGAAGCGTACACCCTGATCGTCTGTCCTCCCGCCGTCTTGCCCCCCGACAGGTCTATCGTACCATAGTAGTTCGGCTCTCCTATCGAATTGAATGCTATTGAACCGGCAAAGCCGCTGGTGCGTGTCACTTTCACATTACCAGGCAATGTCTTGCGTGCTCCAGCCACGTTGTATACGCCATAGTCGCCCGCATCAACACGCAGTTCGATGGTCTGAGATGTTCTCATCCCCATTGCCCGCATCTGCACGTACTGTATGTCCGCGATGAGCTGGTCGGCGGCTATGGAACTGTAGTCCTTTATGGTGAAGGGGTTCTTGATGATGATGGATGCGCTGAGCAAACTCAGGACCACGATGACGATGACAAGCTCTATGGATGTGAAACCCTTTGCTCTTGTCCGCGTCGGGTTTATCCTGCCTTTCTTCATCCCTCCCTGACTATCTCCCCCCTGTTCTTCTTTCAACCTTGCAATCTCGCCTATACTGGACAGCAGGTTCTTCAGGGTCGAACAGCTGTACCGCCCCTTCCTTGTTCGTAAAGGCCGTCTGCATACCATGCATACAGAGCATACCCGTCATCGCCGATTGTGTCAATGTGCTTGAAATGGGAAGCAGGAAAGGGGACGATTTCTTGACTCAAATGGAAATGTACAGTAATATGTACTCTACAAAGTACTTTGTAGTAGAGAGGTGAGCATGGAGACACTACCGATGATGGAGGCGCGGAGGAAGTTGACGTCACTGCCTGAGGAATTGGAAGGCCGCATGGAAGACAACGCTGTTGCCGTTACCCGCAGGGGCAAGCCGGTTCTTGCCATTATGAGCTGGGAGCTTTTTGAGGCTATCTACGAGACGCTGGAGATCATGGGTGATGAACAGTTGATGACGTCCCTGCGCCAGGGCATAAGAGAGGCGAGGGAAGGGAAGACGGTCTCCTGGGACGTTGCCAAAAAGGAGATCGAGGGTTGAGGTACGGGATCGAGATCACACCCGTGGCCCTTGAAATGCTCAGAGGAATGAAGGACCGCCGCGTTGCGCGGCAGATCGTGCAAAGGATCGACCGGCTGGGGGACGATCCCGAAAAACAGGGCAAACCATTGCTCGGAGAATTGAGCGGCTATCGCAGCGTGCGTGCGGCCGGCCAGCGGTACCGTGTCATTTACAGGATCCAGGATACATCCGTCATCGTCGTTATCGTAGCCGTCGGCATACGGAAGGAAGGCGACAAGAAAGATATCTACAAGCTGGTGCAGAAGATGATCCAGCTCAACCTCATAGAACCTTCTTCCCAGACGTAACGAAGGTTTCAAGTTCCAGGTTCCAGGGGTACAATGCGAACCGCCTCCATTACTGCCCGACCGACGGACGTGCAGCAAACAGGGATCGGGTATTTTCCTGTTGACATACTTTTGTGAAAACCATATAAAAGTACTTATAATTATGGGAATTATCGGCAGATATGGTCAACTATTGATTAGTCACCTTGGGATATGGAAGCAACTAGTTGATATAACTAATCTTTACAGTATTAGTACCATGTGTGGCATGAGGCTGGTCATACCGTTTCTGCCAGCCAATAATTTGGGGTGAGCTTGGATATCCTTGGTGTGGATATAGGGACCGTCAGCGTCAAGTACGTGCGGTGCAAGGGCTCGGCGGGCAACAGCGTTATCAGCTCACAGGGTGATTATCCCTATAGGGGGGATTTCGAAGACTTAAGGCTCATCCTCGAAGATATCCGGATGAAGGAAGGCACGGATCTGGAAGTGGCCGCGGGTATCTCTTCGCCGGATATCATCAAGAAGACCTTCACCATACCTATTCTCCCGAAAAAGGAACAGAGGGACGCCCTCAACTGGACGTCTGCAAAGGTTCTTTCCATGTCCCTCGACGACATGGTGTACGAGCACATGATGCTGGGGAGGATGGAGGAGAAAGGCGTCATGAAGGATGAGGTCCTCTTTGTCGGGACCTCGAAAGGTTTTATTCAGCGAATCCAGTCCGCTTTTCAGCATGCCGGTTTCCGGGGCCTCGTTCTTATTACCGATATTGCTTTCGGCTATGTCTACGCCCTGGGGGAGGTGGGTGAGAGGTCCGTTGCCGTGGTCGATATCGGAGGAAGACAGACGGGACTCTACATAGCGAACGGCCGTCACCTCATGTTTGCCCGGGAGATCCTGACCGCCTCGGAGAGCTTTTCCGACGCCCTGATGAGCGGACCGGGATTGTCCTACGACGAGGCGGAGCAGTACAAGCGCGAGCGGGGCTTCGACGCCGAGCTGACGGAGATACTCAAGATACCCTTTGAACGTCTTGCCGGAGAGGTCCAGCGCACGTTCAGCGTCTACAACCAGCATTATCCCGACAAGGCGGTCACGCAGGTATACGTGACAGGACGGGGCGCTAATATCCCCAGGTTCGTGGAAAAACTCGAGGATATGCTGGTGGAGCAGGTGGAGCGTCTCTCGGCGCTTCACCCGATCGAGGAGAAGTACATCCCTGCCCAGGCGCTCTGCATGAACCTCGATGTCCTGCCCAATCTGCTCCCGGAAGGTGCGAAGAGGCGCGAGGCAAGCAGAATCTTCAAGCGTTTCGCCATGCTGGGGACGGTTATGATCACGGCGATTCTGGTCTTTCTCTCCCTGGGGATGTGGCACACCTCAAGGAACGTCGACCTGAGGCTGAAGGCGGAGAAGGGAACGCTGGAACAGATCAAGAAAGGCATCGAAGGCCTGGGGCTCAAGACGGTCAAGACCTTCATGGACCCCGCGGATATCGGTTTCATACGCAACGAGATCCAGAAGAAGGACATCACCTTCGTGACGCTCCTGAAGTATCTTTCGTCAAAGACCCCGAGTGGCGTCTACCTCAAGTCGGTGGAATTCGGAAAACAGTTCCCTGCCGATGCGGCTGCGGCCCCCGGGCAGGGTCAGCAGGGTGCCGGTTCCGCGCCCGCGCCGTCGCCCCCGGCGAGAACCGCGGAGGCGAAACAGGATGCGGGACAGAAACCCGCGGAGGACGAATACCCGGTGATACTGAGAGGATACATTTTTGCCGAGGCGGATGCCCTGGAACTCAAGCTTTTCGACTTCGTATTGTCGCTCAACGGGTCAGGTTTCATCCGGCACGTCGAGGTTTTGAACAAGGAAGGCAAGACGGTGAGGGGAAGACCGGTTATGGAGTTTGCGTTGTCCGCGAGGTGTGTCAAGCATGAACTATAAGAACCTCCTGTGGTTGATGGGCCCCGCCGTCGCGATCATTCTTCTGTGGGTGTTCGCAGTCTATGTGCCCATGAATGCGCAGGCGAAGAAGGGGCAGAAATCACTTGCCGCTGTGTTGCAGGAGCAGAAGGCCCTGGAGGCAAGTATACTGACCATGACCCAACAGGTGCAGAACCAGGAAACTTTGAAGAAGTACTACGATGAGTTTCTGACCCGGGCCCCCGCCATAGGCCGGATGGGAGAGTACATGGCGGGTGTCGTCAACTCGGCCAAATCGAGAGGGATGAGCCTGGAGAGCTTAAGCGGCCAGTACGAATCGATGCAGATCACCAACAGGAATGTAGTGCATCCTGTTTTCGAGATGGGCATAAAAGGGAGGTTCCTCGACATGGGGATGTTTCTCGAGGAACTGTCAGGACGTACGGCCTACGGAAGCATCAAGCAGGCGAGGATCACCTACGATGAGAAGGAGTACCCGGTCCTTTCGGGCCGTTTTGTCATAGAGCTCAAGGCCCTCAAGGAGAGAGCGATTGAAAGTAAGTAAGCCCGTCCTCATCCTGTGCATCGTCTTGCTTCTTGTCGCGGGGTACATCCATTTCTTCACGGGCAAGAAGAAGCCGAAGGGGTCCGTCCCTCCAGCTCCGCCTGCCCAGGCGCAGACGCAGCCTGCGCAACCGCAGCAACCACAGCCGGCAGCTCAGCCCACTGCGCCGACCCCTGCCGGGCAGCAGGCCCAGGGGAAACCGGAGGCGGCTATACCCGCTGTGAAACCGCAGTTCGACAAATTGGCGTTGAGCTGGTCGTCGGATCCTTTCCTGCTTCCCGTCATCAAGGGGAAGAAGGGCCGGGAAGAGGGTACTGCGGTGAGGCTTGCCGCGATCCTCGAGCGCGGCGGCGACAGGGTTGCTGTGATAGATCGTGATGTGGTCAGAAAGGGTGATATGATCGGAAACGAAAAGGTCGTAGAGATCGGCAGGGACAGGGTGGTGCTTTCCCGCGGTGCTGTCAGGCGAACCCTGACTCTTGCAGACCCCGATGCCGTCACCACCGAGGAGGCGCTCGCCACAAAACCAAAAGCCACTGAGAGGGCCAAATGAAGATGAGATGGATCCCTTTAGTCCTGCTCTGTTTTTTTCTTTCCTGTACGCATTCCGACAAGGCGGTACAGAAGACTGCGGCGAAACCTCCTGATATACCAAGTCCGGTTTCGTTCCAGGTAGACAAGGAACCGAAAGCCGCCACAAAGCAGGCCGAAGACCTCTATTCCTTTTCGCTCCGCGAAGCCGACGTGAAGGACATCCTCCGTGCCATCGCAAAGCAGACGGAGTACAACGTTGTTGTTGAGCCCGACGTGAAGGGCCTCACCACCGTCGATCTGAAACAGGTTACCCTGCCGAAGGCGCTCGAATACATACTTGAGCCCCTTAATTATGCGTACAAGATAGAGGACAGGACCGTCTACGTCTCCAGGCCCAAAGTGGAAACGAAGATATTCACGATCAACTATCTTTCCCTGAAAAAGACGGCAACGAGCAAGGTGACATGGAAGGAAGGCGGTTCGTCCAGCACCACGACGAGTGCCGGTACGACGAGCAGTGAGGACAAGACCCTCGAAATAAAGAGCGAGACCGAATCGGACCTGTGGAAGAGTCTTGAAGACAACCTCAAGCCCATGCTCTCCGCGGACGGAAGGTTCGCGATAAACAGGCAGGCGTTCACCATCATGGTGGCCGATTATCCGAAGAACCTGAAGCGGGTCTCCATGCTCCTCGACGGTCTTGAAAAACCCATGCACAGGCAGATCCTCATCGAAGCGAAGATAGTTGAGGTGATACTGAACGTGGGATCGCGGCAGGGTGTGAACTGGAGGCTTGTGAACGCACGGGTCGGAAGTCTCGCGAACATCAGCGTTACGCAGAATTTCACCACGCCCGCCGATTTTTCCATCACGCAACCGGTGTTTCGTTTCTTCGTCGGGTCCCCTTCCTCCGGAGAGTTGGATATCTCCAATTCCTACGTGGAGGCGCTGCAGTCCGAATACGAGACGCAGGTGCTCTCGAATCCGAAGATATCGACACTCAACAACCAGAGGGCAGTTATCAAGGCGACGACGCAGGAGGTCTACTTTGACGAATCCCTGGCGTATACCAGCGGGAGCGCCACACCCGTCGCCACCTATACCCCGAAATTCATGAACGTGGGCATCGTGCTCGACGTGACCCCGCAGATCGACGAGGACGGCAACATCATACTCAGCGTGCACCCGGTGTACTCGACTATCTCAAGCTATGTCAACTCTCCCAACCCCGACTCGCAGGGCAGAGTGCCTGTGATCACAACACGGGAGGCCGATACGATCGTCCGGATAAAGGACGGTGAGACCGTGGTGATAGCAGGACTGATCCAGGAGAGAAAGTTCAAGGACAGAACGGGTATAAAAGGCCTGAGTTCGGTTCCGATCCTGGGCCAGCTTTTCAGGATGGACACGGAAGAGAAGAGGAATACCGAGCTTGTCGTGTTCCTCACCCCGAAAATCATCTACGTAAAATGAGGGCACACTATAGATGAGCATAATCCATGACGCCCTGAAGAAGGCTCAGGAACAGAGAAAAGGGAATGCCTTTGACGTTCCCGTCGGCGGTAACCAGCCGGGAGCTAAGAAAAAACCGTCTGTCGTGCTGATCGCGGTGGTTTTGGTGGTTGCCGTGGCGGTGATCGCCTACCTCTACATCCCGTCATTCCATAGGACAAAACTCCCGTCTCCGCAGCAGCCGAAGGCCCCGGCAATCTCAACCAAAGGAGTGGCAAATGCACCCGCTTCGGCGCAGAGTGTTCCCGGGCCGCAGGCGAAACCACAGGTCGCCGGGACGGCTGCACCCGCAGTGGAGCCTCAAGCGGTGACCGAAAGGAAAGAGGCAGGTCCGTCGCAGCAGCAGAATCTTCCCGTGAAGAAGGATTTACCTCGACCGGATACCGCGAAGGCACCATCTGTCCTGACACCTGCCGCGGGCGGCAAGAAGCCCGCACCGCCATCTCCGGCGGACCGGCAGGACGTGAAGACAGTCCGGAATCCAGGGGTAGTTGCCGGCACCTACCAGAAAGACAGGGAGGACCCCGGAGAAGAGCCCATCCGGCGGACGAGGGCAAGAAGGACCGATGACGAAAGGATAGACGCTCAGTACAACGAAGCTCTCAGGGCGATAAACGCCGGCCAGACCGGTGATGCCCGGAGGATATTCAACGAGATTCTCGCCAGAAGGCCGAACCACGTGGAATCCCTCAACAACCTGGGCGTCATCGCGGCATCGCGGGGGAACAAGAAGGAAGCCCTCTCCTATTTCAAAAAGGTCCTCGAATACGAGACCAACTACCCGAAGGCGTACAACAACATAGGCCTCCTCATGATGTCCGACGGGCAGCCCCAACTGGCGGAGGAGTATTTCCGCAAGGCCATCTCCCTCGACCCGAACGGTCTCGAACCCTACATGAACCTCTGTGCCGTCCTGCGGGCACAGGGCAGGTTTGAAGACGCGGAGAAGGTCATGGAGGTTCCGATGCAGAAGAATCCCAAAGACCCGCTTTTCCTTCTCTCCTACGCGGTCATCAAGGACAACCTGGGCCGGACCGGGGAGGCCGTGAAGTACTACAGACAATATCTCAGCCTGGCGAAACCATCGGACGCGCAGAGGAACGGAGTTCTGGAGAGATTGAAGTATCTGGAAGGCAAAAAATAATGGCTCGAATGCGTAAGAGGCTTGGGGAGTTGCTTCTTGATGCGAAGAAGCTGACGGAGAAGGACCTTCTTCGTGCCCTCACGGAGCAGAAGAAATACGGCGACAAACTCGGCAAGGTCATCGTCAAGCTGGGGATGCTTTCAGAGAAGGAGATCATCGATACCGTCAGCAAGCAGCTCAACATCCCCATCATCGATCTAAAGGAACTGGAGATCCCCGAGGACATCGCCACGCTCATTACCACCGATATCGCCAAGAATTCCATGGTGATCCCTGTCATGCGAAGACACAATGTCCTCAAGCTCGCCATGGTCGACCCTCTCGACATCGACGCCATGGACAACGTGGCGAGAATGGTCAAGATGGAGATAGAACCCCTCATCGTCACCGAGGATGAACTGAAACAGGCGCTCGAGAAGTACTACGGCCTCAAGACCATCGTCGAGGAGACCCTGGACAGGATAAAGGAACAGGCGCTGACCCTTGAAAAGGACGAAAAGGACGAGGACGAAGATGAACGGATATCCATGGACCTTGTCGAAGAGGAACCCGTTGTCCGTTTCGTGAACAGCCTTCTGGCGCAGGCCCTTGCCGACAACGCCAGCGACATCCACGTGGAGCCTTCCAAGAATATCATGCGGGTCAGGATGCGCGTGGACGGCCGTCTTCGGGATGTCCCCAGTCCCGACAAGAAGATGTTCCTGCCCATCGTGTCGAGGATCAAGATCCTGGCGGGCATCGATATAGCAAGAACGAGGACGCCGCAGGACGGCAGGTTCAATATCCGGGAATCATCCCGCGAGGTCGGAGTCAGGGTTTCCACCTTTCCGACCATCCATGGCGAAAAGGTGGTTCTCCGTCTTCTCGACAAGAGCACGGCCCTCTACGGCATCGATAACCTTGGTTTCCTGAGGGACGACAAGGAGAAGATTAAGAGCGTGCTGAAGAGGCCCTACGGTTTTATTCTGTCAACGGGCCCCACGGGAAGCGGAAAGTCAACGACGCTCTACGCCATTCTGAACCACATCAATTCGCCGGAGAAGAACATCATCACGATAGAAGACCCCGTCGAGTATACGCTGGACGGTCTCGCGCAGGCGCAGGTCAATCCGCGGGCGGGGATGACATTCGAGAGCGGTCTTCGCTCCATACTGCGACAGGACCCCGACATCATCATGGTCGGTGAGATACGCGACCGTGAGACCGCCAATATCGCCGTCCACTCTGCTCTCACGGGGCACCTCGTTCTGTCGACGCTCCACACCAACGATGCCGCGAGCGCTGTCACGAGGCTTGTGGAGATGGGGATAGAGCCCTTCCTTGTGACATCATCCGTGACCTGTGTCATCGGTCAGAGGCTTCTCAGGAAGATCTGTCCCGAATGCAAGGAATCCTATTATCCCACACCGTCGGTACACAGGACCTTTCAGATACGGGAGGACGTCCTGCTCTACAGGGGAAAAGGCTGTCCCGCCTGCAAATACAAGGGATATCGCGGCAGGACGGGTGTCTACGAGGTCCTCGTCATGGATGACGAACTCAGGGAGCTTATCATCAGCAAGGCCCCCAGCGAGGTTCTGAAGAAGAAGGCCCACGAAAAGGGCATGAGGGTCATGCGGGACGACGCCATCATGAAGGTCCTCTTCGGCACGACAACACTCGAAGAGGCCCTCAACGTGGTGCAGGAGGACTAATGCTGATGCCATCCCGCTTCCCACACCCTATGCCATCCCGTTCCACCTCCACCCCGTCATCCCATGTCGCTTTCACCCCGTCATGCCATGTCGCTTTCACCCCGTCATCCCGGCGAAGGCCGGGATCCAGGAAGACGTTTCAAGACACAGCCTGTGCGAACATGAGGTGCAAAGCATAATCATGCCGACATTCGTGTATAAAGCCAGAGACGAACGGGGCCTTTTGGTTCAGGGTAACATCGAAGCGGCAAGCCAGAGGGACGCCATGACCCAGCTCGATGCCATGGGGTATATCCCGGTTTCTGCGAAAGAAACCGGGTCCAGGAGCGCAACCTCGGTGGACGATTTTCTGTTGCGTTTCCAGAGGATCAAGCATGATGACCTCATCTTCTTCACCAGACAATTTCAAACGGTCGTGCGTGCCGGTATCCCGGTTGTGGGAGGGCTTCGTGCGCTAGAGTCACAGACCACGAACCAGAGGCTCAGGAAGGCTATCGGCAACGTTGCGCAGGCTATTGACAAGGGCTCGAGCCTTTCCGACGCTTTCGCAAAGCAGAAGGGCGTTTTTTCAGATATTTACGTGAGTATGGTCCAGGCTGGCGAGACAAGCGGAAATCTTGAGGAGGTGCTTGAACGCCTGTCAGCTCTCCTTGAGTTCCAGATGAGGACGAAGGAAACGATCAAGTCGGCCATGAGGTATCCGGTATTTGTTGTGAGTACGCTGGTCATAGCATTCGTAGTGCTTATCAATATGGTGGTACCTAAGTTTGCCCCCATGTTCAAGAATTCAAAGATAGCTTTGCCTCTCCCCACCCAAATATTGCTCTTGATAAACGATATCTTCCAGAAATATACACTGATCACCGTCACAGTCCTTGCCACCCTCATCGTTGCCTTTATTATCTATAACCGCACGGCGACAGGCAAATATACCATAGACGTTCTTAAGCTGAGAATACCTCTCGTTGGAAATATAATCCTGAAAACGTGCATGAGTCGATTTGCCTTCACGCTGGAAAATCTGGTAAGTTCGGGCATACCCATTATCCGAACGCTCGGTATTGTGTCAAAAACTGTCGGCAATGAATATGTCTCGAGAAAGGTTGTCGATATTTCGGTCAATATAGAGAAGGGGAAGGGAATATCGCGCCCGCTGAAAGACGCCGGGATATTTCCCCCGCTGGTCATGCATCTCATTTCAACGGGCGAAGAAACAGGATCATTGGAGGAGATGCTGAAAGAAATATCGAGACATTACGATCGAGAGGTCACATACACGGTCAATCGGTTGGCAGCGTATATAGAACCGCTCTTGACGGTTGGTTTGGCCGGCATGGTTCTCTTCCTGGCTCTTGCGATATTTATGCCCTGGTGGGAGATGGCGAGAGCGATGAGAGGCGGTGGCGGTTGAAAGGTTTTTTCAGGGATCCCAGTAATCTGCGGTACAGCCTCAACACCATAGTACCTCTCGTGGCTTTTCTGACGAGCCTTTTTTCCATCGCCATTGCCCTCAACGTCATCGCTTCGACCAGGGGCAACGTTATGTGGTTCTGGGTCTTCGGCGTTTGTTTCTTCTCCGCTCTCTGCGGCCTTGTGGTGGCGAGAGCCATGACACAGCCCATCAACGACCTTGTCAAGAAGGCGGAGCACTATGTCAGGCTCGAGGAGTTCAGAAAGGAGCGGGGGCAGATGATGGAGGTCTACAAGCTCATAGAGCGCCTCATGGACCATATCCAGACCCGGGCCGACGAGGGGGAGCGCAAGACCCTTATCGAGAGCATGGAGAAGCTGGATTACATAATCCCCCTGGGTTACATGTCGCTCATGGTCGCCCATGAGGTGAGAAACCCGCTCAACACCATTACGGGCATGAGCGAGCTCCTGCAGCAAAGGGTGACCGATGAGTCCCAGAAACGGTACATAGTCGCCATGTTGGAGGCCTCGAGGAAGATCGATGCCTTTACCCGCGAGCTGCTTGACTTTACGGATAACGAACTGGCACTGGAACGGTTTAACGTCTATGAGGTTATTCACGATTCCGTCAGTGCCATAAAGGAAGACTACCGGGACGTTCAGATAGACTATCCAAGGAAGGGTAATCTCACCTGTCTTGCCGACAGAACCAAGCTTTACCAGGTGGTCCACAATGTTCTCAAGAACGCAGCCGGCTACGAGAGGGGAGGCGGTACCGTAAAGATCGATGTGAAGCGCGATGAGGCAAAGATCTCGATAACCATTTTCAACAGGAGTTCAAGGGTCCAGGAAGGCGAATACGAGTCGATATTCAAACCGTTTTATACGAGAAAGAAGGGCGGCAAGGGTCTCGGGCTCTTCATAGGCATACGGAATATGAAGCTCCACGGGGGAGATCTCACGGTGGACAGTGGAGAGCAGGGTACGACCTTTACGATAGAATTGCCGGTGGAGGAGAAAGGGCGGACGAGCGGGAGCAACGGAGCTTTCGCAGACCAATAGGAATACAGGTATGAGCGAGCGGATAATCATCATCGAGGACGATCAGGGTGTAAGATTCTTTCTCGATGAGGCCTTGAAGGGGGAAGGCTATAGGGTGAGTTCTTTTGAGAGCTACGAGGATGCCATCAAGTCCATAAACAATGGCACGGGCCTCGTGATCATGGACATCAGCCTCCCCGGCATGGACGGCCTTTCGGCCACCACACAGATCAAGAACAGTTATGACGTACCGATCCTGATAATAACCGCCTACGGGACCAAAAAGAACGCGCTGGAAGCGATAAGGAGGGGTGCCACGGACTTCTTTGTGAAGCCCATCCTTCTCGATGAGCTGAAGGTCATGCTGAAAAGGGTTCTGGGCACCAGGAAGCTGAAGAAAGAAGTGGGACAACTGAGGGATAGGGAACTGGAAAGCCGCGTTTTTCATGGTGTTGTGGGCAGTTCATCACAGATGAAGGCGATATTCAGGGAGGTCGAAAAGGTCGCCGGCAAGGGCCTGAGCGTCCTGATAACGGGGGAGACGGGTGTCGGCAAGGAAGAGATAGCGAAGCTCATCCATCTGCTGTCAAAACGGAAGGGGGAATTCGTTGTCGTCAACTGCGCCTCCATCCCGGACAACCTCCTGGAAAGCGAACTCTTCGGGTATGAAAAGGGTGCGTTCACCGGAGCTGTCCAGCAAAAGGCGGGAAAATTCGAGGTGGCCCACAGGGGAACCATCGTTCTTGACGAGATTGGAGAGATGAGCCCCTACCTCCAGGCAAAGCTCTTGAGGGTTGTGGAGAAGCAGGAGATCGAGCACCTGGGTTCGACGAAAACGAAGAAGGTGGACATTCATGTTATTTCCACGACCAATCGGATCCTCGAGAGTGAGATCAAGGAAGGCAAGTTCCGGGAAGACCTTTTTTTCAGGCTCTCGCAGATCCATATTGATATACCTCCTTTAAGGGAGAGGCGTGAGGACGTCGAAGTCCTTGTTGACTATGTCCTGCACAAGATCGAAGAGGAAACGGGCCGCGTGATGACGATATCCGAGGACGCCATGGGACTTCTCATGAACTACCCCTGGCCGGGCAATGCCAGGGAGCTGATAGGCACCATCAAGAGGGCCTCTGTCATGTGCGATGGTGACATTATCGGTCTTGATGACCTACCCTTGCATCTCCGGGCGGAGCAGCCTCTCTCGAGTCCTGTATTTTCCGACCAGTCTCTGGATGATGCCATATCGGTTTTGGAGAAGAACATGATCATCGATGCCCTGAAAAGAGTTCAAGGATCGCAGGCGAAGGCGGCAAAGCTCCTCGGGGTATCAGAAAGAAGTATGTGGTACAGGGTGAAGAAATACGAGATAGATACGTGATGGACCTACAAAAATTGTTGTTCTTCCCAACAAGAATTGTTGCTTTCTCACAACGGACCACTTTTGACTGATGTATGTTGCGGGAAGGAGTTCCTCAGGAAATGATTGTTAGTGGATGTCAATGATTGATTCTATTATATGCGTTGCAATTCCCGGGTACTCTGGTGTATAAAAGAAAATCCTAGAGCATCACCTGTGTTGGGATTTTCGGTGACGGTATAATAATTGCATATAGTTGAAACCAAACTCGGACAAAACATACCATCGGGAGGAATAGCGATGAAGACGCTCAGAAGTAACAAAGGTTTCACGCTAATAGAGCTTATCATAGTCATCATCATTCTCGGCATTCTTGCCGCGGTAGCCATACCAAAATACACAGAGATAAGGCGCGATGCCGCCGACGCTACGGCACAAGGTTTTCTCGGCTCCTTACGCGGTGCCAACAGCATAATCTTCGCGCAGTACAACATAAGGGGTTATACAACAGTGTACGACATGGCTACGGTATATGGCAACATGGCCGCTCAGGGCCTTGATGCCGCTGCCGAGGGGAAAACTGCCACGATGAGAGTTACCGCTGAAGGTGTGTACACTTTTGCCATAGTTGAGGATCCGACCTTGCCAACGACTGCCGCTGTGATCAAATGTCAGGCTGCCCCTGGCGATCCCTCGACTAGATGCACGACCTGGTAGGGCGTTGAGAGAGTCCGTCGATCAGCAGGCGTGCATGTACATTTGAATTTCTGAAACCTACAGTACCCCCGTGTATCTTGCTTTCCTTGGGCCTCGGGTATTTCTGGCCCATGCTGTCTTCTCGGGCCGTATTCGCTGAAAGAGATCTTGCCCCCTTCTTCATCCCCCCGAGGTTTCTCTGGATCTCCCTTGTAAAGTCGGGAGAGTTACCTCTCTGGAACGCCCATAATTACTCGGGAATTCCTCTATTGGCGACACTCCAGCCGGGTGTGTTCTACCCACCCCATCTTCTCTACTTCCTCCTGCCCTTCAACGTGGTATGGAACTGGCTCATCATTCTCCATTTTGTTCTAGCGGGAGTCGCGGTGTATGCCCTCCTCCGGTATTTCAACACATCCCATACTGGTTCCCTCGTCGGCGGTATAGTCTTCATGCTGTCCGGATATTTGCTGTCGGTACACAATCTCTTGACGCACCTCTTCGCCGTTGCCTGGTTTCCCCTGACTGTGCTCTATTGCATCAAGTCCTTTGAGACGGGAAGGAAAAAGCATCTCGTTCTAACAGCACTTTTCCTCTCTATGGAGTTCTTTGCCGGAGCCCCGGAGATCGTGATGCTGACCGGACCGGTGCTGGTAGGGCTTGCACTCTTCCCCGGCGGATTGGTTCAGAATGAGGGGATCACTACCCGTGGCAGAGCGAAGGTCGTCATCATGGTGTGCATGGCTGCATTGCTGCTCGTCTGTGTACAACTCTTGCCCTTCTATGAATTGAAGCAGCAGAGCATCAGAAGCATGGGGTTGGACTACCGACAGGCCATAACTTGGTCGTTCGCATATAGAGATGTCATTCAGTTCTTCCTCCCCGATGCTTTTGGCTACGCCCAGACGACTCAGAAGTACTGGGCTAATCAATCATGGCTGAAGACCATCTATCTTGGCGCCATACCCTTTATCCTTTCTGCCTTCTTCTTTCTGGAAAAAGGGAAACGGCGCTGGTTCTTCCTGGCGCTGATAGGTCTCTCGTTTCTCTTTGCCTTGGGAGGCAATACGCCCGCTTACAGGGTGCTTCACCATATACCTCCCTTCAACGGCATCCGATACCCGGTCAAGTTCCTTTTCCTTTTCTTCTTCGTAATCTCTCTTGCCTCAGGTCTTGGCTTCGATCGGTTGCGCGCGGGAGTTGCGGAGGGTTGCAGGAAAACGGGCGTCGTGATACAGGTCTGCTTCTATCTTGGGCTCTGCCTTGCCGTATTGTGGGGTTTTCTCAACCTCCAAAACGATTTGGTTGTCGATTTCGCCGAGCGGCACGGCTTGAAGCCTGACGCCTTCAATGAAATATGGTTCAACCTCCACAATTTAAAGCGGTTTCTTCTCTTTTCATTCCTCTTCTGCGGAGCCCTCATTATATACCTTCGAAGAAAGCCGAAGAGACTGACCGAACTCTCCATGATAGCATTTTTGACGGCCGATCTCTTCCTGGCGAATTTTGGTTTCTATCAGACCTTTTCATGGAAGGCTTTCTTGGATGCAGAAGGTTTCATGAAGAACCTTACTCAGAACAGACGAACAGAGAGATACTTCGTGACGCCCCAGACGGAGGATGATTATCAACATCCTGCCCTTGGAAGGATGATTGCGATCTCTCCCTATGCAGGTATGTTTGGTCTTTATGCAGCTGGGGGATCTGAGGTGATGAAAGTGAGGCACTACGAGAACTTTCTTAATGCTCATTACTGTGGACGAACTCTCAGCGAAGCAAGGCGGTTCTTTGATGTCTCGGGTGTTCGTTTTATCACCACCTCTTATGAGGTCAATGAGCCCTATTACGAATTGGTGACAAAGGAGGATTTCGGAAAGAAGCAGGCCTATCTCTGGGAATATACCGGTTACAGGGAGAGATTCCTCATCTATGGGAAAGCTCGCTTCGTCGATACCGATGAAGATGCGGCCAGAATGCTTCTAGACGACGGCATCGATCTTCGGAGGGAACTGATTATCAGCGCTACTGGCGGGACGGAGGTTCGGGATGGAGGAACTGTGAGTGGAACCGTGAAGCTCATATCCTACAAGGCTAATTCTGTTACTCTGGAGACGGATGCCGATAACGATGCCTATCTCTATCTCAGTGACACGTGGTATCCGGGATGGCGTGCCTACGTGGATGGAAAGGAAACCAGGATCTACCGGGCGAATCTTGCATTTCGGGCAGTTGGGTTGACTAGGGGGAAGCATACAGTCCTTTTCAGGTATGTGCCAATGTCTTTCTATGCTGGGTTGTTTCTGACCCTCCTCGGGATTACGCTGTGCATATGGCTCTGGCGAAGGGACAGACTAACGTTGTCTGGGGATCAAGGCGTTAGGGACCATATTACACCCAGGGACAAGGGTGGTGGAATACGATGAGCGTACCTCCCGGGAATGTGACCCGCGGACAGGGTCGTCTTGAGCATTACCTGGCGCGACGGCGGGTCGCCAAGGCGAACGCTCTTATACCCGCGGAGTTAAGAAGCGGCAGGGTCCTTGACATTGGCTGCGGTTTCTTTCCGTATTTTCTGACAGAAACGAAGTTTTCGGAGAAATATGGACTTGATCGGGGAATCGACAGAGAGCTAAGGGTGGAATTGAGGAAGAGACAAGATCTGGCTCTTGTTGACGTCGACCTTGAATGCGCTGCCCGGATGCCTTTCGCCGCCGATTTCTTCGACGTTGTCACAATGTTAGCCGTCCTTGAGCATATCGAGCCCGCCAGGGTTCTTCGTATCGTGCAGGAGATAGAGAGGATTCTAAAGCCCGGCGGTGTGTTCATCGTGACGACACCGGCGAAATGGACAAGAGGCCTGCTGAAATTCCTTGCGCGTATGGGCATGGTCAGCCAGGTTGAGATCAGTGAACACAAAGCTGCCTATTCACGGAAAGAGGTTCGTGGAATACTGGAACAAGGCGGGTTTTCCAGGACTGCCATGAAGCTGGGATATTTTGAACTCTTCATGAACATGTGGGCAAGGGCAAGGAAGGTGCATAACCGTTTTGAGCTTGAAGAGTTCGAGCTTTCGGAGAACCAGAAGCAGAGGCGGCGAAAAAACATCTTTAAAAAACGTTCCCAATAGTACTATTATACAGGTGTTCGGGATGATCGTTCATGGAAACCATTCTTCTTACAGAGGATGACGTTGCTCTCAGGGCGCAGTTGCGGTTTGCCCTGGAGGAGCGCTTCGAGGTCCTCGAGGCCGGAGATGTTCGAAAGGCCATCAACCTTTTGGGCAAGCATGATGTCACCCTTGCCGTCCTGGACCTGGGGCTTCCCCCTCATGAGAATACACCCGATGAGGGGTTGAGGCTTCTCCATTATATCCTGGAGAACTTCGGCATCAAGGTCATAATCCTTACGGGACAGAAGACGGAAAGCGCCGCCCTGGAGGCCATCAAGTCGGGGGCCTTCGACTACCTTGTGAAGCCCGCCTCCATCGAGCAGGTTCTCTTTTCCATAGACCGCGCCATTCTCTTCCGCGACACGGAGCGAAAGCTGGAAGAGCAGGGTCTGGCGAAGATCACCTTCGGCATCGAGGTGGGCAAGGGGCTTCAGCCCGCCCGCGAGGAGGCGGAGAAGAACATCATCCTGAAGGTGCTAAAGGATACCAACTTTAACGTATACAAATCCGCCAAGCTGCTTGGCGTCAAAAGGGAGAGTGTCTACTACTTCATAAAGAAGTTCGGCTTCCGCCGGGAGGACATCGATGATAACGCTTAAGCTTATCCAATCGATGTACATGTTTGTCATCGTGTCGGGCTTGATGGTCCTTGTTATCCTCCTGTACCTGCGATACCTTACGAACCGTGCCTTCAAGGTCCAGTTGAAGATGGTTGAGGCCAACAGCGAGTGCAACTACGATATCGGTCTTTTTCTACCCAGGGCCCGGGACCTTATGAGGAAGGCCGAGATAGACGACGTTTTCTATGACATAACCTACGGGGAGAAGACCCTCTCGAAGCCGGGTCCCAAGCACAGGAGGGTGATCACCAGGAAGGTCACGCGACCCGATTACTCGATAGGTCTCGGTATCGTGACGGTCAGTCCCCGGGGTTACCAGCGATACATCTACATGATCATCTTTGAGACACTCTTTCTCCTCATAGAGATGGACCTCCTGATGAAGATAAAAGTCGCCAATGACGCCCTCTACAACTTTTCCAGGCTCCAGGCATTTCTGCTCCACGATGTGAAGAACGTGACGCAGTTCATCAAGGGGCTTCTGTACAACATCGCAAGGATAGGCGGGGCGGAGCGGGAGCACAGGTTCGTCGAATACCTGCGGGAATCGGCTCCCGCGCTTTCCGTGAGAACGGACAAGATACTTGCCACCCTGGAGATGGGTTCGGAAAAGGAGGGTGACGAGGAAGAGGCTGAGGAAGTTGATGTTCCTTCCATGATTCGCCAGCTTCTCGATCTTTACGGCATGAAGGGCGAAGTGTCCGGTGAAGGCAGCGTCTTTGTCAACAAGCACAAGATGGTAACCGTACTCGACAACATAATAAAGAATATGCACGAGAAATCGGCGAGCGAGCCGGAGTTGGAGTGTCATGCCTCTGTCAGGGAGGAGGGCGAGACGGTCACAGCTGTCATCTACGATACCGGCAGTCCCATCAAGGATATCGACCGGATGTTCGAGCCCTTCTTTACGACAAAGAAGTCCGGGCTCGGCATTGGTCTCTTCCAGGCGAAGCACGTCGTAAAAAAATTCGGCGGCAACATGACGGTGGCAAACACCGACAGGGGCGTCGAATTCACCATCACTCTCATGAAGGGTGCGCCGCCCGCTACCCTTGCCCTGGAGCAAACCTCTTAATATCCTTGATTGTTCCATTTCCGGTGTAGACATCCTTTATCCGTAGACCGGATTTACCTGTAAAATCAACGTATCTGTAAAAGAAAACTACCTGTAAAACCAGCCTATCTGTAAATTGAACCTACATCTTGCGGGGTTTTTCCGATCCCGATTATATTGACTCTAGACATGATGAGAGAAGACCAAAAATACGACACTTTCAGGATGCCCGGTATCGGAGGGAGGCCCGCCGGCTTTACCGTTATCGAGCTGACCGTAGTGATGATCATCATCGGCATCATCATCGGTCTCGTCATAAAAGGTCAGTCCCTGATCGTGAGAGGGCAGATGAAGCAGCTGTTCCAGCAGAAACAGGATATCGCTGCCGCCTTTTCCGGTTACTACAGCCGCTTCGCGTATTTTGCCGGGGACGACCCCAACGCTTCCTCGCGATTTGGCGGTGCCACGAACGGTAACGGGAACGGGCGGGTAGGTGTGGGCTCGTCATTGACGGCCCCGGATTTCTCCTGCGCGGCGACGGGGACGGAGCAGTGCGACCTCTGGTTCGGGTTGAGAGAGGCGCGTCTGCTCGGTGGAACAGGTTTTGCGAATCCCAGGCACGTTTTTAACGGGAACGTGGCCCTCACGTATTACGCTCCCGGAATGGCAGAGGCAGGCCACTGGATGGCATTCGAGGGCGTGCCTTCCGAGGTGTGCCGGGGCCTGGACAAGGCTTACGATGACGGTGTCTGGAACACGGGCAGCATACAGGGCGCTTCAAATTACGACGCCGCTGAGAACGGAAGTTTCACACTCTTTTTCAGGTTGTGATGAGGTGACCATGCACATATATTTCGCTCATCCCTGTTTCAACGAGTCCCAGGAGACCTTCAAGAGGGAGTTCCTGGGGAAATTGAGGGTTGCCCTCGGACAGAGCGAATACGGCAAAGCGGTCGGGATCGTCGATCCCTTCGAGGACACGCCCAATATCGAGGGGAACAAGGAGACGAAACTCAAGCTCAGCCGGACCGTGAAGGAGACGTGCCTTCGGATGCTGGAGGACTGTGACATCATTGTTGCCCTCGTCGATGACTGCGACACGGGGGTGGCCTTCGAGGCCGGTTATGCCCACGCCATCAACGTCCCCATCATCCTCATATCAAAGGGCAATTGCGATGAGGCGAACGCGATGCTCATCGGTGCGGCCAGGGAACGGATCGACAATATACTCCAGGAGGAGCAGATTGGAAAGCTTGCCCGGATGTTTGAATGGTACTACATATCAAAGGAGCGTTACAGCCATGAACCCGGAAAGAATTGAAGCAGACTTCCACGAAAGGACCACGATCTACGGATACCGGTGTAATTCCTGCGGGTATATCCTCGACGAATCGAACAGAGGGTATCTCTACCTGCAGAACGACAGGGGCGACAGGATACCCCTGAAGGACCATGGTGAACGCGAGATAATCGCCCAGATGCTCCGCATGGAAGAGGAATCCCTTCGTGACTGTGAAGCCCTTGCCGCCTCACAGGAGGCGATGATCGACCTCATGGAAGAACGTGTGGGCTATCTTTCCGCCTGCGTGTGCATCGACTGCCTCGGGCAGTTCGGCCTCGACCTCAGAAAGGACGCACTTGCTTGCCCCCACTGCAGATCGGAACACATCAGGACCCTGCTGGAAATGACCGACAAACGATGCCCGAGCTGCAGCACGGGAAGGATGGAACACTTCTAGGGTTCGTACATTGATTTAGATGTTGCCGGATAACCTGAAGGTTTCCCGCCATTCCGGCAACTTACCCCTCAGTTATCCCCGCCACTTCCTCCTCCGCCATTCCGGCCTGAAGCCGGGGTGGCGGACCGCGAGGGTCCGGGTTCGGAGCCGGGACGATGGGCCTTACGGTGTCTATGATTCGTATATGTATTCAACGAGCATCCAGTCCGATACCCGCAGTCTGTGGCTGATCATCTGGGCGAGCCTTCGGAAAAGGGCAACCCCCAGTTTTGGGTTGTCGTTGAGGAGGAGCTCGAAGTTCTCCTTGGTGAGGACAAGGACGGTTGTTTCTTCCACCGCAACCGCCGACGCTGACCGGGGCAGGCCGTCGATGATGCTCATTTCGCCGACCGTCCTGCCGGGGCCGATCTCGCATATCGTCTTGACGTTCTTCTTGGAGTCTCCCTTGGTGACCTTGACGAGCCCGTCTGCCACGAAACACATGTAGGGTTCGATGGCCCCTTCATTGAAGATGGGTTCACTCGGCCGCGCTCTGGCGACGTAAAGGTATTGCGCGAACCGCTCCATGTCCTCGCGGCTCAACCCCTCACCCCACTGGGACTTTTCGATCATGGACATACGTTCTTCAACGGATGACAACGCGTGGTGCAGCATAACCTCTCCTGGCCCTCAGCATTCTCGAATATTTCAGTCCTTATGTTCGTGCCGTGTTATTATATCAACTGTATACTATAGTTGTCTTTCTTTTTGCAATCTTTTCAGAGCCACATTGGCCGCAACAAGGATCGGGTCCCATACCGTGGCGAATGGCGGCGCGTAGGCGAGGTCCAGCCGGGCGATATCATCGAGCGTCATCCTGCTGTACAGAGCCGTCGCGAGCGTGTCTATCCGGTGCGCAACGCCCTCGTTTCCTGCCATCTGGGCGCCGAGAAGCCTGCCGGATGCCTTTTCGACCACGTAGGTCACCGTGATCGGTTTGCCCTCGGGGTACGCGGTGCTCCTCGACCTGCCCTTTATGGTGGACACGAAATGGCCGATGCCTTCCCTTTCCGCCTCCAGGGGCGACAGGCCCGTGCGGGCCACTTCGAGATCGAAGATCTTCGTGACGGCCGTTCCCACCACACCCTCAAAGACGTTATTCATACCTGCCGCGTTTTCGCCCGCTATCCGGCCTTGCTTGTTGGCCGTGGCTCCCAGGGGGATGTAGGCCTTCTTTCCCGTCACCATCTGCGTGGCCTCGGCGCAGTCGCCGGCGGCATAGATGCCGGGTATACTGGTCCTGAGGTGATCATCCACCTTTATCGCCCCGCCGGCGCCAAGCTCCACTCCGGCATCGACGGCGATCTTCGTGTTCGGTCTTGCTCCGATCACCAGGAGGACCATGTCGGCGTCGAAGGTTCCTTTGTCGGTGATGACGCGGGCAACGGCGCCCTTGTCTCCTTCGAAGCTCTGGACGGACACCCCTTTCATGAGGTTCACGCCTTCGCCCGCGAGCCTTTCCTCGACGATGTTCGTTATGCTCGTGTCCATGGTGCCGAGGACACGGTCCATCTTCTCGAAGACGGTCACCTCGACCCCTCTCTTCCTCAGGGACTCGCACATCTCCATGCCGATGGAGCCGCCCCCGACGATAGAGGCCCGCATAGGTCTTTTTTCTGCCCCGAAGGAGTTCACATAGAGGCATTGCGGTCCGATGCAGGGTTCGAACGTTGTCCACCGGTCTATAAACTTCTTGATCTCGATGCCGTCGTGGAGGGTCCTCAGGGTGAAGATGCGACCGAGGTCAATGCCCGGAAAGGGGGGGCGCACCGGCAGCCCTCCTGTCGCTATGACGAGGTGGTCGTAAGACACGGTCTTTTCCTCGTTCGTGTCGAGGTTCACGGCGGTCACGGTTCTCTTCGCGGGGTCTATGGACAAGGCTTCGTGACGGGTAAGCACCGTGATGCCCCGCTCCTTCGTGGCGACCTCCGGGGACAGGGATACAAGCCTGTTGATATCCTTCACGTCGTCCGATATGTAATAAGGAAGGCTGCACGCCCCGTAGGAGATGAAATGGTCATTCTGCAGGACTATCGCCTCCGCCTCGGGTTTCAGCCTCTTGAAACTGCTCGCCGCACTCATTCCAGCGGCAACCCCGCCGATAACAACAAGACGCTCAACGGACATGGCACGCTCCTTTAGAAGATCGGGTGATGGGTGATGGGCCATGGGAAAAGGATCGGGTTCTGGGTCATAGGTGATAGGTCATGGGAAAAGGATCGGGTTATGGGTAATAGGTGATGGGTCATGGGAAAGGCGCGTTTTTGCGCGGGTATCCAATTGTTGTTTATCTGGTCTATGTTGGTCATTCCCGCAACCCTCTCCTTTCGTCATTCCCGCAACCCTCTCCTTTCGTCATTCCCGCAACCCTCTCCTTTCGTCATTCCCGCAACCCTCTCCTTTCGTCATTCCGGCGAAGGCCGGAATCCAGGAGAGACGACACGTAGAGACCGCCAGGCAAGAAACAGGCGAGAATCCTCCCGGGCGGTTGTTGTCGCCTTGCACATACGTTCTGTGTTGCGACAAAGGTTTTCCTGGATTCCGGCCTTCGCCGGAATGACGACGGGAAGAGTACCCGGAAAACCCTGATCCTTGCACCCATCACCCATCACCTATCACCCATCACCTATCACCTATCACCTATCACCCATCACCTATCACCTATCACCCATCTTCTAGAGTCCCTTTTTCTCAAAGAACCTGAACATCAGGATTCCCAGTATTACCATTATTACAATAACGATCCAGTGGTTGATGCCGAGGATGCCCGGGATGGTGATCTTGCCGAAGTTTCCCCAGGTCAGGACCGTTCTCTTCATGAGGGGGAAGAGTTCGGCGAAGACGGCGGCTCCCGTGAGCATGCCGACTATCCCCCATATGGAGTCGTAGCGCCCTTCACCCAGGGCGCCGAGGGATGTTCCGGGGCAGTAACCGAGAAGCGCCCACCCCGCGCCGAAGATGAGCCCGCCTATTATGTTGCCCCCCAGGATCGTTGTCTTGATGGAGAGTTTCACCAGCCCCAGGTCCTTGAGGAGGTAGACGCCCACCATGGCAACGAGCACCGTTGTGAACATGAACTTGACGATGGTCATGTCCATGAGCCGCAAGGCTGCCAGTTGTTTGTCGTAGCGTATGACCCGGGCCTTCTGAAGGAGAAAGCCGAAGATGATGCCTGTTATGATGCCATAGAGGAGATCGTTCATTTTCCGGCACCTCCCCGATAGAGGATATGGGCGACGATGAGGCCGCCGACGAAGAAACAGACGAGGGCAATGAAACCGCTTACAGCCAGCTGGAGCGAACCGCTCAGCCCATGACCACTCGGTCACCCGTCGGCGAGGCGCGCCCCGAACATGGCTATCGCGCCCCCGAAGAAGGCCGTGACGGCGCGCTTCGTTCTCCCTGGCCCGAACCTGCCTTCCCACATCGTGGGAACACCCTGCCATCGAAAGGATTTCGACGTCGTCGAGGCGACAAGGGAGCCGAAGAATATGCCGACGACGAACATCCACTGCCAATCGATCTTTGGAAGCTCCTTCACGAAGTATTCCATCCGGGCGACCCTCTCCTGGGAGAAGACCTTTTCGACAAGTCCGGCGCTCCTGACAAAGGTTGTGGAAGCCCCGAAATACTTGCCCGCCATCCACACGGAAAGGACAAGGAGAAGCCCCGTCAGCGCGCCGGCGAGATAAGGATTCCAGCCCTTCAGTCTTTCATTGTCGTCCATAGCCGCAACCTCCTTTCCTGGTTTTCATACTGCAAGATCGTCGGTAGCCTTGATGAGGTACATTATAAGGCCGTGCAAGAGTTCCCGCAAGGGGGAAAGGCAAGACAGTTCAAGGGTTCAAAGGTTCAAGAGTTCAAAGGGTGTCGTGCCGGCCGCATGTCTTCTTTGAATTGGTATGTGTTTTCTGCTACAATGATGGGGCTTTGAAAGGCAGCGGTGCTGCAGGCGAAAATGGACAGTATATTCGTAAAAGGTGCGAGAGAGCATAACCTCAAAGGCATCGACGTAACCATTCCCCGTAACAAGATGGTCATTATTACAGGGCCGAGCGGTTCCGGTAAGTCGACCCTTGCCTTTGACACGATCTATGCCGAAGGCCAGCGCAGGTACGTGGAATCCCTTTCCTCCTACGCCCGGCAGTTCCTGGAGTTGATGGAAAAGCCCGATGTGGATTACATCGAGGGGTTGTCGCCGGCGATCAGTATCGAGCAGAAGAGCATCAGCAAGAACCCCCGAAGCACGGTGGGCACCGTCACCGAGATATACGATTATCTCCGGCTTCTCTTCGCCCGCGTGGGCCATGTCTTCTGCTACGGCTGCGGCAAGGAGATAAAAAGCCAGCACGCTCCCCAGATCGTCGACGCGATCCTCGCCCTCGGCAAAGGGGAGAGCCTCACCATCCTTGCCCCCATCGTCCGGGGCAGAAAAGGGGAGTACCGCAAGGAGATCGACGAGCTCAGGCAGCATGGTTTCGCGAAGGTCAGGATCGACGGCAGGATCATGGACCTGGCGGACGATATCGAGCTCGACAAGAACAGGAAACACGAGATCGAGGTGGTCGTCGACCGGATCACCATCCGGGAGGGCGTGGAGCGCAGGCTCTTCGAGGCGGTGGAACTGGCCCTTTCCCGCGCAGGCGGGCTCGTAAAGGTCGAAACCGGCAGCCAGTCGCGCGTCTTCAGCGAGAAGTTCGCCTGTCCTGACTGCGGCATCAGCTACCCCGAGATCGCTCCGCGGATGTTCTCTTTCAATAACCCCTACGGGGCCTGTCCGGCGTGCGCGGGTCTGGGCGTGAAGGAGTATTTCGACCCCGCCCTTGTTGTCCCCAATCAGGACCTTTCACTCCGTGACGGGGCGGTCGTGCCATGGGCCGAGAAGAATCCCGTTCATTTCCTTCCCTTCCTCGAGGCCCTGGTCAAACACTACCGTATCGATATCAGGAAACCTTTCAAGGATCTCCCGAAAGACGTGCGGGACGCCATCCTCTTCGGTTCGAAGGGCGAGGAGATAGAGTTCTTCTATGATCACGGCGGACGCCGGAGCTTCAGCCAGAGGCCATTCGCGGGCGTTATCGGCGAGCTTCAGAAGGACTATGAAGGCTCCGACTTCTACGAGCGGGAAAAACTGGAGAGGTTCATCAATCTCATCCCCTGTCCCGAATGTGAAGGGGCACGGCTCAGAAAGGAAATGCTCTGGGTGAAGGTGGGCGGTCTCAACATCTTCGAGATATCCAGGATGACAATTGAGGAATGCGTTGGCTTTTTCGACAGGGTGGAGCTTTCCGGGAAAGAACAGGAGATCGCCCGGACGATACTCAAGGAGATAACATCGCGCCTGAAGTTCCTCCTCGATGTCGGTCTCGAGTATATCAGTCTGAGCCGGAATTCCGCCACACTGTCCTCCGGTGAATCGCAAAGGATCCGCCTTGCCACCCAGATAGGTTCGGGCCTGACGGGTGTGCTCTACGTGCTCGATGAACCCAGCATCGGGCTCCATCAGAGAGACAACGACAGACTCCTGCAAACGCTGCGGCGACTCCGCGATCTCGACAATACCGTCATCGTTGTCGAACACGATTACGACGCGATCGTTTCCTCCGACTATGTCGTCGATCTCGGTCCCGGTGCCGGTGAGACAGGTGGTTACCTTGTCTTTGAGGGAACCCCCGCGGAGCTGAAGATGCATCCCGACTCGGTAACGGGCCTTTATGTATCGGGACGCCGTTCCATAGAAGGGCCGGCCGCGAGGAGGCAGCCGCGGGGTTTTCTCACGGTGATGGGTGCCCGGGCGAACAACCTGAAGGATATCGACGTTGCCATACCGCTCGGGGCTTTTACCGCCGTCACCGGCGTCTCCGGTTCCGGCAAAAGCACCCTTGTTGTCGATACCCTTTATCCCTCATTGAAACAGAAGCTCTACAGGTCGAAAGAACGGGTGGGTGAATCTGATGGTATCCACGGGTTCGAGGCCGTCGACCGCGTCATCGACATCGACCAGTCCCCAATAGGAAGGACCCCAAGGTCGAACCCCGCCACCTACACGGGTATCTTCACTCACATCCGTGAGCTTTTTTCAAAGCTTCCGGAATCGCGCATGAGGGGATACAGGGAGGGCAGGTTCAGCTTCAACGTCAAGGGCGGCCGGTGCGAGACTTGCGCCGGAGAGGGCTTCGTCAAGATAGAGATGCAGTTCCTCCCCGACGTCTACATAGTCTGCGAGGCATGCAAGGGGAAGCGCTACAACCGGGACACGCTGGAGATCCTCTATCGCGGGAAGAGCATCGCCGATATCCTGGAGATGACGGTCACGCAGGCGATGGAGTTCTTCGACGCCCATCCCCATATCAAGGCCAAGCTCAAGGTCCTCTTCGAGGTGGGTCTGGGGTATATCCGCCTGGGCCAGGCGGCGACCACCCTTTCCGGCGGGGAGGCCCAGAGGATCAAACTCTCCCGCGAGCTTTCCAAACGGGACACGGGAAAGACCTTCTATATCCTCGATGAACCGACGACGGGGCTGCACTTCGTCGATATCGAGAAGCTCCTCCACGTCCTCAACGAACTTGTGGAGCGGGGCAACACGGTGGTCGTCATAGAACACAATCTCGATGTAATAAAGAGTGCCGACTACATAATCGATCTCGGTCCCGAGGGCGGCGGACGGGGCGGGACGATCATCGCTCAGGGTACCCCCGAAGACATCATGTCTGTGAAGAAGAGTTATACCGGTCTCTTCCTGAAGCGCTACCTCGAAGCTGCCAGGGAACAGTCGGGCGGGGAGGGGACGGCCGCGAAAAGTGTTTCGAGACTTCCGATCTCCAAAGTCACAAGGTAGGGCCGGCCGGGCCGGTTGCCTTCCGTTTTTCCTGCCATCTCTGTCTAGACCGACCAGGTCTTCTTGACACCCTCGAGAAAAAGAAGCCTTTTCTTTATCTTTTCCCCCAGACTGAATCCCCCCAGGGAGCCGTCGTGGCGGATGACCCTGTGGCAGGGGACGATGATGGGAATAGGGTTCCTCTTGACCGCCTGGCCGACGGCCCGCCCCCCTGAGGGGCCCCCGGCGCATCTCGCGATGTCGAGATAGCTTCTCGTTTCACCATAGGGGATCTTGCGAAGCTCTTCCAGGACCCTCTGTGTGAACGCCGACAGGTCCGATATGTCGATCTCGACATCACGGAAATCCACAGGCTGTCCTTTGAGGTACCGATGGAGAAGGGTCCGTATTGTCTTGAATGATTGGTCCGACTCCACACCGTCGGGAAAGCGTTTCAGGACGGCGTGGTGTTCCTGGTACAGATCGTTCTCCGAAAGATCGAGACGTACGATCCGGCCCTCTCTCTTTACGACGGAGATGGTGCCGAACCAGGACTCAAATATGGCAAATTCGATGAGATTCAAGGGCTTTCTCGTACTATGTACCCGGCGCTCTCTGAAGGGATGGGTGCCCTCGTCTTACCCGCCGGACGTCTGCGGGAAAGCGGCGTTAGCGTAATAGTATTCCATCTTCTCCTTGTGTTTCAGTTCTTCCTGAGCCATTTGCAGGAGCATGTCCTTTGTCGGTCCCGCCGGATGAATGGAAGCAAGCCCGAGGTAGAATTCGTGAGCGCTCTTCTCGCGATGGGCCGCTATGAGGAAGACGTCCTTGCTTTCCATGCCGGATTTGGGCTCAGGTACCTCGAGATGTTCCGCTATCTTATAGTCGACGACGGATGTCATCCTCAGGCCCGTATCGCCGTAACCCTTGTCGCGGTAGTTCACCAGAAACTCCCTGTGTTTCTTTTCCTCACCGGCGACGACCTGCAGTGCATCCTTGGCGGCCCTGTCATCGACCATGTTCATAAGCTCCATATAAAAGTCGTAAGCCTCCTCCTCCTTTAATATCGCCAGATCGATGACGGCTGAAAAATCTCTTGTTTCCATAACCCCTCCTCTTTTTGTTGTGCCTATAGAATGACACATTCACCCCGGGCGCGCAAGGTCTGAAGACAACGGACCCCGCGCCATGCATGAAAGAAAAAAGCCCCCGAGGGGTGGATTTCGGGGGCTTCGAGGATTTTCATGACGGTCGTGACCGCTATGTTGTTCTCACTATTCTAGATCTTTTCCAGTGTAACGGCACACGCCTTGTACTCCGCGGTGAGAGTCACCGGGTCGTACACCGCGTTGGTGAGCCAGTTTGCCGACGCTTCCCTGAAATGGAAGGACATCCAGACCATGCCGGGGGGCACCTCTGCGGTGACCCTGGCCTTGACCTCCACCTCTCCACGCCGGGACCGCACCTTAATGCGTTCTTCGGGCTTGATGCCGAGTTTTTCGGCATCGGCAATGGAGATATCGGCGGTTTCTTCGGGCATGAGAAAATCGAGCCCCGAGCGACCCGTCTGGGTCCTTGTATGGTACTGGTAGAGCCTGCGGCCCGTGCTGAGGACGAAGGGGTACTCCCTGTCGGGAACCTCCGCCGGTGCTTTCCAGTCGACGGGGTTGAATATTCCTTTGCCATGGGTGAACACGCCGTCGCGATGGAGAAAGGCTGTTCCCGGGTGGTCCGTGTTAGGGCAGGGCCATTGGAGCCCGTCGTTCTCGATGCGGCTGTACTTGACCCCTCCGAGTGCCGGAGCCAGGACAGACACCTCGTTGTCCCATATCTCGGGTCCGCTGTTCGATGTCCACTCCTGCCCCATTCTCCTGGCTATCTCCTTGAATATCCACCAGTTGGGTCTTGCGTCGCCGGGGGGGTTCTTGATCTTGCGGACACGGCTCACCCTTCTTTCGCTGCTCGTGAAGGTCCCGTCATCCTCGCACCACGATGCCGACGGCAGGATGACATGGGCGAAGCGTGTCGTCTCCGTAGGGAAGATGTCCTGGCAGACCAGGAATTCCGCGGAGGAGAGCTCGTGCTCGACCTTGCGGATGTCGGGCTCGGTGTTGGCCAGATTCTCTCCGAATACATAGAACGCCCTGATCTTCTTGTCGACGAGGGCTTCCATCATCTGGGGCATCATCATGCCATTGTTCTCGGGGAGTTTCTTGACGTTCCAGGCCTTCTCGAACTTCTCCCGCGCTGCCGGGTCGATGACCCTCTGGTAACCGGGGAAGACGTTGGGCAGCGCGCCCATGTCACAGGCGCCCTGGACGTTGTTCTGGCCGCGCAGGGGGTTGACCCCGGCGGAGGGCATTCCCATGTTTCCGAGAAGAAGCTGGAGATTGGCCGCGCTCATCACGTTGTCTTTGCCCGTGGTGTGCTCGGTGATGCCGAGCGTGTAGCAGAGCATGGCGGGTTTTGTCGTGGCGAGCATGTGGGCGACCTTGCGGATCGTTTCCACGTCCACGCCGGATATCTCGGCGGCCCGCTCGGGCGGGTACTCCATTATCTTTTTCTTGAGGGCCTCGAAATTGTCGCACCTGTTCTCGACAAAATCCTTGTCGTACAGGTTTTCGTTGATGATGACGTACATGAGACCGTTGAGGAAGGCGATATCGCTGCCGACCTTGATCTGGCAGTAGATGTCGGCCAGTTTTGCGAGAGGCTGCCTGCGGGGATCCACGACGACAAGCTTTGCTCCCTTGCGCAGGGCGTTCTTCAGGAACGTCGCCGCCACAGGATGAGCCTCGGTCATATTCGTGCCGATACAGAGAAACATCTTTGCGTCAGCGAATTCGCCAAAGGAATTCGTCATTGCTCCGGAACCGAATGATTGCGCCAGACCGGCGACGGTTGGCGCGTGTCAGGTTCGGGCGCAGTGATCGATGTTATTCGTGCCGATCACCGCGCGAAAGAGTTTTTGCATCTGGTAGGAGTCTTCGTTGATGCTTCGGGCGCAGCTGACGCCTGCTATGGCGTCGGGGCCGTTCTCAGCGATTATCTGTTTGAACTTGCCGGCCACGAGGTCGAGGGCTTCATCCCACGATGCCTCCCGAAAGGAACCGTTCTCACGTATGAGCGGTGTCGTCAGACGATCTCCCGAGTAGATGAAATCGTAGCCGAAGCGTCCCTTCACACAGAGCCTGCCCTTGTTCGGCGCCCCGTCCTCAACCGCCGTTATCCTGACTATCTTTTCGCCCTTGAGGTGGAGTTCCAACTGGCATCCGACACCGCAGTAAGGGCAGGTGGTGCGGACCTTCCTTGTTTCCCAGGCACGTCCCAGGCCTTTCGCTTTCTTCTCCGTCAGGGCCCCCACCGGGCAGGCCTGCACGCACTGTCCGCAGAACACGCAATTGCTGTCCTGAAGGGGAGTGTCATAGGCGGTTGCCACCTTTGTATCGAAGCCGCGCTGGATGGTCTTGATCGCCTCGATACCCTGGACCTCGTTGCAGACCCGAACGCATTTGAGGCACAGGATGCACTTGTTGTAATCCCTCACAATAAAGGGGTTTGAATAGTCGACGGGATAGTCGTATTTCTCCCCTTCCATCGGGGACCCCGTTACCCCCAGTTCGTACGCCAGGTTTTGAAGCGTGCAGTCCCCTGTTTTCTCGCATGTCATGCAGTCCAGGGGGTGGCATGATACCAGGAGCTCGACAATAAAACGCCGGGCAGCCAGAACCCGCTCCGTATCTGTCCTGACAACCATACCTTCCGTTGCCGGTGCGGAGCAGGAAGCCACAAGGTTACGCATACCTTCGACCTCCACCACGCAGATGCGGCACGCCCCTGTGGGGGTCAGATCTGCCAGATAGCACAGCGTGGGGATGTAAAACCCGTTAGCCCTCGCCACTTCGAGGACTGTCTGCCCCTCCGCGGCCTCACAAACCTTTCCGTTGATCGTGATTTTCATCAAAGGTCCTCCTTATAACCCCTCTGTTGTAGTTATTGGATTACGCAATGGTACAAACACGACACATTTTGTCATTGATTGTTCTATTAGAACACAAATCAGTGAGATAAACCACCATAAATTTGAAAAAACATTGGGAAAGAGTCGGGTTTCACGCAGTGGCACGGCTCACGAACCTTGAGGGGGCAAATTGACAATGCTCCACTCCTTCTCTAGAATAGAGGCGACACCAATTTGAATACGCGCCGAGAGAATGCCCCGAAGACGCACAGCAGGGAAGGTACCGACCATGGAAGGATCGATAAAGTTTTTCGGGACCGGGGGTGCCCGGTTCGTGGCGCTCAAGCAGCTTCGAGCGACGGGTGGCCTGTGGCTGAATTACAGGAAGACAAACCTCTATATCGACCCGGGACCGGGGGCCATTGTCCGCATCCGGTCGGCGAAAGAGGACTACGACCCCACCCGGCTCGACGGGATCGTCATAACCCACAGGCATATGGACCACGCCAACGACATCAATATCCTCATCGAAGCCATGGCAGACGGCGGTTTCAGGAAGAGGGGAACCCTTTTCTGCCCGGCGGATGCACTGTCGGGTGATCCGGTGGTCTTCAATTTCGCCGGCAAGTATCTCGACAACATAGTTGTCCTTCAGGAAGGCGGGGAGTATACCCTGGGGGACATAACCTTTCGAACGCCCGTCAGGCACAGGCATCCCGTTGAAACCTACGGTCTCTTCTTCCATCTCAACAAGACCATCGGGCTCATCTCCGATACAAGGTTTTTCCCCGAACTGGCTGACCATTACCGGGCCGACCATCTCATCATCAATGTCCTGCGCCAGAAGCCCATCGAGAACCACGAGATCGTCGAGCACCTGGCCCTGAACGACGTGAGGGCCATCATTGAAAAGGTACGCCCCGAAACGGCCATCCTTACCCACTTCGGCATGCATATCATCAACGAGGGCCCATGGCGCGCGGCACGGAGACTGTCGAAGGAAACAGGGGTGAAGGTCATGGCGGGACGGGACGGGATGAAGTGGGAGTTCTAGAGACGGCCGGGGCCTGTTCCAGAACTCCCGCACGGGTCTGCGCTAACGCGCAAACGGGTCTGCGCTAACGCGCAAACGGGCACACGAGGGAAAGATATTCTATTCTGTTCTTACCCGTTCACTCGTTAGGCGCCCTGGCGCCGACCCGTGTGCCCGTTTGCGCCTTCACCCGTTCACTCGTTAGGCGCCCTGGCGCCGACCCGTGTGCCCGTTTGCGCCTTCACCCGTTCACTCGTTAGGCGCCCTGGCGCCGACCCGTGTGCCCGTGCACGCGCTTACCGCGCGAGCGGCAAGCGCATCGTGAAGGTGCTGCCTTTTCCCGGTGTGGTTTCCACGTCGATGGAGCCGCCGTTGGCTTCGAGGAGTTTCCTGCTGAGCGATAGCCCGAGTCCGGTACCTTCTCCTTTGGGCTTGGTCGTGAAGAAAGGTTCGAATATCTTCTCCAGTGTCTCTTTGTCGATGCCTTCGCCCTCGTCGGCCACGGTTATGAAACCGAGATCGTTGTCAGTTCCCGACAGGATCGTGATGGCCCCCCCCTTCGGCATGGCTTGCGCGGCATTGTTGATCAGATTGACGAGCGCCTGCTGTATATGGATCCTGTCGACGCTTACGATGGCAGGTCCGGTGCCGTGCCGGACGTCCACGGTCACGTTCTTGAAGCGCGTGAGGTGATGCTCCATGAAGAGGACTGTGTCGTCGACGATTTCGCGGAGGTCGCATTCCTCCCTTCTCGGTTCGTCCATCCGGGAAAAATCGAGAAGTTTCAACAGCACGTTCGCCAGCCGCCCCGCTTCCTGATCTATCAACTCGGCATAACGGCGGATCCGGGCGGTATCCTCTGTCTTTGGTATCCTCTTTGCAAAACCCTGTATTGAGATGAGGGGGTTCTTGATCTCGTGGGCGATGGAGCCGGCCAACTCACCGAGAGAGGAAAGCTTGTTCGCCCTTACGAGCTCTCCCTCAAAACGCTTTATCCGCTCTTCGCGGATACGGAGGGTCTTGAGCTTGTCGTTAAGGACGGCATAAACGTCATTGAGCTCCTTGATATTCGTTTCCAGCAGGGTGCTGCGCGCCCTGGAAAGACTTCTTTCCTCCTCCAGGGCGATCTCGAGGTCCCGTGTCCGGTCCGGTGCCCCGTCCCGCGTCTTCTTCCCCTGCCGTGCCATCAGTAAAGAAAGACCTCAAACTCGCAATAATTGTAACCGGAAGACCAGCTTTTGGTCTGCGTCGATTTTGCCTTCTTTCCGTGAATGTTCTCGAGGAGTCCCGCGATGATCCCGCTCTCCATGTCACAGAACATCTCGCCCGTGTAGGTGAACCCGGCGCAGGTGATGCATTCGAAAAGCTTCACGGTGATGTGGTCCTCGTCGACGATCACCGCGTCGGGAATCCCGATCTTGAGTTGCCGTATCGTCCCGGAAAATTCCTCCATGGTTCGTACCGGAAGCATGTTCCCGACCTTCTTTCCCATCATGTAGAGGGTGGCCCCCGATGTTTCACCGAGGATGCTGCGCATGCCTATGATCCGCAGGATGCGGAACAGGAGGAGCGGCACTTCCTCGCCCAGTTGCGGGCGCACTATGTTCCTGATATCGTCGACGACATAATCTTTCATGTGATGTCCTCCACCGGTCCTTCGCACCCTCCGGGTATTCCTGCCCCGTCACGGCGCCTCATTCATTCCGGCCGGGCAGACCCCTGCTGATGACCCCCGTCATGGCCTCCTGGATGAGACCATTTGAAGCGATGACCCCGCCCCCGTAAATGCTGAATTCTCCACCCGATATGCTCGACAGGGAACCCCCGGCCTCCTCGACGATAAGGGCGCCCGCGGCGAGATCCCAGGGGTTGAGATGTATCTCCCAGAAACCGTCGAAACGCCCGCATGCCACATAGCTGAGGTTCAGGGCCGCCGAGCCGTCTCTTCGTACGGCCTGGGCCTCGTACAGGAAGTCCACGAAATGATTGATGTTGTTGTCAGGGTTGGTGGTGATGTCGTAGGGGAATCCGGTGCTGAGCAGCGATGCCTTGAGGCCGGGCACCGACGAGACCCGTATCCTGTTGCCATTGAGATAGGCGCCCATCCCCCGGGCCGCGACAAAAAGCTCGTCCATGATGGGGCTGTAGACGACGCCGAGGGCCACGGCACCCTTCACCTCGTACGCAATGGAGGTGCAGAAAAAGGGATACCCGTGGGCGTAGTTTGTCGTGCCGTCGATGGGATCCACTATCCACCGGTTTCCGTCCCCCTCGAAAAGGTTCGGCTTCTCCTCGGCGATGATATCGTCCTCGGGGAAACGCTCCTTTATCACCGATATGATCATTTCCTGGCAGGCTATATCGACATCGGTGACGAGGTTTGTCTCACCCTTGTGATGGATTGCGAAGCCTTCCTTGAGGGAATCCTTCTGTATCCTTCCCGAGGAGAGCGCCATTTCGACAGCCGTTTGCAGAGGATCGTTCATACCAGGTAATTCTAATCGATAATTTCTTTCATTTGCAAGGAAACAGTAAATTGACAACGCCCCGGTTGTAGTCTATTATTTCCCCAATGGCGGAACTCAGGCGAGACCCTCTCACGGGCGATTGGGTTGTTGTGGGATACAGCGGTTCGAAGTCGAGCGGAACGGGCGTGTGTCCTTTCTGTCCGGGTCACGAGTCGATGACGCCGCCGACCATCCGTGAATACACCGACGACCGCGGCGACTGGCTGGTCAGATGCTTTTCCGCATCCAACCCCATCTTCGTAATCGAGGTCGCCGAGGACAGGCGCGGCGAGGGTCTCTACGACAAGATGGGCAACGTCGGCGCCCACGAGATTATCGTGGAGAACAGGTCCCATTCGCGGGCGGTGTCCATGTACAGCAAGCAGGAGCTGCAATTGGTCCTTAACATGTACCGGGACCGCATACTCGATCTCAAGGGAGACACCAGGTTCAAGCATGTGCAGGTGTTCAAGAACCACGGCGAGCTTGCGGGGTCTTACCTCCTCCATCCCCACTCCCATGTACTTGCCACGCCGATCATTCCGGCCCGCGTTTCCCATGAGATCGTCACGACACGCAGCCATTTTTTGCAGAAGGAAAGGTGCCTTCTGTGCGATATCGCCAACCAGGAGATACGGCAGGGTAAGAGGCTTGTGAGCATGAACAGGAGCTTTGTAGTCATCTGCCCCTTTGCGTCGCGGTTTCCTTACGAAACATGGGTCGTGCCGAGATTCCACGAGGCCAACTATGAGAACCTCACCGACCAGGCGGTAAAGGACGACCTGACAGAGATGCTGCTTGACATAATGAAGCGCATCGAACAGTTCGCCAATGCCTACACCATGGAGGTACGCACATCGCCGAACACCACATTCGCCGAACCTCACGGAGATGACCTTCCTCTCAGGGAGTACCACCACTGGCACATCGAGATCCTGCCGAGGGATTTCCGGTCATCGAAGTATAAGAGGGAGGATGAGTTCTCGGTGCTGTCCATAACCCCTGAAGAGGCTGCAGAGTCGATGAGGGCCCAGCGAATATAGGGGATACAGCCCTCAGGGGTCGGGAAAGGACTTTTTCAGGCATGCATATCACGTGCCTTGTCTGCAACGGTTTCGACCATCAGAGAAAAGACTGAGAAAATTCTTGAAGAAATACCTGTATGTATAAAATTTTCAAAAAATATTCGGGAGTTTCAGGGTTCAAAAAAAATTGAAAAATCTCTTGACAACGAGAGTGCCCGTCAGGTAAAAAGTACTACATGTAGTATGGATATCTAGTTGACATACTATATGTAGTGTTTCGGAGGGGGATTGCACCGCGGTTGATTTTCGGGAAGGACGACCTGTCTTAGTAACGAGACGAATCATAACAAGTACACAATTTTGATAGGGGGATGCATGGAAACAACGGATCTGAATTTGTTTGTCAGAACCTCAGAGGAGAGCATTGCCGGTTGGGACCGGTCAAAAATCGTTGATGCGCTCATCAGGGAGACACTGATCGACCGCGACACGGCGGGTGATATAAGCAAGGAAGTGGAGCAGATGATCAGGCGATCCGGTATCGAGGTCATCACCGCACCTCTTATCAGGGAGCTTGTGAACGCGAGACTGATCGAAAAGGGACTCGAAGGCTCGCGGAAGATGCACACCAGGCTTGGCATGCCCCTGTACGATGTTGACAGCCTCATCCTCCACCCCAACAAGGAAAACGCCAACGTGCCCCATGGCCCGGAGGCCACCAACCTGACTCTCGCGGAGGGCATCAAGAAGGAATACGCGCTCCTGTCCGTCTTCTCCCAGGAAGTGGCCGATGCCCACATGAACGGGGACATACATCTCCACGACCTTGGTTTTGTCGACAGGCCATACTGCAGCGGCCAATCCCTCGAGTATATCAAGAAGTTCGGGCTTGATCTGCCCCATTCCCTGTCCATGGCGAAGCCGGCGAAGCACGCCGAGGTGCTCCTCGCCCATCTCGTCAAGTTTGCGGCTGCCCTGCAAAGCCATTTCGCAGGCGCCATAGGCTGGGATGCCATAAACATATTCTTCGCTCCCTACATCGAGGGGATGAGCGACAACGACGTGAAGCAGCTCGCCCAGATGCTTATCTTCGAATTCTCGCAGCAGGCCGTGGCCAGGGGAGGCCAGGCGATCTTCACCGATATAAATATCTACTGGGAGATACCGAAGCATTTTGTCAACGTGCCCGCGATAGGTCCCAGCGGCAAGTTCACCGGCAAGACCTACGGGGAATATGAGAAAGAGGCCCAGCGTTTTGCCTGGAAGCTCTTTGAGGTCTATAAAGAAGGTGACGGTGCCGGGCGGCCCTTCTTTTTCCCGAAACCTATCGTCCACATCACGGAGAAGTTCTTCCATACCGACGGCCACATGGACTTCCTTAATCTCATTTGCGACGTTGCCTCCGATAAAGGAAACACCTATTACGTTTTTGACAGGGGTGAGACGGCCAAGATATCCGAATGCTGCCGGTTGAGCTTCAAGCTTGAGGAAAGTGACCTTCTCGACGCAAAGGAGCCCTGGCGGATGCGCTACTGCGCCCTTCAGAACGTGTCCCTCAACCTGCCGAGACTTGCCTATATGGCGAAGAACGATGACACGCGGCTTTTCAACCTCATCACGGAGAGGTTCGTCCTTGCCGTCAAGGCCCACAAGGAAAAACGGGCATTCATGGAGAAGCTCCTTTCCCTGGGGGAGAACGGACCGCTCGCGCTGCTCACGATGAACCGCGACGGAATGCCCTATCTCAGGTTCAATCTCGCATCGCACCTCATCGGCATGGTCGGCCTCAACGAAATGGTGCAGATACACACCGGCGAGGAGATGCATGACTCGAGGCGGGCGCTGAAGTTCGGCATCAAAGCGATCGCCCACATGAACCTCCTCACGGAGAAGATGCGGCGGCAGGAGAATATGAAGATCGTCCTGGAGCAGACCCCCGCGGAGAGTACCAGCTACCGGTTCGCGCGCCTGGACCTCAGGTACTTCTCTCCCCATGCCGGCAGAATCATGAAAGGGGACATCGCCTCCGGTGAGGTCTACTACACGAATTCGACGCATCTTAACGTCAAGCACGCCATGAATCCCATCGAAAGGGTGACCACAGAGGGGCTGTTCCATCCTCTTATCGAGGCGGGTTCCATATCTCACGTCTGGCTGGGAGAAGCGCAGCCGTCGAAAGAGGCCATAGCCGATTTCGTCATCAAGACGTTCAAGCACACCACAAACGACCAGATCGCCTTCTCTCCGGAATTCACCACCTGCAACAAGTGCCACAGGACGGGCAGGGGTCTTGCCGATACCTGCTCATACTGCGGTTCCACGGATGTGGATGGCATTACGAGGATAACGGGCTACTTCACCAAGGTATCGAGCTGGAACAAAGGCAAGCTGGGAGAGCTCAAGGACCGCTACCGCAACGTGGAATTCTTCTCCGAAAGACGCAAAGCGGCTGCGAACGACTAGAGCACGAACTGACGGATCCTGCAAAATTCAAGGAGGAACTATGGGGATAGTAAAGATCTTTTACAAGGATGATTGCCCGATGTGCCCGATGGCGAAACAGCTGAAGGACCACCTGCGGGAAAGAAACATTGCCGTTGACGACTACAACGTTGGAACGACGGAAGGCCTTGCCGAGGCGACATTCTATCGTGTCATGGCACTGCCTACTATCCTTGTTGAAGATGAGTCGGAGAACTCCCTGGGCGAGTGGAGGGGCAACGTGCCTCGCATCGAAGAGGTGCTCAGTGCAGTCCAAAGCGTCTGATTGCCCGGCCGTAAGAGGCTTCATTGAAACCAGTTTTGTGGATTGGAAGGGGTGTCTCGCTTCCGTTATCTTTCTTGGCGGCTGCAATTTCAGGTGTCCCTTTTGCCACAATCGCGACCTTGTTCTCAACCCGGGAGGGATCGAGGAGGTCCCGATCGAGTATATCGTAGCAACCATCAGAAAATACCGGGCTCAATGGGTCGACAGGATCGTGGTGACCGGGGGGGAGCCGACGATACATAAGAACCTGTACCGGCTTATGGGCCTGTTGAAAAGCGAAGGGATGAAAGTGAAGCTCGACACGAACGGGTCGAATCCTGCCCTTGTGAGGGGCCTTGTGAGCGACGGCCTCGTGGACTACATAGCCATGGATGTCAAGGGTCCCATGGACCGCTATTCCCGGTGGTGCGGCATCAACGTGGATGACCGCAAGGTGCAGGAAAGTATTGAATTTATCATGAGTTGCGGGATCGATCATTGCTTCCGGATGACCGTTGTGCCTTTTCTCCACAGGGAGGAGGATGTCTATATGGTAGCGAGACACGTTCAAGGGGCGAAGGACTTCATCATCCAGGCATTCAAACCCGACGTCACCCTGAATACCGCCTTCTCCCGGATAAGGCCTTTCAGCCCCGACAGGATGGATCGGATCAAGGCGAATGTCTCTGACATCATGTCCGGAGTGAGTGTGGGGGAAAAGGAACACAGGCCGGAACTGAGCATTGCCGGCAGAACGGATCAGGACAACCTCTATAGCTGACAACAGGGACTAAGGAACAGGTTCTTTCCTGATCCCTGACCGTCTCTCCTATTCCAGAAAACTCTCCAGTCTCTTCCGCCGCGAGGGATGTTTCAGCTTGCGCAGGGCCTTTGCCTCTATCTGGCGGATACGCTCGCGGGTCAATCCGAATACCTCTCCGACCTCTTCGAGAGTGTAGTCCGTCTTCTCGCCAATGCCGAGCCTCATCCGGATGACCTTCTCTTCCCGCGGGGTCAGCGTGGAGAGGACCTTGTCGATCTCCTCCTTCAGGGAGATGCTGACGAGTTCGTTGAAGGGCGACGGTGATTTTGGATCTGCAATGAAGTCACCAAGTTTTGATTCGTCGTCACCGATGGGGGTCTCGATGGAGATGGGCTCGTTCGAGACCTTCATGATCTTCCGCACCTTTTCCAGGGGAAGCCCCGCCTTCAGTGATATCTCATCGAGATTCGGTTCCCGGCCGAGTTCCTGAAAGAGGGAGATGGTAACCTTCGTTATCTTGTTCATGGTCTCAAGGACATGAACGGGAACCCTGATGGTGCGAGCGTAGTCGGCTATTGCGCGGGTGATGGCCTGCCTGATCCACCACGTTGAGTAAGTGGAGAACTTGTATCCCTTTTGATAGTCGTACTTCTCGGCAGCCTTCATGAGGCCCATGTTTCCTTCCTGAATGAGGTCCAGGAACGAAAGGCCCCTGTTGAGGTATTTCTTCGCGATATTGATGACGAGCCTCAGGTTTGCCTGTATCAGGCGGTTCTTGACCGTCTTGAGGCCGTTCTCGATCTCGCCGATCTCGAGGAGCCTCTTCTTTACCTTCCGCGCTTCCTTGTCGTCCATGAACTTGAGCTGTCGCTGGACCTTGCGGATGATCTCTTCAAGAACCTTTTTGTTGAGATTGAGGTTTATGAGGTTCTCCTCAACCTTCTTCTCCAGGGCCTTGAGCTTCTTTTCATTGAGCTTCTTCGTTGCATCGTTGACCTTGACGGAATTTCTTCTTATTTCTTCCTTTTTTTCGTGCTGATTCCTGATGCTATTGATGAGGGAGACCGTCTTCTTTCTGTACTTGTCCTCATCCTTCTTGGAATAGTTCAACTCGTCGATGTTCTTGACCACATCGACTATGTTAATGGCCTCTTTCTTGAGAAGGGAGGCTATTTCCATGAGTTCCTGGATGGCGTGCGGAAGGTCGAAGAGGAGGTTCCGTATCATGCGTTCCCCGTCTTCGATCCTCTTTGCGATCGTATACTCTTCTTCCGAGTTGAGGAGAGAAACCCGGCCGATGTCCTTGAGATAGGCCCAGATGATGTTGTCGGTCCTCTCCGAGGGGAACCGCTCCATCTCGCCCCATTCCTGGGATTCTTCTTCCGGGGCGGCCTCGGTCTTCTCCTTGATGGTGTCGACTATATCGATGTTGGATTCGGTAAGAAAATCAAAGATATCTTCAATGTCCTCGGGCGAGAAGATGTTCTGGGGCAGGTAGTCGTTGATCTCGTCGGGGGTCAGATATCCCTTCTCGGTCCCGATGTCTACGAGGTGCTGGATTTCACTATGGTTTCTGATGGTCATCTATTCTCCGGACAGTAAAAAATGCCCTAACTCGTTGGTTCTAGGGCATTTTCTGAGTTCATCCACGTATCTACAGAGTAAATATACCAATTGGGGGTTATTTTTGTCAAGGTCGATTTCACCTGTTTGTGAATTTGCCCACGAAGAGGATTATCGGAGAGATTTGAATTGACTAAAGAGGAAATGGGTTATATAAGTGACTAATATGCAAGAAAAGGGGGTTTCGATGTTCAAGAAGATATTATGTCCCGTAGATTTCTCTGAATTCACAAAGGAAGTGGTCGCCTATGCCGCGGACATAGCGAAGCGATATGGGTCCGAACTCCATGTTCTCCACGTCATACCCAACCTGACCTACTTTACCCCCTATGAATCATTCCTAACGCCGGAGAACCTTGTGGCCATTGAGAAGAACATCCAGGACGAGGTCGACAGGGACTTCAAAAAGGTTCTGGGGAGGGTCGATATCGATGTCAGGAAGGCCGTCAGGACCGGCGTGGCTTTTGTGGAGATCATCGACTACGCCAAGACGGAGGGCATAGACCTCATCGTCATGGGCACCCACGGACGCAGTGGCATAGAGCACATCCTGATAGGGAACGTGGCGGAAAAGGTGGTGCGGAAGTCCCCCTGTCCCGTAATGACCATCCGGCCGAAGGGGAAAGAGTTCAAGATGCCGTGAAAGACGGCTTGAGCCGCTTAAATCGCTTGAACCGCTTGAACCGCTTGAATGCTCAGAAGAAACCGGTTTGTTCCCGGTCCCGTGACGGCCATTCGGCTAAGGCTAAAAGGACTCATTTAGTGGGTCCTATAGGTCCAATATGTCCTATAGGACCTATCTTCTCCTGTAGGTCCTATTTTTCGTGCCTTTTTTATTCCTTCTTCCCTATCTTCTTGTTCAATTCCTTTAGATTACCGACACTTACTATCTCTATCCCGTCGGAGCGGGTGCCGTCGGCGGGGCAGAAGACCTTCTTTATGCCGATGCGCTGACATTCCTTGATCCTCAGGTCCATGTTCACTGTTTTTCTGATCTCTCCGGTGAGTCCCACCTCGCCGAAGAAGGCGGTTTGCTGGCCGAGAGTAATTTCCTTGTAGCTTGAGAGTATCGATGCGGCCACTGGCAGGTCGATGGCGGGTTCGCCGACCTTCATGCCTCCCGTTACGTTCACATAGATGTCCCTGTCGAAAAAAGGTTTCCCCACGGTCTTCTCGATGACGGAAATGAGAATGAAAAGACGATTCACGTCATAGCCGAGGGAGAGCCTTCTCGGCATGGAGAAGTTTGTCTTCTGGGTAATGGCCTGTACCTCGAGGACGATGGGCCGTGATCCCGTGATGCAGGGGAAGAGGCTGCTCCCTTCGCCGATATCACCCCGCTGGGACATGAAAAACTGTGAAGGGTTTTCCACGCTTACGAGGCCATCCCCGGTCATCTGGAATATCCCCACCTCTTCGACAGCGCCGTACCGGTTTTTTATGGTCCTGAGCATCCGGTAGGGGAGCATCTTATCGCCCTCAAAGTACAGAACCGTATCGACCATGTGCTCCAGCACCTTGGGACCCGCTATGACACCCTCCTTCGTAACGTGGCCTATGAAGACGAGACTGGTATCGAGGGCCTTTGCTTCCATGGTGAGCCGCGTTGATACGTCCTTGACCTGCCCCATGCTTCCCGGCAGCATGGGGAGTTTGGGATTGTAGACGGCCTGAACGGAATCGATGATGACGAGGGCGTAGTGCTCCTCGTTGATCGCCGAGAGGATATCGTCAAGGTGATTGGTGGTGAGAAAGGCAAAGCCTGCTTTAAGCCCGAGTCTTTTTTTCCGGGATGCGAGCTGTCTCAAGGACTCCTCCCCGGAGACATAGAGGACCTTGAGGCCGAGCTCCGTGAGTCTCGCGGCGACCTCGAAGCACAGCGTCGTCTTGCCGATTCCCGGATCACCGCCGAGGAGAATTGCCGACCCTATCGTCATGCCTCCTCCGAGGACGCGGTCCATTTCTCCCACGCCCGTCGCTATCCTTTCTTCGTCGGCAAGATCTTCATCGGTGAGTATGACCGGCCGGCTCGGATCCTTTCCGTCCGGCCTTGCCGCCGGCGCGAATTCCCTGAAGGTGTCCCATCCCTGGCACATGGGACATTTCCCCAGCCATTTCAAGGTCTCATGGCCGCAGGAGGAGCAGACGAAGACGGTCTTCTTTGCCATATCACACCACCGAAGCCCCTGTATGGAGCTTGATCAACCGGAGCTGGTACTCCATGAGCCTGACGAGCCATTCCCTGGTGCTGGGAAGCTCCCGGGGGGATACCTCGAAGGTTATCGTGCCATCGTAACCGAGCCTTCGGACTGTGTTGAGGAACCTGGCGATGGGCAGGCCTCCCCTTCCCAGGAAGAGATGGCTTTCGTGCTCGCCGGAGTCGCTGAGATGAACATTCCGCAGTCTACCCGTCTTGAATACCTTTATGAAAGGGGCAATGATATCCACGCCAAAGCTGGCGAGGTGAGTCGTGTCGAAGGTGAAATACAGGTTATGTTCCTCGCCGAAGGCGATGAGATCGTTGATATCATTGAGGATGTACGATGTGAGCATAAGGTGCTTGCCCGCCCGGGGCATGTTCTCGATGGTAAGAGCGATATCGGCGCAGTCGAGATCCTTCTGGAAGTCCTGAATACTTCTTAGCCATCGGGCGAAGCCGATCTCCATCGTCAGCCATGCGGGGGGGTGGAAATTGACGACGCCCGCCCCGAGGACACGGGCGATATCGATGGCCCTTTTCAGCTCGTCCACTTTTGTACCCCACTTCTTCATCTTGAGGAAGGGGGCATGGACGGTGATAATGGGAAGGATGTCGAGGCACGCCTGGACCCTGTCCAGGTAACCGTCGCCCATGAAGCGCTGATCTATGACGAGTTCACAGCCGTCGAACCCGCCTTCGCGCGCGAGGACGAAGATCTCCTCGATGGGGAGATGGTACAGGCATCCTGTGGAAAAAAGGTATTTCATACGATAATGATGCTGTCATCAATATCGGTAATTATGCGGCACTTTCCGCCTGAGTAGTGGATGGTGTTCTCGCATCCGCAGCAGCCTTTCTTCGGGAAGACCATTTTCGGCTCGATGGCGAAGACAGCCCCATCCTCTATGGGATAGGTGTGTGTGGCGGCTATGTAAGGAAACTCCGCCAGCTCGATGCCGATGCCGTGCCCCAGGAACCGCACTTTATGCGGCTTGTAACCGAGATAGTAGTCCCCGTACCCCAGTTTGTCTCCGAGTTCCCTGGAGTATTCGAAGAGTTCCTTGCTCGTGTATCCCTCGACAACCTTATCGAGTACGCGGTCGTGGATCTCCCTGCAGGCGTCGTACGCCCGGACAAAGATATCCGGCATGGAGCCGATGGCATACATTCTGGTCTGGTCCACCTGATAACCATGATAGCAGATGCCAAAATCCACGAGGATGGGCTCGTTCTTCCGGATCCTCTTGAAACTGGCGCCGACGGGGAATGCCGGGGACAGGCCGAGTCCTCCCATGGGGGAGTCTGATTGGCTCACTATGGTGCCCGTGCGGCCGCTCAGGATGTGCCAGGTATATGCCTCGTAGTTAAGGGACCGGACCCTTAAGAGTCCTTCATGCCCCAGCGATTTCGCGTAGGCCTCCATCTGGCCGCCCACCTCGATCTCTGTCGCGGACTCCCGGAGAAATTCCGGTATCTTCGCGTACACCTTCTTGCTTATCTCCGCGGCCTTTTCCATGAGGCTTATCTCGAAGGGAGACTTCCGCTTTCTGAGCTCCTTTGTTAGCGGCGAGCAGTCCACAAACTCAACGTTGGCGAAGAGGTCCTTGAATTTGATTACGTCGTTGTATGGTATGACGTCAAGCTGCATTCCCAACCGTTTCATGGGGTTAAGGTACTGCGGTATATCCCTGACGGACCGGTAAGGCAGGATGTTCCTGAGGGGAGACTCCCTGCGCGCCCTCGATATCTCACGTTTGACGAAAAGGGTCGGGTCGCCATCGAGAGGAACGAAGAGAAGGGAGTCCTGCATCGTGCCCGAGAGGTAGTAATAGTCAATCTTGTAATGAAAAAAGGCCCCGTCGAGAGAGGCCTTTTCCATTAGAATCTTCAGCTTTGCGATCCGTGCGTCTATTTCTTCTTTTGGCGCGTATTTCATCTGGTACGGTTACTCGTCCTTCCAGACCGGTTTTCTCTTTTCCATGAAGGCGCTTATCCCTTCGTTGGCATCCTTGGTCTTCATGCAGCCGTCGAGATAGCATATCTCCGAAGCCCTCAGAGCTTCAAGAAAATTGACGTTGAGACCTGCCTTGATGGCGCGCTTCGTCCACATTGCCACCGGCCTCGACTGCTTGAGGAAATCGGCCATGAACTTCTCCGCTTCCGCCTTGAAGTTTTCCACGGGCAGAACGGCGTTGACGAGGCCCATCGCCTGAGCTTCCTTCGCTCCGATGATCTTGCCTGTCAGCAGAAGCTCGTAGGTGTTCTTGAGGCCGATGATCTTCGGGAACCATGCCGCCGCGATCGGGGGGAAGACGCCCACCGCGATCTCGGGCTGACCGATCTTCGCCTTCTCGGAGGCGATGACGATGTCGCAGAAGGCCATGAGCTCGCAGCCCCCACCCAGCGACCTGCCGTTGACGAGCGCGACCGTCGTGCAGTCCAGTTCTTCCATGAGCCGGAACATCCGGTGGAAGACCTCGATCATGTCAAGGACCTTGTCCGCCGTGTGGTCGGCCACGTCGACGCCGTCGCAGAATGCCTTTTCCCCGGCGTGATCGAAGACGAGAAGCTGGATCGTCGGATCCTTCTTGACGTCCATGATCGCCTCGACGATCTCCCGCATCATGAGGATGGTCAGCCAGTTCGAGGGCGGCTCGTTAAGGGTTATTGTTGCGACCTTGTTCTTCTTTTCAAATGTTATATGCGTGAAAGCCATGATGATTCTCCTTCTTTCAAAAAAAATAGGGGGGATGTGCTCCCCCCTAAGGTTTTCCTCGTTGCTACTTCTGAGGTTTGCCGAGAACTTCCGCCATGAAGGTATCGTCCATGAGAACGCCGTCCGCGACGCCCTTGCGGTACTTGATGAAATCGATGGTGTCCATTCCGGTGATCTTCTTGGTGTTGAATGCGCCGAACCCGAGGAAGGCCTCGATGCCCATGTTGGCGGCGAGCCAGTGCCGGTGCTCGTTCTTCATGGTATCCCAGAAGAATTTCTTTTTCTGGCGGATGCCGTCGATGGATTTCATGAGGCAGCCGGGGAAGAGGTTAGCGTAGGTCCACATGATCCTGTCGATCTCCGCATCCATGAGGGAGAAGTCGACATCGCCGGCTTTCTGTTTTTCGCCGACCCATGCCCGTGCATCCTTGAATTCCTGACCCACTTTGTTCTCGCCGTAGACGATCTCGCCGTTGTCGATGAACTTGTCGGTGATGACCTGCGGGTTCCGTACCCAGTTGCCCTTGTCGTCCTTCAGGACGGGAAATGCCTTGGTGAGAAGGCCCTTCCACCACATCTTGTATGCCGACCACATCTCGCAGCTGATGCAGCTCCACATCGCATCTTCGATGCTCATGTAGGAGGGGAGGAAGTCGGAGGCGCCGCCGACGGGGGCGGAACCGTGTCTGGGGCCTGCCTGGCCGAAAATGGCGATGTCAGAGGTAAGGGTGATGTCGCAGGCGGTGCCGATTTCCTGGCCGCCGGCAACCCTCATGCCGTTCACGCGGGAGATGACCGGCTTCTTGCACATAAGGATGGAGTCGACCATGTTGTTGAAGAGCTCCATGTACGCGCCGTATTCCTCCGGCCGTCTGCTGTAGTACTCTGAGTATTCTTTCGTGTTGCCGCCGGTGCAGAAGGCGAAGGGGCCCGTGCCGGTGAAGACAACGCCGACGACCTCGCGGTCAACGGATGAATTCTCGAAACCGGCGATGACGCCCTTGACCATCTCGGTCGTGTAGGAGTTGAACTGAGTGGGGTTGTTGAGCCTGATCCATGCGACGTACAGGCCGGGAACGACGTTGCCCTTGTTGTCTTTCAAGGGTCTTCTTTCATAGACTACGCAGGGAGCTTCCGTTCCCCAGTGCTGATCGGTGAACCTGAAATGGTCTTTCTTCTCATGTTCTCTTGGCATCCATTCTAATCCCATACTTTCCTCCTAAAAGTTTTTGTGTGGAACCTTAAAAATCAGGTTTCAGGACAACGCGTTTCGCAGGTGAACCGGCCTTGTGGATCTCCTCGAAGGTGGCCGCGATGGTGCTCATCGGCCGGACCTCTACAAAGGGATCGATCTGGATCTTCTTGCTGAGGACCATGTCGAGGACGATCGGGTAATACTCGGGCAGACAGCCCCAGGTGCCGATGACTTCGGCGTCGAAGGCCATGAGCTTGGAGAACATGTACTCGCTCTTCGCCATGCCGAAGCCGACGAGAACGAGCTTGCCCACGAAGGACAGAAGGTCGAGGGCGAGGTCCTGGCCGGCCTTGGAGCCGGTAACCTCGAAGATCTTCCAGCCCGTGTTGGCAAGGCCGTTGGCTTTGCAGATGCTTCTCCATTCGCCGACGACGTCCTTGTTCGTCTTGTCGAGGGTGCTGATAACGTAATCGCAACCGTAGTCGAGGGCCCTTTTCAGTTTCTCGGGGTTCCGGGCGATACCGATGACGGTCTTGGCGCCGAGTGCCTTCACGGTCTGGGCCATGTATACGCCCACGCCGCCGGTTGCGCCGATGATGATGACATTGTCGCCAGGCTGAAGGTCAGCCCTCTTGGACGCCTGGTACGGTGTGGTGACCGCGTCGGCCACGACGGCAAGCTGTTCCAGTGCGTAGCCCTTCTTGTCCTGGACAAGGCAAAGGTCGATCGTGGGAACGACGATGTGGCTCGCGAAGCCGCCGTAAACGCCGATGGAGTTGCCGGGCATCTTCTGGGCGAGGCACCTGTTGCCCCGGCCGGTCTTGCAGAGTATGCACTGCCTGCAGGGCATAACGGCGGGGATGATGACCTCTTTGCCGATCCACGCGGGATCGCCGGCGATGACCGTGCCGGCTATCTCATGGCCCAGCGCCAGAGGCGGTTTGCTGACGGTGGGAACGCCGTCAAAGAAATATCCGAGGTCGGTGTGGCACACGCCGCAGCCGGCGATCTCGACGAGGACTTCGCCTGCCTTCAGTTCCGGAACCGGGATCTCTGCCACTTCGAGCTTGCCGGGGGTCGTCTCTTTCGTCTCTCTGTTGAAGACGGTGGGTTGCACCATCTGCCACTGCTTTATTGTTTTTGGTACATCAGCCATTACAACACCTCCTTATATATTTGAGTGAACGTAGATCACCTCCCTCAATTCTTACGTCATTCCGTAACCGCCATCCACGCACAGCAGCTGGCCCGTAATGTAGCGGGCGTCATCGGAAGCAAAAAATACGAAGGCCGGTGCGACATCTTCCGGGTCCGCGTACCGTCCGAGAAGGATACGCTTCGTGTAGATCTCCTTGAGCTTCTCGTCCGTCGATATTGTATGGGTCATCTCGGTGGTGACGATGCCCAGGGATATGACGTTGGCTGTGACGTTGAATTTTGCCAGCTCCCGCGCCATTGACTTTGTCATGGAGATCACCCCGCCCTTGGCGGCGCTGTAGTTGATCTGACCGATGGTGCCGACCACGCCGGCAACGGAGGTGACATTGACGATCCTGCCGTAGTTCTGCTGCATGAAATACTTCGAGGCGGCCTTGGCCATAAGCCAGGGACCTCTCATCTGGACGTTCACGACCTCGTCCCAGGTTTCCACGCTCATCTTGTGCATCATTGAAGGCTTGGAGATACCCGCGTTGTTGATGATGATGTGGACGGATCCGAAGGCCTCGCCGCAGGTCTCCACGATCTTCTGGGCATCCGCTTCCTGACCGACGTCGCCCTTCACGGCAACGGCCTTCCTGCCCATCCCCTTGATCATCTCGACGACCTCATCCGCCGCCTTCTGGTTTCCGGCATAGTTGATGACCACGTTTGCGCCTTCCTGGGCAAAAGCCAGGCTGATGGATCTCCCCACGCCTCTACCGCCACCCGTTACAATTGCGTTCTTACCCTCTAACTTCATAACGGCCCTCTCCTTTTCGTCGTTTTCTGAACTTCTTAAAGGGTACTGCAACTTCAATTTGTGAAAATTTTTATAAACTTAATATTATCTTTCAGGCGGGAGCTATGTCAAGATAAAAAGTCCTGATATTAAGGGCGTTCCGGCTTTTCACAATGTTCTGTCAACCAATGTTCAGGAATGGTGTTTTGTCTGCCCGGGAAGGGGCTGCCGGGAGCGTTTTTAGCTTGAAAAAACCCATGATATGGTTAATCATTGAAAAGACTGGACAATATATCGTAATGAGGCTGTTCTTGATGCCTGTCGTGTTCCGGTTGGCCGGTCGGAAAGAGGCCCGGGTGTCCATACCGGTGCCGGCGCGGGCCGCCGGCTACCAGGGTTCGGTGCATATATCGCAAGGAGGAACGTATGTCGGTTGTTTTGGAATCACTGAAGGACGATGTCTTTACCATCACGTTGAACAGGCCGGACAGGAAGAACGCCATGGATTACGACCTTCTCGAGGGGCTCTACGAGGCGATGAAGAATGCCGCCCGTGAAAAGGCCCCGTTCGTTGTCATTCGGGGTTCGTCGGGTGCCTTCTGCTCGGGCGGCGACATAATGGCCTTCAGAGAGGCTGAAGACGCCGAGTCCCTTATCGATGCCGAAGCGGGCGTCCTCAACGAGAGCATAAAGATGATCCGGAACATTCCCGCCATCGTCATTGCCGTCGTGGAAGGCGTGGCCGTCGGGGCGGGGGTGGGCCTTGCACTTGCCTGCGATCTGTCGATCGCCACGAAGAAGACCATCATGAACATGGGGTACCGAAGGATCGGTCTCACCCCGGACGGAGGGGGCAGTATCCTCCTGCCGCGCCTCATCGGGGCGAAGCTCTTCAATGAACTCTACCTCCTTTCCCGGAATGTGACCATGGATGAGGCGAAGGAACTGGGGCTGGTCAACATCGTGTGTGATGACGGCGAAGTGGACGGCAAGCTCGAAGATCTCATCAGCGCTCTGAGAGCGCTCCCCATGGAGACGATGGGTAAGTTCAAGGATCTTGTGAACCGCTCCCTCTTTTTCGGCCTGGAGACACACCTCGACATGGAACGACGCTATGTGGCGGACCTTGCCGCCAAGCCGCTTTTCAAACAGAGGCTCGATGAGTTCTTTCGGAGAAAATAGGGCGTGATAGGCCTCTATCTTTTTGTGATAGCGGCCTATATCTGTATTCTCTGGCTTACCGGGGCCGTCGTCACAAGGAGGTCCCGGTCGGCCGATGCCTATCTCGTCGCCTCGCGGGGGCTGTCGGTGCCCTTCATCGCCGTCCTTATCGCAGGTACATGGATAGGAGGCGTCTCCATCGTGGGCATGGCCCAGGGGTCTTTTATCCATGGCCTGTCCGCGCTGTGGTTTCAGGCCGGCATTTGGGTGGCCATGTTCGTCACCGCCGTGCTCCTGCCCAGGGTTCTTTCGGGCAGGAAGACCTATTCCATTCTCGATGTAGTTGGAGGTCTCTACGACAGGAAGACGACACGGCTCGCGGGCATACTCCAACTTGCCTTCTCCATCTGGATCGTGACGATGCAGATCGTGGGAGGCGGCGCCATACTGTCCGTCCTCACGAAGGGAACGATCTCTTTCAACGGGGGCATGGTCCTCACCGCCGTCGTTTTCACCCTCTACAACGTCATGGGCGGGTTCGTCGCCACTGCGTACACGAATCTCATCCACATTTGCGCCATCGTGTTCGGCATCTTTCTCGGCGGTTTCTACGTGATATTTTCAACGGGGGGTTTGCAGGCCATGGCCGGCGAGGGGGGCCACTATTACACCCTGTTCGGGGACCTCGGCGTTTTTCAGGCGCTGAGCTGGGCCTTTATCAATTTCACCCTCGGGGTCCTGGCGCAGCCCGTCATAAACACGGCGTCCTCGGCGAGGACCTTCACCGAAGGGAGGAAGGGGATAGTCATCGGCAACCTGATCGCCATCCCCGTTGTCATCATGGCGGCCCTTTGCGGGATAATCGCGAAGTACCGTTTCCCGGAGATAAACTCTCTCGCCGCCCTCCCGGCGCTCATCGCCATCGTGCCGCCCTGGGTTGCCGTCTTCTTCCTCATCAGCATGTGGGCTCCGCTCATGAGCTCCGGCTCACCTTTCCTGATGGGTGCCACGACCCTTGCCGTAAAGGGCTACATAGCACCTCTCTTCAGGATGGAGAGCGACGGGAAGATACTTTTCACATCGCGGGTGACGACACTCCTTATAGGGGGGCTGTCACTCACCCTGGGGTTCTTCGTGAGGGAGATACTGCGCGAGGTGACCTGGCTGGCGGTATTTCTGAGCGCCATAGTCTACATCGTCTTTGCCGGATGGTTCGCGCGGGGAATAAGAAGCTCCTGCGCATTCGCCGCGCTCCTCGGGACCGTCGTCATCATGGTCCTTTCCTTTGTCACGGGGCTGCAAAGGACGCTCCACCCCCTCTGGCCCGTTACGGTCTGGGTTGCCGTGGTGATGGGGATCGGCCTTCTGACCCGCGAAAGGGGTGTCGGGAACCCCTAAATGGCTGTACACTTCTTCCGGTATGTGGTAATAATGACAGCATATTCAGACACATCCAAAGAGAAGCAAAAACTTGCACGATGAGGAGGATTCATGAATCTTGTTGAACGGGCAAAAGACATTATGTTCAAACCTGCGGCCACATGGGAGACGGTCAAGGGCGAACAGACGACCATCAAGGAGCTCTTCACCTCCTATGCGGTGATCCTGGCCATCATTCCGGCTGCTGCCGGGTTCATTGGGATGTCCCTCATAGGTACTTCCATGCTCGGGATCCACTTCCGTATCCCCTTCATGTCAGGCCTCTTTCACGCCATCGTCTCCTATATCCTGACGCTTGTCGGGGTCTATGTCGTCGCGTTCATCATCGATGCCCTCGCGCCTTCCTTCAATTCACGCAAGGACATCCTGGCGGCGGCCAAGCTGGCCGTCTTCTCCTTCACTCCCGCCTGGATAGGCGGCATCTTCATGATCATACCCGCGCTGGGCATTCTCACGCTTCTGGCGTCGCTTTACGGTCTATACCTTCTCTACGTCGGTCTCCCCGTGCTGATGGAGACACCGAAGGAGAAGACGTTGGGATATTTTGTTGTCGTTATCATCGTCAGCATCGTGGTCTCCCTGGTGATCAACGTTCTGGCCCGCCTCGTGCTTCCTTCGGGCCCGATGATGATGCCGTGATGAGGGTTGGAGGTTACCACTCGCGGCGATTTCTTACTTCACTATAATATCGCTGCTCACCGAATTGAGCAGTCACAGTGATGTGAAAATAACAATGGCGTTCTGAGAGATTTCAGGGCGCCATTTCCATTCTTATGGTTGCCGGACGAAGGCGTCGTGGACCCACATAAGGGTCTGTGGCGCCTTTTTCTATTCTCAATTTGGAGGAGGCATAAAGATGAAAAGGTTTCTTGCACTACTCGTACTCTTCGCCCTGTTCGTGATTCCCGCGGGGTTGGTGTACGCCCAGGTCGAGACCGGACAGGGGGCGGCCCCGGCCCCTGCACAGGCGACACAGGCGACACAGGCGGAACCGGCGGCGAAGGCCGATACCGGGGATACGGCGTGGCTTATCGTGGCCACGGCCCTCGTCATGCTCATGACCCCGGGGCTCGCGTTCTTCTACGGAGGAATGGTGGGCAAGAAGAACGTACTCGGCGTCCTGATGCAATGCTTCACTATCCTCTGCGTCATAAGCATTCAATGGGTCCTCTACGGCTACAGCCTTTCCTTCGGTCCCGGAAAGGGTTTCTGGGGAGGTTTCGAGTGGGTGGGTCTCAAGGGAGTGGGGCTTGCGCCCTACGCGGACTACGCCGCGACCATACCGCACCAGCTCTTCATGGTCTTTCAGATGATGTTTGCCGTCATAACTCCGGCGCTCATCATCGGGGCCTTTGCCGAGCGGATGAAGTTCTCCGCGTTCCTCGTATTTACGATACTGTGGGCGACCTTTGTCTATGACCCCGTGTGCCACTGGGTCTGGGGGATAGGGGGGTGGCTCAGGGAGATGGGGGCCCTCGATTTCGCCGGTGGAACGGTCGTGCACATCAACGCCGGCATAGCGGCCTTCATGACGGCGATCTTCATCGGTAAGCGCAAAGGCTCCAACGGTCACGCGATCCTCCCCCACAACCTGCCCTTCACCATACTGGGCACCGCCCTTCTGTGGTTCGGGTGGTTCGGTTTCAACGCGGGCAGTTCTCTCGGGGCGAACGACATCGCGGTCAACGCCTTCGTGGTCACCAACACGGCCGCCGCCGCCGCGGGGCTGACCTGGGCGCTCATCGACTGGATATTCAACAAGAAGCCGACCATGCTCGGCATGGCGACGGGCGCCGTGGGCGGCCTTGTGGCGATAACCCCGGCGGCGGGTTTTGTGAGCGCCCTGTCGGCCATACTCATCGGCGTATTCGTCAGCATCTTCTGCTATTTCGCCGTCGCCTGGATCAAGCCGAAATTCGGCTATGACGATGCCCTCGATGTCTTCGGCGTCCACTGCGTGGGCGGCATCTGGGGAGCCCTTGCCACGGGGCTTTTCGCATCGAAGGCGGTGAATCCGGCGGGGGCCGACGGCCTTTTCTTCGGCAACCCGAAACAATTCCTCGTCCAGGTGATCGCCACCGCCGTGACCGTCGGTTACAGCTTCGTCGCCAGCTTCATCATCTACAAGGTCATCGACCTTGTCATTAAGGTGCGGGTGCCGGAAAAGGACGAGATCGTGGGTCTCGACCTGACGCAGCACCACGAAAAGGCATATACGATCCTGGAGTAAGGAGGGAGGACGATGAAACTCATAATAGCGATCATACAGCCGGACAGGCTCGAGTCTGTAAAACAGGAACTTTACAAAGAGGACGTCAACCTCATCACCGTTAACGAGGTGCTCGGCCACGGGAGACAGATGGGTTTGACCGAAGTGTACCGCGGGGTGAAGGAGATGGGCAACCTTCTGAGGAAGATCCGCCTCGAGATAGCCGTCAACGAAGACTTCCTGGAAAGAACGATAAAGGCCATCATCAAGGGCGCCCAGACAGGCGAAACGGGTGACGGCAAGATCTTCATCCTCGATCTCGTCGAATGCATCCGTATCAGGACGGAGGAAAGGGGAGGGGAGGCGATAGGATAAGAAGACGGGCGATGGGCGATGGGTTATGGGTAATAGGAAACGGCAGAGGTTTTCCCATGACCCATCACCCATCACCTGTGTCTGTCTGTTAACCCCGAATATTTTGTTGTAAATTGGTCGGTGTTGCATTATACTGTAGGCGTACATTGACGTACAGATCCCTCAACGACCTCCGAGGGGTTTTCAAAGAAAAGAACAAAGCCGTTCAAAAACCAGTCATCGTCTTGGACTAACAGGCCTTAACGGGCGTTCTGCGAGGTGTATTGTGGCGCACTCAGATAGTTTAAGACGTTTCCCCATCGTCAGGGTCGTTCCCGTGAGCGTTCTCGACGGTGAAGGGTCACGGATGGCCGGCACGGCCCTTGGCGGGATCGTGTCGGGCGCCATCGAATCGCTCGAGAATGCATGGTCGCTGTGGGAGGCCGATCACGGCGACGATACCCTGAAGGAGAGTTTTCAGAAGCTTCGCTATCAGCTTGAGTACCTCAGGAAATGCCTTAACGGAGACTGAGGCTTCAGGCTCCCTTCGTAAGCGCCCCCGCCGCGAGGTGCGGGGAAAGTGAGGCGGAACGATATGGAAAAGAAGCTCCTCATAATAAAGCATGTCGAACAGGAAGGCCCGGGGTGCATAGCGGACCTTTTCTCCGAGGACGGGTGGACCGTGGAGATCCTTGAGATGTCCGGCGCGGGTACATCTCTTCCCCACGACCTTGACGATATCGGCGGGATAGTCATCCTGGGCGGGCCCATGAACGTTTACCAGGAGGACGCCTATCCCTTCCTGAAGGAAGAGGAATCCCTCATCAGACGCGCCCTGATCGATGAGGTGCCGCTTCTCGGCATATGCCTCGGAGCGCAGCTCATCGCGAAGACCTGCGGCGCCGCCGTAACGAAATCGCCGAAGAAGGAAATCGGGTGGTTCACCGTTACGAAGACGTCCGAGGGTTTGAAGGACAGCCTCTTCAGAGGCAACCCCCAGCATATGACCGTCTTTCAGTGGCACGAGGACACCTTCGACCTGCCCGGTGACGGTGTCCTTCTCGCGAAGGGCCGGGTCTGCACCAATCAGGCCTTCAGGGTGGGGCACAACGCCTACGGCCTTCAGTTCCATATAGAGGCGACACCGGAGATGGTGGAGTCATGGATGAGGGATGAAAAGGAGATCGATGTGAAGAGGATCCTCCGGGACGGCAGAAAGATCATGGAGAGCTTCGCCGATCAGGGGAAAAGGGTCGTCACCAACTTCCGACGGATCGTGGAGTCTTCCCTGCGGTACCGCAGGGTCATAGGACGGTTCGTCGACGAGGCAAGGTGGCTGGAAAGAAGACAGATCAACTGGTGGGAGGCGGTCTGATGAAGGACCGCAAAGGAGATAGCCACGAGTTGTCATCTGGCAGGTGAGGGCGTGAACATTGAATAAGCGGATTCCCAGGATATATGTCTTCCACTGTGCGACGGGCTATGACCAGACGGAACTGATGCGCGGCCATTCCCGGCAGGATGACGAGATCAAACTGGTCTCCCTGCCCTGCTCGGGGAAACTGGATATCCTGTATCTGACGAAGGCCTTCGATACCGGTGCGGACGGTGCCGTGGTCATGGTGTGCAGGGAAGGCACGTGCCGGTACATGGAAGGCAACATTCGGGCCAGGAAACGGGTACAGGCCGTCGATGAACTGCTCGAAGAGGCAGGGTTCGGAAAAGGCCGGATGATGGTGATTGAGCTCGACGATGAGGGCATAGCGGGTGCTATCCATAAACTAGAAGATTTCCGACTCCAGATAAGGACGATGGTTGAGAACGCCGCGGCCGGGGGAGTCGACAGTTCTTCGTCACGTGACAGCAAGGAGTACAGGGTATGAGACCTGATAGCAAGTTGGCAGCCAGGATAAGCGGCAAGGAGTTCATTCTTACCGCCGAGTATTTGCCGGTCGCCGGCACCGGGTTGATGGTTGATGCCGGGACGTTCGGCAGCGGCATCACGGCGGTGAACGCGGCCGACAACCACTACGGCGTGTCCATGTCGAGCCTGGCCGCGTCTGTGGCCCTCATCAGGGCGGGCATAGAACCGGTAATGCAGATGATAACGAGGGACCGCAACCGCATTGCCCTTCAAGCCGACCTCCTGGGGGCGGCGCATCTCGGCATCAGGAACGTGCTGTGCCTCTCCGGGTTCCACCAGGCCTCCATGGGCTGCGGCGAGGCCGCCAACGTCTTCGATATCGATTCCATTCAACTGATAGACGTCGTCAGGAGGATGAACGGCGGCGAGTTGCTCGACGGCACGAAGATCGAGGGAGACTTCGCCATGCTCGTCGGCGCCGTGGCCAACCCGGACCTGAAGCCCCTGGAGCTCAACATTCTGAGGCTGGGCAAGAAGATAGCCGCGGGAGCCGATTTTATACAGACGCAGGCCGTGTTCGATGTCGACGGATTCAAGGTCTGGCTCGAGGCGGTCCGCGGCGCGTCGCTCGCCGACAGAGCCGCGATCCTCGCCGGTGTCCTGCCTTTGAGGAGCGCGGTTGAGGCGGAGGAGTTGACGGCGGCCCACACGGACTTCGTCATCCCCGGGGCTATCATCGACCGGCTTAAAGCCGCGGGCGATGCCGCGGCCCAGCAAAAGGAAGGGATCAGGATAGCCGCGGAGACCATCAACAAGCTCAAAGCTCTAAAGGGGCTTAAGGGTGTCCACATCCTCTCCGGCGGCAACGAGTCGTGCCTGCCAGAGCTCCTGGCGGCGGTATCGTAATGACAGAGGCTGAATGAAATGCCGAAGAAATATCACATAGAGACGAAAAAGATCCCTCCCAGGCTGCCGAAGACGGGCAAGTTCGGGATCGTGGACTGGCGTGAGGACTGTGCCCGGTGCCACAACTGCGTGAAGAAGGCCTGCGTCTTCGACCGCTACCGTCAGGAGATGCAGTTCATCAGGGACCTCGATGAGTTCAGCTCCATGTTCTTTGAATGCATGGGCTGCTTCTCCTGCGTGCAGAAGTGTACGAAGGGGCTGCTGGCCCTGACGGTTAACCCCGAGTACGAACGCATGGGCAACGGGTATTACACGCCCGACATCATCCTGACGACATGGAACCAGGCGGAGACCGCGGGAATCCCCGTGTCCGGCGCCGGCTACCGGGGGAAGTTCACGGGCGCCGGTTTCGATTCCATGTGGACGGACATGTCGGAGATCGTCCGCCCCACCCGCGACGGGATCCATGGACGGGAATACATCAGCACCGCCGTCGACATCGGAAGGAAGCCGAAGGTGCTCTCCTTCGAGAATGGTGGACTCGTAACAGAGCTGCCGCCCCTCGTGGACGTGCCGGTCCCGATACTCATCGACATGTTCCCGGCCGAATACCGGTTCCCCAACCTTCTGCCCATGCTGCTTACCGTCGCCCACAGGACGGGCACGATGGTGATCGTCGACTATCGGGAGCACGAGCTCCTGGGAACCTACAGGCCGAAGTACCTGTCGAACATAGTCTTCCGCGTCGGCAGAAACGCCCCCCTTCCGCCGCCGGAGATCCTGGCGAAGTCGCGTCTCATCGAGATCGCCGACAGCGATGACGTGGAAGGGCGGATCGGGCAGGTCAAAGCCATGAACCCGGACCTCGTCGTCGCCGTGCGGGTCGAGCTTGATGCACGGGGTGAAGAGAGGTCCATGGAACTCGCACTGAATCCCGTCGTCGAAGTGATCCACATCGTGGCGGACATCAACGGGAACCAGATCGGTGTTGAGCGGCCGAAGTTCATAAAGGACATGACGCGGTACATCCATACGTCCCTCGTGAAGCAGGGTGTACGGGATGAGATAACCATCATCGCAGGCGGCGGCATCGCCCTGGCGGAGCATATGGCGAAGGAGATAATATGCGGCGCCGACGCGGTGACCATCAACATGCCCTTGCTCATCGGCCTTGAGTGCCGCTTTTGCGCGAGCTGCCGTGACGGGTTCGACTGTCCGGCGAAGATCGAGAGCATCACCGAAGAGTACGGGGTCGGACGGATGACGAACCTTATCGCAGTCTGGCATGACCAATTGATCGAGGTCATGGGAGCAATGGGAATACGGGAGGCCCGCCGTCTGCGCGGTGAGACCGGTCGTGCATTGTTCTTTGAAGATATTGAGGAGGAGACCTTTGGAAGGCTCTTTGGCAAAAGAATCAGCGCGTAAGGACATTCTGCCCGGGAACACGGCGAAGACGCTGGTGCCGCAGGTCGAGGTCGCCCGCGTGGTGAAACCGGCGCCCCCGCGCTATCGCAACGAGATCGCAAAGTACATCATCCGCCGGAGCGGCGACTGCACGCTTTGCGGCAAGTGTGCCGAGGTGTGTCCTCATGGCGTGCATGTATTGAAACCGGGGTACAAGCTGTTTTCCGCCCCGCACCTGAACGTCTGTATAGGCCCTTCATGCGCGGAAACAGACCACTACTGCGTCGACCTGTGTCCGAACAGGGCGCTCCGGATGGTGGAGAACCCGATGCTCAAGGCGATGGGCGATTACCGCTGGACCCCGGACATGCTCATGGCCACGTGGAGAATGGCTGAGACCGGTCAGCCGCCGTCGCCCGAATACGGCTACGACTACGAGACGGGGGCATCCGGCGGCGGTCTCGACCGCCTGAGGTTCAAATTCCCTGAGAAGCCGTCCGTGGAACTCAGTGATGACGAGATAGATACGAGCATCGTGCTCAACAGGCGGGACGACGGCCGGCCGCAGGTGAAGATCGATGTCCCCTGGTATGGCGGGGGCATGTCCTTCGGGTCCGTCAGCAACGTGATACAGCTCTCCAAGGCCCGGGCTGCCGTGGCATTCAATACCTTCACCTGTACCGGTGAGGGCGGCTACATGGAACGGATGAAGCCCTATGACGACCACGTCATCACCCAGATAGCGACGGGCCTTTTCGGTGTCCGCGAGGAGACGATCCAGCGCGTCCGCATCGTAGAGTTCAAGTACGCCCAGGGGGCCAAACCGGGCCTCGGCGGCCATCTGCTCGCCGATAAGGTCACCCCGGCGGTGGCGAAGATGCGGGAGACGGTCCTCGGCATCTCGCTCTTTTCACCCTTTCCGTTCCACAGTGTGTACTCCATCGAGGACCACCAGAAGCACATCGACTGGATCAAGCACATAAACCGGCGGACCCTGATCTCCACCAAAGTATCCACACCCAACGACGTCGACATGGTCGCCGTGGGCAGCTATTCCGCCGGCACGCACATAGTGCACCTTGACGGCGGGTACGGCGGCACGGGGGCGGCGCCCGACATAGCAAAGAAGAACATCGCCATGCCCATCGAGTACGGCATCGTGAAAGTCCACCGTTTCCTCACCGACGAAGGCATCCGTGACAAGGTCACGCTCATCGCCAGCGGAGGGTTGCGGACGGCCCACGACATCGCGAAGGCCATCGCGCTGGGTGCCGACGGTGTTGTCGTCGGTACCTCCGAACTTGTCGCGCTCGGCTGTATACGGTGCTCTCGGTGCGAGAGCGGCCGCGGCTGTCCCCGGGGCATAGCCACCACCGATGCCGAGCTCGCGGGTGATGTGGACATCGAGTGGGGCACACAGCGGATCATCAACCTCTACAGCGCCTGGCGACAGGAACTGGTCAGTATACTGAAACGGTTCGGCATGCGAAGCATAAGCGAGCTGCGGGGCCGCACCGACCTTCTGATGCACCTTGATTATACGAACGACGTGGAGACGAAATAGATGAACAGCGGGATGATCGAAAAACTATTGCGTTCCCGGCAGCGACTGATCGAAGACCTCGGCCTGTCTTACCCCGCCTCGTATAAAGGCGAGGAAGAGGGCGGCTGCGGCGTCGTCGGTTTCTGTGCGACGGAACCCGTCGCGGCCCGTCACATCCATGAGCCGTCGCGGCAGATGCACAACCGCGGCAACGGCAAGGGCGGCGGCATCGCCGCGGTGGGCTTCATACCGGAGCAGCTCGGGGTGAGCCGCGAGGTTCTCGACACCTTTTTCATGGTGCATGTCGCGTTCCTGGACAACTCCGTCAGGAAGGATATCGAGGAGAAGTACATCACCCCCTGTTTTGACGTGGAGGCGTCTTCGCAGCTCGACACCGTCGATGATTGGACGAGTATCCCTTCGCTGGAGGCGAAGCCACCCGATGTGATGCGATACTTCGTCCGCGTGAAACCCGATGTCCTCGATTCCTTCATTGCGGCGAACGGGTTCGGGCAGCTTTCGCGCGAGGAGGCGGAAGGCGAGTTTCTGAGCCAGCAGAGCGTCAGGCTGAACCAGGAGTACTACGCGTCGCTGGGCGACAAGAAGGCCTTCGTCATGTCATATGGCAGGAACATCATGATCCTCAAGGTCGTAGGGTATGCGGAGGCGATCACGGATTACTACAGGATCGACGACCTGAAGGCCCATGTCTGGATCGCTCACCAGCGGTTTCCCACCAAGGGGCGGGTCTGGCATCCCGGCGGTGCCCATCCCTTCGGGGCGATCGACACGGCCCTCGTCCACAACGGTGACTTCGCGAACTACAGCTCCGTGTGCGAGTATCTGGCCCAGCGCCACATCTATCCCCAGTTCCTGACGGACACCGAGGTGTCGATCCAGATATTCGACCTCCTCACGAGGACCTACGGGTATCCCCTGGAGTACATCATCGAGGCCCTGGCGCCCACCACGGAACTCGACTTCGACAGGCTGCCGAAGGAGAAACAGGCCATCTACCGCGCAATCCAGGCAACACATATCCACGCCTCGCCGGACGGCCCCTGGTTCTTCATCATCGCCCGTACCCTCAAGGCGGCCGACAGGTTCCAGCTCATGGGGATCACCGATACCTCCATGCTCCGGCCGCAGGTATTCGCCTTCGCCGACGGCGGGGTGCAGGTGGGCCTCATCTGCTCCGAGAAACAGGCCATTGACGCCGCGCTGCTTTCCATGTCGAAGGACGACAGCCGCATCTGTCCCATCGCCGACAGGTACTGGAATGCCCGGGGCGGCAGTTCGACGGACGGCGGGTCTTTCATCTTCACCGTCGAAAAGGATGAGGGCGGACGATACAGAATGAACTGCACCGACAAGTTCGGGGCTCCCGTGAAACTGCCCTCAGGGACGGAGGTCTTAGATCTCAACGGGGCCATAACGGTCTCCGGAGGCGACGGCGACGGTATTGCGAGCGGTGTCCGGGAGTGCTTCGATTCCGGCTCCGCGGCGGTCTTCCGTTATTTCACGGAGAACATGCCCCGGTGGTCTCTCGCGGATGTCAGCCGGGCCTGCGAGGGGCTCATCGCCCTGGCCGAAGATTCGAGGCAATTCGCCGGGGCCATCGAGGTGCTGACCCTTCTCAACGACAGACGGTATGATGCGGGTGCGAAGAAGCGTAAACACGTCCTGCACATCGTCCGCACCGCCCTTCATGAGCTCTTCTCCCGGCTTCCCTCCATAGCGGAGGACATACCGGCAAGCGAGTTCCGGCTCATCAATTACGGGTTGAGGAACCTTCTGCGGGAGCCCCACGCGGGGGAGGCGACGCTGGTGATCGACACCCTGGGCTTCCCGCCCGAAGGTATCGACTGCAATTCCGCGCTCCTCGTCGATGCCTATGTGAAGGGCTGGAGGAAGTTCATCGTCTACAACTGCTCCGGCCAGCGTTTTACCGGCTGCGGGCTGGGACCGCAGACCTGGGATGTCGTCATAGATGTGTACGACAGCGACGGCGACTATCTCGGCTCAGGTATCGACGGTCTGACTATCACCGTCCATGGCAACGCCCAGGACCAGCTCGGCCAGATCATCAAGGACGGCAAGCTCGTCATTCACGGCGACACGGGGCAGACCTTCCTGTACGGTGCCAAGGGCGGCTCCATCTTCGTCCTCGGCAACGCGGCCGGCCGTCCCCTCATCAACTCCGTGGGCAGGCCGAAGGTGGTGATCAACGGCACCTGTCTCGACTTCCTGGCAGAGTCCTTCATGGCGGGCGATCCCTTCGCGGGCGGCGGTTTTGTCATCCTCAACGGGATCACCTTCGACGACAAAGGCGATGTGGTCGATCTCAAGGAGCCTTATCCCGGGGGCAACCTCTTTTCCCTCGCCTCCGGCGGTGCCATCTATGTGCGGGACCCCCGCAGGTATCTGGTGCGGCAGCAGCTCAACGGCGGTGATTTCTTCAGGATGACCGATAGGGACTGGGAGACCATCCTGCCCTATCTTCAGGAAAACGAGCGTTTGTTCGGAATCAAGGTGGATGACCTGCTGACCGTCGACGGCAAGCGCCGGCGGCCCCGCGAGGTCTACCGGAAGGTCGCGCCGGCCAAGCTGTCGGCCACTGTCGAGATCGAATCCGACGAATGGTAATGTGAATGAGAGAGTACCGAAAATGACGACAAGAATTACAAGACAGGGAACCACCGGAGACCTGATGAAGGCGGTGGAGAGAAGAGCCGGCGTCAACCTGAGTGCCTGCTTTCAGTGCAGGAAGTGTTCCATCGGCTGTCCCGTGGCCGGCGAGACCGAATCGCCGCCGTCGGAGATAATACGCAGGCTGCAGCTCGGCGCCGGTGATGAGCTGCTGCAGACGGACCTTATCTGGACATGTCTTTCCTGCGAGACGTGCTATGCCAGGTGCCCCAACCGGATAAACTTCGCCGCCGTCATCGATGTTCTTAAGTCCATGGCCGTGGAGAAAGGGGTCGCGAAACCGAAGGGCGACGCGCCGCTTTTCAACCGTTCGTTCCTGAACACGGTGAAGTCCTACGGCCGCGCCTACGATCTCAAGGCCATCGCGGCGTACAAGCTGGGGACCGGCAGCCTGGGGCAGGACATGGACAAGTTCCCCGCCATGCTGAAGAAGGGTAAGATGGCCATACTGCCCCCATCGGGTGGCGACAGGGGAACGGTGAAGCGGATCTTCGACAGGGCCGCAAGGAACAGGGGGACGGGACGATGAAGTACGCCTATTATCCCGGGTGCTCCGCTCATTCCACAGCCCGCGACATGCATGAATCCTGTCTTGCGGTATCGAAGGCCCTTGGCATCGAGCTCAACGAGATCAAGGGATGGACCTGCTGCGGTGCCAGCTCTGCCCACCAGACCGACCGGGAACTGGCTGCGTCGCTCGCGTCTGCCAACCTCGTCAAGGCCGGACAGATGGGCATGGACATGGTGGTCACCTGTGCCGCCTGTTACAGTCGCTCGAAGGCGGCAAACTACGAGATGGTCCATTCCGAGGACATGAGGCGGGCCGTGGCCGAAAGCCTGGGAGAACCCTATGACGGGTCCGTGCCCGTCAGGCACTTTGTCGAGATACTCCTCAAGGACGTTGGAGCGGCCGCCCTTCGCAAGAAGATCACGAGTCCCCTGACGGGCCTCAAGGCCGCCGCGTACTACGGCTGCTACCTGGTCCGTCCGCCGGAGGCCACCAATTTCGACGACCCCGAGAACCCCACCATACTGGAGCGTCTCATGGAAGCGGCGGGTGTGGAGAGTGTGGAGTGGTCCGGGAAGGTGGATTGCTGCGGCGGCATGCAGAACCTCACGCGTACGGAGATCTCCGTCCGCCGGTCTGCCGCCGTTATCGACATGGCCCGGGCCGCCGGCGCGGAGTGCATCGTCGTCGCCTGCCCCATGTGCCAGATCAGCCTCGATGTGAGGCAGACGGACATGGAGAAGCTCCTCGGCAGGAAATACAATATGCCCGTCATCTACCTCACGCAGCTTCTCGGTCTCGCGCTGGGTCTGTCACCCCGGGAGCTCGGGCTGGGCAGGCTCATGGTGGATCCGGCAGTCGTGTTGAAGGCAAGAAAAGAAGCGGTCCCGTCACGACATTGAGGGACGACTGGAGACTAATCAGGGTCAGGATATGGAAAAAGGTCAAGAGAAACTAACAGGCGCGGTGCTCGTCCAGGGAGGCGGTATCGCCGGAATTCAGGCAGCCCTCGATCTCGCCGATTCGGGATTCAAGGTCTATCTCGTGGAGCGCGACGCGGCCATCGGCGGCATGATGGCCCACCTCGACAAGACGTTCCCCACCGGCGATTGCGCCACCTGTATCGTATCGCCCAAGCTGGTCGAGTGCGCCAGGAACATCAATATCGAAATCCTGACACTTGCCGAGCTTGTCGGCCTCGAAGGGGAGCCCGGCAATTTCAGGGCAAAGGTGAAGCTCTCCCCCCGGTACGTCGACGAGGCGAAATGCACCGCCTGCAGCCAGTGCACGGACGTGTGTCCCGTGGACGTGCCCAACGGGTTCGACCGCGGCATGGGCACGAGAAAGGCGATCGCCAAGCTCTACGCCCAGGCGACACCCAACAAGTTCGGTATCCTCAAGCTGGGTCATTCGCCCTGCAAGGTGGCGTGCCCGGCGAACATCAACGTCCAGGGCTACATTCAGTTGATCAGGAAAAAGGAATATCTCAAGGCCGTCAACCTCATCCGGGAACGCAACCCGCTGTCCGCCATATGCGGCCGGGTCTGCACCCATCCCTGCGAGGCTGAGTGCACGCGCAACGATATCGACTCCGCGGTCTCCATCAGGCTGCTCAAGCGTTTCGCTTCCGACCAGGAAATGAAGATGGTCAGGTCCGGTGAATTGTCCCTGCCCGACGAGGTGAGCCCCGCCGAGGGTGCCAGGAGGATTGCCGTCGTCGGTGCCGGACCGGCCGGTCTTACCGCCGCCGCTGACCTTGCGGACAGGGGTTACGCGGTGACCGTCTACGAAGCGTCGCCCGAGGCGGGCGGCATGCTGCGGTGGGGAATCCCTGCCTACCGTTTGCCGAAGGACATCCTTGACTACGAAGTGGAGCTCATCCGCCGCAAGGGGATCATGTTCGTCTACAATACCCGCGTCGGCAAGGACATCTCCATGGATGAGCTCAGTCGGGGGAACGACGCCGTTTTTCTCTCCGTCGGCACCCAGAGCAGCCGGACGCTGGGCGTCGCAGGCGAGGACCTTCCCGGGATCACCTATGGCCTCGACTTCCTCAGCAAGGCGGGGAATAAGGCGAGCCCGCCGAAGGTGAGCGGCAGGGTGGTGGTCATAGGCGGCGGCAATGTCGCCGTCGACGTGGCCCGCAGCGCGATGCGTCTCGGTGCGGAAGCGGTGGAGATGGTAAGCCTCGAGGCCTATCACGAGATGCCGGCCCTGCCGGAGGAGATAGCCGCCGCTGAGGAAGAGGGTGTGAAGATCCTGAACGGCTGGGGCCCGAAGCGCATCCTCGGCAATGGAAGGGTCGACGGTGTCGAGTTCAAGCGGTGTACCAGGGTGTTCGACGAGAACGGGCGATTCAGCCCCGTTTACAACGAGAACGAGACGTCGACGGTGAAGGCCGGGTCGGTCGTCATAGCCATCGGCCAGGCGGTGGATAAGGATTCCCTTGGCAGCACGGGCGTACAGACGCAGGGGAGCTGGTACAAGGTCGACAGCATCACCCTGGAGACGTCCGTAAAGGGTGTGTTCGCCGGCGGCGACGACATTCCCGGCAGCGCCACCGTCATCGGCGCCGTGAGCGCCGGAAAGCGCGCGGCGGAGTCCATCGACAGGTATCTCAAGGGCGAGGATATGCTCTCGGACCGCTTCGAGTCCACCGTGAGGCCCGTCGCTCCCGAGCTTCTTCCCGCGACAAGGGGAAGGGAAAAGATGCCCCGCGCAGAGCAGGCGGTTCTGCCTGTTTCGCGGCGTCTCGGCAATTTCGACGAGGTCGAGGAAGGCCTCACCGAAGAGGCCGCGCTGGCCGAGGCCGAGCGTTGTCTCAATTGCGCCATGTGTTCCGAGTGCCGGCTGTGCGTTGCGGCCTGCGAGCAGTACGCCGTCGAGCATACGATGACGGAGAGGGTGATCGAGCTCGATGTCGGTTCCGTCATCCTGACGCCTGGCTTCGAGGAGTTCGACGCGGTAAAGAAGGGCGAGTACGGTTACGGCCGGTACCCGAATGTCATCACCAGCGTGCAGTTCGAGCGGATGCTCTCCGCCTCCGGGCCTTTCGACGGGCACGTCATCAGGCGGTCCGACGGCAAACCCGCCACACGCGTGGCCTGGATACAGTGTGTCGGCTCGCGGGATACGCGCTGCGGGAACGAATACTGCTCCTCCGTCTGCTGCATGGTCTCGACGAAGCAATCGATGATCGCCTCGGAGCACCTGCCGGGCCTTAACGCGACCATCTTCTACATGGATATCCGGGCCCACGGCAAGGACTTCGACCAGTACTATGAGCGGGCAAGGCGGCAGGGTGTCGATTATATCAGGGGGATACCGTCCCGCGTCATTCAGATGCCCGATACGAAAGACCTGAGGGCGACGTTTTACAACGAAGCCGGCCAGTTGCAGGAGCGGGATTTCGACCTCGTCATCCTCTCCGTCGGCATGGAGCCGGGTCTTGCCGCCGTGGATGCGGCGAAGCGCCTTAACCTTGAGCTCAATGAATACGGTTTCTGTGCCACCGACAGGTTCGCGCCCCTCAACACGTCGCGGCCGGGTGTCTTCGTCGGCGGCGCCTTCCAGGAACCGAAGGACATACCGGAAACCGTGACGCAGGCGAGCGCCGCCGCTTCGATGGCCATGGAACTGCTCTCTACCGCCCGCAACACGCTGACCGTGAAAGCGGTCTACCCCGACGAGCACGACGTCACCGACGAGGAACCCCGGATCGGAGTCTTCATCTGTCACTGCGGCCGCAACATCGCCTCCGTGGTTGACGTGGAGAAAGTGGTCGAGGCCGCCGCGAAGGAACCGAACGTCATCCTCGCGACGCACACGCTCTTTACCTGCTCCGACACGAGCCTCGACAACATCCGTGATACCATCCGCGAGAACCGGCTGAACCGCGTCGTCGTGGCTTCCTGTACGCCGCGCACACACGAGCCCATCTTCCGGGACACCCTGCGTGAGGCGGGCCTTAACCCCTACCTGTTTGAGATGGCCAATATCCGCGATCAATGTTCCTGGGTGCACTCGGCGGTGCCTGAGAAGGCGACGCAGAAGTCCATCGACCTCGTCAGGATGTCTATCGCCCGGGCAGGCCGTCTTGTCCCGCTTGCGGGTTCCTTTTCAGATGTCGTTCAGAAGGGGCTCGTCATCGGCGGAGGCCTCGCCGGCATGACGGCGGCCCTGGTCCTTGCCGAACAGGGGTTCGAGACGCACCTCGTCGAGAGGTCGGACAAGCTGGGCGGGAACTTCCTGGGCCTGCATTACACGCTGGAGCATGAGGACGCGGGCGGGTTCCTCGCAGGCCTCGTGGACCGCGTCCGGAGTAGCGATAACATGGTGCTCCACATGAACGCCGAGGTGAAGAACGTTGCCGGCTTCGTCGGCAATTTTGAGGTGACCCTCAGTGAAAAGGGCGGGGAGACGACCGTGCCCTGCGGTGCGATCGTTGTTGCCACGGGAGCCGTCCCGGCGGCCACGGCGGATTTCCACTACGGGCAGTCAGCCGGCATCATCACTCAATCGGAACTGGAGACGGCGCTCCACGCGGGCACCTTCTCTTCCGCCAACCGCAACATCGTCATGATACAGTGTGCCGGGTCGCGCAACGACGAGAGGTCCTACTGCAGCCGCATCTGCTGCTCCATGGCGGTCAAGAACGCCCTGAAGGTCAAAGAGCAGAACCCCGATGCGAACGTCATCGTCCTGTACCGTGATATCCGCACCTACGGGTTCCGGGAGAAATACTACAAGAAGGCCCGCGAGGCAGGGGTCATCTTCATGCGCTACGACAAGGAACAGCCCCCGGTCATTTCCGACAGCCACGACCTGGTGACGCTTCAGTCTCCCGACTTCCCGGAAACGGTGGAGATCGAGGCCGATGTCATCGTTCTCTCCACGGGCGTCGATGCCCCGAAGGACAACCGCAAGCTGGCGGACATGCTCAAGGTACCGCTCAACGCCGACGGGTTCTACGTGGAGGCCCACATGAAATTGAGGCCCGTCGAGTTCGCCACGGAGGGTATATTCCTGTGCGGCCTCGCCCACTCTCCGAAGATGTCCGACGAGAACATCTCACAGGCGCGGGCGGTTGCCTCCCGGGCTGCTACCATCCTGTCCAGGGTCAGGCTGGAGGTGGGCGGCCAGGTCTCCAGTGTGGACCAGGAGAAATGCATCTCCTGCATGACCTGTGTGCGGGCCTGTCCCTACCACGCCCCCTTTGTGAACGTGAACGGCAAGGCCGAGATCGCCGCCGCGGCCTGCATGGGCTGCGGCATATGCGCGTCGGAATGTCCCGCTGAAGCCATTCAGCTCAGGAACTTCGAGTCCGCCCAGTTTGAGAGCATGCTCACGGCCCTGCTGGCGGCGGGATAGTGTGAGGACGCAAGCGATGCCGAATCGGCAGCGAGAGAAGGAAGATGGTTATGAAGACAAATAATTCCGAACCCGTGATCGTGGCCTTTTGTTGCCACTATTGCGCATACGCCGCGGCAGACCTTGCCGGTTCAGGGCGCCTGCAGTATCCACCCAACATTCGCATCGTCCGTTCGCCGTGCACGGGCAGGCTGGAGGTCAATTTTTTCCTGAGGGCCCTCGAGGCCGGCGCCGACGGCGTGCTCGTCGCCGGGTGCGAGGAGGGAAGCTGCCACTTCAAGGAAGGCAACTACCTGGCGAAGGGCCGGGTCAACACCGCGCGGCAGCTGCTCAAAGAGGCCGGGCTTGAGCCCGAGCGCCTGCGTATGGTCAATGTGAGCGCCGCGAGTTCCCAGAAATTCGCCGAGTGCGTCCGCGAGATGGTGGAGACCGTCAGCAAGCTCGGCCCCTCTCCCGTGAAGAAGATGATGAAGAAGAACACAAACCAGGAACAGACAGGAGCAATGCAATGATAGTCGCCGAAAGAAAGACCATCCCCGAACTTGTCGAGATCTTAAGACCCCACAGGAACATACTGGTGCTTGGCTGCGGTACCTGCGTCACCGTGTGTCTCTCCGGTGGTGAACGCGAGGTCAGCATCATATCGTCGGCGCTGCGTATTGCCTCCCGTGTCCAGGGTCTCGACTTCACCATCGACGAACTGACCATCGAGCGGCAGTGCGACAACATTTTTATCGAGCAGGCCGCGGAGGCCATCGAGAGGGCCGATGCCGTGCTCTCGACGGCGTGCGGCGCCGGGGTGCAGGCCATCGCCGAGCGTTTCCCGACAAAGCCCGTGTATGCGGGTCTCAACACGACCTTCCTTGGCATCCTGGAAGAGCGCGGCGTGTGGACGGAAAAGTGCGCCGCCTGCGGCTCCTGCGTCCTGCACAAATACGGCGGCATATGCCCCGTCACCCGTTGCGCCAAACGCATGCTGAACGGACCGTGCGGCGGATCCCGCGAGGACAGGTGCGAGGTGCGCCCCGACAGGCCCTGCGCCTGGCAGCTCATCTACCGCAGGCTCAAGGACATAGGCCAACTCGAAAGGCTCATGGACATGGAACCGCCCAAGAACTGGAACTCCAGCCTCTCCGGCGGCCCCAGGGTCCTCATACGGGAAGACCACAGGGTATAGAGTCGTGCCTGTTCGGAACGGATTTGCGGCCACGGACACCGTGACGTTCCAGAGCATCTGTCGGGAGAGGATAATGACCAATGACCGGATTCCAATAACCAGATAAACAGACAATGATCAATATACCAAAATGATACCGGCGGTCCGTTCCGCCCTTTTTCTTGTTCAATTGGTTATTGGTGAATTGGTTATTATCTTTTTCATTGGTCATTATTCGTTTTTCATTAGCCTTCCCCGGCGCGTAAGCCGTTGACGCATCCTCCCCTTCAGCGATACAATTGTCCTCGATGCTCAAGCGTTCAGAGCGGAGGGGATCGTGTGTTGTGTTCCTCCCCCCGGGACATGTCCTGGTATTGAAACCGCCGCCTGAGGCAGATCGCGGGAAGACGCCTTGAGCGAATACCGGAAAGGAGGCTGCCATGTGTCGCCTGGCTGCGATAACATCGAATGAATACTTAAACCCCATGGAATGTATCGGGGCCCTGGAAACGATGCATGAGGGCCACGACGGGTCGGGGATGGGGCTTGTCCTCAAGAACCTGGGTGGAGAGCTTGCGGAGTTCTCAGACTACCCGGTGCTTTCGGGGATCTGCTCGAAGGACGGACTCTATACGCTCGAGGAATATCTCTTTCATGCCGGGTTCCGGTTGAAACACCAGTGGCGGCCCGCGCTGAAGCCGGTAAAGGGCGTAAAGCGCAGGGACCACTACTTCGCCAAGGTCTACGACTACCCGGAGGAGTACGAGGACCGGAGCCGGGAGGAAAAGGAAGAGCTTCTCCTCGAAACGCGGCTCACCCTTCGGAGGATGGGCGAAGCGAACGGTTCCATAACGGTCTTCTCCTTCTACCCGGACATAGTCACCATCAAGGAAGTGGGAGATCCCCTGCAGCTCGGGGAATTCTTCGGTCTCACCGATTCCCGCCTGGAGGCGAAGATCATCTTTGCCCAGGGACGACAGAACACGAATTACGACATCAACCTCTATGCCTGTCATCCCTTCTTCATCCAGGGTTTCGGTTCCATGACCAACGGCGAGAACACGGCCTTCGTGCCCATCAGGGAATTTCTCGCAAGCAGGGGGTTCGCGGGATATTCGGGATACGTCAGCGACAGCGAGGTCTTCACGCACATCCTTCACTACGCGGTGAAGAAGCTCGGTTATCCTTTACATTACTACAAGGACGTCATCACTCCCCTCGGTGAGGACGACCTCAAAAGGCGTGAGGACAGCGAGGCACTCTCCCTCATGCGGGTGGCCCTTCGGCCTCTGTGCATCGACGGGCCCAACGTCATCATCGGATTCACTCCCGATGGTTCCTGTTTCATGGTCCACGATGCGAAGAAACTGCGGCCCGGAGTTGTGGGTGGTGTCAGGGGCAGGGTGGGACTCGTGTCGGAGGAGTGCGGGCTCGAAAGCATGATCCCCGAAAGAGAGAGCGCAAAAGACATCTTCCCCATGAAATATGACATGGTCATCGTTTCGCCGGGAGCGCAGGAGGTGCGGGTATGGAATCAGCTGTACGGCTGGACCACAATCATGAACTGACGGTGAAGGACCTTCCCTATATCGTCCTGTGGCGCGAGGACAGGTGCAAGAGATGCGGGCGATGCACCGCCGTCTGTCCCATGTACGCCATTGAGCCCTCGGTGGTGGCAAGGCGTGAGGTAAGCTCCGAAGAGGCGTCCCCCACCCCGAAGGTCACGCGGAAGACCGTTACCGTGGTCAGGCAGACCACGGACATAGAGCGCTACTGCACCGGGTGCGGCACCTGCACCCTCGTGTGCCCCAACGATGCCATAGAGCCTGTCTTCAATCCCCAGCACAAGTTCCTTTTCCACAAGAACCCGGGAGGACACCCGTACCGCAGGGGCGGCAGACGGAACGACCCCCGGGAATCGACGCTTGACCACCTGAAGTTCACCCGCATATCGATGCTCACCGACCCGGCGCTCGATGCCGGCCGCCACGAGTTCAGGATACGCACCTATCTCGGGCGTATCCTCCCGCCCGAAGAGATGCCCTTAAGGGTGAAGGATGGCAAGCTGGAGATCATGACCGGGGATTCCCGGTTCGTCCCGCCCGTGCGGGAGATATATCCCGTCATGATCGGCAGCATGTCCGTCGGGGCCCTGTCGCCGACGATGTGGGAAGGGCTGGCGATGGGGGTCGCGTACCTCAACGAGGTCGACCGCATGCCCGTCGTCATGGCCTCCGGGGAGGGCGGCATACCGCCGAGGCTTCTCAAGTCGAGGTTCATCAAGTATTTCATCCTTCAGATAGCCTCGGGCTACTTCGGATGGGACGAGATTATCCGGGCCATCCCGGACATGGCCGACGACCCCTGCGCGATAGAGATCAAGTACGGCCAGGGGGCGAAGCCCGGGGACGGCGGGCTCCTCATGGCGGAGAAGGTCACGAAGCTCATATCGGAGATACGGGGTGTGCCGCAGGGCGTGGACCTGCCGTCCCCCCCGACGCACCAGACGAAATACTCCATCGAAGAGTCGGTGGCGAAGATGATCCAGGCCATGTCCATGGCCTTCGGATTCAGGGTGCCCGTGTTCCCCAAGATATCGGGGACGAGGACCGCCCGTGCGGTGCTCAACAACCTGCTGCGCAACCCTTACGCCGGCGGGCTGTCCATAGACGGGGAGGAAGGGGGCACCGGCGCCGCGTACAACGTCTCTCTCGACAAGATGGGGCACCCCATCGCGTCGAATATACGTGACTGTTACCTTGACCTTTGCCGGCAGGGAAGGCAGAACGAACTGCCGCTCATCGCCGCCGGCGGTGTGGGCAAGAAGGGCGGCCTCGCGGCCAACGCCGCGGCGCTTATCATGCTGGGCGCGTCAGCGGTGTCCGTGGGAAAATACATGATGCAGGCAGCCGCCGGGTGTTTCGGGGACGAGATGAACAGGTGCAACGTCTGCAACATCGGCAAATGCCCGCGGGGCATCACTACCCAGGACCCGAAGCTGTACCGGAGGCTGGACCCGGAGAAGGTGGCCGAAAGGGTCGTTGAGGTTTTCCGGTCGCTCGACGTGGAATTGAGAAAGATCTTCGCGCCGCTGGGCAGGAGCACGGAGCTGCCCATCGGCATGTCCGACGCCCTGTGCGCGGACGACGCGGATATAGCGGAGCGTTTGCAGATAGGCTATGTCTGCTGACGCGGGGACCGGGACAAGGAAGCGAGGATAGGGCTATGGCAAAGGTTATCGAAGGCAGCAGGAACGAAGAGCGCACGAATTCGAGAGTGCTCGACGACGAGATCCGCGAGGCTATCCGCGAAGGTTCGACGGAGATCCACGTCATGGCCAACGGTCAGCACGGCATCGGCGGACGCCTGTGGGGATTCCCCGAGCCGGTGACGATCACCGTCGAAGGGCCCGTGGGCCAGAGGCTTGGCGGGATGGGGATGCCCGGAACGAAGATCATCGCGGGGGGCAGCGTCTCTGATGACGTGGGATGGCTCAACTGCGGCGCCGAGATCACGGTCCTCGGGGATGCGGGCAACGGCGCGCACAACGCTGCCGCGCAGGGGAAGCTCTATGTCCAGGGTTCCGGCGGGGCCCGCTGCGACACAATGACGAAGCACAACCCCAAGTACGACCCGCCCCAGTCGTGGTACTTTCGTGATGTGGGCGACACCTTCGCGGAGTTCAAGGCCGGCGGGATCGCCGTCATCTGCGGCGTCGAGCCCCGCAACAGGAACAATATCATCGGTTATCGCCCCTGCGTGGGAATGGTCGGCGGGGTCATCTATTTCCGAGGGCCCATCGAGGGCTACAGCGAGTCCGACGTGAGGCTTCTCGAGCTTACGCCCCAGGACTGGCAGTGGCTCAAAACGAACATGAGGCCCTTCCTCAGGGCCATAGAACGTGAGGAGTACTACAAGGAACTGACGAAGGACGCCGGCGCCTGGAGAAAGCTCATTCCCCTCACGGCGAGAGAAAGGGAAAAGACGAGACCTTTCGCCCTGTCCCCCGGCAGGTTCCGCAAGGAGGTGTGGGAGGCGGGAGTTGGCGCGGGAGGCATATTCGCCGAGTATACCGACCATCCGCGAACGGTCCTTCCCTATATTACAACCGGACAGGACAGGAGGTTCCGGCCGTCATGGAACAACGGGAAATACGCTCCGCCCTGCGAATACAGCTGCCCCAGCGGGATCCCGACATGGCAGCGCACGCGCCTCATACGCGAGGGAAAGCTGAGCGAAGCCCTGGAGTTGGTCCTCAGGTACAGTCCCCTGCCGGCAAGCGTCTGCGGCGAGGTCTGCGCCCACCTGTGCATTAAGGGATGCACGCGCGCCCTTGTTGACCGGCCCCTCGACACGGAGGAGTTCGGCAGGGCGAGCCTCACGCTGCCCCTGCCGGAGCGGGAGAGGCCGACGGGCAGAAAGGTCGCCGTCATCGGCGCCGGCGCCGGCGGGTTGTCGGCGGCATGGCAGCTCTCCCTCAGCGGGCACGATGTGGACCTCTACGAGGCGGAGGAGAAGATCGGCGGGAAACTGGAGTACTTTATCCCGAAGCAAAGGCTGCCCCGGCGCGTCCTTGCAACGGAGCTCGGCCGCTTCAAGAAGATGGGGATCGGGGTCCACACCGGTGTCAGGGTGGACAGGGGGAGATTCGATGAGATCTATGCAGGCCACGACGCCGTCGTCGTCGCCTGCGGCGCACACAAGCCCCGCGTTCCGGACATGAAGGGCGCGGCGGACATGGTGCCCGCCTACGATTTCCTCCGCCGGGCGAACACGAAGGAGGCGCCTGACCTTACAGGCAAAAAGGTTGTCGTCATCGGCGCGGGGAACGTGGGCATGGACGTTGCAGCCGAGGCCTTCCGTCTCGGCGCCGCCGCGGTCACCGCCGTCGATATCCAGAAGCCGGCCGCCTTCGGGAAGGAACTGGAAATAGCCGAATCCCTGGGGACAAAGGTCCTCTGGCCCCGTTTCGTCTCGTCCTATTCATCAAAGAAAGGCAAGGTCACCTTCACGGACAGGACATCCATCGACGCCGATCACGTCGTCGTTTCCATCGGGGACACGCCGTTGACCGATTTTCTTCCCGAGGGTGTCCACGTGAAGAAGGACGGCTGGATAGAGGCCGACGAGGCGGGCCACACGACGGACCCGAAGATCTTCGCCATCGGCGACGCCGTGAGTCCCGGCCTCGTGACGCACGCCATCGGTCACGGCAGGCGGGCGGCCCTTGCCGTCGACGCCCTTATCACGGGGAGGTCTTTCTACAGGATCGAGCCAAGGCCGGTTATTCCCTTCGAGCGGATAAAGACCGCCTACTACGAGGCATGCAAGGCCGGGCCCGTCGAACTTGGCGCCGAGGCGGACCGCTGCCTGTCATGCGCCGTCTGCCGCGACTGCCACATGTGCGAGGTTGCGTGCCATTACGGTGCCATATCACGCGTGGAACATAAGGACGGCAGCTACGAGTACGTCGTCGACGACAGCCTCTGTATAGGCTGCGGCTTCTGCGCCGGCGTCTGTCCCTGCGGCATATGGGAGATGGAGGAAAACCCGTAGAAACCGCTTGAACCGCTTGAACCGCTTGAACCGTTTGAACCGTTTGAACTGTTTGACGGGCTGTTGATAAACTCATTTCTCAGGGCTGTTCGTGCTCTTTTGTCATTCCGGCGAAGAGACTGTGTCGCAATTGTTTTGTTCGTATGAGCGATAAGGGAATAATTCTTCTTTCCGTCGTCCCGGACCCGGTCCCTTTGGGATTTAGTGCTCACCGTTTTTGCTGAATGA